>Ga0315279_10000005_pt1 | contig 769533 bp, 699 predicted proteins | sample YL17G06_20_MG_FD_203694 | JGI IMG/M metagenome (GOLD analysis project Ga0315279, IMG submission 203694) | Sediment microbial communities from Yellowstone Lake, YNP, Wyoming, USA - YL17G06_20 | ecosystem: Environmental > Aquatic > Freshwater > Lake > Sediment | place: USA: Wyoming | collected... | reverse complement strand
TGGGTCACCTAATAATATTCTCATAATAGCGTTACGAATAGCAACAACTGCTCCCATCATAGGGTCTCTCTCTATACTCCATGTTATTATATCTTTTACTGTTGCCATATTTATTATCCATCCAAGTCCCTTCTTTACACCGGAAATTCTAGGTTCATCCGGATAACCATACATATTTTTATAAATCTCCTCCATAAGTATATCTTTATTTTTATCTAAATTTGTGGCTGAAGTTGTATGCCCCATAGTTGCAACAGCACCAACATATTGATTGCTGTAATAATCACCTAACATCCAATCCTCACATAGACAATGTTCCTGTATTGCTCCATTATCGCAACAGGAATTAAATACAACTGTTAATTTATTAATATTTTCACATTGATCTATATTATATCGGGTCCAATCCTCTGGTGGCATATAACTATTCCAATCATCCCAAGCACTTAGAGTTCCATGACCAATATAACATACAGAAGCAACACCATCTGTTATACATTTCTCAACATCACCATTTGTCGCCATCCAAATAATATTTGGGTCATAACCTTCCTGATAAGAAAGCCCATAACATTTCTTAAAACTGGGATATGGCATATCATATTTTCCAGTAATTCCTATGTTTTCTGCATCTTTAAAAAATCTATCAGTAACATCATTACCTTTATGAGCAACTAAGAGAACATCATTGTTCCATAGTTGATTATAATAAACTGCCTCTTTACGAAATTGAAAGTATAATTGATTTATATCATATTTATCAAATGATAATCTACCCAATGCAATATCGGGATAAAAATCACATTCAGAACCACCATCAGGATATGTTAAAAGACTGTAATTATAGTCAGAATAACATCCCCAAGCGGTGTTTCTAAGGTCAAATATAGGGATATTATCAGCATCACCAATAAATAGAACATAATCTAATCTTTTATCATGATTATTATAATAGGTTTTTATAAAATTTTTCAAATTAACATCACCTGAACCTGTATCATCATCGTATTTCTTTATATCAATAGTATAATAACTATATCTATCCTGTAACCGTTTTGCAAATTCACCAATAACCTCATCATTGTAAAGATAATCTGGAACTATTATCAGATAATATACAGGTGCGTAATTATCTATATTTGGATTTAGGGAGTCAAAGTTCCATATAACTCCCCTCATAAGATTAGCCATGTCCTCATCCATCGTCGCAATAGGTATTGCACCACCATTGTCATATATAACATCTATATTATATTCATAACTCACATTCAACTGTCTTAAATACGGGTTATATGAAAATGGTATGTAGCCAACATTATCAACTGTGTAATACTTGAATATACCTGGCTCACCCACTTCATTATGATTAAGTGGAAACCAACTATTACTGTTATAGAACTCCTCATCCTTCTCAAATAATGGTGTTTGATTAAAATATACTGGTCTCTGATGAGGCCATACATAATAATTATCAAGAATCTGTGTCGCAAATACCTGTGGAATCATACTTACATCCGCATTATCAGGAATACCAAGAAGACCCCTTATAGCGGGTAGTTCTGGAAAACCAACATCATTTGTAGTCGCATAATCCGGAACTTCCAATATCTGATATACAAAGCCATCTGGACCCATTACAGTATCAACCCACATACCAGGTATTGTCACATGAACAAGAGTATGTTGATCATCACTAGCAAGGACATTTATTTCAGGTGGAGCACCCATCTCACCATCCTTTGAGCCACCCTTTGCAGATATAAATGATACCCATATTCTATCTGAATAAGATATCTCAGGTAAAAATGATATAAATAGAAATGTCATAAGTATTAGAATTACAGATGAACTAATTAATGAATGAGAATATTCATTCCTGGATTTAGAAACATTAAACATATCAACCACCTCCGTTAAATCAACAGAAATATATAGCATTTAAATTATGGCTTGTCAAGAGAAATTTTTGCAATTTTAAAAGTAATCTCTAATTAATATTTTCTTCAAGCATTCTTGCAAGCGATAGAACCTTCTCCTCCTGCAAATATCCACCTATCAACTGCACACCAAGCGGAAGCCCGTCTTTAGTAAAGCCGGAAGGGACATTCATTGCTGGAAGTCCCGCAAGGTTGGCAGGCACTACAAAGACATCCGCAAGATACATCGCAAGCGGGTCGTCTATTATCTCGCCAATCTTAAATGGTGGCGACGGTGTTGTCGGTCCCAGAAGTAAATCTACATCTGAAAGCGCCCTTTCAAAGTCATTTCTTATATGAACCCTCGCAGACATCGCCTTCCAGTAAAATCTCTCCTGATAACCATGAGATAAGATGAATGTGCCAATCAGAATGCGCCTCTTCACCTCATCTCCGAGCCCCTCACCCCTGCTTGCCATATATACATCCTTGATGTTCTTCCCACCTTCCCTGACCGTAAAGTTCATTCCATCATATCTCGCCATATTGGACGATGCCTCAGCATCAGCAAGAAGACGGTATGTCGCGACAGCATACCTTGTATACGGAAGTTCAACCTCAACCACCTCTATACCCGACTTCACAATCTCACTACATACCTTCTCAACCGCCTTCCTGACCTCATCCGATGATGCCTTCACCCACTCAGTTATAAGACCAACTTTCTTAATCTCAACACCATCGTCTAATCTCTTCAGATAATCAACCTTTTCCCCCTTTATTGAATTTGCATCGTGCTCATCATAGCAGGCAATTATATTTAGGATTGCGGCAATGTCCCCCACTGAATTTGCCACAGGTCCAATCTGGTCAGTAGATGGTATGAACGATATGAGACCATATCTTGATACAAGCCCGTATGTCGGTTTGAAACCATATACACCGCAGAAGGCAGATGGCTGTCTTATTGAACCACCGCAGTCAGATGCGAGTGCGACAGGCACCATTCCGGATGAGACAGAAGCGCAAGAGCCACCGCTTGAGCCACCGGGACTATAGTCGAGCTTATGTGGATTGTGAACGGGACCATAGAAAGATGTCTCGTTAGATGAGCCCATCGCGAACTCATCAAGGTTGGTCTTTCCGACAATTACAAGCCCCGCATCTTTTATAAGTTTGACTACTGTGGCATCATAAGGTGGAATATATTCGGATAGTATCTTAGACGCTGTTGTTGTCTTTATGCCTCTGGTGCAGATATTGTCTTTCACAGCAACCGGGACACCAGCAAGTGGAGAGCGAACTATCCCCTTCTCCACCTCACTATCTATTATTTCTGCTGTGCGGTATGCCTCATCTTCCATTATCGTTATGAAGGCATTTATCCTGCTATCCTGCTTTCTTATATTCTCAATGGTCTTTCCGACAACACCGGTTGCCTTGAGGTTGCAAGACGCAATTCTACTTCCTATATCCAGCGCAGAGACCTTTTCAGCCAATAACTATGCTCCTTTAATAACAATCTCAAGTTTATCTGTCATTTGAACGCTGACACTCATACTCCCAACTGTAAGATCAGATAGAATTTCACTTATATTCTTCAATGTCTGCTCGTCTGCTTTGGCGGTGATTTTAATCTCAACTGCTTCCTTTGAAACAGGTTCTGCCTTTACACCCCATAGCAACCTTAGAATTGCTATAATACGACCAGAGAGTTCATCAATACTTCTTGGCGTCCCACCAAATATCTTGTCTATAACAGTGATAACAAGCTTTCTTCTCTCACTTACCGGTGCATCACCTTTTATAAAATTAGACACCCATTTGCCAAGCCCATCAAGTGTAATCGGCGGAACTGGTATATCAATCGCTACCTCTCTTCTTCTTATAAATGCTATGCTTATAAGTGGAAGAACTGCGAGAAGCATAACTATAAGACCTGAGATGAAGAAGTATTTGCTGTGCGCCAGAAGCAGTGGATAACCAATGTAAAACGCATCAATGCTATAGTGTGCAATTATTACTGTCATTAGACCATATCGCCAGAAGAAGAAGAATAGCAATGTTCCAAAGATTGTAAGTTCAATACCTCGGATATACACTGGATATACTGCATAAGTAGAGTGACCCAGAGCCCAAATAGCAGATGAGATTACTGCAGAGATTATCAAATATCTGAAAATCTTCTTCAGTAAAACAACAGAGAAGAGACGGAATATGTATTCCTCTGAGATACCTGCGACTATAGATATCGTCAGAGGTGCGAGGAATGGAAGAATAGTGCCATAGACATCACTATATTGATTCTCCGCTGGGAACCACACACCAAACTTTCTTGTCATAAGAAAGTAGAATAGAATCTGTCCACCAATAAAAATAAAGGCAATAGAAAGACCTCTGAGTGATGAAAAAGCAAGAGGTCTTGTAAATATCCTTCCCTTTCTGAAACTGTCAATAACAGTATATCTACCTGGTAGATACTGTCTTCCATAAAGGTCACCTATAGCAACAGCAATGAGAACTGCGAGACCAAATACAAGCGCTGAGATAATCACCTTCAATACCTGAGAGAAGATAAAACTCATCATTGATGATGCGGTATTATAATCCATCATTATACTTGGAATACTATTGATATTCGCGAGGATGAGAGCAACTGCTACAATGATACCTACTATAAGTGGATATTTTATTGGAACAATAGCCGACCTGAAACTTCTCAAAAAGATAATAATACCAGTGAAAACCAGAACGATGATTAACAGTGCCGATATCATTCCCAGAAATGAACCATATGACCTCTGCGTCTGATAATCTCTTAGAAACTTTTCAGGAACCTTTAGAAACCAGTTGAATGTTGATACCTTATCACCTGCCACCTCAACCTTCACTCTCAACTTGCCCTCATCACCAAGAATCTTACTTGAGTTCTCCCAGACAAAGAGATGGTCTGTTCTTGCATCCCTCTTTGTTGAAGATTTCTCTACAAGTTGCCATTTATCATCAATCTGAAAGACAGAAGAGAGAAACGCGCGAGCGATAACCTCTGCATCATCAATAATCAGGTTCGCCCCTGGCTCTGCCTCAGGAAGTAAAACCTTAAAGCCGATGAGTTTTCCCTCAGGCGTTATATAAAGATTGTATTCTTTCTTCTGAAGTGGTTTGAAATAACGGAGTTCCCACCTCCATATTGGAACCTTTCCCTCCCTTACGAGAGCGTTTGTGCCCTGAATTCCAAGACATCTTGACAGATATACCGAAGCATCATCATCCGCCCCAAGAACTATTTCTTTAGTATAGCCCGTCTTATCAATACTTTGCTTTGTAAGAAACTCCTCCGCAATCTTTGTTATCTCATCCCTTGAAAGTCTAAGGTCTATTGCTGACTGCGGAAAGACAACATCATTAAGAAATATAAATACCAGAAGACCGCCTATCCCAAGAAGGATAAGCAGTATATTTCCCCTGGAAAATAATCTATCGCTTTCCATAACGCCTCCTTTAACAGATTATCAACTATTACAGTGCCCGGTAAAAGAAAGAGATGCGAGGGACAGGTGCAGTCAGATGAGCCAAAACCTAAAACACCTGATGACCAACCAATAAGATCTGCGAAGAACCTCACGACCTTACATTCAAGTTTCTCAGATGATGGAACGGCAATTATTCTCTCCATAGAAGCATTTTTTAACAGATAATCAATATGCCAGTGACGATTGACTGGATTTTTAAGGTATCTTGCCAATCTTGAAGAAATACCTCCCATAGCACTGCCAATATATAGATAAAGACCTTTTGTAATAGACCTTCTCTTTTTTCTCAGATTAAAAGAGAATCCATCCTGCAATGATATTATCAGAAGATAAAAACCCTTCTTCCCTTTAAGCGCATTTGAAAATTCATCTGACCTCACAAAATACCTAATCTCTACATCAGACATAAAATCAACTAAAATTGACATTAAACATCTTCTCTACTATTCTTCTTTTGTTATCACCTTGGGAATGATTATATACTTCCCATTGGTCTGGGGAGCATTCCTTAAAGCATCTTCCCTATCCAATGACTTTCCTACAACATCATTCCTGAGGGGTGCTTTTATAACAAAGCCAGAGACAATATCACCACCAATACTTGGTAGTTCATCAAGCATTTTCACATACTCAAGGACTCTCTTAAAGTGCTCTGTTAATTTCTCAACCTCATCTTCAGAAAGACCTAGGCGAGCGAGATATGAAATCTTTCTTACCAGATTTGGTCCTATCTCATCTTTTTCCATAAAATATTATCCTAGATAATTCTATTATAAGAACAGAGTCAAATAAATACATTGTATGATTTAAACTTAAAAATAATTATACTGAGAAAGAAGTAATATTATATATAAATGTTCGGGTTAAAGAAGATTGCTAAATAGAAATAAAACTGTTTATTATTTACAAAAATATTGACAAAAATATGTTAAAATTAACAAAGAATAATGAAGTAGAATTTTATAAGGGGGAGATTATATATGCCCGATGAGAAAAATGAGGAAATAGACCCAATAGAGGCAATAAGACGAAGAAATCTTGAGAGGGCTAAACGACTGAAAGAGATACTGAAGTTCGGTGATTTTGGACTTGGAGCGACAGAGATAGAAACAGAGGAAGAGACAACAGAGGATTTTGAGACAGACGCATTAATAGATAAAATTATGAGTGAAGAAGCGGAAGTGCCAACTACACCTCAAGTAGAGGAGAAGGTTCCTATTAGTGAACCGACAGAAGAATTTGAAGAGCTAGACCTTGCCAGCTTTGCACCATCTTTCTGGGAAGAGGAAGAAGCAGAAGTTCCTCCACCACCTATACCAGAAATAAAAGAGTTAGTTGAAGAAAAGGTAGAGGAAGAGGTCATTGTTTCTGAGAAAAAACCAGCATTAGAAATTCCAGAGATAACACCAATAAAAGAAGAAGTTGTCGTAGAGAAAAAAATCGCTGAGATTCCAACAATTGAAAGAGCAGTGCCTGTAGAAGTTGAATTGCCTGAGACAGTAGAGGCAAAAACTCCGGAAGAGGTGAAGGCAGAAGAAGCAATTCAGATAATGATTGAAGTGTCAGGGAATAATGTTCATATAGGTAGAAGGAATATCACTCTTTCCGACACAATAGAACTGCTCGAGAATATTATACAGCGTTATAAAGAAATGAAGGCAAAATAGTATGAAGTTCAAAGTTTTCAAACACTTTTCTTGAATAAATGGAAGAGAAGAAAAAAACATTAACTACTTTAGATATTATTCTAATTATTGTTGGAATAATTGTATTATTCTTCAGTGTTTTGTTTATCTGGGCAGCAACATCAGTTGAATCAAAGACAGAAGGGTCAAGCGGAACCAACCTCTGTATTGGAATAGTGGGAATAATCATAGGAATTGCTTTAATAGCAATTGCTAAGTATCGCCATAAAAAGGAAGTGGAGATAATACAGAAGATTGACCTGCCCGGAGACCTTTCCCTTGAGAACTTGAAGTGTAAAATGTGCAGTGCCCCCCTTAATAAGGACTCTGTGGAGGTAAAAGAGGGAGCGATATTCATTCACTGTCCCTACTGTGGTGCTCTATATCAGATTGAGGAAGAGCCGAAGTTCTAACAAGTTCAATCCAGAATTCCTTATTCAGGAATTTGTCTATACCATCTGATTTATAAAGTTCACCGTTTGTTACAATCATACCCTCTATATTATCTGTTCTATTAATAAGTCCAATGCCATCTTTGCCAAGAACAATGAGGGAGGTAGCAAAAGCATCCGACATAGTAGCGTCACTGCTAACAACAAGAGATTGGTTGATATTAACGATGGGTTTTCCTGTCTTCGGGTCAACAATATGAAATTCACCTTCTTTTAAATTACCATGCCTTGAAGATGAAGTAGCAACGCCTCCTCCACCCTCAATAACAATTCTGAAATCACCAAACTCTTCTGGAATCTCTATCACCCATGGAGAACCATCTGGCTTTTCACCATATGTTGAGATATCTCCACCTATTTCAACCATCCCTCCTTTAATAAGACCTTCTACTGATTTAAGTGCTCTATCTGCCGCATAACCCTTGGCAATTGCACCAAGGTCTATTAAGACATCACCAAGTTTCGCTATGGTCATTGTATCTTCATTGATAGAAAGGTTTGACCAGTCATCTCTCTCGCGTTTACCGGAAACAGGTTTACCTCCATATTTAATCTCTGTCATATATGTCGGGTCAAAGGCACCATCAGTTTTCATCGTTAACTCCTTTGAAATTTTCAGTATATCTATCAAATCCTTGTTTACCATTACCCTCTCACCTGTGTTCAATGAATTAATCTTTGATATCTCACTCTCCTCGTCAAATCTATTTGCAATATATTCAATGTGCTTTATCTCATCAGACATTCTCTTGAGAACATCATCTCCTTTAATGCCTCTATTTGGATAAATTACAATATGCGCAGATGAGCCCATAGTTAGAAAATAGAGTTCATAAACACCCGGTTCTTCTTTACAAATTTTAGAACAGTAGATAAATTGAAATAAAATTAAAAAAAAGACACCAGGAGAAAAATGTCTGGTATGCATTATCTTAATTTCTTCCAGGCAGCTTTATACTTACCTGTGAGCATTCCAAAAAGACCATAAATCTCTGCTGCATTTGTCAATGTAAAATAAAGTGGAAAATATGTCAATCTTCCCTGAGGAAGTTTTGCCACCTCAACAATGAGACCAACAAGTGACAACCCGTAGAAGATTGACTGTGCTATAAAAAATACTTTATAAAAAAGTCCATAGTTAATGAGGAATATATTTAAACAGAAGAGTATCATCAACAAAAAAGGGCTAACCCACCGGACTAATTTATGGAATATAATTTTGAAGACAAATGGTCTTAGTAAGAGCTGTTTGACGAGTAATATTGCACCCCCGGAACCCGCATAGACCCTTGCCTTCCTGAGAAATTCAACCCAGAGGTTATTTGAAGCACCTTCATACGACCTGGCAGAAGAGACATACTCAAGTTTGTAGCCCTTTGTTATAACTGATGCTGAAACAGCAAAATCGTCCATAATTACGTTTGATGACTCAAAGAAGGGATATAATTTTCTCCTTATTGAATAAATTGAACCATCCGCACCTATAACAGAACCTATGCGACTTTCAGCATCCTTCAGTTTCGCTTCCATACGCCAATAAATACCTTCGCCTTTTGCTGAACCACCTTCATCAATTATTACTTGCTCACCTGCAACTCCACCTACCTTTGGGTCAGAGTATGGCATAACAATATTTGAAATTGCCTCTTTATCCAGCATTGAATTTGCATCTGTAAAAACCAGTATATCTCCTGTTGCCTCCTTAGCACCCAAGTTCAATGCAGATAATTTACCCCGTCTCTTTTTTTGCCGGACTAACTTGATTTTACTACAAGCATACTTACTGACTATTTCATCAGTCCTGTCATCTGATGCATCAGAAACAATAATTATTTCAAATTTATCTGGTGGATAATCTATAGAAAGTGAATTCTCTATCTTCTTTTCTATAACCTTCTCTTCATTATAGGCAGGAATAATGATGCTGACCGAAGGAGTAATTTTTAATTCATACCTTTTCTTTGGAACTACCATAGAAATAAATATCATAAAAATTGGATAGAATATGTAACCTGCTACCAAAATAGCAAATGAAAACCAGAATATAAATAGAATTGGTATAATAGAACCTTCCATTCTAAATACTATAAGAGGTGCCTTAAAAGATTACCCGCCGCTTTTATATTTCTAATCGCTTCCTGAGAGTTTACATATGACTGAATTATTTTCCTCACAATATACAACGGTCTTAAATAATAGTGCTTTCTGGCTTCATTGCAGAATTTTACCAACTCTAAACCTTTAAGATGAGGATTTGATAAAACACAATTATGGAGACCATCCGGTGTAAGCCAATCCCTGAAATTATCAGCATCAATATAACCAAGTTTTTTCATCTGCCTGTAAATAGAAGTTCCGGGATATACCATCACAGGGAAGAATTGTGCAGTATCAGTATTAAGACGCTCTGCGAAACGGTATGTCTCTTTTATCATTTTAACGTCATCGTCAGGCGAACCCACCATAAAGCAACCATGTATCATAATTCCCACCCTTCTTGCATCTCTAACAAACCTCTCAATTGTGGAAATATCAGTTTTTTTATTTATTGAGTTAAGTATCTTTTGATTTCCGCTTTCAAAACCAACACACATCAATCTTAACCCTGCTTTTTTAAGAACTTTCAGTGTTTTATATGACACATCCGGTCGTGCATTACAGGAGAAGGGCAACCTGAATCTTGAATTTATAATCGCTTCCGCTAATAGAAAAGTCCTCTCTTCATCAACTACAAATGAATCATCCTCAAACATAACCTCCCTCAAAGGTTTGAACCCTTTCTGAATAAACTCAAGTTCGCTGACAACCGCATCAATTGACCTCGGACGATATACCTGCCCTGAGAATGTCTGTGGATACAGACAATAGATACAACCATATGGGCAACCGCGCGCAGAAAGGGTTATTACAATTGGATACCTGCTGTGAGAATAGAAATAATCAGTATGATTGAGATGCTTAAGATATGCCTTTGAGACATAAGGAATCTTATCAAGGTCTCGCAGAAGGTGCCTTTTTCTGCCATTTACTATATTTCCATTATCTCTACAAATAATACCCTCAATACCTTTCATATTATTATTTCCGTCTCTCAACCTCTCTGCCACCTCTACCACAATGAACTCATACTCACCACGAGCAACGCCATCAATATATGGAATCTCTGACATTATCTCTTCACCCAATACTGAGACATGCGGTCCAACGAGAAGTATAAAAGCAGATGGAAATCTCTCCTTCAGGTGGACAGCCCATATCAAATCATTGGAGATAGATGGTGTAGATGTGTCAAGAACAATTAATTTTGGGTCTCCTTTTCTAATATATCTTTCTAACTTCGTTTCACCGCTTTTAACAACAGCATCTATCAATACGCAATCAAAGCCCTTTTCATCAAGAAGAGCGGTTGCATAAGATAGCCACATCGGGTAATAAAGAGTCCCGCTTTTAGTTACTGCTGGACTTCTCTGCTCTCGTGAGTATCTTGGTAAAAACGGTGGATTTAATAGTAAAATTTCCATATAAAAGAACCAATTTATTATCTATTATAGAACATCATTTACAGAGACAAACAACCGTTCATAATCCTCACCGCTCTGACCGATAACCCCGAGTTCTATAAGATAATCTCCGCTACTTGATGGTGTGTGCCACTGAACCTGATAACCAGTTCCATATAGTGTCCCCCCACTCACTTCCCATTTATAATGAAGGACTTCGTTATTTGGATTGTAAACCTGTGCTGTCAATATAGCATCCATATTAACATATAAATTATCAGGGTTTACATCAATCCTCAATATCTGAAAATCACCAGTAGGATACTTTGTTCCAGCACAGGAGAGCATACCCTGCAGAATTATAAAAATGAAGAGCACAAAAAAGCAAAATCGTATAACAATCTTTATTTTACTATGTAACATATTTCAACAAATAGAATACCACAGAATTATATAATGTATACTAATCATAATAAAAAAATTCAGGTAGATTCTCAATACTCAGATTTTACAATGCACCTACTACCTGTTACCTCAACAGTTATTGCTCCACCCTCACCAGTTGACATAAGATAAACCCCCATCCCATCTGACATATTCTTAATATTCTCATAATTCTTTTCAAAGAGTTTTCCACTACTCAATATCACAACCTTTGACAATGAGACATTAACAAATTGCCATATATTTGCATTCTTACTACCATGATGTGGAAACTCCATTATCTGATAATAGTCATAAATCTCATTAAATAAATCCTCATTATCAGATGGTAAATATATAGACAGCCCTTTGAATCTTATGATATTTACAATAGATGAAGAATTCATAGCATCATTACCCGGATAATTACCCTCGTTTACAACTGGTGGCAAGCATAAAGGTGCGAAGAACCTGATGCTAAAATTGCTATCCCTGAAAATTGTGAAATCACCAATTGTAGTCCAAAATCTGGTATCACCTTTTATTGAACCAAGCATTTCAATATATGTATTTGAAGGGTATGGATATGGTATAGAATATAGATTGTTAACTAAAAAATTTGAGAGTAATTTTGATATACCATTTATATGGTCTGAATGCGGATGGCTTATTATAAGAGTGTCTATATTCTTTATTCCCCTCATATTTAAATATGACTTCACTGTATTATAAGCATTGTCACCACCTGACTTACTCCCACAGTCCATTACATAGCACTTCTCATGTTCTTCCAGCACAACCGCTCTTCCGTCACCCACACTCAGAAATGTGAGTCGCATATCAGGAGATGATGGTTTCAGGGCAAGACCAAAGCCATATATACCGATGAAACCACAAAATATAAGGGCAGACACTTTTCTAAGGGACTGAGTAAAAAATAACACAAGAAGGATTACAGAAGCATATATAAATACAATCAGTTCAACACCCGGTTTTGGAATACTGATACTGGACCAATGAAAACTTGAGAAAATATGCGTAAGGTATATAATAATTCCTGAGATTTGACCTGATATCTCTCCAAATATTGTTCCGACAAAACTTACTGGAAAAGAGAGAATAAGTCCTGTAAAACCTATTACCATAGATATAGAAGAAAGAGGTATTATAATCATATTGGCTATTAAAGAAACCAGCGATATGTTATAGAAATAATATATAAGAAGGGGAATGACCCCTATCTGTGCAGAAAGCGTTGCAGATATCATCTCCTTTATAAAGGCAGGCAAAGATCGCATTAACCCTGATATTGGTCTATATAATACAGCGATACCAAGCGTTGCAGCAAAACTCAACTGAAAGCCGACATCAAAGAGCATCTTTGGATTGAAGAGAAGAAATATCAGCATCGCTGTGCCAATAATATTCAAAAGCGACACCCTCAGTTCAAGAATAAGGGCAAGCAGGACAAGAATACCCATTATCATAGCCCTTACAACCGGAGGGTCAAAGCCCGTCATAATTGAATAAAGCACTATCACAGGTATTACAATGATTGCAGAAGTTCGTTTTGAGAGACCAAAGACAGATAAAATAAGAAATGTTGCAAAACCAACTAACGAGAGATTCTGCCCGCTAATTGCTATGATATGAATTACACCTGATTTTCTGAAGTCCTCCTGAATATTCTCCGGTATGCTCTCTCGCTCGCCTATGAGCATGCCTTTGAGAAGAGCGCCTGCACTTCCCCCTGCAAATCTGTCTACACAGGTGACTGCCTTTTCCCTGAGCCAGTAGGAAAACTTAATCAGAGGATTCCCCCATCCACTGCTGACAGAATCAATTTTATTGACATATAAAAGGGCACTCACACTCCTGGATGAGAGCCAGCCCTTATAGTCAAAACCACCGGGATTTGTCCTTCCTCTCGGTAAGACCAACCTGCCTGTAATGACTATATTATCACCGTAAGGAATATCCCCTGAGAAATTATATATGGTGGTTCTTACTCTACCCCTCACATACCTTACAACATCACCATCAATAATTTTGCCTGGCTTAATATATAGATAAGACCTGTCATCTCTTTTATCAAGATATGAGTCAGCCCTGCCCTCAATAGTAACAATATGACCTTCTGCATAGTTTGATATGTCATTTTCAGGAATATATCTCTCATATGATGTTATAAGAACTGCACCAAGTATAAAGAGCGACAGAAATATAGCAGATAAAGAGACGAATCTGAATTTATTCAAAAAGCAGAAAGGGATAAAGATAGCAAGTGTGATTAAAAGGATATATACAGAAACATTGAGATAGTGACCGGCACAGATGCCAGAGACGAGAAGAGCGGAGAAGAAAATCATTGGTGCTTTCCTGATGTAATGCATAATTAAACAGAATCTAACTATTGAGAAATATAATTTAGAATATACTCAGGTTCAGATACCTTGTGGGTCTCTCCTGGAAGTCAGTTATCAACTTGTTTGCGTTCTGGATTGTGTTATTCAGGTTGTCATACAAACTCGGGTCATATACTAATTTACCAATCGTCCCTTCACCCTTATTTATCTTATCTGATATCTGGCGGACATTCGCCATTGTCACTTCTAAATCTGCCGATACCTTCTTCAAACTTTTGACCGTGTCAGATAGGTCAACTACTGTATTCCTGAGCCGCTCCTCATTCGGGGTTATAACATTATTGATAGTGGTTGTTATTGAATGAAGATTACTAATCGTCCCCTTAATACCAGGTTTCGCATCTCTTACAACATCTTTTATATCACCTGTAATGTTATTTGTATTTGAAAGTGTCTTTGTAATATTCTCTCTATTCTCATCACTCAAAAAGCCCTTTATCTTTCCAAGGGTATCCTTCAGGTCACCCATCATACCACCTGTCTCAGATAAAAATGTTGAAAAATCACTGGGGGGAAGACCTGTCATCTCACCACCGGAAGCAACAAATTTACCGCTTGATTTTGATGGCATTATCTCAATATACCTCTCACCAAGTAAACTGGAAACTGTAATAATCGGCTTTGACCCATCTGGAATCATCACACCCTCATTTATTCTTAATCTCACCCGAACCCTGGGATTGCCTTCAACATCAGATTCAAGAATTATTCTCTCAACCTTGCCTATCTTCATCCCTGCCAGGCTTACCTGTGCATTCTCCTCAAGACCTGCAGCACTGGGAAACAAAATATCAACATTATAACCCTTCTTGTGAATATTTATATCAGCAATCCCAAGGACAAGAACACCAAGCATAATTATCACGACAAATACAAAGAAACCAACTTTTACTTCCGCACTTAATGCCATATTAATACCTCCTACATTTTATTATTACCCTTTCAAAACATCTATGGGTCCAACAGAACTTCCTGTAATAAATTGCCGAACAACAGGATTTTTTGTATTTCTTATCTCTTCAGGAGTTCCAACCTCTATTATCTTACCATCGTATAACATAGCAATTCTATCTGCAATCTTATATGCACTGACCATATCGTGTGTAACTACAATACTCGTGATGTTGAGTTCTCTCTGGAGTTTCAGAATGAGTTCATTTATCACATCTGCCATAATAGGGTCAAGACCCGTCGTTGGCTCATCATAGAGTATCACCCTTGGCTCTGCTGCAATAGCCCTGGCAAGACCAACCCTCTTCTTCATTCCACCTGAAAGTTCTGCTGGATACATATCTTCAACTCCTGTCAAACCAACCATTGCAAGTTTCTCTCTTGTTATCTTTAGAATTTCATCTTGAGGTGTCTTGGTATATTCATAAAAGAAGAAACATACATTCTCCTTAACAGATAGCGAATCAAAGAGAGCAGAACCCTGAAACAACATCCCAAAATTCTTTCTTACATCATTTAGCTCTCTATCACTCAAACTACCAATTTCAGTTCCATCAAAATAGACAGCACCATTATCTGGTTTTAATATACCTATTACATGCTTTAAGAAGACCGACTTACCACAACCAGACCTGCCAATTATTACTATTACCTCACCCTCATAAATTTCAAGGTCCATTCCAACAAGAACTGATTTGTCCTCAAAGGTCTTATATAAGTCCTTCGCCTCTATAATCACCTTTTTACCGTTATTTCTTTTATCAACCATAGAACGAAAAATTATTATCTAATAAAAAGTGCGGTAAGTAAAACATCTGCAAGTAAAATTATAATGCAAGAATATACAACAGCAACTGTAGTTGCCCTGCCAACACCTTCCGCACCTCCCCTTGTCTTAAAACCATAGTAACAGGCAACAGACGCAATAATTGCGCCAAAAACAATGGTCTTTAAAATACCCACAAATAGGTCATAAGGTGCAACCATATCTTTCAAACTCCTGAGATAGAACCTTGATGGTATACCAAAAGTAGTTGTTGCAACCATTAATCCACCACCAATACCAATGAAGTCCGCCATTGCATTAAGTAAAGGTAGCATTGAAATGCCTGCGATAAATCTTGGAACTACAAGATAGCGGATAGGATTCATTGCAAGTGTTTCAAGGGCATCTATTTGCTCCGTTACCCTCATCGTGCCAATTTCAGCGGCAATAGATGCTCCGACCCTTCCTGCAATCATAAGCGATGTCAGAACGGGACCCAGTTCCCTTGTCATTGATAGGCCAACGACACCACCTATGTATGTCTGAGCGCCAAATTTTGATATCTCATATGTTGTCTGGAGCGTGAGAACCATACCTGTGAAGAGTGCAGTAAGCGCTACAACAGGTGTGCTCTCAACACCAAATACAAGCATTTGCTTCAATGTTCTTCTGAATCCAAATGGTGGAATAAAGATGTTTATAAATGCCTTACAAAACATTATAGCAATTCCACCGAGGTCACCAAGAAACTTTAATGTTCTCTTACCTATCTCCTCAAACCATGCTATCAATATCTCTACAATTTTACCTGCCATAGACAACCACGCTACCTGTCAATACTGATATTATTGGCTATTTTAGAACCAACAATCTCACCGCCCTGAATAAACAACCTGTCAATTCTACCACTCAGCGATGTAAGTATCTCATAAGAAATTGTATTGGCATAACCCGCTAACTCATCAGCCCATATCCCTTCGCCAGAATCCTCACCCATCAGCATTACCCACTCACATTCATCTATATCTGGCATAGGTCCAAAGTCAAACATTGACATATCCATACATATTGTGCCAACCTGTTTTATTCTCCTGCCTTTATAGATTGCAAATGCCTTATTAGATAAAGCCCTGAGGTAGCCATGCCTGTAACCAATTGGAATCACACCTATATGTGTATCCTCATCGGGTCTATATGTTATTCCATAAGAGATAGGTGTTCCTTTCTTAACCTTTCTTAAATACATAACCCTTGCTTTAAGTGTCATTGCTGGTCTCAATTTTATCCTTCTTTCATCAGAATCAGACGGATAATAACCATATAAGGCAATTCCAGCCCTTACCAGTTCAAACTGCGCTTCCGAAATGCTCAGAATTGCCGCAGAGTTAGCACAATTATTAAGTGGAAGAACATACCCCTCATTTCTTAACTTCTCTATCAATGTCTTAAAAACCTTTATCTGCTCAAGTGTAAATTTCTTATCATCAAAATATGCGACAGGAAAATGAGTTATTAATCCCTTAATATTTAATAAAGGCACATTTGATACAAAACGGACAAAATCAAAAACCTCATCAGGAAAGATACCCAGGCGTCCCATTCCAGTATCAACCTTGATAAACACATTGACTTCCTTTTCAAGATTCTGGCAGGAAGATGCGAGCGCCTCTACTGTCTTCTTTGTAAAGACAATAATATCAAGGTTGTTTGATACAACATCGGCTGCCTCTGTGGGCAGTATTGCACCCAATATAATAGCGGGGGCGCTAATTCCACCCTCTCTCAGCATCACACCCTCTCTTACATTCACGATTCCAAGCCAGTCAGCCCCGCCAGAAAGGCAAGCCCTTGATGCCTCTATCAGCCCATGACCATAAGCATCACTCTTAACGACTGCAAGCAGTTTGACACCGTTATCAAGTGATGCCTTAATATTTCTTGTATTCTCTTCAATAGCATCAAGGTCTATTGTCACTATCAAAGAACTGTTTTTAATAACCGACGAAAACATATTATATCCTGAGAGTTCTCAAATATTTCTGATATAATATTATACACTTACATAATTGTAAACGCTTATAATTATATTAATGATATTTTTTTAATTTGACATAGATGGTGAGTTTTGTTAGAAAGCATAGATATGGCGGTATCGTCTAGGGGACTAGGATATATGGTTCTCAGCCATAGGACCGGGGTTCGAATCCCCGTACCGCTATTTTTTATATAAAAAAAATTTAATATATATCTTGACAATAAATAAATAATATGCTATTTATAGATAAATTTAGTTTATATATATGGTAAAAAAGTGTTGAATTTTTGTAGGGTTTATAGTATAAGAATGGTAAGTAAAAAGAAATGGAGGTAGAAAGATGAGGAAGATTATAGTAACAATTGCAACATTAGCACTGATTGGTACATTTTCCACTGCATTTGCGATGAGTGTTGGAGCTGGCGGCGGCTGGTTCATGGGCATGGGAGTGAAGAACTTCGAAATGAAGATGGGAATTATGAACTTCGGCGGCGGTATCGTTATTGGTGTTATGCCAATGCTCTCAATTGAGGGTGGTTTTGATTACCACATGAAGTATGTCCTCAAGGACACAGAGGCTTCTAAGACGGCAATCATGTCATTTGGTGGTGGAGTAAGACTTAACCTTATTAAGGAAGGTGCATTCAGACCATTCGCTGGCGGCGGCATGAACTTCTATATGATGAAGACAAAGGACAACAAGGCAGATGATGGTATTGATGTCCCCGATGCTAGTAGTAGCAAACCAGGTGTATATTTTGGTGGCGGCATCAACTACTTCATCAGTGACAGTTTGGCACTTCATGTTCCAGTGAAACTTCACATGATATTTGCAGAAGGCACAAAGCCATTGCTTCTCACATTCGGTGCTGGTATTGAGTACTACTTTATGTAAGTCCTCATAATATCTAAGAGTGAAAGCCCCGGCAGATGTCGGGGCTTTACTATTTCTATTGAAATAATATTAAAAAATCAATAAAAAATATACTTGTCATTAATTTATAATTTATGATAGAATAATAAAGAGTTATATTATGAAAAATTGCATACATATAATATTGATGATAAGCGTATGCTTTTATTCTGTTTCATTACCATTAAGTATTAGCACCTATGGTGGATGGTTAATGGGAATTGGAGTGAAGAACTTCCTTCCACCACTGCCAGATGAAAAAGTGGGTATTCTGAACTTCAGTGGCGGTCTTGTTATTGGTGTTAAACCAATCTTATCAATTGAATTTGGCTTCGACTACCATGTGAAGTATCTCAACAAGACAATAATAGGTGGTTATCCAGCTGACACAACAAAAACAGCACTCGGGTTATTTATTGGAGGAGTAAGACTTAACCTCATTAAAGAAGGTTCATTCAGACCATTCGCAAACAGTGGCTTCGGCTCCTATATAATGAGGACAAAGGATAACAAGAGCGATGACGGCATTGACGTCCCCGATTCATCAACCAACAAACCAGGTTTATACTTTGGTGGCGGCATCAACTATTTCATCAATGACAAGTTGGCACTTCACATTCCTGTAAAACTTCATATAGTCCTTATAAAAGACATCAATCCATTGTTTCTTACATTCGGTGCTGGCATTGAATACTACTTTAAGTAAGTCCTCATAATATCTAAGAGTGAAAGCCCCTGCTAATGTCGGGGCATTGCTATTTCTATTGAAATAACATTCAAAATTCATTAATATAAATCTAATGTGTTAAATAGGAAAACCATTTAAGGGGGTGAAAGATGGCATATAAGTCATCAAGAATATTTCTAATAGTATTATTAATGTTCATAACAACAGGAATTGGCTGGACACGAATCGTTCTATGTATAGATGGCGGTATAACGAGCTCATTCAGCGTCGGGAACTTCAAATATGGCACAAGCCCTGTCAATCTGAAAGCAGGTGTGAATTTTGCATTCAACCCTGCAATGGGAATAACTACTGGTTTTGATTATCAATTCGGATTTAAGAACAAAGAGGGCTTTCCGACAGATGACAGTAAAAAGGGTGATTTCAAGGTTCAATTACTAAGTATTGAGACAGGAATGTATCTTAATCTTTTCGGTGGACTTAGAATGATTCCATATGTCAACGGTGGCTTTAAATACACATTCTTCAGTTTTAAAAATGCATCAGGAAGTGTGCCTGATGACTTCAAGAACCTTAAAAAGCCCTGCATCTACTTTGGTGGTGGCTTCAGATACGGACTGGCAGACAAGATGCTCCTGAATATACCCATAGACATCAATATGTATCTGACAGGCGATGATGGTAAAAAACAGTTAGGTGGAGGCACGCCATTTATACTATCAATCGGGGCAATATTAGAATATTATTTCTTATAAAAATCTATATTCCATATATTGTAGGGTCAGATTATAATCTGACCCTATTTTATTTACCGCTTATAATATATAAATATCTTTTCAAGTGCACCAACCACATCATCTATATCACTTTCAGTCATCTGGGGAAATAGGGGAAGTGTTATCAACCTCTCGCATGCCATCTCACAGTTGGGCATATCACCATGCTTATATCCAAGGTGTTTACTGTGCCAGGCAAGCGTATGAATTGCAGGATAGTGTAATGTTGCGCCTATGCCCTCCGCACGAAGCGCCTTTATTATGTGGTCTCTATCAACCCTTAGTATTTCAAGATTCACTATAATGGGATATAGATGATACGCATCCTCAACATAGCCCTCTCTCTTGGGAATACTGACCTCTGCAATATCTTTGAGTTTCTCATCATATAGACCCGCAAGGAATCTTCTTATCTTCAGGTTTTCTCTGTGCCTTCTCAACTGGCTTCTTCCAAGCACCGCCTGTATATCGCTCATCCTGAAGTTATAACCAAGTTCTGTAATTTCATACCTGTGCACACTCGTTGATGCATGCCTTTCCAGTGTCTCTGTATCTATGCCCTGATTGCGGAACAGAGAGACCCACCTCGCTTTCTCTTCATCTCTCAGTGTTAAAAAACCGCCCTCACCTGTCGCAATATGCTTTACAGGATGAGTTGAGAAACAGCCCGCATCACCGAATGTCCCAGCCATATTGCCCTTATATGTCGCACCAAGGGCATGAGCACAGTCCTCAACCAGATGAAGGTTCTTCCTCTCACATATATCTGTAATTTCATCCATACTCGCTGGATGACCGCCATAGTGCAATATGAGCAAGCCCCTTGTCTTTGAGTTTATCGCTCTCTCTACCTTCTCAGGGTCTATATTAAGCGTATTAATATTAATATCTGCAAAAACCGGTTTTGCCCTCCAGAATAAGATTGCATTGGTTGTTCCTGCAAACGAGAGCGGTGTAGTTATCACCTCATCACCCTCACCAATCCCACAGGCACCAACACCGCAGATAAGCGCAGATGTCCCTGATGAGACAGCCCTTACATAAGGCGAACCAATATATTCCGATAATTCTCTCTCAAAGGCAGGAACCTCCGGTCCCGTTGTCAGCCATTCACCCTTCAGAACATCTACTACTGACTTTACATCGTCATCTGTTATATAATGATGACCATAGGGTAGATACTTCGTTCTCGTTGGTTTTCCACCCTCAATCGCAGGTATATCCATAATTATCTCCTCCCCATAATAATTTGATATATTTACACTTTTAATCTCTTCGAAAGCCACTCTTCAGTTCTTTTTATACCATCTTCAAGCGCAATCTCCGGTTCCCAGCCCAGTATCTTCTTTGAAAGCGACCAATCACATTTAAGACGACCTATCTCCGCCTGAAGATGAATATGCTCGGTATGAACTATCTCCACCTTTCTATTCGATATCAACTCAGCCAGTGTATTTATATCTGTCTCAACTCCTGTGCCTGCATTGAAAATCCTTCCCTGTGCACTCTCGTTCAATGTCGCAAGTTTTATAAACTTCGCGCAGTCCTCAACATACAAAAAGTCTCTCGTCTGCTCTCCATTACCATAGATTGTCAGTGGCTTACCACTGAGTTTATTTGCAATGAAGCCAGCAATAACCCCCCCCTCACCCGTGAACCTCTGATATGGACCATAGGTATTGAATGGCCTGAGTATGGTATATGGAATATCATACGAATGCCCATAGGATATTACAAATTCTTCGGCTGAGAGTTTAGATGCAGAATATGGAGACCTTGGAAGTGTTCTCCAGCCCTCATCTATTGCCCTGCCATCGGACCGGTCATATACAAGGCAGGTTGATGTATATACAATTGGAATCTTCCACTTCCGACAGCACTCAAGAATATTTAATGTCCCGAGAACATCATTTTCAAAGGTTATCAGCGGGTCATCAATGCTGTCCTGAACATTTATTGATGCAGCAAGATGAATAACATAATCAAATCCATTCTTTTCAAATATGCTTTTAAGAAGAGATGTATCTTTAATATCGCCCCTTATAAACTTAAACTCTTTCAGACCCTTAAACTCTTTGATATTTTCCTCGCTTGAGTTTGAAAGATTATCAATCACTGTAACATAGAAAGTATCAGATAGAAAATGCTTCACCACCCATCTCCCTATGAAACCAGCACCACCAGTTATCAAAACCTTCATAATATCACCTTACAAAAATAATTCTTAAGAAAATTGACTCTTTCTAATATATTCATCAAAGTAAGTATATCAGATTTTCATTATCCCATTTTTATAGAGCCAGCAGGAAACAAAAGATACCACTTTATGGCAGACCTCATAGTGAACCCTCTCAAGATACTGTCTTATGCCCTCATCTGTATTCCAGTCAACCTTTGATATTATATTGCAATCTGTATGCCCGAACATCTGTTTGAATTCATCTAAAAGACGACCTGCTGGTTTATAAGATAACTTCCTATCATCACCTGCACTCTCTCTACCAGAGACATAACCAATGCAGATTAGTCCAGCAGTCAGAGCACCACATATATAGCCCTTTCTGCCAATACCCGCTCCAAATGGCGTCGCTATTCGTGGAAAGAAGTCAATGTCACCCATAAAGTGCTTGAATGCAAGTGAGACCGACTCAGCGCAGTTGTAATTGCTGTCAAAATAACTTAGAACGACCTCCTCAACCTTTGAAAGATATTCCTTATCTTTAATATTCTTTTCAGCCATATTAGAACCATCTGATAATTACAATATAATTATGCCCTTATAATCTTTCCCTCTTTATCGGGAATACCCCTGGTCGCCCCCCTCGTGTCAACAATTAGATTTGCCTCCCTCACAATCATCTCATAGTCAAAGCACGAGTGGTTTGTAACGATAACTACTGCATCATAACTTCTCAATACCTCAGGTGTTATCTCAACCGACTCCATCGAAAGGTCAGTTGAGCGAAGACCTGAAAAAGATGGCAGATACGGGTCATGGTAGGAAACTTTAGCACCCCAGTCCATCAGAAGTTCAATTATCCTCACTGCGGGCGACTCCCTCATATCATCAATATCAGGTTTATATGCTATGCCCAGAATCAAGACCTTAGCACCATTAAGACACTTGCCCTGCCTGTTTAGCCCTTCTAGTGTCCTCTCAATCACATACTCGGGCATTCTTGTGTTTATCTCGCCCGCAAGTTCAATAAACCTTGTGACAACCTCATACTGCCTTGCCTTCCACGTGAGGTAGAACGGGTCAATTGGAATGCAGTGCCCGCCGAGACCGGGTCCAGGATAAAATGGCATAAAGCCGTATGGCTTCGTCTTCGCCGACTCTATCACCTCCCAGACATCTATGCCCATCCTCTCGCATATCACCTTCATCTCATTTACAAGCGCGATGTTCACAGAGCGATATATATTCTCTAAAAGTTTTACAATCTCCGCTGTCTTCGTATTTGAGACAGGCACAACTCTGGTTATGTGGCTGTAAAGGGCGCTCGCCACCTCAGTGCATTCCCCGGTAATTCCACCAACTACCTTTGGTATCTCTCTGTATGTGAAATCCTTATTGCCCGGGTCAATACGCTCAGGTGAGAATGCTAGAAAGAAGTCGGAGCCGACCTTAAGTCCGGATTTTCCCAGTATTGGCAGGACCTCCTCCTCAGTGCAGCCGGGGTATGTCGTGGACTCAAGGACTATAAGTTGACCCTTTCTTAACCTCTTTACAATCTCCTCTGCTGTCATTACTATAAATCTCGTGTCTGGCTCTCTCTGTGGTGTTAGGGGCGTCGGAACACATATGAGAATAGCATCCGGCTCTGAGAGGCGGTTCATATCTGTCGTTGCCTCAAAGAGACCGCCTTTTATGAACCCCGATATCGTTTCTGATGGTATCTGGTTAATGTAACTATCACCGCGGTTTAGAGACGAAACCTTCTTTTCATCAACATCAAAGCCAATAACTTTAAGACCTGCATTACAGAACTCAACTGTATGGGGAAGTCCAACGAACCCAAGCCCGATTATCCCCACCAGCACCTTCTTATTCCTAATATTCTTTATCAACAATTCTGATGACATCTTCTCTCTCCCTTAAATAATTATTGAAAGTATATACACAAAAGAAGAAAAGGTCAATATTTAGAAATTGTAGAATTAAACACTCCATTCTGTTATAAAGATTATAATAACCAATACGGGAGGTTCTATGACACATACATTCGTTCAGAACGTATTTGCAAGAAAACTTTTAAGGGTGCCAGAGATTGGTGATATTGTTGAGATTGAGCCCGACTTCGTGATGAGCCACGATAATGCAGGGCTTGTCATTCGCCAGTTCGGTGAGATGGGAGCCAAGCGTGTCTTTGACCCTGAAAAGATTGCCATCATACTTGACCACCGCATACCCGCAGAGAGTGTGAAGACCGCCGAGGGTCATAAGAAGATAAGAGAGTTTGTGAGAGAGCAGGGTATTACCCGCTTTCACGGCATCGGCAGGGGAATATGCCATCAGGTGATGGTTGAGGAGGGCTATGCCAGACCGGGTGAGATTATCCTCGGCACCGACTCGCATACGACGACTTATGGCGCCCTATCAGCGTTCTCCACAGGAATTGGCGCGACGGAGATGGCATCTGTCTGGGCGCTCGGACGGCTCTGGCTCCGCGTTCCCGAGTCAATAAAGATAGTTTTGAGTGGCAGTTTCTCAAAGGGTGTCTATGCGAAGGACCTTATCATATACATAATAGGCAAACTGACAGTTGAGGGGGCAAATTATCTTTCGGTTGAATACCACGGCGATGCGGTGAGTGGACTTTCAATATCGGAGCGAATGACCATCGCGAATATGAGCATGGAGATGGGCGCTAAGAATGCCGTCTTTGCCCCTGACAGGGTGCTCTCGGACTTCCTCGGAAGACCAACGAAAGATGCAATATGGGCAGATGATGATGCCGTCTATAAAAGCACAATTGAAATTGACCTTTCATCTATTGAGCCGATGGCATCCTGCCCGCACAGCGTTGACAATGTGAGACCTATAAAGGAGATAGCGGGTAAGAAGGTCAATCAGGTTCTTATAGGGACATGCACGAATGGACGGATTGATGACTTAAAGGCGGCGCTTGATTTTATGGGCGATGAGAGGGTGCATAGGGATGTTCGTCTGATTGTCTGCCCTGCGTCAAGCAGGATACTGGAAGAGGCAGTCAAAATGGGGTATATAGAGCGGTTTGTGAGGGCGGGGGGTGTGATTTTGCCGCCGGGGTGTGGACCATGCCTGGGTGCGCATCAGGGGCTACTTGCGGAGGGTGAGGTCTGCGCCTCAACATCAAACAGGAACTTTCCCGGACGTATGGGCGCACCCACAAGCGAGGTCTACCTGATGAGCCCGGCATCTGCGGCGGTTTGTGCAATAACGGGGGATATAGGCGACCCGAGAGATCTAATATGATGTGGAAAGAATTTTATTATAGTGACACGATATGTCTAGGGGGAATTAGTATGATAATTTTGTAATAGGCATCTTTTTAAACATATTTCAAAAAGTATTGTAAAATAGCATAGGAGATATAAGAGAGGATAAAATAAGCATGGTTGAAAATAAACCACCCCTAAAAAAACCAAAACGGACAACAATGTTCGGAACATATGAGTTTCCATCTTATGAAGATATAATGAATGCTTACGCTAAGGAATTTGCAAATTATATTACTCCTAAAGGTGATACTATATTCGGATTTTGGATGCAGACCTTAGCTGATTTAGAATTTTTGGATTTGGAATTACAGGGGTTGACTGAGGAACATGATATAGATCCATTAAATAGAATAGTTAACCTTAAGGGCAAAGAAGATTTTATAAGATTGAGAATCGCTCATCTTGAAAAAGTAAAAGGAAAAGCAACTCTCTATTCTGAATTAGTAGATAAATTTGGTGATACTAATGCTTATGCTTTTCATAATCTTTATCCTTATAAAGGTAAATTTTATCCTCGTGTAGTGAGAACTTTAATAAATGCATTCAAATTAAATAATAGTTCAATCCTTCTTGACCCTTTTAATGGCTCTGGAACTGCTACACATGAAGCTTCTATTATGGGAATTAAAAGCATTGGCATAGATGTTACTCCAATGGGAATTATTTTATCCGAATTAAAAAATGAGTTACTTTTTATTGATGAAAAGAAATTAAAATTTACACCGAATGAATTGCAAGACATTTTAGAGGCAATAGAAAATAGAAAATGGCAGCATACTTATCCTCTGATACAAAAATTAATGTTGACAGTATATTTTGATACGGTTGACGCTTTTGTAAGGACTTCAAGATATAACAGAAAAGGTAAGGTAGGTCTATTTATTGAAAAGTTAAACTACATAAAAAATTGCTATAAAAATACAATGGAGATCAAAAATAAATATGGACTTAAATTTGAACCAGCCCGCATTATATCAGGGGACATACTTGAACTAAAAAGTATGAATGAAATGCAAGAAAAGTTTGATGCGTGTATTACAAGCCCGCCATATTATTTTTCTATAGATTATGTTGGAAAAGACAAAATTGCTTATGATTATCTCGGTGCTGATATGAAAAAGATTGAGTCCAAATATTTAGGAATGAAAAACAATGGGAAACCAAAAGGTAACTATAGTGGATTACCTCTAAGGGTTGCTATGTATTATGAGGACTTAAAGGAATCCATAAAAAATATATTCTGGGCATTAAAACCGGGTGGTAAGTTAGCAATCATAATTGGAGATAGTACCGTTAATGGCAAAAAAATCCCGACAACTATGACAACTAAAAAGTTTTGTGAAGAAGTGGGATTCAAGTTTAAAAAATTGATATTTAATCCATTATTAGGTGCTCGTAATAGAGCAATAAGAGGAGAAAGTGTAATAATTTGTGAAAAGGGGAAAGAAATATGATTACAAAAAGGAATCTTCTTTGTGTAAAAGTAAAAGAAAAGTTAGACCTTGGACAGATATTACTTTATGAACCATATAAAAATATTTTAATAAATTTTAAGGAGTTATGTATTGATGTTAATGCAAAGGATTTTGACCCTGTTGCAAAAGTCTACGATGGGCTATTGAGTGTCCCTTTAGAAATTAGAGAATATTATGAGGCTTTATTAGGTGTTACCTCTTACTATAATCACAGCCAAGGTGGCAGGGGAAAGTATATTGAAAAGAAAATAGCTTCGTCCTTTGAAACTTGTTCTCTTGACATAGAACTCAGTAAACTGCCATTTTGGTTAGAAAATCCATCTCTCCATAAAAAGAAAGGAATTTTTACTCAACAAGGATTGTTACCGGAGGAAAAGAAAATTTTACGAAGAATTGAATGGGATTGGTTAGGTGATAGGAATGTAAGTACTGATGTAGGAAGTATTATACAAGATGAAAAAACAATGGTTTTAATTGAACTTAAAAATAGAGTAGATAGTGGAGGAACAGCTGGAAGGCGAGAAATATGGACTTCTGAAAAGTTTGGAATTTTTGTAGAGTATTTGAAGTCTAATAAAAAGTTGTTTAGGAAAAATGACAAAGAATTTTCTTTGGCAGAATTGCTTGGGAGTTTTGGTATTGAAAACATTGAAATATATATTGGGGTTTTGTTTGATACAAGTGATAATCCTGCAACAGTACAGAACGATAAAACTAATGGATTTTATTCTTCAAGCAAGCAAGGTTTTGAATACTTACAAAATCTGATAAAACAAAGTTCAACAATGAAAATAATTAACGAATATCCTGAGAATTTAAAGATGGAACTTGGTTTGAGTTATTCAAAGTTAAAAATCAAGATAGGTGCTCTATACGGCAATGATATTACATTAAAGCTTTTTAGAAAAAGTTTTCCAGTATCAGATTTGCTTTTATTGAGATATGATGATATTTGGTTATCCTTACTAATAACCATTGATGAAAGAGCTATGTTACTAAAGCATAAAAAGAATTTTACTACAACCTTTTTGGGTTTATTAAATAGAGATAGAGATTTAAGAATAAATTACGATACCTTAATAAATTCAGAGTGCAGAGAAAGTGAACTTAATACAATTGTAAGCTATACACTTAGTAGATATGCCTCAATTTTTGAAGATAAAATGTTGCCTGCTGGGAAAAATAAGGATGAATATTTAGCAGATGTAATTCAAGTTTTATGTGCAGCAGAGGCATAATATTCTTAAGGGAATTATTTTGCCAATGACAAATAACAATCAACATCGTATAACACAGCATAAAGGATTCGTTCAATACTGCACTCACCTGAATTTTTGCTTCGCAAAAACTTATTTTATGCTAAAAACATTATGTGAAATCTTGAGGTAGTCCAAAATGATTTACGAAAGCTTTTATTGGAAAAAAGAACTGTATAATTGTTTTCAAATTTTAACAAAATCTAGACAGTTGAAACGTATAAATGAATTGTCATATGTCAAAATCGAAAAAGCATTGATGATTGGTGCTTATATTGTAAGAAAACTTGATGAAGCTGAAAAAATTCCTCCAGATTTTTTAAAACAAAAAGTAACTATATCGAAGTATGAATGTAAAAGGGATTTAATTGACCACATAAATTGGCATAGAGTAGATTCTAATTATAATTTAGAAAAATCAACAAAAGAAGAAAACGATTGGAGTTATTTGATAAACCAAATCATACATAGCTTTTCGTTTTTATTTTCTTATGATGATAATGGAAAACTTGATGGATTCTTTTTGAATTCTGACAAATCCAAAGACAAATATCTTTATTTCGTTAGTATAGAAAACATACTTTATCTATTTTTAAAAATATCAGAAGGAAAAATAACCATTATTCATTCACAACGGGAAATAATTAAAGAAAGAAATGGGACTCAAAAGGTTGGTCCAATGAAACTTAAAAATGCTAAGTATTCTTATCCTGATAATTTTGATATTAAAAGTTTGATAAAAAAGTCAATGAATGGGGAAATATATAAAAGATAAATATTTTGAAATAATAACTATATTATTACATTTGGTGATTCAATTTAAGCACTTTATAAAAATAGAAAATCTTTTATTGTTCTTCGTCCCATTATAAAATCGGATGCTCTACCTCCTGAATATTCTCCTTACCACAGGCACAAGGGCGGGGAGGAAGAATATACAACCAATTGCGACAAGCACTGGTAAAGACACAGGTAGAATGAATCCAAGCCAGGCAAGCAATTGATATCTTGGAAATCTGCCTGTAAAGCAGGCGAGAAAATACCACACACGATTATACCTCTCAAATATTGATATAAACCTGATGAAGTCAATAGGAACTGGAAGAAAATTGGTGAGGGTGAGTGCGAGAAAAGGCACCTTCCTGTATAAACGCATCCAGAATTTATACAGGTATGTCTCCTTTGTCCTCTCTGCTATACGAGTGCGTGCAATTGATGATATAAGAGCATAGTCAAGAAGGTTTGCAGATGCGGTTCCAAATGCGCCTACTACTGCAACTAAAAGTGGCTGATAGAACCTTCCCATCACGAGGACGACAGGGTTTGTGGGCAGTGGAACAAATGTGGAGCAAATGGACATATACCCGAGGTAGTGAAAGAGGTCGCCAATCTTTCCTTTGAAAACAAAAGCCCCAAGCCCGAACAGTATCAGAACATAGGGTATATAGAATATCAGAAACCTTAACAGGCGTTTCATATAGAATTACTCATTATAATATTCTGTCTTTATTGATAAACCAATCTGAAATATATTTAATTACCACCCTTCTCTTTTTTCTCAGGGTGCGCGATAAAGAGCGAATAGTTACTCAGATACTTATCTGCCACTCTGAGAATATCATCTGACGTGACAGACATAATCTTATCTCTAAAGTCAAAATACCTTTTATATCCACCAGACAGAAGTTCCTCAACCGCCAGTTGGACTGCTATGTCATCAAAGCCCTGCCTCCTGAAATCCTCTGTTGCAGAGATTGCTAATTCCTTTGCGCGGGCGAGTTCATCATCGCCCACCTTCTCAACTTTTATCCTTGCAATCTCCTCCTCAACAATCTTTCTTGCTCTATCAAGCGATTTCTCATCGGTGGCCAGGTATATTGCAAGAAGGCCGCCATACCTGAGTGGCAAAAAATAGAGGTGAACAACATACACAAGCCCTTCATCTCTCAGGCGAGTGTGGAGACGACCTGAGGGCATAATAAAACCACTCATTATGCTGTCAAACACGGTTATAGCGTATTCATCGGAAGACCCTCGCTCTATACAGGGGAACATATAGTATAGGACCGACTGGTTCATTGACCAGTTCTCCTCCACTACCTCATTTGTATTATAAAACCCATTTGCCTCAGAAATATTTACACCTGAGAAGACATCCCCCTTGCGCCAGTTCCCAAGAAGTTTCTCAAGTAGCGCTACTACCTCATCGCCTTTGACATCACCAACAATTGTTATCATCATATTCTTCGGGTTGAAATACTTACCGTAAAAAGTTCTGATGTCGTCAATTGTTATAGCATTGATGCCCTCTTCTGTGCCGCTCGGATTATGAGCATAGGGATGACTGCCATATAAAATAAGTCGTGCTTTTATATATGATGCATCACCCCAGTTATCAAGCATTCTCATAAGCGTCTGCCGGGCAAGGGTCTTCTGCTTTGGTAATTCCTCCGCCCTGAAATCCGGTTTCATAATAACCTTTGATAATATATCAAGAGTGCTAAAAAGACCATCTTTCACCACATTTAACCTGAGTCCTGTTAAATCATTACCCGCCTCGTAGTTAAGGGTTCCGCCAAGTTTTTCAATCCCACCTGCAATATCGCTTGAAGTCATTCCACCCGCACCGATAAGCATCATCCGGGCTGTAAGGGACGACAGACCCTCCTTCCCCGGTGGGTCGCAGACCGAGCCGGAAAGAGAATCTACAGATACAGAGACAGTCGGATTTGAATGCTTTTCGTATATAAGCACCTTCATGCCATTTGAAAGCGTTGTTAATACTGGACTTTTCTCCTCAGTTTTCTCTGATGATACTAGAGTTTCACCTTTGCCCGGAGGCACAATGTCAATCTCCATTGGCTTACTACTGAGTATATAGTTTTTTGTCACCCTTTTTATATCTTCAGAATTCAAGCCCTCTATAATTTTTATATATTTCTCCATATATTCAGGGTCACCATAATAGAATTCATTTGAGGCGAGATAGTCCGCCCTTCTCTCAACATTCTCTGCACCAAGATAATGGTTTGCCTTAATCTGCGCCTTCGCCCTGTCAAGGTCCTCTTTAGAAACACCCTTCTCTGCTATCTCATTGAGTATCTTGAATATCTCCTCCCTCACCTTCTCAAGATTCTCGTATGGAAATGAAGCAACGATATTGAAGTTGCCATCAATAAATGTTGGTGTATAGTTCCACGATTCTATTTCATTGACAAGACCGAGACCCTGCTTAATCTTTCTTGGCAGTAGGGCGTCCCTTCCCGAGCTAAGAACAGCACTGAGGAGGTCAAGGGCAGGTGAGTCAGCATCAAAGAGTTTGGTTGAGCGAAAGCCAAGCGAGAGATATGACAATTGATAGTCCCTCTCAATCATTTTCGTCCTCTGTGAGAGAACCGGTGGCTCTTCTACAGGAGATGGATTTTTAATATCTCTCATTGGATAGCGACTGAATTCACTTTTAACAAGCTCAACTATGTGCTCTGCATTGAAGTCACCAACGACCGCTATGACCATATTGTTTGGAGCATAGTAGCGATTATAGTATTTCTCAATATCACTCTTTGTGATTGAAAGAAATCTATCTTTGACGCCTATAACAGGGTATCTTATTGGATGCCTGATATATGCAAGGCGATAGAACTCCTCCTGAAGAATTCTCGTAGGAGAATCATAACTCATACCCATCTCCTCCATAATCACACCCTGTTGAGATTTAAACTCCTCATCAGAAAATTTTGCTTCAAAGAGCAGTTTTGCATACATTCGCAGAAGTTCATCAATATTACCTGATGGGACTGTATGATAGTAAGAGGTATCATCTTTCCATGTCCAGGCATTCCCAACCGCACCTATCTCTTCAAAGTGCTTTTTAATGTATTCTTGTGTCCATCCTGTGGCTCCCGAGAACATCATATGTTCAAGTAAGTGAGATATACCCGAGCCGACATACTCATCCTCATAGATACTGCCTGCATGGACATAAACATCAACAGATGCAAGTGGAACACTATGATTTTCCTCAACAATAAGAACGAGGCCGTTGTCAAGTTCTGTCTTTATCACATCCGCACCTGCAAACGATGCAAGGACAAAGAGAACAACCAAACTCCTTAAACAGAATATATCTTTATCTAAACTCACCATCTATATCACCTCTGTCAATTAAAATTAACCTCTCAACTTCCTTTTTCTTCTTCCGCCCCTCTTATCAAACCTTTCAATAATTATAATTATTAGAGAAGAGAGGATAAGATTTATAAATATAGCATATCTATACATTCCTGTTATAAAACCACCAACTGAGACGACAGACATCGCTAAAATCAATGGAAGAGAGACCGAAAGCGAACCAGTTTTTGCAGAATTTATATTACCACGAACAATAGACCTGAAATTACTATCTCTGATAATTATTAGACCAAGACATAGAACAAAAACCGCAATCAAGATTATCAATTCCCAATTTATATTCTTTTTGACTTTCTCAACTTTAGCATGTGTTTTTACTATCTTGAGGTTTGAAAAATATTTCTCTCTCAATATTTCTACCTTATCAATATATGAGTCCAATACTGTCTTATTATCCTCAGTTGCTTTCTTCTCCCACTCAACAAAACTCTTCTTAAAAGGATTTGCTTTTATATAATCATCAAGGTCATTTTCAAGAGACGAACGCAAAAGACCAACCTCCTCAAAATAGGCATTATAAATCTTCTCAATTTTCTCAGGGGCCATATTGCCAACCTCTGATGGCTTTGGTATATCTGCTGACTTTCTGTCAAAACTATCCAATATATCATCTCTCCAGCCCGCTATTGCCATCTCTCCAAGACGAACAGTCACCTCCTCATCATTTGCATCTGTGGAATATATTAAACTATATGCAGTGTTTATAAGAAGAAGTATTGTAAAGGCAAATATAATCAGATGTCTTATCACGAACATTCCTTTCATACCAAAAAAGAACACGCATAATAAATGAAAGAGACAGATAGAGGAACTGTAAGGTTATCAAGACCAGCAGGTGTTATCGCTTCAATGGCAGTAGCAATTATTGCAAGGACAACAGAATAGATAATGGAATTACTCACTGAAACACCAGATGCAAGCATGGTCAGTGAAAGTGCCATAAATGAGAATATAAGCATCGCAGATGAGCCAACTAATGTCTTCTCACTATTCCCAATCTTAAAACCACCACATAACCTCCCCCACCTCTCACCAAATACCGATGCCATACCATCACCCCATGTCATTACAAGAATTCCCATGCAGGATAGCCACTTTAATTGACCGTTTCTGATAAACCAGAAGAAAAAAACAAGTATTGAGAGCGCAATAGCATAATATACAGTCCCGGGTGTCTTTCTGTCCTTAAGTTCCATGCTGGAGCCGAATAGACCTTTTCTATAAGAAAGGTAATTAAGCAATACAAATGAGAGGGGTCCAATTATCGCAAAATACCAGTCCTTGAATAGAAGGACAGCCAGTATAATCCAGTTTCCCACACCTATATGAACAACTTTTCTTGCCAAACTATCTGAAACGCCTTTCTTCCGTAAGATATATGCAATACCAGCTATCAAGAATACAAAGATATATGAAACAATAAGACCGGTTATCTGATATATAGTGGAACTCATAATATGTAATAATCTATATTCTAAAAAACTCACTTAATGTAAAGAATATGCGGATAATCAAACAAATTAACTAATAACTGGATTATAACCTACCACCAACCCCCTCTAACAACCGGCTTTCCAAATATAACCTTCTCCTCCTCTTTCTTCTTAGCAGGTGGGCTTAAAAATAGTATGTCATCATCAACATCAGATGATGGTTTGTCATTTACATTTATGGGGATGTAATCAAGTTTGCCATTCTCACCCATACTCTCAATATACGAAGAACCATTGATAACACCATAAATTAACTTATTGCCATATATGTCATAAAGAAGTTTATCCTCGCCAATAGGTATATAGGGTCCATACCAGTTCGGAACTTCACTTCCTGTTTTAAGGGGGTCATTATCGGTAAGAAGAGCCAAGCCCTCCTCCTGCGTCGGGTATCTGCCAATGTCCTTATACATTTCGTTTAAGACACCTGTAAGGTTTCTCATCTTCATAAGATTTGCATTGGACTCCAGACCGCCCTTCAGATATGGTGAAATAGTCACTGCAGCAAGAACAACACCGACAATAGCAATAACAACAGACATACCTATGAGAACCCACAATATATAGGGGCTTTCCTTATGCGACACCTCAGGAGTTGTATATTTACTCGCGCATTCATCACAGAACAACCTTCCATCCCTTTCAACTATCGAGTCACTGCCAAGATACTTGCCACAGACAACGCATCTTGCCACATAGGGAACACTTTCATCAGAATGATTAGTTGAAATTTTCTCATCCATAGCAAACCTCAAAAATAAATTGATTGTAATTATAATATACTTTAAATCAAATATCCAAAATAGATACATAATAGAAGAAAAACAAAAAAGCATAATAATTTTTGTTATACTATAATAAACTGATTGATTATCAAAAATAATGAAGCATAGATATTCAAAGATATTCTCAGCAAGTTTAGCAGGAATTGAGGGCTACCTTGTAGATGTTGAGGTTGACATTGCAGGCGGGAACCCTGGCATAACAATAGTTGGACTCCCGGACGCAGCGATAAAGGAATCAAAGGAGAGGGTGCGGTCAGCAATAAACAACTCAGGACTTCCATTTCCACTCCGTCGTATAACAGTAAACCTTGCCCCCGCAGATATTCGCAAAGAAGGACCCATATTTGAACTTCCAATTGCACTCGGTATCCTCTTTGCCCAATCAGACACACTGACAATTGATAACACCCTGATTATCGGTGAACTCGCGCTTGACGGAAGGGTGAGACCGGTAAAGGGCGTCCTGCCAATAACGCAGTTCGCAAAGGAGGCAGGTTTTGCATCTATCATAGTTCCTTCTGAAAATGCTGAGGAGGCAGCAATAATAGATGGTATAGATGTCTATAGTGTAGAAAATCTGACAGAGGCAATTGACTTCATAGGTGGCAAATTCATTATAAAACCAACAGTTATTGATAGGGAAGCGCTTTTCAGGCGTGTTGGTGAATGCTTTGTTGACCTTTCAGAGGTGAAGGGACAGGAGCATGCAAAGAGGGCAATTGAGATTGGTGCCTCAGGTGGACACAACATCATAATGCTTGGTCCACCCGGCTCGGGAAAGACAATGCTCGCAAGACGCCTTCCTACAATCCTGCCACCATTGACCCTTGACGAAGCACTTGAGACAACGAAGATACATTCAATCGTTGGTCTTCTACCAAAGGGAAAACCACTCATTACAGAGAGACCGTTCAGGTCTCCACATCACTCTGTCTCAGATGCAGGGCTGATAGGCGGTGGGCAGGTGCCAAAGCCGGGTGAGATATCGCTTGCCCACAATGGTGTTCTGTTCATTGATGAGATACCTGAGATGGACAGAAATGTCCTTGAGGCAATAAGACAGCCGATGGAAGATGGCACTGTCACGATATCAAGGGCACAGGCGACATATACATTCCCTGCACGCTTCACCCTCGTCGCATCAATGAACCCCTGCCCCTGTGGTTACTATGGCAGTCCGACCAAGAGATGCACCTGCACGCCAAATCAGATTACGAGTTACAGAAGGCATATATCTGGACCGGTGATGGATAGAATTGACATTCAGATTGAGGTGCCAGCACTTGAATTTGAGAAGATGACAGCAATGGGCGAAAGCGAGAGGTCATCATCCATCCGCGAACGGGTTATGAAGGCAAGGGAGAGACAGAAAGAGCGATTTAAGAATTTAAAAGGTATATACGCAAACTCACAGATGACAGGAAAACTATTAAAAGAGTTTGTCAAAATAGATGACACATCAAGGCAACTACTATCAAAGGCGGTGGACAGATTCGGGCTTTCAGCAAGGGCATATGACAGGATTCTAAAGGTTGCAAGGACAATAGCCGACCTTGAAGGAAATGAGAATGTTACGCCCGCCCATATAAGCGAGGCGATACAATACAGAGTGCTTGACAGGAAGATGTAGTATTAAATTATTAAATCTGAATATGAAAACAAAATTCCTAACAATCATTATAGCCATTATATTCATTAAAACTTTTATCTATGCTGGACAATCATCCTCAAGTGAAATCAAGGGGCTATGGATCGTCAGGGATGTAATCGCTGACTCTGCAAGGGTCATAATGCTCGCAAAGGATGCCAAGATGTTCGGCTTTACCGACCTGTTCGTCCAGATTCGTGGCGCAGGGGATGCATATTACCTGTCAAAGGGCGAGCCAAGACCGTTCGCTCTTGAGAACCTCCCGGAGGGCGTTGACCCACTACAAATGTCTATCTGCCTCTCACATCAAAATGGAATTAAAGTTCATGCATGGCTGAATACAATCTACGCAGCACCTGGTCAGGATTATAAAATGAAGGATAATCATATACTCGCAAAGTATCCATACTGGTGCGAAGAGGATATATTCTCAAGAAGTTTGATGGACTATACACGGGAGATGCTCAGAAAGACCGACTGCGAGGGTCTATACCTGAAGCCGGAATACTCTCAGGTCTCAACATACCTTTCGGATACGGTTGCTGAGATAGTGAATAAGTATCGGGTAGATGGCATTCACCTTGACTTCATAAGATACCCGAATATTCGCTTTGGCTATTCAAATTATGCCTGCTCAGAATTCAAATCTAAATATGATATTGACCCCCGAATCTTCCCACAGTATCCTCTTGTCTCAGAGCCACTCTCAAGTCCCGCTCACCTATGGCTATATATCCATCAACTTGAGTGGTTCTACTACAGAGCGGACAAAATAACAGACGTGGTCAGAACGATAAGAAAGACACTGAAAGATAAAAAGCCAGATGTTCTATTATCTGCTGCTGTATGGTTTCCATCAAAACTTGCCTATCGCTATGTAGGGCAGGACTGGACTCTCTGGCTTTCCGATGGCTTAATAGACCTTGCCTGTCCTATGGCATACTCATCAAAGCCCGAAGACATAGAAAGAGATTTGACACCGCTTGTAGAGAAGGGCTACCATATAGCACTCGGAATTGGTGCCTGGCGTGACAGTGTTGATGCCATCAAGTCATATATTGATCTGTCAAGGTCTCTTGAAACCGATGGTTTTATTCTATTCTCCTATGGTGATATTCTTAATGAGAAAATACTTCTGGTTGGAGTAAAATTAAAGGAAGATGATATGAACAATGTTGGTTCCAAACATAAACTATCTTCAGAAATAAGCGACTGTCCAGAGACAGATAAAATCAGCGATATCGTGGATAAAAGCGCTATTGATAAAATAATAGAGATTGGCAGAAAATCAGGGATAGAGAAGGTTGATATGAGTATATGGAAGGATGTAAAATACTCGGAGGTTCGTTCATCTGATATTCCAATCTTATCTGCGATAGATGATGATACAGTAATTGATTTATTAAAAGGCATTATAGCAATAGATGGGTTTGTCAATTCACTGTTATTAGAGAAGTATTATTTACTGAAAATTGACAAGACAAACGATAAAGAGATAAGTATAAAAGACCTGAGAAATTGGCAGGATGAGGTCATTGTTGAAATAGACAAATTAATAGAAGAGACGAAATAATAGCGGTTTGATTTATCAAACAGATGGCAATCACTCACTATCCGTCACTCTGAGCGTAGCGAAGAATCTCTATATGATAGACAAGGGGCTTAAGCCCCTTGCCCGATGGGTTCATCTCGCAACCACGAAATTCTTGCTAACGCATCCACTATCAGCTGTTATCCTCACAATATACACACCATTTGTAAGTCCTGAGACATCACCTGTCAGTGTGTATTCTCCAGAATTGTATAATCCGCTTGTAACTGTTGCAACCTTCCTTCCCGTGATGTCATATATTGCAATGTCAATATTCGACTGTTCGGGTATGACGACATCAATGCTTATCTGGCTATCTGCGGGTGTGGGATATATTCTCGCTATTTCAAACGAAGCTGGGTTTTCATTGCCAGATTTGCACTGCGTTGTGCCAAGCGTCTCATTCTTATCGGAGACAACTGCCTCAAGTTTGTATTCATAATTAGTCTCGAGAAAAACATCCATGTCTGTATATGAATAAGGGTTTGTGCCTGTAATGAGCGATATGTTTATTTTTGTCCATGGTTCGTCCATATCTGTGCGAGGATATGTATCCTCGCCTGCAGTTATTGGTTGTATGGGAGATTGCGCAATCTCCCTTACGGGTGATAGAACTTCTCTGCGGTAGAGGTTGAAGCCCGATATATCCTCGTCTGTTGAGACAGACCAGTTGAGTGTGATGGCACTACTTACGGGCTTTGCTGTGAATGATGTGAGGTCAATAGCATTATCTGGTCCATACCAGGCATATTTCAAACTATAAATTGGAAATAAAAAGTCACTACTATAAGAGTAGGATATATGAGGATTACCCTTTGAATCAAGGGCGATAGAATTAACTTCTCCCGCAAGACCTGGTTCATCTATAAGAATATTCTTCATATCATTGCCATTCCAATACGCATAGTATAAATCACAATCAGCACCCCATTGACAATAACCATAAGAGATATGAACGCAATCATTTCTATCTATTGCAATATCATTATCACTACCTGTGAAATAACCATAATCTACCACCTTTATTTCCCAATTGCTTCCCGTCCAATATGCAAGTTTAAAAACATATTTCTTCCACTCATTATAATAAGAAAAATATGGGTAATCTTTGGAATTCAATGCTATTGAGGGACCTATACAAGATGAATCGCTTTCAACTGTTTTGAAGACCCAGTTCCCATTATCATAAAATGCAACCTTAACATAGAGAATATCATTCTCTTCACAACCATAGGCAATGTATGGATTATCATCCGAATCAAGGCATAAAGAACAACTGTCACCTGATACTACTGCCTGAATATTCCATTTATTGCCATCCCAGAAAGCGTATTTTATCATTTTGTTATAATAATCTAAATAACATATATGAGGTCTATCGTTAGTATCTAACACTAGGCAAACATCCCACATATTATGCTCCCCTGTGTCAACAACCGCTATATTCCATTTACTTCCATTAAAATAAACATATCTTAATTCATAACTATTGTCAGAATATGCGGTATATGCTATATGGGGATAATCTCTTGAATCTATACATATAGATGTATCATAACCAACATCTCTATCTATTGTCTGGATAATCCACTTATCATTATCTTTATATGCATATTTAAGGTCATTGTTCATACGATCATGATAAGAAATATGTGGTCTGTCCATTGAATCAATAGCAATGGAATTAGAAAAAGGCATGGGCTTACTAACATTATTCTCAACTATCTCTGTATGCCAGGAGTAGGAATATGATATTAATGGATATGTCAGACAAGACAGAAGTAAGATTGTTAAAATACATTTATTCATTATAAACCTCCTTAAAAAATCCCTTTACTTATCTAAAAATAAAATTAGCACCCTTGCATTATTCAGGTGCTTCTTCAGGTAAATCTTTTCATAGGCATTACCTCTGTTAATTTAAGTATATAAAACAAATACGAAAAAGTCAATAGAAATAATTACACTTATCTTCATATAAATGAAGGTCCAGTAGAAATTTTATATCTAATAATTGCTTGTTATATGTCGTTCAGGAAGTTCAGGAATTCCTCGTTTGTCTTCGTCTTGCTCATCTTCTCCTGCAGAAGTTCCATCGCCTCAACCGGTGAGAGTGGCGCAAGTATCTTCCGGAGTAGCCAGACCTTGTTCAACTCCTCCTCAGTTAGTATCAATTCCTCTTTCCTCGTCCCACTTCTGTTAATATCAATCGCTGGCCATATCCTCCTATCAACGAGACGCCTGTCAAGAATTATCTCCATATTGCCTGTCCCCTTGAACTCCTCAAAGATGACCTCGTCCATTCTGCTTCCTGTCTCAACAAGCGCTGTTGCAATAATTGTGAGAGACCCGCCTTCTTCAATATTTCTCGCCGCACCAAAGAAGCGCTTCGGTCTCTGGAGTGCGTTTGAGTCAACTCCACCTGACAGAACCTTCCCCGATGGTGGGACAACAGCATTGTGAGCCCTCGCGAGTCGTGTGATGGAATCGCAGAGAATGACTACATCCTTGCCATACTCAACATTGCGCTTTGCCTTCTCAAGGACTACGTCCGCTACCCTTACCTGCCTTTCTGCTGATTCGTCAAATGTAGATGCGATAACCTCACCCTTGACTGAACGCTCCATATCTGTTACCTCTTCAGGACGCTCGCCAATCAGAAGGACAAAGAGGATAATCTCGGGATGGTTCTCTGTAATTGAGTTCGCTATCTTCTGAAGTATTATGGTCTTACCTGCCCTCGGAGGTGAGACAATAAGCCCACGCTGACCCTTGCCTATTGGTGTAAAGAGGTCCATTATTCGCATTGACATATCTCTGTCACTTCTCTCAAGGCGTATTCTCTCATCCGGATACAGTGGTATCAGGTTGTCAAAAAGAATCTTATCGTAGATTGCTTCAGGGGGCTGGTCATTAATTGTCATCACATCGTCAAGGGCGAAGTATCTCTCACCCTCGCGAGGAGCCCGGACCTTACCACCAACGGTATGACCGCTCCTCATATTCTGTCGGGAGATGAACCTTGGATGAACATAGATGTCATCAGGACCTGGAAGATAACTGTTTTCAGAAGACCTCAGGAAACCAAAACCATCAGGAAGTATCTCCAAGACACCCTCAGCATAAAGAGAATCACCATTTTCTAATTTTGCCTTGAGTATCTCAAAGATAAGTTCCTGTTTTGTAAGTCCACTTGAGCCCTCAATACTCAGTTCCTTTGCCATCTGTGTAAGTTCGGACACTTTCTTTTCTTTAATAGAAGCTAAATTAAGCATCTTTACCTCCATACTCTTGGGGTAGAATTATTACGTCCTTAAAAGATATACCTGCCTATTAAACATTTCACACTGGAAATATAAGACATTTTCTCAATTTTCAGATTAAATATACCTGATATGAATGAACTTGTCAACCCAAAATATTAATTTTTTTACATATCAAATAAATGTTTGCTTAAACAATAATCAGTGAATTTGTTATTATAATCTAATATGAGTAATAATGAGAACAGCATAAACTATAATAGTTCCTGCAAATATTTTGATAATAGAACGCTTGACTTTCTTGGCTTTCCAACAATTAAAAGAGCCATAGTTGATAGAACACATACAGAAACAGGAAGATACCTTGCTGGTTCGCTAATACCCAAAGGTGAGATTGAAGAGGCGCTAAAAGGGCTTAACACAAGCATGTCTGCCAAAAACTTCATAAATGAACAGGGAGCGCTTACTGTTTATCTGCCCGATGATATTGCCCCAAATATAGCCATATCACAAAAAGAAGGTGCATTCCTAAGCGAAAAAGAGATTGCAGATGTTCGCTCTCTGATAACTGAATCTATAAAGGTCAAAAGTAAATTATCAAGTCATGAAACTGAATATCCCCGGTTATGGGAGATAGCAAAGGAAATATCAGAGCCGAGAGAACTCTTAAAATACATAAATTCAATATTGGATGAGAGGGGTGAGATTAAAGACAATGCGACAAAGCGTCTTGGAGAAATACGAGAGAATATAAAAAATACAAGGGATAAAATTTATAAGAAACTTGAAGGTTATCTGACAAAGAGGGTTTATGCTGACTATATAACAGAGCAGGCAGTAGTCATAAGAAATGAGCGGTTCTGCATTCCAGTGCGTCCCGAGGATGCAGGTAAGATTGGTGGCATTGTTCACTCAAGGAGTTCTTCAGGTGAGACCTCCTTCCTTGAGCCATATTCGGTAGTAGATGATAATAATAACCTTGCCACGCTCAGGTCAGATGAGGAGAAGGAGGTTAGAAAAATTCTTGAGGAGACAACAAGAAAAATTGGTGAAGAAAGGTCCGCCCTTGAAGCAAACATAGATGCGCTTTCAAAGATTGACTTTTATCTTGCAATAGGTAAATTTGCGCTATCAATGCCAACAATTTTACCTGAGATAAGAAAGAATGCCCCATTGGTTCTTATCAAGGCATACAACCCTCAACTTGCAGTTATGGCTATAGACGAGAAAAAGAAGGTCGAGGAAACAGTCGTTCCAGTAGATGTATTCCTTGATAGAGAGAAGAGAGTAGCAATTATATCGGGTCCAAACGCTGGTGGAAAGACAGTCAGTTTGAAAACAGTGGGGTTAATTGTCGCAATGGCGTATTCTGGAATACCAGTCCCAGCAGGTGAAGGCACGACAATTCCAGATATTGATAATATTCTTTGTGATATTGGTGAGGAGGAGTCCATAGAGGAGGCGCTCTCATCTTTCACATCGCATATTTTGCGACTTAAGACCATCATGGAAAGAGCAACTGTTAAGAGTTTAATTCTGCTTGACGAACTTGGCAGGTCAACATCACCCGACTATGGCTCAGCAATCGGTATTGCTGTGATTGAACATATACTCAATATCGGCTCATACTGTATCGCAACGACGCACTACGAGGGCATAAAGGCGCTTGGCGCGACAAATCAAAATGTCATCAATGCGGCGGTTGAATTCTCACCTGAGGATGCAAGACCAACATATCGCCTTATATGGGGTTCTTATGGCACATCACATGCACTTGAGACCGCCTTTAATCTTGGGCTTGAAGAGAATATAATCACAAGGGCGAGGGAATATCTCGGTGAGGACAGAATGAAACTTGATGAGATAGTTAATGAGTATGAGAGACAGGTAAGCCAATTAGAAACAATGAAAAGAGAATTAGAGGAAGAGAAAAAGAAGTTCATAGATGAAAGAGCAAATCTCTACGATGAGAAAGAAAAAACAAAAAATGAGAGAAAAGAACTGAAAAAAGAGAGGGCAAGATTGACAAGGGGTGCAATTGACGAGATAAGAAAAGAACTGAGGAACTTATTAAAGGAAGCAAAGAAGGGAGGTGAGAAGGAGATTGTAAAGGCACTTGAAAAGGTCTCATCAATAGAAAAACAGCTCGTTGAGAATGAAAAAGAAGAAAATGTCGAGTTTGGTTTAGATATTGATTCATGGGTCAGGTTGAAGGGCTCAGACGCAATAACACAGGTCGTGAAAATTGACAGAGAGAGGGGGAGGGCTACTGTCACGCTAAAAGGAAGAAAAATTGATATTGCCCTATCCGAACTGGTTCCAGCAGATGATATAGATGAAGAACATAGAGATAGAAGGGCAGGATATGAGCTAACGAGGGAAGTATCACCAGAGATAATGGTCAGGGGGATGACAATTGATGAGGCGATAGCAGTCCTTGACGGGCACATCCAGAGGGCGTTCCTTTCAGGTCTCGGGGTTGTTACAATAATTCACGGGCTCGGGACAGGACGGCTCAGAGATGGCATAAGGGCATTTCTCAGAACCCATCCGCTTGTCCTATCTCACAGGGCAGGTGGTGAGGGTGAGGGCGGTGATGGTGTGACAGTAGCAATTCTCGCAGAAAAAGAAAGAAAGTAGAGTAAAGCAAAACATGCAGATAAATGAGATAAAGGAAAAGATAAGAGAGAGAAACCCTATAGTAGAGATAATGTCTGAATACATTCGTTTGCAGAGGGTTGGCACAAAATACAGGGCGCTATGTCCGTTCCATCAGGATACAAAACCGAGTTTATATGTTGACCCTGAGAGGGAGATGTTCTACTGCTTTGGTTGTGGTGCTGGCGGTGATGTATTCAACTTCATAATGCTCATTGAAAAGCATGACTTTATCGGCGCACTCAGGCATCTTGCAGAGAGGGCTGGAATAGAAATTGGCGAAATAGAGGAAAAGAAGGGCGAGAAAGACAGATTGATGGAGATAATCACACTTACAAGGCAGTTCTATGAAAAGAACCTGAGAGAGGCACCAAAGGAGCATCCTGTAAGAAAGTTTACCACTGAAAGGGGGATTGGAGACAGGTGGCTTGAGTTCGGGCTTGGATGGACTGGCGACACCCCAAATGCGCTGAGAGAGCATCTTAAGAACGCGGGCGTAAGCGAAAACGATGGCGTTCTGGCTGGAGTTCTATATAAAGGAGAGAGCGATTTCAGAGATTATATTTATAAACGGGTCACCTTTACAATCAACAACCACAGAGGCAAGGCAATTGCTTTCTCGGGAAGAACTCTTGGAGATGATGAACCAAAGTATCTGAATACACCAAACACTGAGATATTCCAGAAGGGTATGGTGCTATACAATCTTGATAGAGGGCTTTCCAGAATAAAAGAGACAAAAAGAGTGATAATTGTTGAGGGGCAGATGGATGTGATAGGACTTTTAATTAAAGGTATATACGAGGTTGTTGCTCCGATGGGGACAGCCCTGACAGGTGAGCATGCGAAGTTAATATCGCGGTATGCTGACAGGGTATATCTTCTATTTGACGGAGACAGTGCGGGTGAGCGCGCAACAATCAGGAGTTTGCCAATAATGTTCGCAAATGATATTGATGTTCTTGTAGCAAGACCACCCGACTCCTTTGACCCCGATGACCTTGCAAGAAAGGAGGGCAGGGAGGGGATAGAGAGAGTGCTTGATAATGCAACGCCCGGCTGGGACTATATGATGAAGTCAAAGTTAGAGGAGTTTGACATCTCAACGCCGATGGGCAAGGCAAACCTTCTTGACGCATTCAAGGAGCCGCTCGCAAGCATAAGAGACGAGATGAAAAGGAGCGTCTTCATAGAAGACCTGTCTAAAATTCTTAATATTGACAGCAGAATAATAAAAGATGGCATAGAAAGTTTCAGAAAGACACAATCAAGGAGGAAGATAGACAGGGAGAAGACAAAAGTTACAGCAACTGAGAGTAAGAAGAAGATGCCACCCCAATATGAGATAGAACTCTTAAACATAGTATTGTCTGATGAAATATATCTTAGAAAGACAAAGAATGAGATTGATATAAATGGAATTTCAGATTCAAGGGTGAGGTCAATATTGAACAGTGCTTTTCAGGGGGAAGAAACGGGCAGTTTTAATATAAAAGCATTTATGGATTTACTGGGCGATGAAGAGGCGACACTTGTGAGTATGGCGCTATTTCTTGATGTCAGGTGGGACAAGGAGACAGCATATAGAGACATTGTCGGTAAGATAAATGAGATAGGAAAGAGAAGGCAGTTAGCAGACAAAATAGGTGAGATTTTTAAGGGATAAAACTTGATTACCTTAGTTAATAATTAAAAAATACTAATAACCCTTTTGCTTTCTTATTTTTTCAATAATTACATCTGCCCTTTTACTCAGTTCTTTTATCTTGATGTCAATATCAAGTAATTTGCTATCAATCGCATCTATCTCTCTGTTAACAGCACAATTACACAATTTCTCCCTCTTGCTATTCCAGCATCCTATCGCATCTTCACTCAGGCCACCAATCTCTCCTAATATCGCTTCCAGTTCTTCGTTTACATCCTCAGGCACAAAAATCCTCACCTGAGTTACACCATCGGGTAGGAACAATCTTTTTTCCATTAACTTCTTTACAAGTTTATTCTTATATAAAATACCTTTAGAAACTTTTGGAGTTTTCTTTTTTGTTTTTCTCTTTCTTTTCTTATCATCTTCTTTCTCATTTTTGGTCATATAAAAAACCTCCATCATTTACAATAAAATTTTAATAGCACAGGGTGGTCAAACTGCGACTATATAGAAAAATAATTTTTATAAATGTTCTATATATCTAATGCTTAATGAAAATTAAGAAAAGATAAAAGATATGAAAGATTATGACCGGTTGTGAACATCACCAGAATAATTATCCATATAATCTAATTGTATATCACATCAAATAATCTTATTAAATGAATTTAGCTATATACAATTAGGCATATTTAATATAAATATAAAAAATTACTTTTCAGGTAATGCTTTTAATTCTAATTTTTGTAATTCAGGATATGAAGATCCAACAATTCCTTTCATTTTTCCAAACATCATACTAATATTTTCAAATACAGTTTCAATATGTTCTTTTCTTTTTTTCCAATAATCTTCCATATGTTTCCTTTCATTTTTTAATGATGTTATCATATCAGATAAATCTCTTCCAATTTCAGTAACTCTATTTCTAAATTCGCTTCCTGAAATATAATTTATAAGCGTATTCTCTTTTAATTTTTGATCTTTCATTGAGTTTTTTATGATTGAAACTTCAATTAATTGACCCCTAATTATTATTGCTAATCCTAAAAATGAATCAATATCAGTAACCCATATATTATCATCAATTGAACCAAAATTATTTATGCTGGGTGGTAATGAAGTTGTTACAATAATACCCTTATTTGCATTACAATCTTTAATATCTTTTTTAAGTTTATTAACCCAATTGTTACTCCATTTTTTTGCTCTTTTAGCTTCCCATAATATTAGTCCACAATTATTTCCTTCTTCATCAACTATATAATGTTTAATATCACATCCTCTTTCGCCCTTTTCTACACGCTCTATTTTATCTTTTATAAATTTTTGTATAAGTATATTTTCTAATTCATCCTCTAAAACTTCACCTTTAGTTGCTGGCTGAATTTGTTCCGTTCTACTTTTTAATTCTTTTATCTCTTTTGTTAAATTATTAATTATTTTATCTTTTTCTTTTGTTTCTAGATTGTATTTTTTTTCTACCTCCTCATATGCTTTCTTAATGTTTTTTTCTCTATCTTTGTCTAATTTTTTTTCATATTTAATTTTATATTTTAAATCCTTTTCTTCTCCTATACGCTTTCTCTCATCCTCTATTATTTTTTCAATTTTGAGTGCTTCCTCTTTTAATTCTTCTTCCTTTTTTATTTGCTCTTCATCTTTCTTTTTCAATAATTCATCTATTTTCGTTAATTCTAAACTTTTTTTCTTTTGTTCTTCTTCTATTTTTTCAAGTTCCAATAAGTTTTCTTCTTGCCATTTTTCCTTTTCTTTTTCTATTTTATTCTTTTCAATTTTCAATTTTTCATTTATCTCTTTATCAATATCCTTTTCTCTATTTTTTAATTGTTCTTCTTTTATACTAAATTCATCCTTTTTCTTTTTAAATTCCATTTCCTTTTCTTTAAATTCAGCCTTTATCTCATTTGAAGCTTCATTCTTAATATGAGCATATAAAGCTTTATCTAACTCAAATTCTTTTTTACAAAACGGACATTCTATTAAATCCATAATAATCTACTCCTTTCTATATATTATTCTCTTTCATTATAAACAATAAAAATTGTATAATCTCTATCTATTATTTCATTGGGTTTCCTTACAATACCCACAACCTAAACAAATATACCCTTTATTAAAACATCCACACAGAGGACATTTCCAGTATCCATCTTATTAATTTCCACTCCCTTGTTGAAATATCCATCTAAAGCCCAACTTTTTATCCTGTGAACCTCCAGCAATCACAATCTCTACTTTAGTTTTGTTTTCGTCTAATTTAGGAAATTCCACCAAATAACCCTTACAATCATATAAAGTATCACCTATATGATGAGCAGTAAAACCCAATTCTGAAATAGATGTGGTATCACATCTGTTCCCTTTATCATCAAACATAATAATATTATAATTATTTATGTCTACATCATAGGAATAAGCGTCTGGAAAATCAAATGAGATATAGAATTTCTCGGATTTATTATAATCTGAAATATATTGCTCTATCATTGATGATTTTTCAGGTTCTATTATCATCTTGGAATTTATATCACGATATAAACTTTTAATACTATAATCCCAGGAATAATATATTACTGTTATTGTATAAGAAGATAATGGAGCATTTATATCAGAAGCAAATGTTGTATCATCACTTACATCTGCATAGTGTTCCATCTTAACTTTTTCACATGCCTGTTCTTCTATTTTCTTATTTACTTTATCAGGTTCGCTTGGCATCTGAGGATAAAAAAGTATTTCAGATATGTTTATAATTCTTTCATCAAAGTTCAATTCACCAGCAAATAAGTTAGAAATTAATGAAATTAAAATAATAAATAATACTTTTTTCAACTCAATCACCTCCTTTCAATAAAAAATACCCAATAGATATATTAAAAATGTAGTTTAAGATTTTCAAGAATGTAAAAAGTAAATATATGTTGTCACAGCATAAAATATCATATACATAGCAATAACTGGCATAAGAACTGCCGCTATCACTGATAATAAACTGTTAGGATATTTCCTATTTATATGCGTGAAAGCAATATCAAAAGAGCGAAAAATTACATAAGCCGCTATCAACATCCCTATGGTCGGTATCATAATTCACCTCCTTCCTTTTCATCTCTTTTTCCTCCTATCATATAAATAATTTTAATAATTGGTAGTAGTCAAATCGCGTCCAAATAAAAATATTTTTAAATAATTTTAGTATATAAATTATAATAAATTCTAATGTAAAAACTCAAATAAATATGAAAGATTATGACCGGTTGCGAACATTACAAGAATTATTATCCATATAATCTCATGAGATATTATCGTCCACTTCTCAACACTGAAAGCACCCGATGAGATTCCATCTTCCCCAAAATTTGTTATGAGTTTTGACGAGAATAACACGGGCTTATCACTCTTATATTCACTATAACTGGAAAATCGCTCCTTCAGGTAGTCCTCCTCAGCCCATGATATAAAAATATAGTAAAATATTGGAAAATATACTATTAATGCAAGTTGGAATGGAAATAGGGCAAACGATGCGAATATCTCACCCGCTGACATTAAGATATTGCCCATATATATCGGGTGCCTCACAAAACTATATGGTCCCTTCGTGACCAGCATATCAGCACCAATCCTACCCGCCCTTGATGCCGGTCCAATATGTGTATTCGCCCACAACCTTATTCCCTCACCATAGATAAATAGAATCAAGCCAACAATGATTGAAACTATATTCGGTCTCGCAAAGAACATGTAAAAGAGAATCCACGGAATTGGCAGAACCCCACGCCACCTGAAGAAAAACCGCCCAATCTTTTTTCTTTTATCCATTAATATGGCGTAAAATCAAATCGTGACAGGTCCGGCAAAACTGAAATTAACCTTGAATTTTGTAAGAGAGTGCTGAAGAATAACATCTCCTGTAATCTTCAATTTAACGGTTCTCTTGCCAGCAAAGTCAGGCGCAATGTCCTCAATGGAATGATAGGATATACTGATAGGGAATTTGAGGGGTGTTTCACCTCCCTTTGTGAGTTCAATGTATTCCTCAGCGCTATGCCTGTCTATAAGTTCGTCTTCAACGTAGACATCATAGTCAATGCCTTTTATCGTGACTGAATATGGCGTCGGGTTCACCACGAGCACATCAACCTCTAAAAGGACGCTGAAAAGGTCTGCCCTTACAATTCTTATATCTTCAACCCTGGCAGAGCACTCCTCCTTCATTTTTTCAATACTTGAACGACCGCAGGTTAATATAACTATTGGAAGTAGCGTTATAATATAGATAATAAATTTCCTCATACAAAAAATATTAAGATAGATTTTGCAATAGTTAAATAATAAAAGGGGGAAGATAAATCTTCCCCCATAGAAATAACAATATATGTCTATTTATCGCCTTTTTCTGGAAATTTCTTCAAAAGTAGTTCAAGGGCTACCTTGGTGGGTTTTATATAGATTGATGTTTCCTGGTTTGTCTCATCTTCACCCTTCATTCTGCTCAGTATTTTATGAATAGCCCTTGACCAGACCGATGCGTAGGTCACAAAATGATAAACACTTGGATATTCTTTCAAAAGTTTATCTATTGATATCTGTGTTATATCAATGCTCTTTAATCTCTTCAGTTCCACTTCTTCCAGTTTCATCAACCTTACCTCCTGACTCTTCTACTTTAGATTTCAAATCTTCCGGTAGTGGCTGGCTTGTCTTCATATTATCAAGCATCCAGCGAGCACTATCAGCAAAACTGCCCTTTGGATATTTCTGAAGATACTCCTCAAAGAGTGCCTGTGCCTTTGAATACTCGTGCAACTCCTCTGACTGTATGTATCCCATCAAGAAGAGTGCCTTATCAACATCCGGATGGTCAGGATACAGGACGGTAAACGCTTTATATGCGTCAAAAGCGGTAAGTGGTGTCTTTGAGTCTCTCGCCTCTTCAAGAATCTGCTCTGGCGTCATCATTCTATATGAACCAAGGTCAAGATAATTGATTACCTTGTATTTATCCTGCAGGTCTAAAAACGCTTTCTCTTCTGATTTATCTGAATAATCTGTGAACAGTTGATACTTTATTGTATCCTTCACATCATTATATGACTTTATCCCCTCTTCTTTCCTATCCTCAATCATGAATATATGCCAGCCCTTATCTGATTTATATGGACCATAGGTGTCACCAACTTTAAGTGCAAATAACGCTTTCTCAAGCGACTCATCAACACCCACAGTAGGTATTATATTTCCCCTCTTTATCCAGTTTCTATATCCACCGGAACTCTTCACTGAATCTGGCATTGTGCTTGTGGCAAGCACATCATCAAACTTCTTTCCGCTCTTAAGTGCCAGAATGGCATCTTTCGCTTCCTTCTCCGTGCCAAAATATCCATGCCTTATCTCTATCATCTCATCCTGCTTGAACTTATCTATATTCTTGTCATAATATTCTTTTACTTTCTCCTCTGGAACAGCAACATCCTGAGAAACCTGGATAATTACATCTTCGTATGGCTGTGGCTCAGGTGGAACTATCTTATCTACCTTGAGAATTGAATAACCGAGACGGTTTTGAAACGGCTGACTGTATTCACCCTCATTAAGTGAGAACGCTACCTCATGGACTTTTGGGTCCAACGCAATCTCAGAACCTTCATACTCATCCTTTGATATTGAGCCAATAAGACCACCTGTATCTTTTGTAAACTTATCCTGCGATAACTCCTTCGCAAGGTCTTCAAACTTCTCACCCTTTTTAAGCCGTTCGTATATATCATCAATTGATGCTTTGTCATTACGAAGAATATGCTTTATGACCCTTCTCTCAGGTGACTTATAATCTTCCCTGTGTTTATTGTAATAGTCCTTAAGCGTCTGGTCGGGTAACCACAACCTTTGCTTTACAAATCTATAATAGAATTCACCTGCTAGAACATTCTGGACTGCCACGTTTATCTTTTTTAATACCTGCGGTTCTTTATCAAGACCTGCACTTCTCGCAGCAATCTCAAGAACCCTTCTATTGATTATCTGTTTTAATAGATACTTCTCACCCTCAGGATTCTGGAACTTATACTGGTCTGTCTTGGGATACATCTTTATCTCTGACTCAATATCCGCCCTTGTTATGTTCTCTCCTCCAACCCTTGCGAGAATTTCCTCCTGTGGTGATGATTGCCCCTGTCTACAGTTCGTCACTACTATTAAAGATAAAGTAAATATTATTAATGGAATTATGAACGTATATCTTTTAACAATCATATCTTCACCTCCAGAAATATACAAATCCCTATAAAATTAACTACTCTATTCTAATCACTAATGACTTTTAAACATTCAGCAACCAGAATAATTATCATTAAATCTCAAATAGACATTATTAAACTAATATTTTATCAGAATATAAGAAAACTTACAATAAAAACAAATTGAACCTGATTCTGATTATATATCAATAATTACGACTGATTAGAATAAATTTAAGAAGCCCCCTCACCACTCTGCGGTATCTGCTCCTTTTTCACAACAACTAAATCACCTATGTTCTTTCCAGCAAGAAGCATATCAAGTTCATCACCCGTCAGCGTCTCCCTCTCAAGTAAAATCTCAGCTATCTTTACCAAGTCCTCCTTCCTGTCAAGCAAAATCTTGTTTGCTTTACCATTTGCCTCTTCTATTATTCTTCTTATCTCTGAATCTATCTCCTGTGCCGTCTTCTCGCTATAGTCCCTCCCCATAGATAGTTCTCTACCTATGAATACAGGACCCTCATTCTTGCCGAAAGATATAGGTCCTAACTTCTCGCTCATTCCCCACTCACATACCATCCTTCGCGCCAGTTCTGTTGCCCTTTCAAGGTCGCTTCCAGCACCGGACGACACCTCACCAAATATTATCTCCTCAGCAGACCTCCCTCCAAGCATTGCAGATAATATTTTCATACAGTATGACTTGTTATATGTATATTTCTCATCCTTTGGTAAGAACTGGGTGAGACCATGTGCAAGACCCCTCGGTATGATAGTCACCTTATGAACGGGGTCCATATCTGGCAGGGACTTAGCCACTATTGCATGTCCAACCTCATGATACGCAGCGAGTTTCTTCTCCCTCTCACTCATGACCTTGCTCTTTCTCTCAGGACCCATCATTACCTTGTCCCGCGCTTCCTCAAAATCCTCCATATCAACCTTGTCCTTGTTCCTCCTTGCAGCAAGAAGTGCTGCCTCATTGACAAGATTGGCAAGGTCCGCACCCGAGAAGTATGGCGTCCCCCTCGCTATCACGCTTATATCAACATTATCTGCAAGCGGAATATTCCTGATATGCACTTTTAGTATGCCCTCTCTGCCTTTAACATCGGGGAGGTCAACAATAATGCGTCTATCAAATCTGCCGGGTCTCAGTAGTGCAGGGTCAAGTATATCGGGTCTGTTGGTCGCCGCAATGAGGATAACGCCTTCCTTGGTGTCAAAGCCATCCATCTCCACAAGAAGTTGATTCAATGTCTGTTCTCTCTCATCATGACCACCGCCAAGACCTGCACCTCTCACCCTTCCGACAGCATCTATCTCATCTATAAAGATTATACAGGGTGCATTTTTTCTCCCCTGCTCAAAAAGGTCCCTAACCCTTGCAGCGCCAACGCCAACAAAGAGTTCCACAAAGTCAGACCCACTTATTGATAAAAATGGCACATTCGCCTCACCGGAAACCGCTTTTGCAAGGAGCGTCTTACCTGTGCCGGGTGGTCCCAATATTATGACGCCCTTTGGTATTCTTCCACCAAGGCGCTGGAACCTCTTCGGATCCTTGAGGAACTCAATTATCTCCTGGAGTTCAACCTTTGCCTCATCACAACCAGCGACATCGTTGAATGTAATATTCAGGCGGTTTTCAGTACGTATTTTCGCCCTTGATATGGAGAAGCTCATTGCCTTACTTGAAGTTGATTGCATCTGCCTCATAAACATAAACCAGAAAGCAACGAGCATAATTACAATCAGAATTGATGGACCAACCGTCATTAGGATAGAGAACCAGGATGATGATGTGTCCTTTGTTACAATTTTTATATTATGGATTCTCATATTATTTATGAGTTCAGAATCAACAATTGGAACAATTGTCTTGAACTCTGTGAATGACTTTGCCTCGTCTGTCCGTGCCTCATGCTTCAATGAGCCAGTAATATGGTTATCGCGAATCTCAACCCTATCAATATTGTCGCTCTCCAACTGTTCAAGAAACTTTGAGTAATTGATTTCAACACGGGTAACCTCAGCCCCGCCCAGCATCCTATAGGCAAGGAATACAAGCCCGATAATAAGAAGCCATGGAACAACTCCTTTAAGAAACCTCTTCATACAAACACTTCAACCACTTTATATAATTATACTAAATAGAGCAAAGTTTTATATATGAAATAATAACCTTTTATGAGTAAGTATTTTTTAATTTTTATAGTATTTTTCTCTTGACAAACTATAATTAGTATGTTAATAATATTTATATAATAGATATTTTGTAGAATATAATTTAATGAGTTATAACTTATGAGAAAATATATACTAATTTTATTGTTATTAACCTCTATAAGTTCTGTGATTGCCAGTTTTGAAAAGGATATGAAATATCATAATGAGCCACGTTACATTCACTCAGGAGGTAGTCATCTTGCCTTTGCCTGCTACTTCAAACTTAGTGATTTTGGTATAAGTGGTTATGATTATAAAATTAAGATTATAGGTTTTATTGGTAATAATTATAATAGTGCAGCGTATATATATGTTACATCAAAAGAATCTGGAGTTGTGCCAGTATGCAACCCTGATAATAACTGGCAGGGTAAAGATTATGGTCCAAAGGAATGGCATATAAATAACTCATATCCAAACTATGATGACTGCAATTTATATGATGATAACTGGCATTATAGTAAGTATGTAGATAAATTCTGGTGTATATATTATATAGAATTTAGTCCTCCAGCGGTTCCAATGTATGATGATTACTCATATATTATAAATTCTTTTACTTGGGGGTGGACTGGGCATAATTGGCAGAAAGGTGTCCCATCTTCTTCAAGTAGCAATTGGTGTATGCACTGTGTTATTGTCTATTGGCCTGATTTAATTGAGAACACATCATTGGGTGTTGTAAAAGCATTGTTTAATTAATAATAATTTACTTATTGTTTTAAAAAATATGATTATTTCCCTATGAACGATGTCCCCTGACTGAGAATATTCGTAATATTTCCCTGTAACGACTGGAATAGAAAGATACCAATAATGACAAGGATTAAAAGGAGTATCATTACAGGAAGTAGTGCAAGCGCTGCTGACCTCAAGGGTCCAATCTGATGAACCTTTGAAAAGCCCCGTGAGTATAGAAGAAGCCCATAGAATATTGATAGAAAACCGCCCATCCAGGGTATAAAGGCGAGAAGATTAGCAGATGAGCCATAGCCAATGACCTTAAGTGTTGCTATATAATTACCCTTGCCACCAAACATACGGGAAAAACCATGATACACGCCAGCAATGGCGAATAAACTTATCACAGCAATCAGCGGTGATGCCATAATCAAACCAAGATTTAGATATTGCACGACCTTTACTGTCACATCCGGTCCAAGAATAATATTGAAGTATTCCTTTGGACCACCCCATATAACAACAGCAATAGTTCCAAGGACCTCGCATATTATCGCAAAGAGAAGGACGCTTGATATTGGCATCTTCCCATCAATAAAGTGGAAGAAGCGTGTAGGTGATATCATCACATCCTTCAGTGTTTTAAAGAAATTTACTATGCCTCCACCAGCAAAGGTCCTCTCCCATTTTGCTGGACCATAGTCCCTTCCAATACATTTCTTACATAGCACTCTCTCACCACCAACGACAGCACCACACTCACCGCAGAAAAATGCACCGCAATTCTCGCAGACCGCAATCGCCCTTCTACTTTTATGATATAGGCATTTCCCGCCCTCTGGAACTTCAAGATTCATATCACAATATCTACATCAAAATCTTATCAAAGAGAAACATTAAAGGCAACCACAGATGATAAATATTATAATAGAAAAAATGGGAGGCATCAACCCTCCCATATTATTCTTCAAGCAAATTCTACTTAAGAAGTGCTTTTATCAAACCAAGAGACGACACCGCCACATCATTGCTTATCGTGATGCTCGCGACCATCTTTGCCTGATAGACATTGAACGGATTCGTCTGGTCTATCTTCTGAACAAACGCACCAGCGCTCATATTTTCTATCTTCCATCCAGAGTCAGGTGTAAACTCCCATGAGAAATCATTCTTATCATTAGCATTCCGTTTTGAAAGGTCATATACCTGCATCTGCCTTAACACAAAGTCATTGTTTCTTCCACCTGAACTAATCTTGCTCTCCAGAACAAAAAGGTATATCTTCCAGGTTCCGCTTGAAAGTGTCTGTTCAATTGCCACAGTTCCAGAGATATTAAGTTTTTTGGTATTCTTGTAATATACTGCGTTCAAAGATATTGTCATCGGTCTAGAAGCAGAAAGACGATTTTCAACATAGGGTTTCAAACCGCTATATGTATAACTGCTGCTATACAACCCATCAATTAATGCCCATGGCGTTCCACCCATACTGTAATAACTCTTTCTCTGGGTGCACCAATTATTCTGTAAACTATCATCTACATGGTAAATTATCGGAACGAATTTATCTGAGGTATATTCGTCATATAACTGACGAAATGCGTTCTCAGCGGTAGGACAATCCTCTCAGGTAGTGCTTGAGAATAGTTCACCAAGAACCGTTGCATTTGCAGAGAATAATATTGCCGGGATAAGGAAAAGAAATATCAATAATATCCCTTTACTCATACTAATCACCTCACTAAATATATAATATTATATTAATAAATAAATGCAATGTAATAAAAAAATGGGAGGTGATTATAATCCTCCCATTTATTCAAAAAGATTTGTTTTATCTAAGCATTGCCTTTATGATGCCAAAAGATGTTGTTGCCACATCATTGGTGATTGTTATTGAAGTTACTAAAGCCCCCTGATAGATATTATAGGTAGTAAATTTTTCACTATCATTCTGAACGAAAGCTCCTGCCATCAAGTTCTCAATAGTCCAGCCACCTGGTTGAAACTCCCACTCATATTTCTGCTCTTGGTTTGTACTCCTTATTGTAAGTTCTGAAGAATCCATCTGCCTTAACACATAGTTATAACTGCCATTTACGCTATTTTCGGTTACAAAAGGACGAATATACCAGGAACCATCAGCAATATCACTTGTAAGTTTTACAGTTGTAGTAATTTTCATCATCTGGGTGGTTTTATTATAGACAGCAACAACATTTATAGTCATCGGTCTGTCTGTTGAATATCGCGATTGAACGAATGGCTTAAGCCCACTATAATTGTAATTCCCAACTCTTACACCATCAATACAGGTCCAGGGAGTGGCATTGACACCATAATATGACATTCTTTGATTACTCCATTGATTAGCCAAAGCATCGCTTATATGATATACAATTGGCACAAACCCTTGAGGTCCGTATTCAGCATACAACTGACTGAATGCCGCCTCAGCTGCTGGGCAGTAGGGTCAGCCAATTCTGTAGAAGCATTCACCGATGACAGTTGCACTTGAAGCAAAAATAACCATAGGTGCTAATAGTAACAGAATTAAAACAAGCTTCTTAATCATAACGAGCACCTCCTTTCTCTAATAAAATATATCAGCATTTAAAGTATTGTCAACTATTATTTTAAAAAATTTTAGAGCTATTTTTTAAAGCATAAATAATATCCTTGAAAGGTTATCGCACCATAAATTATAATAATTATTGACGCGGGGCGTAGCGCAGTTTGGTTTAGCGCGCTTGAATGGGGTTCAAGAAGTCGGAGGTTCAAATCCTCTCGCCCCGATATGTTTTTTACTTAGTGAGTATCTATGAGCGTTCAAATATCAGTCATTGGTGGTTCAAACCCGCCCTCGTGGGCTATAGAGGCAGCGGAGGAGGTCGGGCGTCTAATTGCCAAAAATGGTGCTATACTAATATGTGGAGGTATGGGCGGTGTTATGGAGGCAGCATGCAGGGGTGCAAAGAGCGCGGGAGGTCTTACTATAGGTATAATTCCTTACTATGAGAAAGAGAGGGCTAATCCCTATCTTGATATAGTCATACCGACCGGGCTCGGTCTCTCAAGAAATACACTTGTTGTCGCCTCCGGTGATGTAATTATTGCAGTAGATGGGCACTGGGGGACGTTCTCAGAGATTGCTCTGGCAAAGAACCTTGGTAAAGGTATAGTGGCGCTCGGTGTTAATCATGACTTTGCGGGTATTGAATATGCAGATACACCGGAGGAAGCAGTAAATATTGCCTTTAATCTGATTGGTGGCTAATTGAAAACTGTTATGGTAAAACTCAAGATGGCTCATATAAATGTTGAGGGAATGGTTCAGGGCGTTGGCTTTCGTTTCTTTGTAGAAAGAAATGCGTTAAAATTAGGACTCGTCGGTTGGGTCAGGAATCTATACGATGGCGGAGTTGAGATACATTCAGAAGGCAAGGAGACAGATGTTGATAGATTCGTAGAGATTGTAAGAGTTGGTCCTTCCAGTGCTAAATTAAATAATATATCTTTAGAAACAGAAGAAATTAAAAAACTGAGTTATAAGGACTTTAGAATCTTGCAGACAGGATATTAATAATTACTTTTCAAGTGAGTATGAAAAAAGAGAAAGAAAAAGAAAAAGAAGAGATAGAGGAAGAGACCGAGGGAATAGAAGAAGATCCCTCTACAGAAGAAGAGGAAGAGGAGGATGAAACCCCAAGGGCAGATGTCTCCGATGATAATACTGCTCTGACTCTCTACTTCAAAGAGATATCAAAGATACCTCTTCTTTCACGTGAAGATGTAACCCTTATAGCAAAGCGTGCCAGGGGTGGAAACCTTGATGCCAAGAAGGCGCTCATTCTATCAAATCTCAGATTGGTCGTCAAGATTGCCAAGAACTACATAGGCAAGGGACTCTCTTTTATTGACCTTATTGAGGAGGGAAACATTGGACTCATAAAGGCGGTTGAGAAGTTTGACTACAGAAGGGGCTACATGTTCTCAACCTACGCCTCGTGGTGGATAAGGCAGGCAATAACAAGAGCGATTGCCAACAAGAGCAGGACGATAAGATTGCCTGTTCATATTGTTGACCTTGTCAACAGATACTTCAAGATTAGAAGGGAATTGACTGATAGGTATGGCAGTGTGCCACCGCTTGACAAGATTGCAAAGATGATGAAGATAAGTGAGGAGAAACTCCAGAAGATAATAGATGCATCTCAGTTTACAAAGAGCATAGACGACCACCTTTCAGATGAGGAGAGCACTGTCGCTGACCTCATAGAAGAAGAGCCATCGGATGTTCCATCAGAGGTTGTGTTCAGAGTAATGAGAAGGGAGTATATAGAAGAACTGCTTGAAAACCTTACTGAAAAGGAACGCGAGGTCTTGAGATACCGCTTCGGGCTTATGGGCGACAAGCCACTCACGTTGAAAGAGACAGGCAAGATTCTGGGTATAACAAGGGAACGCATCCGCCAGATTGAGATAAGAGCATTAAAAAAATTGAGACAGATAATCCAAGACAGCATTAAACCCCTTGAATGGTAGTAAATCAAAATAATTTTCATATATCATAAAGTAGTCATCTATGTTAAATATACTCCAATGTCTTCTACATTCTTTTTGAAAGGAGCATTTATGAGGAGGGATTATAAACCAATTATTCGTGAGATACCCGACTTTCCGAAACCGGGCGTGAGTTTCAAGGATATCACGCCACTTCTGATTGACAAGGACGTCTTCCACGACCTTATAGACGACCTTACAGATAAGGTCTCATCGTGGGACTTCTCAAAGATTGCCTGCATAGAATCACGTGGCTTTCTCTTCGGCGCAGCGCTCGCATACAAACTCAGGAAGGGTCTGGTAATTACAAGGAAGAAGGGCAAACTGCCATACAAGACAATGAGTGAGGAGTATGAACTTGAGTATGGAATGGACTCCATTGAGATGCATATAGATGCTGTAAATAAGGGCGAAAAGGTGCTCGTCTTTGACGACCTGATTGCGACGGGGGGAACCGCGCTCGCCACAGGGAAACTGGTTGAGAAGTCAGGTGGCATAGTCAGTGGCTTTCTATTTATTATTGACCTTGCATATCTAAAAGGCGTTGAGAAGCTTTCAGGGTATAATGTAGAGAGGATAATTGTCTTTGAGTAGGAGATAATATATACTTTTGATATAGATGCGCCTGTAGCTCAGTAAGGACAGAGCAGAGGATTCCTAATCCTTGTGTCGCAGGTTCAAATCCTGCCAGGCGTAGGTTTTTTAATTTAATTACTTATGTATTTTTTATTTTAAATTTATTATAATAGTTTTAATATTAATATATTTTTATATGTAAATTATGAAATTATTTCATGAAATAAGGGATCCTATTCTAAAGTTTATAAAGCTAGATTCTGAAGAAAGACGAATTTTAGACTCTATATATATACAACGTCTAAAGAATATAAATCAGATGGGTATGACATATCTTATATATCCTGGAGGAGTTCATAAGAGATTTGAACATTCATTAGGAGTTATAGGTTTTGCAAGTTGGATTTTTGATGTTATTTCAAATAAAGAGAATTTAAAAGATGTACAGAGAAATCTAGATGATAATTTATTATATGAGGATAAGAAGATATATTGGCGACGAGTTCTAAGAATGGCAGCTTTGTGTCATGATGTTGGTCATTTTCCTTTTTCACATTCAGCAGAGAGTATTTTAGAAGGTAATCATGAAAAGTTAAGTAGATTAGTTATTGAAGAAAAATTAAAAAATGAATGGATGTCTATAACCCCCCATTTAAGAGTTGAAGATATTATTAAGATAGCTTTCGGACCAAAAAAAATTAAGGATAAAGAATTTAATGACTTTGAAATATTATTATCGGAAATTATAACAGGTGAAGTTTTTGGAGCGGATAGGATAGATTATCTCATTAGAGATTCTTACCATACTGGAGTTGGATATGGTATGTTTGATTACCATAGACTTATTGATACTATGAGGCTCTTTTCTGAAAAAATAGAGAATAATAGTTCTTTTGGAATAAAATTGGGAGTGGAAGAGGGGGGATTTCATTCTGCTGAATCCTTATTACTAGCTAGATATTTCATGTTTACACAATTGTATTATCATCCTGTAAGAATGGCATATGACATACTTTTAGAGGATTTTACTAGAACTTGGCTTATTTCAAATAATAAATTAAAAGATCTAGATTATTACTTAGAAATTGATGACAACGATATTAATCATTTTATTAAAGATATATATAAAGATAGGGATCATCCTTCATATGAATATTCAATGAGAATAATTGAAAGAAAGCATTTCAGGGTTTTATATCAAAGATATCCTTCTGATATTGAAAAAAATCCTAATTCAGTAAAAATAATATATGAAAATGCAAAGAATGAATTTGGGGATGAGTTTGTAAAGTATGCTACACCTAAAGGGAAAAAGAGTGATAATCCAATATCTTTAGATTTTCCAGTTAGAACTCGAGAAAATAGAATAGAGAATGCTCTTTATCTTTCAGAGATTACAATTCCAGAACCTTGGGTTGAGTATGTTCTCGTTGCACCTGAGATAAAGGATAATGCAAAAAAATGGCTTGATAGCACAAAAGATAGTATAATTAGAAATGAAGGAGGAGAAAGTGATGGAGAATAGGTTAGAAGATGATATCATTAAAAATACATTAATATTGTTTTTAATAAAAAGGTTTCAAGATAATGAAAGTTGGTGTAGTGAAACACATATGCAAAAGTCAATCTATTTTATTCAGAATTTTTTTTCAGAATTCCCATTAAATTTTGAATTTGTTTTATATAAATATGGTCCATTTTCTTTTGATCTTAGAGAAAAATTATTTGAACTATTTATGAAAAGATATATCCATTTTATTCCAAAACCATATCCTTATGGTCCTTCTATTGAACTTACAGAAAGTGGTAAAATTTTTATAGATAGCAATGAAAATGAAATAAATAAATACAAACAAGAAATAAATTTTATTTCAAAGGAAATTTCAAAAAAAGTCGTATCTGAACTTGAGAAATTATCTATTGCTTTATATGTTAAAAAAGCTATAGGAGAAAACAGCGGTATATCTGAAAGAGTCAAAAAGATTGTGGAATTAAAGCCCCATATTAAGAACACTGAAGCTGAAGAATCAATATATAAACTTGACGAAATGATAACAAATTCAAAAAAATTAATTAATTAATTGTTTAAAAATAAATATTAAATTATTTTATAAATAATATTACAAATTTTTATTTTTAAAAATAAAATATGCTTCTGCTAAACTCTCTCTATGTCAGAAAAGGCACTTAATAGAAATATAACAGTCCTTTATATCTTTAATGTGACCATAAACCTTATATTCGTTGGTCCCATATTTGTTCTTTTCCTTCTTGACAATGGTCTATCTATGACACAGATTATGCTCCTTGAGACAATCTTCGCAGGCGTCATTGTTGCACTTGAGGTGCCAACCGGCTACTTCGCGGATAAACTTGGTAGAAGAATATCGCTCATATTAAGCGTCCTATTCATATCAGTTGGTGCGCTTGTCTACTCGCTCAGCCATAGATTCAGCCAGTTTATGCTCGGCGAGATTGTCTGGGGAGTAGGTTCATCGCTTCTATCGGGCTGTATTGATGCGATGCTCTATGACACCCTCTCAGCCATCGGAAGGGAAGGTGAATACCAGAAGATACAGGGCAGGGCAAATCTCATCATGCTGATTACATGTGGAGTATGTGCCCTCGTTGGTGGGTGGCTTGGAGCGATGAACCTCAGGTGGTCACTATATGCATCATTTATCGGTCTCACAATCGGGATTCCCGTGCCATTTCTGCTTAAAGAGCCACCGAGAATAAAGGGCGGACACAGAAGGGGCGAGTTATACTACATATACAAGATACACCGCTTCGCCCTCTACAAGAACAAGGAGGTTCGCTGGCTTATCGCTCTCGGCGCCCTTATATCGGGCATCGGCACAGTCGGCTACTGGCTCTATCAGCCATATATGAAGTCCGCGGGTATTCCGATTGTCTGGTTCGGTCTTATATTCGCTGGCTTCAACGCCTTCGCGGCGCTGTCAAGCGGTCTTGCACATAGAATATCAGGACGCATCGGAAAGGCGCTCTCTCTAACATCAATTCCACTCTCGCTTGGTCTTTCAAACACACTGATGGGGTTTCTCGTTCATCCCTTTGGCTGTCTTCTGATACTCGGTCAACAGTTCGCAAGGGGCTTTGGACCACCTGTTATATCTGACTATCTGAACAGGCAGGTCTGGGCTGACAAGCGGGCGACGGTTAACAGTATAAAGAACCTGCTTGGCAGGGTGACATTTATGATAGTAGCACCCTTTGTTGGCTTCCTTGTTGACAGGACATCGCTTTTCTGGGGTCTTGAGACAGTCGGCGCCTTCACAGTGATAACTGGATTATTCTATATTTTGATGATGAAGAAGGATAAGGTTTTATAAGTAAATTTACAATTTTAATTATCAATGAAAAATTGCCTTTATATCACCAACTGATGTTGTCTCTATCACAGAATCATAGTCACCTATCTCCACTTCTTTAACAACTTTTGATGGATAAAAACAGGTTATATATAGTGAATCATTTTTACCAACACAGTCATCACGCCCTCTACTACTTCCATACATTAAAAGTGAAGTCCAGTCATTAAGTTTTATCTGCGCAACATTTATGCCATCAAGATTAAAAACCCAGATTGTATTTTTTGGTGATGAATGAACGACAAAGATATGGTTCCAACCAAAAGCAACACCTAAGGCATAGTTATCACAATTCGCCCATTTATTCCATGAATAACCATCCCACACCTTAATAATTAAACTGTCATCTCCAGAAGCATAAGATGTTAATTTATCATTTTTATTAATATCAATACCATAAGTTTTATCTCCAAATGGCTCACCTGGAAAATCACCAAGGCATTTACCATTATCTTTATTATACATCTTTACTCGTGGTGAGTTCCTATCAATAGCTACAATAGTATCAGTATTTTCATAATAATATGGATAACCAATATCATATACATCGTATTGACCTTGAAGTAACTGCCAATACTGGACTATACTGTGAGATGTATCATTTTTAAATTTGCAATAATAACATTCATTATAATTAGGACCTGCACCAGCAGCCCAAATATTGCCATCTTCCGGGTCGTATGCGAGACCACTAATACCTTCATATGGCTGATCTTGAAGAGTGAATGTGCTTATCGTATCACCAGGCATTGAAAAGACATATATAGATACCATAGACATACCAATAATTATACACTTTTTCATATTTCCCTCTTTGTCATAATGTCATCTTATCTTCTTAAAATATATTCTAATTTAAATATTAATAAATAAAAACATAAAAGTAAACAGAATTTTTATAAAAATTAGATTATAAAAAAATATCATTAAATCTTTAAAACTAGTTTATAGAACCCATCCCTCATCTCACCACGATAAGTATCCTCCTTCGCAGCACCCCTTATCAGTTCAATGAGAATCCGATTATCATCTAACATAGCATTGTAATCCTTATAGTCAAGATACTCTAAAACCTGATAGTATATGTTCTCGCATAACTGACGGTGGTGCTCATCGCGAACAAAATACAGGTAAGTAGAAAGAGCGTTAAAGAAGCGCATAACCATATTTAGGCGAAACATCACACAGTCAAGCTCAGCCCTGTTCTCTGCCAGCCGCTTCTCTATCTTCCACTGCATCTCGCAACTGGAATTAACCTCTGAGATTATCTTCAGAATATCAGAATGATACCTCTCCATCTCCGGTGCTATAACCTCTTTTGCCTTAGCAAAATCTTGCTCTGTCTGGTCTCTCACACCTGAGCGACCTATCTCAAAGAATAGTTTGTCCTTTTCCGCTTTATAATTAAACTCAGCAGATGTCTCGCATTTCTCACCCAGAGAGAGAAGTTTCTCATAGGCGGAGATTGTATTCTTTCTCTCTATATCTTTCTTCGTATACTCATATAGCTGCCTATATGGCTCTAATGCCTTATTTATATCAAGACCAGAAAGCATTGCCTCCTCTGTTATTGGCTCATTCTCCTTCTTTATCTTCGCCTGTTTTGCCTTCTCAGAGAGTTTTGATAATTCATCACTTATCTTGGTAAACAGGTCTTCTTTAACAGCCATCTCAGAGAAGGAAGCGTAGTCAGGGCTTTCACTGGCAATCTCCTCAAAGCGGGCGAGAATACTGCGAGCGGGTGAGAGGTCTTCATCAGATAGTAAGCACGAAAGACCATTGATTGCTATTCGGTAACCAGACAATATCTGTTCTATATTTGTGTCAGCCACTAATTCCCACCGCCTTCTCGCAGAATCTCACCAAAGAATGTATTTCTTAACCTGGTCAATTTAGCGTCATCGTAAGGGATGCGGGCCCTGAAGCGGTGCGTCTTCACCAGCGCATCCCAGATGAGATTTTTATCGGTGGTGAGAATATTCTCATAGTTAAGATGGGCTTTCTTTTTTGCATCTTCCTGTTCTTTACTATCTTTCGGAGCGGATTGATAGTCGTGTATAGTGAAGAGGAGGTCAGCGAAGTTCTGCTTTGTGATGTTATCTTTACCAAGCCAGAACTCCTGTGATTTAAGAATGTCAGCATTTGCCTTCTCCATCTCATCATAGTTTATTAGATGAGTTAACCTCCCCAATACATATTTGTAATGGCTGGCGTAATAGTCCTCCTTCGCCTCCTCTGCTACTCCCATAAGATTTGCAAAGGTATCCTGCGATTGCGATTTGGTTAAAAGAAAATAGAGATTCTCATCTGTCATATTTTTATGAAAAACAAATCCATCCTTTGAGTTGTTAGCAACAGAGATTATCTTTTCCAGAACTTCAATCTGGTGGTCATTTCCAGGGCTGTTTTTCAGATTATCAAGCATAGAAGAGTAATAGCCCTTTATGAATTCATATGCTCTTATGAGTTTTTCATTGACCATAATAGTTTATATAAATAAAATTATAAAGATTATTCTAATAACTTTATAAAATAATTATTTTTTGGGACTTTTTCCAACTAAAGCAAGTATATTAACTGGTGGTATAATAAGAGGAGGAAAACCAGATCTCATTGTTAAGTCAGCTATTATTTCTCTGGCAAAAGGAAATAGTAAAGCAGGACCCTGAACTTTTGAAAATTCTTCAAGTTTTTCTAAATATTTTGCCTTAAAGTAACCTGAAATCAAAATTGACAGTTTAAAAGGTGACTTTTCAGTTTCACTAAATAAGTATAAATCTAAACTTAATTTAAGTATTTTTTTTGATTTATCAATATTTGAATTGGTGTTAATTTTTATATCTACTTTTAATCCTTCCTCAGGAAAAGAAAAATCTGGATTCCTTTCAAAACTTATTCTTTCAATAATAATCTTATAAAAATCAATGCCAGGTTGTTTATCTTTTCCCATATCTATGCAATATTAATATTAACTATATTTTCACTATCTATAATTTCATTTTGTTTAAAATATTTATATTTATTGGTTTCTTCAGAATATTTAATATAATACGAATCTAATATAATTAAATTTTCAGAAACATTAACTTCTTTTTCTCTAAACGTAATCACAAGCTCAAGATCTAATGCTTCTGCAATCCTTCTCAATGTATTAATTGAATGCCTTTTATAATCAGTATTCTCTAATCTTGCTATTGCAGATTGAGATGTATTTACTAATTTTGCAAGTTCTATCTGTGTTAAACCTCTTTTATCACGAAAAAATGCAATTTCTATTGCTATCCTTGCTTTTTCTAGACCTTTATAAAATTCTTTTTCAAATTCTTTATCTTTAAATTCCTCTAATAAAAAATCAGTAAATTTCTCCATATTCAAACTCCTTCATTTTTTAGAAATTCACCCATCCTTTTCTCTGCAATTTTAATATGCCCTTTAGGTGTTTTATCTGTTTTCTTAATGAACCCATGCAATAAAATTATATATTTTCCATGATAGAAGTAAAATATTCTGTAAGCATTTTTTTCATATTTTCTCTTAATCTCCCATAGTTCAGTATTAGTCATTTTTGAATAATGTTTAGATTTACTTAAAACATTTGGTTCCTTATCTCCCAAAAAATTGATATCTACTTCCAGTTTTATTCTAACTTTCACTTGAAGGTCTTTTAAAAACTCTTTTACAGGATTTTCTCCATTTTCCTCAAAAAATATGACAGTGTAATTTTTCACATATTATCACAATTTTGATATATTGTCAATAGTATATTTAAAAATAAAATTTGACAATTCTCTCATATAAATTTCCTCCTAAAAAATCTAAATTTTATAATAAATAAATATCATAAGATTAAAAATATTAAAATCATTTTTTTAAAATATTTATATATTTAATAAAAAAAGCGGGTTATTTCACCCGCCTTAGTAAGTATTTCAAATTTAATACATATCGCCGTATCCGCCGCCTCCTCCAGGTGGCATGTGCATCTTCTCTTCCTTCTCGGGCTTATCGGTAATTAACGCCTCTGTTGTGAGTAAGAGCGATGAAATGGACGCTGCATTCTGAAGGGCAAACCTCGTCACTTTGAGCGGGTCAATGATGCCCGCCTTGAACATATCTACATACTCACCCTTCTCTGCATCAAAGCCAAAGTTGGTTTCCATCTCCTTTACCTTCTCACACACAATAGAACCCTCATATCCTGCGTTTTTCACTATCTGGCGAAGTGGCTCCTCAAGCGCCTTGAAGACAATGTCCCTTCCTATTGCCTCATCGCCTTCTAATTCCAAACCCTTTACCTTCTGCTTCGCCCTGATATAGACAACGCCACCACCGGGGACTATGCCTTCCTCAACTGCTGCCTTCGTTGCATTCAGGGCATCCTCAACCCTCGCCTTCTTCTCTTTCATCTCCGTCTCCGTCGCAGCACCAACATGGATTACAGCAACACCGCCAGAAAGTTTCGCCCTTCTCTCCTCAAGTTTCTCCCTATCATAGTCAGATGTCGTATCCTCAATCTGCTTTGAAATCTGTTCAATGCGACCTCTCACTTCTTTCTCAACACCAGCGCCTTCTACTATTGTTGTATTATCCTTATCAATGATTATCTTCTTCGCCTTTCCAAGGTCGTCAATAGTTACATTCTCAAGTTTGATGCCAAGGTCTTCAGTTATTGCCCTTCCACCTGTGAGAACTGCAATGTCCTCAAGCATTGCCTTCCTTCTCTCTCCAAAGCCGGGCGCCTTAACCGAAGCACATCTAAGTGTGCCACGAATCCTGTTGAGAACAAGCGTTGCGAGCGCTGCACCCTCAACATCTTCAGCGATTAAAAGTATCGGCACACCAATCTGTGCTATCTTCTCAAGCAGTGGTCTTATATCCTCAACAGCGTTTATCTTCTTCTCATATATGAGAATATAAGCATCCTCAAGTTCGCACTTCATATTCTCCGGATTGGTTATGAAATAAGGTGAGAGGTATCCCCTGTCAAACTGCATACCCTCAACCTTTTCAAGTTTCGTCTCCATTCCTTTTGCTTCCTCAACTGTGATAACACCGACCTTGCCTGCTGCCTCCATTGCTTCTGAGATTATCTTTCCAATCTCCGGGTCGTTGTTTGCAGATATTGCAGCGACTTGCTCTTTCTCCTTTGGCTCCTCAACTGTCTTCTTTATCTTCTTCATCTTCTCAACAATGGCATCAACGGTCTTCTGGATGCCCCTCTTTATAGCCATTGGATTTACACCTGCCGTTACTGCCTTCATGCCCTCAAGGAATATTGCCTCTGCGAGCACGGTAGCGGTTGTGGTTCCGTCCCCTGCCACATCGCTTGTCTTGGATGCAACCTCCTTCACCATCTGGGCACCCATATTCTCATACGGGTCTTCCAGTTCTATGTCTTTAGCGACAGTAACACCATCCTTTGTGATTAAAGGAGAGCCGAACTTCTTATCTAAAACAACATTTCTACCCCTTGGACCAAGGGTAACCTTTACTGCCTTTGCCAATGTTATAACTCCAGCACGGAGCTTCTGCCTTGCTTCTTCATCAAATATCAATTGCTTTACCATTCTTCATCACTCCTGTCTTAAGTTCATATAATTGACGATATATCTTTTAAATCTTAATGTTTCTTTTTTATCAATGGAGTAAACATACCTTCTTCAATTGCCAATATATCGTCCTCACGCATAATGAGGAACTCTTCACCATCAATGATTATCTCTGTTCCTGCATATTTACCGAATATAACCTTATCGCCTACTTCTACTTCCATCTCTATGCGTTTACCATTCTCATCTAACCTGCCAGGACCACAAGCAACAACCTTACCCTTCAGGGGTTTCTCCTTTGCTGTGTCAGGCAGGATTATCCTTCCTTCTTTTGTCTCTTCTTCCTCAATTCTTTTTACAACAACCCTATCCGCAAGTGGTTTTATTTTAAGCGCCATTTATGACACCTCCTTTTAATGAATATAGGGTAATAAGATATTCATAAATAATATACGCAAAAAACATGCCTAATTAATATCTAATAAAATAAAATGCTATCATTTCTGTATTGGCATAAAAACCATAAAATGCCCGACCTTCACTATTCCATAATTTCTGCCAACTAATTCTAAGACCCTGCCTGCCTCATCTCGCCAGGGCTTATTATTAACATACGATGAGCGTATTATAACATATATATTACCAACTTCTGACATTTTTTTTGCAAGACCCCCCTCATTTAGATATCCTGTCGCCTCTTCATAGTCGCCACTGATGCCTGCATTGTAAGCAATATCATCGGCCATAATCAAACTTCTATCCTGTTTATAAAATACCTTTGTAATCTGGACAACCCTATCAAAGCCCCTCTCGCCATAGTTGTATCGCACCTGATAATCTGCCCCTGACATATATATTGTCTGTGGAACTAAAAACAGCATTGAGACAATAGTAATTGAAAATAGAAACCGCTTCCTTTTTATAATAAGGAAGTATATTGGAATCAGAAGTGGAATAATCATAATGAGTGTCTGGAATATAAGCCCTGCTCTTATCTCATCCAAATTTCTATAACCCATAGCCAGGTCATCATTTGCTATATAAGGAAGTAATAGAAAATCTCTAATCAGAATGGCACACAAGAGCGATATTACTCCTCCAATAAAAATTATTATCACTGTTCTTCTATCAATGTTTGCAATCTCTTTTGAAACAATCAATGCTACTGCTGGCATAATTAGAGGCAGGAGCGCAAAGTGATACTTTGGAAAACCATAGCCAGTCCCACCGATAAATATATAGGTTATGAAGATGATAAGACCCAGGAGAAAATTAACCCTCAATGGATTTGATATCTCTCTATATCTAATGATTGATGTAAACAGGAATGTAATGAAGAGATATGGTGAAAACCAGAGTGTTAAAACCGTGATTTGCTTTAATATCGTGATGGGTGAAAATGTGGGCATCATCTTCGCAATGATTGTCTCAACCCCTGTGTGAAGATATGTTCTATTCAAGATGAGATATATAATAGTTGATAGTGATAAACCAACTGCCACAGCCAGAAATGGCTTAGTCTTGAAACCTCTCTTCATTACTAATGATATAACCAGGGCCAGGGGAATAAGAGCCAATGATGTCGTTAATTTTGTAAGACCGGTAAGTAGAACTGCTATTATTGAAAGAATAAACCAGCACCATCCTTCCTTTAATACATATTTCATAATGGCAAAGACAGATACAAGTAACATAACAGGAAGAAGACCGGTATCTATATCAATAAGCCCTGCACCGGAAATGGCAATCGGGACAAGGAGCATAAAAGCGAGACCAATGGGATAATAATAAATATTCGGTCTCATTCCAAATAACACTGGTATGTAGAGTGCAAAAACAGTTGTGATAAGATACAGAAATACCCCGAAAAGCCGCATTGACAAAATTCCCCCCCATCTGAACAGGGTGAGAATATATGGATAAAGTGGCGGGTGCGTTGAATAGACATCCAGTTTACCGTGGAAGTGGCAGATTGGCTTACCAATTGTCGAGATGGTCTCTGTCATCTGGGCAAACTGCGTCTCGTCTGCGACAGGTGCGTCATTTGCCCTCTTAACCTCAAAGTAGAGAAAGATTGTTAGAACAGCAATAACGCATAGAATGACAACTATTCTATCTTTATTAGAAATGTTCATCTATATCATTCCTATTTTAATATATTAAGATAGAATAATTTGATAGTATTATAGCGAGTAAGATAAATTTTGAAAGGAGAAGATAACATATGGCAAAGCCGTATAAATATGCACCCCTCATCTGCACAATACTCAGCATAATTGCTGTTATTGGCATTATAGTCGGTCTTTTACTTTCAAACCCACTTATCATAATATTTCTGCTTCTTCCGACTGTTGTATATGAGGTATGGAGAACGCAGGGAGAGTCAACAAAGTGGGCATCGTGGATTCTGCTCATTGTCCTTATCGCAGAGGTCATTCTCATCATCTTTGGAATAAGTTTTGACCTTGCAGGTTATCTGGGTGAAGGGGAAAAATATGTCGCAGGTCACAGAGTTCCACTTGGAGATATAAAGGTCGTCGGTCCAATAATAATGGCTGTTCTTGGAATAATTCTCATTGCAAGGACGAGGGGTAGATATACGAAATGGCTCGCCGTGATAATAATCGTATCTGCCTTTGCAATTGTCTATACACTTGATTATACAATATTCAGCAGAATGTTCGGAATCGCAGTTGAAGAGGGATTAAATAAAATAGAATAACTTTTAATTATCCATAAAATTTCAGGACAAAATTTAAAGTAAATGGTATATTTATAGTGTAAAAGTGAATTAATTTAATATATTAATGTAAGAATTTGTTTGCAATGAGTGTAAAAAAAGATTATATACCGTTTGGCGAAAGTAAACCCTGTTTCATAGTCGCAGAAGCGGGCTCAAATCATAACTGTGATATAAGAATTGCCTTCTCGCTTATTGACTCTGCAAAGGATGCTGGAGCAGATGCAATAAAGTTCCAGATATTCAAGGCAGACCTTCTATATTCAAAGAAGACCCCCTATTTCAAGATGTATAAAAAGGCACCGTATAATCTCATTAAAGATATTGAGATGCCAAGGGGGTGGCTCCCCAGATTGAAAGAATATGCAGATAAGCTTGGTATAATCTTCTTCGCCACACCATTTGATAATGAGGCGGTTGACCTGCTCAACGAGATAGGTGTTGTGTTATACAAAATTGCGTCGTTTGAGATAGTTGACCTTGAACTTATTGAGTATGTAGCAGGCAAGGGAAAACCAATCTTAATATCAACCGGTCTTGCCAACATGAGCGAGATTGAGGATGCGGTAAATACAGCGAAGAATGCAGGGCTCTCATACGATAAGATATGTCTTCTCCAGTGTGCATCATTATACCCGGCAAAAGCAGAAATAATGAATCTCAGGTCTATGGAGACAATGAAAAAAGCATTTGGCGTAAATGTCGGTCTGTCTGACCACACACTCGGCATTCATATCTCACTCGCTGGCGTGGCGATGGGTGCCAGGGTGATTGAAAAACACTTCACGCTTGACAGGGGTATGTCAGGACCTGACCATCCCTTTGCGATTGAGCCGGAAGAATTAAAGCTGCTTGTCCACCAGGTAAGGGACATAGAAAAGGCAATGGGTGATGGGCTGAAGAAGGGACCGAGCACAGATGAGATGGAAAACTATGAGAAGGCACGCAGGTCAATACACGCAAGGGTGAAGATACCGAAGGGGACTGTGATAACAAGAGATATGTTAATAGTAAAGAGACCTGGTTATGGAATAAAACCAAAGTTTATAAATATAGTAATCGGGAGAAAATCAAAAATTGATATCGAGGAGGATGTATGGCTAAACTGGGATATGATATAGGAATAAGAAGGGTGATGCCCGAGGATTCCGTCAAAGTGTGGAAGTGGAGGAATAATCCACTTGTAAGAAATGTATCTTTCTCAGTCAAGGAGATATCATGGGAGATACATAACAAGTGGTTCAATGAGAAACTACGGGGTAGGAACTCATATATGTATATTGCATACATAAGGAATGATGACGACCTGGACTATGATGTTGGGGTCATCAGGTTTGATATTAAAGGTAATTATGCTGAGGTCAACGTATTTCTTTCACCATCTTATATTGGAAAGGGACTTGGTTACACAATAATAATGTCAGGGACTGAGCAGTTTGTGATTGACAGCGGAGTTATGAAAATAATTGCACTGATAAAGGGCGATAACATAGCGTCTGCGAGGTCGTTTGAGAAGGCGGGTTATAAATTCAAAGGTAGAACAGGAAATAACGACACACTGATATATACCTGGGAGATACTATAGAGTAATTCCTTCTTTAAGAAATATACAAAATAAAAGAGCGGGAGAAATCCCGCCTTTTATATCTAACACCGAGAGTATAATTTTACTTTTAGTGTATATACGACCAGGTAAAGAACACAGGAAGAAGCATCAAAAATGGCAGAATAATCGCACTTATATATGTCGCCACATCCCAGATATAATCGTTAAGTTTTTCCATTATAAACACCTCCATATATTAAAACGAACTTATTAATGTGATTGTTTCAAAAATATGATTTTATATAGAAAATTTACTATTAATTTGAATAAAAACCAAAATTTCAATATGTGAAACTAACCAAAGTAATATATAGCCCAGCCAATAACTGCTATGACAGCCACAACAATTCCTATCGCTATCAGCACTCTTCCGACGCTCACCGGCTTCTTCCCCACTACCTCCTTCGTTGAGCCATTTATCAGAACACGATAATACTTGTCTTTATACTTATACCCGGTAATCCATATCGGGACATATACAAGGTTGTGGGTCTCGCTGTTGTAATACAAATTGAAGCTTGTTATGCGGTCAACCTCGCTCTCAACCGCCTTTTTCTCCTTCGCCTCAACCATCTGCTTTGCCTCGGCAAGCGCCTGCTCAACTGTCTTTACAGGAACCTCCGCCTGCTTTCCAGTAATATACTCCTGCGTAAAGGCAACCGCCTCTTCCACCGGAAATGGTGCGAGGGCATCCATCTCTTCATTTGCGAGACCGCCTGATGACGCTATGAAAAGAGAATAGGACTCATTTCTATTTCCATTCCTGTATTGCCACTCCTCAACTGTTCGGTTCACTGCCCTGCCCTGAGAGTCGCGCTCAGTGACTGTGCGTGTGGTTCTCTTCTCGCCAGACCAGTTTGTATTTGTGCTGATAAGAAAGTGCCACGATGGTATATACATACCCTGAAGTGGCGACTTGGTGAGAAGGCGTGGAAGGTCGCCTGGCTTGAATAGACCTTTCTTTACCCAGTTGTCAAAGCAGGCATTCGCCTCCCTCTCATCAACTTTGAAGATTATGACCTTCTCATCCGCTCCTGTCGGTTTTACCTGTGTCTCTACAAGATAGGTTGACCCGCAGAATTCACACTTCATCACCTGCAATTTCGGGTCAAATGATATATTTGCTCCGCAGTTCTTGCACTGCATCGTCTTTAATTCCATTATAGAACCTCCATAAAAAAATTCAAGAAATACAGTTAATTCTAATAGATTGAATATATATACTCTACAAATATATTTATGAGAAACTGAGATATCTTGTTTATAAAAGAGTATGAAACTATTGTGGACTGGAATACATCATTATTAAAAATGCAACAAGCCCGGTAATAAAGACAAGAATACCTACTGCTATAGCAATAATTGCTGAAGTCCGCCTGGTTTTTGCAGTCATCTGACCTGAAGGATATGGTCCAGCAGATTCATCAGCATATATTGAGCCACAATACTGACATTTATAGACCTGATTTTCGGAATCAAATATAATATTCGCTCCACAGTTTGGACAGCGCATTGATTTAGTTTCCATAGACAAATTATATAAATTTAATCTATCTGTTATCAAGATATTTAAATAAAATTTATTAATATAATTACAAACACATTTAAACAGTTATTCAAATTAAAATAAAGAAATTAATCTAACACTTATCTCAAAATTGAAATGCAACTCACTTAATGAAAAATCGCCTTAATATCTCCAATTGAGGTGCTAACTACGTCTGTCGTATTAAAATTACCTATCTCTATCTCCCTTACTACTAAGATGGGATAATAGACCGCAGTGAAGAGCGTCTCGTTTGCACCAACACCATTTTCTCTACCACATAAAAAATTTCTTATTGTAATATCTTATATAAGTTATAAAATAATGGCTAATTTATAGATGCAAAAGTAGTTACTTATGGAGAGGATTATATTTGAAGTAATACCACCACCAGTATCTTGGTCTCTTGAGAGGATTCAGGAATGGGCAGTCCGTGCAACTGATATTCTCAGAAAGAATAAAATCTCTTTCTTAAACCTTCCTGAGGTGGTAAGTGAGACGAGAGGAGAGCGGGTAGTTCCATACGTGGAGAAGATGGACAATCTGCTCTTTTCCGATATAGTCAAGGGCTACTTTGATGATGTTAAACCAATTATAAATAAGATATGCGTGAGAATCAAAAGAACAGAGTTCCATAAATGGATTGACAGCGCATTTAAGAAGGGCATCAGGCATATAATAATTGTCGGTGGTGAATCAAGCACACTAAAGTATCCTGGCTACTCTGTCGTTTCCGCATCTGAATATGTCAAGAAAAGGTATTTTGATGTGAACATTGGGGCTATAACCATACTTACGAGAAAAGGCGAGGTAGAAAAGATTGTGGCAAAGATGAAGAGTGGTGTTGATTTCTTCATATCACAGATAGTATTTGAGACAGCAAATATAAAACAGGTATTAATCAATCTGAGACGCCTTACTGTTGAAGCAGGCATACCAATGCCAAAGATGTTCATCTCACTTACACCTGCGTCAAAGATAAAAGACATTGAGTTTATGAGATGGCTTGGAGTTGAGTTTCCTTCTTCAGTTCTCTCATATCTGACAGAATATGAGAGTAAGGTAGAGATGCGGTCATTTGAGATTCTTGACAGAACTGTTGATGAGGTCATCAACTTTATGGTGAAGGAGAAGATAAAACTTGGCTTCAATATTGAGCATGTAATGTATAATAACCTTGAACTATCAGAGCAACTGATTGAAATGATAAAGGAGAGGTTTGTATTTTGAAGATAATAATTCCAGGTATATACCCAAGGAGTGAAGAACTTATTCAAGCAACAAGAGATTATGATAGAAAGAGAATCTCGTTTGAAGAACTGGAAGCGGTAAGAAAAGATGATACTGCCGACTTCCTTAAATTGCAGAAAGGTTTTAAGTATAAATCAACAGGTCTATTCAACTGGCAGGACCTTATTCGCCCATTCTCAGAGATAATAGAAAACTGCAAAGTCGGAGGTCTTGTAAGGTTCTACGAGACGAACACATTCACAAAGGCACTTGAATTTGAAGATAGACCTGACATTAATAAGGAAAGATTGGATGGGTGGATTAAAAGATACTTCCTTTCAGAAAATAACACTAAAAATGACACTGGAATTTTATTCTCTCTTCCATTTCTGTATCTCTTAAAGACATTCTCGGGTGGCATTTCTACAGATAAAATAGCAGGCATTCTTATAGATATAATCCCAAATCTGCCATTATCAGATAAATCTGCTATATGCTTCATTGAACCAACCTTTGGTTTCAAAAAAATTGAAGACGATGATATAAAAGAAGGTATAAGTTTTCTTGATAATATAAAATCAAAGATTAACTGCCCGGTATTCATTAACACATTCTTCTTCCCCATAAGAGATAATAAAAAATTTATCTTTAATCTCCCGACTGATGGAATAGGTATTGACTTCTATGCCAATTCTCTCTCAGAGATTATAGATGGATTTCCTTCTGGCAGGTCATTAATCGCTGGAATAATGAATGTCAATTCTACGCTTATTGAAGAAAGAGAAAGAATTCTTACATCCACTGAAAAACTGAAGGATTTTATTCACCAGGACAATATATATTTAAGCACAAATGGTCCACCCGAGCTTCTTCCAAGAATAATAATGGACGAGAAGGTTAAGAACCTTCAGGAGATAATATAATGGAACTGAGACCGCTTTTGACTCATGAAATTGGCTCGCTTGACAAGCCATCCTGGAGGGTAAAGCCGTTCAGAGACATATCTCTGAGCGATAAAGATATTGAAAGTGCTCAAAGATGGGGAAAGATGCTTGAGATTGAATCATCTTATGAACTTATTGAACTATTATCAAAGAGAGCACAATTCACAGACGATGAGAAAAACAGGATTATATTCTACTCGTCCCTTTACGCGACACGCCTTTTAGAGCAGGCAGGTGTTGAGGTTGTCTATGATGGCGAGCAGTCAAGGGTTGAGATGTATGAGTATCCTATACGAAGAACAAACGGCTTCGTCTTTAAGGGTCATGTGCGAAGTTTTGACAACAAGTATTACAGAAAGGCATCGTGTGTTGAAAAACCATCAATAAATGAGCCATTTCATATAGATGAGTATGAAAGGATAACTGCATTTGCGAAAAGACCTGTCAAGATACCTATCACCGGTGCATACACGCTTGTTGACTGGTCTTATGATGAGTTCTACCTGAAGGATGTATCTGCCGGGGAGGAGAATATAGGTGATAAGAGAAAAGGGGCAAGGAAGAAGTTTCTGAGTGATATGGCGAGGGATATCATATATCCGAATATAAAGTCACTCTATGAGAAAGGCGCGAAGTTCATTCAGATTGATGAACCGGCAGGGACAACAAAGAGAGATGAGATTGACATATTCATTGATTCACTTAAAGAGAGCATAGGTGACCTTAAAGGCAAGTTCTTTATGAGCGTTCATATCTGCTTTTCTGACTACTCGCTTCTGTTTCCAAAGATTGAGGAACTGGAGGGTATGCTTGATGAGGTTCACTTTGAGTATGCTAACAGGGACTCAAGGGAGTTGGGTGTGAATAAAAAGGCAAGACGCGGGTATGAGATACTTGAAAAGCTGAAGAATACTGATTTTACTATCGGTCTTGGTGTTCTTGATGTCCACACCGATTTCATTGAGAGCCCCGAACTTGTGAGAGATAGAATATTATATGCGGTTGACGTAGTTGGCGACCCGGGGAGGATATTCGTATCGCCTGACTGTGGACTTCGGACGAGAACATGGGATGTCTCTTATGAGAAACTAAAAAATATGGTAGAGGGGCGAGACCTCGCATTAAAAGAACTTGGCTTGTAATACTAAAATATATAATTCTATTTAGATGTTTTCATAATATTTTTAAGGAGGTTATATGAAATATAAATTCTTTACCTTCGTGGTATGTGTCTTCACTTTCTTTCTATTCTGTAGTGAGAAAAAGAATGAATATCCTTATGTCAGAATGGTTGACCGCCTTGTCGGTGAGGACGATACTGCTGGTTGGGGAAGCGACCTTGGTGTGATATTCAGACACAATGGCAAGATATACACACTCGGGGGTGACACATTATACAATGATATATTTGTTTCAAATATCATTGGCTCAACTTCTGACAACAACCCATCAGATGGTCTTGATATAGAATGGCAGAATAAGGATGGCGGTCCAAGACAGTTCTTTCCCGCTATTGACGCTGCAACCACAGTTCCAGCAGGTGCTATAAGCGTAAATAGCACAATATATGTCTTTATGATGAGCGTGATAAGCTGGATAGATGAGACAAATTCTATGTATAGTGGAAGACCGGCACTCGTGAAGTCAACTGATGATGGCAATTCATTCTCTCTTGTGTGGACAGGCGATGAGGGCAAGTTCATAAACATAGCACCAGTAATCTCAACCCATCCCGAGGACACAGGCAAAGACGCTCTATATTTGATAGCATCCAATCAGTTCAGGGATTCAGAGATTTACCTTGCATACACTGACCTTGATAAGATTGAGGACAGGGCGAGTTATAAGTATTACACGGGAATGGAGGGTGATAAGCCAAAATGGAGCAGTAAGATAGGTGAAGCAGTGCCGATAGTGAGCGATGTTAAGGTTGGCGAGTTATCAGTTCAGTGGAACAGATATCTGAATAAGTGGTTACTCTGTTATTTTGACTACACACCATCAGGTGGAAACGCTGATATGTTCTTCAGAACAGCGGACAATCTATGGGGACCATGGTCAGATGCGGTCTTTGTATATGATGGCGATTATAGATACTACTGGTATCAGACGGAGCAGACGCGGAGTGGACCGAAGGTATGGGGAACCCCTTATGGTGGCTATATTCTCTCTGATACAGAAGGAAGCAAGGTCTATTTCACACTATCGCTGTGGGTTCCATATTCAATCTTTCTTATGGAGGTGGATTTGAAGGAGATTCTTTAAAAATAATAAATATATTTGTAATTAAATGTTATAAATTATATATTATAATTCTATAAATAAAAGGAGTTAAAAATTTTGGTAGAAATTTTACATAATAATACAATCTCAATTGTATTAATGGTTATTACTTATGTTGCCGTCTTTACTTCTTTTTATTATTTTTTATTTAAAATAAGAAGAAAAAAATTATATAATAGAAAAGAAAAGTTTTTTTCAACATTAGAAGAAGGTTTGAAATCAGAAGCAATAAATACAATAGATGATGTAATAAATATTTATAAAGGTGTATCAAGACTAGATTCAGAAGATTTAGATTATAGATATGGTCTTAGTAAACAACTTCGTGAATTTTTAGTAAATATAATATCAAATGAAGTAGATAATTCTCTAAGTAACGAACAAATAATAAGATGGAAACAAATGATATCTGAAATTATTAAAAAAAACGAAGAAATATCACCCTATGCTGATTTACCAAATGCAGAAAGAAATATTCTAAGTGACATTTTAATTTTTCTTGAAAAAAATGATTCCGAATCAATAAAAAGAAAAACGTTAGAATTATCAGGTTTAATACAAGCAAGAAATGATGATTTTAATAGAGTGAAAAATATAAATAAATGGACCATACCTCTTTCTATAATTGGATTTATTTTAACAATTTTACTAGGTGTTTTAGCTTTTATAAAAAAATGAAAATAATTATCGTAGTCTTTTATATATAAATAATAGAATTTATATACTTTAATAAAAAAATAATCACTTCACCTCGTCCCTTATTGATATTCCGAATGGGTCGTGAAAACCCGTTATCTCGCGATTCTGTCCTGATATATCGCCCTTTATTATATGAACGCTGTCCCGCCCTTTGTCCGAGACCCATAATGTGCCATCATAGGCGCTAACCTGCATATAGTCAATGGAGCCAAAGCCGAAGAGCATAGCAATCTGCGCATCTTCCACCTTGAAATCGCCGGACAGGTCTGCCTTGAGAAGGCGAAGCGTGCCGCCATCACCAGCGTATAACCTCTTGGATGAAATATCATACCAGAGGCAGGTCAGAGCATTGAAACCGTATATCCTGCACAATTGGTTACCACTCTTATCGTAATGTGTGAGTTCACTCGTGTCTTCATGAACGCAGAAGACGCCACCATTGCCATCGGGTGATATAAAGCCAATACCGGCAACATCAATCTTGAGAAGGGCTATACTGTTAGCATCTACCTCACCTGTGAAATCGGAGGGCAGTAGATATACTCTGTTGTTCTTCTCATCGCTGGCCCAGCATTTTCCATCAGTTTCCAGGACGCAAAAGAACGGAAAGCCCATATTAGTTGCCCTGCCAATCTCATTGCCATTCTCATCCAGTTTCACAACAAAGCCATCATCGCGGGCACAGCCCCAGCAATTACCATTAGAAGAATCACAGGCAACCCAGTTCACTCTCTTGTATTTATAAAAGTCGCTTGTGTATAATATATTCCCGCTCCTGTCTATCTTCAATATTCTTCCATTATATCTATCAGCAATCCACACTAAGCCATTCCTCTCATCAATAGAAACGCTCCTCGGGTCATTCAAAGGCAGAACTGGACTGCTAAACTCTTTTGAGCCATCAATGGAGAAACACCTGACAACATTATTATACTCATCCGCAATCCATACACACAGATTATTATCGGGAGTGCCACCATTTTCACCACAGAAGGAAAATATCAGAAACATAATTGCGAGAGAAAATAAGATACAGAAACTTATATATCTTGACATATTATCACCTCATCTATAATGATAATATCAGATATTCATTTAAATTCATATATCTTATAGTTCCTTCCCTGAAAAAGAAAACTATGACCGGTGTCAATAAGTTTATCTTTCCAGATTTTACCAAGTTCGTAACCATAAGGATAGGTGGTATAATTAAATATGTTAATCTTCGGTCTTGGAGGGTCAATAACTTCACCTGTTAAGAATACCCTTCCACCGGACAATCTTACATTCTCTATCTTCTTATCAATTCTACTTAACACATTATTATCAACTTTCCAGATACCTGCAAAATCCATCATGACATTCATGGAAACAGGTATTATTTCATAATTGGATTTTACTTCAATGAGCATTGAATACTTTGGGGCGAATGTTGAGATAACCATATCTCCAGTTTCAATATTTTCTTTCTCAAGGGCTTTTTCTATTTGATAACAGGGAGCATTGATAGGCAAGATTCTACTTTTCGGTATAAATTCAAGTAGTGTATTGGATATAAGAAGAAGTATAAATAGAGCGATAATAGACCTCTTAATCAATCTACCTGGACTTATATCAAATACGAGTGGCAATAATATTACCAGGTGAGCAACAACAACAATACTATATTCAAAGTTATGTGTCATGAATAACATTATTCCTATTGTCTCAAGCACCATTGGAATTAGAATGAAATACCTTAATAGTCTATTTTCCAGACAGACATTATTTCTAAAATCTTTGAACAACTTTATTAAAATATAAACGAGTAGAATAGATACTGATATAAAAGTAAAAATTGCTGGAATGAGACGCCAGTCAAAAGTTGAGTAATTTATGTAATCCGCTATTGCCTGACCCTTAAAGAATGGTCTTATAAATGTAAGAGGTAAAAATAGTAATCTCTTGATGCCAATTATATTTAACTGTTTATGACTCCAATATGTAAGCCATAAATAACCATCCTTAAAATTCGTTATATTCACCACCAACCTTGCAATTAATGAATAACCAACAGCTAAAACACCTAAGAATATAGAAAATAGAATAACTAAAGGTTTTCTTCTCTCTCTTTCTTTAAAACTCATAAAGAGTAAGAAAAATAATGCACCTCCAACACAGAGTAATGTTAGTTGATGTGTTAATACAGATAATCCAAACAGAACTCCACCTATTGTGTATCTTATCAATACTGGTTTTTCAACTGGCTTAATGACAAAATATCCAAAGATAAGGAAAAATAGAGCGAGCAACATTGGCTCTCCGCCCATTGTCTGCTCAAGGTTATCAAATGACACAGCAAATATGAGCGCAGAAATAAAAGCTAGAGATTTATTCTTTATATATCTTAGGGGAATGGAATATATAAAATATGTCAAGCATATAAATACGATAATATGTAAATATTTAATGCCATCAAGAGGCATCAATTTCAATGGATTGGTAATGAAAGAGATAGAGTATTCAAGAACATGAAATAAAGCGTGATGTGCAAGTTGTGGCAGTTCCTTTAAGTCCCCTGTATAAGCAAATTTATTATATATAATCTCATCTAAATTAGCATCCAAGGGTTCCAATACAAGCAAATAAGATATTGATATAACAGTCAACAAAATGAAAAGAATTAATCTCTTATATTTAACAGAACCTTTTATCATTCTCATAACTAAAATACTATCAAACAAAGCAATCTATTTAAACGACCTTCTATCTAATCAAACTCACATTAACAACAAAATATTTATCTCTTCTGTTATCATTTCTTCAAATTGTGGAAAAACTGATTGAGATACTATACAAATTTGCAGATATTATTGGCTACTCTGTCTGTCATAGAGTTTCTGAAAGGTCGCCCATATTTGGACTTTACCAGTTTATGGTCTGCCATAGATGCGCTGGGACATACCTTGGAGCCCTTTCCAGTTATATCTATATATTCTTCAGATTCAGGGGAAAATACATAAAACTACCAGACCTGAGATATGGCATCTTCCTGATTATCTTCATATCAACCATCTTCATAGATGTTGCGGGAACGCTGATTGGCATAATACCCGACTACCCACCGCTCAGGACGCTAACCGGTGCGCTTGCCGGCTCATCAATCGCCCTGCTTGCCTACTCGCTCCTATGCCCATCTGAGAAAGAGAAGGAGGCAAAACCGATACTTGAAAGACCGACAGACCTGATAATAATAACGACAGCATCCTTCCTGATAACGGCTATTGTGAATTCAAAGTCCTACCCTCTTTTTATTCCATTAACAATTATGACCATCTCTGGAATAACTGCATTGTTCTTCAATACATTCTATCTCATAACAATAACGATATCAGAGCCAAAGACATTGAAAGGAAGAATATTTGCAATATTAATATCTATTATAGGTATTATTTTATTTCTTACCCTTCTATGGCACCTCCATAGAATTACGGATTCCTATATTCAAAAATAGTTCTGATTACCTGACCTTTATTTAACACCTATCCTTTTATCTCGTAGGCAACGCCCTCCCAGACAACTATCACATTCTTGCCAACACTAAGAAGTCGCGCAAGTGTGCTGTCTTTTCCCAGAAGTTCAAAATACTGACTGCTTCCATAGTCAATCTTCTTCTTCGTCATATCCTCTTTATATCTCGCGTCAATCCACACGCCATTCTTCAGGTAGAACGCAACATCTTCAACCTTCTTCACAACCTCTGTCTCATAGCCAGATACACCTGTTTTCATCTTCTCTATGTCCTTGGAGATTGAGACACCGAGTTCGCCTTCCATCGTCTCTGACTTCTTGAAACTTGATGGGGCACCTCCATATCCAATGCTGTCCATCGCCCTGCTCTCTTCTATACCCCATGGTATAAGTGTAACCTGCTTTGGCTCAACACCTGTAATCTCGGATATAAAGAGCGATGTATATGGTGTGACTATGCCATATCTCTGGGCAAGGTCTTTTATCTCATTAACCAACTCCTCATTCTCACCATGCAATCTTATCTCATCAAGATAGTATGCAATCTGCCTTGTCGCCCAGAGAATAAGTATATTCGGGTTCTTCGCTTTCTTGAAATTGACAGGAAAGGTCATCTCTCTCGTCTCGCCGTTTGTCGTTCCCAGAAGTGTAATCCCTGTTTGTCCACCATTCTTATATCTTCCTGTAATCATAATCTGCTGACCTGCGAAGATGCTACCCAGTTTGAACGGCTGGACATCATATACGTCAGCATTTCCAAAGTCCAGTCTGGCGTCTGTTAATGCCGGCTTTGATATAGCATCGTAGAACCTGACGATAGCATCATCTATCTTCTCATAAGGCGTAATATACTCCGTCATCCCCTTGAAGTTCTCAGCAATTCTATCAAGCAGAAAAGTATTCAGGTCATAACCAACTCCGAATACAAAGCCCGTTATATCATCTGAGACCTTTGATACATTATCAATGATATTTGCATCTTCAACTGTGCCTACTGTTGGCTTTCCATCTGTGAGAAAGACGAGCACTCTCACTGCGGTTATATCCTTCTCATACTGCCCAATTGCTGTCATCAGCGCTTCATTTATGTTTGTTCCTCCCCTCGGTGTTATATCATCAATATACTCAAGTGCCCTCGCCTTGTTATTATCATCTGCGAGAACCGGTGCCTTGAATAGTGGCTCAACCTCACTGGCAAACGATATGATATTGAACCTGTCTATGACATTTAGACGCTCCACGCAATACTTGAGTGCCGCTTTTACCTGGTCTATCTTCTCGCCCCTCATTGAGCCAGACCTGTCTATCACAAATACTATCTCCCTCGCACCTGCTCTCTCATCTTCACCTATCGGTGGAGTCATCATAAAGAGAAAATAACCGTCCTCTACAAGTTCTTTATGTGTGAGCAAACTCACACCATAACCATTATCTGACAGTTCATAGTATATATAGAGGTCCTTGTCGGGTTTTATATTCTCCTTCTTCAGAACTACATTAACCTCTTTCGGTGACTTTCTATTTACTGTTACTGAATGCGATGGTGAGAAGACATTCACAATGTCCCTGTCTGATTTCAATGAAACACTTATCTCAAGTTTTTCCAGTGGTTTTTCAGTGAACTGCTCAATGTCAAGAGGATAGACATAGCGGTTGAGACCCCCCTCTTTTGGGACAACCTCTGAGTATTTTATCTCTACCTTTCTCTCACCATGAGCGGGGATGTCGGTAACCCTTGCCCTGAAGAGCCCTCTGCCATAAAAGCTGAGAAGCGCGGGGTCTATGCCCTTCCTCAGATAATCCTGATATAACTGTTCCGCCTTTGATGCGTCCATAACCTCGGCGGAGACCTTCTTACCATCAACATAGAGGTAGAACTCACTCACCGCTGCGTTCTCGGGAAGAGGGAAGATATAGTCGCCTTCAAGCCGAACATCGTTATTATTAACGAAGACCTCCTCAACAGATGTTGTCGCGAGGTCGCCATTTATCTCCACACTTACGAAGTGCTCGCTGATGGAAAGTTTTGGTGGAGTTGCGTAAGTCCAGTGTATCGGTATTATTGGTATTATACCGCCATCAGCAAATACAGAACTTAGAAAGACAGCACTAACTGCCAATAAAAACGATATAACCTTTCTCATAAAGTCCCCCTTATGAAATCTTTTAACACTCATCTACTAAATATTATCAGATAAATAAGTATATTGCATATATTTCTAACAAAGTTTAATACTCTTATTCATTATTTTTTATTAATTTTTCCAATATATCACCATTATTCTTTTATAAATAATACCGGATAATTTCTACCTCTTCCACCTTCGTGTCTTAACCACTGTCTGCCAGAAGTGCTTGCGCAGAAAATGGTTGTCGTCAACCTCTATGACCTGATAGAACATTGGCATGTTCATCGTGAATGTTAGAGTGCAGGCAGGCAGGAACCTTCGCATCGCCATATCAGTCGCTCCAATTAACGCGCGGGGCTTTTCCGGGTTCTTGAAGTTTATAAATATGTTCAGTGACGAACAGCCCGAGCCCATCGGCGCGACGACCACATCATCAGACGGGCTTTCCGAATGGTAGAACGCACTGTGAATGAGCGGTGCTAACCTGTCGGGGTCAACAAAGAGCGTCACCGATACCATCTTATCAATATGTTCAGCGCGAAAAGGACCCACAAGTATAAACTCTCCCTCTGGCTTATATGTCTTTGTGTTCTCTATCATTTTCACTATCAGGTCCTCGCTTGCCCTGAGCCCCTCACGCTTATACAAGAAATCAATGAACTCCTGCCTTTCCCAGGCAAGTTTGCCACCGCACAGATAGCGACCCGCACCTCCACAGCCAGCGCGTTCCTTTGTGAGAACAAGCGTCCTGCCCTTCTTCCACGACCTATAGTATGAGAATATGCACGTATTAACTTTTACAGGTGGATAGATTAGTGGCTCAAATGGCTTCACATCATTGACATCATAGAGCGCCAATACCGGGTTCTTATAGTAAATAAGCCCGAGATACTCTTTCAGTTTCTTCTCAATCTCCCTGGCATCCATTCTTTCTCCTCCTAACTCCTTGATATAATAATTTATCAGAAAACTTATAAAATTATCAATCTGTTGCTATCCACCTGCTAAATTCAAACATATTGATGAGCATCTTGGTTCTATTTTCATTGAAGGTGTTCCTTGCATACGGAAAGACACCATTATAAATTCTCTCCATCTCCTCCATTACACTATGGATATCACTACCGATGCCATCAACAATAGATGAAATAAATTGAATGGGCGCCCAGTTCGCAATCTTGTTCTTTAGCAAATCAATATTCTGACCTCCCTTAAATATCTGCCTTCCCTCACAGGTTAGATAATACTTCTTCTCTTCCATCTCAACAATCCCAAGTTTTGTGAGCATCTTTAATATGTCTTTTATGCCAGGGTCGCCTGCTCTAAAACCAGCGCATCTTAAACCAACCATGACATCACTAAAACTCAGACATCCTTTTGATAAGATATTTCCTGTCTCTGTCATCGCAGATATATTCAGATTTGCCATTCCACTCATTATATCTTCAAGATACCACAGGTAGTCAAGCCCCCCTTCAAATGAGCCATCTATGGACTTTATCACAGGGACAGTTGCATCTTCAATCTCAAACCTGCCATTAAGAGCACCAACCCTCCTTATCCATATCTCATATTGATTTGTCACCCTAATAATATCTGATTCCAATAAAGGTTCCTTCCAGTGTATGGATAAGGCATCTACCTCAATTATGGCTTTTTCTGTTTTGATATGATTTTTATCAAATACGACTTTATCAAGACAGGTATTGAACATCTGGTTATGCTTGACTAAACTCTCCCTCTTGGAAATGGAATTGAGCATATCATCAAGAGTGATAGATATGACATTGTTAAGTTGAGAGGTATTTTTATCAACACCAGACCTTAATGTGACAACCAGACCATCATATCCACACATTTTCGCCTGACTTAATCTCAATTGAATATCAGACGCTCTGATTGGAACTTTCGTAAATCTCGCCTCCAATATGAACCTTCTCTCATCTTTCTCAAGAAGTCCATCAAACTGAACCCACTTTCCTGATGGAAGACGAATATTAAACTGCTTTTCTAATATATTAAATCCAAAGAACTTTTGAAGAACCAGTAATGAGAAGACCTCAAACGCATAGCCGGGATAATTTACTGGAAATACAACCTTTACTCTCTCAGCCATCTTATAAAATCATGCATCTTGTCCCCATAACCACCATTACAGAAGACAACCTTTACACCTTCGGGAATGCCCTTAACTGTAACTTCCTTAAATAACCTGCCCATAAGCAAATATACCTCATCATATTTATTTCTTTCAAATAAAAATTTTATCTCTTCTTTTACTTCATCCGCTTTTTCAATAATGCGTTTGTGGGGTCTGGGTTCATTATAGTATGGCACGGGGTAGTCAATTGGAATTAATCCATATCTTCCTGAGAGAATATACACATCAAGATTTTTAAGAATATCTTTATCTGATAAAATATGCTTTCTTATTAATCTTATCCAACCACCATCATATCTCTCTATTGCAGGAAGAAACACCTCAGTCTTTCTCTTCTTTCGTGAACACGATACTATTAACAATCGCTTCACAATAAGTCATATTATGATGTTTTATAACTATATCAAATAAAGATTTAGTGAGTTTTGATGGTTTTAATATTGTAAGGCAATAAATAATTTTTTTATTGACTATTATTTATTAATTTAATAATGTCATCTCTGTTAAAATTAAAAGAAAGGGGGAGTTTATATGGTTAGAATAGGTTATATGGGCGGAACAGATTCACTTCTCTTAAACAAGATAACAGTAGCAGGTATGGAGACAATCCCAGTTGGTAATGGTTGGGATAACCATGGTTTATACATTGGTCATATAAATGCGGGAGACGGCTTTAATGCCATAGTTGGCTATCTACATAAATTTTTGCCTGCACAAGATTCAACCCTGACACCTGTAGATTTACTAAAACCCTGTAAAATTCTTGGGATACCAGTCTTTGTAATTGTTGAAGATATTGTTCAAGAAAAAGCAAAAAATCTTCTTGGAGATGTTGGACCTAATGTAAAACTGATTGACCCGCGAAACATCACCGATGAGATAATGTCTCTTGCAAAGTGACCATTGCATTTGATAAAAAAGGACGACCATAAAGGTCGTCCACAATCTTCTTTAACTGATATTGTTTATTACATAACACCCTGGTCAAGCATTGCATCAGCGACTTTCTTGAAGCCAGCAATATTTGCGCCCTTCACATAGTTGCAGAAACCATCCTTCTCTTTTCCATATCTCAGGCACTGCTCGTGAATTGCTGCCATTATTCCACGAAGACGCTGGTCAACCTCTTCTCTGCTCCATGAAAGTCGTAAACTGTTCTGTGACATCTCAAGACCGGAGACAGAGACACCGCCAGCATTCGCTGCCTTACCAGGACCATATAATATCTTCCCTTTGAGATACACTTCAATACCATCAGGGGTTGTAGGCATATTAGCACCCTCGGAGACAAGTTTGCAACCATTCTTAACGAGATTTTCAGCATCCTTGCCATTTATTTCATTTTGTGTAGCACTTGGGAAGGCACAGTCACCGTTTATTGCCCATAATGGATTATAGTCAAGCTTCGGGTCAACAGCAGTGTATTTCACATTAGGAAACTCCTTCGCATACTCATCAATGCGACCACGTTGGACATTCTTTAGTTCCATTACATAGTTAAGTTTCTTATCATCTATTCCAGCTTTATCATAGATAAAGCCGTTTGAGTCAGAAAGTGTAACTGCTTTTCCTCCAAGCTGGTTAATCTTCTCAATAGTATATTGAGCGACATTTCCTGAACCGGAGACAAGGCATGCCTTGCCTTCCAGACTCTGACCCTTTGATTTCAGCATCTCATCTGCAAAATAGACAGCACCATAACCGGTCGCCTCAGGACGAATGAGTGAACCACCCCAGTTGATACCCTTACCGGTTAGAACACCTGTGAACTCATTGCGAAGACGCTTATATTGACCGAACATATAACCAATCTCACGCCCACCAACACCAATATCTCCAGCAGGAACATCAATGTTCGGTCCAATATACTTCTGAAGTTCTGTCATAAACGCCTGGCAGAAGCGCATAACCTCAGCGTCGCTCTTACCCTTTGGGTCAAAGTCAGAGCCACCCTTTGCACCTCCCATTGGTAAGGTCGTAAGAGCATTCTTGAATATCTGCTCAAAACCGAGGAACTTAATAATTCCAAGGTTCACTGATGGGTGAAAGCGAAGACCACCCTTATAGGGTCCAATAGCATTGTTGAACTCTACTCTCATTGCCCTGTTAACCATTACTTCACCAGCATCAGACTCCCAGGCAACTCGGAACATAATTGTCCTATCTGGTTCAACCACTCTCTCAAGAATCTTCGCCTTTACATACTGAGGATTTTGTTCAACAAAATCAGCGATTGAGATAAACACTTCCTCAACTGCTTGCAAGAACTCCGGCTGGTCTGCATCTTTTGCTTTTACCTTCTTTAGAAGGTCATCCAAGTATCCCATAAAAAATACCTCCTATAATTTTTAATATAAGGTCTAAGATAAATAATAAACCTTTAACAAAACCTATATAATAACTAAACTGTCTTCAATTTAGCCAATCATTAGAAAATATTAGATAATATTAATCATTCAATAATTGCAAGTCAAGTGAAATTTTTCATTTTCTAATTTTACCGACAAATTTAAATATAAAAAATATCAGATTGATTATTAACAAATTTCTGATACTATATCTTCATGGCAGATGATAAGAAAGAATACTTCTGGTTAAAGATATTTATCTTTGTTGGTTATATTGTTGTAATATTAGTGATGATAATCTCAGCCGGCACACTTCCCCAGAGATTGATTTTAAGACAGGCAGGATGGATAATATTCATAATTGGAACACTTATATGGCTTCCAGCAAGGATAACTATAAGAAAGTATCACACAAGTTTGCCTGAAGCATACAGGATTGTAAAGACAGGTATATATTCTAAGATTCGCCACCCAATATACATCGGCATTGAGATAATGTATATTGGATTCTCTCTCGTTCTATATTCTCTCTGGGGTCTCATCTCAACAGTTGCTCTCCTGACACCCCTTCACATTTATAGAATCTTTGAGGAAGAGAAACTACTTGAGAAGGTATTCGGAGCAGAGTTCTTTGAATACAAAAAGAATACATGGTTTTGATTTAATAATATCAGAAACTTCATTGTAATTTTTTTACCTATGATTATATATACTTACTAATAAAGAAAGGTTCTTGAATTTCTCTTATATATAAAAAGGGGGAGATTATAACTCCCCCCAATATCTAACCTTATCTCTTTTATTAATGAGTGACAACCATCTTTGTGCTATCTGAGGAGTTTTGATTGGATAAGCGTAAGAAGTAAATACCATCAGTGAGTCCGTCAACTGATAAAATCACGCTCTTCTCTTCTGACGCCTGTTCAAGCGATTGAGTCCCTACGACCCTGCCTGATATATCGTATATCTGGAGGAGGGCAGGTGTATCACTTAAATATTTAACAGTCACAGATGTATCAGCGGGCAGAGGATAGACCTTGGAGATTCCAAATGATGATGGTGTGCCATTGAAGGTTCCATTAGTTTCACCAAGAAGTGCCGGGTCATTATTCTTAACTACCTCAACAGCATAACGGTAAATCTTACCTTTCTCTACATTCTTATCCATAAATGAATATGGTGACTTCCCGGTAATCAGTTCATCATTGAGTTTATCCCCTAAAAGTGCTAATGGTTGAACATCGCTATATACATCTATAGGTCTCATTTCTATTCTGTATATATTATAACCATCAATGCCCTCATCTGTATCTACTTCCCAGCGGACAAGCATTCCATCCTTTGTGGAATTTGCAGTGAGCGAAACAAGCTTTATATAATCGTTCGTCCCTGTAAGTGCTTTATACAGATTTATGCGACCGGAACCCATATAACCCTGTTGCCACATAGGTTCATTTGTCAACTTATCCACATAGGTTTGAATTCTGGTGAAGAGTTCATTTCTCTGCCAGGATGGCCAGTGTGCTTTAAGGTTTGCTGCCTCTCCGGCGACATGTGGTGTGGACATAGATGTCCCACTCATATAGGTATATGTATGGCTTCCATAATGATAACGGTATGTGCTGTATATTGTATCTCCAGGTGCAGATACATCTACATCACTTCCATAGGATGACCAGGATGGACGAAGGTCGTTCTGATTAGTTGCAGCCACACACATCGTGTCACTCCTTGAACCAAGATAATGTGAGTAATAACCACCAGTGTTTCCCGCTGCGACGCAGATTAATAGACCTTTAGAAACAGCATAATCACAAGCAGTAGAAATGCCACCGCTATTGCTTGAACCCCAACTGCAACTGATTACATGGGCACCCATATTAGCAGCATAGTAGAATGCCTGTGCGCAGAAATCCATACGAACATAGCCGTTGGAACCGCTCCCCCAGCCAACACGAAGGCACATTATGCGAGCACCCCAGGCAACTCCCGCAACACCCTGACTGTTGTTTGTTATAGCACTCGCAATTCCACAGCAGTGTGTTCCATGACCATACCAGTCCATCGGGTCATTATCAGGTGTGTTATTATCCTCACCAGAATCACCTGAGACGCCATTTACCCAGTCCCAGCCAATATAGTCATCAATATAACCATTGCTATCATCATCCACGCCAGTTGCTCCATTGACCTCTTTTGTGTTAATCCATATATTACCACCGGGGTTTGGAAGATTGGCACCACCCAAATCTGGATGCAGGTAATCCTGACCTGTATCTGCAATGGCAACAATTCCTGTATTATGGGTCTTTTCAATGTCCCAACCCTCGGGGGCATCAATATCATGGTCATTTGTATTGTCTAATGACCATTGACTCCCAAAGTAGGAATCATTTGGAACAGAGCGAAATACAGGGCATATATCTATCGGTTCTACATGCTCAACATATTCATTTGCAGCATACACCGCTAAAACCTCATTTACTGGATGCTCTGAACTAAACCATATGCGATAGTATCCAGACATGTCAATCTCATTCGGGTCATCAGGATGCTTTGAACCAACAAATAGTTGGTCAATCATATGAACACCAAACCTATTTGCAAGTTCATCAAGCGAAGGAACCCCAATAATTGCTACACCATTGACATCCTTTGGCTGTATATCTCTAAGTGGATAATTGAAATTAACAACGATGCAGTCATTTACCCTTGAATAGCCCTCTGGCATATTGCTCTCCGCGAAAGATAATAAAGAAATGACTAATATTGCTCCAATTAAAATACCTCTCATAATATCTCCTTTCTATCTTGCCATTTTATAATATCATATTATTAAAATTACAACAATTAAATTACAGCATATAAAATTTATAAATAATAAGTAATTTCAATGTTCTGAAATTATATTATAAACTTTATTATCTAATAATTAAAAATTTAAGAGTATTATTTATATACATCAGAATTTCTTATACCAGAAGTTCTTAACGATATTGACTGAGAGTGATTTTTTTAATATATTTTAGACAGGCGGGCATAACTCAGCGGAAGAGTGTCAGCTTCCCAAGCTGAAAGCCGCGGGTTCAAATCCCGTTGCCCGCTTTTTTATAAATATTACTTACTTACTAGTTTTTATATTATTATCATTAGAATTTTGAAATGAATGATTTTTCTTAAAATTATGGTTGAAAGAAGGACAACACTGGTTGTATTTGGCGGAGTAAGCAGTGAGCATGAGGTTTCATTGACATCCGCTGACTCTGTCCTTGCAAACATTGACAGAGATAAATTCCATCCAATTCCTATTCTTATAGATAAAACTGGTTGCTGGTTCACAAGTGAAGAAACCAGCGAACTCCTGAAAGATAGAACTGATAGAGCAATAAAGGTATTTCTTACTCCAGACCCGAATATAAAACATCTTATACCTGTAGATGCAAAACCACTACCATCATCACTTTCAAAGACAATTGACTGTGTATTCCCTGTTCTTCATGGACCAAACGGTGAAGACGGCACAGTTCAGGGTTTTTTCACCCTTGCAGACCTTCCATTTGTCGGTGCGGGAGTATGCTCATCTGCAATTTGTATGGATAAAGAATTTATGAAAATAATATTTCGTAGCGCAGGTCTTCCCACAGTAGATTTCTTCTCAATTAACAGAGATGGTCCCTATCAAGACATAGAAATAATAACAGGTGAGGTAAGTAAAAAATTCAAACTACCTTTGTTTGTAAAGCCAGCCAATCTTGGCTCAAGCGTAGGCATCACGAAAGTAAAAGAATTGGGAAATCTGAAGAATGCTATTGAGGAAGCATTCAAATATGACAATAAGATTCTAATAGAAGAAGGCATAGAGCCAGCAAGAGAACTTGAATGCTCTGTCCTTGGAAATTCAAACCCTAAATGTTCTGCTGTTGGTGAGATAATACCTTCAAATGAGTTCTACGATTATGATGCTAAATATATAGACAATAAATCACAGTTAATAGCACCTGCAAAAATTGATGATAAACTAAAGAAAATGATACAAGAGTATTCAATAATCGCTTTTAAGGCAACAAATTGCAAGGGCATGGCAAGGATTGACTTCCTCTATAACACTGAAGAAGATAAACTGTATGTAAGCGAGATAAATACAATACCGGGATTCACACCTATATCAATGTATCCAAGGTTGTGGCAGGAAAGCGGTATTTCATACTCCGAACTGATAACACAGTTGATTGAACTTGCAATAGAAGAGCATAAGAGTAGAAAGAGATTGTTATATTCTTATGATTAAAAAATCTATAACCTGATTTTACAGTTTTTATCTATGAAAGAGATTATTGGAGCAATACATTTTCATACAATATATTCAGACGGATATAGCACTTACGAGGAAGCGCTCGCGCAAGCCAAGCCAGCCGGTCTTGCTTTTCTTATAGGAACAGACCACAACACATTAAAACCAAAGGAGGATGGTCTTGAAGGATATCATAATGATGTTCTTCTAATATGTGGTTATGAAATTACTAACAATGTAAATCATTACCTTGTTATAGGTATTGACCGAATATTTCCACCATCTGACAATCCACAAGAATTCATTGATAAAGTGAAAAAGGAAGGCGGACTTGGGATAATTGCCCATCCGCATCATCTTGGTATAAAGAGATTTGGAATTGATGCATTTCCATGGGTAGATTGGAATGTAAACGGTTATGATTGTATCAGCATCTGGGACCTGGTCAACGACTGGGGGGAGCATGTAAATGGCTATATATCAGGCATTAAAAGTTTAATAAACCCAAGTGGAAACCTTACAGGGCCTAATCATAAAACACTTGAAACATGGGACAGGTTGAATTTAGAAAGAAGAGTGCCTGGAATTGGTGAACTGGATAATCATAATAATAAATTCAAGGTATTTGGAATCCCCATTGTAACCTTTGACTGGAAATTCGCATTCAGGACAATAAGAAATCATCTCTTTATTGATGATATGACCGGTGATGTTAATAAAGACACAAAGAACATTTTAGATACAATAAGAAAAGGCAGATTATTTGTCGCAAATGACTACTTCATGGATTCCACTGGTTTTGAGTTCTTCTCCTTATTAGACGGTGGCAGTAGAGCATATATGGGAGATAGATTGAAGGCAAAGACAAATATTGTCCTCTTTGCAAAATCACCAATAAAAGCATATATACGACTCATCCACAATAGCAGGTTAATAAAAGAGGTATTCTCTGAATCTCTCACATACTCAACAAATGAAAGCGGTGTCTGGAGAGCAGAGGTTTATTTGCAAAAGGGTTTATGGCGTAGAAGTTGGATATACTCAAATCCCATTGTGATTGAAACTGAAAATGAGTAAGGAGGTTAGAAATAGATGATAGAGTGTGATTTTCTGGTTATTGGTTCAGGGGGTGCAGGACTTTTCTTTGCTCTGAATGTCTTATCACATGGTAAGACAGTGATTATCACAAAGAAAGACCCGAATGACACTGCTACATTCTGGGCACAGGGTGGCATTGCAGCAGTTCTATCAGAAGATGACTCATTTGAGAGCCATATAGAAGACACAATAAGAGCAGGCTGTGGTCTATGCAATGAGGATGTTGTTGAGACGATTATAAGGTCAGGTCCATCTATCATAAAGGACCTTGAGGGTCTCGGGGTTGTCTTTGACAAAGAAAACGGCAAATACAACCTGGGCATGGAGGGAGGACACTCACATAGAAGAGTAGCCCATATAAGAGACCAATCTGGAAGGGCAATACAGGACGCACTCTATCACAATGTCGTCAAAGAAAAAATAGAGATGATAAACAATGCCTTTGTTGTTGACCTTATTATAGATGAGAAAGATGATATAAAGACCTGTCTTGGTGCTATTATACTGACTCAGGAAGGAAATATTGAGGAGGCAAGAGCGAAGGTGACCTTAATAGCAACAGGCGGTGCAGGTAAGGTATATCTCGTAACAAGCAATCCAGATGTTGCCACAGGTGATGGCATCGCTATGGCTTACAGGGCAGGTGCTGTAATAGCAAATATGGAGTTCTTTCAGTTCCACCCTACATGCCTGTATCTCCCCGGTGCTCAGACATTATATGAAAGGACATTTCTTATAACAGAGGCAGTTCGTGGTGAGGGAGCGATATTAACAACAAAGGGTGGCGATAGATTCATGCCAAAGTATCACCATATGGCAGAACTTGCACCAAGAGATATAGTAGCGAGGGCTATATATGATGTCCTCAGCAAATCAGGAGATGATTATGTTCTACTAGATATGAGGACTATCAGGAATGTCTCCCTCAAAGACAAGTTCCCTTATATATATGAGAACTGCCTTAAATGGGGCTACGACATCACGAAAGAGCCGATTCCTGTCCTACCCGCAGCGCATTATATCTGCGGTGGGATAAAGACCAATATAAACGGTAGAACAAGTATTGAACGATTATACGCTGCAGGTGAGGTAGCATGCACAGACATGCATGGCGCAAATCGTCTTGCATCAAACTCGCTCCTTGAGACATTTGTAATGGCGAAAAGGTCGGCAGACGATGCGATTAAACTCAAAGATAGAATAAAGATAATAAAGAACCCGAAGGTTGATATTCCGAAAAGTAAGATTCCACCACAGGAAAAGATAGTAATCTCGCACGAGTGGGCGTCTATAAGGCGGCTTATGACCCCCTATGTCGCTATGGTCAGGTCCAATCACAGATTAGAACTCGCGGATAAATACCTCACTCTCATAGGTGACATATTGCATGACTACTACCACCAGTATCAGCCGACATTTGAACTGATAGAGACGGTCAACCTGCATGAGGTTGCCTGTCTTATTGTAAAGTCAGCAAAAACGAGGAAGGAATCAAGAGGGCTTCATTATAATATTGACTATCCCAATACTGACGATAAGCATTTCAAGAAAGATACAATAATTACAAAGGACAAGGGGTGCTGATTTGTCTCTAAGAGAGAAGATAGATAGAATAACCATTATTGACTTCGGCTCTCAGTATTCACAACTGATTAGCAGAAGAATAAGGGAGATAGGCGTATTCAGCGAGATACTTAGACCTGATGTTGCAAGAGAACAGCTTGAACCGATTAAGAACCTTAAAGGTATAGTCCTATCAGGAGGACCCCACTCTGTATATGAGAAAGATGCGCCGAAGCCACCCGACTTTGTCTTTGAGCTTAATATACCTGTTCTTGGCATCTGCTATGGGCACCAATACATTGGCTATAAGTTCGGTGGCAAGGTGAGGAAGGCACAGAAGCGAGAATATGGCTATGCACATCTAACAGTCATAGAAGAACACCCATTATTCAGTCGCTGGGGCAATGGCGGGCAGGTATGGATGAGCCACGGCGACAGTATAGATATACTACCCGATGGCTTTATCACAATTGCAAGGACAGACAATTCACCCTATGCAGTGATTTCAAGCAAAAAGGGCAACATTATAGGCGTTCAGTTCCATCCTGAGGTCAGGCATACCGAGAGGGGTGAGGAGATAATCAAGGGCTTCGTGATAGACATATGCAAGGCAAGGACTGACTGGAGCCCGACAAATTTCATAAATGACGCTGTCTCAGAGATTAGAGAGAAAGTGGGTGGTGAAAAGGTCTTGTGCGCTGTCTCCGGAGGTGTTGACTCAAGCACGCTTGCTCTTCTTCTGAGAAAGGCGATAGGAGAGAAGGCAATATGCGTCTTCATAGACAACGGTCTTTTAAGAAAAGATGAGGGTGAGAAGGTTATGGACGCACTTGGCGACCTCATCGGTCTTGAGGTGATAGACGCAGGTAAGAAGTTTCTAACTGCGCTGAAGGGTATAACCGACCCAGAGGAGAAGAGAAAAATCATTGGCGAGACATTCATAAGGGTCTTTGAGGAGAGGGCTAAGAAAGAAGAAGGACTAAGGTTTCTCGCACAGGGAACACTCTATCCTGATATGATTGAATCAGGTCCTGTCAGGGGACCATCATCAACGATAAAGACGCACCACAATGTCGGCGGGCTTCCGGTTGAGATGGCTCTTGTTCTGATTGAGCCATTCAGGTTTCTATTCAAGGATGAGGTGAGGAAGGTGGGGCGCGAGCTCGGTCTTCCCGATGAGATAGTGGGCAGGCATCCGTTTCCCGGTCCAGGACTTGCTGTGCGAATAATAGGTGAAGTTACTGAGGAGCGACTTGAGATATTGAGACAGGCGGATGCTATAGCGATGGATGTGCTGAGGGAAGCGGGCTTATATGAAAGTGTGTCACAGGCGGTTGTAGTATTGCTACCTGTGAAGTCGGTAGGGGTGATGGGTGATGCGAGGACGTATCAGAATGCTATCGCTCTCAGGTTTGTAGTTACCGAGGACTTTATGACGGCGGACTGGGCGCGACTGCCCTATGATGTTCTTTCTGAGATGAGCAGGGCGATAACGAATGAGGTTCAGGGTATCAACCGCGTCGTCTATGACATCACAACAAAGCCCCCCGCGACAATTGAGTGGGAATAGTGATTATTATATTTTAATTATTATAGTTTAAAGGAGTAATTTAAATGTGTGATTATGAATATGAAAGTCCAAAGAGAAAAGGTGAAAAATGTCCATATGAAAGAGGGTATAGAAGAATTAAATGGGAGGATAAAACATATTGCATATTTCATGCACCAATAGAAGCAAAAATTGAAAAAGATAAAATAGATATATTTTGGGGTAATTTTCATCATCTTTTAGAATTATTAAAAAATAATAAAGATTTAGGCGAATGGAATTTTGAAGGATTTGTATTTCCTGATACAGGTGAAAGATTTATAGGTTTTGTATTTCCTAAAAATGTAAAAATAAACTTTGGTTATTCTAAATTCACTGGAAATACCAATTTCAACGAGACAAAATTTTTAGGAATCGTAAGTTTCATGAAAGTTATATTTTTTAGCAAAACAAATTTTGAACTTGTTCAATTTTTTGGTATAGCAAATTTCCGAGGTGTAGAATTTAAAAATGAAGCAATTTTTATATTTACATCTTTTTCAGAATACGCTAATTTCTGTAATGCTAAATTTTTAGGAAAATTATATTTTGTTAACTCCACATTTTCATCAAGTGCTTTTTTCACATTTGCAAAATTTCATGATGAAATACATTTCAATTCAACAAAATTTACAAAAGAAACAAGTTTTGGTTTATCAGAATTTTCAAGTTATGTTAATTTTAAAGAAGTTATATTTTCAGAAGATGTAAATTTTACAGATGCGAAATTTCAAGGAAAAACATATTTTAATTTATCAATTTTTTTAAAAAAAGTTACATTTAGGATAACAAAATTTTATGAAGATGTAACTTTTAATGATTCTAAATTTGCAGATTTAGTAATATTCAATGGGACTAATTTTGGTGGTATTGCTGATTTTATAGAAACAGAATTTTCAGGAGAAGTTGATTTTAGTGGTGCAAAATTTTCAGATAATAAAACTGACTTTAGCAATGCTAAATTTTTTTGTGAATCAAGCTTTATTGGGACAATATTCCTTGGTTGGACATCATTTATTGATGCAAAATTTTCAAGCAAGGCAAATTTTCAAAATATAATATTAAAGAATAAAATAAATTTAACATCTGCAATATTTAACTCACAAGCTGACTTCTCTGGTTCTTATATTAGTGAAATTGAATTTAAAGGTGCAACATTCTTTAATCCAATTTATATGGGAAATTTAGGTGCCGGTTCTGAAAAAGTTGTATTAAAGAATTTTGTAGGTGAAGGATTAATTGAGTTTACAAGAGGACATCTAGCAAATGGAGATAATAGTAAAGAAAAACCATTTACTTTTGAAATTAATAATTTTTACCAAAAAGGAGTTCTTTCAGTTAGAGCACCTGTTAAAAAAGTAAAAATAGAAAATTCTAATTTTGAATGTCCAGTTGAGATTGTAAAAGAACCAAGAGATAAAAATAGTAAATATTTTATTCTAAGATTGGATGATGTAAAGTTCTTTGGAAATGTTATAGTAAAAAAGGCAATAGCAAGTGCTATAAAAAATTGTTATATAGGCAGTGATTTTATATTAGATGAATGTGATTTAAAAAGATCAACATTTTCTGGAACTGACCTTAGAAAAATAGATTTTATTAATTGTGAATGGTCAAAGAAAGACCGTAGAAAATATAAAATTAAATGGAGATCTTCATTAAGAAATGTTGATGCACTATACGATGAAATAAGAAGTAAAGAAATATTAGATGAAAAAATAAGAATTAAATCAGATTATTCAAAAGAAGAGAAACTAAAACAAAAAGAAGATATATTAACTGAACTCTCTGAAATGTATAGGGCTGTAGCAACAAGTTATGAAAGCAGGCAGAGATATGGCTTCGCTGGACCTTTCAAAGTAGGTGAATTTGAGATGCGAAGAAAGATGCGTAAAACTGGTTTTTTTGAAAAACTTTTTCTTCGTTTATATAAATTATTCAGTTCATACGGAGAAAGTGTCCTTAAACCTTTAGCAATTATTATATGTATTGTATTTTTAATTCCCTTATTATTTAAATTTTGTAATATATGTTATTCACAAGCATTTAATATTAATTTATATGCATGCACATTATACTTTTCTACTAATATAAAAGACCTACCCTATCTAATTAAAATAGTATTACCATTTGAAAGAATATTCATTGTAATTATTACTTCCCTATTTCTATTTGCACTCCGCAGAAAGGTGAAGAGATAGATAATTGTATTTACAAATTTAATAAAAAATGCTTGACAAGTAGTCAATAAATGATATAATTTATTAAGTTTGGATGTGATTGCTTGAGTTTTCTCAGGCAAAGTTAGAGAGGTGGGAGGCTGTATGCCTCCCTCTTTAATTCTTTAATAATAAAAATATGAATAAAAAAGTTTGTATATTTGTTGACGGTGAAAATTTTCGTAAAAGCATTGTTGATATTTTTAAAGGGGAATTTGACCAGGAAAAATATCTACCTAAAACTAATTGGGGAAGACTTTATGACCAAATAGCAAAAGATGTTACACAAGGATCATACGAAAGAGTTAGAACTTATTGGTATGTAACACAAGAATTAGATTTCTATCCTTATAATTTCCCTGACCCAGAAAATGAAACTGAAGAACTTAGAAAAATACTTTCAAAGCACGAGCCTTATAATAAAAAACTGGAAAATCTAGATAGAAAAGACATAATAATAAAAATGAAAGAGATTTTAAATGATTTATTAAAAGAACAAGAAAAGATAGAAAAACGTTTTGATGGATGGATAACTATACAAAATGGTATTCAAAAAGATAATGAATCTATAGAATTTAGAAGAGCTGGTTCAAATAGTTATAATCTTTTTAAAAGGTCTTTTGGCTTTGAAAAGGCAGTAGATGTAAAATTATCAGTTGATTTAGTTCTTCTTCGTGGAATTTACGATATCGCTGTTATTGTTTCTGGAGACCAGGATTTTGTGCCTGCGGTCCAAGTAGTTAAAGATTTCGGCAAGAAGGTTGTCAATGTATCATTTAAAACAAGAGGTGGTGAATTGTTACCAGGTGGTTCAAGAAAGCTTAATATAGTGACAGATGGTAGATTAATTCTTGAATACGATACTTTAAAAAACTTATTAGGTTTAGGAACTCAATCTCTTCTTCCATGAATTTTTTTATCTACTTATATCCAACATTCATCATAACAAAGAAGAATATGCCATCAATAAGACCCGCTATATCAAGAAAAAAACCATGAATCTTGCCCATATTAAATAAATGTGCAGTGTAGAGCGTTCCTATTGCAAGAAGCCCGAATATAGCAAGAACTATTGAGGCGCCCATAATATGCCCCCTGCTGTATAGTTTTGTAATTACCGCTGTTGTAGAACCCAAGGTCAAAAATGAAAAGAAACCGACTACCGCAGTATATCCAGCATATAAAATAATCAATTCCATAATACCTGAAAATCAATCACCCATTCCTATTGTCCATCCCGCTAATATTCCCATAAAAATACCAATGCCAATAAGTATATTGAGGGTAGTATTTCCAGGAAATCCAGCAAGTCCCAGATAATTTATGCCCATCGCCATCAAACTATCACCCCTGAGCATTACTATCGGTCTTAACATTGAGAGACAACCAAGATAACCAAACAAGGCGCCACCACCGATAAAAGCAGATATTATTGGAATTGCCCTTATACCAAACTTATTATACAGAGACCTGCACGATAATGCCCAGGTAATTACACTTGCCATGAAGAATAGAAACAAATACCAGGAGCCCATAAATGGAGGTGGAAATATTATCACTAATATTAAGAATGAAATAATCAGGAAGACAACTATACCTACATATATTTTCAATGGACGTGACATTATAAAATTTTAGCACAGCATTTATTTATCAAAATCATTATTTATAAGAACATATAATGATATTAGATAACATCCAACTCCAATACCCTGTCTCTACCTGAAAGGTCCTTCAATATGTCCCTCAACTTGAAGCCACAGTCGGAAATGAACGCCTCAAAGCCATCGGGCATTTCACCGCCAAACTCCATAAGAAGGGAGCCACCCTCTACAAGGTGCTTTCGTGACTCTGCTGTTATGCGCTTAACTAAGTCAAAGCCATTCTCACCGCCGTGAAGGGCGTGCAGTTTCTCATACCTCACCTCAGCGGGCAGGTCCTCCATATCAACTGCCTTTATATACGGCGGGTTGGATAAAACAAGGTCAAACTTCACATCTTCCTTTATTCCCGTGAGTAGGTTGCCCTGCCAGATGCTCACCCGCCTTTCCATACCATGAAGCCACTTGTTCGTCCTCGCTATCTCTACCGCAGTCCTGTCAATATCTACCGCAAAGCACTCCGCATTCGTCTCAAATGCAACAGTAATGGCGATAGCACCCGCACCACAGCAGACATCAACTATGCTCTTACCCTCGCCATCCCCCAGTATCTCTATTGCTCTCCTGACCAGGACCTCCGTCTCAAACCTTGGTATAAAGACGCCATCGGTAATCTCAAACCTCCTGCCATAAAAGTTCGTCCAGCCGATAATATATTGCACAGGTCTCCCGCTCTTCCTCTCCTCCAGTATCCCCTCTACAATCTCTAATTTCTCATCATCAATGCTCATATCAACAGTTAGAATATCTGTCATCGTTCCAATATCTGCAATATGCTCAATGATGAGACGTGCATCGCCAACAGGCGAAACAGCGCCTATCTCTGAAAGCCGCAGAATAAGGCACCTGTATAAATCTTTTGCTGAAACTGGACTCATATAATTTTATAAGAGGTTATCTAACGGTCTATTTGAACGCCTCTATTAGACGCCTCTTTTTCTCCTCCGCCATCAGTGGTTCAATTAATGGGTCAAGGTCGCCCTCAAGAATTGTCGTAAGAGAATACAATGTCAGGTTTATCCTGTGGTCGGTAACACGGTTCTGCGGATAATTGTATGTCCTTATTCGCTCGCTTCTATCACCTGTCTTTATCTGTTCTTTCCTCTCTTTTGCTATCTTCTCCTCCTGCTCCCTCTGTTTCAAGTCAAGAAGACGAGCCATTAATATCTGCATCGCCTTTGCCCTGTTCTGGTGCTGAGACCTCTCATCCTGGCAGGAGACGACAAGACCTGTCGGCTTGTGTGTTATGCGGACAGCAGAGTCGGTGACATTCACATGCTGACCACCCGGACCCGATGCTCTGAATACATCTACCTCTAAGTCATCGGGACCTATCTCAACCTCAACCTCCTCTGCCTCTGGAAGGACAGCAACAGTTATTGCAGATGTGTGCAGACGACCACCTGACTCTGTTATCGGAATGCGCTGGACCCTGTGAACACCGCTCTCGTGCTTAAGACGGCTGTATGCACCATAGCCCTCAACAGAGAATATTATTTCCTTATAGCCGCCTACCGATGTCTCATGTGCAGAGAGCACATTTATCTTATAATCCTTCTCGGAAGCATATCGCTCATACATTCTGAATATCTCTCCTGCAAACAAACTCGCCTCATCACCACCCGTGCCTGCCCTTATCTCAACGATGACGTTTCGCTCATCATACGGGTCCTTCGGCACCAAAGCCAACCTTATCTCATCTTCAAAGTGAGATAGACGCTCTTTCGCCTCTTCCAAACTCTCTCTCGCAATCTCAACCAGTTCCTCATCATCTCCACTATCAATAATTGTCTTATACTCATCTATCTCACCCTCTACCTCTCTGTATTCATTATAAAGATTGGCTATTCTCTCAACCTCTTTGAGTTTCTTTGAGAGCGCTGATAGTTTCTTATTGTCACTGTAAACCTCGGGCTTTGAAATCTCTGCCTTCATCTCTTCAAACTGAGAGACAATCTCATCAAGCCGTTCTCTCACTTTATCCATCATAATCTAATATTATAAGATAAATTACCCTACAAATGAACTTAAAGACAAATAATATGTCTGATAAATATCTCTTACAGAAAACCCTTGATTATAAGTGTAATATTAAGAAGAAGCAGTATTACAATATATAACTGAACCATCTTTGCGCAATATTTGACAATATCTGGAAATTTATTATATGTCTTTGAGAATCCAACTAGAAGGTCAACTGCCAGCGGAACTGCCAATAAAGTTAAGAGCGTAATATATGGCATATAGTCAAGAATGACGCCCACCACAATTGATAGGAATGAGCCGATAATTAAAGCGTAAAAGCCAGCCCTTGCCCTCTTCGGTCCAATGATGACAACAAGCGTTCTCTTGCCAACCGCCTTATCAGCGTCATAGTCGGGGTATTCATTTATATACAGAATGCCAGCGACGAGACAACCAGCACAGATACCAGGCGGTATTATCGCTATATGAAACGTTCCCGTCTGAACCCAGTATGAGCCAAGGACAGATAGAATGCCAAGGGTTGCCCACACAGAAAGTTCCCCAAGCCCTCTATAACCAAACTTGAACGGGGAGGCGGTTTGAAAGAAGAATATGAATACGCCTATTAGACCCAGTATGAGCACAATATGTCCCTTTGATATGTAATCAATATATAAACCAATGATTGAGCCGACAGCAAAGGATATGAGAGAGACATATAGAATATGTCTTGGCTTTATGAGACCGTCCTGAATCACGCGGGAGCCACCCGAGAAAGGATTATACTTGGTGTTTACATTGTCGTTTCCCGATTTATAGTCAAAGTAGTCGTTTGCGAGATTTCCGCCTGTATGTATAAAAAGCATTGCAAGGACTGAAAGGATGAGGCCCTGCCAGTATATACTGCCGGTATGAAAGAACGCAAGGGAGGCACCAAGTAAGACGGGCATTATTGTAGCAACATAGAATGGCACCCTTACCGCTTTAAGCCATATAAGTATTCTTCTCATAAGAGGTATAGAAGATGTAAATAAGATTATGATATTAAAAATTTCTGTGAAGTCAATTCTAAAGATGCTTTATATTATAAAATCTATTTTTGTTAATTAGAATTACTAACTTTTGACAATATTTAATATATGTGTTAGATTTATATAGACCTCCCTTGCGGGTATATGAACTGGAGGATTAACATATTTTTGTGTTCATTTATAATACCATTATCGGTATTATTGGGGCTTGATTTAGACCTTATTGAGCCGATTCAGGATGACTGCGTAAAGGTTGAAAGTCCTGTTCTCATAAAGTGCGATGTGATGGGGGAGGTTCGCCTTCTCGGACTCAAGCCACCGGATAAGGACTCAAAATACTATAGCAAGGGCACTGATTTCGTAAAAGAGCGTGTCCTTGGTCAAACAGTTCTTATAGACATATGCCATATAAATCCCACGACCGAGGAGGGCTACCTGAGGGCGGTCGTCTTCTATATGAAAGAGGGAAGGTGGTTCAACCTTAACGAGGAGTTGGTGAGAAACGGGCTTGCTCAGGTTGTGCCGATCGTCAATTCGCATCCTGACCCGAAGATATGGTTCACAGACCAGAAGGAGGCACAGAGGGAGCACCTTGGCATCTGGGAGGATTTCGGTCAGACGAGCAAGTTTCCATAGGAGATAAGGAGTTTTAAGAAGCCAAGGGGTTCAAAATCCTTATCTTATTAATGAACAGGTTCTTTACGACCCTTTGTATTGTGTCAATAATTCCGTCCCATCATAAGATGGGACGCTACATTTTATTAGACAGTGATTCTTCAATACGCTCAGCATGATATGATATCATAATTAGATAATAAAATTAAGACAATCCTAACTGCCTTCTTATCAGTTTGCAAAGAGAATCTTTTATCTCAAGATGTCTTGGTATAGGTGCTTTCCTATTGTTTTTTGGATTTATGAATATATCGTTCTTTTTACCTTTTCTTAATAAATAACAACCACTTTTGGTGATTTGCTTTATTAATTCAGTTCTCTTCAAATTTCAATACCGACTTCTTTTGTCATCACCTCAAATTTCAAATCTTCCACATCTTCAAGCATTAGATGATATGCATCTCTTATATTCTCTTCCAACTCTTTAAGCGTTTTTCCCTGACTGAATACGCCCGGTATCTCCTTCAATCTACCTACAAACCATCCATCATCAATCCAGTATTCCAATGTAAATAATCTTTTCATAGCATCATAATAATTATAACAAGAATTAAAAGAACTATTAAGAGATTATTCGCTACGCTCAGAATGACAGAATTTTTCTATTCGTATGACACAATAATAAATCTATAGGGCAGTTCGTGAACTGCCCCTACAATTAGAATATGAAAAAAGAATATATATGGCATTTAAAACTGTATGGGCAATTCATGAATTGCCCATCAATATAAAAATTATAAGGGAGAATGCGCATTCTCCCTTACGAAATGTAGGGACAGGTTGAAATCTGTCCCTATAATAATTTCAGACATATGATGAACAAGACAAGGTATACCTTGTCTATTTATACAGCGCTTTTATATCGCCAAATGACGACAGCACAATTGATGTTGGCTTGTATGTAAACCAGTTGAAAACCCTCTTGAATATCTTCTCAAAGTCAGCTGTAAAAGCAGATGTGCCACAGGAATGTCCAAAAACGCAAACTTGTGATTTAACAGGTCCAGTAAAACCATTATTTCCATTGTATTGATGTGCGTTAGGGTCGCAGACACCCATAATTAAATCATCACCAGATGTAAGAGCAGATGCGAGACGAACGCCAACAAACTTTGTATAATCAACTAACATATTACCAATGACTCCCCTGTCTAACACTGTTATTGTTGAGTTCATCTCATAATCAGATAGAATGTCCGCATAGTCACCCCTCTTGACAATATGTGCCGCGCCACTGCCATATACCCATTTCTTATATGTGCTACTATATAGTGCTAAATCATCGCAAACTTGCACACTAATCCCGAGAAGTAAAAGTGGATGCCCGGAATTCATAACATTCATTATTACTGTATAATAACCGCTGAAATCATATGCCATAGCGAGAACATCTTTGTTACCAATGTTTATATTGCTTGAAACCTGTTGAGTGGTTACTGTAAGACCCAATTTCTGAAACTCTGTTATCCAGTTATTTTCCTCAGTATCAGGAGATGAACCCTGTGTTAGAAAAAGCATTGTATTAACAGCCGAAAAGGATAATTGAAATATTAAAATTGATAAGATTATAATCCATCTCATAGTAAACCTCCTTAATTATGTATTAAATATAACATAAAACAATTAAGATTTCAAATTACATTTTCTATAAAAATAAAAATATTTGTCATATTATAACCGATGACCATGGATTGATTTAAAAAACAGTAGGGGCAATTCATGAATTGCCAATTAAAAAAATGTAGGGACAGGTTGAAATCTGTCCCTATAATAATTTCAGACATATGATGAACAAGACAAGGTATACCTTGTCTATTTATACAATGCTTTTATGTTACCAAATGATGAAGGTTCAACCCCTGTTGGCTTATATGTAAACCATGCAAAGACCCTTTTGAATATTGTTGTAAAATCAGAAGTAAATGTGCAATTGGTTCCATAATGTCCATAGACACAAACCTGAGAAGCAACCTTACCTGTATAACCATTATTTCCATTAAAGTTATGTGCTGAAGGGTCACAGACACCCATCAATACCTCATTATTATACGGAGAAGAGTTCCAGAAACTGGAAAGCCAAGCACCAACAAACTCAGTATAGTAATTCAGGCATGTAGAACCTGAACCACCACCATGCATATATATCATCTGGTCATTGCTATAACCTGATAATATATTTGCATAATCACCCTTCTTATACATGTATATACAACCACCAGAGAATGTCTGAAAAGAACCCAACTTAAATATCGCTATATCATCGCAGGTCTGCATTGCCCTTCCAAGTATAAGAACTGGATGTCCTGCCTTCATTACATTCATTATAGCAGGATGATAGGTTCCAAAGTCGTATGCCATTGCTAGACACTCTTTGTTTCCTATATTTATGTTATTTGAAATTTGTTCTGTTGTAACTGTAAGACCCAAACTCTGGAATTCAGTTATCCATACATTTTCCTCTGCGTTAGGCGATGAACTCTGAGTAACAAAAAGCATTGTAGTAACAGCTGAGAATGAAAGTGTTGCTGTTAATAAAATAAAAGTAATAACCCATTTCATGTAAATCACCTCTTATAAATCTATATTTTATATAAATATACCATATAAAAATTTAATTTATAAAAAAAAAATTTATAATATTTGTTTTTATTTATATTTTTCTATTGACATATCTATTAATACAAATTATTATATATTTAGAGTTTACAAAGAAAGGAGGTGAAAAAGATGAAAAAAATCATATTTTTAATTACATTAACATTTTGTATACTCTCTTGTTCTACAGAAAATCCAATTGCTCCCAAAACTGAAAATACAAATTTACCAGCTTTCGTAGAAGGATATGTAACATTAAATGGCGACCCAATAGATGCTATAGTATCCGTATATTATGACTATCAATTTATAGCTAATGGTGGAACAGATGCCAATGGATATTATAGAGTTTATATTGGTTCACAGTGGGATGGTTATACTTTGCTTTGTCATTGCAACCCAGCATTAAAATATGGTCTTGAACCACAAACAAAATCCATAATCTTTCATTGTCCAAGTACTGAGTGTGATTTTTCTTATCCTATGCCTTAAATAGAAATAAGATTACAAAATGTATGGGGAGGTGATAATGCCTCCCCTTTTATATTTTTTATTACACCATTTAACAGAATTTGTCAAGCAAATCGGGAACTTTTTTTACAATGAAATACGATTTTTTGCACCAGATTATTCTGGTCTGGGTTTAATGAATTAAACTCCTACAATATTTGGTCAGATTTTAATATTACCCTACATTCCGTATGGGAGAATGCGCATTCTCCCTTACAATTTTATACTAACGGGTAATTCGTGAATTACCCCTACAATTATCGGTCAGATTGTAATCTGACCCTGCATATATATTCCTTTCCAGTATGTGTCGTGGTCTAAATTAAAATTATCTGAATTAGGATTTTCTCTGTCATATTCCCACATATATGGGTTATTATTAATATATTCCCTTATTCTATCCATCTCTTTATCACTGCGTATTATGTGCTCGTAATAATTGCGATGCCAAAATGGTAAACCAACTGTATTTCGTAAAATATTTATTTGTTTTGATGTATTCATCTTGAAATATCCAACAATCTTTGGTAAGAGCATTTTCCTCCTTTGAATAATATCCATCTTTTCTATGATTTTATTCTGTATGGGCAATTCATGAATTGCCCCTACGATTATTATTATTCCATGGATGTGATTTGGCATTATTATAAAATTATCTAACTCAATTTCTTCATACCTATCTGGTAACATTAACCATTGTTCTTGAATTATTTCACCAAGTTTATTCAATCTTATTTTTCCATCTAAAATCTCTCCAAAAATACATTGATGATTCTTTGACAATATTGTTATAAAATATGCTCCTCCCTGTGAATAATCATATTCCCTTAAACGAATGGATTTTCTGTGGTGTTTTTTATCCATTATATTTTACCTGGTATATCTATTGGGTTTAGTTAATTAAACCCCTATATATGTATTTTCAATATGGGTAATTCGTGAATTACCCCTACAACTATCGGTCAGATTGTAATCTGACCCTACAATTTGATTTTTATTGGGTAATTCGTGAATTACCCCTACGATATATTGTCAGATCGTAATCTGACCCCGACAATTTTGTTTCAATATGGGTAATTCGTGAATTACCCCTACAACTATCGGTCAGATTGTAATCTGACCCTACTTTGTCCACTTCATAGCAAGATAGCCAACGACCTGAGATGAATCGCCTGTTGTTTCTGCCGATGTAGTCCACTTTAATACTTCTGTCTTGCCCGCACCCATCTTCTGTGCATAATAACCAACACTCGCAAGCGCAAACGGACAGTCAACCTCACACGCACCCGCTTCATCCTTCTTTATTATCTCCATAGGGTCGCCACTCTGAAGCGCCTCAATCGCTACCTTATCTAACTTCGTGGCAACCGAAAGTGGATGATAATGCGACATATCCGCGGTCGCAACAATCAGAATCTTCCGACCATCTTCGCGGGCAACCTTCTCAAATGCCTCCCCTATCTTCTTCGCAGAATCGCTATCACCCTGCCACACAACTATCGGGACAATCGGCACATCACCCCAGAGATACTGTATAAATGGCAGTTGGACCTCTATACAGTGTTCTATCTCGTGTGGCGAACTATCTATGTGAAAGTAGTTTGACGCCTTTGTGAGCGCCTCTGTCAATCTGGCATCCACCGTCATATCTCCAAGGGGCGTCTTCCAGGTTCCCTCCGGTGACAGCACTGCACCATTTACAGGCATTCTATGAGATGGTCCTATGATAATAACTACATCCGGCTTATAACCAACCGACTTGAAGGCATACGCCGCTGTAAGACCTGAATATATAAAGCCAGCATGTGGCACCTCCAGACAGACCACATTAGCATCCGCCTTGACATCCGCCTTGCTGAAGAAATCCTCAAGCATTGACTTCAGTTCCGTCGGGTCATCAGGATAAAATGAACCTGCGTATTTGGGATACCTTATCACTACCTCCTCCTTGACATTCTCGCTGATTACCTCTCCATCTTCTTTTTTATTCTTTCCACAGCCCACTGATAATACAGATAGAAAAATAATCATGGATAGTAATACTAAAAGACCGCTGTAAACTTTATGCGAAGACCAACGAACGGATTCTCTATTCTGCATATTCCACCTGAACATACCTTTCCACCCCTAATCTGACCATAACCAACAGTTATATCAGACGTAGAATTAATATAATACTTCACCTCAAAGAAGTTCCACTTATTTCTCACAGACAATCCTGCTGCATCTTTCAACTGGTTTGAATGCTCATACATCCATGTTGCACCGACCTTACCCGTCCAGTAGTAATCAAGTTCAACTATCTCGTCAGTGAACTTTGGTGAACCCTCCCAGAGTTTCTCCTGCCTCTTCTCTAACTCAAAATTACCTGCAATAGAATGCGTGTCTGTTATATAGAATGTCCCAACCGGTCTTATCTTTAAGTAATTATCTGCCAGTTCGGTCTGATATTCTATATATCCACCCGGGTCAACCTTTGTAAGCATATCCTGAAGCAGTGCATCTACCTGGAACTCCTTAAGATAGTCCCCAACAAAATATTCTATCTCATTTGCCTTGTCAAAAGCGAAATGAAGGTGAAGCCCTGATATTGGTTGAGAACTTACCTCAAATAAAAAGCCCTTCTCATTCTTCCCTTCATTTAAGGAAGCACCAAATACTGTCAGATTTGGAGGTGTTATAAAATTTGTATAGTCATTAACATAGTCATCATAGAATTTATAACTAAACTGGATGCTTGCAATTTTAGGTATAGTTCCATTACTGTTGAAATATATTGCCCTGCCTCTTGTCTTTTCCTCAAATTGTGGAGATGCCACCTTCATCGTCCTCCTCTGAGCAACGTAAAACCCACCGCTTCCATAGGGAAATGAGGAACCAGCTCCAAAGAGTATAAACCTCTGGTCATAATACACATCTCCACCAATATTGGAAGGGACTCTGATATTACTGATTCCAAAATCAGTAAACGGTTGAACACCAAGAGATGTCATACCCAACGGGTAGAAATTAACCTCACCACCATATACGGTATCCTGAGAGGTGTCTGTCTCATTCCACTTGCCAACACCACCAAGACCCAAGAACTCTAATATACCAATTGGTCTGAAAGAAGCAGACGCACCTGTGAGATATCGCTGTAAATCAAGGTCCCTGTCCTCATATGCTCTGAGGAGAAGACCCATTCCCATGCTCTCCAACTGTGTTCCTGCCCTTGCGCTAACCCTGTCTGTATCATATGAGAGATATAACTGGCTCAACTCAGTTCTCTTCTTTGGAGTCCCCTCAAACTTTAGATACCTTGGAAAATCCATATTTATAACTGTGCCGAGTTCAAATGGTCCCCAGAAGAGAGATGACTCAAATCTGTCGTTATAGTATTGCTTTCCTGTATTCTTTTCCAGGAGATATAAAAGGTAGTTATTACCTGATATACTCAAATTATACTGGTCAAAATCAAGAGAGAATATTATTCCAGAAGACAGAACAATCAAAGATATTGTTAAATGAACAATCTTTTTCATAATCTTCCTCTCACTTGCCTATTGTCCCCCAGGTTCCTTCAATTCCGAGAAGTTTACATACTGTCGCCTCCATCACGCGCTCGTCACCAGGGTTATATCCAAAGTGCGTATATGCAATATTTCCGTCTTTGTCAATAATAATGGTGTAAGGTTCACCGGGTGCGTGAAACGTCTTATATGCCTTCTGGTCCGGGTCTAAAAGTGTCATAAAAGTATAGCCCTGACCGTCAACATAGGGTTTGACCCTGTCCATAGTGCGAACACTGTCAATTGCCATAGAGATTACCATAAACCCCTTATCGCCATATTTTTCTAAAAGCGCATTCATCTTTGGAAGTTGCTTCTTGCACGGCTCGCACGGTATTGACCAGAACTCAATAAGAATGACATTCTTACCATACAGGTCGTTTGAACTCACTATTTTATTGTTCACGTCCTTCAATGAGAATTCAGGAGCACTGGTAGGAAGCGAGAAGCAAAGACCAACAAAAATAAGGAGTGAGAATAGAATCAAAATCCCTCTCATTATCCACCTCCATAAAAGAAATCAAAATATTCTACCTATACCTCTATCTATAATCAACAATTATAATTTCTATCACTTACTCTTACCGAGATATGCCTCAATAACCCTTGGGTCGTTCTTGACAACATCGGGGGGACCCTCCGATATCTTCTCGCCGTAGTCAAGAACCACTACCTTATCCGATATGCCCATCACAACCTTCATATCATGCTCAATAAGAAAGACCGTTATTCCACTATCTCTAATCTTGCCTATGAGCCCCATCAAATCCTTCGTCTCAGTAGGGTTCATACCTGCGGCAGGTTCATCAAGAAGGATTAACTCTGGCTTTGATGCAAGTGCGCGGGCAATCTCAAGACGCCTTTGCTCACCATAGGGCAAACTACCCGCCTTTGTATTCAGGTCCTGTTTTAAACCAACAAATGCAAGTATCCTCCCCGCTTCCTCTATTGCAGATGCCTCCTCCATTCTCTTTCGCTCTGTATTGAATAAGGCATCCCAGAAGCCAGATTTTGTTTTTGGATACATTCCAACAAGGACATTCTCAAGTATCGTCATGTTCCTGAAGAGCCGTATGCTCTGAAATGTCCTTGATATGCCGAGATAACTCACCTTATCGGGAGAAAGAGAACTTCTTGGCATCGCCAGCCAGCCAATTATGCTGACTACGCTGACAAATAAGATTGTAAATCCAGTTGTAGCAGGTAAGCCGAAACCGAACCTGTATAGAGCATAGGAAAGAGCGGGTATGACGGCTATTGTGGCTATGATGAACGGGAGGAGCCATCGGGGTCTTTCACCCTTCCTCGCAATCGGTAAGCCCTTAAAGAGAACCTTACCATCTGTTGGTTTGAAAAGCCCTGTGACCACATTAAAGAGGGTGGTCTTGCCAGCACCGTTTGGACCTATAAGCGATGTTATTTCCCTCCTCTTCACATCAAAACTGAGGTCTTTTAGTGCGACAAGCCCCTCAAACTGTTTCGTGAGGTCTTCTATCTCAAGTATTACTTCAGTTGAACCGACCATATAATAATAAAATGCAATTATAAGATTAAAAGCCCCCGGTAGGATTCGAACCCACGACCAACTGATTACAAATCAGCCGCTCTGACCTACTGAGCTACGGAGGCATAAACAAACCACATATTATTATATAAAAAATACCATATGTTCAAGAATAAAGATTTTTTGTTATATTTATTCAGGGTTTGATGAATTAAATCCTACATATTTGCATTTCAAGATGGGTAATTCGTGAATTACCCCTACGATATTTAGTCAGATTGTAATCTGACACTACAATCTATAGACATAATTACATTTTAGTCCAGGTTTAATAAATTAAACCCCTACATTAGATTCTATTTATATATTTATAATAATTGCAGTATTTGCTTACAATACATCTGGCACATTGGGGCTTTCTTGCCCTGCATATTTGCCTTCCATGATTTATCAGTGCAAAATGCGCCTTTAACCTCATACCCTCAGGCAAAATATCATTCAACAACTTATGCGCTTTTTCTTTACTCACCTTCTCCGGGAGAATTCCGATGCGAGACGCTACTCTGTGGACATGCGTGTCAACAGGTGACAGGTCCCTTCCAAATGAGAACGCCATAACGCAATATGCGGTCTTTGCCCCAACGCCCTTAATGCTCATAAGGTAAGATAATGCCTCATTATCAACTATATATCTCAACCTATCAAGAGAGATAGCACCCTCCCTTTTCCTAATTTCACCTATAATTCCAATAATCCTCTTTGCCTTTGTCGGTCCAAGACCCGCAGGACTTATTATATCCACAAGTTCACTCTCAATACTATCATTAAGGAGCATATTCCACTTTGGAAATCTCACCTTTAATCTCTCAAAAGCCCTATCAGAATTTATATCTGTGGTATTCTGGCTCAAGACAGTTCTTATTAACTCATCCACAGGGTCAGAAAGATTCTCCCTTGAATAACCTTTATAATACTCAATCAGAATAGAAAGAACTTTTTTAATCAAATTTATACCCATAGCAGAACCTTTTCATAGATTATATATATCATTGAATAAACATGATTGATATATTAATATCTAATCACAATATATGACCTTATTATTTCAGAGGTGAGAGATGAGAAGTAAAATCTCTTTTATTTTAATTGTCATTTTATCATTCCATGTGTTTGCACAGGAGTTTGATATTAAGGCTTCCTATTATGGTCTTCTGACATACGATAAGATATCAGGCACAGGACTTGAGAGCGGAGATTTGACGGGAGATGGCGACAGCAAGTTCTACTGGGACAGTGCCCTTGACCTCCAGGTCACTCTTGCAGCAAGGGAGAACATTGGTTTAATAACTGTCCTTCGCTTTGATAGGATGATGATGAATACCCCATCAAAGTCCAGTTTTGAGCAGAGATGGCTTGGCATATACCCGCAGGAACAGAATATCGCCTCCGTTGGCAATACTGGTGTTGGTCTCGCCAGAGCATATATAACATTTGCTGACCTTCCAATCTCCAAGGCGACATCAATAGGGCTTATGGAATGGAAGACCGGCTATGGCGGGTGGTTCAATGCATACCACTCTCGTCTGTATGCACCCTGTAATATTGCATACTATCACCCATACGGAATTTTCAGCAACTTTACGCTTGGCAACATTGGAATGGGATGTGCGTTTGGTGTTGAAAATACAGACAAGGTAATTCTTGGAACAACAATCAATCTTTCTGACAAATTTATCGCTGATTTCTTTTCGGATAACTCCACAAGCGACCTTTATTCTATATGGGTCAACAGATTTGCAAGCAGTATGCCCGATTACTGGCACGCAAATATGAGATTTACCAACCAACTTGTCTATAATGGTCCATATTACTTAAAGGGTCCGTTTGCTACTGTTCATCTTGGCACAGAATTAAATCTTCCATTCACAAATGGTATGAATATATACACACTCTTCGCCTATCATCACTATAAGGACTCAAACAGAGAGCAGGGCAAGATTACCGGTGGTGACTGGATTACAATATATCCAGAGGTAAAAGTGCCATTATTTTTGAATATCGTTGGTGGCATTAAAATGGACTATTTCAAGTTTAACAAAACGGACACATTTGGCTTTAAGAAGAACACAACTACTGACTTCACACTATTTGCAGGTGCTGAATATAAACTCTCTCCCAATAGCGGTATATCATTTCTATGGGAACTCATGTATCCTCATACCTCAGCGGAAGATAACATCTCAACACCCCAAAACGAGCATGTCAATTTTCACCATTCATTCACGCCCTCATTCAATTTCAATATGGGCGGTTCAATTGAACTCGTATCATACTTCAGTTATAGTATGTGGGACCCGAGTTACGATGTTCAGGGGACAAACATAAAAGAAAATAGAGAGATGATAATAGGGAGTGTAATAAAGGGCAGTTTTTAAGATTTTATTTAATTATAGACATTTTTTGATATAATATGTGTTATGAAGGGGTTAGTATATATTTTAGTTCCTTCTTTTGTTTTTTGCCTTGGAATGTCAGTTAATCCCGACTTTCCAATTGATGTCGGGAGCATTATTTCAACATCGCCAATTATAACCGATATAGACAATAATGGCTTTGCTGACATTATCATACCTTCATGGGACAATAAGATTCACATACTACTTCAGGATAGAAGCGGTTTCGGGGAGATAACGGACGATTCACTTGATATAGCACTGTCAGGTGAGAATCTGACCCCTGCAACTATATCTCTTGATGATAGAACCAATAAAATAGTTTGGGCAACAGATGAGGGAATTGTATATGTTTTCTCTTATAATGAACCACCAGCAAGCGGCGACCGGTTTGTCCTTTCGGGTCATAACCCGGTATCATCACCCGCCTGCTACAGGGATGATAAATATATATTAATTGCTCAATCACAACCCAACAAAGGTATACTTCTCATAAACCTGAAAACAAATGAGAAAAAGACAATGGGAGATAATTCATCTGTCACAACCGCCCCTGCGATAGCAGATATAAACGGGGATAAGATACCTGATGTGGTCTTTGGAACTAAAGAAGGTGTTGTTTATGCATTCAGCGCAGATGACACAGGAAACCCGAAATGGAGTTATAGAACTACAAGTGAGTTTATAGGGGGTGTATCGCTCGCGGATGTTGATAGAGATGGTAAACTAGAGACATTTCTATGTTCAATAGATGGCATGCTCTATGGCATAGATGATGACGGTTCGCCACTTACAGGTTTCCCCGTGGATGTAAGTGATGGACAGTTAACACACGGGGTAGTCACGACTCCAGCAATTGGTGATATGAATGGCGATAAAGAATATGAGATATGTGTGAGCACAGGAATACAACAATCACAGAGTGGCACACTGAAACTATATAATAAGAATGGAATGGAGATTGGTTCATATACAACAAAGAAGGGTGGATTTATCTCATCACCTATAATGGCCAATCTTGATAATGACAACGAACTCGAGGTGTTTGCAATATCATATTCAGGGGAGATGGTAGCACTGAACTCTGATGGAACGATGGTTGATGGCTTTCCAAAGATGGCTCCCGAAGGAACATACTCATCAACCCCCGCATACAGCGATTTAGATAATGATGGTTATGGTGAACTCGCTATTGTGAATGAGAAGGGAGAGTTATATCTATACGACCTTGATACCGTCTATTTCTACAGTCCATGGTCAATGGATGGAGGCAATTGCTACCACAACGGTCTATCAAGCACTGTTCCACAGGAAAGCCCACAGATTGAGGGAGTTCAGCGCGAAGGTTACGTAAATTTAAAGTGGAAGGAAATACCCGGTATTGAGACATGGGTCCTTTCTAAGAAATATGAGGGTGAAAGTGAATTCAAGAAGATTTGCGAACTCGCATCCAATAGAAACTCCTACAAAGATGCAATCACAAATGAGAGTGGCAGTATTACATACAGATTGGAGGGTAATGTCAATCATATTGTGACTTTATCTGATGAGATTGCAGTAAACATTGAAGAGACCCCCTCATCGCTACCGAAGGCATCAATCACAAATGCCTATCCAAATCCATTCCCTGATAAGATAACGATTGCATTTAATGTAAGTGGAAAGAGCCAGAATATTCGCATAGCAATATATGATGTATCGGGAAAACTTGTTCGTCTTCTCAAAAGTGAAGAGACATCCATAGGTGACTATATTGTCACATGGGATGGTGTATCAGAAAGCGGAGTAATCGCATCAACAGGTGTATATTTCTGCAGATTGGAATCAGAGGGCGGCACATCCACAAGGTCTATAATACTAATTCGGTAAATTCTATTATTTAATACACAGTTATTTCTGTTTAATCAAAAATTGACTTTCTTTATGTAATATATTATACTTATATTGAGGTGCTGGTCATGGGAATTACAAAGAAGATGTTTATTATTCTAATATCATCATTGATATCCATAGGTTTTGCAAATTCACATGATAATATGAATTTCTATAATTCCTCACATACAGAAAATTTATATGATACAAAAACTTTTGACCTTTATTATGATGATGGTGAACAAGATGAAAGTTTTGCACTACCAAGTCATTATATGAATGAACCTTTCCAGAATGGTGTTGGTTTCTTCTTTGACCTTAAAGATTTCACATTCCTTAAAAATGTTAAGAAGTTCAAGATAACTGAAATAAGCGTCTACGTATGGAAATTCTATCTTATAACTGATAACGAGACAGTGGAGGTTCTCTGTGGAGGAGTAGGAAGTTATTTCGGACCAAAAGGTCCACAAGATGTCCTCTTCGCTGTTCCCCATGGTGGTATAACCTATGATGATATACCTTATGAACAGTATTTTTACTGGGTTAACTGTGATGAGAACGATGGTTCATGGGGAACTGATGATGGCGTAAAGTATGACTATAATGGACTTCCTTTTACATACGATATGGACAAATACAGGGATGAACACGGCAATAACTATCTATGGGTTGCTAAGACACAGGTCAGGTCAGATAATGATATTACTGATAATGATTATGCATTAATTATTGGATTGGATACCAGTTGTCAGCATCACTTTTTTCAAGGGGAGAATTATAATTGGCAAGAACATTACACAAAATTCACATGCATGATAAGATTGAAGATAGAGTTTGATGAGCCAAACCCGGGTATTGAAAACACATCTCTTGGTTCAATAAAGTCAATATTTAAATAAAATTATCAAAAGATATTCTATTCTCACAACTGAACACCATTATACTTTATTAAGCAGATATATATTCATAAAATAGAATATAAAATACTGGTTATATTCCAGAGTTTCATATATGAAGACAGTTGAAGACAATATAAAGGATATAAAAACACCGCTCACATTGGAAATTGTGAGGGAATTAAAGGCGGGCGACATCGTCCAGTTATCGGGCACTGTCTATTCAGCAAGGGACCTTGCACATAAAGCACTAATTGACCTTATAAATGAGGGAAAAGACCTGCCAATTGCTATCAAGAACCAGGTGATATTCTACCTTGGACCCTGCCCGCCGAGACCCGGCTTTGCCTCCAACTCTGCGGGACCCACGACATCGGCGCGGATGGACGCCTTCTCACCGCCACTAATAGAGCTTGGACTTCTTGGTATGATAGGCAAGGGCGAGCGCTCAAAGGAAGTAGTGGATGCGATGGTCAGGTTTGGTGCTGTCTATTTTGCGGCAACCGGCGGTGTTGCTGCGCTACTATCAAAGAGCATTGTATCAATAGAGCCGGTGGCGCTTACTGAACTCGGACCCGATGCGATATACAGGTTGAAACTTGACAGAATGCCACTTATTGTAGCGATTGATTCTGAAGGCAGGAGTTTGTATAGGAGTATATAATACTTTTTTATTTATTATTTAAATAATTACCAACCTATTATCAATACTTCTTGTGTATCATCATTACTTAAAACATATCTATATTTATTAAAGTAATAAACATCTATATTTCTTTTGTATTCTTTAACAAAACTTTTTATCTCTTCTATAGAAGGTATACCATCAGACCTGTAAGATATGCATATAATTGAATCTTTGAATTTATATATTACTTCTCTAAAAATGTTTTTTATTTTCTTGGGGTCATTCCAGGGATTATAAATCCTTTTTAACCTTTTATGCTTAGTTCTATAATCTATCATATTATCCCATACCTCATAATTAACAATTCCTTCAAGAAAATGATAGAAATCTAAATAATCAACTGTTACACCCTTTTGAGAAGTATAAGGCGGGTCAATATAAACAAGGTCATAATTTTCTGAAAGTTCAAATACATCAAGATTAAACGACTTATTATTTCTGTTATTATTGAAAATTAAATTGTTTATCTCATTTACAAAATTCAAGAAGTGAACTTCAAAAGGAGTATCCCATGTTCTTTTATTACCAAAACTTCTTTTAACATCAGCATTCCTAATATATAAATTTTTTCTATGAAAAAGATTAAATGGACGCTTAACAAGAGAGGATTGAAAAAGTGCATAATATGCCAAATATTTCTCATAAATATCTTGTAATGATTCAATATTTTGGATAACTATATCCAACCATTCATTTTCATCATCACTATAATATATATCCTTAAAAGTATTGAATATGAAATTCTTGTAAATCATATTAGTGCTCTTTTCTATTATGGATTTAACCTTCTCTTCCGAAAGTATTACACTATTATTTTCAATCAAAGCCAGTCCAATATAATAATTAAATTTTAGATAATCATTATAATGAACTTCTTTACCCATTCTTTTCATATAATACGCAACCACTCCTGTTCCACCGAATGCATCAAGGAATTTATTAAAAGAAAATTTCTCAATTTTTTCCCATATCCATTTGACAATCTTATATTTACTACCTTGATATCTCGTAGAAGGCAATTTTATTAACCTTAATTCTTTACCAAATAAATCAATCTGCGAAATACTATTTTTCATATATATTTATCTAACTTTTCAATTAAATGATGTTTGCCCCTATATTCTAAATACTCTCGTAAATTTCTATATAGAGGTTTTGCTAACTGTGCTTTTCTAGCCATATCAATGGTCAAATAATACATCCAATAATCATCAAATAAGCTATTACCATCTCCTCCAAAAATCGTGAAAATTCCTTTACCTTCTCTCACCTTTTTAATATTTTTTATTGAGCCAATATTTTTAGTATTGCCACTGCCTGGTGAATCACTTGATAAACACCACTTCTCATACAAGATAATTTCAATATCCCTTATTGGAGGTTTTAGATTTTCAATATTATCAACATTTGAAATCCTTGGTATTAACCACTCCTGTTGTTCTTCTAAATCAAGGTTATCTTTTTCTTTTATATTCTTAAATATATCTGTATAAATTATACCTAAAATATAATGATTAATATATTCATTATACTTAAAAACTATATTTTTACTACTGTCTCTATTTCTAAAATATCCTGTAAATGCACCTAATGTAAAACCAGAGATTTCATTAGAAGATGCTTGTCTATATGATGTTTTTATGTCTAAAGCAATTTTAATATCATCTATTAATATGGAGATATCAGGATAGAAATTCTGTTCGGGTGATAAAATTATCTTAAATTTTTTATTTAATAAATAGTCAGTTATTATAGGAATAACCATAATTTCTAATGCTTTAGATATTAATTTTGTATCCGAACTTAATGAATAAATATTTTTGGCAATATCAATAAAACCTCTTAAAGTCCAATACCCTTCTTCATCATTAAGATGATTTTCAGTATTTTTCATTAATAATCTGAGTTCTTCAACAATTTCATTAACAATCTTATTCATAAAAAATCTTCTTATTATAACAAAATAATAAATTACACAGGTATTTTACCTGCTTGCTGCCTCTCCTCCACCCTTCCATCTTTCAGATACAGTATCCTCCTCGTTATCGCAGCAAGTTCCATATTATGGGTTGCTATAAGCATCGTAGTCCCGAACTGTGCGTTTATCTCAGCAAGCATACTGTGCAGGACCTCCTTGTTCTCACTGTCAAGGTTCCCCGATGGTTCATCAGCAAGCAATATAACAGGTTCCGTGATAATCGCCCTTGCAACAGCTACCCTCTGCGCCTCCCCGCCCGATAACTGCGACGGAAAATGCCCAGCCCTCTCATCAAGACCAAAGCGGTGAAGAAGACCCATCGCACTCTTCCTTACCTTATCCTGCTTCTCACCCCTTATCAGCAACGGTAGCATAACATTCTCAATTGCTGTGAGTTCCGGAAACAGATGGTGAAACTGGAAGACAAAACCAATCTTTCTATTCCTCATTCTTGACCTCTGTGCATCCCTTACCGAGAATATATCAACACCTGCCCAGAAGACCCTGCCATCCGTTGGAGTATCAAGCCCCGCAAGTATATGAAGAAGTGTTGATTTTCCCGAACCCGATGGACCGAGAAGAGAGATAAACTCGCCCTTCTTAAGTTCAATATCTATTCCTTTGAGGATATGAAGCTCGCGCCCACCGGATGGAAACACGCGGTGAATACCGAGTGCGCTCAACACAATGTTATCATCACTCATATCTTATCGCCTCAACAGGGTCAAGTCGCGATGCCCTGAACGACGGATAGATTGTAGCAAGAATGCTTATCAGGACAGAAGCACCGCTTATTATTAAAATATCTCTCACAGACAGGACAACAGGGAGACGGTCAATATAGTAAACATCTTTCGGAAGACCTATATGAACATAGTCGCGAAGGACTATCGCAAGAGCAACCCCAATAATCACACCAATTACTGTCCCCAGAATGCCAACTATGCTTCCCTCAAAGATAAATATTCTCCTGATTGCTCCCCTCGTTGCGCCAAGAGACCTCAATATCCCTATGTCGCGCGTTTTCTCAATCACTGTCATAATAAGTGAAGATGCAATATTGAGCGCTGCGACGAAAACTATCAATACAAGAATGATAAACATCGTTATCTTCTCAATTCGGAGGGCGTAGAAAAGCGATCTGTTCGTCTCCTTCCATGTCTGTATGAGATAGGGGTAGCCAAGGCGCTCTTTCAATCTCTCTGCAATCTTATCAACACCGAAGATGTCAGATACCTTCACCTCAATTCCATTGACGACTCCTTTTTGGGCTATCGCCTCCTGAAGCACGTCCCTGTCAACATAGACGAGGTTAGAGTCATATTCAAAGAGACCCGTGTAGAATATGCCCGTTATCCTGAAGTTCTTGTCCACCGCAGGCACAGGTTGAAATGGCGACCAGACCTGTCTCGGGACAGTGAGAGTCATTGTGTCGTTCAGACCAACTCCAAGGCGGTCTGCAAGAAGAACACCAATCACGATACCACCCGCCATTTCCTCATCCTCATTTACCCTGACCACATTGAAATCAAATGAACCTTCTTTTATATTGTCTTTTATCTTTGAGACCTTTACCTCCTCATTCGTCTTAACACCTCTTATCACTACACCGATAGTATCATAGCGAGAAGAGGCAATACCTTCTGTGAGGACATAGGGAGCACTACCCGTTACTCCTTTAACCTCATCTATCTTCTTGATAAGGTCTTCATAGTTCTTTATGCCTTTCTTTTCAATGTGATTAATGATGATGTGGGCACGATTCCCTAATATCTTGTCTCTCAGGTCAACTTCATAGCCGTTCATGACGCTCATAACGACAATAAGGACAGCAACACCGACTATGACTCCAAGTATGGAGATAACTGTTATGAGGGTGAGAAACGCCTGCTTTCGTCTTGATAGTAGATGTCTGTATGCTATAAAAAATTCAAAGGACATATTTAGGTGGATTATAACAAAAAATGATGTAGAAACAGATATGTTAAAGCATATTATAAATCACTATTCAGACGATATAAATTATTCAATTCTCCAGCTAAATAAGGATAAAGCAGATTTATTATTATAGAAATAATAAGCCATTCTAAACACCTCATTACTACTTTTTACATTGAAAGTTGCAGATTTACTATCATATAAATGGCTCTGATAAGAAAGTGTATATTCCTTGTAATCTTCTGGCATAGTGGCAATATACTGTCCTATAAAATTTACACTATATAATTTCAAGTATTCGCCTAATTTTCCATCTCCCAGATATTTCTGATAATCAAAATTGTTTACCACACCATCAAGATTTATTGTTCTCCTTTCAGAAAAATAACCAAAGATACCGCAGTCCCTGATGGCAAATATCGCACAATCATCAGTATTTTCTTTTGCCCACATTGCTGCATTGTAACTTGCAACCATAAAGTTATTTTTTGCCTTTACATTATGAAAATGAATTTGAGAAATGGTTATAAAAACAACTAATAATATTATCAATAATGGTTTTATTACCCTTGCTAAGAAAAATCTACTAACACTTTTACAAATTTCTGATATTACAATTGAACTAACCAAAAATACAGAAAGCATTGTGTAAGAATAGTGATGGTAATAATGAGCCCACTTGCCAAACAGAATAAAAATCAAGAGAATAATAATTGAAGATATTCCAATGATAAAATCAGCATAGAATCTCTTTTCAAGTTCTTTTCGCTTTAATATTGCGACAATAAGAAATAATACAACACCTGCATAATACTCGGGGTATTCAATCAGGTAATTAAGGTGCAAGAAAGGTCTTGGAAAAGACGACTTCAAAGCCGCTGATATTGTTGTAATATGACCAAAATTTATATAGTTCCATATAAGAAATGGAGAAAATACTATTACTGAAATTAATAATACAATCAGAGAATATAAGAGAGATTTCAATCTCAAATTTTTATAAGATATAGCATATATTAATATGACTGTTATTCCAGTAGTAACTATACCGACTTCCAATCTTGCAAGTGCTAAAAGACCTAATATAGCACCCAAGATAATAGACCTCTTAAACTTGATACTATCTTTAAAGTATACGGTCAGATAGAACCAAAAAAAAGCCATCAAAAGAATTACAAGAGATGCCTCAAAACCACAGGTTATTATGCGGAAGAACCTTGGATATAAAGATAGGGTAATAATCGCAAGAAAACCTAAAAAACCCAACCTGCTTTTAAGCCCTTTAATAATTATGAAAACTGTTAGAAAATAAAAAATACCCTGCAGTATAAATACTCCCCTTACCGCTCCTATTCTGCTAAAACCCACAATAAAGTGAACTGGTATCAATATAAGTAGCCATAGAGGATGATAGCCATTCGTCTTACCTATTCCATCAAATGTTGAGCCATTGCCCAGCGCGATATTCCGCGATATCTGAAGATAGTAGTATGCATCATCAGCAAATGTCACCAATGAGCCTGGCTTTGGAAAGAATGATAATGATGCTATGTAGATACCAAATCCAATAAGTATAAGTAAAATATAAATACTTAATTTATTGCTTTTTTCATCACCACTCATATTGTTTTCACCAAATAATAATCTAATCTCAAACATACTATATTTATTTTTTCACAATAATTAATACGAATTGAACTTCCATATTATGAATAAAGGTGTATTATCTATCTTACTTGAATACTCTGGAAGTCTATAAACCTCATCCTCCCTTTTCATATCAAGAGAGTCAACATTACCCATATAGAGAAGTGAAGGGAATAAAATTGTATATATATCATATTCTCTATTGCCTGGATGAATTAATACTTGCACTATATAATCAACACCATTTATTCTAAGATATTCTTTTATCTTCTTTTCCCTCAAGAACTCCTGATATACAAAGTTATTCACCTTGCCATCAAGATTTATTGTTCTCCTCTCTGAAAAATAGCCAAATATTCCACTATCCTTTAATCCAAATATATCATCCTTATTTGTGTTCTCTTTTGCCCATATTGCACCCTTATAAATAATTACACCATAGTTTTTAAGTAAATCATCATATATCAGGTATAAAGAAAAACAATAGAATACAATAAAGAGGGAAACGAAAATGACTTTTAGTATTAACTGTTTGTATTTAACAATTTTCTTATAAATATAATCAAAGAAAAAAATACCTGTTATAAACATTGGCAGAATAGTATGAGCAAAGTGATGGCTTGTAAGTCCCCATTTACTAAGAAATAAAGAAACAAGAGTTCCAATAAAACTGGATACTCCTATTAATATATAAGGTGGAAGTAAATTACTGAGTGACCTTCTTTTTAGAAATAGTATAATTAAAAACAGTATTATACCAACATAATATTCAAAAAAGTATAATAATGTTAAATAACTAAAATTAATTCTGGGAAATGAAGATTTCAATAACGATGATATAGTCAAAAAGTGACCGAATTCTACATAGTTCCATATAAAAAACGGTGAGATTATAACTAAAGAAAATAGAATCATGCAAATTACATATAATATTAAACTCTTCCCCTCTCTATACTTTACCAGTATCACTAATAAAGGGGTGATGAAAAGAAAGACAAATCCAATATCTATCCTCGCAAGTATTAAGAAACCTACGAAAACACCCATTATTGTGCTATCTCTTAAATTTAACGTTTTCTTAAAAAACTCAAATGAAAAAGACCAGATGCAGGTTATCAGAAAGATTACAAGCATTGCCTCCATACCAACTGATATGATGTGGAAGAACTTTGGATATAATGACAGAGCAACGACTGAAAGAATACCCAATAAGTTCACTTCATTTTTTAATCTGCGAAGGATTATTAAGAGTGTAAAAAAGTATAATAGTGATTGAATTATAAACACAGCCCTCACAGAGGCAATTCTACTAAAACCTGTAATAAAATGGACAGGTATTAAGATGATAAGCCATAGCGGATGATAGCCATTCGTCTTATTTATACCATCAAATGTTGAGCCCTGACCAAGTGCTATATCTCTTGATATCTGCAGATAATAATATGCATCGTCAATAAGTGAAGGAACTGCTTTCAATGTTGGATAAAAAGCAAATGCGGCGAGAAAGACGCTCATTATTATAATGATAATTATAACAAGGCGATGAGAATGATACGATTCATTTTCCATTCAAAAAGGCCTCTTATTAGGTTCAATAATATAATAACAAAAACCCAATGAGCCAAGATTAAAAAGTATTCATAATTGACAATCTTTGTAAAGATTGATTTTCTTATATATTTTTGTGAAATCTCCATATAACTAAAATTGATGAACTACCTCCCTCATCCACATAAAATTGCGACCTGAATACCTCATCCTCCTTTTTCAGTTCTAATTTACTATCTTCACCTCCATATAACCTGCAGGGATATATCTGTTCATATACACCATAATCGCTTTCTTTCAGAGGCACTGAATGCTGGACAATATAATCAACATCGGTCAACTTAAGGTATTCATTCAATCTTCCATCTCTCAGATAATCCTGATATACAAAGTCATTCACAACGCCATCAAGATTTATTGTCCTTCTATCAGAAAAATAACCAAATGTTCCACAATCCTTCATAGCAAATATTGCACTTTTATCTGTATTCTCACTCGCCCACATAGCCCCTTCAAAACTCACCTTCCTGAATGATTTTAACGTATCCTTATGAACAATATATTGTGAATAACCTGAGAAAATTATTAAAAATAAAATTATAATGATTCCTACGAACCTTGGTGAAACTATCTTTGATATTTTTTTGTATACCCCTTCTACAAATATTGCAGTAAATATAAATATAGGTAGAAGGGTTGGTGCATAGTGGTGACTGAAATGTGCCCACCTGCCAAAAAGCAAGAACGAGATGACCATAATAAGAGACAGTATACCAATAACAATGTCAGATAGTATCCTGTCTGATGTGGTATTTCTTCTCAAAAACAGTATGAATAGAAATAAGATGACTCCTATGTAATACTCAGGATATGTCATCAGATAATTGTAGTGAAATAATGGATGGGGGAATGATGACTTCAGAGATGCGGAAATGGTCATAATATGTCCAAAACTGACATAATTCCATATAAGAAATGGTAAGATAAACAATACTGCAGTAAAGCCAGATGTAAGAACAACCGATATAGTTCTTATCTTCCAATTTCTATATCTAAATATAAGAATAAATATCAATGTAATAAAAGCAAGAATAATCCCTGCCTCAAATCTTGACAGAATTACAAGACCCAATAAAAGCCCTAATATCAAAGCATTCATGATACTTCCCTTACTATTGAAGAATCTAATTAAGTAAAACCAGAATAATGCCAATAAGAATAGTAATAAGGATGATTCAAGCCCTACAGTGAGTATATGAAAAAACCTTGGATATAATGAGATAGCAAGAATGCTTATAAGCCCAATATAATCTGACTCCCTTTTCAAACCTCGCAGAATGATAATAACTGTAAGAAAATAGAATATCGCCTGTATTACAAACACTGCCCTTAGCGCACCTATTCTACTAAAGCCAACAATAAAATGCACAGGTATCAGTATAAAAAGCCATAGCGGGTGATAACCATTTGTCTTACCTATTCCATCAAATGTTGAGCCATTGCCCTGCGCGATATTCCGCGATATCTGAAGATAGTAGTATGCATCATCAGAAACAGAGCAGACAAGTCGCTCCTTTGGAAAAAACGAAAAAGACAGTATATAAATACTTACAATAAGGATAATAATTGAGGACCACCGAAGATTAATATTTCTCTTTGTCTTCTCTTCCATTCTCACTTGACTAACAAAACTGCTTTGATAGTATATACTAATATATCATATAGGAGGATAAAATATGAAATTAGGAGAGATATATAAGATTGCTATAGAAGAGGGGATGAAGGTTGACCTGAGGGGTTATGAATTTATGAAATCAGAATTAGAAAGAGAAAAGATAAGATATAATGAAATGAGCGACAATGAAAAGGAAAATTATGATGCCGAACGGCTGACAAATCCATATCCTGACACCAGAATACTTCTAGGTGACACAAAGACCGAAATAAAGTGTGCCATTATAGGCATTGATATGGATGCGAGCGAGGTTCTGCTAGCAGACCGGCTTCGTGAGAAGGGAGAGAGTATAGACCTCATCTGGTCTCACCACCCGGAGGGCGTAGCAAGAAACTACCTGTTTGATGTGATGTGGATGCAGGCAGATATCCTTCATAAATATGGCGTCCCTATAAATGTCGCTGAGGGCATCCTTGACCCACGCATTCAAGAGGTTAGAAGAGCCCTTCTTCCCTCAAACAGTTTCAGGTCCATTGACGCAGCGAAACTTCTTGATTTTTCATTTATGTGCACACACACTGTTGCAGATAATCATGTCACCGACTTCCTCCAGAACCTTTTTGATACAGAGAAACCAGAAACAGTAGGCAAATGTCTTGACCTTCTTGAATCAATCCCTGAATATAAAGACCAGAAGAGATTGGGAATGGGTATGATTGTTCTGGCGAAGTCAAAGGCAAGCGAAACAAACCTTAAAAAAATAACCGCAGGAAAAGTATTCATTGATATGACAGGTGGAACAGGTGGTTCAAAGGAGGCGTTTGAAAAACTGACACAGACAACAGAGATTGGAACAATAGTCGGTATGCATATAAGAGAGGAATGCCTGAAGATGGCAAAAGATAATCATGTAAATGTCATTATTGCAGGACACATGGCATCAGATACATTGGGTATGAACTTGCTCCTTGACAAAATTTTGAAGAAAGGCGACTTTAAGATAATTACCACCTCAGGATTTACAAGAATCCCAAGGTCATAATAATATATTAAGGAGATATATATGGACAAGATTATAGAAACTATCCTTGAGATAGCACGACTTGAGGGTGCACAGAATGCAGAAATAAGAATTGAGGATATAAAAACGGAGTCAGCGTCATGTAAGGATGATAAAGTTGAGGGAATTACAGAGAGCACAACAATTGGATATGGTATAAGAGTGCTGTTAAACGGAAGTTGGGGATTTTCTGCATCAAATCGTTTTGAGAAAGACGAAGTGGAAAGGGTGGCAAAAGAGGCATGTGATATTGCAAAAGCATCATCTCTTGCGAAACTTGATGATGTTGTATTAGATGACGCAAAACCACAGAAGGGGGTTTACAGGACAGAAATAGAGATAGACCCGTTCAGTGTGCCATTAAGCGAGAAGATTGACTGTCTTCTCTCAGCAACAAAAGAACTGAGAAAAGAGAGTAAGGTAAACATCGCCCAGGGTTTTTATTCTGGCAGTCGCAACAAGAAGATATTTGCATCACTCAGTGGTTCATACATTGAGCAGGAGATATATGTCTGTGGTGGTGGAATAACTGCAATAGCAGTAAGTGAGAGTGATATGCAATCTCGCTCCTACCCCAACTCTTTCAGAGGAAACTTCGCAACCGCTGGTTATGAATGCTTCAAAGGTCTTAATCTTGTTGAGAATGCACCAAAGATAGCAGAAGAGACAGGTTCCCTTCTGAGTGCAAAGGCATGCCCTGCAATGACCGGAACACTTATCATTGATGGCAATCAACTCGCACTTCAAGTTCACGAGTCATGCGGTCATCCAATAGAACTAGACAGGGTTTTTGGCACGGAGGCATCATATGCAGGGACATCATTTCTAACCCCAGATAAACTTAACAAATTGATGTATGGTTCACAGATAGTAAATATAGTAGCAGACGCCACTGTAAAAGGCGGTCTCGGCACATTTGGTTATGACGATGAAGGTGTGCCTGCCCAGAGAACAGCGATAGTCAAAGATGGTCTATTCGTTGGATACCTTATGAGCAGGGAGACAGCACCGAAGATAGGCAGGCGTTCAAATGGTGCAATGAGGGCTGATGGCTGGCATTCTCTTCCTATAATCAGAATGACCAACATCAACCTGCTCCCCGGTGAATGGACGCTTGAAGACCTTATTGCAGACACTGACGATGGCATCTTCGTCTCAACAAATAAGTCATGGTCAATAGATGACAGGCGCGTGAACTTCCAGTTTGGATGCGAGATTGCCTGGCAAATTAAAAATGGTAAACTGACAGAGATGTATAAAAATCCTGTTTATGCTGGAATAACAACAGAGTTCTGGAATTCATGCGATGCTATATGTAATGATAAATACTGGATAATGTGGGGAACACCGAACTGCGGTAAAGGTGAGCCCGTTCAGACAATGAAGGTCGGTCACGGCACAGCACCTGCAAGATTCAGAAATGTGAAAATAGGCATTAAGAAATAATGTAATTAAAAAGAACATTATAGTAATCTAACAATAATTGAGATGGAAGTTATCTATCCAAAGGGCATACTGGGACAACTTATAAATGAGATAAGCAAGTTCCCGGGTGTCGGTCTGAGAAGCGCCGAGAGGATAGCATACTATCTGATACTTTCAGGTTCAGATAGAATATCTTCTTTATCTGAGATTCTAAATCTTGCAAAAGCAAGATTAAGGCGATGCAGGTTATGTGGTGATATAACAGAGGGCGATATCTGCGATATATGCAGGAACCCTAGAAGAGACCATACAATACTATGCGTTGTCCGAGAGCCACTCGCAATTCTCGCAGTTGAGAGAAGCGGTGAATACAGTGGTCTTTACCACTCACTTGAAGGGCTCATATCACCACTTGATGGTGTCAAACCCGAAGACCTGCGAATTGGCGAACTTATGGGGCGTCTAAACGACGGTGTTGAGGAGATAATAGTAGCCCTTGACCCATCAGTAGAAGGCGATGTCACAGCTATGTTCATAGCAGATATGATAAAGAAAAAGGGAATCAAGGTGACTCGCCTTGCCTACGGGCTTCCCGTCGGTTCAGATATTGAGTTCGCTGACTCAACAACAATAAGAAGAGCGCTTCAGGGAAGACAGGAAATATAAAATCTACTATCAAAAAATGTGGTAAAATAAATAATCGTGAGTTTCGTAGAACAGGAGGTTTAGTGTGAAAAAACTTTTAGTTATCTGGCTGCTTATATTGCTCGCATTTGGATTCTCCTGCAAGAAAAAGGCAGAAGAAGGAAACCCTTATGCTACTCCCGAATCAACAATCAAAGAATACGCAAAAGCGATGAAAGAAGGGGACTTTGAGAGAGCCATAAAGTGCTACTCACAGGATGCCCTTGTTGATATGAACCCTCTTCAGGGAAAACTCACTCCCGCTGAAATGAAACAACTCTTCCTATCAAGTTTAAAGGCATCTCAGGGAGCATTCAAGACAGGTGATATAACAATCGTAGAGGTAAAAATGACTGCAAAGATAAAATTCAAGGTCGGAGATGAAGACAGGGAATTACAGATGATTAAGGAGCCAGAGGGTTGGAAGATAGCAACGCATCTATAATACTTCTTACATTTCTATTTCTAATCAATATTTCTCTCATATCTATATCTGGAGCAGAAGACCTCCCGGGCAAATTAACTGTGAGCAAGGAGGATGGCCCGATATATTCTGTTCCAACCGATGATAAACCATACAGAGGCATCGACCTTATATTTCCAGTATTCTCTGCAAAACCAAAAACGCCTGAATATGCCTTTGACAGCGGTAGAAGCGACTTCAGATGCATAGCCCGTCCAAATCACTTTGGAAATGACCTCTTCGCACCACTGGATACAGTAATCGTCGCTCCTGCTCCAGGAAGGGTCATTATGGCTGTCCTCACACCCGGTCGTGGTCCTGGAAACAAGATTGCAATAGACCATGGAAATGGTGTTATCACTTATTACCTCCATATGGATAGACGGTTTGTAAAAGCCGGTGATTGGGTTGAGAGAGGTGAGACAATAGCACTCGTTGGAAATACAGGAAATGCGAGCACAACGCCAACCCATCTTCACTTTGAGATAGACCTTGATGTGTCAGAGCAGAGAAAGCCCGATTGGTTTACCTCTTACATTGACTATATGCCATTTCCAGGTGTTGTTCATCTTCACTCATCAGACCCACTTGCATATACCGTATCAAAGAAACAGTAAATAATATGACCCGCTCAAAATATCTCCTTATTGTAAACATTGCAATAATCGGAACTGTTATAAGTGCAACTGTCAACCTGACATCACCATCAACCCCTACTGATATTGCACTGTTCAATGATAAAGTTTATATATCAACATTTGGCGGTGGTATCGTTGAATTAAATAAAAATCTAAAATATATAAGGACGATAACATCTGCTGATGGTCTTGGAGTAAACCTGATTCAATCTCTTCAGGCATCAGGCGATAAACTATGGTATGGAACAATAGAGGGGCTCGGCTATATTGACCAGCAGGGAAAATCAGCATATATATACTCACCGGGAAACTGCCGACTTGTTGATGTCAATGATATATGTGAGTGCAAAGACGACATATGGTTTGCAACAGAAGAGGGCGCTCTTGCATACAATAAACTGCTTGACGCCTGGAACCTTCACTTCTCGGAGGAGGGTGCAATACTGAATGACCTCTACTCAATTGCAACAATTGATGACAGGGTCTATTTCGGTGGCGTGGACAGAATATTCTGGTATGACTACACAGAAAACAAATGGGGTCATAGGGATTTAACAGAAAAATATTCAGAAATATATATTAACGATATAAAAGAACTATACGGAAAATTATTAATAGCAACAACAAATGGCTTATATGAATATATTCCATTTGAAGACAGATTAATCTATCCTTTATTGAATTTGAAAGATGAGGTCGGCACAATCTATCAAACTGGCAAAGAGATAGTCTTTGGTTCTAAATTAGAGATAGTAAAATTGGACACTGAGAGCGGAAAATATGAGATAGTTAAACTTTCCGGTGATATTCGCAAAGATGAAGTAATAAAAGGCATATTGGAGATAGGAAGCAAATTGGTCTGTATAACCGGAAATGGTGCTTATACAATGGTTGGTAATAAAGTTGTGAAGATAGACCTTGAAAGTGCTCTTCTGGGTCCAGCCGTTTACGATATAGAGAATTTCCAGAATATTATATATGTTGCAACAACAAATGGTGTAATGAGATTTGATAATGGCAAAGTTGATAATTTATTTCAAACAAAAGAGCAAGACCCACCTCAGTGTATTGGTTTTCTGGGTGATAAAACAATAGTTGGAACAAGGTCAGGTCTATATATACCCGAAAAGAAGGTTACAAAATATATAAAAATGCCACCGGTCAACCATATTATGAAATATAAAGATAAAACTTATGTTGCTACCGATGGCGGCATGTATATTATTAATATATCTGGCAATATTGATAAGTCGTTTGATGTCTCATCCGGTCTTCCAAACAACAGAATATCAGATTTATTGATATATAAGGACAAGATATATGTCTCAACACTCGGTGGTGGCTTGGCGATAATTGACCCTGAAAATTACCAGGTCATTGAAAAACCCGAGGTATTCAAAAATATTGACTCAAATTATATATTCTCCCTTCTCACATATGGCAACTATCTCTTCATCGGTTCATGGGACAGAGGACTTTTCATATACGATGGCACTGATGTCAAGAATATCACCTGGGGTGATGGTCTGAGGCATACTGATATCTGGGCAATGGACCTTTACTATCCATATCTCTTTCTATCTGTCAGGGCATGTGGCATTGATATTTACGATATAGAAAAGAACGCTGTCGTCGGCTATATCTCATCATCAGATGGTCTTGGAAGCGACTATATCAGAAGCATCAGGGTTGTTGACAATAAGGTATGGTTTGGCTCTGCAGGGGGACTTGCAATTGCTGATATTAGTGATATTATTTCACTTCTGAAGGTGGCAAATTGAGGGGAAGATATATAACATTCATCTCGTTAGTCGCACTTCTTATAATCCTTCTCATCTCAATAAAGATGATAAAGGGTGCTATCTCACCTGTTGGCACTTCAGGTGAAGAGAGGTTTGTAGAATTTCGCGTTGAAAACGGTGAGAGCACAAAAAGCGTGGCAAAACGTCTTGAAGATGAGGGTATCATCAAAAACAAATTTGCATTAAAAATGCTTGCAAAGATAAAGGGTCTTGATAAAAAGATTCAGGCGGGTCTATACCGCCTTTCAACAAATATGGGCATAGAGGAAGTCCTTTATATTCTGACAAATGGAAGGATTTACACAATAGATGTGACGATACCCGAGGGTTTTACGACAGAGATGATAGCGAAGCGCCTCGCAGAGAAGGGTCTCGCAGATGAGAAGAGATTCCTTGAACTCTGCCAGAAGCCCGAACTATTTGATGGCATTCCAAAGGGAGTGAAGACGCTTGAGGGCTACCTCTTTCCCGATACATATAAATTTGGTCCCGATACAACTGAGGAGGAGATTATAAAAACGATGATTGGTAAGTTCAAAAGTGTTTATGAGGAAGTTTCAAAGGGTTATAATGGCAAATTAAATGAAAATCAGATTATCACGCTTGCCTCTATCATTGAGAAGGAGGCGTATTTTGACAGAGAGAAGCCGGTTATCTCTGCGGTCTTCCAGAACCGCCTCAAAAAAGGTATGCGGCTCGAGTCCTGCGCCACAGTCCTGTATGTTGTGAGAAGGCCGAATGGTCCGGTTTACTATGCCGACCTGAAGGTTGACAGCCCTTATAATACATATAAATATTCAGGGCTTCCACCGGGACCAATATCCTGCCCCGGCGCCAGGTCAATAAAATCAGCCCTCTATCCTGAGAATAACGATTACATGTATTTCGTCTCTCTCGGTGATGGCACTCACCACTTCTCAAAGACATTCGCCGAGCACGAGAAATACAGGTTGGGGAAAGTGAGCCCCATGAGATAAAATATAATATTTAAAATACATGTTGTTTTATATATTTATGAACAGGTAAGTTTTATGGCTCTGAAAGAACTATCTCACGGGGGGGAGCATATGTTTTATTATGTATATGTATTAATCAGCGAGAAAGATAATAATTTCTATACTGGTTATTCAAAGGACATCAACAGGAGGGTAAAAGAGCACAATAATGGTAAAGTATTGTCAACAAAAAGGAGAAGACCATTGAAGTTAGTATATTTTGAGGGCTGTGTGAGCAAGAACGATGCAAAAGATAGAGAAAAAAATCTAAAAACTGCATCGGGAAAGAGATATTTGAAAAATAGAATGAAATATTATCTGACCCATAATATCAAGTAGAATTTCCTCTTTAATTGATATTATAACAATGTAGCGTCGCCATTTGACAAGGTAAACCTTGCCTTGTCTCCATTACTATTGCCTGAAATTTTATAATTTAACAGATTATTTAACTGATTGGACTTGATTTAACCACATATTTTATTAATAATATATAAATCGGGGTGTTGGATTATAATGGTATTCAATAGATATAATAAGTCGGAGGGTTGTCATTTTCTCAGACGACTTTGCGAGCAGTTTGAGAAGAATATCAGAAAGTATGAGTCATCATCATACAATGAGTCGGATACCCGCCAGGACCTCATAGAACCGCTATTTATCGCACTCGGCTGGGATGTCCGAAACGAGCAGAACCTCGCCCCCGACTATAAAGAGGTCAAATATGAGGGCAGGGTTCGCGTAAAAGAAGAGGGGCGCGAGACCATAAAGAACCCCGACTATGAGTTCAGATACGGCTTAAAGACATTCTTCCTCGTTGAGGCGAAAGCCCCACACATAAAAATACCCGATGCCCAAAGCGCCTTCCAACTTCGTAGATACGCCTGGTCAAAGCACCTACCTATATCAATACTCACCAACTTTGAGACACTTTGCGTCTACGACACCCGCCCCAAGCCAAATATAAAAGATGACCCAAGAATGGCTCTCATAAAGGAGATTAGATACACTGACTACGCCCACGAGTTTGACTTCCTGTGGAACACAATCTCATACACAGCGGTAGTAACGGGCGCCTTTGATAGGTTCGCAGAGGAGACAAAGGGCAAGCGCGGTATGATGGATGTTGACGACGCATTCCTCGCCGAGATTGAAAACTTCCGCGAAGTTCTCGCAAGAAATATCGCCCTCAGAAACAAACTTGATATATACCAGTTAAACAATATTGTCCAGAAAACAATAGATAGAATTATATTCCTTCGCGTCTGCGAGGACAGGGATATTGAAAGGTATGAGAATCTAAGGGAGATAGCAGAAGGTGGAGATAGCATATATGCTCGCCTTCTGAGATACTTTGATAGAGCACAGGATAGATACAACGCGGGGCTATTCAATATGAGGGAGGATAAAATCGCCCGTGAAATCAAAATTGATGATAGAGTCCTCAAAGATATAATACTTAGTTTATACTATCCTTCACCTTATGCCTTCTCTGCCATACCCGTTGAGATACTTGGGCAGGTCTATGAGAGGTTTCTCGGCAAGACAATACGGCTTACGCCATCGGGGCAGGCGAAGGTTGAGTATAAGCCCGAGGTGAGGAAGGCGGGGGGCATATACTACACACCAAAATATATAGTTGACTACATCGTTGAGAACACTGTTGGTAGATTGCTTGAAGGAAAAAAGCCCGGTCAGGTAAAGAAGATTAGAATTCTTGACCCCGCCTGTGGCAGTGGCTCATTTCTCATTGGCGCCTACGACTACCTCACCCGCTGGTTCCTCTCAAAATACACAGAAGATGCAGATAAGCACATAAGAAAGGAGATATACAGAGATGCGAAGGGCGAGTTTCACCTGACGATTGACGAGAGAAAGCGTATCCTTATGGATAACATCTATGGTGTTGACATAGACCCGCAGGCGGTGGAGGTTACGAAGTTGTCATTGCACTTGAAGGTGCTGGAGGGCGAGACGGGCGAGACGCTTGATGGGCAGTTGGCGCTGATAAGGGAGCCGGCGCTTCCCGACCTTGAGAGGAACATAAGGTGCGGGAACTCGCTTATTGGTCCCGACTTTTACAGGCAGTTTGATATAGGACTATTTGATGATGATGAGATAAGGCGTATAAATGTCTTTGACTGGAACGATGATGAGAATGGATTTGGCGAGATAATGAGGGAAGGGGGTTTTGACGCTGTCATAGGCAATCCACCGTATTTGAATATAAGAACTATATCGAGTGTTTATTCTGATGAATTTAAAAACTACTTAATAAATAAATATTTATCAAGTTCTGGTTGTTTTGATATATATGTGAATTTTATAGAAAAATCAAAAGAATTATTAAATAAAGAAGGTATATTTGGTTATATTATTCCAAATAAAATTATGACAATGAATTATGCTAAAAAAATAAGAGAAATTATTTTGAGAGAAACATTCTTAATTGAAATTTTTGATGTATCAAAAGAGAATGTTTTTAAAGGTTCATCTGTTTATCCTATTTTATTGTTCTTTAGCAAGAAGAAAGAAAATAAGAAAACCACAATAAAGATTTCAAAGAATAAGGTTATTGATTTTCAAGAGCTTAAATTAGACCAAAAGGAATTCTTAGATAACGAAAAATATATTTTTAGTTTTGGAACTAAGCTTATTATTAAAAGAGTTTTAAATGAGAACATAAAATTGAAGGATATTAGTGATGTATATTCAGGTACAACAGGATTTCAGGCTCACGCTTTAAAAAATTGTATAAAAGAAATAGAAATGATTGATAAAGATGATATAAAAAATTATGTTGAATTTATTGTTACTGGAAATATTGATAGATACTTTTTTAAATTGGGTAATGTTAGATATATGAAAAAATATTATGAAAGACCCATGTTAAATCTGAATTGCAAAATTATTACTAAAAATAAATTTAATATATATAAATCAAAGAAAATTGTTATTGCTGGTATGACAAAAAGAATAGAAGCAACAATAGATGAAATTGGAGTTGCATTAGGTGTAAGTACTTATACCATATTAAATAAGAATTTAATTTATGAATATGTTTTAGGTTTGTTAAATTCAAAACTAATGAATTATATATTTAATGGTTTATTTGAATCTAAACATTTAGCTGGTGGATATTTGGCGATAAACAAAACACAGCTTGAACAGCTGCCAATTCGTGTTATTGACTTCAATAATACTGAGGATGTTAAGATGCACGATGAGATGGTTCGCCTCGTTGAGCGTATGATGGACTTAAAGAAGCGATATCATGATACGGAAGATGCTCGTCTACGCCAGCAATTAGACCACGCCATAAAAGCCACCGACGAGCAGATTGACAATCTTGTATATAAATTGTATAATCTGACAGATGAGGAGATAAGAGTGGTGGAGGGGGGATAAAGTAAAATATTATGAATGAAGAAAAGAATGATAATTGGTTTAAAAAGAATTGGAAAAATTTACTTTCCGGTTTAAATATAGTAGTAATAATAGGTGTTTTTATTTTTGTAGGAAGAATTATTGAATGGAAATCTAATTTAAATGATGAAATAAAGGATATAGGACAAGATATGAAAGATGTAAGGGAGTTAATCGGTAAGTTTAGTAGTATTGAAGGGGAAATGGATAAATTAGACGAAAATATTATCTATTTAAACAAAGATATTCAAGATATTAAAGGAATTATATTTGGACATATTAAATATTATGGTGGAATGGGAGGTGGTGAATTTGAAGAGGTAAAGTTATATAAAGGAACTGTTGGTTTTATTAGTTCAAAAAGTGGTTCAATTACTTATTCAGGAATATCTTATAATCCATTTGAAAAAGTTGCGGCAATAAATAAAGCTTCTGAACTAAGTAAAGATATTCTAATACAACAAGAATTACGTGTAATGCGTTCTGAATATGCAGATGATTTTAAAGGAGGAAGTTTTACAGGTCCATCTGTTATTGTTAAAGTAATAGATGTATTTTATGATTATAATCATCCACAGAGGTATCTTTTATTATCAGAAGCAGCATCAAGTGAAATAGGATTAACAAAAGAAAAGGGATTGATGAAAGTAATAATTACAAAAGTTGAAGATATAAATAAAACAAAAGAATAAAAATAAAGGAGGTGAAATAAATGAATAAAGAAAAAGATATATTACGTAAAATAGATCTTATAGAACCTTATTATAATCAAATAAGAGATACAATAGATAATGCAAAGTCTAATGCTGAATGGATTATACGTATTTCAGGTACATTTATAAGTTTAATTTTTGTAGGAATATCATATATGGCTGATATAACAGAAAAAACCAATTTAATTATTTTTATTTCATTATTTTTATTATTTATATCAATATTGATATCAATATATCTTTGGTATGCTATGAGACCTTCTATTATATACCCTCGTTTGAAGGATCCTAATTTGGCATTTAAAATAGCAAAAAAAATAGATTTAAAATCAATTGCCATATGGAAAAATAAAAGCTATAATAATATGTTAGAAACTTATAATAAAAATGTTAGACTATTAGTAATTTGTTATGTAACATTTTTCATTGGTTTATTATTATTGTTTTTTGATATTGAGTTATATTTTTTAGATAAAATAGGGTTACAAAGATTTTTTGATTATGTAATTGGGTTTTTTAAAAATACTTTTACTGGTTTAATATAAATCTTAAAAATAGGAGGTGTTTAGTTTATGTCAGAAGAAGAAAAAAATAATAATTCGCCAAAAGAAGAAGATACTTCTAATAATGTGAAAAAGCCTGAAAGTTCTGAAATCCCCCCCAATCCTGATTCTAGAAATAGTAAGCCAAAAGATGAATCATCATTTGAACCGATCATTGTAAAGGAGTTAAGAAGGATTGAAACTGAAAATGAAAAGATAACACTTAGAAAAGAAACTGAAAATGAAAAGATAACAACTAGAGAAGAAACTAAAGAAATTAAAAAAGATAAAGAAAGAGAAAAGGGAAAGAAAAGCAAAGAATAATAACAATGATAATAAAACCTAAAAAGAAAAGTTAAAAGAATACTTATATGCTTGCTTGACTTCAATAATCCTGAGGATGTTAAGATGCACGATGAGGTGGTTAGTCTGGTGGAGAGGATGATGATATTGAAGAAAAGATACAATGATATAACTGATGAGAAAGTCCGCCAGCAGTTAGACCACGCCATAAAAGCCACAGACGAGCAGATAGACCAGTTGGTATATAAATTGTATAATTTAACGGAGGAAGAGATAGCGGTGGTGGAGGGGGGTAATTTAAAATAATATATTGACAAATAATACTACATATAGTATAAATAAATATGTTAAAATACAATATATAGTATAATAAGGTGGTGATTATATGGTTAAAATAAATGAAGAAAAGAAAATTGTACTAATAGAAAAATATGATAAGGAATATAAGGATGGAAAAAGTAAAAGGGTTTACATTAATAAAAGGTCTCCCTCTAATTAATGTAAATATAATAACTTTAGGAGGGGGTGATATAATTTGAATTTTAGAAGATCAAAAACATATTGGGATAAGTTAACAAAACATCCTACACTTCATGAATTAGAGAATGCAGTTCGTTTTTCTCTGTATCACGATGAGAGCGGTAGTTATCATTGTGATCGTTGGGTATCGACAGGTCTTTTATGGGTTCCTGAAAAAGAAAAAGATTATATTTATAATATTTTAAGAGAAGTAAGAGATGAATATGGATACTATGAGAAAATACATTATTATGATTTACAAAGTAAATTTGAAGGTAAATATAGTGCAAAAGCAAGAGTTGCTCGTGATTGGATGAAAAGATATGTAAGTAATATTTCTTATATTACTTATTTTTATTGTATAGTTGTTGATAGACAACATTTTAAATATGATAGAAGCAGATTTGCTAAAAGATTTCATGAATATAATAAATTTACTTCACAAGGTATAAAAAATAGTCTTATTTGGAATATGAATATGTACAAAGATAAAGTAATTATATTGCAAATATTTTCTGATAATAAAGTTAAAAGACCTGAAGGTCTAATAGCAGATGGGGTAAATACTGATAACTTTGAGGAATATATAAAAGATAGCATTTTATTAGATGAAGTATATGATAGTCGTATACCAAAAATAATTTTGAAGGATGAACCTATTATATGTATAGATAAAGAAGTAGCTAATAAATTTCCTAAAGAATATGAAATTTTACAGCTATGTGATATTTTAGTAAGTAGTGTATCTGGAACTATTTTTAGGAGATCCAAAGTAGAAACTAAATCTTGGCTTTCGGATAATATTGCAAAATTAATATTAGATACTAGAAAAAAACCTTGGCAACAAGAATATGGTTTACATAGAAGATTTTCTGTTAGTTATTTTCCAGACCAAAGAGGTTGTTTTTATAATAATGGTACAATTTGTTTAAGTAGTAATTCTGAACAACAGATTCTTTTTTAATTTTTTTTTTATTTAAAGGAGGTGAAATTATGGCAGAACCATTTCCAGAAAGTGTTGTTGAAGAAGCATGGAATATATCCGGTGGCAAATGTGAATGTACTCGAAAAACACATTATCATACGGGGAGATGTAATAAAGAATTGATTAAGAAAAATAGAGGAAAACGTGGAGAATTAGGATGTTGGGAGCCACATCACAAGATAAGTACAGGTGAGCCAGTTCTTTCTAATTGCGAGATTTTATGTTGTAAATGCCATTATGAAACATTCTAATTCGCCTTGTTGAGCGTATGATGGATTTGAAGAAGCGGTATTATTAGACGACAGATGCGCGTCTCCGCCAGCAGTTAGAACACGCCATAAACGCAATAAATGTAGCGTCACCATTCCTATGGCGACGAATATAACATATCGTTCTTTATTTCTTGTTGAATATAAAATTAAAATTCTTTCTGTTTTTATCCTTGACAATAATTCATTTCAATATAATAATCTTATAAAATATTTTAACTCCAGAAGAGGAGGTTAAAAGTAATGATTTTACTTCATTTTGATATTCGTGATATCTTCAGGGCTGTTAAAATCGGCTTTGCCGCAAAGAAGATATGGATTCACTTCTCATATCTCTTCTACGGTCTTCTCATCTATGACATACTCATATACCTTGGCGCCAGAATAAGCGGTTATGACATCAAGGCGATGTGGCAGGCATACCACTTCTTCCCCTGCCCCTACTCACCTGTCTTCCCCATACACTTCAATCTCATCGGCTCCATTATGTTCTGGGTTGGCGTTGCTGTTATGGTCATACTCTGGTTCCTCGCATCCGCCGCCGTCGGAAAGATTACGATAGAGCAACTGCGCGGCAACGATTTCTACTCAAGAAAAGAAGCGTGGAGCTTTATAAAGAAGAACTGGAAGGCAGTAATCCTCAGCCCCATAGCACTTATTCTCCTTATGGTTATCTTATTCGTCGGTGGTATGATAGTCGGCGCCTGGCAGGAGATACCCTATGTCGGAGAGATTATAACATCGCTTCTCTCAATACCCATATTCATTGTCTCGCTCTTCTTTGTTTTACTGGTTGCTGTCATCCTTCTTTCATTCATAATGACACCCGCTATTGTTGCCTCAACAAAGAATGACACATTTGAGACGATGTTTGAACTCTTCTCATCTCTGACAGGTCAGCCGTGGCGGATAATCCTATACAATACACTGCTATGGATTATTGCACCGATTGGAACAGCGCTGTTCTTTATCGCATCGCTCTTTGGACTCAAAGTTATATTCGCCTGCTATTACTATGCTTCAACAATTATCCATACCCCTGAAAAGGTGAATACTCTCTTTGCCTATGCCCTGCAATATATGCCCAATCTGCCTTTCGTAAAAGCCCTGTGTCCACTCTGTCAGAAGTTCTATTCATACCTTGTCTTGATACCCGCAGGCATTCCTAACTTTAAGATTGTCTTCTACGAGACAATGTCCTGGAGCATTCATCTATCTGGCTTCATACTTGGACTTTCATTGACCCTGATATACCTCTTTGTAGCATCATATTGCCTCACAGTAAATTCAGTCGGTCAGGTCTTAATCTACACAATCGTAAGAAAGAAGAAAGATGATGAAAACCTTCTTGAAATGCTTGATGAAGAATTGGAGGAACCTGTTATACCATCATTAGAGGAAGAGAAGAAAGAAGAGGCAACGGAAGAGAAAGAGGAGAAGAAGAAAGAGAAAGAAAAATAGACGATATTGGACTTTGCTTCCGATTATTTCTTGATTATCATAGTAAGGGGCACGATTTCAGGTCTTGCCCCTTTAATTATAGTTATTACTTTTTTAACGGGAGGGAGAAAAAATGAGGATTATTTTGACTATTATTACAATACTTTCAGTCCTGTCTGGAATATCATCTGCCATTGAATATAAGAATCCAAAAGTAGTCATTGAGACAGACAAGATGAATATCGTGCTTGAGGTATATCTGCTCGACACGCCGATAGCGGCAGGCAACTTCCTTATGCTGGTGAAGAAGGGATTCTACGATGGTCTGATATTTCACAGAGTAGAACCGAACTACGTGGTCCAGGGTGGAGACCCCGAGGGGACTGGTTATGGTGGTCCTGGCTACACAATTCCTGATGAACCAAGCCCATATAAGCACCTGAGGGGAAGCGTGGGTATGGCAAAGACGCCAGAACCGAACTCCGCTGGAAGTCAGTTCTATATCTGCCTTGAGGACCTCCCCAAACTGGATGGTAAATATACTATCTTCGCAAAGGTAATTGAGGGTATGGATGTTGTTGACAGGATTGCAATTGGTGATAAGATGAAGCGTGTATATATTCAGGAGGAAAAATAAAAAAACAGATTACAATAAACGCAGAGACAGATTATAATCTGTTCAGGAGGAGGTATTATGCCAGTAAGATTTATCGACGTTCGTGGAGTGCCATGTCCAAAACCTGTAATAATGACAAAACAGGCAATAAAAGAGGGTGAATCAGAGATTGATGTTCTCTCAGATAACCCGACATCAGTAGAGAACATCAAGCGGCTTGCGACAGGTGAGGGTTACTCCCACTCGGTAGTAGAAAATCCTGATGGGACAATACTTATAAAGTTAAAGAAGGAGGAAAAAATGGTAAAGATAGAAGAAGAGGTGAAAAGTAAAACAGTAATACTGATGGATTCAGATAAAATTGGTAAGGGTGATGAAGAACTGGGGAAGATACTTATGAAGAGTTTTCTTGAGTGCTTAAAGACATCGGATAAACCACTTGCAAAAATAATTCTATTTCACAGTGGAGTAAAATTGGCAACAGTATTGGATGATTTTGTGAATGTTCTTAAAGAGATTGAAAAAAAGGGAGTTGAAATCCTTGTCTGTGGCATTTGCCTTGACTTCTTCAACCTTAAAAATGACCTGAAAGTTGGTAGAGTGACTAACTTTTATGAGGTAACAGAGATACTTCTTTCAAACGACAGGATAGTCAAAATATAAGAATTATAATAACCAGTTTAAATTTATTTAAAAGATATGTTGACTGTTAAACAGTTTAGTAGTGAATACCGCGATGGAGTCAGGAAGGTTTGCATAGACACTGCATACTTTGGAAGACCTCTGGACGAGTGGATTGACATACATCCTGAACTATATGCAGATTTTTATACCAGATACTATACTGACTTCGAACCTGATGGTTTATTTATTGCTCTTGTTAATAATAAGATTATTGGCTATATGGCGCTCTGTTCAGACCTGAAGAGGCAGACAGAAGTGCTAATAAATAGGATAGTTCCGGATATAATAAAAGACATAATATCAGGTAAGTATTCACTTGGATGCAAGATAATCTGGATGTCGTTCAGGATGTTAGCGGATAGATTGCGATATGGACCGCTCAATCTATCTCCAAAGGGCTATAATGCTGATATTCATATAAACTTTCTACCTGGTTATAGAGGTATATACCGTGCATGGGGAAAAATGGTAAATATGGGCTATAAATACCTTATGGAGAAAGATACTAGGTATATCATTGGCGTTCTATTCCAGAACTGGGAAGACCCGGAGGAAAAAATGAATCTCCTCGGTTTTAAGACGTTTCAGAAACGAAAGACAACGATTAAAGGAAAGAATGGCTGGTTTTTAATAACAGGTTGCGACCTCAAGGAATGGCAGGAAAGATTGCCAAAGGCAATTGCCATCTTTACAAGAAAGAAGGCAATGAATATAAAGAAGGAGGATTAAACAAAAATATAAATCAATCTAACATAGAATAAACAATAAAATACCATGACAATCTTTATTGCCTTTAACATTTCAATTCAATCCTATTGTATAATTTAAGATATGTCATCTAAAAAAATAAAAGAAGACGAGGTTTACATCCCACCAATAACTGTCAAAGGTGCGCGGGTTCACAATCTCAAGAATATAACACTCACCCTTCCACGCAATAAACTGATCGTGATAACTGGCGTATCTGGCTCGGGCAAGTCATCACTCGCCTTTGACACGCTCTACGCTGAAGGACAGAGAAGGTATGTTGAATCGCTCTCTGCATACGCACGCCAGTTTCTTGAGCAGATGCCAAAGCCCGACTGCGATGCAATCGTGGGCCTCTCACCTGCCATCTCAATAGAGCAGAAATCTGTCGGGCACAACCCCCGTTCAACAGTGGCAACTATTACAGAAATACACGACTACCTCCGGCTTCTCTTCGCGCGCATCGGTGAGCCATACTGTTGTAAATGCGGAACACCTATAAAGTCGCAGTCGGTTGATGAAATGGTTGATGAGATAATGTCACTTCCCAGAGAGAACAAAATCTATGTTCTGTCGCCACTTGTCAGGGGCAGAAAAGGCAATCATAAAGAGTTGATAGAGAAGTCGAAGAGAGATGGATTCACACGCCTTATAATTGACGACATTGAGTATTCACTTGACGAAGACAAAATAGAGATTGATAAGAATATCAAGCATACAATCAATTTAGTTGTTGACCGCCTTGTCATAAAGGAAGGCATAGAACAACGTCTTGCAGAGGACTTTGAAACAGCCCTTGCCCGCTCAGAGGACAATCTTGTCATTGTCAGACAAAACGAAGGAAAAGAAATACTCTTAAGCCAGCATCTTGCCTGCCCCAAGTGTGGCACATCGCTTGCAGAGATAAGCCCCAGATTCTTCTCTTTCAATAGCCCCTATGGCGCCTGTCAATACTGCAAGGGTCTCGGCTTCATAAGCAAACCCGACCCGGACCTGATTGTGCCTGACCCGGATCTTTCTATCTTTCAGGGCGCAGTTAATCCCTGGGCAGACACAACAAGTGAGTGGACAAGAGCAATAATAGATGCGCTATCAGAAAACTACAACATTGACCTTGACATACCGTTCAAGGACCTTACAGATGAACAGAAGAATATCGTCCTTTACGGTTCCCCGGACAGCACACTTGAAATAATATACAATAACAGGAAAAGACACATAAACTTTGGTGGAATATGTGGAATTATTAATAGGGGCTATAAGAATACAACCTCAGATGAGGCAAGGGAGTTCTACTATGGCAGATATATGGTGAAAGAGCCGTGTCCCGAATGCAATGGCAAACGTCATAGACCTGAGGCACTTTCAGTATATATTGACGGTAAAAATATTGCAGATATAAATGCGATGGATATAAACAGGGCTCTTTACACACTTGAGAATCTGTCACTTGTCGGTGAAAAGAGTGTGGTTGCAGAGTTGATATTAAAGGAACTGAGGTCGCGACTGAAATTTCTCATTGATGTTGGTGTCGGCTATCTCACCCTTGACCGCATGGCACCATCCCTTGCCGGTGGCGAAGGGCAGAGGATTCGCCTTGCAACACAGATTGGTTCCGGTCTCACCGGCGTTCTCTATATCCTTGATGAGCCAACTGTCGGTCTTCACCCGAGAGACACTCAGATGCTCCTTGCGACTCTCAAGCACCTCAGAAACATTGGAAATACCGTCATAGTTGTAGAGCACGATAGAGATACAATTCTGTCGGCTGACTGGATTGTTGACCTTGGACCCGGCGCTGGTAAGAACGGTGGGAAGGTTGTCTTTGAGGGTAGTCCCGAAGATTTAACAAAATCAGCAAGCACACTTACTGGAGCATATATAACAGGAAAAGAGAAAATAAATATTCCTTCTGTAAGAAAGAAAGGTGATGGAAGGAACCTTGAATTTACTGGATGCAGGGGGCACAATCTCAAAAGCATAAATATCAGAATACCCCTTGGCACACTGACCTGCATTACAGGTGTCTCCGGCTCAGGGAAGTCCACACTGGTTGATGAGACCATATACCGCGCCCTGGCAAGAAGATTGACAAGAAAGCCCGTTAAAGCAGCGCCTTTCACCAAAATAAACGGCATTGATTTTATAGACAAGGTTATAAGAATTGACCAGAGCCCTATCGGGAGAACCCCACGCTCAAACCCCGCGACATACACAAAACTATTTGACCCCATAAGAGACCTCTATGCCAATCTGCCTGAATCAAAGGTAAGGGGATACAGAAGAGGAAGATTCTCATTCAATGTAAAGGGTGGAAGGTGCGAGGCATGTGGTGGTGCCGGTATAAAGAGGGTGGAGATGATTCTGCTTCCAGATTTATTTATAACATGCGAGATATGCGGTGGCAGGCGTTTCAATCGTGAGACCCTTGATGTCCACTATAAAGGCAAGAATATATACGATGTTCTGAGAATGACTGTTGACGAGGCATATGAGTTTTTCAAGACACAGCCAATGATAAGAAAACATCTTGAACTATTGAGGGAGGTCGGACTCGGTTATATTGAGATAGGTCAGCCAGCAACAACCCTGTCAGGAGGCGAGGCACAGCGTATAAAACTCTCAAGAGAACTCTCAAAGAAACCAACCGGAAGAACATTATACCTTTTAGACGAGCCAACAACTGGGCTTCACTTTGATGATGTCAAGAAACTCCTTGGTGTCCTAATACGGCTAACAGAGGGTGGAAATACCGTCATAGTCATTGAGCACAATCTTGAGGTTATTAAATGCGCCGACTGGATTATTGACCTTGGTCCCGAGGGTGGAGATGAAGGGGGCTATATCGTCGCTGAGGGAACGCCCGAGGACATAATGAAGAATAAGAAAAGTTATACGGGAATGCATCTATCAAAGGTTCTATAAACTATCTAAAATAATATCTTATAAACTGCTTGTTTAAGAATACCCATAGGAATATAATGTAAAAATATGGATAAACTTCTGGCAGAGGTTGACATAGCATCAATAGATGTTGAGACGACGGGGCTTGCGCCTGAGGCGGGCTCCGAGATGGTAGAGATTGCAGTCGTGAAGATGAAGGCAGGTGTTGTTGACGAGATATGGTCGTCTCTTATTAAGATTAACGGCAAGATGGATGAGGATGCAAGACAGGTTCACGGAATTGGTGAAGATGAGATTACCCACGCCCCCGAGCTAAAAGATATTATTGATGACTTTATTGAGCGGGCAAAGGGAAGTGTTATTCTCGCTCACAATGCACAGTTTGACCTTGGCTTTATAAACATGGCTCTCTATCGCATTAAGAAAAGTCAGGTCAATCTTCCAACAATAGACCTGCTCGGCCTATCAAGATACCTTCAACCATACTTCCCGAACCACCGACTCTCAAATATTGCAGAAATCTTGCAACTTCCAAGAATTGACCTCCACAGGGCATCAGGTGATGCGCTCCTTTCAACACTTGTATTTACAAAGTATGCGGATACATATAATCTCTGGAATCTTGAATTATCCCGCCTTATTTCAATATCCAGGGCAACATCAAAATTATCAGGCATTGACAGGACGCTATTTGATGCATTGAACAGACGGCTCATTTTACATATTGTATATGAAGGAGCGAGTGGCAAAAGTGAGAGGGATGTGATGCCTGTCGCTGTAAAGAACAGGACCTTTCTTGAAGCATACTGTTTTATGAGAGAAAAACTGTTATCTTTCAAACTTGAAGGCATAAAGTCAATAAGAATTTTAGAGGGCATACATAATGGGAAGATTTAAGATTCTTGAACATACAGCAGACGGCCTTGTAGAGGTTGAAGGCAATACTGTGGAAGAACTTCTCAAAACAGGTGCCCTTGCTATGTTCTCACTTATGGTTGTCTTATCAGAGGTGGAGAATAAGGTTGAGAGAGATATCAATGCAAGCGGAAGCGATGTCCCGGAACTTCTTATGAACTTCATAAAGGAACTTATCTTCCTATACTCAACAAAAGGGGAACTGTATTCTAATTTCACTGTGAAGGTCAAAGAAGAGAACAGCCAATTGATAGCAAAAGCAACCTGTTATGGCGAGCCGGTAAACAAAGAAAGGCACACCACCGCTGGTGAGGTTAAGATGCTCACATATCACAGATTCAAGGTTGAGCAAGATGAATCAGGTCATTTTAAGGCAACATTACTATTTGATATGTAAAATCTTTTACCTTCATTTGCCTTTATAATTTTATTACAATCCTTAGAATAACCACCGAAAGTTAGAAATATAATGGCAAAGAAGAATGCTCTTTTTATATTTGTAGACGGTTTTGGACTCGGAATTGATGACCCCGAGGTAAATCCAATCTCAAGGTATGGTCTTCCATCACTTGAAAAATACTTCACGAAACTGACAGCAGAAAATCTGAGGGAAGCAAAACTCACAAAAAACCACCTTTCAGTTCCGCTTGATGCAACCCTTGGTGTCCCGGGCATACCGCAATCAGCAACAGGAACAGCAACACTGCTCACCGGTATAAACTGCGCCCGGTATATGGGAAAGCACTGCCCCGCATTTCCACCAAGACGATTGAAGTCCCTTATCCGAAAAGAGAACATATTCACAAAATTATCAGGTCTTGGCTTTGAGGCAGATTTCGCAAATGCATACAGAAGACCATGGGTCTGGCAACTCTGGGGAGCACGGGCATCAGTTACCACGATAGCGGCGCTCTCAGGCATTGGCTGGCTGAGAGACCTTGAGATGCTGAGAAATAGTGATGCTGTCTATCACGATATTGACAACTCATCTCTTGTTGAGAGAAGGTATAATGCCCAACTCATCACACCCCAGACCGCAGGCGAAAATCTTCTCAGAATTGCGGATGGAAGCGATTTCACGCTCTTTGAGTTCTTTCTGACAGACATTGCAGGGCACTCATTTGATATGACATATGCATCATCAGTGCTCTCCAAACTTGACAAATTTCTTGGCACAATAATGGACAACCTCCCTGAAAGGACGCTCTTTGTTCTATCATCAGACCATGGAAATATTGAAGATATCAAGATGAAGACGCATACAAAAAATCCTGTGCCAGGGCTTTTTATCGGGAATAAGGACTTCCTTTCTAAAAGAAGAGACAAACTAAAAAGTATAGTTGATATTACACCAACGATAATAGAATACCTGACAGAAATTAAATAAACTAAATTCAGTAAAATTACATAGTCAGCTGCAGTCCGGCATACACCTCGTCATTCGGCGTCTGGGTCATATATTTGCTTATCTCTTCCATAGGATGGTAGTAATTCATCATCACCCTTATATGGTCATCAAAAGCATACACATTCAAACCATAGGTGTATGTCGTCAACTTATCATATTTCTCATGTTTTACTGGATTGTAGATGTCAACTCTGAACGCTGGTTCAAGTGTGATGAACCAAAATGATGGCATCTTATAGAATAAACTTAACTGTCCGCCATCTGACCCTTTATTCAACCAACTACCCTCTATCCTATGTCTATAGAAGAAGTCCATATTTGCGCTGATACCAAGCATATTAACAGATGCCCCTGCACCACATAGAATAAGTGTATAATCATCATTCTTATCCCACATCTTATTATTATTAATATCCTGCCAGGCAATCTCCCTCCCATAATATCCAGTAATTTTAACAAATTCTAATGATTCCATTGTAAGCGACATCATATATGGCAGGTCAAGGAGGAATCTTCTGTCAAACCCATCAAATTGATTACGATAATCTAAAAGAGGATAGATGTCATCATAGAGACCAAAACTGAGTGACATGAAGTCGCGCTCACCGAACTTAAATGGCGTGAACCTGAAATCAATGCCTGGCTTTCTCATAGGTGTGAGAAGAAGCGTTGCGATTGAGGGTTTCAAGAAATGCAGGTCAACATCCCTCGTTGTTGGCTCAATTCCTGTCGGGACGAAGTTGAGACCACCAGAGACACCAAACGGACCGAGATTTAAGTCCATATAACCGAGATAGAACCATTCACCCGTGCGAACAAAATAATATCCTTCGTCCCAGTTATATTCGTAATCCCAGCCATTGAAGTAACCACCTTCAAAGTATGCATTCAGGTGTTCGCCATATTTGCCGGAGAGAGACAACCTCGCGACCTCAGGTAGAAATGCTTGCTCATTAACATAATGTTTTTCGTTATAACCACCAATATGCATATAACTTGTATATAAACCGCGTATGTTTCCTCCGAGTGTGAACTCAAAATCACCAATCTTAACCGTCTCCTGAGAAATGGCTAAAGAAGATAGAATTAATATAGAGACCAAAAATATGGTTTTAATCCTAAACATTTTTAATCACCTCCTGTTAATAATCCCACCAGAATAATTATAACTTTTCAAGCCAGTCAAAACAACCCCTGAATTCATTTATCATCTCTTTATGCCATCCTCTTTCGGAAAGACAGGCGAGAGATACCTGCCTTATGTGTAGATTAGTTTCACCATCATATTTCATATCATAATAATCATCATTTTTATTAATTCTAAACCCATTATCATACTGTGGATATAATAGAATTCCATTTTGACATTTATATTTCTTCAAGTATGCGAACAACTGATATAGGTCCCCCTGGGATATACCACGATGTTCTTTGTATCTCCCACCTTCTGTCGCCTCTTTAAGTTCCTTATACTTTGTATCTATTATTACTTTAGTATCATTTCCTTCTGTAATTGATATGTCTGTCTCAAGTTTAAACTTCTTTGGCTCGTCAATCAATGTCATATTACTCTTATGCCGATAAAAAGAACATCCGCTTAAATTATCGTTTATATCTTTATTATTTCTATTAATAAATCTAAAGCAGAATCTCTCAAACAGTTCCTCCATATCAAATGCGATGGCAAATGAACGGTGCCTTCCCGCCTCTGTAGTCGGGCTATAGTATCTTATGAAAAGGCGGACAAGGTCTATAATCTGCCTGTAATCTTCTGTAATACGGGTAATTCTAAGGCACTCAACATCGTCGCTCGTTACCTCAACATCGCTCACCTCCTCAAAGAATGATAAGCATCGATTGAGAATGTTCTCGGTCTGGCTGTTGGTCGTATAATCAAAGAGTAGTTTACATGTGAACTTCAGTATCCTGTTCAGAAGGTTGTCAGGCGAGAACTCATCGTATCGGACGAAGAAGCGCTCTTTATGTATATAGTTATATCGCATATTCTCGGCGACGAGGAGGCGACCCTTGAGATACCTTGAGTTATCCTTCACTGCTACGAAATCGCGCCTGAAGTTTGACATCAATCTATCGTAGAGCATATCAGCAAAGATGCGAATGTAATACTCAAGGAGGTTCTTGTAGCGCCTAAGATGTGCCTCGGGCAACTTTATTGGGATGTCATAGACATATTCAAGAAGACGTATAAGCCCTGTGCGATTTTTCTCGCCTTCCTCATCATCTCTATATTTGAATATCTTTGGCAGAACCTCTATCGTCGCGACAGGTGTTGCTATAACGCCAACAATGCTTCCCGCCCTAATTCTATCGCCCTCAAGATATAGAATACCTTTATTACCATCATTGTTATCCTCTTTTTTAAAATCACTATTTATCTTTTGTAAACTTTTCTTTAGATTCTCCCAATTATCATCTGTTCCAAAACCATCATTATTGATAAACTTATCTTTGGTTAATATTCCATATTCATATAACGGTGGAATCTTTCTCATATTAATCTTTAGTTATTCTAAAATTTTCAACACCTTTTATTTCTCTTACAAATTTCTCTTAATTTAAATGATGATTTTACTATTCTTCTGTTGAACCTTCACCCTCCTTTTCCTCTTTATTGCCACCCAAAATATTTTTCATCGCTTCCCTAAATGCTTCATTATCCATATCTTCTTCTTTCTTTATACTATATATCTCCCGGTCTTCCACAAAATAATCTCTATTTTTTATTATCTTTTCAATATCTTCTTTTTTCAATTTTATATCAACAAAGCCATCGCCGAGTATCTCTAATAGTTTCTCGGGCTCATTGTAGAAGTGCTCTTGAAGGAGTGGAATTATCTCGCTGAACCATATTTGCTTAAGGTCTTCAATAGTTTTAAGTTGTCTTTCTGGTTTATCCATAAGATATGAGTGCCCGATGCGGTGGTCCCTGTCCTTCAATATCTCTATCTTTTTGTTTATGTGATTGAATATATCCCTCAATTGAATATCTCCAATAGTTTCAGGGACTAAATCGGGGTCGGGCTCGAGTTCCATAAATGAGAAGCGCCTTCTTAGGGCTGTGTCAATGAGTGCTATAGAGCGGTCGGTTGAGTTCATCGTGCCTATGACATACAGATTAGGTGGAACCCCAAATCGCTCACCCGAGTAAGGTAGAGTCACTATTAACTCGTTATCTGCCCCTATCCTCTTATCCTTCTCAAGCAATGTGATGAGTTCTCCAAATATCTTGGAGATATTACCGCGATTTATCTCGTCAATAACAAGATAGTATCTCGGGCATTCTTCCTTTTCATCCAACGCCTCTTTAATCCTATCCTTCTCATCATCATCAAGTTCAGGAACACCACTATCTACTTCCCAGGTTTTTTCTGAACCAATAGGTTCTAAAAGTGAATTAAATGCCTTTATGCACAAATCCTTGAATATACCATCATTAATATAATAACTTATATTTCCCTTTTCATCGGTCTCTGCCCTCAATCCCTCAATAAAATCCTCATAAGAATATGACTGATGGAATGTTATGAAATCTGCCTTATTAATAGATACTTCTGAATACTCAGGAATAGTGATTTTCTGTTTGTAAAAGTCAATAAGAAAGTATTGTAAACTTACAAGATCTGCTCTCAATTTTTTAGCCAAATCAATAATACTATCATTGTATACTTTATATTTATTTATAAAACCACCATCCTCCCACTCTGATTTTATTTCTTCAATAAAAAGACCATATCTTTTTAATGTTTCTTCGTGCATCCAAACATACGGAAAATAATTTTCAGGATTATAAAGCCACAATACAATAGTTAGGAATGTTTTAGCCTAAATATCTGTTTTATCTTTCAATTTATTTAGAGAATTTGAAATTATTCCATAATTTTTCTCTTTTTCATCCAAACTATCAAATAGTTCTATTAATATATTCTTAACTATTTTTGGTTTTTCATATACTTTATGAGCCCATGGTCTATTTATATTAATAGGATAACCGCTATATAGAATATCATAAAGTAATTCTTCAAAATCATTATCACTTTTATTCTTTATATCCTTTATTGATTTACTTATTTCATCAAACTTAGATTTTGCCTTTTTAATTCTATCTTTAGTTTTATATTCTTCATATATAGGACGAATAAAGTTTATAAAATCATCAGCGTATTCTTTTTCTTTCTTTATTATTTTCTCTTTATCTTTAACATACTGCCTCACCCAGTATGTCTTACCTGTGCCGGGGGGACCGTAGAGAATTAGATTGGGATTGCGATTTAGATAATTTTCAATTTTATTTATAATATACCTTTCTTCTTTACTTATACTTTTTTCACTCTTCATATCAATATTGCTTTTTTTTCCAGTTCCTGTTTCTTGTTTAAGTAATTCTCTCCAAGCAAAAACTGACAGAATATATGAATCATTCTCTCCTGTTATACTCTTTAATTTCTCTAATGACTTATTTGCTATCTCAGTTGGTGTTCCATTAATTCCTAATATTTGACCTAATTTTATTAAATATTCATTTCCATTGATATGAATAAATTTATCTGGGAAATATAAATGAATAATCTTTCTTCTTACATTCACATAAGGAACTGATTCTTTAAAATTATAATTATTATCTATTTCAGAATATTTTTTATTTTTGCAATAATCTATTAAATTATAGATATTTTCTAAAATATTATTCTTAAAATAATTATTTGCCTCTCTTACATTGTAAATTGTTATATAACTTTGACCTTTTTTAATATTATAATTTCTAATAACTTCAGAATAAAATATTCCGTATGCCGATGCCGCTCCTAAACTAATTCTTTCAAAATTTTTTGTATAAAACTCAATTAGATTACAAAAGCTTATTCCTCCTTTACCAGCAACATATCCATCTAATTCTAACTCTTTATTCTCTATCTTTGATAATGGAAAATTTTTAATAAATTTATTTCTTTCATTCTTTTCTAAACTGACTTTTTCTCTTATATCTTTTTCATTACTTCTATACCAATCATCAAATAACCTTTTTATCTTTTTATCATTTAAAACCATCTTAACCGACCTTCCCAAATAAAATACAAACTACACACAATATTCTTTTATAATAATAACCACAATTCAACTATATAATAAATTATTAAACTGGTCATCTGGCGTCCACATCAAAAATTAATTTTATATCATAAAAATATATTTATACATAATGCACAGAGCAGGATATGCAGGAGTCAAAGGCACCGGCTATTATTATACATAATAAAATTAAAAATATAAGTTTTCTATGTTAGAGATACCCTTCTTTCATCAAATAATCCTTTACCTCTTTTACAAACCCATCAGCCCAGGTAAAAACCTGCTCTGCCTTATTCTTATCAGCAGTATGTTCAAAACTGTAATCACCGAGCAAGCGACTTTCAAAGGCCTTGCTTAACCACCTTCCAAATTCTGTCTTGAAAATACCTGTCTTTATGAAATTCTCACTGAATAATAAAATTACGCTCTTATGTGAGGAGAACTTCAACCCTTTTGTCAAAAGAAGTGCTTCAGTAATATAGAACATACCATAATATGAACGAGACACTGATGCCTCAAAATCACCTTCATTTATTAAAATTCGTGCACTTAAAATAGCCCTGTCTGCCCTTTTAACTAATAACTCTATCTCTTTCATATTTTTATTCCTTCATTTATTATGTTGTAATATAAAGGCCATGAAGTATTTTCTAAATCATCTTCTGATAATGGAAAGATGGAGATAAGTTCAGAATATTCCAGAATTAAGTCATATAAACTATCATATATTATATCTATCTCTTTTGTTTTATCAACACTACCCTTCAATACAACGGCAATATCAATATCTGAATCGTCATCGTAAGAATTTCTCGCATAAGAGCCATATAATATAACATCTATTAATTTGTGACCGTAAATTTCTTTAAGACATCTTTTTACTCTTTTCAGGACATCTATTATTTTTTTTTCACATCCAATGTTCTTTAGTTTTTTCATAACTCTATAATAAATCAAAACAAGATAATTATAAAGATATTTCAATAGGATTTAACAAGATTACATTATTCTCTATTTAATCATTGAGAACATCATTTAACTCTAAGATAACACACCGAGCACAAAATAACCAGGTTAAAGGCGCGGGCTATCATATTGCCTGCAAATTATAATCTATCATTTCTACCTATATCCAAATCACTACCCCTTCACCCTGCTCTCAGCCCTCTTTATCGCGGATAACTGCTGTGCACGGAGTATGGAGACCAAAAATGATGCGAGAAAGACCTTCGTATCGTCCCTCTCACCGAGAAGTGAGCCAATCTCATCATATAGCCCGCCCTCTCTTTCTTCCTTCTTCACACCACCGCCTTCTATCCACACCTCAATCGGTCCAAGGTATCTGTCAAGGGTCTCTGCCCTCTCAAAGCCATCGGTTCCTCTGAGTGGCATCACAGCGCGCCACCTGAGAGCGCCAATGCTTGATATAATCATATCATAGCGCCTGAACGCCTTGTGATTGCATGGCTGAAGCCGTCCATTGCCCTCATCTTCCATAACATTGAGTATCTTACCATCGGGGTCTTTCTTTCTTATCTCCTCTTCAATAGCGGAAGCAGCAGATGAATGCGACCTCATCTGAACCGACCCTTCTGAAAAATAGCCACCAAGCCAGAAACCGAGACATAGCGAGAAGCGCTCCACATAGAGTTCTTTCAGTTCACTTTTCTCACCGAGCATATCTAAAATATGATTTTGCACCGCCCCATCAGGGTCACAGAATTTCAATATGACATCATGACCGCTCAGTTCTATTTCCCGCCCAAGATAGTTCTTAAGCGTGAGATAATATGCCCAGACATTTTTCCACCTCTCGGGTGTGATTGAGTCAAAGTGACCGATGGCAAGTTTTGCTAGCTCTTTTGCACCGACAGCAGAACATAACGCAAGAATGCTGTCCTCAAGGTTCCAGTTGCATATCTCAAGTGCTCTAATCTGGTAAATTATTCTCTTGCAGTTATCATCAAGTTGCTGTGCCTTCTCCCAGAGTTTCTTCAGCCGGGCAAGTTCTTTATTAGCAACATCGACGCCGTGACTTCCCCACCTATGCCCGAAAAGAACCTCCTCCTCCCACTCCTCAAGCATTTTCCTATCATTCTTATCATTTTTATCTGCCATAACCTCCTCCTTCAAAAAAACAAGAAATAATAAATTAATTTAAATTATTAACCTGCTACAAAGTTGTAAATTCTTACTAGTTCAGAGAAATTGACTCCTGTAATAAAATACATAATAAAAAAGAAATTCAACGTCAATACACATTCCATAGTTTTATCTTTCATATATCTCCCTCATATTGTCACAACCATACCGACCGTGGTTGAGGGGATTACCGGAACAGAAGTAAGTGCCTTCCAGAAGTTTGGATTCGTCCCATGTAGGAGGCTTTGCCCCTTCTTTCACAGACATCCACATGAGGTGCAAAGTGAAACGTCTTCCTTGATGTCTTATCTTGTGCATCAGTTCAATTGACCGGACTGATTTGAAGCCTAACCCCTCCATCTGTTTTCTCTTCAGCCACACCGTCCAGTGATTCTCTAAACCTTGGTCGCAAAACCCGAGGCCTCTTTTTCACTATCCATCATCTCTTGAATCAATAATTTGGCGTAGTTATTCCCCCTATCCTTTCTCAAGACCCAGATGCAGTTCATCACAATAACGCTATCATTCGTGATAGGATAACCAGAAACTTCCGCAGACGCATACTCTATCATAGCTACATAATCACCGTTTAAGAACAGAACCTTTTTATGGAATCCCTTTGGTATTGCAGCTTTCAAATACCTATACCTGAAGTCGTTTTCGTAATCGGTGTAACTCATGATGGGTATCCATTTTGCCCTCCTGTGTATGATGCACCAGTAAAGGAATTGCTCATATTTAGGGTCCTCTATTGCGTCAATGATTTCAATCTGAGGGCTTGCCACCCCATTGACTTTGGACTTCCCACTCATCGTATTTCCTCTTCGTGATTTTTCCTTCCTAAAAGCATCATTCCTCTTATATCTCGTCAACCTTCTTTTGAAGATAAACCACTATATCATCCAACTCACCGGGGTAGCCGAAGAACGCGGACTCGCCGTTGACGTAGATGCCGCATCCCCCTTTTCCGAAACGTCCCACGACATCTTTTTCATTTGTGGCATACTCATTGACTATTACCTTATCCTTGAAACGCTTTGCTGCCTTCTTTACGAGGTCATGCATCTGATATGCCGTCGGGCAGTTTCCGGTTCTTATAAGGTCTATGACTATCTTGCCCTTTACGAGCTGTGGCTTGTAAAGATTTTCTCGCGGTGGAAACCGGGGGGTTTCTACATCCTTCAGTTTCAGAATCATTAGTGACATATCAGCCTTTACATCCGTGTCTACGAAACCATACTTTGCAAAAAAGCCCTTCGGCATGTGCTCCCACACCGTTGCACCTACCGTTACTCCTTTTGCTCCCCGATTCTTCGCTTCATCAATTACGGCTTTCATCAATGCATCTGCGATACCTTGACCGAGAACGCTTGTCTGGACAATAATGCATCCGATTACTACCCAACCGTCAAGATCTGTGGGGAAACAGTCAATCCAGCCGAGTGGTTCGCCATCCCTGCAGGCTATCTTTCCCCATACGGTTCCTTCGGTCAGACGATCAGAGAGGAATCGCTGTCTTTCCGCAAGGGCTTCTTCTAACTTAGACTCTGTTTTTTCAAAACTTTTAAGGGCTTCAGGAGAGGGCTTGGCGCAGAAGCCATCAAGCATGGTTTTTTCATCCAAGTCCTTAATCTCCAGCATCTTGACTCCTTTCCATCTCGATAATGAGATGGTTTAACTAAAACCTTGCGCGTTCGCGCAGATTACAGCGCATTAACGATTCCTGCGAGGGACTCTAATCCTTGAGCCTCAGCATCGCGTGCGGTCTTGAGAGCCTCAATTGCCTTCGCACGGCGGTCTTCCTCCTGAATGTGCTCGGGCTTGAGCTCATGGAATGGAAATAAATCCTCCACTTTCTTGAGATTATCGGCAACAACCTTATAGTGTTGAATGGCCTCATCAAACAGTGGATTCAACTCCTGTTTGTTAATTCTTCCTTTTGCTTCTTTGAGGAACTCCACCGCATAGTGGCGGCACTCATGCCACACTGCAGAATTATAAGCAGTTCCGAACCCTTCAGCAATGTTTGTTTCAAGAGCCCTTATCCAGTTATCATAACCATCAAGCCCTGCCCTGTATTTAGGATATATCCACTTTTCAGGGTTTTTAGCATATTCAAGTGCGAACTCAAGTGCCTCTTTGACAACTCTGGCATTGTCCGTAGATTTGATAGGTCTAACTGAATACACCTCTATCAGACCTATATCGCCGTCAGCAAGCTCTTGCCAGGGCTTTGGCATCTTTGCCTTTTCTGACAGGGGACCGGAGAAGTAGTAACCAGTATCATCATAGCCATTGACTACATAGAACTCAGGAATACTTAGTTCCCAGCCGTAGCAGGGAATGCCCTCATCCAAAGCCTTTCTTACCATATCCCATGCTTCTTTCTTCTTCTCGGTGAAACTGCTTTCTGAACGCCAAACAACTATTCCATCTATCTCGTAGCCGATGTTCTTGCCTAACTTGAAAAGCATTTCTGTGTGCCACGCTGTTGGACCTGAGGCGCAGACCACATCGTGCATATTCATTATGAATGAGTGACCGGTAGCACCGAAAAGCCAGGCATCGGATACATCCATATTCAGATAATCAAGACATCCTTTGATACACCCGAGATGTGAAACCCAAAATGGCTTCCACTTTAGATTTTCTAACTTCTTACCCATATTTACCTCCTTAAAACATGAATATATTATTATCATAATAACGTAATATGGATAAAACGCGTCTATATAATAAAATATTTATAAACTTTCTACTATCTTTTCTCTTTAATTTTTAACTCTTTTTATATAACATCTCTTAATATTCAAAAACAGCGAATACAAGGAGGTCTAACTTGTTACCAAAGCCCAGAGAAGAGATACTTGGTTTTAAGACATATAAACATGGTAAGACCATAAGGGAGCTTACCGAAGAGATTGGGGCTGGTGAGATTATAAAACTCGGCTCAAATGAAAATATGCTCGGCATATCGCCAAAGGCAGTGGAGGCAATAAAGCAATTTGCCAACGGCTCAAACTTCTATCCCGACCCCGCCTCAACCGTGCTCGTCAGAAAGATTGCCGAGAGATATGGTTTCACCACTGATATGGTCATAGCATGTGCAGGGACGACAGAACTCATAGAGACAATAGCACTCGCATACTTCAGCCATGGCGATGAGGTTATAATGCCATATCCATCGTTCATAATGTATCCAATATCAACAGCCCTTATGGGCGCAACCTTAAAGAAAGTCCCGCTTACCGACTTCAATATAGATATCAAAACTATTCTCTCTTCTATAACTCCAAACACAAAGGCAATATTCATCGCCAACCCGAATAATCCGACTGGAACCATAATCCGTAAGACAGATATGGCACTGCTCATAGAAAAGATACCCGAAGATATTATCATAGCAATTGATGAGGCATACGCAGACCTCGTTGAGAGCAATGATTATCCTGACTCAATGGCATATATCCAGGAAAAGAGAAATATTGTTATATTAAGGTCGCTCTCAAAGAGTTATGGTCTTGCCGGTCTTAGAGTTGGTTTTGGCATCGGTTCAGAAGAGGCAATAAAGAATTTATATAAAGTAAAAAAGCCATTCAATGTCTCAACAGTGGCACAGGAGGCAGCAATAGCAGCACTTGACGATAAAGAGTTTCTCAAGAAAACAAAGAAATATATAAGTGATGGGAAGAAGTATCTATACAGTGAATTTAATAAACTTGGAATAAGATATTTACCATCAGAGACAAACTTCATACTCACATTACTTAAGAATGATGATATCGCGAAGGAGTGCTACAAGTATCTACAGAAGAAGGGCATAATAACAAGACCGATGGGTGAATGGGGAGTTTCCGGAGGACTGCGAGTTACAATCGGTCTTGACTGGCAGAATAAGAAATTCATTGAAGCGCTGAGTTCATATCTGAAAGTAATATAGATGTCAAAGGGTCTTGTCTTAGTAACTGGCGCGGGTGGATACTTTGGTGGGGCTCTGGCGCTCGGGCTCAAAGGGCGGGGATATAATGTCCGTCTGTTCATTCACGAGAGCATTCCTGACTTCCCTATTAATGACTTTGAAGCGGTCTATGGCGACATCTGCAATCCAGATGATGTCCGCCACGCAGTCAAAGAAGCGACCACTATATTTCATACCGCGGCATTTGTGAAGACAAAGGCAAGGGACAGGTTGGCTTTTGACAGGGTTAATGAAGGCGGTCTCAGGAATGTGATACAATCAGCAGACAGTGAGGGAGTCCCCGTATATTACACATCATCATTTATCGCGCTCGGTCCCAGCAATGGAGGTTCAAAAAAAGAGGGTGATGCGATAACACCAAATACCGGTCATAACGATTATGAGAAGAGCAAGAGAAATGCCCTGATACTCGCGAGAAATGCAATAAGCGCGGGAAGCCAGGTTGTTATTCTTCTTCCCGGTGTAATATATGGACCGGGCAAAGTCACATCGGGTAATATGATAGGGACGATAATCATAGACAGGGCGAAGGGAAGAGACCCGATGATGCCGAGGTTTTCGGACAGAAGGTGGAGCTTCGCCTATATTGATGATGTTGTGCAGGGGCACATTAGTGCATTTGAGAGGGAAATAACAACTGGTGAGTTCATACTCGGTGGAGATAACAGGTCTCTCGGTGATTTCTTTGAGGTCCTGAACAGGGTATCCGGTATTAGTAAGCCAAAGATGTGGGTGCCATTTTTTATAGCGAAGATGAAGGCGGGCTTGTGGGATGAGATGGTCATATTTGGACTTGCCGGTCATGAACCGAAGATAACGAGGGAGGTTGTTGAGATATACAGGCATTCGTGGGAGGTCTCGTCTGATAATGCTATAAGAGAACTTGGTTATAAGATAACTCAACTTGAGGAGGGGCTTGAGAGGACAGTTGCGTGGTTGAATAAAGAAGGATTAATATGAAAATTAATGATTTATTGGTAAATACAAATTATTCTGGCAGAAACTCATTGGGGACTAACAATTTATACAACTTTTGCCCATCTCTAATAAATACTATCCACTTTCCATCATTTGACCAGTTAGGATAATAATCTGAATTAGATGTAATACTAATCGGTTCACCGTCCTTAAGGGGAATAATATTTAAACCATAATCATCAAAACATATCCATCTTCCATCAGGAGATACAGATATGTTCCTGACGTAAACACTTTTTTTCTCAAAAACAGTCCATGACCTATCTTCACTTATAGAATACACACATATACGATTAGTGTTATCAGGTGATGTGCCAGTTAAACTACTATATACAATGTAATTATTATCAGGAGTTAAGTCAATATCATGTAATCCTTCTTCTTTAGCTGCTGTCTGCACCAGTTCTGTTCCATCACGACGAACCTTATATACTCCATCTCCATATAAAGTGCCAATAAAATAAATCCACTGCCCATCATTACTGAAGTGAGGGCTGTATTCATTACCTCCAATATATAATCTAATAGCATCACCACCACCTGTTGGAATCAAATACATATCATTGAGACCATCATCTGAGTTTTCTTTACCTTCAAATACTATCCACTCTCCATCGGGGCTTACATCTAAATCATAAATAGCATAAAATTCTTTGTATTTATTTAAAGTGTGATAATTACTACCATTCTTATCAATAACTGAAATCCAACTCTCAATCCCATTCTTATTGAATGGATTCTGTTCTATAAATGCAATGTTCTCACCATCAGGAAACCAGCAGGGACTACAGGGATATTCACCTTTATATAGAAATAATGTATTATCAACATAGATGTTTTTAAGCCCTTTATTATTCTCATTTTCTTGTTCACAACCAAAAAGAAGTAATATAGATATAATAGGTAAGATATATAAAATTAATCTCTCTTTCATTTAATAAACACCTTCTTAACATATTAATAATGGTTTATCAAGAGAAATTTTTAATATTTATTAAAATTATAATCTATGCATATATACTCTTTTGTCAGGTAGATAGCCCTTTATTCTATCCACCAATATACTAAGATTGGCTCCATACTTCGCTGATATCCCTATTGAGCCATCAAATAATGTAAGTTTTGAAGCAACATCATCCTTCATCATCATATCAATCTTGTTTATCACCACCACCCTCGATATATCGCCCGCACCAAGTTCATAAAGAACACCATCCACTATGTCCGCCTGCTCATATATTCTCTTGCTCGTGCCATCAAGAACCACAATGATAAGATTTGCCTCCCTCACAATATCAAGCGTCGCCTTGAAGGCGTCAACAAGCGTATGTGGTAGTTTTGATATAAAGCCGACAGTATCCGATATGACCACATCACCCTTGCCATCAAGATGAAGTTTTCTTGTTGTCGTATCAAGCGTTGAGAAGTAGCCATCAGTAACAAAGACATTCGCGCCGGTCAGAGCATTCAGAAGTGTTGACTTCCCGGAATTGGTATAGCCAACAAGAGTTATCTGAAATACACCCCTTCTTCTCCTTACCTGCCTTGCCTGCGACTTCCTTTTATCAACAAGGTCTATCTGTTTTTTAAGGTTTGATATGCGGCTCCTTATTCGCCTCCTGTCTGCTTCTAACTTCGTCTCACCTGGACCCCTCGTGCCTATGCCACCACCAAGACGGGAGAGCATTGTGCCCTTACCGACAAGACGAGGCATAAGATATGTCAGTTGCGCAAGTTCCACTGCAATCTTACCCTCCCCTGTTGTTGCGTGTCTGGCGAAGATGTCAAGAATTATCTGCGTTCTGTCAAGGACCTTACAGCCAAACGCATCCTCACAGTTCACAACCTGCCTGGGGGAGAGTTCAACATCAAAGACGACCATATCAACATCTTCCTCATTGCAAACCTCAGCTATTTGCTCTACCTTGCCTTTTGATATATATGACGCTGGATATGGTCTTGCCTGCCTTGCTATGACCCGTCCTACCACCTCACTACCACAGGCACGAACAAGCCCCTCAAGTTCATCAAGCGACTCCTCAGGGCTTACAATATTACCCTCATAGTTTGAGTCAATACCAACAATCAAAGCCCTTTCAATATTATTTTTTACCCTTTCAGGATAAAAACCTTCTCCCGCTTTGTTCATTATCTATTTTACCTTCAGGCTATTTATTGCCTTATTCAATTCATTCCAATACACACTGTCTTTAGATAGTGTGTCAAGCATCTTTTTTGCGTTCACAATATCATTTAATGAGGCATAATTCATACCCTTCACAAAGATAATATGCTCCCTATCAGATGGTCTTTGAACATTCTCAAGTGCGATATCAAGGTATTCAAGAGAATTTTTATAATCATCTTTACAGTAATATACAATCCTTAACTGATGATTGACCTCAGAGTTCTTCGGGTCAGATTTAAGAGCACTCAGTAAGATATCCTCCGCCCTCTGATACTCACCCTTATTCATATAGATAGTAGCAAGTTTTGATATATTTGAGACAGTCGGGAATATCTTAACCGCTTCCTCAACCAAATCCTCTGCTTTATTAATGTCTCCTTTATCTAAATATATCCAGGCAATAGAAATTAATGTTGCTGACTTGAATTGCTCATCTGGAGCAAGCGACAGGGCAAGATTGTAATTATCCAATGCTTTCTCATAATCCTTTGCGGAAGAAAGAAGATTCCCCAGATTATAATATACAATAAATGGGTTATCCTTCTTCTGGTGCGTTAAGTTCAAAATTGAAACGACACATACAAAAATTCCAAGAATTACAGTGATAATAAACTTTGAATTAAACCTTCTCCCTTTAATATATGTTATCAAACTGTCAATACCAACCCCTGTCATTATAATTAATACAGGTATTATGGGCATTCTGTATCTCGCATTTACAAAAAATGCGATAACCGCTGATGAATAAATCAGTAAGTATAATAATAAGTATAATTTACCCGACCTCTTACTGTCGGATAAGATAAAGCCAATAATACATAGTGATAGAATAAACGCAAAATTTGGGAAGGGATTTTTTAATATAGGTGAATAACTTCTGTAATTACTGATTGGCAGGTTATTACTGACCTCAAAGTTCGTTATAAGAATGATGAACTTCTTAGATGTCAGTTTCATCCACTTCCCCGGGCTATGAGTTATGAAATTAACTCCCTTTTTAAACCAATATGCTGATACCTCTGATGGCTTTAGTTCCCTTCCTGTATCTTTCTCTGCTATTTTAATTGCATCATTATATCCTTCCCACCACTCTAAACTAATCTCTGGTGAACCGGCTACCGTCCCTGTTGAGAATGGATTATTACCAAAATAGAAGTTCATTCCACCATTCCAGGCAATGAAAACTTTATCCTTTCCGATGAAGATATTAAAAGATGTGATTGTTAGAATAGGTATTAGAAACGCCACTGTGAATCCTATAGGACAAACAATTCTCTTTCTGAATTCTTTTCTAATAAAAATAATTATGATGAAGACAATAATTACAGAGAGAATCAAAGGGCGAGTTATTGCACCAAAGCCAAATAAAAAACCACTTAAAATCCACAGTCCTATCTTTTTCTCATTCAAAGACCTGATAAAGAAGTAAAGACCAGACATAAATAATAAAATCTCCAGCGATGTTGTTTTTAGCGTTGTATCGTAATAGAGAAGTATCGGATAAAATGAAGCGATTACACCTGCAATAACTGCCGCTCTAAAAGAGAAACTATATCTTGTTATAAGGTATATAAAAAATACTATTCCAACACCAAAAAGAGCACTGAATACTCTTGCAATGAATATACTCTTCCCAAATACCAATAATATTAAACTGAGAAAATATATATAGAAAGGTGCCCTATAATATGGAATTACTACAAATGGTTTTCCCTTCGCTATTTCAAGAGCCCAGTCATGATGATATTTCTCATTCATTATTAATGTCTTGAAATATGGTGATGTCTTCTGAAGAATTCCAAGGTCAGCAAATCTTAAAAGAACTGCTGACAATAATATAACAACAATTACAATTTTTTCTGACCTTCCCATTTCTCACCTCTTATGAGTTCCAAATGTCACGATAAAGAATTTATTGTAATTTTGAAATATCGTAATCCTCAAAGAATGCCCTTAACGCATCCTCCCACCTTCTCGGAATCCCGAATATATTAGCATACTTTGATGTATCAAGAACAGAATACTTCGGTCTCTTCGCCCTTGTCTTGAACTCAAATGCTGTGATTTTCTCTACTTTCACACTTGTTAAATTCGCATATTCAAGCGTCTTTATAGCAAGGTCATATCTTGACGCTTCACCCGAGTTCACAAAATGAAAGATTCCCTCTACATTCTTCACCATAAGGTTTATAATACTCCGAGCAAGGTCTCTTGCATAAGTAGGTGAGCCAATCTCATCGGTGACCAACCTGAGAAAACTATTGGCTATTGCCTTCCTGTATATCTTGACAGGAAATGATGACCTCTTCTCGCCAAATAGCCAGGCACTTCGGACAATCAACCAATTTTTAGCATACCCTTCAACCTCTTTCTCTCCAAGATACTTTGTTTTACCATATACATTGATAGGATTTAGTTCGTCAGTTTCTATATATGGGCATTTCTTTGTGCCATCAAAGACATAGTCAGTTGATATATAGATTAGATAAGAGCCAAGTTTCTCTGCTATTCGGGCGATATACTTCGTCCCATCTACATTTACCATCTGGGAGAGTTCCGGCGTATCCTCAGCAGCATCCACATCGGTTAACGCACCTGTGTGAATAATTACATCAGGTTTTTTGAATAAGACATAGTTCCTCAAAAGGTTTTCATTTGTAAGGTTTACATCGTCTATATCAACACCTGTGACATCATATCCCTCTGAAGTCAGAATGGGAACTAACTCCCTGCCAAGCATCCCTCTGGCACCGGTGATTAAGACCTTCTTACCCATAATCTCATACAGACCTAAATCTGAAAGCCCGACTTTTTGAGACGCTCGCCATACTGCCTTCTATAGTATTCAAGGAACTCACCGCTCTTGATGGGTCGCCACCACTCATCATTATCTCTATACCAGTCAATTGTCAACCTCATAGCATCATCAAAACTATATTCCTGTCTAAAACCAAGTGCCTTTATCTTATTTGAATCAAGAGCATATCTTTGGTCGTGACCGGGTCTATCCTCTACAAAGACCATAAGGTCTTTTGACGCACCCGTGTGCTTGAGTATCATCTCTGTAATCTCAATATTAGTTCTGATATTTCCACCACCGACATTGTATATCTCACCACCACTTCCTTTATGCAGAATAAGGTCTATCGCCCTCACAGTATCAGAGACATATATCCAGTCCCTCATATAAAGACCGTCACCATAAACCGGTAATGACTTACCTTCAAGGGCGTTGGTAATAAACAATGGAATCAGGTTCTCGGGGTATTGATTTGGACCGAAGTTGTTTGATGGACGAACCATGATGTAGTTTATCTTATATGTATTGGCGTATGAAAGTATCAATAAGTCCCCAGATGCTTTTGAAGCGGAGTATGGATTACCAGGTCTTAATGGTGAATCTTCTTTTGCAAAGCCATCGGCAAGAGAGCCATAGACCTCATCAGTTGATATATGAATAAGGAGTTTATCCGTGCCTTTAATCGCTTCAAGAATGTTATAGATGCCAAATATGTCTGTTCGCAGAAAATCAGTCGCATCCATAATTGACCTGTCAACGAATGTCTCTGCTGCGAAGTTCACAATGACATCTGACTCGCTCACCCTTGAAAACACGTCCTCTTTTACGCATATATCACCATTTACAAACCTGTAATTTGGCATCTCATCAATCTCTTTCAAATTTGCCAGGTTGCCCCTGTATGTGAGTTTGTCAAGGACAGTCACATTATAATTGGGATATAACCTCACAATGAGTTTTACGAAGTGCGAGCCAATAAAGCCAGCACCGCCGGTGATAAGAACTCTCATTTTAATTTCCGAACCTTCCTAATAAATAAAGATACCATATAAGATGCTAAATCATAATATTATATTATATTATTGAAATATTTGATCACGACAGTATTAAATTTCTTATATCAAGAAGAAATAGAAAAGCAGGCATATAATATATTTCTGTTTTATTATATTCTGTCTTATAAGGTCTTGATGACATATCTATTATAAATACTTTCTTTGGGTTGTAACTTTTAATAAAATTCTTATTAGAAACTGTTAAATGACCTTTTGAAGTTTTATTGACTTCAACACCAAATAAATCCTGTCCAAACTTTATTACAATATCCATCTCACTTCCACCTCTGCTTCTCCAGTAATACAATTTACAGTCATTGCTCAAGGCTTTGAAAATTTCAGAGATAACTACATTTTCAAATAACTGTCCATCTACAGGAGAAATAGATGGGTTAGTATAAAGCAAGAGGTTTCTAATTCCTATATCATAGAAATAATACTTATGCCTTCTTTTGAATTCCCCTTCTACATTTTTCTTAAAATATGGGGATAATGAGAATCCAACAAATGAATCCTCAAAAAGTTTAATATAATTTTCCATAGTCCATAATTTAACAGAAAGACAATTTGCTTGTTCAGATACATTAAATAGATTACCAACCATTTTAGCAATGAGTTTAATAGCATCATCATATTTATTTATTCTTTCATTACCAATTATAGTAACAATATCTCTATTAATATATGCTTCAATAACGCTTTTCAAAATGTCAATTTTCCTATTAGTCGTATTTTCTAAAAATACCTTAGGATAACCACCCCACCTAATAAAATCATCAAAAAACTCAATTAATGAACTTCTATGTAAATCATATAAATCAAAATAATCAGAAATACTTAAAGGATTAATAAATGATATGGGCAATACACTCTTTGCTTTTAAGATTTCTATAAAACTTAAAGGATATAATACTGTCTTAATCGCTCTTCCAGCAAGATTTGAACTTAAACTCTCTTTTATTCCGATAACAGATGAACCAGTAGCAATAATCTTAATCTGCCTGTCTCTATCATAAATCTTTTTAAGTAAAAGCCCTGCATCATTTGAACGCTGAACCTCATCAATAAAAAGAAATATCCTTCCTTCAGGTGAATAATCCCTTATATATTTGATAATTGAATTTGTATCTTCGCAGAGATTTTTATCTTCTAAATAATCAAAGTTAAAAATGTTTATTGCTCTCTGGTCAATAATCCCTCTAAGATACCTTAAAATCAGGTTCGCCATTAGGGTTGATTTACCTACCTGTCTTGCACCCACTATTAAATCTATTCCATCTAATTGAATTTCTTTTATAAAAAAATCTTCTACGTCCCTATTTATATAATTAATAGGAATGCTCTTTTCTAAATTTGACCATCCTTCTATTGAGAGATTCATAGATATAGTATATCATAATACTGATAAAATTCAACCAAATTTTGAATATTTAATAATAAAAATGAACCAATTTCTTAATTTATAAGTATAAAAATTGAACCATTTTACTTCATATTATATGCGACAGAATACATCAATTTACTTGATAAAATAATTTTATATAATAACTCTTATATAATATTCTACTTAAATTTAGAATCATTTTTCAGGACTGAAAAATCTAATCATCGAATCGATGACAAATAATTGTTCCTCTTCCCTCAACTCTGGATAGATTGGTAGTGATAATGCTCTCTGAGATAGAGCATCAGATACAGGACAGCTATCAGGAACAGTTCTTTTGCCATCAAACAGTGGCGTCCTGTTAAGCGGTTTTGGATAATATATACCCGTCTCAATACCATTCTCTTTGAGATATTCTCTGAGTGCATCGCGCCTATCGGTTCTTATTGTGAACTGGTGATAGACAGATATTCTATCGCTATATTCAACTGGAGTCCCTACAACATCTGAAAGATTATCAATATACATCTTCGCAACATGTCTTCTTTTCTCGTTCCAACTATCTATATATTTTAGTTTCACCCTGAGAACTGACGCTTGAAGCGCATCAAGTCGCGACTTTATGCCAAGTCGCTCGGGTATATACTTCACCTTCTGTCCGTGAACGCGAATCGTCTTCATAATATCATAAAGACCAGCATCATTTATTATAATTGCACCACCATCGCCATAACAACTCAGGTTCTTCGTCGGAAAGAATGAGAAACAGCCAGCATTGCCAAATGTCCCGACCTTCCTGCCATTATATTCAGCCCCAATCGCCTGAGCACAGTCCTCAACCACAAAAAGATGATGCTCTCTCGCAATATCCATTATCTTCTCCATATCACAGGGGAGACCGAAAAGGTGAACAACCACTATTGCCTTCGTCTTCTTCGTTATCGCCTTCTTTATCGCATTCGGGTCAATATTAAAGTCATCGCCTACATCGCAGAAGACCGGCTCTGCCCCAACTCGCAAGATAACATCAGCACTCGCAGTGAAAGAGTATGCCGGCGTTATGACCTCATCGCCCTTTCCTATACCCAATGCCATAAGAGCGATAAGAAGGGCATCCGTTCCTGAGCCAACACCCAGGGCATAATCTATCTTGTTGTAACTTGCAAACTCCCTCTCAAAGCCCTCAACCTCCTCACCAAGTATATACCTGCCGGATGTCAGAACTCTGTTTACAGCCCTGTCTATCTCATCCTTGATTGAATCATACTGTCTTTTCAGGTCAAGCGCTGATACCTTCATTTCACACCCTCCGCTTCTATTCTCTCATTAATTAACCTGTATCTCCTGTCGCACACCTTACAAATATAAACATTGTCCTTATCAGGTATCAGTCGCCCGCCACACTCACACATCCACCCGATATACCTGGCGGGATTTCCGACAACTACAGAATATGGTAGCACATCCTTGACTACAACTGCCCCCGCACCAACAAACGAATGGTGACCAATTCTCACCCCACAGACAATCGTCGCATTGGCGCCTATTGAAGCACCCCTCTCAACAACTGTCTCTACCCACTCGCCCTTGCCCTTCTTTGGATAGGCAGACCTGGGCGTAAGGTCATTAGTAAAGACCATAGATGGACCGAGGAATACATCATCTTCAACTATCACTTTATCATAGACGGATACATTATTCTGAATATGAACGTTATTGCCGATAACAGCAGAACTGCCGACGAAGCAGTTCTGGCCGAGAACGCAGTTCTCACCGATAATGGCGCCCGACATTATGTGGCAGAAGTGCCATATTTTTGTGCCCTTGCCAATCTTTGCACCCTCATCAAATATAGTTGTCTCATGAACAAAATATTCAGTCATAAAATCTCCTTCTTTTAATCTTCTTATTAATATTTTTTATTTCCCTCATCTAAACTCAGCAAACTTATCATCTATTTCACATCTTAGTTCTATTCCAACCTTTTGAAACACACTTAATAGTTCCTCATAAATGTTATCACCTGCGACAAAATTCCAGAACTCTTCTCCTACTAATATTTCTCCTTTCTCTAAATCATACAGTCCTTTTAGTGTCCAACGCTCATAAGGTTCTGGATGATAGGGATTATAAGGGATAGCTATCCTTGTATAAACTTTAACCTCCTTGTCTTGACTTAATCTTAAAGCGGTCCATCTCAATAATTTCAGTTTAAGTGCTACGAATTCCTTCATATTTGGCTTTGCACTAGTTATATCAAAATAGTTCTCTTCATCGTTTACTCTTACAAATAAATCTACAATAGAATCCGGATCCTTTTTTGCTTCTCCTCTTTTTATTTTATTCCTTATAATTTCTATCTCATTAATTTTATTTGTAGCAATTTCTCCTTTTCTTAATTTATAGTAAAGTTCATTAATTAATTTTTCTGTCTCATTATCTATCTCACCAAGTAATTTATATTGCCTTTCACCATATCTTTTTGCACCCTTGGCAAGAATAACCGCTACCTGTTCCCATATAGATAAACCAAAAGTAGTATTCAGTGACTGAATAAAAGAAAACATGGCATAACGATCTTTACCAAGGAGAAGATGATGGAAAGGCATATATATCGTTTCAGGTCTATAATCTCTCAACTTCTCTCTTACTGTATTTGTTATAAGTTCAGCAATTTCAATTTCAGTTTTTGATGATAGAGCCATATTCAAAAATTATTTTTTATTAGATCTTCTAGACCAGAATAAAATGGGTAATGGGTTTTTAAAGCAATAGTATCTTCTGCAACTATTATTTCATGTCTCTTTTCTTCTGATAAATTTTCTAAAACGCATTTATAGTGATAATGTAATCCATTTGCATAATCATGTTTAGTGTATGATAAACTTTCTGCTTTTTTTCTAGAATATTTTGTATAAGGGCACTTACCTTTAGCAATGTCATTTTTATGATAAATATTACAATTTTCAAGACACCTAACCTCAGGTTCTGATATCTTAATTCCAAAGTTAGAATAGTTATTGATTACAAAATCGCAAAACTGGATCCATCTCTTACATATAGGACATCTGTCAAATGTTCTAGAATTTATTGTATCAATTGTTGCTGTGGGAATAGTAGTTTGTAAAGAGAATGAACCAGATTGTATCTCTTTTTTTGTGCCAACCTCAACACCATAGAGATTCTTATCACAAGCTATAATTAGAAAATCTGGTGGAATAATATCTCTTTTAAATCCTAAAAGACGTTGAGAAAGTAATAATGGTATTATATATCCAATATTGCTTCTCAATAAAAATACATATACCAATAATTCATGCCATAAACCTATTGTTTTTGGTAGTAATGAATCGAAGTAACCATTAAGTTTTTTTGAAGCTTCAGATTCAATTTGTGTAAGTCCAATCTTACCTTTGAACTCAATTAATTCATTAAACATTTCTTCATTCTTTATTTCAGGTATTTCTTTTTTCAACTTATTTAATATTTTTTCCCTTAAATTATAGGATACAGTTAAAATCTCATAACTAATTAATAGATTTACAAAATGTAAAATCATTTTAATAAATTTTCCTTTATCTTCCTCATTTTCAAGTGAATAATAACCTCTACCAAAAAATATATATTCAATAATGTCTGCTAAAATCATTTGACGCACTTTTTGAGAGTATAACTGCGAATCAAAGTTTAATTCCTTTATGATGTTATTTATTTTATTTGAATTATTCTTGTATATATCAAAATCGATTATTTCTTCCTGATTATAATTTTCCCTATTCCTAAAAACATCATGTAATGACTTTATATGCTTTATCGCCATATTCATTTTTCTAAATAATCTATCCATATTTTCACCCCTTCCTAAAATAAAATATAGATTCAAAAAATTTATTTGAATCTCTCTCAGTTCTCATTAAAACAGGTCGATGAAAAACATCAATCAATTCAAAACCAGTTTGTTTTCCTATCTCATGGTATAAGTTAAACTTATCATTTGCTACGATAAAAATTGATGCACCATCTTTCAGATAATTAGATACATTTTTGAAAACATCTATAATACCATACATATATTCTTTTTTAGCATTTCCATTCTGTCCCTTTCTTGCAGATCCTATTTCAAAATCATCCAGTCGTTGAAAACCAAACAGTTCATAAGCATATATATGCTGTTCGTGATAGTCAATAATTCCTACATAAGGGGGTGATGTAAAAATGCCATCTATTTTAATATCATAAGGTAATTTAACTTTCCTTGCATCTCCCTGATAGATTTTTATGAATGCATCGGTTCTTATTTTATCAAATTCTTTTAATCGTTTTATAGTGTCATAACTATAACGATTTATAAATTTTAACGCCTCATTGATTGGCTTACAGTATCTTTTATGTTTAATACACCAGTAAGTATCTCTTATAGGTTTTTTGGGCCTTGCTAGGTCATAATGGGTAATAAGTCGTGATGAACGAGCAGACCTTGATAGAATAATTTTCAAAACATCTTGATTTTTATAATCACTTATTATATCTCTATAAAACAATATCTCCTGTAATGCTCTTTCAGAAAACCACTCTTTTAGATAATTGCTATAAGTTTCAAATTTTCTAGTCATTTCACTAAATAATGTATGCTCTTTATCATTACATTGTCTACTAAATTCTTTTAATCTCTTTAATGCATCCTTAACCTCTTTCTCAACTTCTTGAATATCATATCTGGTCGTTTTAACTTTCTGAATCAATACATTAAAAGGTGATAGCTCTATTCCTATTGATTTCATTCCTAATACATTGGATTCTATTAGTGTTGTTCCAGACCCAGAAAATGGGTCAAGAATTGTGTCTCCACTCTTAAAATATTTTTTTAAAAAAACCTCCACAAGTTGCGGAATGAACTTACCGAGATATGGATGTAATCTATGGACATGTTTTGTTCTGTCGGATTCTCTCACATCAATAAATGTCAGGTCATTTCCAAGTATCTCTATATTTCTTCTCGTATCTGCTTTTTTTTCTATAAGTTCAACGTCAATTTTGAACTTCTCAGCAGCTTTCTTGTTTGTTTGAAGCATATTATCTAATCTAATTATAAATCCTTCCAATCATCTTTAAAAAATATTGCAATCAATTTCTAAATACGCTCTATCTCCACTCTCTGCCCGCCCATCTTCATTGACTTCATCGCTCCTTCAAGAACAGAAAGCACAGAGAGACCCTCCCTGCCATCATTTATCATCTGTTTCTTCGTCTCTACAGCATCTATGAATGCCTCCAGTTGTGCCCTGAGTGATGATGCATCTTCAATCTCAACAGGCAGAACATCAAGGTCGGAAAGGCGACATCTCTTCATCCATTCATGACCCTCATACCTGCCTTCCTCTGGTCTGAGCACCTTTAACTTAATATCATCTGTATCAGAATGCCATATTATGCCCTTCTCAGCGTATATAACAACCTCCTGTCTCTTCTCAACCGAAAGCCATGTTATATGCGAATATGAAGGGATTCCACCAAAATCAAGATGGAGAAAGACAATGTCCTCAATGTTATTTTGAATTATAGCATCTCCTACACACGAGACATAATCTGGCATCTTTCCCATAAGATATAGCAGAATAGATATATCATGGCTCCCGAAACTATACAGGACATTCTCAATCTCCCTTATAATGCCAAGATTTACCCTTCTCGTCTTAGAATATAGAATATCACCATAGTCAGCCATAATTTCCTTCATTTTAATAATTGCTGGATGATATAAGAGAAGATGTCCAACACCAAACACCGATTTATTCTTATCAGCAATTTCCACAAGTTGTCTTGCTTCTTTAGAATCTAATGTAAGCGGTTTTTCTACAAGAACAGAACAGCCCGCTTCAAGGCATCTCCTGGCATGCTTATAATGAAGAAATGCTGGTGTCGCTATTATCACCCCATCATTATCAAGAATATCTTCAAAACTGCTTACCAGATTCACATCATATCTTTCCAAGATACCGGAGATTCTACTATCATCCGTATCATAGACAGAAACCTCAACACCACCTATTTCAAGGAGCGTCCTTAAGTGGTTCTCACCCCACCTACCTATCCCTATCAATCCTATTCGCAATCTCAATCACCTTATCAAGTATAAGAAGTTCAACACCTGTCTTTTCTTCATAATCAAGCAACAGTTCCACTGCCTCCACCAGATCCCCGGGACTGACGACTATCCAGCCATAAATCAGAACATCGTCAAAGACCTGATATTCACCGGGTATCTCCTTATTTGAGGTTATCAGATAGACATCAAGACCGGCACCCTCAAGTATGCCCATCACCATTGACCCCTCAAACTCACTTCTCAACGCACTCAATGGGATTAAGTCCGTCTCCTCCTCTTCCTTAATTTGACTGGCTATTTCTCTCTGATACTTAAGTGAGATAGTTTCAGTATGTTTTATACCATATCCCTTATTCAAAGAAGCATAACTTCTTTTTTTCCCACCGCGGGTGAAAATCAGGTATATAATCAGGGCAATAAATACACCACCCATCAATGCCAATAGCCCTTCATTAATTTTGATATCTGTAAATATATCTCTACCCATACTTTTATAAATATATCACTATTTACTCATTATCTGTAACTATCTCGAGAGAGAAGTCAAGCCATACGGCATGGTGTGTAAGCGCACCTATTGATATATAATCAGCACCAAGTTCTGAAAATTTTCCTATATTCTCCAGTGTCACACCACCTGATATCTCAACGCCTGCCCTTCCATCAATCACTTCAACTGCCCTCTTTATATCACCCTCAGTCATATTATCAAGCATTATCACATCCGCCCCCGCATTTAATGCCTCCTTCACACCATCTAAATCGCTCACCTCTACCTCTATCTTCAAAAGCGGATGGGCATAATCTTTCACCCTCTCTACGGCTTCAGATATTCCACCAGCAATTCTAATATGATTATCCTTTATGAGAATGCCATCATATAGCCCATATCTGTGGTTTGTCCCACCACCCATACCTACCGCGAACTTCTCAGCAAGGCGCAGAAGCGGTGTCGTCTTCCTCGTATCAAGCACCTTCACTCTTCCCTTTGCCTTATCTACATATATTCTTGTATTCGTCGCTATGCCTGATAGATGTGAGATGAAGTTCAATGCGCATCTCTCAGCAGATAGAAGCGAATCAGCCCTTGCCCTCACAGTTGAGACAACGCACCCTCCTCTAATCTCATTACCGTCAGCGAAGTTCCATTCAAACTCTGCCCCGCTGTCAAGAGAAAGAAAAGCCCTCTCAAAAAACGCCCTGCCACAGAGAACACCCCAATCGCTCTTGAAGATTAACTCAGCAGTCAATACTCTCTCTTCACTTGCTATTGCGCTAGTGGTTATATCGCCTGAACCGATGTCTTCCTCAAGTGCCCTCACTATTAGTTCCTTAATATATCTCTCAGTGAGTTTTATCATAATATTCAGTTAACCTGCCACCTCAAGCATTCTCTCTATCGTCCTCTTCGCAGGTTCTATAAATCTTTTTTCAATCTCAATCTTGTGTTCAAACGTCTCAAGTGCGCGAATGACGCTGTGAATTGTCATCATCTTCATATTTGGACATACAAGTTTCTCAGCATTAGCAGAGTAGAATTTCTTATCGGGTAGCGCCCTCTTCAAAGTTGTGAGCATACCTATCTCAGTTCCTATTATGAACTCAACTGTCTTGCTCTCCCTGCAGAACTTGACCATACCGCTTGTGGAGGCAACACTGTCTGCAAGGTCAATTACAGACAGCCGGCACTCGGGATGGACCACTACAAGCGCATTCGGATGCTCTCTTTTTGCCATTTCAATATCTTCTGGAAGAAGGCGGTAGTGCGTCGGACAGAAACCACGCCAGAGTATCATCTTCCTCTGAGTAACTCGCTCTGTCCATTGCCCAAGACCGAAATCCGGCACAAAGATTATCTCTCTCTCTTGCGGAAATGAATTGACAATCTTTGGTGCATTGGCAGAGGTGCAACATATATCACTCTCCGCCTTTACATCAACATAGGTATTGACATAGGAGACAACGGCAGAATCCGGGTGTTCATTCTTTAACTCTCTCAGGTCGTTGGCATCAACCATATCGGCAAGGGGGCAGTTTGCACCAATCTCAGGAAGAAGGACTGTCTTCTCAGAATTTAGGAGTTTCACCATCTCTGCCATAAATCGGACGCCACATAAAACAACGACATCAGCGGAAACTGTTGTCGCGCGCTTCGCAAGACCATATGAGTCGCCAATGAAGTCAGCGACCTCCTGCACCTCCTCAAGTTGATAGTTGTGGACAAGAATTACCGCCTTTCTCTCGCCCTTCAATCTATCAACCTGAGCCCTCAGTTCCTGCCTTTCATATGGGTCATATTCTGCCATAATAATCTCTATCTAAATTGTGGTTCCACCTCTCCCAACAACCTTTCCAAGATTCAACTGGACACCATTTTTCTTCCAGACACCATTTTTACCATTAATACTATATGAACCCTCGCCACTGACGGTTCCACTTGCCTTACCCTCTAATCTAAATGAAGTGATAGTCCCATTAATATTCACTACAAATTTTACCTCTTTTGAGAACTCAATCTTGCCCGAGAAACTCACACCATTGGAGAATTCATCTAACTTTGGGACGGTCTTTGTCTTGTCAGGGTTATTAGCGGTTATTTTCAGGTCATCAGGCGTCTTATCAAAAACGAGTTGAACTGTCCCATCCACCTCCATTGTAAGCGTCCCTTTGCAGTTCAGAAAGAGCGTTCCCTTGCCCTTAAGGGTTAGCATAGAATCAGACGCGTTTACTGTGCTTAAAAATATTAATACCAAAGAGAATAATACTAACTTAACCCGCATAACTATGCAGACCTCCGAATATAAGATTAGCGAATAGCGTAAAGAGTGAAAGAGCAAAAATAATGATGGCGAGAATAGAAGACCTGAGCCCCCGCCAGCCCCTCACAAGGCGTGCGTGAAGATATGCGGTCGCTAGAAGCCAGACTACGAGCGAACAGGTCTCTTTCGGGTCCCAGTTCCACCATACACCCCAGGCCCTCTCCGCCCATATCGCACCAGCGATGAGGGCACCTATTGTGAACAGCGGATAACCAATGGCAATCGCACGATATGACAGTTCATCAAGTGCTTCTGAACGCTCTTTATCCTTATTCCTCTTCACTATATATAAAATTGCACAGACAAATCCAATTGCGAAAGCACCCTCACCAAGTGACGCAAGGGTCACGTGAATTGTCAGCCAGTAACTCTTGAGGGCTGGAACAAGCTGGTCTGATATATTCGCAGGAAAGAGCGATGCTATCACCATAAGAATTACCACAATGGGAAGCCCGATAGCACTGATTACAGGCATCTTGAATCTCAGATGAAATATAATAGAGAGAAGAACTATAGCCCAGCCCATCAGTGATAGATATTCATACATATTCGTCACTGGAAGGTGCCACCCGATTATTGACCTCAGTGCAAGCCCAAGTGTCTGAAAAGCAAAACCAATGATAATAAATATAACCGCAAACAGATTGAAAAACCTTCTCTTCAAAGGCATATATAGAAAGAGAAGAAGTGTTGAGAGAAGGTAGAGAGAGAAAGAAATAGTAAACGATGGTATAAGATTGTTAATCTTATCAACTAAGATTCTCCATGATGGAAGCCGTCCTGAATATCTTAACAAATCTGAATGAAAATTATTAAATGCTGTTTTGAAAGCAGAACTGTCTTTACCTTTATATGCCTCTTTAAGGTCTGACACCGCTCTCAATAAATCCTCATCTGATGACGACGATACCGCCTCCCAGGTTATTCCACTTTCAGGTGGAATGAGCCACAGACCCTCAAGTTGCAGACCTTTGAGCATGTCCGCTCTATATGCAATATCATTCGCTCTCACCTCTGCCATGCTCTTCTTTGCAGAGACCTCCATTGACGCAAGGTGACGCTGAATACTCCCCATCACATCACTCTCAAAATCATCAAGTGCTATCCACACATCGCTGTATATTCCCAGTTCATCATCCTTCTTTAAGAACAGAACCTTTGCCTTAGTTCTGTAATCATCATCTATAGCAAGATGAAACAGAAAGAGAGGGGGATTATTATCAATATCGCTTTCTTTGATATTTCCACCATCTCTGAGCTCTTTGACTATGTAGTCGGCATAGTTCTTCCAGAGTTCCACTCTGTCCCCCTTTATTGGGATACCCTCAAGGTCTGACATCCTTATGTTTTCTTTCAGAAACTGATAACCACCACTAAAGTCACCACTTTGCTGTGAATACAAAGGCGGGATTATTATCAATAGTATAAATATTGTGAAAAGAACTCTTCTCATAAACTGTTAACCTGACCTATCCTTCAATGATAAGACAAACTTCCTGAAATCCCTATCAAAAACCTTATCTATCCTGTTTGACTTTCCACCTATCAATGTCCTTCTTTTCTCTATGAGCACCTTTATCTCATTATATCTTATAAATATCATAATATAAATTCCAAGGGACATAACTATTGCGCCCCACAGAAAGAAATTGAAGCCCATTCCTGCCTCCACCCTCAGAACTGAATACTCTTCTTTTTTTGAGCCAATGAGAACTGCATAGAGACCATCAGTTATCTTAACGGGACAGCCATCATAAAGACCCACACCCTCTGACTCGCTTCCTCCCTTTATAAGATGGAACCTCGCCTCGCCTGTCTTTCCGACTTCATATAATTTTATAACACCACCTTCACCATCTCTTACAGGAAACGGTGTATCAACCGCAAAAAGGTGAACCTTCTTATCAGCCGGCTCAATACCCAGAAACTGAAACCTAAATGGTGGTTTTCCTATCTCAATAGAGGGATGATACAAAAATGCAAAGCCCTGATATACTAACTTTTCACTCTCAATAACAGTATATGTCAGGCATGGATTTGAAACCGGATTATTATTAGTGTCTCTTCCAGACGCCCTCTGAAAGTTAGAGTAGAAATCATCAAATCTTATTACTATATTTTCATTGACATTGACTGAATCGCCTAATTTTCCAAAAATATCCTTCTCAAAATCATCACCCTTTACATGAGCATAGAAGATTATCTTCTCCTTTATATCACTGAAACTATCTCCCTCAAGGAATGCAAGACCAAGCCCCCGCAGCGTTCCTATCTTTTCCTGAAATATGCTGATACCACCATAATCAAGCGGTTTATTAACCTCAATATTCAGTGATTTCACCACCACACCGTCTTTAAGGAGAACACCCCCTGTAATATCTGAGATTACTGAACCTGAGTTCGGGTCTGTCTTCTCCTCAATCTTATCAGCCCTTACAGCGAAAGAGCCACTCTTTATCGTTACCAACGCTGTTTCACCTTCAAATATTGAAATATCCTGCGACTTTCGTGTGAATCCACCAAGAGCGCCGCCGAGAATTATCACAAGGAGACCGAGATGGGTGAGAATAAAACCAGACCTCGAGATTAGCCCCTTCCTCCCACAGATGTATATTCGTTCTTTCTCAACTCTCTCAAAGACCCTGAAGCCACTACCTGAAAACGAGGTCTTAACATCATCTTTCCTAAGCCCTCTGTCTATCTCAATAAACAGATTCTCCTTTCTCAACTCACCTTCATCAGGAATCAGAGATGGTCTGGTGAAGACAGCATAAACCGGTGGGATATGTTTAGCAGTGCAGAGGGCAAGCGAGAGAGATAGAAAGAGTATTAAAGCGATAAAATAGAATGATGCGAATATTCTATTAAAATGAACAGCCATTATTAACTTTGCCGCACCCTGACCGTATTTTTCAGAATAGAAATCTGCGGTTTTATTCTGGGGGATAATTGCACCAATAATTGAGATAGTGGATATGATTATGATAAGCACAATGGCTACTCTCATTGATGTAAGTATATTTATGACTTTCTTCATCTATTATTGTCTTGCATTAACCGTGAATGAAATTCATTACACAGTTATATACTATTCTCATCTTATTTTTTGTAAACCATCAATCAGTATTATTCACATATATTAAAAATTGAGTTAATCTCTGCATGTATGAAGAGATTAAAACCATTTTACAATTTTCATGTTTCTCTATTGACAAGCCATAAAGACAATCTTGATAGAAGGTCGTCTAACTTACTGTCAAGACCTATATTCTTTATCTCCAGAATTGCCCTCTCACAGAAGTCATTTGCCTTCTTCTTAGCCATCTCAAAGGCGCCAACCTTCTCAGCACCCTCATATATCTTATTCAGGTTCTCATCCGATTTCGCCACTAAAAAGCCAATCACATTATCTCTATAATGGTCCTCACTATTATTCAACAGGTATATTACTGGCAATGTGATATTGCCCTCTTTCAAGTCCTTGAACCTCTCCTTGCCAAAACCGTCACCACCACAGATATCAAGAAGGTCGTCAATTATCTGAAAGCCGAAGCCAATATTGAGACCGAACCTGTGAAATGCCTCAACAGTTGCATCATCCACACGGGAAAGGCGAGCGGAGGAGGCGACAGTAGAGCCGAAGAACTGCGCCGTCTTATTCTCAACTATTCTGAGATACTCATCCTCTGTTATATCTACATTGTTTAGATTTCTTATCTCCATCACCTCGCCCTCGCAGAGACGACTTAATACAGAAAGTATCCTCTGTGTCACCCACTCATTATTAATCTCCATAATGAGCTTATTCACAAGGCGTGTTAATAAATAGTCGCCCGCTAAAATTGCCACCCTGTTCCCCCAGACTTTGTTCACTGAATCTTTCCCCCTTCTGATACTGGCGTTATCAATGACATCGTCGTGAATGAGCGTTGTGTGGTGGACCATCTCAACGACACAGGCGAGGTCTATATGCTTCTTTGTTATCTCACCGAGCATCTTGGCGGTGATGAGGACGAGCATCGCCCTTATACGCTTACCCCCTGTTGAGAGTGTATATGTGAGAGCGTCCCTTATTGTTGATGGCGACGCCTCCGCCTCAAGGGCGAGCATTCTCTCGCACTCATTAAGAGGTCTTTCTATAAGCGACCTTATCTCATCAAGGACATCTGTGAACATATCAAAACCTAATCAGAGATATTAACAAAAGAATGGCAGTATAGACAAGAAAATTTGTGAAATATTTTACAGATTAAATTACATGATGGTTGAATGGTAATAACTTATAATATATAATTGCTTAAAGGTATAAATATGAAGTCATGTATAAAAATATTAGGGAATTATATACTTGACAAACCCATAGATATTAACAGACCATCAGCACCAACCAATGGTGTCTCGCTTGCAGCTGCCACTGAAAGGCGAGCAAAGAGTATTCGGGAAGTTGTTAATTACCTATCATACAAACTTTCAACAGAAAATGTGAAAACAAGCTATGAAGTTGAATTTAAGCCTCGTAGGAACAAAATAAATTACCTCAACAATGTTGATTATGCAGCGCGTGCAGCTTGGGCAATTGTGAACATGTGGCTCTTAGCTCACGCTGATGACTGTCGTTATGGAATCATAGAAGCGGAAAGGCAATTCCTTGACCCAGTTACTCTACCTGTGAAGCATCTAACTGCACTACTTTCAAAGAATGATATCGATTATACCAATCAATTATTACAGAAGATTAACATAGATTTTGAGTTCTGGGATTTATACCCTTACATACTTGATGAACATGGCCCTGGTAGTCGTGATTCGGTTTTACGAGATCCTAGTACTCAGGGAGCACGAACTAAGAAACGAGAAAATGGAGTTTTTTATACACCTTCTGATGTAGCCGATTACATGGTATCCCAAGTATTCTCTAACTACAGCGGCTCAATTTATAATTCTAAGTACATTGATCCAGCCTGTGGAACTGGTGTATTTCTGCTTTCAATTATCAATTACATTAAAAAGCTAAAACACAAAAACATATTCGATTTTGTAACTAATTGTCTTTTTGGTTGTGATTTAAATGGTCTAGCCTTGGATTCATGTGCTTTCGTGCTACTTAAAAGTTGCCTTCATCATATTAATAAAAAAGAAATTAGTTTATGGAAAGCGTGGCATTTGATCAGGTCTAACTTGGTAGAAATTGATACTGTTATTCTACAGAGAGATGCCACGACACATCTTCAGACTTTATTCCCTTCTATCGAGGGAGGGTTTAATATCCTTGTTGGTAATCCTCCATATACAAAGTTGGGTGATAGAGATGATCTAAACATACTTTCAAATACATACGAATGTTTCTCAAGGAAAGAACCTACAAGTAACGATAACCTTTATATATTATTTATTGAGTTTATGTGGAAACTTGTTTCACCGAGGGAAAGCGCTTCCTCGCTTGTAACTCCTCTTTCGATATCTTACCACAGTGGTTCACAGTATGTAGCCTGTAGAGAAGCCATCATTAAAAGTGGTGGGAAATGGCATTTTGCATTCTTTGATCGTGAACCTCATGCTCTTTTTGGAGAAGAGGTTAAGACAAGAAATGCTATACTTTTTAGGTACAATAATGATTCATTTATTGAGAGACAGACGGAGCTTTACACTACTCCCCTACTTAAGTGGACAAGTCGCTCCAGAGAGCGTCTTTTCGACCGTATAAAGTACACGAGATTACAACATCCATGTATTTCTGAGCGGATTCCAAAGTTAGGTAGTAAGCGCCAAGTAAAAGCCTACGAACAGATTACTAGCCTGAAAGAAGATAATATGTATTATTGGTCAATTTCAAAGTGTAAACAAGCCTTTGCCCTTAATCCAAGGGTTGGCCTCGTGTTTATTGGAGGAACAGCTTATAACTTTCTAAATATATACCGCTTTATTCCGAATCACGATGGATTAACTCTTGATACATTAAGTAATAGTCCTGTCCATGTACTTAAATGTAGCTCGGAGGAAGATGCGTATATGACTCTTTCGTTGTTCTCAAGTCGCTTGACATACTGGTTATGGCGTATTTCTGGTGATGGATTTCATGTATCGCAAAATTTCATTAAGGGTATGCCATTTAAGAAAAGCAGGTTTACTAATGGAGAATACAAAGATTTAGTTAAATTAGGCGTTGACCTTTGGGAAGAGCTTCAAAAGCACATGTTTGTAAGTTTGAACAGAGGAAGTAAAACAGTAGGGTTTAAAATCTTAGCTAGTAAAAAAGAACGCGACGCGATAGATTCGGTGCTCATCAAGCACTTCGGGCTTGGTAGCGATTTTCTAACAGAGTTAAAGCATTACGAACATACTACGAGTGTTGTAGACAGTAATAATCCTGTCTGCAACGATCTTAATGACTACATCTAGGAAGGATAATAGATGCGTAAAGAGGTTTCAAAAGAAAAGAAAGAATTGAGTAAGCTATCCAAAGAAGAATGGCGTGAGTACACATTAACAGTATGGCAGATTGCCAACACAAGTGATTCTTTACATCCAGCTGTTTATCCAGTCGAGTTAGTCAAGCGTTTAGTAAAGTTGTTTTCGTTTAATAGTGAAATTGTACTCGATCCTTTTGCTGGTGTTGGCACGACAGCTTTTGCGGCGACTTCTCTTGGGCGCAAATGCGTTTGTATAGAGCAGAATAAAGATTATGTATTAGCTATGAAAGAACGCTTTAACGATGTCATAAAGACAAGCGAGAGTGTAACTGTTATTCAAGGAGATAGTAGAAATATGGATATAATTGAAGATGAGTCCATAGATTTAATCGTAACAAGCCCCCCATATTGGAATAAAGCTGATTATGGTGATATACACACAAACTTGGGAAATGAACCCGTCTATGTTCGTTTCTTTAAGAACATTCGCCCGGTTTTTGAAGAGTGCTTACGTGTGTTAGTACCTGGGCGAAAGTTGTGTCTGGTAACAGCAAATGTGAATCAGCATACTGAGCACGGTTTATTGACCTTCCCTTTAGCCGCTGATTTTATAAATCTATGTCGTGATATAGGATTCTTATTGGTTAGTGAGGTTATTTGGTCAAAGAATGGCACGGGCGGTAAGTGGGGTTCATACGGTAAACAGCGGCCTATCTTTGGCAGCTACCCTTATCCGCCAAATTTCTTGTTTAAGAACGTGCATGAACATATTTTAATCTTCTCAAAACAATCTAATAAACAGGTTAAGGGTAAGACAGTGATTAGCTACGATTTTCTTATGGGGAAAGATTATAGTTAGTGAGCGGATTTGTTATGAAGACGAGCATGTTGTTTTACAATCAACCTCTTGCACATCGTTTTGGGGAACATCTAGCAGCTAATCTGAAGTGCGGTTCCTGGACAGACTTTGAATCCGCTGTTGCTTGGGTCCGTCGTTCAGGTACTTCGTTACTTGAGAACCCCTTCAGGACTTTTCTAAATACAGGTTCTACCGCCAAAATAACAGTAGGATTAGATGCGGCGAATACATCAGAGGAGGGATTGAGAGACTTACTTAGCTGGCAAAGTGAAGGGAACATCGAAATCTTTGTTTATCACAATGAAGCAAGTTCTATTTTTCACCCAAAGGTGTATCTTTTTACAAATACTGACTTTGCCCGTCTTATAGTTGGCTCAAATAACTTAACAGCAGCAGGACTTTACATCAATACTGAAGCTGGGTTGCAGATAGATGATGTAATAACAAGCGATATAATAAGACAAGTGAAAGTATCTCTCTCTGCTTGGAGAGACACTACTACAGGATTAGCATTACTCCTAAATGATGATCTATTATGCCAATTGGTTGCTAATGGCTATGTTTATTCAGAGCAGCAGATTAGCAGGACGAATACAAGAAATAGAAGCCAGGCTCAAAGGCAAGTGCATTTATTTAGAAGGTTGAATGTCACGGCACCGCTAACACATACGCAGTTAACTAGTACATATCCAACCATCCAAAGTAATGTTTTGGTGATGCGAGTTAGGAGAGCTTCTGAAAGAGAACGGAGAACACAAATACAACTCCCCTTCAGAGTAACAGACTCTAATTTATTTATTGGTATTACGTATGTAATAAGTCTTCATGATTCAAGACAACACAATTTAATTGAGGCTACTGCTCGTGGTGGCAGAAACACAATAAAGGTTGAGATACCTGAGATAGATACTATGGTAGAACCATTGGTGCGTTTTCAAAGAGTGGGTAATGATGTTCATTATTTAGCACTTAATACCGTATCGAGCTTTGGGCATGTTCTTTATAATTCACTTCTAGCAGGTTTCAATACTACTCCGCCAACTACTTTTCAAACGATCAGTGACCGTGCAAGAGCGACTTGGTGGCAATTTATCTAAGGTGTTTAGGCAGATTAAATAGTATATTGGGTTATTTCTAATAAAGAAATTAAGAAAAATAAATACCTTAGTCCTCAACATCGAGGAGGTATAGAATACCAAATAGGAATAACAAACAATAATATTAATGAATTTGAAATTTATAAAGTGATATAATTCATATTGAATCATTTTCGGTGATTAAACCATGCCACTCTATGAATATATATGTGATAAATGCAATCTGAAGTTTGACCGCCTCATAAGGAGCGAGAATAATGAGCGGGTTAAGTGCCCTAAATGTGGCAAAACTGCAAGACGCCTAATGACAACCCTCATGAAGAGCGGCAAGGGTTCTACTGCAAGTTGCGACACCTGCACGCCGAACCCATCCGCCTGCTCAAAGTGCGGAATTAAATAGACCAGTATAATATCAGTTAAATTTAATTACAGAATTAAAAATAGATTACAGGTTTCTCGCGATATTCACAATTACCTCTGACATCTTGAGAAGACCATCAAGCGAGACCCACTCGTCATCGCCATGAACGCCATCGCACTCACAGCCAATGCCGATTGTCGGTATTCCACAGGCGACAAGATGCCTCATATCAGAGAAGAACGGCGCCAAACAGAACTTCGGTTCAATATCAGTTACCTCATAGAAAGCCCTTCCAATCTTTTCCTTCAAATTATCATCTTTAAGTCCAATAATGGCGCCTATATCAGCAATATTTCTGACTTCATAACCATAATCCGTTCCCGCTAGCGCCATCTTAACCCTCTCCCTTACCTTCTTATCTATGCTATCAGGTGTTACCTCTGGTATTATCCTTGAGTCAATCATGAATGTAAATCTATCACATACAGTATTCGGCTTCGTCCCACCACCTGCCAGACCACCCATATTCATAGTGATGAACCTGTGCCTCTCATCAAAGACATCCATCTTCGTCAACACGCTCATCATCTCATCTTCAAGTGAGAACAGCGCCTCTGCAACCTTCATAGCGCCCTTAAACGCGTTTAGACCGAGATATGGTCTTGAGCCGTGGGCTGCCCTGCCAATCACAGATACCTCATGCCACAGGAGACCCTTGTTCGCGACCGTAATTACAGGTCCGTGAATGCCCTCAACTATGCCAAGGTCGCCTTTAAGATAGCCCTCTTTTGAAAGATACCCGGCACCGGCATCACCCCCTGTCTCCTCGTCGCATGTAAATGATGCCTGCATGCCTACATCTATACTCATATCTGAGATAACCTTTATCGCGGTGAGCACCGATGCTATTGTGCCCTTCATATCCGCACAGCCCCTGCCATATATTCTGTCTCCAACAACCGTCATATCAAATGGGTCTTTCGTCCATCCATTTGTAATGGGCACAACATCAATATGCCCATTAAGATGAATAACTGGCTTATTATCTATAAAACGCTCACCAATGACAGAGTATCTCGGTGGCGAGTCCTCTGTAAGACCACATCCCTCCTCTGTTGTTAGAACAAGCATGGTGGAAAGCCCAAGTTCTCTCAATCTGCCATCAAGCACAGTCGCCACTTCATAGTAATTATCACCAGGGGGATTTATAGTCGGAATGGCTACTACCTCATCAAGCATCTCAAGAAGGTAGTCCCTGTAGCCCCTCACCCTTTCTCCAATCTCATTCAGAATATCACTCATCAAAAAATCACCTTTCACATAATAGGGTTTAATAACTCAAAACTGTTTTCTTATAATACCTTCCCCATTTCTATTTAGACCATTTCTGTTGAATGATGGTTTAATGAATTAAACCCCTACTTTGTAATGCATCTTCATCTTCTATCCAATCTCAACAAATTTATAATATTTATTGTAGGGGTTTGATTTATCAAATCCTTTATGAATCTATAGATATTCAATATTTTCATCAGTCAATAACCTTCGGGAAGAGGTCTGTTCTTCTATCCTTGAAGATGTCGTTTTCGGGTGTAAAATGCTTGTCAAGCGCCATATCGGGGTCTATCTCAACAATGCCGACCTCCTCATCTGCCTCCGATGCCCTAATCAGGACCTCGCCCTTTGGCGAGACCACCTGGCTCCTCCCTGTAAACCTCATCTCAATATCACCGAGTTTCTCACTTCCTATTCTATTTGCTGTTATTGTGAAGACCATATTCTCTATTGAGCGAGTTATCATAGCATCCTGGCAGAACGGCAGGACAAGGTTTGATGGGTGGGCTATTATCTGGGCATCCTTAAAGGCAAGAAACCTCGCAACCTCCGGGAATATCCAGTCAAAGCATATCATCATGCCGACCTTGGCAAGACCCATATTGAAAGGATGGATTGTGAGGTCGCCAGGGGTGAATATATCTTTCTCTCTCCTGAAGAGGTGCGCCTTCCTGTAGTGACCGAGAAGACCAATTGGACCGATGAGGAAGGCGGAGTTATATAATTTATCCTCATCTTTTTCTATTATACCTGCGACGATAAAGCCCCCAATCTTGACCGCTATGGACTTTACCCATTCGTTCGTCTCACCCTCGCCTGCGGTCCCGGCATATTTCATCGCCTCATCTCTGTCTGCAAAGAGGTAGCCAGTATTGAAGAGTTCGGGAAGGACGATAAGGTCTGCTTTGACATCTTTTATGAGTGCCTCTGCCCTCATTAGATTATCATCAACCTTGCCTTTTTCTATATTCATCTGAACGAAGCCAACCTTCATAAAAACTCCTCCGAATTGCGAGTAAAAAAGAATTATCAGAGATTATATGATATAGATATGGATAATCAACAGTTTGATTTGTTAAATTTAGGTATTTATAGAATATTAAGATAGTTAATTCAATTAACGTTTTATCCATTCAACATTCTTGATAAATGTATTTATTTATATTAATATTCACCAATATCATCATTAACATTATACAGGAGGTCTATGTTGAGAGCATATATTAAGGGCATTGGTTATCATGTCCCCGATAATGTCATCACAAACTTTGACCTTGAGAAGATTGTTGACACCTCAAACGAGTGGATTATTGAGAGAACAGGCATATCAGAAAGGCGATTTGCTGGTAAAGATGAAGCATCATCTGACCTTGCAACAGAGGCGTCTAAAAAGGCAATGGCGATGGCAGGCGTATCACCAGAGGAGATTGAACTCATATTACTTGCCACAGTCACACCCGATATGTTCTTCCCATCAACCGCCTGTCTCGTCCAGGCAAACCTTGGTGCCAAAAACGCCTCCGCTTTTGACTTCGCCGCTGGTTGCACGGGCTTCATCTACGGTCTTGAGATTGCCCAGCAGTTCATTGAGAACGGTAAGATGAAGAATATCCTCGTCATTGGCGTTGAGACGCTCTCCCGCATTATGGACATGACAGACAGAAACACCTGCGTTCTCTTTGGCGATGGCGCTGGTGCTGCGGTAGTTTCTACCTATGAGGGAGACGATAAGGGCATATTATCAAGTTATATGAAATCAGACGGCTCACTTGGCGACCTGTTAAAGATGCCAGCAGGTGGCTCAAGAATTCCTGCAACAGTTGAGTCGGTGAAAGCCCGACTTCACTACATCAAGATGGAAGGTAATGAGGTATTCAAGAACGCGGTCAGAAGTATGAACGAGGCGGCAGGCAAGGCGCTTGAGATGGCAGGGGTAAAGGGCGAAGAGATAACATTACTTATACCACATCAGGCGAATCTGAGAATAATCCAGGCGGTGCAGAAGAGGGTTAAGGTTCCCGATGAGAAGGTCTATATCAACCTTGATAGGTTCGGTAATACATCCGCTGGCTCAATACCAATTGCGCTTGCTGAGGCATACGAAAAGGGTCTTGTAAAAGAGGGTGATTATATCTTGTTGGTCGCATTCGGTGCTGGCTTCACCTGGGGCTCCGTCCTTCTTAAATGGTAAGAGAAATTCTTTACAGGAGCTAATATGGATAGGAAAATATTCTATATATTTCCAGGTCAGGGAAGTCAGGAAGTAGGGATGGGAAGGGCATTCTACGATGCCTATCAGGTAGCAAAGGAAATGTTTTCGCAGGCATCGGATGCTCTAAAAAGGGACATAGTTAAACTTTGTTTTGAAGGTCCAATTGAAGAACTCACAGAGACGAGGTGGGCACAGCCAGCGATACTCATTGTTGGTGCCATTGCCTATCACCTTTTCTCCGATATGGCTGGTGATATAAAACCGTCTGCTTCATGTGGGCACAGTTTGGGCGAATACACCGCTTTATATACTGCGGGTGTTTTCAAACTCGGACAGGTTGTAAATATAGTCAATAAAAGAGGTATATTCATAGATGAAGCATCAAAAGAGGTTGGCGGGACAATGGCTGCAATAATCGGTCTTGATGACAATGTCATCGAAGAGATATGCAGGGAAGCATCAAAAGAAGGCATCGTTGAGCCAGCAAACTACAACGCTCCATCGCAACTGGTCATTACGGGCACAATTTCTGGTGTTACAAAAGCAATGGAACTTGCAAAAGAAAAGGGCGCCAAGAGGGCGGTTCAGTTAAATGTAAGTGGACCATTTCACTCAAGTATGTTAAAGCCGGCAGGTGAAAAAATCGCCAATCTTTTAAGACAGGAAGAGATAGAAAAACTGGCGTTTCCAGTATATGCAAACACAACAGCCGAGCTGCATAATGGAAAGGATGCAATCATAGAGACACTTGCAAGACAGGTTTACTCACCCGTCCTCTTCAAGCAGACTATTGAGAAATTCGGAAGTGGCATATACATTGAATTCGGACATGGTTCAGTCGCAGGTGGTCTTGTCAGGAGAATAGTGAGCGATGCTCAGGTAATAAATATAGGTAGTCCTCAGGAACTTGAAAATGCTATTAAAACACTCGCAGGGATGTAATTTATTAAGTTCAAAAGAATTTATTAAATTTTTGTATATAATGTAGGGGTTTAATTAATTAAACTTATATGGAAATATTGAGGACATTTAATAATACCTTGGAGGTATTCTATGTTTGGTCTTAAAGGAAAGGTTGTAATAGTAACGGGCGGTGCGAGGGGCATAGGGAAGGCGATAGGCGACAGGTTTCTAAAGGAAGGTTCAATTGTTTGCCTCTTTGATGTGATGGAAGATGAACTTAAAAAAGTAGAACACGAGACAGAGAATAAATCTAAATTAAGAACATTTGTAGTTGATATATCAAATTCAAGCACTATAGAGAATGCTGTCAATACCATCACGGAAGAGTTTGGTAGAGTTGATATACTTATCAATAACGCTGGTATAACAAGGGATACACTACTTATGAGGATGAGTGAGGAGGACTGGGACAGTGTTATGAGTGTAAATCTGAAGGGTGCTTTCAATTGCATAAAAGCAGTGATAAGACCTATGATGAAGAACAGGTGGGGTCGCATAATAAATATAACATCGGTAATTGGACTCATAGGCAACGCAGGTCAGGCAAACTACTCAGCATCAAAGGCAGGTCTTATCGCACTCGCAAAGTCATCAGCAAAGGAACTTGCATCAAGGGGAATAACGGTAAATGCGATAGCACCCGGCTTTATTGAGACACCAATGACTGATGCCCTTCCCGAGGATGTTAAGAAAAACTACCTTGAGAGAATTCCTCTTGGCAGGTATGGAAAACCTGAGGACGTTGCCGGTGTATGCGCATTCCTTGCAGGTGAAGATGCATCATATATTACAGGTCAGGTTATAATAGTTGACGGTGGAATGGTAATGTAAATGTTGAAATTTAATCGGTTAATATTTCTTGACAAATGGTCAGTGTTTTTGTTAATAAATATATCTAAAATAGAAATTGGAGGTAGATACAGGTGGAAAAAAGCGAGATAATGGAAAAGGTTAAGGATATAGTAATAGAGCAGTTAGGTGTTTCACCTGATGCAATCACACCTGAGGCGAAGTTCATAGATGACCTTGGTGCTGACTCACTTGACACAGTTGAACTAGTTATGGAACTTGAGGAGAAGTTTGACATTCAGATACCAGATGAAGAGGCAGAGAAGATAACATCGGTAGGGCAGGCAGTTGACTATATCCATAATAAGACAAAAGAAGCATAGAAAGATAGATAGTAAAGTTATTAACCTTACTACAATTTGTCTATGAGAAGAGTTGTAATTACCGGTATAGGTATAATAAGCCCTATAGGGAATATATTAACTGATTATTTTGACTCTCTGATAAAGGGCAAAAGTGGTGCTGGAATAGTTACCCACTTTGATGCGAGTGAGTTCACATCAAAGATTGCCTGCGAGGTCAAGGACTTTGACCCGACAATGTTTATGGAAGCAAAAGAGGCGAAGAGGATGGACAGATTCGTTCAGTTTGGTATGGCGGCAGCGAAGATGGCTGTTGAAGATTCAGGCATTGATTTTAGCAAGTATGACCCATTCCGGGCAGGCGCAAACATTGGCTCGGGTATTGGTGGCATTGATACACTCGAAAAGGAACACAGCGTTCTCATTCAGAGTGGACCACGAAGGGTTAGCCCGTTATTAATTCCAATGATGATAGCGAATATGGCATCCGGACAGGTCGCAATCAAATATGGTATAAGGGGACCAAACGAGACAGTTATCACCGCCTGTGCAACATCATCCCATGCCATAGGAGATGCATTCAGGTTAATAAAATACAACTATGCAGATGTGATGATTGCTGGAGGGGCGGAGGCGGCGATAACACCGATTGGCTATGCTGGCTTCTGCTCAATGAAGGCACTCTCAACGAGAAACGATGAACCACAGAGAGCATCAAGACCATTTGATGCCGAGCGCGATGGCTTTGTAATAGGTGAGGGTTCTGGTGTATTCATACTTGAAGAGCTTGAAAGCGCCAAGAAGCGGGGAGCAAAGATATACGCCGAGATTGTTGGCTATGGTGCAACCGCTGATGCTTATCATATAACCGCACCCGACCCTGACGGACTTGGTGCCCTGAAGGCAATGGAACTGGCGGTAAAGGAAGCCGACGCTTCACTTGATGAGATTGACTATATCAACGCTCATGGAACATCAACAAAACTCAATGACGCGACAGAGACAAAGGCAATAAAAAACCTGTTTGGAGACAGAGCATACAAAATAGCCATTAATTCAACAAAGTCAATGACCGGACATCTCCTCGGTGCTGCAGGCGCTATAGAATCAATAGCCGCTATATTATGTATGCAGAACAGTATAATCCATCCTACTATCAACTATGAGTTCAAAGACCCCGACTGCGACCTTGACTATACACCTAACAAACCGAGAGAGATGGAGATAAACTATGCACTATCAAATTCCTTTGCCTTTGGCGGGCAGAACGCATCAGTGCTATATAAAAAAATTAAATGATACATAACTGACCTGACTTACTTGAATAACTATTGAATGAAGAGAGCACAATAGAAATTTTATATGCCCGGCTATTGCCGGGCATTCAAGTATAATTACAGAATTATGGTAGAGAAAATTCCAACTATACCCATATTTCTCCCAAACCTTGGATGTCCCCACAGATGCTTATTCTGTAATATTAGAAAAGCATTCGGTGTAGAAGATATTCCTTGCCCCGAAGATGTGGAAAAGATGCTCGGTGATATATGCAGGGTTGCAAAATCAAATATCGAGGTTGCACTATATGGCGGAACTTTTACAGCACTGCCTTTTGATGTGATGAAGGTATACCTTGACTCTGTGATAAAGGGTTGTGGTGAAAAACTATCGCATATCAGAATATCAACAAGACCTGACTGTATTAATGAAGATATTCTGAAGTTATTGAAGGAATATAAAGTCAGTGTTATTGAGATTGGCGTTCAATCCTTTGATGACGATGTTCTTAAGGCAATAAATCGGGGACATACTTCTGATGACTCTTACAATGCAATCTCTCTCATTAAAAAATCTGGTTTCACTAGTGGTATTCAACTGATGTTCGGTCTTCCAGATGAAACATTTGATTCATTTAATAAAACAATTAAGAAGACAATAGAGGTTAAACCAGACCTCGTCAGGCTTCATCCGACACTGGTATTGAAAGGAAGCGAGCTTGAGAATTGGTATAATGATGGCAGATTCACACCACTGACAATTGAAGAAGCAATTGAATGGGGTCTTTTCGCATATAAAGAACTGTCGGGGAAGGGTATAAAAGTTCACAGAATCGGTCTATCATCCGGACCTGTAATTGACAAATCGGTAGTTGCTGGACCATACAGCCCTGCCTTTGGTGAGATGGTCCTGTCAAGATATAGACGGTTCACTATTGAGAGAGAGATTATGGAAATGAAGGGTGTAAAGAAGGTAGAAGTGAGTGTGCCAGCAAAATTGCTCTCACAGTTCATAGGGCATAAGAGGGAGAATATACGATATTTCTACGATAAATATGGAATAGATGTTATTATTTCACCTGACCCCGGTCTTAATGATGAAAAAATCTCTGTAAAGGCATAAATATTTAGTATAAGGAGGTATTATTTTTTATGGTTCTTGATTATGGATTGACAGATGAGCAAAAGGAGATAAGAGAACTCGCAAGAAAGATAGCGGAGAAGGAGATAAAGCCGGCAAGGGCAGAACTTGACGAGAAGGAAGAGTTCCCTTATGAGATAGTGAAGTCAATGGCTCAGGCGGACCTATTTCGTGTCTTCATACCCGAGGAGTATGATGGTCTCGGGCTCGGTATTCTTGAACTCTGCCTTGTCATTGAGGAACTCGCAAGGGGATGCGCTGGCGTATCGCTCTCTCTCGCAGGAACCGCTCTCGGTTCAACACCAATATGGCTCTTTGGAAACGATGAGCAAAAAAAGAAGTATCTCACAAAGGTAGCAGCAGGTGAGTGGCTCGCTGGCTTTGCAGTAACTGAACCGAGTTGCGGCTCCGACACTAGCAACTTGAGCACAAACGCCCGTCTTGAGGGCGACTACTACATCATAAATGGCAGGAAGCAGTGGATAACGAACGGCGGTGAGGCAAAGGTATACAGTGTCATCGTGCAGACAGATAAGGCAAGGGGCGCACGTGGTCAGAGCGCCTTCATAATTGAAGAGGGCTTTGAGGGTTTCTCCTATGGCAAGAAAGAGAATAAGATGGGCATAAGGGCATCATCAACGAGGGAACTTATATTTGATAACTGCAAGGTGCCAAGACAGAACCTTCTCGGTAAGGAAGGGCAGGGCTTTCTTGTGACGCTCACCACATTTGACTATACAAGACCCGGCGTTGCGGCGCAGGCGGTAGGCATAGCACAGGGGGCGCTTGAGGAGGCGGTGAAGTATGCGCATCAGAGGGTGCAGTTTGGTCAGGCGATATCGTCATTTGAGGCGATTCAGTTTATGATAGCAGATATGGCGACCCAGATTGAGGCGTCAAGGGCTTTAACATACGCTATTGCGAGGATGATTGACATGGGTGCAAAGAACACGAGCGCCTATTCAGCGATGGCGAAACTGATGGCTTCAGACACAGCGATGAGGGTGACGACAGACGCACTCCAGATATTCGGTGGCTATGGTTATATGAAGGAATATCCAGTGGAGAAGATGATGCGCGATGCGAAGATAACGCAGATATACGAGGGCACAAACCAGATACAGCGTCTGGTAATAGGAAGGGAGATAGTAAAGGAGTTTTCAAGGTTGACATAGATTTTCAACGTTGAATAGATATAATATAAAAATAAGGAAATTTTTTTAATGAGATTTTTATGAATCCTAATGTAAAAAATGTAATAAACACAATCGTTAAATTGCTCATTGAGAGATATAGCCCTCAAAAAATAATTCTTCTTGGTTCATATGCTAATGAAACTAATACAAAGGATAGTGATATAGACCTTCTTATCATAAAAGAGGGTAACAAAAAGAGCAGAATAGAACGGTTCATTGAGGTTAAGAGAATAATATATAATCCTTCACTTAAAATTCCTATCTCACCACTTGTTTTAACGAAAGATGAATTAGATGAGAGAATAAATATGGGCGATGATTTCATAAAGGAGATTATCTCAGGGGGAGAGGTTCTATATGAAAGATAAGATTGTGAAGGAATGGTTTGAAAGGGGAAAGCATGATTATGAAACTGCTAAGATATTATTCATTAAAGATGTATATTATGATGTGATAATGTTCTTACTTGAACAGGCAGTTGAAAAATACATCAAAGGCTATCTAATTTTTAATGGATGGGAACTAAAAAAGATTCATGATATTTAAATGCTTTTAACAGAGGCAATAGAATTTGATAGGTCTTTTGAAAAATATCTTGACACAGGAAGGATGCTCACTGCTTTTTACTATGCAACCAGATATCCTCCAGGACCAATTCCAGAAATTCCAAGAGAAGAAATTGAAAGAACATTGGAGATAATTGAAGAAATAATAAATAAAATAAAAAGTAAAGTTAATACAGATGAGTGAGATGTCCATATCTAAAATTAAATATAATTATCTAATGCGCGATGCGAAGATAACGCAGATATACGAGGGCACAAACCAGATACAGCGTTTGGTTATAGGAAGGGAGATAGTGAAGGAGTTTTCAAGGTTGGTGTAGATAATCAAAATATAATAAATAATAATAAAAGTAATCCAAGAATTTGATATATAAGGGAAACAACCAATAAATAAAACGAAATATATGATTTATTAAAATAAATTATTAGTTTTTCAAATTATTTACTATTATATTGTGAGGTGACATTATGAGAAAACCTTGGTCAATTTCAACCACAGTAAGAAATCCTGAAAGACTGCGGGATTTTTTGAGAGTATTAAAAAGATTAGAAGATCAGAGTTTTGATAAAGGTAACCAAATAAAATATCAAGTGCTTTTAATTCAGGAACGCCTCTATAAACCTCTCAATATTCCTCTAAAATTTAGAAATTATTATGAAGAACAAGAAAAGGATATCCCATATGAAGAAGCCAAAGAGATTTTCTATGCTCAAAATTATGAAGACCCACCAATGAGAGGAAGACAATCAGTAAATCCACTAAATAAACTCGGCTTTTCAATAGCAAGAGAGGGTTCAGGCCCAATAATGATTACTGAGTTGGGGAATAAGTTTTTAGCAGGAGATTATGATATAGGTTATATATTTTTCAAAAGCTTGTTTAAACTTCAGTTTCCAAATCCTTGGAGTGCAGATTTTTCAGAAAAAGAAGGTTTTAATATAATGCCGTTTGTTGCAGTTATGCATCTTATTTACAAACTCAATAAACAATCTGAAAAGAGGGGATTAGATAAAACTGAGTTCGGTATTTTTATTCCAACCTTAATAAGTTTTGACCTAATTGATGAATATGTTAAAAGAATTTTGGAGTTTAGAAAAGAGAAAAATAAAGGTAGGTATATTCTTAATTTTGCAAAGGATTTCTATGAAACAGAAAATATTGCTGATAAAAAGATAAATAATTTGCTTGATTATGGAGACAATATAATGAGATATTTTAGACTTACAAGATATTTTAAGGTTTCGATGGATCCTTTAGGGTATTACTGGAATATTGATATAGAATTTTCAAGAAAAGTTGAAATAGAACAACTTTTAGATATGTATAGTGGAGAATCTTTCAAATTTAGGAGTTTAACAGATTATTTAAATTATCTTTCGGATATTACGAAACCCACCTTACCCTGGGAAAAGAAAGAGAATTTAGAAAAGATTGCCAAATCACTAAAAAATATAAATATTGAATTTATTAAGAAAGAAAATTTACAGATTACTCAAAATGAACAAAAAATATTACTTACAGATGTTAAGAAACTTAGCAAAAGTAAACTGGAGAATTATATTTCACGTTTAAGGAAATTTAATCTGGGATTGAAGGAACGAATAAAGAAGATGAAATTAATAGGTGACTTAAACAGAGTCGAAGAAATAATAGTAACCTTACGCGATTCTAAAAAGCTAAAGAAGTATGAACCAGAGCAATTTGAGAAATTAATAACAGAAGCATTAAAAATAATCAATGATGAAATCTTGATAAAACCGAACTATCCAATAGATGATGATGGAGAGCCTGTTAATCATTCCCCCGGAAACAAACCAGATATAGAATGCTACTATTCAACCTTCAAAACAATTTGTGAAGTAACTCTAAATACATCAAAATTACAATGGGTTCAAGAAGGACAACCAGTAATGAGACATTTAAGAGATTTCGAGGTTCAACATAAAGGTGATGATGTATTCTGTATTTTTATTGCTCCACAAATTCATAATGATACGTATTCTCAATTCTGGATTTCTGTAAAGTATGAGTATAACGGTTTTCCTCAAAAAATAGTACCTATAACGACAGAACAATTTACGATACTCTTAGAAACGTTATTAAATCTAGTAAAACAAGGAAAGAGATTTTCTCATGAAGAATTATATAAGTTATATTCTATGATAATTAGAGAATCTAGAAGACTTTCAAGTTTTTCTGATTGGGCAATGTTCATTCATAAAACTGTAAATGAATGGCAACAGAGGATGATTACATTATGAAAATTAATCACATATATTTAGGAAACTGTATACTGATAATGGAAAAAGAATTTGCAAAGGATAGTATAGATTTAGTATATGCAGACCCACCATATAATTTATCAGGTAAAACACTAAATTTAAAAAATAATAAGACTGGTGGACCATTTTATAAAATGAATGAAGATTGGGATATTTGGAAATACGAAGATTATCTTGTTTTTACTGAAAATTGGATTGGTAAAGTGTGGAACATTTTGAAACCAGTAGGTAGTTTATATATTTCCTGCACATATCATAGTATCGCAGAGATAATATTTATTGCGAAAAAAATTGGATTTAAATTAAATAACATAATAACTTGGTATAAAACTAACGCTATGCCAAATATAACTAAACGAACCTTTACTCATTCTACGGAATATGTTTGTTGGTTTGTAAAAGGTAATAATTGGAAATTCAATTATGGAAGAATTAAAGATTTTAACCCTCATAAAACAAAAGATGGAAAGCAAAAACAGTTAAGAGATTTCGTTGATTTTATTGAGATTCCTATTGTTCAAGGTAGAGAAAGGATAAAAGGTCAAAATGGCAGAGCAATACATCCTACACAAAAACCTGAAAAGTTAATTGAATTAATCATACTAGCCTCATCAGATGAAGACTATATAGTCCTCGATCCATTTTTGGGAACCGGCACTACAGGGGTTGTTGCCTCTCGGTTAAAAAGAAAATGGATTGGAATTGAGATTAACAAAAAATATTTTCGAATTGCGCATAAAAGAATATTTGGAAAAGGATTTATTAAAAATGCCTGACATCAAACTGCTTAAAGGAGATGCTTTAGATATACTGAAGCAATTGGAACCAAAAAGCGCAAATTTAATTTTTTCTGATCCTCCTTATAATCTTTCGGGTGAAAATTATCTCACCTGTAAAAGTGGAAAGATAGCAAAATGTGACAAAGGTTTATGGGACCATATAGAAAATATACACGAATTTAACAGGAAGTGGGTTGAAGAATGTGTAAGAGTTTTAAAAGACGATGGAACAATATGGATTTCAGGAACTTTACACAACCATCCCTCTATTGGTGTAATTTTAAAGCAATTAAACCTTTGGATAATAAATGATATTATTTGGTTTAAAATCAATGCTCCTCCATTAATTCAAAAAAACAGATTCGTGCCTTCAACTGAATTGATATGGTTTGCTGGTAAATCAAAACAATATTATTTTAATTATGAAATAGCAGTAAAATTAAGTAATGGGAAACAAATGCGGAATTTATGGGAGATACATGCAGAAAGACATAAAACACCACATCCCACAGAGAAACCCGAAAAACTATTGGAAAGAATAATTTTGATCGGAAGTAAAGAAAGAGATACTATTATTGATCCTTTTATGGGGTCAGGCACAACAGGAGTTGTGGCAAAACGACTGAATAGAAATTTTATAGGAATTGAAATTGACGCAAATTACTTTGAAATAGCCAAAAAAAGAATAGAAAACACTCAAATAGAAAATGACTTACTGGAATTTTTGGAGAAATTAACAAGAAAAAATACACTATAACTATAATTTTATAAAAGAGGAATAATTAAGATGAAGACAATCGGTGAGTTCTATAAGGAAAAGGTTTTATCAATTAATAATAGGAGATTGGTTGAACTTGGTTCTAACTCGGGTCAGATAAGAATAGTCAATGAGGTATTCGGGTGGGTCTTATACAATGGCAAGAGGGCAATTGAATGCAGGTCTGAGGAGGAGGCGTGCTATCTCAAACTCTTTATGGAACTCGGTCTTGATAAGGTTTATGTCCCGGAAGATGAAAGATACCTAAATGAAGTTCTTATTGAACTTGAGAGTATGAAGAGAAGAATTGATGAGATAATAGATGAGCGCCTCAGGTCAATATTAAATCCGAGAATAAGGGAGGATATTAGGCGCGAGGTATATCTTGAGATTACAAAGTAAATGTCCTTTAAAAATCAAATCATTAAGATATTTCAATCCCCACAGACATCCACAGGTTTGTTCATCAATTATCATAAATTTTAGAAGTAATGGGCTATTATAAAGTCAGTGAGTTAACCTATATCTGAAATGACTTACTACCCTTCTTCAATGATGTCCGTATTGTCCTGTAATATTCCTCAAGGCGTTTTCTCTCAGAAGAGAAAAGGTGAAAAAAGATAGAGTCGTCAAGGTTTGTATCCGGTGGTGGTTTCTTATTGATTATATAACCATTTTTCTCCCTTTTTAGAAGACCAAGGTCAGAAAAGACCATTATCGCACATCTGATTGCTCTTCTTTCTATTCCTTCAATAATAAGCGACTTTATCTGCTCAAGACCAATTACACCATCATTAGACATTGATGTCATCTTCTGATATATCCTCACTAACCTACCTCTATCTGGAATCTTTTTTGAGATATTCTTCTCCTCCTCTAATAATTCCTTCTCGCTTGTATAGATAGTAATATCTTTCTGAAAAACCCCGCAGTCAAGCCATAATCCAATCTCATTATATCCCCTTGGCAATCTACAATAGTTGATCTTAAGAAGATTCTTATCATCAGAACCATCTGTCTCAATCAGAATCTTACCATCACCCTCTCTCACCCTGACAGTGGAATCCCTCATCTCCTTATAATTAAACTCAAAGTTAACATTTATTTTACTACCATCAACAGGTGGTCCTATTCCTTTTGCCTTAATCTCAATATATTCAATATCCCGCCACGACTTCTTATATGGTGTCCCGATGACACTTATGCTTTTTCCTGGATATAGTTGTGACATCTTAGACAGACCATTGTGATAATAAACACCAAGGAAGTTCTTCCCATCTGTTATCTGGAACCTTATATGGTAATTATTTATTACCTCAGGTCTTGAAAGGACGCTTACTTTTCGTATCAGAAAAACCGGCTCAGGATTATCAACGCCGAATGGTTCCAAAATTGTGATTCCCTCAGTCAGTGAATTGTCAATCTCATCTAAGTCGCAAACAATTGAGGACTCAACATCCCTTATTTTAACCTCTTCCCTTTCCAGATTTCTCACATACTCAATGAAGAGTTCCTTAAAGCGAGGGATATTCTCTTCATTTATGAGAAAGCCAGACGCCTCCCTGTGTCCACCATATCTTATCAATACACCCGGGCAGGCCTTTGAAGCATGCTCAAGCGCCTTTATTGTGTCAAAGTCCTTATTGGAACGAACTGAGCCCCTCGCAGGCGGAATCTCAGTAGAGATAAGCACAACAGGAACCCTATATTTCTCTACAAACCGCGTCGCAACAATGCCAATGACCCCAGAATGCCACCTCGGTGATGATAATACTAATGCGTCTTTAATGTCTTCATCACATATAATATCTGAGACCTCTCTATAAACCTCATCACATATTCTCTTTCTTTCGTTATTCTTTGCCTCCAATACCCCTGCGAATCCCATTGCGCTAATCTCATTCTTCGCAGTAAGGAGGTTAAGCGAGATATCTGCATTACCAAGACGCCCTGCTGAGTTTACTCTTGGAACTATTGAAAATGCAAGGTGCCAACTTGTGAGTTTCCCTATAATCATCCTCGCTGTCTGACAGAGTGCATCAAGCCACGGTCTTGGCATCTCTCTCATCTTCTCAATTCCAAGTTTAACCAGAACACGATTTTCTCCTGTAAGCGGAACTACATCTGCCACTGTCCCGAGAGCAACAAGGTCAAGATATAAATCTGCATCTATATTTTTATAGAATTCGGAAAGTGCTTTTATCAACTTATAAGCAACACCCACACCAGCAAGATACTTAAAAGGATATGTTGAATCATTTCTTACAGGATTTACAACAGCAATTGCCTGTGGCAACTTCTCTCCCATAAGATGATGGTCTGTGACTATGACATCCATTCCCAGTTCGTTAGCAGCGTCAATTGAGTCAACTGCTTTACTACCACAGTCAGCGGTTATCATTAAATTATAGCCCTCTTTTGCCTTTTCGCAGACAACATCCTTACCAAGGTCATAGCCCTCATTCAGCCGGCTCGGTATATAATGACTGACATTGGGCGTTATAAGAGATAAGGCATTATAAAGGAGTGCGGTTGATGATATCCCATCAGCATCAAAATCACCGAATATTAATATCCTCTCACCTGTTTCAATCGCTTTTCTCATTCTATCAACAGCTCTGTCAATGTCAGGCAGAAGGGATGGCGGATGCAGGTTATCCATACTTGGACAGAGAAAGTCGCGAGCAGTTTTGAGTGTTATTCCACGCTGATATAATATCTGTGCTATCCTTGGTGGAATACAGAACTCATCAGAGATATTTATTATCTCCTCTATTGCTTTTAAGTCCAGACAATAATTCATAGCATTAAGAAAATAAAAAATAAATGATAATTAGTTTTAAGAATTAAGAAGACCTAAATCTTCCTTTTTCTCAACCTGCCCCCTCTTCCTTTAGAAGAAATCCTATCCCACTCTATAAGAAGGGGCGCTGCAACATAGACAGATGAGTATGTTCCAAAAATAATGCCCACGATAAGAACGAATGCAAGTCCTTTCAATGCCTGACCACCCTTGAAGAATAGAACTACAAGAACTATCAGTGATGACAGACCGGTCAGCATTGTTCTTGACAGGTTTTCATTTATACATCTATTGAGTGATTCTGCGTATGTTTCCTTTCTCTGTTGAGAGAGACCCTCTCTTATACGGTCATAATAAACAACAGTATCGTTCGTTGAATAACCAACTACAGTGAGGAGTGCTGCAAGGACAACCAAACTCATCTCAATATTGAAGATGGAGCAAAATCCCAACGTGATGATTACATCATGAATAAGAGCAACTATTGCAAGAAGACCGCTTCTGAAATCAAACCTGAAACCAATATAAACGAGCATTCCTATTATCGCATATAATAACGCCAGAGCAGCAACTCTTGTAAGTTCTCCTGATACCCTTGGTCCTATTACCTCAGTTCCTCTTATTACAAATCTATCAATTCTAAAGTTTTCCTTCAGAATATTCAGTTCGTCTGAACTAAGTCCAGCAATGCTTTTAAGGTCATCAAATGATGATATGAGTTTTACACCAAGAAGGGGATTATCAAAGTTCCTGTATTTCGCAATTCTATCTACAACTGTTGACACTCTACCTGCTGGTAAAATGCTGAAGAGTTCCGTTGTAAGAGCATCCCTTGTTTCAAGTGAATTCAAATCAACTGGACCCGTCCCATCAGATGCGAAAATTTTACCAAACACATCCTTTATCTTATCCTCAAGGTCAAGAACCACAACCTCCTGAAAGCGCTCCACCATTTTTTTCATGTCAATCCCATTGATATTCGTCTTCTCTATCTGCAAAACAGGTGCTACTTCAGGAGCAGGTGCCTCCTCTGTTTTAACCTCTCCTTCGCCAACTGGCGGAGTTTCTTTGATAGTGCCACCTTCTACCTTCGTCTCTTCCTTCTTTGTTGTTGTTTCTGTCTCTGGCTTGGTCTCCTTGTTTTTCTCTACCCCACCTTCAGGTTTCGTCTCATCCTTCTCCTCTGGCTTTGTTGGCTCTTTTACCTCCCCGGGCTTGACACCACCCTCTTCTTTTACTTCCTCGCCTTTTGTTGTTGTCTCTTTCTTCACCTCTCCTACTGTGAAGACCGTCTCCACATATTTGAAGTTTAACTGCTCCATACCGGGGATATTCCTGATTTCATCAAGAGACCTTATGCTCCCGACCGTGCTTCTGTATTGATATATCTTCTCTGCAATGTCTTTTGCAAGTAGCGTTCCCTTGCTCTGAAGTAATACCTCATCCTCTTCTTTACCAGCGGTATGAACCTCATCAACATTCAATCCTGACCTTATCTTTGACAACTCATCATATGTTATTCCCCTGTCAAGTTTAACATCAACCCTCAGACCACCAACAAAATCTATTGACATATTCAAACCATGTCTGACAACCAATGAGACAATAGAAGCAGCGATTAAAATCCCTGAAAAGATAAGCGCAGCACGTCCGAACCTGACGAAATTGTAATTTGTATTCTTAAATAATCGCATCTTTAATATATTCTCCTAAATATATACTTTCTTTATATTAAATCTGACTATGAAGAAGTCATAAACAACCTTCGTTCCAACAATAGCGGTAAATAGAGATACACAGATACCAATAATAAGAGTGACCGCAAAACCCTTTACAGGACCGGTTCCAAATATGAACAGGACAATGCCTGCTATAAGTGTTGTAAGATTTGAATCAAGGATAGTAATAAAAGCCCTGTTATAGCCAGCATCAATAGCGCTTCTCACCGACTTATTAAGGTCGAGTTCCTCTCTGATTCTCTCATATATAAGAACATTTGCATCAACAGACATCGCAGTGGATAGAATGAAGCCCGCTATTCCAGGAAGAGTAAGCGTTGCCCTTATCAGAACAAGTATTCCACCTGTTATTATCATATTCAAAAGCAATGTAATATCTGCGAGAACACCTGAGAGATTATAGTAGGTGACCATGAACACCAGAACTATTGAAAGACCAATTATAGCAGCGATTACTCCATTTCTAATAGAGTCCTTACCGAGAGACGGTCCAACTATCTGCTCATGGACTATTCTAACCGGCGCGGGAAGAGCACCGGTTCTCAAAACTAATGATAGGTCTGCCGCCTCATCAATTGAGAACCTGCCCGTTATCTGACCATTCCTTGATATTCTGCTCTCAATTCTCGGTGCTGATTTTACTATGCCATCAAGGACGATAGCAAGCCGTTTACCAATGTTGGCACCGGTAACCCTCCCGAATATAGTTGCACCCTCCGGCTTCATCTCAAAGTTTACGCAGGGCTTGCTATACTGGTCGTAGCCCGTCCTTGCGGTCTTCAACATCCCGCCTGTTACTTCAACTTTATCGGAGAGAAGATATAGTCGTCTCACCGGTCCGTCCATCTGTTTGTATAACTCATCATTCGGGTCATCAATAAGGTCAGATGGGAAGAACGAATAATTAGCAGGTAAAAGCCCCTTTGACTTCGCATCACCAATCATCTTCATTACCTTATCATAGTCATCTCTGAAGACAATAAGGTCACCCCCTATGTTGTCTATCCAGAATGAGAGAAGGTCCTCGTCTTTGACGCCCTCGCCCTTCTCTTTCTTCACCGCATCATCATACCTGCTTATCGTCTCAGATATTACATCCGGTTCCGCAACCATCCTGAACTCAAGCATGGCGGTCTGACCTATGAGTTTCTTCGCCCTGTCGGGGTCCTTTACACCGGGCAGTTTTACAACAATCTTATCCGCCCCCTCTTTCTGTATTGACGGCTCTGAGACACCGAACGCATCAATCCTGTTTCTTATTATCTCAAGTGCTCTATTCACTGCGTCGGACGCCTCATCGGGCTTGAGGTTTGACGTATCAACCTCATAGACAAGATAAGAGCCACCCTTGAGGTCAAGACCGAGACGGATTTGCTGACCGGGGAGAAAGCGGGCGAGCCAATCGGGCAGTTTATCATATAGCCCGATGGTTGGCATCAGATATACAAACGAAAACAGAATAACAAAAATTACAAGTATTGCTCTGTAAACTACACTTTTCATAAACAGATATTAATTCACAAGTATAATAAAAAAATTCAGATATTCAAGAGAATAATTGAAGAAATAGTGAAAAAAAGGCAGGTCTATTTCAACCTGCCCATTATGAAACTATATCTGAAAACTATTGTGGAATAAACTTAATATTTATTTCCTGAACAAAGACCTTACAACACCAATTGATGTGTTCTCAATGGCATCGGGCCAATAGACAATCACACAGTGCATACACCAATCGGCATATTCACCATATGTGCCATATGTCCATTTGTTGTACATTTTATAAAAAGTTAAAGAATTAATTGATTTATCAAATACATCAATTACTGGATATGGTTCAGGACTTGTCTTTATATAATACATACACCAGAATTTATCTATATCTTTACTGTAATGCCAATTGTCAGAATAGATATTGCAATCATCGTAGTTTGGATATGAGTTATTTATATGCCAACTCTTTGGACCATATTCACTGCCCTGCCAGTTGTTATTTGGGCTACAAACTGGGACATACTTTTTACCATCCCATTCTTCCTTTGATGTTACATATATATCTGCTTGACCATCCGCCAAATATCCTATAAAACCTATAATATTAATCTTATAATCATAACCACTTATACCAAAATCACTAAGTTTGAAATAACAGGCAAAAGCATCGTTTACAAAAGAATTAAAGTAGAAAGATGGTTGATGATGATATTTCATATCCTTCTCAAAATAAGAAAATCCAAAACTTATAGATATTAATAAAAATGTAATTAATAAACATATTCTCATAAGTCACATCTCCTTGAATTGTATTATATAAAATATATATTTTATACATTATTAACATATTAATTATCTGTCTGTCAAGAGAAAAAAATAAAAATTCTTTTCTACTATCAGATGTAACACCAATAATTCATTGACATTTGAATGATGGTATAATATATAATTCATAAGGCATTTATTTTTTATATCTCTTCTTATGCTGAGGTGATATGTCTATGCTTAACGATGTGATTGACGATATCGCTATTAAAGGGCTTGCTGCTGTTATCGGCTACATCGCCTCAAGCAGGCGTCTCAATGACTATGTTGCCAGGCGCCTTAACAGGATGCTCTACAATGAGATTGTAATTAAGAATATAACCAAAAGACCATACAAGGTTCAAATGGAAAAATACCTTACCGCAAGAAATATAATTGGAAGTGTCGCCAGAATACTGAATGATAGAAAGGTCGGAAAGGCAGTCCGGAAGGGTGTTGTTGAAAACCTCATAGTCAGTTCAATAATAAAGTCGCTTCGCCTTAGAAATGTCGCACTTTCATCATATGAGATTTCATACCCAACTTTTCTTACAGTTAGCCCTGCAAAGCATTGCAACCTTTCCTGCAGGGGGTGCTATGCAAATAGCACTGTGAAGGACTCAGATACCCTTGACTATGATATTTTCTCAAGGGTGATAAGAGAGAAGACCGCATCGTGGGGCTCACATTTTACTGTAATATCCGGCGGGGAACCACTCACATATAATATCAATGGAAAGAATATCTTAGATATCTACACCGAGCACGATAACAACTTCTTTATGATGTATACGAACGCAACACTTATAGACAGAAATATGGCAAAGCGTCTTGCTGAGGTAGGAAACTGCACGCCCGCTGTCAGCGTGGAGGGCTTTGAGGAGATAACAGATAAGAGAAGAGGCAAAGGTGTATATAAAAAGGTAGTTACAGCGATGGAGAATATGGCTGACCTTGGTGTCCCCTTTGGACTGTCACTCACAGCAACAAGGCAGAACTATAAAGAGATACTCTCAGAAGAGTTCCTTGACTTTTTCGTAGGTAAGATGGGCGCCAAGTATATATGGATATTCCAGTATATGCCAATAGGAAGGCACTTCACTCTTGAACTTATGCTAACGCCACAGGAACGGCTGTGGATGTTCAGGCGAGAGCAGGAGATACTGCATACGACAGATATATTCTTCGCTGACTTCTGGAACTCGGGACCTGTCTCCGATGGGTGTATTGCCGGTGGAAGGTTTGGTGGTTACCTGCATCTACTCTGGAATGGAGATGTCACACCGTGCGTCTTCATACCATATAAACTGCACAATATATATGACATATATAAAAACGGTAGTAACATTGATATAATACTGAACTCACCGCTCTTCAAACAGATAAGGAAGTGGCAGATAGAACACTCATTTATGAAGAAGGGGAGCGAGATGAAGAATCAGATTATGCCCTGTCTCATCAGGGACCATCATAAAGAGTTCATGGAGATAATTAAGAAGACAGGAGCAAAGCCAATTGATGATGAAGCCAGGCAGGCACTTGATGATGAGTTCTACCATCAGGGTTTGATAGAATATGATAAGGAATTTGCAAATCTGACAGACCCGATATGGGAGAATGAATATCTGAGGTCATTTATAAAAGAGGAGAAGGCAGGTTAGAATTATAAAGAAGCGAGCAATTCACAGATACTTGAGAAAATATAAGCATAATAAAATCTCTTGAAATAGATAATATTCTTTGTTAGTGTAATTATGATGATAGAGTTCTTCAAGCGCTTATTTTCCTGGGGTGAGGATATAGCAATTGACCTTGGCACAGCCAACACCCTTGTCCATATCAAAGAAAGAGGCATTGTAATAAATGAACCATCTGTCCTTGTTGTAAACAGCGACACAGGCGATATAATTTCAGTTGGTATGGATGCCAAACTAATGCTCGGAAGGACCCCTGGAAGCATTGTCTCAGTGAGACCTATGAAGGATGGTGTCATAAGCGACTTCCGCTACGCAGAGGAACTCTTAAAGACATTCATAAAAAAGGCGAGGAACTCATCCGGCTTTATAAAGCCAAGGGTCTGTATATGCGTCTCATCGGGCATTACAGAGGTTGAGAAGAGGGCTGTCAGGGACTCGGCAGAGCATGCTGGCGCCCGCGAGGTATATATGGTCTCAGAGCCAATGGCGGCAGCAATCGGACTCAACCTGCCGATTGACACACCAACAGGCAATATGGTCGTCTGCATAGGCGGAGGGACTACAGAGGTTGCCGTAATTTCACTTGACGGTGTTGTATGCTCCAAATCAATAAGAATTGGCGGTGATGAGGTTGATGAGGCGATAGACCTATATATGAAGAAGACATACAATCTTCTCGTTGGCGAACAAACCGCAGAGAGAATAAAGATAACAATCGGCTCCGCCTATCCTCTTGAGAAGGAGGAGACGATGGCTGTCAAGGGGCGTGACCTTGTTATGGGCATACCGAAGACGGTGAAGATAAGCTCAAGGGAGATAAGAGAGGCGATAAAGGAGCCGGTAAATTCTATGGTCTCTGCGGTGAGGGCGACACTTGAGGAGACGCCGCCGGAGTTAGCATCTGACATACTTGACAGGGGGATAACGCTCTGCGGTGGTGGCTCGCTACTGAAGGGGCTTGACATATTATTGAACAAGATAACAAATCTTCCAATACATATCGCTGAAAATGCAATGACCTGTATTGTTGAGGGCACAGGGAAGATATTTGAAGACCTTGACCGGTATAAGAATGTGCTTCTTTAATAGACAGAAAATATATATACTTATACTATGCGACTTCCCCGTGGATTTATATCTCTCTTGATATCTCTTGGTATAACCATCTTTCTCTCTATTCTCAACATAACACATATAGTCAACCTGAGAGAACCTTTCATTAAACTGAAGGTTCCAATTCAAAATGTGGGCATAATGATAAGACAACTGTCAGGTCAGATTGAGAACACAAGAGAGATCGCAACATTCCAGCACAAGATAATCACAGAAAAAAAGTCAAACGCACTGCTTGAAAGTGAAAATAGAGAACTGAAAAACCTTATCTCTCTATCTCTAACACTACCATGTGAATACAAGACAGCAACTGTCCTTGATAGAGTGTATCTCAATGGCAGGGTTATGAAGATAATCATTGATAAGGGCAGAGATGATGGCATATCAGAAAACACCGCGGTAATCTCGGGCTATGGTCTTGTGGGCAAGGTGGCGGAGGTATCAAGAAAGACCTCAACGGTCAGCGTCCTTGGTAATCCATCTTTCAAGGTGAGCGTTATCATGCCGAAGACAGATGATGTTGGTATTCTTGAGACAGATAAAGATGGCAACCTCAGTATTGAATATATATCGGCTTATTCAGATGTAGATATAGGAGACCCAATCTATACATCGGGTGATGGTGGCATCTTCCCGAGGGGAATAATTGTTGGTAGAGTTCTTGATGTGGAGTTGAAAGGGGAAGGACCCTTCATTGATTGCAGGGTCTTACCATCTACCGATATGAAGGCGGTGAGTTTTGTCTCCGTATGCGAAAGATAAAATTTAAATATAGAAAAGAAGGCATACTCAGAAAATTTATCATTCTTCTAATAATGTCAGTTCTGACTATTTTGATAAGATATGTCTTTTCCATTGATGTATACAGACCTAATCTTGTTATACCAACAATTGTATATCTATCTCTGATAGCACCAACCGGGGAGGTAATATGGCTCTCATTCACAGGCGGAATATTAATAGATATATTCTCATATACAGTAATTGGCTCATATACTATACCGCTCATACTGCTTAGTTGGTTACTCTGTCTCATAAGAGACCTTATTTATAGAAGGGTCTGGTATATCTATATAATTGCAACAGCGATAACAACTATGATAGTTAGTATTATCATATATTCAATAACATCATATTGCTTTAAGACAGAACTTTTATTTACAATAACAACAAAAGAAATTATGTTAAATATGCTTATTGATTCTTCCGCAATGATATTATTACTTCCTATATTTAGATTATTTCTGAAGGAGTGATATGGCATTATTCAAACCATTTAGATTCAAATTGTTAAAAATACTGACAATCTCATTCTTTTTCTTAATAATTGGAAGATTGGTCTATCTGCAGATATATCAGGGTGAAGAGTATTTATTGATGGCGGAAAGCAACCGCATAAGAAAGGTGGAACTTCAGGCATCAAGGGGCAAGATATATGACAGAAACGGTGATATACTCGCAGATGAAAAGCCATCTTATGACTTGCTTTATATGCTGTCAAAAGATGCAACAATTGATAAAAAATTAATAAAAAACCTATCAGAGATATTAAATATCCCAGTTAAAGATATTGAGAAATCAATAATTGAGAGGGAGTCACCATTTCTTGCACCGGTAATCGCAGAAGGCATACCATTTGATAAGGTGGTGGAGATTGAGGAACATCTAGGCGATAACAGCGCGATATACATAGAACCGACACTGCTTAGAAATTATCCTAATGGTGATATCGCCTGTCATATACTTGGCTATTGTGGTGAGGTTGACAGTCAGACACTGAAGAAGAGAAAGGACGATGGGCTTCGTCTTGGTGATATTATAGGAAGGGCGGGCGTTGAATATACTTATGATGAATATCTGAGAGGCAAGGATGGCACCAGGTTCATACCGATTACCCCTGCCGAGGAAAAGGTCGGATTATACAAGGTTCCACCCCCGATTGAGCCAGTCTCTGGCAATGATGTTCATCTGACAATTGACCTTGGACTTCAGAAATTCTGCGAGGAGACGATAGGAGACAGAAGAGGAGCGATAATAGTCATGGACCCGAACGATGGTTCAATCTATGCCCTTGCTTCAAAGCCAATGTATGACCCGAATTTATTCAGCGGACCTGTTCCCCATTCTGCCTGGCTCTCTCTCACAACTGATGAGTCATACCCCCTTCTCAACAGGGCAATAAGTGCGACATATCCTCCAGGTTCAACATTCAAACTTGTGACCGCATCAGCAGCACTCGAAGCAGGTCTTGTTCAGCCCGATGAGCATATGCCCGTCCCCTGTTATGGCTCATTCACATTCGGAAACAGGGTCTTCCACTGCTGGAATCCGTCCGGGCATGGAGCACTTACAATATCAGAGGCGATTACATGGTCATGCAATGTCTTCTTCTTTCAGGTAGGGCTTCGCGTTGGAATTGAGCGACTTGGTGAGATGGCAGGAAGATATAACCTTGGCAAAATAACCGGCATTGACCTTCCCGGTGAAGTAAGTGGACTTATTCCAAGTATAGAACACCTGATAAAGAAGTTTGGCGAAAACTACCCGAAGGGTGAGATATTGAATAACTCAGTCGGTCAGGGGCAGGTGCTTGTGACACCAATTCAGATGGCTGTGCTTGTCTCAGCCCTGGCAAATGGTGGCAAATTAATAAAACCACATCTGATTGACTACATCACCGACAAAAAAGGTAAAATTATATATATGGCGGGAAGAGAGATAACTGGATGGACAGGCATATCAGAGTCAACAAGGCAGATTATACTTGATGGAATGTCGGGAGTTCTTACAAGAACCCATGAGAACAGACACGATATGTGCGGAAAGACAGGGAGTGCTGAAAACCCACATGGTAAGACGCATTCCTGGTTTGTCTCTTTCTGCCCGAGAGAAAAGCCCCGCCTTGTTGTGATTCTCCTGTTTGAGCACGGTGTTCACGGAGAGTTCTACATACACAATGTCAAACAGATTGTGGATTACTGTAGAGAGCATAATATACCGGATAACTCCTGGCCACTTAAAAATGAGAATATAAATGTAGAAAACACGGTGGTAATAAATGGTTAAGGGAAGGCAGATAGCAAGAAACCTTGACTTCACCTATTTATTAATCGTGGCATTTATAATCACTATAAGTCTGGTGCTTATATACTCAGCGGTGGGTGGTATTGGCGGTAGCGATTCCAAATACTTTTTAAGGCAAATTATATGGATAATATTCGGGACAGCCGCATTCATAATAGCCATCGTCGTTGAGCCAGCATTCTGGGTGAAATACTCAAAATATATATATCTTACCTCAATCTTTCTCCTTTTAATTCTATTTCCCCTTAGAATGCTTGGGGTTGCGTCAAGCAGGTGGATATATATTGGCTCATTTGCCCTCCAGCCAGCAGAGACAGCAAAGATATCCACCATTCTTCTCCTTACAGGCATATTCAGAAAGAAGAGACCAGAATCAATAAAAGACCTGATAGTTCCAGGCATTCTGATAATGATACCTGTCCTGCTTATAGTAAGACAACCTGACCTTGGCACCGCTCTTGTCATCCCAGCGATATTTACCTTTATGGTATTCTGGGCTGGCTCACCTGCATATATAACAATATTACTTCTCACAATCCCTGCTTCAATTGTATTCTCTCTACTTGGCTATATTAAACTTGCAATATTCATCGGCGTGACATTTATAATCTACTATATATTGACCTCATCAAAGGTGAAGGCAATATTATTGTCCTGCATCAACACTGCTATCGGTATTTCTACGCCGCTTCTATGGCACATTCTCAGGGAATACCAGAAGAAACGCCTCCTGGCATTTTTAAATCCAAGAGAGGACCCGCTTGGTTCCGGCTACAATGTCATCCAGTCGCAGATAGCAGTTGGTTCAGGTCAAATTTGGGGAAAGGGCTTTATGCATGGCACTCAATCCCAACTCCGATTCCTTCCACAGCAGAGAACGGACTTCATATTCTCGCTTCTATGTGAAGAGTGGGGGCTTTTTGGTGCATTCATCCTTCTGTCGCTATTCACAATACTACTTTATAGAATGCTGAGATTCGCTGAGAGAACCACTGTTGATGAATACAATCTTCTGATAGGAGGCGTCTTCGCAATGATATCGTTTCAGATTGTTATAAATGTCGGCATGACAATAGGACTGCTTCCCGTTACGGGTGTGCCTCTGCCACTTGTCAGTTATGGTGGCTCTTCTATGATAATTACAATGTTCGCTCTCGGGCTTCCACTTTCCTGCGAGTTCAGGAGAAGGATGTTCTAATATGCAGGGTCTATATGAAAATTTATTGAGGGTCCAGAAGCCCTCAAGATATACAGATAGAGAGATAGGGAGTATTCAGAAAAATAAATCCAAACTGCATGCCTGCCTTGTTTATTCTGATATGTATGAGATAGGCATGTCAAACCTTGGCTTTCAGATAATCTACCATCTGTTGAACTCAATTGATGGCGTCTATTGTGAGAGAGCGTTTATGCCAGCACCAGACGCAATAGATACAATAAGAAGAACGGGGGACACACTTCGCTCAATTGAGACAAAAACACCACTTTCAGAGTTTGATGTAGTCGCTTTCTCTGTCTCATACGAACTACAATATACAAATATAATCGCAATACTTGACCTTGCAAAGATTCCAATTAAAAGCGCTGAAAGAGAGGGCTTTCCGATAGTAATGATGGGGGGATATGCGACATATTCACCATTTCCAATTCTGCCCGCCTTTGATGCAGTCGCTATCGGTGAGGGAGAGGAAATAGCAGTTGATTTATTTACAAGAATGAAAATTCTAAAAAATGAGGGTTTAAATAAAGAAGAGATATTAGAAGATATTTCAAAGATAGAAGGTCTCTATGTTCCGAAATATCACAATAAAAAGAAGAAAATAAAAGCAGGAATTGCCTATGACCTTGACACATCTTTTATCCACGATATGCTTACCATCCCAAATTTTTCGGTAGTCCACGACCGGCTTTCGGTTGAAGTAGCGAGGGGATGCAGGCGAGGATGCAGGTTCTGCCTTTCGGGCTTTGTCCAGAGACCATATCGCGAGAGAAGTCCTGAAAGGATAATTGAGATTATTGAATCTCTATTGAAGAAAACCGGCTATGACGAATGCTCACTTCTCGGCTTAAACACAATTGATTACTCATATATAACTGAATTGGTTCAATATCTTACACTATCACTTAAGAACAGGAAGATAGGTGTCTGTCTACCATCGCTTAGAATTGATACACCCCTTATAGATGTAATACTGAATACTCAGACAGTCAGACCCACGCAGGTGACACTCGCACCTGAGGTTGCCTCACCAACACTGTCAAATGCCATAAACAAGAACTACGATACAGACGAATTCATAAAGAAGATGGCGATGCTCATAGACAGCGGGATAAGGTCAATAAAACTATACTTCATGATAGGTCTTCCGGGTGAGGAGGATGACGATGCTCTTGAGATAGTCAATCTGATTAAGAGAATAATCAAAGAGAAGAAATCAAAAGGTAGAGAGATAATAGTGAACCTTTCAGCATTTGTTCCAAAGGCACATACGCCTCTTCAATGGGCACCTTTTACAAATATTGATGTATTAAAAGGGCGAGTAAATACTATAAGAAAGGGGCTCAGAACAAATGGCATCAGGGTGAAATATCAGGATGTTGAGATGAGCTGTCTTGAAGCAATTCTTGGAAGGGGGGACAAAGACCTGTTTGACATAATAGTAAGTGCCTATAGAAAAGGTGCCTTACTGGACGGCTGGGCTGACTACTTCAGATGGGATATATGGAATGGCGCCATTTTAGAGAGTGGTTATTCCATAGATGCTCTATCTGGTGGAATACAACTTGATAAAAAACTGCCCTGGGAATTAATTGACACAGGCGTCTCAAGACAATATCTTATATCTGAATATGAGAGGTTTAATAGCGGTAGATTAACGAATCAATGTGAACCTGATTGCAAGAGTTGTGATGTCTGTAATGATAGACCGATAAAACTCGCCCGGGAGATTAAGCCGTTAGAGGTAAAAGAAAGTGAAAGGCGAGGTAAGAGACCATCATTCAAGACAGACCGCCTGAGGTTCACATTTACAAAGGCAGAGAGTGCGATATACATCTCTCACCTGGATTTACAGAGGGCATTCCATCTTGGGCTGAGGCGGGCGGGCGTGCCAGTCGCTTTCACCGAGGGTTTTAATCCTCTGCCGCGGCTCACGCTTGGCTATGCGCTGGCGCTTGGCATTGAGGGACAATGCGAGGTGGGCGAGGTTCGCCTATCAGAGCCAATATCTGCGGTTGAGTTTATGGAGGCGATGAACGAGCATCTGCCAGAAGATATTAGAATAACTGGTGCGAGAAATCTTGGCGAGGGTGCCCCTGAGCCAGCAGAGTTCAACATTCAGGAATATAGAATAAAATTTACTGATAGTCCTTTCAAAGGCAATAATAATTTAGAAGCAGATTTAAACAACGCAATTGCCAAAAGCAGGATAGATGTAACAAGGAAAGGGAAGGTCAGGTCTATTGAACTGAAGGAACAGATACACAGCTGGACGACTGAAGATGGTTCGGTGATTATTCAGATTAAGGTTCCTGAGAGCGGGGCAATGATAAGATTGGACGAACTAACAAAACTCATATTCAGTGACATTGAATATTCAAAGATAAAGATTGAGAGAACGGGGGTATTTATACTGCTTGGTGATAAGATACTCCCTCCGTTTGATGAGAAAACGCTTGGTTACTAAACTGATAATTAATATTACTCCATAAATTAGAAATGAAATATTTAAAATTCTTATCTTTAATCACTCATCCAATTTCTCCTTCATCTTCTTTTCCAGTCTATCTGCTTCATCCTGAAATACCATATCAAGAAACCTATTAAATTTGAAAAGGGGAAGTGTTTATCTCCCCCTTCTCTTCCATCTAAGATAGCAGTATCCTATTATTCTTCTTTCTCTTCAGAAGTAATACCTTTTATACCTACTGAAGAATTCATTCCTTCTGGCTCATTTTCCATATTCCTATTCAATTCTTGACACTGCTCACTCTCAATGCAAGATAAATTCTCATCACCTTTTTCAACAGGAGAGGCAGGATAATAAGAATCTTCTGTTGGTGTCGCATCCTTCAAAAGATTTTCCACTACCTGCGATTCACAATTTTGAGAAGATAATTGAACAACCTTTTCTAAGTTTTGAAGAGAGGATTGTGTAGTCCCTTTAAGAACCTTTCCTCCTAAAACGGTCATTGTATCATGTGAAGGCATTGTGGAAACAGATAGTTGCATTGAAGATTGTTCATAACAACTCATATTACCCTGATAGCACGATTCCGCATTTACAATAAAGATAACAGTCAGGGTAATAATGAGCACCGTTAAAATTGTATATTTCCTTTCCATCTTCTCTCCCCCTTTCTTCCATTAACCTCCACTATTAAATATATACCCACATAGTAGTCAAAACCTGTCTATATTTGATTACTTTATATTTGCAAAAAAAAATACCCCCCTGTATAAGGGGGGCTAAAATGTAGAATAAGAAAGATTAGATTAGAGTTGGCAAAGCAGAAATAAGTTCATTTGCAAGTGCAACGTTCGTCTCTATCAAGCCCTTGATGTCATTCAACTTACTCTGTGCTTCCTCCAGTTTGCCCTTCAAATCTCCAAGACCTCCTGCTGACATAGGGTCTTTCGTTATCTGGGTTGCAAGGTCAGTAATAAGAACTGGAATTTCTCCCAGATATGATGTCAGGTCTGCTATCATTGTCTGATATTCTGCAGGCATATTTTTTATCTCCTCAAGCGCATCCTGCAATTTTGCCTTCTCCTCTGGTGTCAACTTGTCTTTTAGACCTGCCTGACCGGTAATAGTCCCAACCAGGTCCTGAATACTATGAGCAGAGCCGATCTCATTAATAATCTTCTTAACATCATTAAGTTTGAGATTTAATTCGTTAATCTTCGTCTTGAGCGACTCAAACTTCGCAAGAAAATCATCAAACTTCTTTGTATCAAACTTCTCACCACCACCTGTTGGAATTCCAAAAGAAAAAGATAAACTAAAAAGCAGGGTGATTGATAGTAAAACTGCTATACACCATTTCATATAATACACCTCCATTAATATAGGATTATAACTTACTTTGGCAAGATATAAAGAAAAATCACATCTGTTTTGCAGGACCCGAGCATAATTTAGGCATTCAAATTAATTACTCTTTGTTATGTGTAGCCCTCTTATCTTTTATTCAACAATTTGTTTTGACTTTCTTAAACCTCTCTTTTAGCCAATTTAGAACTATAACAAAAGTGGTTGAAGCGAGGGCTATCAGTAATGGTTCAACAGGTATTCTATATCTAATGCTGATGTTAAAGAATGCTAACGTAAAAGGCATTATTCCCAGAACAAAGTATAAGAGAAGACCTCTCTTTCTTACCTCCCTTACGAACAAACCGACAATTGAAAGAGAAAGCACTAAACCGTATGAAAATAGGTTGACCATGTCTTTAAGAAACGAGTAACCGATGAAGTTGGGATTGCGAATTTTTGTTCTAAAATCAAAAAAAGAGATGAGACGACCGAAGTAAAGATATGCTGACCAACCTGGGTTTTTACGAATATATTCAAAGGTCTTCTCTTTGAAATATGCCTCAACCTGAGAATCATCGCCTTTATATCGTGCCGCCTCATCTTGTAATTTTGGGAAGTCCTCAACAACTCTGTGCTCAAAAGCATCTACATACTCATTAAACCCCAAACAAGTGTTAAACCAGGTGGTCGTGGCAATGGGAGTCCACAATCCATAGCGCAGACCATTGTTCAGAAAACGGGGTAATATAGTTAAAGCAGCCACTATTAATAATATTACGACAGTTACCACTGCTTTCTTTTTATATCCCTCTCTCCAAATCACCCCCCCCAAACATAGCGAAAAGAGAGGGATTAAAGCATATAAATTCGCTCTGCTCAATGCACAAAGACCGCCGACCAACCCAGCTATTACCGCCCAAATGTATTTCTTACTTCTCACTGCTAAAAGTCCAGTAAGAACGAAGGAAGCGAACAGGGGTAATGCCAGATTCTCCACAAAAAGTGTTCGCGAAAGATAAACACTAATAGGATAGAAAACAGTGAAAATTCCTGCGATGAAGCCAGCCAACCTCCCTCCAATATGTCGGGCAAGTAAAGCAGTAAGGACGGCTGTTATGGCTCCTAATAGGGCATTTCCAAGACGAGCCACCAAAAGTGCATGACCGAATATACTATATATGATTGCTAACCAAATCGGATACAGGGGAGGACGAGTAATAGTTTGATGAACATAGGGGTATAATTCTGCCTTAGGTTCAAATGGTTTATATGAAGTGCAGAAGATTGAGTTGGAAATCTCCACTCCCAGTTTATCGTAGTGCGGTTCATCCTGGAAAAGTTTCTCGGGTGGAAATACAAGCACGAAAATCGCACGCACAAAAAATGCCGTAAAAAAAATAGCAAAATAAATATATGTATCTTTATTAAATCTAAGCATAAAATACTTTTTCTACACTCAATACCTAAATCCAAAATATTATATAATAATTTTAATCTATCATTTATATGTTAGTATGAAAAAGAAAGAATCTATAAGAAACAATTATATCAAACTTGATTTCTTAATAACTTCTTTATGAGTTTATCGGTAGCAAATAGAGTATTTAGTTGAAACAGTTTAGAATTTACATAAAGGTCTTAGATACAGATTTACAAAGAAAAGTGATTTTAGTATAATACAATTAGAGCCGGAGTGGTGAAACAGGTAGACGCAGGGGACTCAAAATCCCATTTCCATTAAAATCAAATGTCTTTCATTTTCACTTACTTATACTTATTTTCTTTGATATTAAAGGATTTATAGCACTTTTTTGTCATCTACTGACTAACTCTGTCCTGACAGAAATAACCACTTTTATCCCCCAAAATGGCAAAAATTTGGCACACCTCAGTCCATAATATTTATACTATTTTAGACTACTAATATCGGATAATCTCTCTATTATGGCTCTCTAGATTGACTCCACATGGCATAGTATTGCGAGATAGATTTAATCGGTGTTTAAGAAAGTAGATAAGGAAAATATGAAGATTATACCTGTATCCGAAGATCAAGACATATAAATCAATTGTTTACTACCTTATACAAATTAATACACACATAACAAATAATAGATATAGGAAATAATAAACATAGATTTTGTATATATGTATCTTTGTCTTTAAATATTAAAAATATATATTCTTTCAGTTCAATAATAGAATAAGTTAGTCATCCCTCCTGATGCTATAATTATACTTCTACTGCTATATTAACTCATTTACTTCTTACATCCACAATTGCTTAATGATTTTTCAGAATCCTTACACTTGATGCTAATTCCGTAGAACTTGCCAATATGATATAAACTCAATCCATAAGGTTATCAGTTGAAACTTAATTGTCAATTCCCCCGATCTTTTCACCTCTATAGTTTTCTCTGCTACTCTTCTACCACTGATGTCATACATGACGATATCCACCTCACATTGCTGGGGGACATTCAGGACGCAGTTCACCGTCCCGGATGCGGGATTGGAGTATAATCGCACGATGCCAAATCTGGTGGGCTTTCCGCCTCTACCATCGTGGTGCCCAGGGTCTCATTGGCCACACCATCGATAAGCACTGCCTTAAGTTTGTATTCATATTGTGTGTTCTCAATAACACCTGTGTCAGTATATGAATACGGATTGGTGCCGGTGATTATGGTGGTGTTGATCCTATGCCAATCTGAGACGCTATCTCCTTGTGTCTCCCTTACATTATCAGTTTGTAGAGGCAATTCATGAATTGCACTGTCATATAATTCACACCTGTAAAGGTTGAAGCCAGGAACCTTATCAACTTAATTTTTATATACAATCACTTTCACTTTTTTTATTATAAAGGAATCCTAAATATGTGGAAATTGAATGTAAAAATAATTAAAACTGGTTCGTGCACCATTGACCCCGGTAATGTAGCATCAGCAATGTTCACGATGCTGAAGAATCAGATTGGAGTTGGAGGTGGATCTACCGTCACTCTTATCAAGGAAGAAGATGAATTACTGCTGATAGATACCGGTTATGAGCGAGAATCAGACCTCTCACAAAAAAATAAGGAAAGTAATTATAATTTGTTAATCACTCTTTTACAGTCAAATGGTATAAATCCTGCTGATATAAACAAAATCTTCATTACGCATTCCCATGTGGATCACTATGGAGGCATAGAATATTTCAAGAATGCGAAATGGTATTGTTATCATCAGACGCTTGATGACCTTGACGACCCTATCAAGGATAAATTCATTACCTTAAATGAAGATGACCAGGTCATTCCAAACACTATAGTTTTACATACCCCTGGTCATACAAAAGGGCATAGTTCAATCCTATGGTCAGATGAGAATAAATCAATAAGAGTGGCTATAAGCGGTGATGCAATAATCAATCTCGCCTGGCTTCAGTCCGGGTATATCTGGAAGTTCAATGGCGATTTCTATGATACTGTGGAGGCAAAGAAGAGCATTAAGAGGTTATTGAACCTATCCGATATAATAATTCCCGGGCACGGTCAACCATTCTTTAGCACGCGAAGACTAAAAGGTCTGATATAAACTACACACCAAAGATAATAATGTTCAAACTGATGGGTGCCAACTTTTTAATCTCAGGCATGTCAAAGTAGCATTCCATAACATCTTTGAATGTTTCTCTTACCTTCTCTAATTCTTTCTTATATTTTGAGCGCACCTTTCAGGTTTTAACACGCTTATAGTCCTCTTCTGCATAATTCTGAACATGTCCGCAATTTGGACATCTCCCTCCAATACAAGGATAATCAGGTCTTTTGAGTAGGGCACCACACATCTAACATGGTAAAAAAGGTGTAAGCTTAGTCAAAATTTCATAATCAGTAATGTCCATAGTTTGATAAGGTTGAATAGAGTATTTATCATAAACATAAAGAGCGAAATTATCTCTAAATTTCATACCCCACTTCTAAATTCTATTAATTGGAGAATTGAGGTTAATGCCTGCCATTGACTTGTATTTATCAGACATTTCGTAGTTGCCACTATATTAAATAGAATTACCGACAATTTGGTTTCAAAATAAATATTATTATTTCTCAAAATTGAGGAATCTTTTTCTAAAATCGGGACTTTGAAGTCCTCTCTCCCTACAACCTACCCTCCAGTTCTTTAATCATTGCTTTAACTTGCATTACGAATCCAGCATATTGGGGTGGTGCTAAATCAATGAACTTCTTGAAATCCCTTATTGCTTCTTTATAGTTATTCTTATTTCTATAACTAAGTCCACGATTATAGTATGCCACAGCAAGTTCAGGGTTCAACTCAATCGCTATGTCATAGTCCCTTATCTCCAGGTCATATTCGCCTTTTTTATAATAAACAACCCCACGATTATTGTATGCCTCAGCAAATTCAGGGTTCAAGTCAATCGCCCTGTCAAAGTCCATTATAGCCAGGTCATATTCACCTTTGTCTTTATGAACATTTCCACGGTTATTGTATGCCAAAGCAAATTCATGTTTTAACTCTATCGCTTTGTTATAGTCCCTTATAGCCATGTCATATTCACCTTTATTATAATAAGCAAGACCACGGTTAATGTATGCCTCAGCATATTCAGGGTTCAACTCAATAGCCCTGTTATAGTCCCTTATCGCCAGGTCATATTCACCTTTTTTATCATAAGCAAGACCACGGTTAACGTATGCGTCAGCAAATTCAGGGTTCAAGTCAATCGCCCTGTCATAACACTCCAATGCCTCATCAGTATAACCAAGATTATCCAATGAAAGACCCTTGTTTACCAACTCCCATGCCTCAAGCTCTACACCTCCAAACTCTCCTATCTCATACCCCTTACCTGTATGTTCTCTATAGATTTCCATCAACCACTGCCTTACACTGCCAAAATCATCAAACCTCCCCTCCCTCTCCTTAGCCATACACCTGAACACCAGCCCATCAAGTCCCCCAGGAATGGACGATACTTTATCCCTTAGATGAGGAATAGGGTCATTTATATGCATCTCCTTATACAGCACCGGGACATAATCAGGATGTGGGTCTGGATATTTCTCCCTGTCTATCTCATACGGTTGCCTTCTGGAGAGCATCTCAAATAACACACACCCAAATGAATATATGTCGGTTCTTATATCCACCTCAGCCCCCTTAATGAACTGCTCCGGGGACATATATGGCAGTGTTCCCATCCCCCTCTCTGTCTCACCCAGGGCTTTGACCAATCCAAAGTCGGTAACCTTCAATACCCTATCCCTGGTAATAAGAATGTTCGCTGGCTTGACATCCCTGTGAACAAATGGTCTCCTTTGCTCTTTAGACTTCCTCTGAGCGTGTTCCATACCCAGGCAGAACTGGACGGCAAAGTCCAGAGTGGTCTTCAAACTTAATCCCCCCCTTGATATCCATCCACTCAGGTCAACACCATACATATCATCACCAACAATGTATTCCATTGCTATAAAAGGACGAAAATTTATCTCTATAAAATTGTATGCCCTGACTATATTCTTGTGCCTTTCCAATCTAACCCATGCCTCCGCCTCCTGGCGGAACATGTCCTTGAATCTCTTATCACCCAGATGCTCTTCCTTCGGGGTCTTCAGGGCGACAGGCATCTTACCTTCGTGGTCATAGCAGAGATAGACAGTGCCGAATCCCCCTCCGTGGATGAAGTGAACCTCATAGCGCTTTTGAATCCTTTCTCCCACCTTCCACCTATTGCTCATCTGCGTTTCCTCCTTTTGAAGGGCTTTTTCATACCCATTATATTACAAAAAAATATTATGAAAGTTGCTTTTGTTTGTTCCCATTATCACCTCTCCCTACATCAAACAATCCCACCCTTCTGGGGGAGGTCCTTCATATACACAAGGGTTTTCTATATAGCCCTGCTGATTAACCCATATTAATGTATCCTCATCCCAAGGTCCGTCGGCTCTATGTTGTAAAAATGTCATATTCAGTCATTTTCTATGTTCGCCATAATTATGGTGTTTCCTTGACTATCTTGAAATTTAATTTTCCTCCGCTTGCCCCAACTTCAATTACTGAATCTTTCGGAATTTCCTGTGAGAGTATAAATTCTCCTAGGGGTTCAACCAACATCATCTCTACTAAGCGGTTGATTTCCCGGGCTCCATATTCAAAAGAAAATCCCTCTTTCAACAATATATTAATTGCCCCGTCAGTTACCTTGAGATTGAAACCTCTTTGTTCTATGCGCCTTGCTAATTTGTCAATTGCCTTCATGACGATTTGTTTTGCGTTTTTTACAGTGAGGGGATAAAATATAACCAAACGATCAATTCGATTGATGAACTCTGGACGGAATCTGGCTTTTACCGCTTCATTAATTATCTGTTTATACTGTTCTTTATCAAAAGATTCTTTATACTCCTCATCTATACTGAAACCTATCTTAACTTCAGGTGAAACGATAGCCTCCCTGCTTCCTAGATTAGAAGTCATTATTATGATTGAGTTGGAGAAATCAGCGGTCTTTCCCTGACCATCTGTTAATTGACCATTATCAAATATTTGTAAGAATATATCAAATATAGAATCATGAGCCTTCTCAATTTCGTCGAAAAGAATGACAGAGTAGGAGTTATTTCGGACCTTATTGGTAAGTTGTCCACCCTCACCATACCCTATGTAACCTGGGGGAGAACCTATCAACCTGGCGACAGTATGTTCTTGGCTGTATTCAGACATATCGATTCTAATTATCTGTTTATCATCACCAAATAGAATCTCTGCTAAGGTTTTCGCTGTCTCGGTTTTACCTACTCCTGTTGTCCCCAGAAAGAGGAATACCCCCTTTGGTTTATTTTGAGATTTTAATCCTGCTTTAGCTACCCTCAATGCTTTGCATATTGTATGGATTGCTTCGTCTTGGCCAAAAACTCGCTCTTTGAATCTATCTTCTATTTTAATGAACTTATTTCTTTCATCTTCATCGGGGATTAAAACAGGGACCTTACTCATCTCTTCAACAATAATCCTTACATCTTCCTCTCTGATTACAGTAGGTTGGGTTTTAATTGATTTTGAATCAGTTGTGGAAATGGAGATTGTTTTTAGAATTTTTCTTGAACAAGCTCTATCCAAGATATCAATGGCTTTGTCGGGGAGCCGTCTGAATGGGATGTACTGAATTGATAGATTAACCGCTAATGCCAGAATTTCCCTATCTATGTGAACATTATAGTGTTGTTCAAGTGTGGGAACAATTCCCTTGAGTATTTCCAAGGTCTCATCTAAGTTGGGTTCCTCAACCCACACCACTTGAAATCTTCTCTCAAGTGCTGAGTCTTTTTCGATATATTGGCGATATTCATCAACTGTGGTAGCACCTATACAGCGAAACTCACCTTTGGAGAGCGCTGGTTTTAGTATATTGGCTCCATCCATAACATCGCTACCTGATCTTCCTAATCCCACTACAATGTGGAATTCATCAATGAAGAGCACGATATCTTTATTGTTTGATGCTTCTTTGATTATCTCCTCTAGACGTTTCTCAAAATCACCACGATACTTAGTGCCAGCGACTAAGACAGATAAGTTCAGTTCTACAATCCTCATGTTCTGCAAAATTTGCACAACTGATTTATCTGCAATTTTTTGTGCAAATCCCTCTATAATACTTGTCTTGCCCACTCCTGGTTCACCGATGAGTAATACATTATTCTTTATCTTTTGGGATAGAATTCGCCCTATCTGTCTCATAGTTTCTTTTCTACCGATTACCTTGGGGAGTTTCCCCATCCGGGCGAGTTCCGTAAGGTCCCTACCTAATTTATCCAGTAGTGGGGTCTTGGTTTCCTCCCTCTTTGTGCTTTCCGCATACTGTTCTTTTTCCTTTTCTCTTGATTCGTAGTCAGGTTTCTCCAGTGTATGCTTATAGACGTCTTCAGAAGAGAGTACTTTATGAAGATTTGAACCTATCTTCTCCAGATTGATGTTCAACTCTGTGCTTATATAGGAGGAAATTGCTTCATTCTGTAAGACAGCCATAAGTAGGTGAAAGAGATTGATATTATTTCCCCGGTATATATTGCTTATTTCAAATGCCCGATTGAACAATATCCTTGAATCATTGCTCCTGTGAATGTAACCTAGTTTAGGAGCTCCTACTCCCTTTCCAATCATTTCACGTATTTTCAATACTATTTCACTGGGGTCATAAATGTTGTCTAGAATGAATTTCCTGAATGATTTAATTTCTGCAAAAGCTTCCCCGGCTTTTTCATCTTTAGTAATATGAGGAATGTCGTCTTCTGGAATTGTAACTAGATCAAGGAATGCCAGAAAGAAATGAGGAATATCTATTCGATTATAATCTAGGGACCTCGCTTCTTCAACAGCAATTGCCCATGCAATTAGGATACCGTTTGATAAATTCTTCATCTGTTAATCCACACCTCCCTTATGTTTTCTATTTAGTAGGAGAGATAATGAGGACAGTGATATTATCTCCTCCTCCAGCTTTATTGGCTGCCCTTATCAACATTTCAATGGTCTTCTCGGAGTTGCCATTGTTAATAATAATATCTTTAATAGTCTCATCTGAAATCTCACCCCATAGACCATCAGTACAAAGCAGGTATATATCATCTAATTGAATGACTCTACTTGTGATATCACACTTAACTTTCTCAAAGGGACCAATGGCTCTGAGTATCTTGCTCCTCATTGGATGTATGGCAGCTTCCTCAGGGGTAATCTTCCCCTCACTTAACATAAGTGCGACTAATGTATGGTCTCTTGTCAGGGGTTCAATGCCCTCCGTATTAATTAGATAAGCTCTGCTATCTCCGGAATGGGCAATGTAGATTCTGTCACCTTTTATAAAACTGAGGACTATTGTCGTTCCTATTCTTTTAAGTAATGGGTCATCTTCTATTTTTTGACGAATATTTACATTTGCTGATTCAAATGATTCAGTAAGCAGGTTGCGAAGTGTATCTTCAGATTGAAATCTCTCTTTGTCAGCACTCCTTATGTATTTTTGGATCTCTTTAGTAGCCATACTGCTGGCTACCTCACCTCCTGCTAATCCTCCCATTCCATCAGCGACTATAAAGAGGTTAATATCTTTATCAATGAGATAAAAATCTTCATTGGTTTCTCTTTTCTGACCCGTATCTGAGCCTGCGTTAACTATGAATTTCCAAGCATCCATATCTCAGCAAATTATAAGTTTATGTTATGCTAATTTCCTTCAAGATTTTCAACTCACCATCTTCACTTAACATAGATTAACAGAACTCTTATTTTCATCATATCTCAATTATAACATGAATTGGTAACACCTATTATTTATGTAATGGTTTGATTGAAAATCCTTATAGGTTATTTAGTTCTCTTTCAATATCTACCTTCATTTCCCGGGCGGTTTTATACCTTTCATCCAGGTTAACAGCAACGGATTTGTCTATAATATGAGATATTCCCTTGGGGATGGTTGGTATACGGTTTCTGATGGGGACGGTCTTACATTGACTAACTGTGACAGGAATTTCTTCTTCATCTGGACGGAAGTCATATACGAATTCACCACAAATAATATAGTAAAGAGTAGCCCCTAAGGAGAAAATATCTACAGTCGGCTTTGATTCACGGAAGTTTATAAGTTGTTCAGGAGCCATAAATGGGAATGTTCCCCAAGTTTCATCTGGTAGTGTTATGCTTTTTCCTAAAGCATATTCGTAACTTTTCGCTAATCCAAAGTCAGTCAGTTTGGGAATGCAATTCCCCGATGGGTCTTCAATTAGAATGTTATTGGGTTTTATATCTCTGTGGACAACCGGAACTAGGCATATATTGTCATCAGTTCTGGGGTTCATCCCTAAGGCGCGGACATCATGCTCTGAAATATTATGGCAGTAGTCCAAAGCGTTAAGAATGGGGAGTATTATTCTAAAAGCTTCTTCAATATTTAGATTTCCACCTCTTTCTTCTGTGTATTTCCATAAATTCATTCCCTCTATATACTCTTGAACAAAATATATCTTTGGTTCGGTTACAAATTCTATCCCTTTAACTATGAAGGGATGTTCCAAAGTCATCATAATATGTGCTTCTCGCTTAAAGCGAAGAAAGGCTCTCTCTTCAATAGCTTGGCTTGGCTTCATAGCTTTGATAGTCACCAACATATTGTCTGAGCGCCTTCTAGCTTTGTATGTAATCCCCATTCCTCCTTTCCCAAGAGTTGATAATATCTCATATTCAGGAAACTCATCTACAACCTTAATGCCCCTTTGACAGTTCTCGCAGATGTATTTTCCACCGATAAAACATTTCTCTATCTTCTTAGCAGGTATTAATCGATTACACTTCACGCACGGTATAACAGCTATTGATTTAATAACTTTTTCATCGACAGTAAACCTAAACTTATTATTGTCTCCTATTTCAATTATGTCATCATCAGATAAACATTTAGCATCTATCCTTTCCCCATTTACATATGTGTGGTTTGTGCTTCCCAAATCGCGAATATAGAAATCAGGAAGAATTATCTCAATTAGAAAATGATTCCTAGAAACATATTTATCTTCAGTTATTCTTAAGTCAACTGGAGAGTGACGTTCTCCGTCCAATTCAGGTTCATCCTTAGTGCGGTATCGCCCTACCAGAAAACTTCCGTTCTTGTCAAAAATATAACTCTTCCCTTTTGCTTCCCCAGCAATAACTTCAATCTTTCCCCTCATATCAATACTCTCCTTTAAACCGTAAAACCTGCATTATACTTGCTCATTAATGATAATCATTGAATGCTTTGTTCAAAGTTTATTATAAAGCGAACATTTTGGAAGTAGGATATATTAATATACTATAAAATATGATTTGTTTTTCAAGGGGTTTTCTAATGTCTGTTAAGAATATAGAATTTGAGCATTTAATTTTGACTTACATTGTGGTAAATTTTCCTAATAAAGCATGTGTATTCATATACCCTTTTATGCTTATGTATGAAGTCAATAAGAACTTATATCTTTTACTTGTAGAATCTATTGAATTTTATGTTTCTACATCTAGGTGTTAATAAGAATTGGGGTTGAAAAAATGAGAACCAGAGAAATCAGAAACCTTCCCAAGATACGCCTAGAGATACTCTCAGGGAAAAGCAAAGGATATGCAGTGATCTTTTCGAGTGGACCCATACGGATTGGTTCAGCGAGGGATAATGACCTGGTTCTCATCAGTCCCTATGTCAGTAAATATCACGGTTGGATTGATATTCATGGTTCACGGCTATTCTATCATGATAATTTTAGTTTAAATGGTTCAATTATCATAAGGTCTGGTAAAAAATTTTCTTCTGGTGACCAGGTCTATTTTCAGCAGGAACTACTCGATGGAGATAGAATTATCTTGGGTAACATAGAAGTTGGAGTCCGAATTTCTATGAAGGGTGGTTCGTTCATTAGTTTGAAGAATATAAATTATAATCTTGACCGAACAACTGAACTAAAAATAAGAGGATATGGTGAAGAAAAAGCGTTTAACTTTGAAAGAATTGGAAGACATTTGACGGGATTTTATTCAGCAATCTTCCCCTGTAATGATTCAGAGGAACTTTGCCTGGAGATATCGTCTTACATTTTGAACTTGTTTGAGATGGCAACTATTGGTGGAGTAGTAGTCTTTGAGGGTGAGGGTGAACGGATATTTGGATTGTCTCGGGATGAACCAAGTGGTCATGATGCTATCGTTTTGAGCAGAACGATTGTATCCACAATTCGTAAATCACCCACCGCCTCATTGTATAGTAGTGTTAAAAAACACTTCAGTAAGGTCAAAAGTGTAAAATTTCTGAAAATTGATTCGGCAATCTATGCACCACTAATTATCCAAGATGATTATTTTGGATTTCTATTTGCGGAGAGTCGCATACCGGGAAGAAAGTTTTCCAAAAGAGAACTTGATTTAATGGTAAATATCAGCTTAGCTGCATCTCATATAGTTGCGTATTTCTTATCAGTGGAAAGGGAGAAAAGGACTTTTCAAAAATCTGTTGAGGCTCTTTTCTTTATAGTTGATTTTCTTGATAAAATGACATCTGACCATTGCTTTCGGGTAAAGAACTTGGCTTTGGGACTTGGGTCATTCTTAGGTGTTGTCAATCAAGATTTAGAAGTATTAGAATATTCAGCTCTTTTACATGACATCGGTAAAATATTCATAGACAAAGAGATACTTCATAAAAGTGGTCAACTATCCGAAGAAGAGTTGAACCAAATTAGGAAGCATGAATATTACTCGTTTTCACTACTTGACCGCATTAACTTCCCCCCGGGGCTCACAAGTGTACCAGAGATTACTAGGTTACATCATGAGAGATACGATGGGAGTGGCAAAGAAGGGCTGAAAGGGAATGATATTCCCTTGCTTTCCAGAATTATTACCTTGGTGGATATATTTGACGCAGTCAACAGCCATAGACCCTATAAAGATGAGCTTAGCTTGCAGGAAACGCTTAGAATCCTCAAGTCAATGTCAGGAAAAGAAATAGACCCACATCTTTTTGATGCATTCCTTAAAGCTAACCATTTAACACAATTAACTGAATAGCAACGACTGCAATAACCTGGGTTTACCGTGCGAAAATATGGTTTCGGGGTAGTATCTCATCTTCTACTTTTCAGAATCAGAAAGGTAATCTAATATTTTTATTTCGCCAGTTTGCCACAACATATTCTCCCGAAACTCCCTATCTCCCATTCCCAGGGCTACTCTTAGCTGATTGTCTGCGTTTTCTGCCATTCTTTGTCTGGTAGAAAAGTAACTCTTTAGTTTTCCCTCCATCTTCTTCATCAAGTTATCTATATCTTTTAATTTGGGATAATGGTTTAGGTTTAATATGTCTAAAATCTTGTTCAATTCATTCTCCCTGATTATACTGCCCGGGAATTTCAGATGGCAATATACCACTAAGTTGTCTAAGGAGACATCTCGGTCAAGAATGTCTGATAATTCTGCACCCTTGAAAGTCGCCTCTGAAATATACTGTTCCCTCTTATTCTTTATTTCCACAAGATGGTCATCGGCTAATTCAAGGGCTCCTGCAATGCTGTTTATATTTCTTTTAACAAAGTCCGGGATGGTATCCTCGTGCTTGTAAATAAGGAAACGGGATATTAATCCCCAGGCGTCTTGCAGAATAGTGCGAACCTGAACCTCGCAAACCAGGTCTTTGAGGTAGTCATATCGCGCCCCTGATGTTTTCTTGCCCAACCTTACAATGAAATGTAGTGCTACATAACCAAACCGGTCTACTCCCATCTCAATAAACTTGTCTTTTCTTTCTAATACCTCAAATTCATCAAATATTATTCTCTCTATCGCTCCGATATCGTCCTTATACAGGCATACCACCCTTGCTCCAGCCAGATCGGTCATCTCTACAAACGGGTTGTCGTAGGTCTTTCGTCTCACCTTCTCCAGGAAACTCTCCAAGGTCTTTGCCCTGTGGATGACGCTTGCAAACTGAATTTCTTTAGCCTCTAACCGCTTTCGCAGGATATATGCAACCTCCGATGATAGGGCTTCATAATCCGGATGCATCCTTATGAAGTGTTCAATAATCTCTGGTTTGTGGAGCCAGAGTGAGTCAAGGTATTTTTCTGGGATTAAGAATGGCTTATCTTCAGGTCTTTTATTCTTCGGCAAAGATTACCCCTTTCTTATGAGTTATAATTATAATACAATTTGGTTTCAAAATAAATATTATTATTTCTCAAAATTGAGGAATCTTTTTCTAAAATCGGGACTTTAAAGTTCTACATAATTATACACTTCTCTATTTTCTCATCACCCTACACACTACCCTAAAAACTTTAATCATTACTTTAACTTTCATTACGACCCAAGCGTATTGAGGCGGTGCTAACCCAATGAACTTCTCAAAGTCCCTTATCGCCAGGTCATATTCGCCCTTTTTAGCATAAGCAACCCCACGGTTATTGTATGCCTTAGCTTCCTCAGGGTTCAAATTTATCGCCCTGTCATATTCTCTTATAGCCAGGTTATAATCGCCTTTACTATAATAAACAATCCCACAATTATAGTATGCCTCAGCATATTCAGGGTTCAAGTCAATCGCCCTGTCATAATCCCTTATCGCCAGGTTATAATCGCCTTTACTATAATAAACAATCCCACGATTATTGTATGCCACAGCAAGTTCAGGGTTCAACTCTATCGCCCTGTCGTAGTCCCTTATCGCCAGGTCATATTCGCCTTTTTTAGCATAAACAAGACCACGGTTATTGTATGCCCAGGCTAACTCAGGGTTCAACTCCATCGCCCTTTCATAGTCCCTTATAGCCATTTTATAGTTGCCTTTATCATCATAAGCATTCCCACGATTATTGTATGCCACAGCATCCTCAGGGTTCAACTCTATCGCCCTGTTATAACACTCCAATGCCTCACCAGCATAACCGAGATTACCCAATGAAAGCCCCTTGTTTACCAACTCCCATGCCTCAAGCTCTACATCTCCCAACTCCTTTATCTCATACTCCTCACCTGTATGTTCTCTATAGATAACCATCAGAACCTGCCTTATACTCCCAAAATCATCAAATCTATCATCCCTCTCCTTAGCCATACACCTGAACACCAGACCATCAAGTCCCTCAGGAATGGATGATACATAATCCCTTATGTGGGGAATAGGGTCATTGGTATGCATCTCCTTATACAGCACCGGCACAAAATCAGGATGTGGGTCTGGATATTTCTTCCTGTCTATCTCATAGGGTTGCCTCCCGGATAACATCTCAAATAACACACATCCAAATGCATATATGTCGCTCCTTATATCCACCTCAGCCCCCTTAATGAACTGTTCCGGAGACATATATGGCAGTGTTCCCATCCCCCTCTCTGTCTCACCCAGGGCTTTGACCAATCCAAAGTCGGTAACCTTCAATACCCTATCCCTGGTAATAAGTATGTTTCCGGGCTTGACATCCCTGTGGACGAATGGTCTTCCAAACTCTTTAAATTTCTTCTGGGCATGTTCCATACCCAGGCAGAACTGGACGGCAAAGTCCAGAGTGGTCTTCAAACTTAATCCCCCCTTTGCTATCCAACCCCTCAGGTCAACGCCATAAATATCATCACCAACTATATATTCCATTACTATAAAAGGGCGATATTCTAATTCAGTGAAAAAGTATGCCCTGACTATATTCTTGTGCCTTTCCAATCTAACCCATGCCTCCGCCTCACTGCGGAACATGTCCTTGAATCTCTTATCACCCAGATATTCTTCCTTTGGGGTCTTCAGGGCGACAGGTTCTTTGAATTCGTGGTCATAGCAGAGATAGACAGTGCCGAAGCCCCCTTCGTGTATGAAGTGAATCTCATAGCGGTCTTGAATTCTGTCTCCCACCTGCCACCTATTGCTCATCTGCGTATCCTCCATTTTAGGGCTTTCCCCCAAAGCATATCTTATTATAAATGTTTTTTTAATGCAATTTGATTTATTCTCGCAACATAACAAATGCTTCCAGATATATGTATGTTTATATAGTGATGGCGAATCTCAACATCTTGGAGTCCTGCCTTTTTAATCTCGTCGTGGCAGTTTTATCATTCCATAGCGACCATTTTAAAATTACCAAGTCTATATGATGCAGAGCACTTACTGCAGTAAGCTCTACCTGACTTTCCCCAACTAACTACATCGAGCATCCCCCTGCATTTTGGGCATTTTATCCAAGCCCATTCTATGAACATGGGGAAAACACTGTATGTAATTCCAAGCAAAGCTGTAATAGACGCCAGGGTAATTCCTAACCACTTCCAGGGAATCCAGACCATCCATGCACCTGCTACCCCAAGAAATATAATTAAATTGAAAGATAGATAGAGATAACCAAGGGGGGTTAACTTACCTTTGACAATATAGGTTTCGCCTTCCCAAGCACCCTCTTTAATGCAGGCTTTTAGCAGACCTGACCGTTTATATCGCCATCTTTTTGGAGGTTGAAGTTCGGATTTAATTTCATCTTCTTCTGGCGGGATTTCCTCCTTTGGTCTCCTCATGAACGGTCTTGTTTCGTCAGATAAAGAAGCCAATAATAAGAAATTCAAAAAATTAAGAGTAAATATATAATTCTTAAATACCATAGCGAATATTTTTATTTCGACAATCCATACCCGAAATTTGGATAGAGCATTACTAATTATCATTTTTATATTGTTGTATTACTTTGCCATACACTTAAAACTATTATTATCTTAAGAATACAGCGCAATAATACAAATATCCACCTCATCTATAATACTTGTGATAACCTTTAATAATGTCTAATAGAAACCAAGCAATGCCTCTGAATAACTACTTTATATCCCATTATCTATATACACTATCCTTCGTTACCATTTATAAACAAAATGTCAATGTTGGTCTATGCAAAATTCCACACTTAACAAATCATAATCTTTCCAGTGATTATAGAAGAAATCTCACACCTGAGGACAAGAATAATAAACCTGAAAGATGATATGATTTAGTTAAGAAAAATATATTATGAGAAATTATTATAAGATTTTATTTCTTAAAATCATAACCTCCTTTCCTACATAATCAAAGGTTTATTAAGATAGAATTCAAGTAGGTAGATAAGAAAAAACAATGTATTTTTAATTTACATAGTGAACGGTGGTTTACAAAATAATTTTAATAATATTCTTCTTATTTAATTCTTTTTAAGCTAAATTAAGAAGATAAAATCCCTAAAACAAAAGTTGGAAATTAATGTAGATTCTAATGAGGTATTATCAAAGAAGACAGTCCAAAAACCTTATAAATCCTATGTATTTTAGGTTTTTCATAGAAATATTTTCTGACAAAAAATCTTATCTCTGTAATAAAACCCAATTTTAATTTACTTTGCTCAAGAAAGGAATATAACCAGTCTCTATCCATCATTAAAATCTGACCCACAGGAACAGGTCTTTCTAAGTCATTCCTTTCTACAATACCCATAAGCCAGTAATATCCCTGTGATATCTCCTTATCCATTGAAGAGATATACCTCCATCTGTCTTTTTCTGTTTTGAAGATAATATTATTGAGGAATAATGCCTTCGATAAACCTAGCGAACCACCAAATGGATATTCTCTAAACCATTGCCATATATTAACTGTTAGAGTATGTATTCTAGCTACTAAGGGGATAAGGAGAACATCATCTAAACGCCACTGGGAATTTTTTGGTTCAAAATGTGCATTATGAGGATTATCAAAATAAGTAAAGGGTTTCTCTGTGTATGGATTAGGAATCCAATAGGATTCTGACATTATATATTTTGCTATTTCCTCCTCCTTTGGTAAATGCAGTCCTAAAGATTTATAAGCAAATCCAAAAACACTAAAATCTACAAATAACTTATTTTGTTCCCAACCTTCTATAGGTTGTATGGGACCTTCAGCAGCAAGCAGAATTGAAGGAGCATCTTTATTTAAAGAATGTGAATGAACCAAATCATCTATTAGTGTTATTGCCTGAGGTGATACATCATCAATTTCTTTTTCTTTAACCTGTAAGGATTTTGAAAATTTAGGCCACAACTCTGGGGGATGCTGAGGTAATATATCCCAAAATGCTATATCTATTGGGCATATTTTATAAGAATAAGCATAATACACCCAATCTGGTATTTCATTTTCTTTATAGAATAGAGCCAATGTTCTTAAAAAAGATGATTTGTAAATTTCTGAAATTTTAGAGGATAAACCTACTAATTGAGGTTGATGTTCCATTCCATGATAATAAATTACAGTTTCATATTCTTTTGGAATATTCAAATCCATAATTATCTTTTCAAATTCCCAAGACCATTGTTGAATAAAATTCAAATTATATTCCCTTTCAATGAACTCAGCTTTGTCCCAATATATTGGTGGTATAAAACTTTTATTATACCTAAGAAAGAATTTATTTGGTTTATGACCCAAAGGATATTTTTTAAGGTTTCGGGGGACGAAGTTTTTAAGTGATATTTTAAAATCATCACCTATCTCTTCTTCAATTTCTTTAATTAAAGCAAAAGATAGTAATGAAGGCATTTTTATTGATGATAAAATAAAATTTAATTTATCTCTAAATGTTTTTTTATTTTTACGCACGGCTTTTAACAAGGGTAATAAACCCAAAACTACTGTAGTTTCCAGTTTTTGTTTAGATAACCATTCTATCAACTTTTGTAAAGTCTTTTCACTACATTCTTTATTCAGAAGTAATTCTGTAATAGCACTTGCTGTTTTTTCCTTTACAACTGGACTTGGCCAGAGTAGTCTGGAAAGAAAAATATCATATAAATTTGGAGTAGGCACATTTATCCAAATTGGCTCCTCAAAATGCAGATTTCCCATCAGTTTTTCTGTAAATTCAATCAATACTTGTGTAAGGGATTCTGCAGTAGTTAAATCACCAAAATATATAAAAAATTCTACTATCCTCGGAATTGGCATGAAGTAATTGAAATTGGGTGTAGTATCATAAGGAGTTCTTCCAATTGTCTTAAAAAGAAACTCTTTCCATATCTTAGAAAAATGCTCTTTTAAAAATTTCCATCTATTGTAGGTGTATTCTGGATAAGTCCACCATTTATCCCAACCATATCCTTCAATATTTGCTTCACAAAGCAGTTCAAATACTATATTCTTATTTTCAAATTCTAATGAATAAGGAAGAAGTAGATCTAAAATTTTATATTTTCTTAGACCTGAATACCTGGAAAAGCAATTTTTTATTGCGGTATACGCATTTTCCCTATTAGATGCTCTATTAAGCCAATTTACCGCCCATTTAATTAAAAACTCTTCTTTCTCTAATTCACCCTTAGAGTCGAGATAACTAGTTAATTCTTGTGGAGAAATTTTTTCAATGTCAAAGGAAGTTTCTGTCGAGTTATCTGCTGAGTAAGTTGATGGATACTCGTCTCTCTCTAAACGAGACAGCTCACCAAAATAATTCTTATTTTCTTTAAGAATGGTGCCAGCATACTTATCTCCTAATAGAGATCTTTTTATCAGAACATCAATAGTTTGTTTATCAATCCCACTTTTAGCAATTGCTTGATCAACAGGATTTGATAAATCCAATGTTTTTACAACATCAGGGAAAATTTTCTCAGCCAAAAATAGTTCTTCATTATCAGCAGTAAATAGATAATATTTTTTGAGTAGTTCAGGGTTTATCTCAGATAGAATTTCAGACAACTCTTCAAAAATATGTCTAGTCTCGTCACCATCTGTATAATCTTTTACCTTCATTATAAAAGGTATTAACTGCTTGACCCATATTTTTGATTTTGGAGACCCTGCTCTATGGCAAGCTAATATACTGTCTAAGACCCGAAATAAAAATATATCTTTATGATACCCATAGGTTACTAAGTTTTTAACAGCTTTGTCTAATAATCTATTAAAGGAATTATCATCTTTATAAAGTAAAGCAATCTCAGCTAAATTAGCATAAGTTTCTGCTATTTCACTAAAATACGCAATTGTTTTATTCCTTTCTTCCTCTAAATTTTGAATCAAGTAATTGTATGCATCTTTGTTTAATACTTTTATTCTCTCTTCATTTAATATATCAAGCCATTTGGAATTATTTAACAGTTGAAAATCCCCAAACTTTTCAAGTTCTTCTTTGTCAATGAAGTGACCTACATCAATTCTTCTGTTTACAACCCAGATAACTAAAATAATGGATTTAAGAGAAAGTTTAAAAGCATCATATAGTTCCATTAATTCTCTATCTTCGGACCAGTTGGGGATATAAATATCAGAAAAAAGATTAACTATATATTCATATTTAAGTGTTTTTTTCGTTTTTATAGAATCTGCTAAAGCATTTGCTAAATTAAGTATTTTTTTATAAACTATGTGTGACCATCTACTATCGCATTTATCCTCTAATTCTTTGAAAAGAGATTCTTTATCCCAAATATAACTAAGTACTGAATAAACAAACAACTGGAAGTACTTCTCTGAAAAAACTCGTCTTCCTTGAGAAAGATATTCAATTTTGTGTGGAAATTGGTCAGGTGTTGGTATAGTTATCGTGATATCCTTAAATTTCTGGATTTCTCCATAGATTAAAATATATATCCACAACCATGATCCCCATAAATTAACCGGAGTGTCATTTATAAGCCATTCTTTAAAACAATTATTTTTTAATAAATTCTTTGCAACTACATCAAGCAAATACTGCTTTTCATAATCACTAAGACTGTCTTCCAAAAGGAATTTTCTCGTTAAAGTTTCTTGATGTGTTTCTAATAAAGCAATTATAAAGTTTTCTAAAATTTTTATCTTCAATTCACCGTCATTTCCAAATTGTGAAATCCACTTTAAGAAATTAGTATAATTTATTCTTGGATTTAAATAACCTACAATTTTACCCATAGATTTAAGCAATTGTTCTTCCCTTAAATTAGAACTTAATAGACGAAGATTTGTCTCTTCTAAAATCTTACTGAGAATTTCCTCATCTCTTATATCTCTTGCCTGTTTAGCCACAAAAGCTAATTGAGAGGGCAAAAGGTCTTTTACCTCTTCTGGTTCAAGAATGATTGATTCACTATTTCTATTTTGCAGTAAAATCCAAACTTTTTCCCAGGCAGCAGAACTTTCTTGAGGGGTTCTCTGGAAATAGTTCAAAAGTAATCCGAGTTCCAATCCTTTTGAATATTGTTCCTTTTTGAAAGCACAAAAAGTTCCTACCCTCAACTGTTTAACAATCAAATCATATGGGCGACAGTATTTAATAGCTTGTTCTAACCATTCACGATTTAAGCTATTTAATAGAAATTCGGGGTTACCCAGTTCACATTTCATTATCCCTTCATAAGCCCAGCATAGATTTTCAGGAGCCTTACTTTTAAGCCACAACAATACTTCTTTTTTAATTTTCTTTTCCAAAAGTTGATAATCTTCTGTCTCTAATAAAAATGTCTTAAAACTCCAGTGGAAAAGATACATTTTCTTTCGTCTAATTAGGAATAAATGTTGAATTGCTTTAAGTCCTTCCACTAAACTTTCGTCATTAATTATTTGGCTTAAAATTTCTATTATCTGTCTTTTATCAATACTAAACTCAATTATTGATAATAGCAAAGATATTTCCTTTGCTTCACTAGATAGTCTTTTCCATAGTTCTTCATAATAGTTCCGTATATCTTTATTAAATGGTGGTATATTATTTTCTATAAGAGCCGGATAAATCTCCTTATCTAATTGACTCAGCCAAATCATACAATATCTTAAATGTAATGGATGTCCCATTGAAACTTCATAAAGTTTGACCACTACTTCGTTAAAGAAATTTTCACGGATTGTTAATATATTTTTATTTTGCTCTATAATTCTTATGATATCTTTTAAGGATAAACCTTTAACCTCAATCCTATTTTCCTCAGGACAATTTCTATGAATTAGTTCAGGTAATGAGTTTAAAATATTACTTTGAGTTCCTAAAATTAACCAAACTCCAGAAGATAAAGGTAAAAACTCTTTGAGAAATTCACTCAGCTCCTGCTGATTTTCATGTCTTAGAACATGGTCTAGCCCATCAATGATTATTATTAAAGGATGCCCTCTTGAACTAAAATATTTTGAAGATTGTTCAATTATTTCGTTTAACTTTATTTCCTTAAGATTTTTATTAGCATACTCTTCAAGACTTTCTTTAAGGACAGGATCGTTCAGAAATTCATATTTTATACCCTCTATTGCTATATCTCGTTTAAGCCTTTCATAATACGATTTTTCGTCTGTAGAAATGTAGTAATGGTGGCGAATAACAGGAGTTTTCTTATCTTTTAAATTTTTGTAGAGAAAACTTAAAAAAGAACTTTTTCCTATACCTACAACTCCATGAAATACAAATATTCCACCAAATGGATCATCTAATTTGGAAAGCAAATCTTCAAAGAGATTTGGGTCAAATAGAACAAAATCATCAGGAATATAGAAGTCTTGTTTTAATTGTTCAGGTTCAAACCAGAGTGATGCTTTTTTTATGTGATGGTAGTAAATTTTTCCTTCAGGCTGAGGTTCATCTTTTTTAGTAGTCCATTCTCGCGCTGCTCTTTTAAGCGAATCCCATCCCTGCTCAGTTCCACCTAAATGATATGTAAATTTATTAAAATTATGTTCCCAAAGTTCATCCAGGTCTCTGTCAAAATTAAATCTTAAATCTTCTAAGAACTCTTCTAGTGTTTTTTCTGATTCAGTGATTTTTAAAATAGTATTGAAAATATCATTAATTGTTTTTAGTCTATTGATATTAATTTTAAAGAATCCTTCTTCTGAATGTTCAAGAGAAAAGTATAATGAACCTTTTGAACTGCAATTTGTTACAACTATTACCTTTACCTTGTTATTTGATTTCCTATTTTTAATTATTTTCCATGAGTTAAACCATTTTTTGAGAAGTGACTCTTCACCTTCTTTTGATTTTAATAGGATTTCCCAGGTCCAATTTGTCTCAGGCAAATCTGGATGGAGAGAATACTTAACTTGGATAACTTCAATTAATCCATCGCTTCGAAGTGCCACAATATCATCTAAATATCTATATTCATCAGCTTCTAATTCAATCCATTCATAAAGTTCAGGTTTCATTAGCCACTCAATGAATAGATCTATTGCGTGAGCATCTTGATATTCAAATCCTCTTCTTATTCCAGATATTCTGGTATATGACTTTTTATTCATTTTTGTTATTTCTCTTTATCATTCAAATTACCGCCTTTTTCAAACCATTTATAAATTTTCTTTTTTAGAACTTTTATTGATTTCCAACTTTTGAGGTAGAGATTTTACCCTCTTGAGCAAATTTATAGATGGTCTAGATGTTTGTTTTATAGTTCTTAACATATTCCTCAATATATTATAACTTCTACCCGTATAGTTGAATCCATTATAATCTATTATAAAAAACTCTTAAACATTTTCATTATAATAAATTTGGATAGAAATAAAATAAAGCAAAGTGTCGGCAAATTTCTTTAAGTTCAAGATGTGATAATTTATCAATATTATAATGAATTATTATTAGTATAACCCAACATTAAAAAATAAATATAAAAATGTTTGACTTTCAGTATCCATATGTAGCAAGATATTCTTTGAATTGGAGTTATTTATCTACCTACACTTGTGTTGTCAAAAAACCATCATTAAGAATAAAGAAGTGAATTAATATTACAATAACACTTTCAGACATAGTTACAAGTTTTTGATTAATTGTGAGAACTTCATTTTTACATTACCTTTCTCGGATTTAAGGAGTGAAAATAGATTTTTCTATCTCTTATCTATGAATATTCCAATGGAATTTTAACTATCTAAGCATATCACTTACTTCTATTTAAGGCAAATAAAAGGGTGAACCCTGTTAAGTTATCATCATTGGATTTTAATATTTCTACTGTTCTTTACATTTCTACCTTATTACAATCATCAAATTGAAAGTTTTTTAAATATATCATTTTTTTACTTGACAAGTTGCCAGATTTTTTATATTTTTCAACTATATCAGTTGAGATTACATATCAATTGAGTTTTTAAGGTTTATATATAATAATTGGGAAAATATAAAGATATGGAAATGGTTTTAATGATTAGGTTTAAGAAATGTAATTCTACTCTTCTATTCTTCAGCCCCAAAATTTTGAGGAGGTATATGATATGAGTAAGACGACTAAACTCTTATTATGGATAGGGATACCGTTAGTAGTAGTTATAGTCATCCTTGCGATATGGAAACCCTGGACGGAGAAAGAAAAAGAGGTTATAAAAATAGCATTTGCTGGACCGCTAACAGGTGATAATGCAATTTTTGGAGTACCACAACTGAAAGCTGCAGAATTAGCGGTGGAACAAATAAACAAAAATGGCGGAATATTGGGTAAAAAATTAGAGTTGGTTCCTTTTGATGACCAGGCAGACCCAAAAATTGCTACAAGTATTGCTCAACAGATAGTTTCCTTGGGCGGTTTTTCTGTCGTTGTCGGACATCCCAATAGTGGGTGTGCTATTCCTTCGTCTAAGATATATAATGATGGAAATATATTGTATATTGATACAACAGCAACTAATCCAAAACTCACCCAACAAGGATTTAAAAATGTCTTTAGATTTGCTCCAACTGATGCAATGCAGGGAATTTCAATAGCTAATTTCATATATGAGAAATTAAATAAAAGTGAATTAGCAATTATACATGATAATGAAGCATACGGAAAAGGATTAGCAGATGGAGTTAAGAATAGATTTTTGGAAATCGGTGGAAAAGTAGTATTTGAAGACTCTATTTTAGCAGGAGATAATGATTTTCGTTCCCTATTAAAGAAGATCGATGAAAAAGGTATTAGAACTGTATTTTATGGTGGAATGCTCCCAGAGGCATCTAAAATAGTAAAGCAAGCAAAGGAACTTGGCATTGATTTAGTGTTTATTTTTGGCGATGGTTGCTATGATGAAAAGATAGTTGAACTATCTGGAACTGATTGTAAAAATGTTTTCATAACATTTCTGGCTCCCCCTTGGGAAGATGTTGAATCTGCTAAAGATTTTGTAAACAAATATGTGGAGAAGTACGAGCGGGTTCCAGCATTCGCACCCTATGGCTATGATGCGATTCTGGTTTTCGCAAAAGCTGTTGAATTGGCTGGTTCATTGGAAACAGATAAACTTATTGAAGCAATGTTAAGTAAAGAATTCAAAGTTGAAGGTGTAACAGGAACAATTACCTTCAATAAAAATGGTCAAACAGAAGATAAGGATTTCTATGTCTATACCTTTAATGACAACGGAGAATTTACTTTGTTCAAATAATACTTATGGACCATTAAAAAGATTTGGATATTTTGGTGGAACATTCACCAGAAAAGAGTTAGAACAAAGTTATAAAAATAACACTCCTCTAACATTAGATTTTTCTATTCCAGGTAATTGTTTGAACAATTGCTATTATTGTGGATACTATAATGTAAATACTGAGGATAAGATTGAAATCAATGAAATATATAGAGTAATAGATGAATTTACAAAAATTGGTGGTAAAAGCATTAAGATATTAGGTGAAGGTGAACCACTTTTAAGAAATGACATTTTAGGTATATTAGGAGAGATTTCAAAAAATAATTTAATACCAGTATTGTTCACATGTGGTGATGTTTTAGGAGATGAAAAACTTTCTAAAAATATATTTAATTTGTCTTCTGAAAATTTAGTAAATATTCTCTATGATATCGGATGCACAATAGTATTAAAATTTGAAGGTTTTGAACAGGATGAAATTGTTGGTAGAAATGGCTTCTCAGGAAAAAGAAATATTGCACTTAAATTACTTTTAGGAGCAGGTTTTAATAAACATTACCCATCAAGATTAGGTTTTGGTATAGTATTATTAAAAGAAAATTTCTATAAAATGAAAGAAATATACAGATTTTCTCTTTCAAATAATATTTATCCATTAATATGTCCATTAATGCCTATAGGTAAATGTAAAGATAAAACATTTAGAGAAAACATAAGCCCGAATAGAGACAAAATAAATATACTAAAAGAAGAACTAGAAATTGTTGAAAAAAGTTTTGGAATTGATTTCAATGGTGAATCAGATTTCCCTGGTGGTTTACCCTGTGATATATCAAGGGCGGGATTTTACATAGACGATGTTGGGGACGTTTTTGTATGTGAAGCAGACGCCAAGATTGGTTCTATTAAAGATACTCATATAGGTCCAATTTGGAGTAAAATTAATGTTTTTAAAACTGCAAACTACAAGGAGAGAAAGCTTGGGTTATGTAACCCAAAGCGTTGTTTTGGAATTATATAAATGAGGAAACATTAAATATGAAAAATTTTTTTAATAAATTACTTGAGAAAGAATGTGTTGAGTTAGCATTTGCAATATTTATAACCATTTTATTATTCATAGATATACTTTCGTATGTAATAGTAGTTTTTTTAACTACACATTCAATTAAGCATTTAATCACACCTTTAACCACACATTTAATTATACTTACTTTTTCTTGGGTTTTATTTTACCTCATTAGAAAAGTAAGAGAAAAAACAAAAGAAGTAGAAATATATTTAAATCCTCCTGACTATAATCCTGAGGATCATAGTCAATTATTAAAAATAATAAGTGAAATTATTATGGACACTAAGAGTTCTTATTTAATAATAGTAACAAATTACTGGGGTAATCATAAAGATATAATTAAAAAAATAAAATTGTCTCATGAAGATATTAAACATTCTATATATATCACTAATTTGGACAGTATTAACTGGGAAGAAATTAATGAGATATATAAGAATAATAAATACTACTTAAATAATATCAATATATTTGATTTGATAATTCTACTAAATGACAAAATTATAATTGTTACAGAGCAAAAAATTTGTCTTACAAATATCACCAGTAATATAAGGGAAAATATAATACAATACTTGAAAGATTATTCTATACTATTAACAAGTAGTGTTAAGACAAATTATTTAAAAACATGTGGAAAATTTTTAAGTGGAAAAAAGTTTTTAGATAACATAAGAAAATATGGATATATATTAAGAGCAACTAAAGCAAATATTAACTTCTTTGATTTTGAGAAATATTTAGATTTTATATTATCAAATAAATTTTGTATGAAGGAATTCATAGAACTAAAAAAAGCAATTATTACAGATTGGGATGACTTTAAAGGAGATTTCCTTTATAAAAAAGAAAGTTTAAATATAATTTATGCTTTCTGGCCTCTCAATCAAAATGGCATAACACTACAATTCCAAAAAGATAAAGATATTTTGAAATGGAGAAAAGAATTAAAAGACACGGCATATAAAAATCCACAAGGACTAAACATTTTTAGTTATTTTCTAATAGATGCTGAAAGACATATGAAAGGTGGTAAATGGAAATTAGAGATAAAAGATGGTAATTATAGACAAATGGTAGCTTCAACATTAAACAATTTGTTAAAAAAAAGAATATTCCAAAATTTACCAAAGAATTATCACTTGAGATTAGTACTAAATAATGAATATCTAGTAAAAGAAATTACTACTTATAAAAATAATAATGTGCAATTGATTAGTAATGATATAGAAAAAATAATATCAAATTGGGTTCTATTTCAAGGATATAAGAATGAGTTTTTTGCTTTACAATATGAATATAATAAGTATAAATATAGAAGTCAAATGTTGAGTATATTTGCCTATGATGAGATATTTAATACTCAAAGTAATAATCAAGGTGGTATTTGTATAAATAGATATATTAAATATAGTAATTTATTAAAAGATTTATATAAGATTAAAGAAGAAGGTAAAGTTAACGATCATGATTTGATAATATTTGATTTCGAAAACCAAAAAGACCATGTAAAACAATTATTAAAAAGTATAGGAATAACAGAATACCCTACATTTAATTACCAATGATATGAAGGTATTATTAATTAACCCACCACTAAAGGATGTTAGGAATTTCCCATATCCACTTGGTTTATTATACATATCGTCTTATGCCAGAAAAAATTGTAGTTTCAAATTAGATATATCAATTATTGATATGTGTATTGAAGATTATGATATAAATGATATTATTAACACTATCAAATCAGAAAATTATGATGTTATAGGCATTAGTTTTATGACTATGCAAGCAGAATATGTTTATAATCTAACTAAACTTATCAAAACAGAATGTCCTAATGTTATTATAGTCCATGGTGGTGTTCACCCAACATTACTTCCTGAACTGTCTCTTGATTCTAGAGCTGATTTTTGTGTAGTTGGAGAAGGAGAAAGTGAATTTTTAAGAATTCTAGAAATAATTAAGGAAGGAAATAAAGATATAATAGATAATAAAATCTTTTATGGAATAAATAACACGATTTCAAATATTAGTGAAATTCCATATCCCGCTTGGGATCTAATTGATATTAGTAAATATAACAAAACTATTCATGTTATGGATGGAAGTGCTGCATCAATTATAATATCCAGGGGTTGCTCAAACAATTGTAAATTTTGTTGTTCTTCAAAAATGTGGAGAAGAAGAGTAAGATATAGAAATATAAATGATGTAATTGGAGAAATTAAAATCCTGCAAGAAAAATATGGCTTCCAAAAATTTCATTTCTTTGACGAGGACTTATTTATGACTAAAAATAGAATTAGATTACTGTGTGAAAATATAGTCAAAGAAGGATTAAATATTAATTGGGTTGGTTCAGCAACTATAAATTCAATATTTAACAATTTAAATAATTTAAATATTATAAGTCAATCTGGTTGTAAAGCAATTGAAATAGGGGTTGAATCATTTTCAAATGAAATTAACCTTTCAATGAATAAGAATCAAAATTTAGATAAAATTGAATTGGTTTGTAAGGAGCTTACTACAAAAAATATAATTCCTATTTTACTTTTAATGAATTGTCTTCCTGGAGAAAATTTAAAATATCTTGATTATAAAAATAGAATACTAAATGAGTTGATAAAAAAATATAAAATAAGATATGTTGATGCATATACCGTTCCATTTCCAAATACTAGTTTATATAATATATCTAAAAATAATGGAGTAAATTTATGTACTAATTGGGAGGATTACTCTACATTTAAACCAGTTTTCATTCCTAAATCTTTTATAAAAGACATTCCATATAAGTTAATAAATTATACAAATGCAGAATTACTAAACATTACTATGAAAAACATAAATAATGATAAATTTGAAAGAGAGTTTAACAAAAACATACTATATAAAATGTTTGAAACAATAGATGGTAAAAAAACTTTTAATTACATCACAGAAGAATTATCAACACAATTATCTTTATCATATAACGAATTGATATCTCTAATTTACAAATTTTCAGTTAATTTAATTAATTTGGGTTTAATTTCTTATATTGAAAAGAACAAAGAGAGAAAAGTTAGTGAACGGTTATCATTTGAACCTATCTCTTTGTATAAATGATTTATATCTCTCATATGCTCTTTTTAACTTATAATTATTCTTATGCTTTCTCAGTTAATCATAAATGGCATCATCTCAGGTAGTGTATTCTCCCTTATCGCTATAGGTTTCTCACTAATATATACAACCACACACTTCTTCCACTTTGCGCATGGAGCTGTCTATACTTCTGGGGCATACCTCGCATATTTATTTTTTATAGTCCTTCATCTACCAATATACATTGCATTTCCACTCGCCATTGTGGGCGCTGCAATCATAGGTGCTGGGATGGAAATGGGAGTATATCGTCCCATGAGGAAGAGAAACGCAACCTCTATGGTTCTCCTCATCGCATCACTCGGGCTTTTTGTCATCCTCCAGAATGTAATTTCCCTCATCTTTGGAGATGACATCAAGTCCATCAGAACGGGGACCACAAAAGTAGGAATTCTCATCCCCTGCACAGACGCACGCATCACCCCAATCCAGATAACCATCATAGCAGTTGCTGTCGCACTTATCATCATCACTGCTTTAATCCTCAAGTTCACGAGAATAGGCAAGGCACTCCGAGCAGTCGCATCCAATTCCGAACTCGCAAGGGTCTCTGGCATAGACATAGAGAGGGTTATCCTCTTCGCCTTCCTCCTCGGCTCAGCACTCGCAGGGGCTTCAGCCATTCTCATAGCCCTAGACATTGACATGACCCCCACCATGGGCTTCTCAGCCCTGATGATGGGAGTAGTCGCTGCGATAGTGGGAGGTGTTGGTAATGTAGCAGGAGCCTCTGCAGGTGGTTTCCTGATGGGGCTTGCGATGAACATAGGGGTGTGGCGTATCTCAAGTCAATGGCAAAACACTATCGCATTTGTCATACTCTTAATATTCTTGATATTCAGACCGCAGGGTTTCTTTGGTAGAAAACTAAAAAGGGTGAAACTATGAATTATCTCTTACACATCATTGTATTTATTGAGATTTATATCATTGCAGGGATTTCGCTCAACCTTATCTCGGGCTACACCGGTCTCATATCAATAGCACACGCTGCATTCTATGGCGTAGGGGCATATATCTCGGCACTCCTCGCTCTACACTTCCACACACCCTTCCTCTTAAACCTTGCACTTGCCATTACTGGGGCTGTCGTAATAGCATTTGTCGTTTCTCTGCCGTCTCTCCGTCTCTCTGACGACTACTTCATCATAGCGACCTTCGCCTTTCAGATAATCATCTACTCTGTAATGAACAATTGGGTTTCATTCACTGGTGGACCTCTGGGACTTCTGGGAATATCCCAGCCGGTGATATTCGGATGGAGAGTTAATGGGCATCTCTCATTTCTTGTCCTCTGCGGGATCTTTGCTCTTCTAGTATTTCTCTTCAGTAGACGGATTGCGAACTCACCTTATGGTCGTGTCCTAAGGGCTATTCGCGAGGACGAGATACTCGCAGAAGCCCTTGGCAAGAACTCAACAAGATTTAAAATTTCTATTTTTCTTCTGGGAAGCGGTTTCGTTGCAATAGCTGGATCCCTCTATGCAGTGTATATCACCTTCATTGACCCCTCCTCCTTCACGGTTGTGGAGTCTATCTTTATGCTCTCCATTGTGATAGTTGGTGGTATAGGAAACCTGTGGGGTTCGGTTGTTGGGGCGGTCATGCTCGTCTCAATTCCGGAGATTCTAAGATTTCTGGGAATGCCGAACTCTATTGCTGCGAATATAAGGCAGATTCTCTATGGGGTGCTGTTGGTTCTCTTTATGATGTTCCGTTCTAGAGGTATGATTGGTGAAAGGAGAGGTGAATAGATGCTTTAGATTTTTCAAATAAGTAAAACCTTTAACGTCATCCTTACTTTCTTACCTTACATGATGTTAATCCTATCTTTAAAGAGGGGAAACTAACCAATTTACTTGAACTAAGTCCTATAATTTCATATTATTAAAAAGGAAAAAATCGATGAATTTTATCAAAAAGATTATCGCTTTGCGTAGTATAATTATAGGATTATTAATTTTAATATCAGGATTAACTCTGTTTACTCTTTCACAATTTATAGGAGGCACTTCATCTAATATCACAAAAGAATTAAGTTTTGTATTACTTCCAATATCTTTAATGATATTTATTTATGAGTATTTTATAAGAAAAGAATGGATAAATTATTTGAGAGAGGCGATTGAGGAAGAAACTTTTAATAAAGCTGGAGGAAAGAAGGTTTTTATCAATTTTGAAACATCAGATCTAGAAAATGAATTAAATAATTCTTCTAATGTTGAAATATGTATAATGATTGTGTATATTCCTCAAATTATTTCAGAATCCCATAAACATACTTGGAGAAACCTTTTTAAAAAATCTCTTGAAAAAAATTGTAAACTAAAAATTTTACTTTTAGATCCTAATAACGAATCATTTATTAAAAATAGAGCAGAACAATTAGGCTACGATGATTATAATAAATATAAGAATAAAATTATAGATAATGTAAGATTTTTTAAAGACTTAAAAAGAGATTATAATGAATCTCTTGAAGTAAAATTATTTAAGCAATTTCCTATGGGTTTTATATATATTATTGGTGATATTGTATATCAGGGTTTCTTTTTACCTAATAAAAATGGTTTAGAATGCCCAATTATTAAGTTTGAAAAAAGAGAAAAAGGTCCATTTCATGAATTTTGTGATGTATTTAAAATAGTGTGGGAAACTGGGAAACCAATTGATTAAAACAATTTTAATGATGACAAATACTTATTATGAAAATCCCAATCAGGATAGTTATCTCATTACTTATTTCATTAATATGTTTTCTCATCTCATCCTTCATTACTAGTGCCAATATAATTTATATATTAATTATTGTTATATCATTTTTATCATTAATTTAATTATTTTTGAGATAATATATATCTAAAATAATATCAAATAAAGAAATATTGTATTAAAATATTTATAGGTATCTTAAAAATTATTTTGTTAGGAATATCCCATTCTCATATTTCAATTATTTTAATCTAATTTCAAAGATAAGAGATAATATTATTAATATTTAAATATATATGAAGCAACTAATTTTTGATATAAACTCATTGTCTATTTTAGTCTAAGTTTTTAACAATTAACTACATAAGACTTGACATTACACGGTATTTAGATTTATGCTAAAAATCTCTATAACCTTGCAAGAATTTAAGGTTAAGAATGACAAATTTATAAAAAAAATTCAATTACTAAACTAAAATGAGAATCAAATATTGTTAAAGAATTGTTAAATTGCATAAATTAAAAGATATTAAATACAAAAAATTATTATAATACGCAATAAAATAAAAACGTTCATTACAATAATTTGGTCTCAAAAGTTATAATTTTTTATTGATAGTGAATACTTATTTATAGTATTATTAAACGAAAAATATGGAATTGTAATAAGAAGATTTTAAAATAAAAAGATTTATATGATGACAAATAATAATTTTTATATAGCATCAATGTTAAAATTCCAAAACTAAATAAAAATGATTGAAGTCTCTCATATAGGCAAAACCTTTGATGGCATTATTGCACTCGATGATGTAGAATTCACCATTGAGAAGGGGAAAATTACAGCACTCATAGGTCCAAACGGAGCAGGTAAAACAACAATTTTCAACATCATCACTGGATTCATGAAACCTGATAATGGTCAGGTCAAATATAAGAACAAGGATATCACAAACCTCTCACCTTACAGAATAGCAAACCTTGGTATAGCGAGGACCTTCCAGGTGATTCGTATCTTTGAGGGGTTGAGCGTCCTCGACAATGTGCTTCTCTCCTTCAGAGGTCAACCAGGAGAGAAACTAGTCAACCTCTATTTCAACTCCACCTCATTTAGGAGAAGAGAGAGGGAGATATCAAAGGAAGCAATGGAACTCCTAAATTTCGTAAATCTTATTGACAAAAGGCATTATTACACCTCTAAACTCTCCTATGGTGAACAGAAACTCCTTTCCCTGGTGATGTGTCTAGCCACTGGTGCAGACATTCTTCTCTTGGATGAGCCTGTTGCTGGTGTTGACCTTGAAATGTTTGATAGGATACTAACACTACTTGAGGGTCTCGTTGAGGATAAACAAAAAACTGTTTGTTTCATAGAGCATTACATGGAAGCAGTTGCAAAAATTGCAGATACAGTTGTGTTTATGGATGAGGGTAAAATCATAAAAACCAGCACTTATGAAGATATTGTCAATAGCCAAGAAGTTCTTAAGGCGTATATGGAGTGAGAAAGTAATGATAGTTGTTGAGAATATCATCGCTGGATATGGGAAGGAACCCATCCTAAAGGAAGTTAACCTATCTATAAAAATGGGAGAAATGGTGGGATTGATAGGTTCCAATGGTGCTGGTAAATCAACCTTGCTTAAAGTAATTATGGGATTACTCAAAGTGGACAAGGGTAAAATTATATTTAATAGAGTTGATATAACAAAATACCCAACCTCTGAGAGGATAAGAAAAGGTATAACGATGGTTCCACAGGGCTCACCAATCTTTGCTGATATGACAGTGATGGAGAACCTTGAGATGGGAGGTTATCTCATAAGTGGAAATATAATTCACAAGAGGATTGAAAGAGTGATGAGTTTTTTCCCAATATTAAAACGACGAGAAAGTCTGAATGCTAGTAACCTTTCAGGAGGGGAACAGCAGATGCTCTCACTGGGAAGAGCACTCGTTAATGAACCTGTGATATTACTCTTAGATGAGCCCTCAATGGGACTCGATAAAGCAAAGTCTACAATCACAATGAATATTATTAAAGAGATAAATAAGGAATTGAAGGTAACAATCTTGATGGTGGAACAGAAAGTGGAGAATGTGGTAGAAACCTGTTCTCGAATATATGCGATGAGGCTTGGCAAGATAACTAATGAGGGTCCTGCTGAGATATTTAAGAATAATGAACTTCTCAGAATGATTTTTATGAGGTAAGTATAATCAACCTAAACCTTATCACTATTTAAATCTCCCCCTACAGTTTCCTATCATTACTCTAAACATCCATAGAGACAAACCAAATTACAGAGTTGGAAGATACTTCATAAATATAGATTTGACCAATGGCATGCTCAATATATCAATGGAGATAGAGACAAACCAAATTACAGAGTTGGAAGATACTTCATAAATATAGATTTGACCAATGGCATGCTCAATATATCAATGGAGATGTGGTGAGAAAATAATTGATTTCTGATGTAATTATTTTTGCTAAATGACACGATTTGTCTATTTACTTATTGTATAAGTATTACATATAATTTTCATATAATAATTTTATAAATTCTTATTAAGGAGAGGAAATGACAAAGGAACAGAGATTTGAAAAGAAATTTTACGATGCACTTAATGATATATTTGTTGGTGTTAAAGTTGAAGGAGAGTCGGGTTATATAAATTTAATGAGGATTAAATCAATTTACTATGAGGAGGGTGTATTTCCAAAACTTAATGAAGATATTAAAAAAGCATTAGAACCATTCCCCGAATTTAGAGAAGAATTATTTGAAAAACTTTATACCTTTTTTGAATCATATTTCTCAGAAAGCGGGTCAATTTACTTTAGATACACTCCTATACATAAAAATATTTATGAGAAGGTCTATACTGACGATAAAGATGTGATGCTATTCTGGAAAACACACATGCTTTATTATGTGAAGACAGAAAGATTGTTTAAAAATCTTGATGTTAATATAGATGAATATAAGTTTTTCTTTGATGTTTCAACATTAGAGCATAAAAGAGCGAATGAGAAGAAAGAATTGATTTATGAATTTAAAGAGAAAAGGAAGGATGAAGTTATTGCATTTAAGGTTTCATATTCAGAAAGAGGAACAAAAACAAAGGTAGAAGATATCTTAAGGTCTCTTAAGAAATTTGGAACAGAAATAAACGAGGAGATTTTAGAAAAGGCATTCAGTGTATTTGAAAAGCAGAGTGAAGTTGATTACTTCATAAACAAGAATGCAAGGGAGTTTTTGAAAGAGCAGTTCAATATCTGGCTATATCAGTATGTTTTTATTGGAGAGAGTGAATGGACAGAAGAAAGAATAAAACAATTACAGGTCCTAAAAGATATAGCATTCAAGATTATTGATTTCATATCTCAATTTGAGGATGAACTTGTAAAAATCTGGAACAAGCCGAAGTTTGTCATAAACAGTAATTATGTTTTGAGTTTAAAAACTTTAAAAAAACTGGTTAACGAAAAAGACTATAATCACATTAAACAAGAAACTTTCAAAAATATTAGTACTAATAGTGAATATAAAAAAGACATTATTGAAACGATTAGAGAAATTTACAAACAACCTCTACAAAAGGTTTATGTTAGTAAAGTTTTTATAAGCGGTGACCTATTTAAATTAGAATACATTAAGGTATTTGATAATGAGGAGGCCAGGAAAACTTATTTAGAAAAGAATAAAAAAGAGAAAGTATTTAATGAGTATTTGTTTGACAGAAAAGAAAAAATTAAAGGTTTCTTCGCAACATATTCTTCAAATTCATTAGCGAAAGAAATAAACCTGGAGAATATTTATATAGATACAAAATATTTTCCGGACGATTTTAAGAGTAGTTTGTTAGATTGTATCTCAAAAAAGAACAGTTTGGACGAAATTTTAAATGGCTATTTAATCAGATCAGACGGTTACCATGTATTGCAAACTGTAAATAAATTCAAAAATCGTGTGCGGTTGGTATATATTGATCCCCCGTTTAATACAGAAGGGAGTAGTTATGCGTTTATAGATAAATTTAAGGATTCTACATGGTTATCAATGATGAAAGATAGAATTCAGTTCGCCAAAGAATTTTTAACTAAAAATGGTAGCTTTTATATTCACTTAGATCACAACTGTAATTTTATAGGCCGTTCTTTGATGGATCCGATTTTTAATAAAGAGCCTGACAAAGAAATTATTTGGAACACGGGCGAAGCTTTATCTGGCTTCAAAACACAGGCAATGAACTGGATCAGACAACACGACACGATTCTTTATTATTCAAAAGAGAAGCCATTATTCAATAAGATGTGGGTCAAAAATAGCAATGAGAGTATCTCGGGGCTTGGTTGGTTAGATGTGTTCAAAGATGAAAAAGCTGAACTTTTTGTTTACAAATATAAGGATGGTCATGATAAGTTGGGAAAATTTAAATTACCAAAATTCGATACAAAAACCATTGGCGATATGTGGAATGATATTTTGTCAATGATGTATACACAGAATATGACAAGAGAGAATTGGGGTGAGGATAATACTCAAAAAACAGAGAATTTACTTAGACGAATAATTCAATCCGCAACCGATGAAGGAGATGTGGTTTTTGATTATTTTGTCGGTTCGGGAACAACTATAGCGGCCGCTCATAAATTAAACAGAAAATGGATTGGCGTTGAAATGGGTGAATATGTAGAAACCATAGTATTAAAACGAATGAAAACAATATTGTTTGGCGATATTCGACCTAAGTTATCAGAAGATTTAAACTGGCAAGGCGGCGGGTTTTTCAAATACTACGAACTTGAGCAGTATGAAGACACTTTAAGAAGAGTGAAATACGAAGATTCTGACCTGTTTGAAAATCCTTACTCAAACCCATATAACCAGTATATTTTTATGAAGGACTTAAAGATGCTTTCCGCACTTGAAATAGATAATGAAAAAAATAAAGTTAAAGTAGATTTATCAAAACTCTATGAAAATATAGATATTGCCGAGACACTTTCAAATCTTTTAGGTAAGTGGATAAAGAGAATAACCGCTGATTATGTTGAATTTGAAGATGGAGATAAAATAGACCTGAAAAATTTAGATTATAAACTTATAAAGCCCTTAATCTGGTGGTAATATGACAGATGTTTTCTTACAAAATATTGTAGAAGATATTAATTTTGATAACCTTCCTTATAACTGGAATTCATTTGACCTAAAAAGTTTTTCAAGAAATAAATCATTATGGAATTTTCAAGAGAGGGCATTAGAAAATGCTATTAAAGTATTGTGGAAGTATTATGAGGATTTTAGAGATTTTCAGAAGAATGAAAAATTAGATATCAATCAAGAAAGAAAAAGAGAACTTTTTGAATGGTATAAATATAACGGATTGGAAGAAGATTTAGATATAGGTTTAGATAGGAGAAGCAGAAAAATCCACGATTTGCTTATTGATTATTATTCTTCTGAAGACGGTAAAATTCCTTATTGGAATTACATTAACCGTATGTGTTTCTGGATGGCGACAGGGAGTGGAAAAACCTTAGTTATTATTAAACTTATTCATATTCTAAAACAACTTATAAAAATGGGAGAAATTCCTGAATTTGACATTCTATTTTTGACACATAGGGATGATTTAATTGAGCAATTCAAGAAAATGGTTAATGAATTTAATTATGAAAGTTCTTATAAAATTGAATTAAGAGAACTTAAAGAGTATCCTGAGATTAAAAGGCAAAAATCATTATTTGGTCTGCCTATATTTTATTACAGGTCTGATAACTTAAGTGATGAGCAGAAAGAAAAGATTATTGATTTTCGCAATTATGACAATGATGGAAAATGGTATATATTCTTAGATGAGGCACATAAAGGTGATAAAGAGGATTCTAAAAGACAGCATATTTATTCAATTCTCTCAAGAAATGGCTTTCTTTTTAATTTTTCTGCTACTTTTATTGATAAAAGAGATGTAATAACCTCCGTATTTGAGTTTAATCTTGCTTCTTTTATTGAGGCAGGCTATGGAAAACATATAAGCATTTTGAAGCAAGAGATAAGAGCATTCAGAGAAGATGAAGATTATAGCGGTGAAGAAAAACAAAAAATAGTTCTAAAATCATTGATTCTATTTACTTATGTAAGAAAATTTTCTGAGAAAGTAAGAAATTCAGAAAAAGGACTCTACCACAATCCATTACTTTTAACACTTGTTAATTCTATAAATGTTGAAGATGCTGATTTAAAACTTTTCTTTAGGGAACTTGAAAGGATTGGAAAGTGTGATATTGAAGATGAAATATTTAACAATTCAAAGGATGAAATATGGAATGAACTAAAGGAAGAACCTGAGTTTGAATTTGAGGATGGGAAGAGAATAAGAATTAATGAAGATATTTTTAAATCCATAACAATAGGAGATATTCTGGAATATGTTTATAATTCAAATTCTCCCGGCGAGATTGAAATTTCTTTTAGACCTTTTGATAAGAAGCAGGTTGCTTTTAAACTGACTACATCTGATAGACATTTTGCTTTAAGTAAAACAGGTGAAATACCTAGATGGTTGAAGGATGATTTAAGCAGATTTAATATAAATCATCAATTTGAAGAAGAAGGATATTTTGAAAGAATAAATAGGGATGACTCACCTATTAATATTTTGATGGGTTCAAGGGCATTTTATGAGGGATGGGATTCTAATAGACCTAATATCATAAATTTTATAAATATAGGGACAGGGACAGAAGCTAGAAAATTTATTCTTCAATCTGTTGGGAGGGGAATAAGGATTGAACCGGTAAAGGGTAAAAGAAGAAGATTATTAGAACTTTATAATAATAATGAGGTCCATGAAAAATTATTTAATGAAATTAGATATACTGTATTACCTTTAGAAACTCTATTTATCTTTGGAACTAATAGAAATGCCTTGAAATATGTCTTAGATACTTTTAACACTGAGAAAAAAGATAAAGGTGAACTGTTATCGCTTTTTATAAATGAATATGCTAAAAATCGCAATCTCCTAATACCAGTTTATAAATCTTGTGATACTCCTTTATTTAAGAAATATGAAATATTAAATAGATTTGATATTTCAAATACTGATTTTGCAATATTATATAAATATTCTGAATATATAAATGATGATAGACTTTTTCTTATGATGTATGAAACTACCCCAGAGAAGGTTAAATTTTTAAGAAGAACACTAAATACACCTGATTGTTATTACAAATACGATGAGAGAAAATTTAGAAGTATAGATGTTATGATTAATAGAATTTTTGATTTCTTTAGTATAATGCCTGAAGAATTTAAGGAAGTTAAAAAATTAGAGGATGAGATAAAACACTTTAAAAATATAAAAGTATATTTGAAGGATATTAGCGAAATACTAGATAAAATTGGAATTGTGAAAGATTACCCTATTAAGATAAAAGAATTGGATGAACAGTATAGAAAAATATCTCGTGAAGAATATGATATAAAGCGAAGTAAAGTAAAAGAAGAGGAAACTTTTGAGAGTGACCATAAGAAAATCATAATTAAATATTTAACCAACCATTATTATCTGCCTTTAATTCTATCTGATGATGAAAAGATAGATTATATTAAGCATATTATTAAGATACCCAGTGAGGTAAAGTTTATTAACGAATTAGAAATGTATATAAAAAAAGATAAAAATAGTCTTAATAATTATGATTGGTGGATGTTTAGTAAAATAGATGAATCATTAGATGAGATTTACATTCCATATTATGATTCATATACAAATAGAATTGCTAAATTTTACCCGGATTTCATTTTCTGGATGCAAAAAAACAAAGATTACTATATTGTTTTTTTAGACCCTAAAGGAACTGAAAATGCGAGTGCTTATAGAAAAATTGATGGCTATGAAAAAATTTTTGAGAAAGATGGAAATATAAAGGAATACGATTTTAATGGATTAAAAGTTACTATAAAACTATTTTTGAAACCACTAGATATATCTAATGTATTAGATAAATATAAAAAATATTGGCTTGAGAAATTTCATGATTTCTTTCAATTATAATCCCTATCCCACCACCTCCTCTGCTTCACTATCCTATATTCATAGCCCTGCTCTGTGAGGAATAATTGTTTATTTTTACTGAAGGTATATTATAATTATTTATGATGAAAGAAGAAAAGATAAATATACAGAATCATATAAAATATTTTAACTTAAACTCGCATTTGAAAATTTAGTGAAAGATTGCTTATCTAAATAAAAAAATACCTAATTCAATTTAATTAAATCTTAAACACTTTGTATCATCAATCATAAAAATAACGCATTTATTTATCATTCACTTGGAATTACAACCCTTGTCCTATAAACCTCATGTCCTTGTGGTTTAATCTCCATAATGTAAACACCGGAAGAAAGAGAATTGCCTTCCACATTACCATCCCACAGGAATGCGCCCTCTTCCAAGATTGCATTCAAGGAGCCAATATATCTACCGGAGATATCATAGACCTTTACCTTTGCTTCACCAAATATTGGCTTATCTAATTTAACCTGAACTAATGATGTCATTGTATTAGGAACCTTATCAACAGAAACCTTTGTCATATCCTTTTCTCTTTCTACAAATGCTTTATCATTATCATTAGATTTAACCTCTCCAACTTCAGAACCAGATTTAGCACCTGATGTAATAATACCAGAGGGTAGTGTGTTAAAAACAATAACCTCTTTATTATTAATCAGGTTGTCCTCAATCTCCCTGTTTGTGGAGAAATTCTCAAGGATATTTTCCTTCTTCATATTAAAAGCAGTATTATATGATGTTATCATTGGTGGAGCCATAAGATAAGGAATGAAATCAATAGCACCACAGTTTCCATTACTTTCTTCATTATCATATATCAGCGCATCTATCTCTAACTGATTAGGTGTTCCCCACCATATCCTCTCTGCAGAATATTGTAATGGTGTATTATTATAAAGAGCATATCCACTTATACCGGTTATCCAACCCCAGTCCGATTCATTTTGATTTATTACCAGATTGAAACCTCCATTTTCCAACATAATCCCTGTCTGTATGAAATTATTTATCTTGAAGTCCGACAATCCTACATCAACTTCACTATTAATTTTATTCTTAGATATGGTTATTCCACTTACACAATTAAGAATCTCACAGTAATTAAAGTTAGCATTTACATAAGGTTGAGTAGAAGGGTTCCATAATTCATCTGTTATCTTAATTCCACTCCAACCACCAAAGACCTGAGAGTTATCACATGAGAATGTTGATAAATTCCCTTGAATTCCAGCTGCACTTAAAGATCCTGATACAACCAATTCGCACTTATTATTATCTTCACCTCCACCATTTCTATAATTATCATTGTTGGTGGTAAAGGTAATATCACATCCATTTGAGATTTGTAGTGTATATCCAAGGTCAACAAAAACATCACCAGTAAATAAAGCTCCACTCCCCGAAAGCGATGTATTACTATCTACATGACCATTCAAGAAGATGTATGGTTCAAATATTACATTTCCACCTCCCATTACAGTATCCCCTATAGTTCCATCTATTGACTGTGAATTTGTGAAACCCCATGAATTACCTATAACAGATAGGTTATTTACATTGCGATTAACAAGGTTATAATGTGTCTCATATCCCAACCCATTAAGATGTATGTCATTATAACCATAGTCATTAATACTCCCTAAGTCAGGTATAGCATAAGGGTCAACTAGAACACCAACTACATCATTGTTGATAATAAGCGAGTGTCTTAACTTAGGTGCAGAACTATCCGTCATCTCCAGAGCACCTTTAATTGGTCCTCCAGAACCATTAACCGTGAGATTTTCTAAAGTAAGATAAGTAATATTAGGTGACGCACTTCCTTCTGTCCTAATACCATATCCTAAGCCATTCTTGAATGAGCAGTGGTCCATGTCTATATTCCTGGAAATAATACAAAGACCACCATCTGAAAATCCTTCCATGTTAAGCCATTCTAAATCACTATTCTCAGGCGGATTAGAACCTCCATAACTCCCTATTGTCATGCCTCCCCATTTATACTCACCAGGTAATACACCTACACTTTTCATTACCACTGGTGATCCACTAGAACCAAGAGTAGTTATGTTTCCAAGAACAATAAGCTCATTATAGCCCTCTTTTTGACCATAGTTTTCAACTTCCAGGTTAGGATAGAATAGAATGTTTGAACCTGGCTCTAAGGTTAAACTGCAATTCAATGGAATAACTGTATCACCAATGACATACAAAGGTTCCTCACTGAAATCACATACAAAATTACCACCACTGGGCCCTGCATTAGAGAGCATACCACTTATTGCTATTGGCTGAAAATCAACTGCACCCAAAAGAGGACTCTCATTGTCATCGTATATTAATGAATCTATCTCAGTGGGGATTAGAGTTCCCCAGCAGTTACCTTCCGCCAATAGAGGTAAGGAGCTATCCAAATAGAGTTGCCAACTGTCATTACCCCTTATAATGTTCAATCCTATATCGGGTGGTGATACTGAGCCCTCTTCTCCTAAATTAGGAACTACAAATCCAGATATCTTCACACCAATGTCATTGCCTTCTATGTCATTTCTTCTAACTACACCACTGGTTCCAACAAAATGAACCCCTATACCATCACAATTCTGAACCTTATTATTCAAAACCTGGCAATTATTCATTGACTCAAGTTTAATACCATCTCCTGAAAGATTGTTAATTTCATTACCCGAAACCTCTGCATTAATCGCTTCACTTAGCCATAATCCACAATATGGTTCAATTGGCTCTGGCGTTCCTTCCCATCGTATATCATTATCTTTAACTGAAATCTGAGACGCATCACTTAATATGTTGTCGCCTTCTATGTTAATCAAGGTATTTCCTGTAATCTCACCCGTTGCCCACTTTCTGTATGAAATTCCTACACCAGAACAATGAGAGATATTATTTCCAACCACATCAACATCAGTAGGAATGGGGTCCTCAAGTTTATTTGGCTCAATCTTGTTAGGCTCTATATTTATTGGAGAATTAGAGGCACTTCCCATACCTGTAGGTCCCGTATCATCAATTAAAACAATGCCAGAACCACAATTATCAATCGTATTTCCCTGAATATTGATGTCATCACCATGGTTAATAAATATCGCAACTCCCTGGCAATCCTCAATTGAGTTGCCTGATATATTCCCACACTCGTGGTCTTTAACCCTTATGCCATCATGATAACCTTCTATCTGGTTTCCACTTATCTCTGGGGTGGAGTTCTCACATTGAATAGCAAGCGAGTTAACACTCAATGAACTTGGATTATTATTAGGTTCTAATGTCCTTTGGTAGTTAATCTCTGTTACAAGTATTTCATTGCCGGTTTGTGTCCCGAGGTTCTCTGAATTTGTAGGTCCACTACCGAAGAAGTTATTCTTGATTGAACCAAGGTATGAGGAAAGCGTTCCTTCATCGTTAAGACCGGTTGGTCCTCCACCCCGGCTATCTTTATACATAACGCCTGTTTGGTCATTGCCCCAGATGTGGCATTCCTCAATGTCTGTGCGAGGTGAGTTATCCACATAGATACCATAATCTGAATTGTTAAAGACACCACAGTCATATATATAACATCCTGGTGAATTCAAGACCTCAATACCCTCACCAGTATTATAGGAAATTGTAGTCCCTGAAATATGTGCTCCATTTGCATTTACATTATTCAAATAAATTCCTGTTCCACCATTACTATATACCCCTCCACCGGTAATATCCAAACTACCACCATCGTTATATATACCCCCTTGAGAATTATTATAGATATTACAGTCGGAAAGGGTGAGATTGGAATTAACTTTATATATACCCTGATCATCGCTGTCATAAATCTCACAGTTTGTCAATTCAACATTGCAACTGGGTTGTATTCTTATACCTTCATCTCCACTCCCAAATATTGAAGTATTAGAAATAACAGCATTTGTATGATAAAGCGCTACACAGTTTGAATAACAATTCTTAACTTCGCAGTTGTTCATTGTCAGATATTGTGTCTGATTATTATTACCAGGAGAACAGTCAACTCCATTCATAGCATTTCTTATTCTTGTGTGATTTAATGTGCAGGTTCCGCCATTAACAACATAGATGCCACCCCATCCATTCTCCTCTCTGCAGTGGAATGTATCCGGTTCTCTTTCATTTCCCTCTACAATCAGTTCACCACCAGCAACTATAATCTCACATTTATTTGTATATAACCCTGAAGAATTATCATCCCTATTTGGGGCGAAATTGATGGTGACTCCAGGTTTTATAGTTAATGTTGAACCTGGACCTATAAAAATGTCACCTGTGATATAAAGGTCACTATCCCATACTACATCACCATTTATAGAACCATAAACTGGCATCTGTAATTGAACTGCCGGGTCACCCATTAGAAGACATTTTTCTGCCTGCCATGATAAACTTGGGTTAGAATCTGAGAAACTCTCCTCTGCTTTTTTAACAATATCACCAATACAATTAATATATTTTTCATTGAATATATTCCAATAAATACATCTTGAAAAAGTCCAACCTTCCATTATTCCAGTTCCTTTTGATGCGTCACCATAACAGGCAATAGCACCGGCATCATGTAATAGAAGTAACTCTTCTGAAATACATTTATCACTATAGCTATTCTCTTCTTTAATAAAATCTGAATTAAAGCAAGAAATTTGCACCATAAATGAATATTTATTAGTATTTTCTAAGAATTCTAAAGTATTATTACCATTACTGTGAGTTGGGTCTAATGTGCAAAATGGCTCTAAATGATAACAGCCGGATGAACTCCCAAAATAGTTAGTAACAATACATCCTTGATTATAAGCATCTATAAATAACTGTTCAGCAAGTAAAGGATTATACCCACCATACATGCCATAATTATCATCCCAGTAATCATCTGGGGTAATATGAGTAGAAGTGAAATTATTTGGTAGAAAATTTTCTATTATATCTTCATTTTCTTTTTGAAATAAAGTTGACGTACAGTCAGAAAGAAAAAGTGCGTTTCTTGTCCAACTACCAAAAGATGATGCTGTTTCATAATTAATTACCTTATCAACATAATTATCTAACTCGTTTAAATTCTCCACAGGTATTCTACCTACAATAATTTCAGGAACGTTATCATCACCTTCTAAACAACCAAACCATTTATCATGAGGTGTTTCAATATCAATTAAACAATTACTCGGAGAATTATCATATCCTTTCATCATTGAGTAATGAGTGGGAACTAAATCCTTATTGGGATTTGTTTTACATGCATCTCCTACTAATAAAAGATATTTTAATTTGGAATTCAAATTAAAGTAAAAATTTCTCACATACTCTTTTATTGCTTCATCTTTATTCAATCCCGGGTATATACTATATATATCGTTGACACTTGTTATTTTTACACAAAGACCCTGAGATTCTCTCCACTGCTCTAATCTTTCTACTTGTGAAGATAAACTTGGATGGTAAATTATCAAATACTGGCAACCTTCATCTGCAAAAACCCCAATAAAAATGGAAAATAATAAAATCAATATAAAATATCTTAATAATAACATTTTCAAACCTCCTCAATTTTTATTGACTTTTAACAAGGGAGAAGTATAAAAAAAGGACTTACCTTCTTCATTTTTTAAAACTGCGTCTATATAAATATAATTTTGTTTAGATTTTAAATTAATTTCAGTAGTAAAATCATACTCTCCTTGAATATCAGCTATAATAATATCCTTATTCAAAAGTGTAGACTTATTTCTTATATATTTATCCATTTTTATTTTATTTATATTTTCATTAATTTGATAAATATTAAATCCAATTAACTCAAAATCATAGGTATTGTTAGAGGGAAATTGCCAAGAAACATTGAGTTTATTATTCTTAGTAACACAATTTATATTAGAAAAAAGTGGTTGAGTGCCATAATCACCTAAATAATTTGAGGGGGTTTTATCTGGAAAATTGATAAGAGAACTATAAACACCATATAGATTCGTATCAATATAAGTCCACCATTCAAAGGAAACATGCTGATAACGATATGTAGCTAAAATATCATAAGTAATTATCCAATCAGATTCTTCTTCTGTCATAGCTTCTATATAACCTATAACTATTACAGCGTGTCCTTCCGAAGGATTATAAAGTGCTCCTCCAATTAACACAGGACGGTCATCATCTTTGATAGCTTTAATTAGATTACCCCAGGGACATATCCTATTTTTCCAATAATCATATATAGATACCCAAGTAGGTTTATGGTCAGTCGCGAAACCCTGTGATGTTTTTGTTATTTCATCTATTCCACAATTATCCGAGTCATAATCATATTTATCCATATATCGTAATAACCATATCTGCATCTGGTTGCTAAACCCCTGGTGTTTCCATTTTGTTCCAGTTCCATTGCTTTCATCATCTTGAGAAAATCGACTATCATCATAATTCCAAACATAGTCACCATCATTTATCGTTGGTTCAGAACCCCAATTATCATAATTGAAATACCAATTATACCTTTTAGTATCATACCCAAACATCATAGCCAATGAACCAGTATCACAATTTCCATTCTCACCCCAATGAGGATAGTCTCTTTCATGATATTGATCGTTTATATACCAAAAATGTGGGACTAAATCCCAATGTTGCATATAAATTTGATTACCCATCCCTACAACCAACTCACCTTTTCCTTCTAGTAGATTTTGCCATTTAATTTTTGCTCTCTCTATTTTTGCCGGATCATTATAACCCTTATAACGAATATAAGCTTTCTTAATATCTGCTGCGTAATTATTCATAAATACATCCCATGGAACAAAATACATCATCTTCTTATTCTCATAAATTTTCTCAGATCTCTCCTGAACATATTTAGCACCATTTATACTAAAAGCCCAACAATGAATTTCATCATAATCTCTCCTTACCAATCCTAATGCTTCCCATTGTGCATCTTTTCCAAACTGTTGCATAATCCTAATAACAGCAGTTACATAATCACTAATTTCATAACTTAACCCATCAGGTGAAGCTATAGCTGATAACTTTGGGTTAACCTCATAATATACAGGAAGCCAAAATGAACAACAACTATTAAGAGGCAATATACTTTCAATATAATCCCAACATGATTTATATATTGAATCAAAACCATTATCATAATTTTCTTTTGCTATCTTATCCACCTCTTTCAATAAATCCTTATATACAGGAATATTATCATTTCCCATATATCCAATAACTTCATAAAAAAGCAAAACTTCATTTTTACCCCAAATTGGTATTTTTAAAAGTTTTTTTATATTTCCATTATTTGGTTCAGGTGAACTTTTTGAGAAGTGCATTGCAAATTCAATTGCTGCTTTATCAAAAACATCATCTGGTATTCGTGTGAGCTTTACTTCTGTGTCTTCTGCCAATAAAAGATTCAAAGAAATAACTAGTGTGAAAAATGAAATAATAATAATCTTATTCACGATAATCCACCTCCATCATACTATTTTTATAAGTAAACATAGTCCAATTATAACTCCAAACTACGCTACTTAAATCACTACTTATCTTCCATATAACTGGAACATAACCATGAGAACCATAGAAAAATAATGACTGGTCATATTCACTCCCAGCCATATAAATTATCCCCACTGTTTCATCATTACCTAAATTTATCTTCATACTTCCAATTAATTTACCATTGATATCAATCTTATACACATATGATTCATATTCTGAATTCTGATTGTTCTTAAATGAACATCCCATATAAACACCACCATCGCTCTCATCAGAGAAAAGAAAAACCTCCTCCATTTTCTGGTCTCCAGTGGGATTTCCTGCTACCAAATCCACCTTCTGTGCATTAGAATCAATCCTTATTAGCATCTCTTTATCTGAGTTATCCTCAATCCAAGCCCATATATAACCTCTCTTCTCATCCACATCCATAGCCATAAAATGACCAACATCTTTCAATGCTCCAATTTCATTCATATCACTATCCCACTTGTGTATATCTCTGCTATTATAGGGTGAAAACCAGAGCGAACCGTCAACCTTATTTACTACCCATGAACCTGTAAAACCAGGAACAACCGGAACCTGTTTTCCTCCAAGGAACTTCCTATCAGATGATACCCTTCCCCAATAGTAAATATCACCCCCTATCTCCCTATAGTTTATCCAGCAACCACCATCATTCTCACAAGCACCTATATTTTCAATACGCCATTCCTTTCCCTCCATATTCAAGATAAGAGTTCCAAGGTTTTCCCCATTACGACTGAATTTATAAATCTTATTTGAAAAATTTTCGTCTTCATCAACTACCCAAACTGCACCCCTGTCTCTATCAACGGAGAAAGATAAAATATTATGAGGCTTTTCTACCTCAACACCATAACCTTTTAATCCGTTACCATCAAAGACATTTAGTGCTGAGATGCGGTAATTTAAGACACCTTTAACCCATAGAATACCACCCTCTGGTAATTGGACCTCATTATCGCTACATCCAATCATCATTCCCATCAAAAGGAATGATAGTAATAGAAAATTAATCCCTTTCATACAAAGGAACCTCCAAAGGAATGTCCAAGAAATATAGTATTGGAATTGTCCTGATATTCTTCAAATAAGAAAGATTAGACGAGCAGAAATTATATGAATCATTCGTGTAAGAAATACCTAAAGTTCTATTGTTTAGAAATAATATATATCTTACAAAATCACCATTCATATATTACTCACAAAAGTAGCAGTTTTATTAACTAATTATTCTCTTACACACTTACTAAAAAATTATAAAATATTTTGTTTGCTTGTCAATAAAAAATTTTAATAAAATTTTATTTATTTAATTACTTTTTAACTAACTGAAGATGGGCTTTTAATCAAACTTAAATAACTCTACTAATGTCATTAAGCAAAAAGCACCTGGTAATTTACACTTGAATACTTGGTCTCTTGGAAAATGTTACCATATTTAGTTCCAAGGTCGTCAATCTTATCGTTAAACGACCCTGCAATCAGAATAAGTTGGTCATCCTTGTTTATCTTTAGAATTTTAGAAATTAAACTTACTATCACATCAGTTGCACTTATAATTATATTACCTGTCAATGCATTACCAGTTACTGCTGAAACAATACTATCTCTTGCAGATATGAAATCACTGTTACCTTGAACATCGCCTATAAATTTGCCAGCATCACGAATACCCTGGTCTGACTCCATTACAAATATTCTGTAATCCAGAAACCTTGGGACATTACCTTGAGGATTTCTATATATTGTCAGACCTCCTGGACCAAATGTCAGTTCTGTATTATTTTCAACATCTCTAAATGTTTTTAGTTCAAGCTTGAATGGTTCTGGAGCAATACTGTCAGTGGTAACAGTAAATAAATATATCTCACCTTTCCCTATATCACGTTTGTCTTTAACGAACACTCTTAACAATCGCATCTCAACATCTGTTGTCTCTGAAGGCAACGATTTAGTAATTATAGTTTCAGTTTCTACAATATCATTAAGATTTACTGTTGGACGATATACTATATCCGGTATTGGTGTATACATATTTTCCTCCCTTCTTCAATAAAACCCATCTTCAGCTAACACTATATTTTTTATAAAGATAAAACTTTTATAATACTAATCATTGATATTTTAACCCTCTTTGATTTGAAAAGTCAAGTATATTTTTAATAATGAAAAATTTTTTAAAGAGCAATCTTGACATCTAAAATTAGTTAAAAAATATGATTATGTAAATAATAAATAAAAAAATATATATAAATTTTACATTTTTACTCTCTTTAGAGCCAGAACCTTTAATTTTTATATAGAATATTATCATAATTCTTTAATAAATGAAAATGAAAATAAGTTGGTAGGTTTTAGTAAAACATCACTCACCAACCTATAAAATATGAATATTGTTAAAAAATGGTAAAAACCAGTTTACATTAGTTTACAAAACTTTACATTTAATGGGAGGTAAAATATGAGCGAGAATAATTCAAATGATAGAGGTCTATCAGTAAAACAAGTTCAAGCACTCTCCCTGCTTTTATATGGATACTCTGATAATGAGGTAGCAGATAAGATTGGTATGTCAAGACAGACTATTTATATGTGGAAGCATAAGGAAGAAGCGTTTATGAAAGAATATATAAATCAGAAGCAAAGTTTACTTGATAATGCTAATAGTGGGCTTATGCAGATAATGGTTAAGTCAAGAGATGTATTATTAGAGGAATTGAATAATAGAGAAAGCCCTCATAGGGTTAAGATAGCAATGGCATACTTTAAGTTTGAAATAGTAGAAAAACTTGAAGAGCATCTTAATTTTCAGTTGAGAGAAGTGGAGAACAAAGAAATTGATGATGTAACTGATAGATTAATGTCGGAAAGTGTTTTGAGGAGTATTGCAAGGTCATCAAAAAATTCAATGAATCCTGAACTTACTAAAAGAGTGGTTGAGATGATTAAGAAACTGTATCCCCAGATTTACAATAACGTTTATAGTAATGAAACTTCGTGTTCTGGATGCCCTTTTTATAAAGAAGGAAAAACTTCGTGCTCTGATTGTTGTATCTATGAAATCATAAAAGACATGGATGATGAAGATAGAAAAGAATTAGAGGAATTTTTATCTGATAGAGAGGTTATTAAATCTCTAACCGGAAAAGATGAATAAGACCTCTCATAAATATTTAAGAATACTTTACATTTTTACTCTCTTTGAGAGCCATAACCCCCAAAAATTATATAAAAAATTATCATACTTCTCTAATAAGTGGATATGAAAAAAGCATATATCTAAAAATATCTTCGGTCTAGTAATAAGGTTACTTTATTTCCTTACTTGGAAATATTTTTTAATATTATGGAAGTGAGTATAGATTCCATCAAAATTTTCAAACCGATTATACCAGATGAAATAAGATTGACCTCATTTAGTATAGTCAACTATTATCCCTATTTTCTTAGGGATGATATAAAACAAAAGGGTATGAATTTTAATGGAAAAATAGTATCAGGATTTTCAGATGAAGTTCGTGATTTAGAAAATAGGTTAATATATAAGATATATAGAAATAAATATCCATATTTTGGAAATGTATTAGTTTTAGATATTCCTATTGCTTCATATGCTCTTTATAGAAATCCCATTAAGAATGTTGAACTAATTGATTTATATAAATGGATTAAAGAGATTGAAAAGAAATATTGTATTATAGATTACCCAGGTTTTTCTAAAACAAAATGGTATGTAAGTAGATTGGATATAAAATTTGATATTTTTGTAGATTCAATACAGGATTGCTTATGGGAATTTAGAAGTTATTATAATATTCCAAGATGGCATAAAGATTTATATCCAAAATTTGATAATACAAAAAATATTACTGATGGTGTCTACTTTTATACAGAATGTAAAAGCAATAAAAACGGATTCTCCAGAATATTAAAATTTTATAACAAAAGTTCTCAATTAAATAAGGCTTTTCCCAGATTTATTTACCCAGAGAATTTATTAAGGGTTGAGTATTCAATGCAGAGAAGTAAAGAAGTAAGAAAAATAGGGGTGGAGGTGATTGAAGATATATCCAATATCAATGCTGCTGAAATATTATTTATTACTTATAATATGCTTAAGAAAATTGGTGATGATAAAACTTGCCCAAGTGAATTTCTCAGTATGATTAAGGATATAGCACTAAAAGGAGAGAATGTTTCATTAGAAGAAATATTAACACATATTATTATAATGAAATATGGTAGTGATATAATTGAAAACTGTATTTATAATTTAGACAGAAAAAGTTTTATAAAATACTTTACTGAGTTAGGAATAAAACATAATAGGTCTTGGAAATGGTGGGATAAGCTTCAGAAAATTCAATATAAATTTCTAACTAATGAAAAACCAATAAAAACTTTTTATTATGAACAAATATATAATGAATTGAAAAGATGCTCAATTAATAATAAATGCCAATCAGATTTTCAATCATAATAAATAATCGATTAAAATTTTTTTATTAGTGGACAAAGGTTAATTTGGTAGGTATTGGAGAATCAGGAATAAATAATAGAAAAGATTAGGAAAGTAAGGATGGTTAAACTAATTGAAATATATTTATGACAATTTTTTACTACTTACTTATTTTTAATTAAAGGAAAAATATATCACCATATAATTTGAAAATATAGATATTGGTGATAATATTGACTGAAATTAATAACAATGATTTTCCTTGATATATATACACATATATGGTATAATGCAACATCAATAATGAATCCAATAGATCGAAAAGAGATAGAAAAGATTTAGAAAAGATTTAAACTTTTAAACATAAGGAGGCAAAAATGCTAACTAAAAGAAAAGAATTTTTGACTAAAGAGAAAACATTAAAATATCTCAAGTTTCATTGGGGTATAGAAATGTCTGAAAGAACTCTAGACAGGCGCAGGAAAGAGAGCAAACTGAAATATTTAAAAGATAAATCCAATGGGCGCATCTACATCGAAAGAAGCGACATAGATAAATTTGTAAGCGATTCTCTAAAAGAGGAAGTCAATGTAGAATTGATGGCTGAAGAGATTCTATCAGGCAAATAGGATTAAACCGATAATGGCAAGAATATACAAACATAGAGACAGTGGTATTTACTATATTGATTTTCTACATCCAGAAACAGGCAAGCGTATAAGAAGATCACTTAAAACAACAAAGAAAAGCGATGCTGAAAAGATCAAGATAAGGATTGAAACAGGGATTTGGGATGCAAGATATTTAGATAAGAAATTCTCAAATGAGGATTTGACATTATTTGAGTTTTGGGAACAACATTACAAACCTTATATTAAAGCTAATAACAAACTATCAACCTATGAAGACAAGTGTAAAAAGATAAATATCATTTATGAAGCATTCGGTAATGATACTCCTCTATCAAAAATAACCACAGCAGACATTGAAAGATTCAAGAATAACAGAAAGAATATGGTTAGTGCATCGACTGTTAACAGGAATCTATCATTAATAAAGCACATATTTTCATTAGCAGTTCACTTGGAATTAATCTTCGATAACCCAGCAAAGAAGGTGAGAAAGTTTTCTGAAAATAACAGTCGAATCAGATATTTAACAGTGGAAGAAGCAGAACGACTCTTAGGTGTTTGCAAAAGAGAAGATAAACCAGAATACATTTACCCCTTAGTCCTTCTAGCACTGAATTCTGGGATGAGAAGAAGTGAACTGTTGAACTTAACATGGGATGATATAGATATTGAAAATAGCCTGGCACTTGTAAAGGATTCAAAAAACAATGAACCAAGAACCATTCCTATTTCTAAAAAAGTAATGAACATTATTGATTGTCTTCCTCGGGAATGCTATAATGTATTTTGTTACAGGGGTAAACCAGTCAAAGAACCAAAGGAAACTTTCAACAGATGTTTAAAGGAGGCAGACATAAAGAACTTTAGATTTCATGACCTTAGACATACTTATGCAAGTTGGTTGGCAATGGCTGGGGTTGATATGTTAACATTAAAAAACCTATTAGGACATAAAACATTGATTATGGTAAGCAGATATACACATTTATCAAAAGAACATATGAAATCAGCGGTAGAAAAAATTGGCAAAAAAATGGCATACTTATTAAACGACAAAATGGTTGAAAATGTAACTCACTGATAATAAATAATATTTATGAAAGCCGGAGTGGTGAAACAGGTAGACGCAGGGGACTCAAAATCCCCCGGGAGTAATCTTCCATGTCGGTTCAAGTCCGACCTCCGGCAGTAAACGACTAAAAAGGAGGAATATATATATGAGAAAAATATTATTACTCTCGCTTGTAATATTAGCATTATTCATTATCACCTGCGGTAAAGAGGAACAGGATTTTAGCAAATACATACCAAACGGTGACCAGAGCAAGTGGGTCTACAATGTTACATATAATAATGAAGAACCTTATGTTCTTACAGAGAAGATAAACGGCACCGAGGTAATAAACAATGTTATCTGCCAGGTATTTGAAGAGACGGTCTCAAATGATACATCATCGCTCACCAAGAACTATTATACCGACAACAACAGAGATACCTTGAACTGGTATGGTATAGCGCATTTTATAAATAGCGTTGAGGACTATCGCTGTTCATGGGACCCTGTATTTCTTTTGTTCCAGTATCCATTTACCGTTAACAAAAACTGGGTGCCATTCAATAAACAGGGAATGAAACCAATGGAAGTCCCATTTATGGGACCAGAGATGGATAGCAATGATATAGACCAGGATGGAGAAGATGACAGTGTTGATATGAGCATAATAGCAACAGTGGAGACAACTGAGGATGTAGTCGTGCCTGCAGGGACATTTACAGGGGCATATAAGATAAGATACGATATTACTATCATATTTCATCTTACAAGGTATCCATACCCATTTACAGGTCAAATGACATATTACAACTGGTATAAACCAGAGGTGGGGCGCGTCAAGGGGTATATTAAATTAGAACTGCCTCCCGAGTGGAACATGGACTTTGAGCAGACAGAGGAACTTGTTACCTATGAATTGCACTAATGTAAAATCTATCTTCAGTGACAAGGGCATTATTCCCTCATAATAAAGTTTATTGACACTGATAAATAGATTACTATGCTGTGATTGAGATATATATTTTCATCTGAGGAATTTTACCTCTTATAAGAGTAGAGTTTTTACGTCTTTTGTATTGAGATAGTTCTTGAAAAGTTCCAACCACTTTGGCTCATTGAGTGCTACCTTAATGAACTCTATAAACCTTGCTAACCTCTTAATCGTCTTTGAACTGACATGATGTTCAATCTGACAGGCATCAATATCCGCTGTCACTTCTTCAATACCTATTATCTGTAAGAAATAAGCAATAATTCTATGTGTCTTCATCAGTTCGTGAGCTACTTTCTTACCACGCTCTGTAAGTTTAGCGCCTCTGTATGGCTCGTATTTTATGTATTTCTCATCTTGAAGCTTTCTTAACATCTCCGTCACCGAGGCAGGTCTTATACGCATCTCCAATGATATCTTACCTGTCTTTGCACAACCATCTCTCTTCTCAAGAAGGTAAATTGTCTCTATATATTCCTCTGAGGTCTTCTTTCTCATCATCGCCACCTTATATTCCAATTAGAATTAACCTCATTAAACCACCTACTATCAGAGCAGTCCCAATCATTACCCCTGTCGCCTTAATCATATCTTTGACCCCCAACTCCTTTAATAAAACAGCGAATGTCGCCACACAGGGAAAGTATATTGTAAGCACGGTTGCTGCTATTACTAACTGCATTGGATTCATCCCAAGGGGCAAAAGCATTCCCACAGCCAGGTCCTTCCGCAAAAATCCAATCATGAGAGCAGCGGTTGCCTCTTTCGGTAAACCAAGCCACCTTTCAGTTATAGGTGCAAATATACCACCCAGCCATTCGAGAAATCCTACTACATATAATATATTCACAATCAGCACACCAAGAAAGAGAAAGGGAATAGCATCTTTCAAAAACCATCTTACTCTCATCCATGTCTTCTTTAACATTGTCCTGATATTTGGTCTCCTGTATGGTGGTATCTCTAAAAATATCTCGGGGCTTTCTCCCTTCACAAATCTATTCAATATCAGCCCCATAAGAATATATATTGCTGATAGAGTGGTGAAAACAATGAATATATAGTGAAGTCCATAGGGTCCAAGAATACCAAATATCATAGCGGTCTGTGCCATGCATGGAACCGAAATAGCCATCAGGGTCGCAGCAATAAACCGCTGTTTTCTTGTCTCAAGCGTCCTCGTAGCAAGTGCCCCCGGAACATTACAGCCCAACCCAAGGAATACAGTAACAATACCATGACCGTGCGTGCCCAACCTGTGAAATAAACTATCTGTAAGGGTCGCCAGCCGTGGCAGATAACCCGTGTCCTCCATTATAGCAAGCATTAAATAAAATGGCACTATATATGGATAGACCATCCCGAAAGGAACATAAAGCCCTGTGGTCAATATTCCCATTGATTGAACAAAATCTATCTGCCCGTCAATGAGTTTGCCAATGAGAACCTCATGCAGGAATCCACTACCAAGCCAATTGCTTATAATCATTGCCAGAGGGCGATATAACTCAAATAATGGCTTGAATATAAATCTAATCAGGGTTTCTCCCACAAATCTAACCGCCCAGAAAGATATGAAAATAATAATGATTGAAAACGGTATACCTGTTACAGGTTTTATTGTTGCCTCTGAGATTCTGTCTCTGATTGTATGGTGCCTGTGAATCACCTTCTGCACTTCTCTTATAATATGTCCTATTTCTATCCATTTCTCCTCTTCTCCTGTTTGTTTAATATCTTCATGTGACTCTGCTTCATTCAATCTACTCACAAGTTCCTTTATGCCTTCACCCGACAGCGCATTTGTTGTGATAATCGGCACTTTGAGAATCTCCTCCAATCTCTTTACATCAATACTTATTCCAAGATGTTTTGTTTCATCCCAGATATTTAGAGCAACCACCATTGGTCTCTTCTTCTCAATTAATTCCAATGTCAGAAACAGGTTTCTTTCAAGATTAGTCGCATCAACAACATTTATAACTAAATCTGCCTGGTCTAATATCTTTAGGGCAATCTCCTCGGCTTTGTTTGATGGTTCTAATGAATATGTTCCAGGTGCATCTATTACTTCTATATCTTCTTTATTAAAGACCATCTTGCCTTTATAAAAATCTACTGTTGTCCCAGGATAATTTGATGTAATCACATCAGCCCCTGTTAATCTTGAGAAGACAACACTTTTACCAACATTTGGATTACCCATCAGGACAATCTTTTTCATATCTTCATTTCCACAATAATCTTGCCTGCCATCCCCCTGCCTATTGTCGCTTCTCTACCATCTACTTCAACAACAAGAGGTCCTCCAAATGGATGCCGGCTCACGACCTTTATAACCTTCCCTTCCCTGATTCCCATGGTCCTCAACCTTATCTGAAAGCGATGACCACCAAACAATCTAACAATCACCGCTTCCTTTCCTTCTTTAACAGCAGTCAATATATCTTCCATTACATCACCGTTTTAGGTATACCTAAATTCATATAACATATCATAGTCCGAAAATAATGTCAATTAACTCTTATCTTAAAAAAGAAGGGTTATCTAAAAACTTATATACAAAACAGAGAATAAGAAGAAGTTATATTGAAAAAATGATATTTGACAAACGAATTTCTTTTAACGCCCGTCTTATTTTATTATAATCCAAAGTGAATAAGACGAACAACAGTATTCCGGAGGTTTATATATGATAAAGAATTTTGCTGAACTTGTCAAAAAGGCAAAGGGTGGTAAGAAGACGGTTCTTGCGCTCGTCGGTGCTTACGATGGCGAGTCACTCTCTGCTGTCCTGCACGCAAGAGGTGAGGGCATAATTGAACCGATACTCGTCGGTCCAGAAGATAAGATAAAGAAGGTTGCAGATAAGGACGGTATCAATATAGATGGTCTTGAGATAGTGGAGCCAGGTGCTGAGGGTGAAGCGCACACCGCCTGTCAGCTGGTATCTGCGGGTAGGGTGCATACGCTTATGAAGGGCAAGGTTGACACAGGGGCGATACTCAAGGCAGTCCTTGATAAGCGATATAACCTCAAGGGTGAAGGGCTTCTCTCCCACGTCCTCCTTCTTGAGAACCCGAAGTATCACAAATTATTCATACTCACAGACGCTGCGATGGTTATAGCACCGGACCTGTCGCAGAAGATAGAGATAACGAAGAACGCAATAGATATTATGCACAAACTCGGGGTTGAGAAGCCGAAGGTCGCGTTTATCTGCGCGGTTGAGAAGGTGAACTACGAGCATATGCCCGCGACAATTGATGCGGCGATAATATCGCAGATGTCAGCGAGGGGGCAACTTGGTGGTGCGATAGTTGATGGTCCTCTTGCTTTTGACAATGCCATATCAAAGGAAGCGGCAGAGATAAAGGGAATAAAGAGCGAGGTTTGCGGTGACATTGACATAGCAGTTCTTCCTGATATTGAAGCGGCGAACGCGCTATACAAGGGGCTGATGTTCTTATCTGACACGAAGTCGGCAGGGATTATTGTGGGAAGCAAGGCGCCTGTGGTTTTACTATCAAGGGCGGACAGTGATGAGTGCAAGTATTACAGCATTATGCTCGCAGGGCTTGTGAGTTAAAAAATTTTATATTTATAAATATTATATCTTTAAAAGCAATTTAATAAGATAGCACAGAATTTTGCGCAATAACCTAATATCGAACAATTTTTGCCATTTTTTTGCGTGATATTTCTAATATATATTTTTTGGTAAAATAAAATTCTATAACATATAATTACAATATATTTCGTCAATTTTATTTTGCAATTCAATTGTCAATCTTATTGCCTTTTCAACCTTCATATAATGTTCAATCTCATCAAGGATGAGAAGACGCCCCTTTCTATATTTAAGATAACTATCTAAAACCTGATATGCACCAATCTTGTATTCCCAGACATCCTTTGATATGCCCTCAAAATACTGAATTTTATTTATGTAAACACTGTGATTTTCATCATCATAATAAACCTTTTCTATTTTATTAGAACCGCTAACTGGAAAACCAATTTCTGTTTTATTTAATATTGAATGCTTTAATAAATGTAATAAAGCAAGTTCCCTTCCAAGATTTGAAAATTCAATAAAAATATCATAATTTGGTGGCATTGGTATCCTCGGGAAGTCAATCTTGAGAAATTCCTCATATCTCTTTCTGTATGTGGGTGAGTATAGAACAGCATATATATAGTTAAATATCTCCTCAGGCGATGGCTGTCTCCCTATAGCGGTCTCCACTGCTTTCATAAACTCATCGGTGATATTTGGTCTCCCCCCCCTCTTTTCTATAACCTTATTCTGGGACAGTTCAAAATCTGCCTTTATGGATTTATCATCTTTTGGTTCATCATCATCATATAGATAGAGGGGAAAGAAGTAAGTTCTCTCACTCGCAGCGTTCGAAACATAAGTGTTATCACCAATATCATTAGAAATGAAAGAATGTCTAAAACTTGGTTTTGTAAGTATTCTATTAGTACATAAAGCAATATTTTCCTTTAATATATGTTTCATAAGCCTAAATCTATCTCGTTCAATTATATTAGTCTCATAGCAAATAAATCTTACATCAAAAGGTCTATATGCATAAGGATATATTTTATTTTCAAAATCTACATTTTTTACTTTTTTTCTTGTATATGAGAGATTCCATGTTCCTGTATCTTTAAGTTTTAAAATCTGCCTAATATCTTCATCTGGTAAAAGTCCATTAAAAATTCTTAATCTCTGAATTATTTCTTCCTTTGTAAAACCAACTACAAAATGGTCTCTTGAAGTTGTTATACCAAAAGAATATTTATTAAAAATATCTGTTACCTTCCAGAAACTTTCATATTCTGATTGTAATGAGAAGTCCTTTGGAACAAAGAAATAGTATGGCTCTAATGGCTCTAATTCATTAAATTTTGTTTTATTAATGTTATTCTCAAAAAGGTATTTATATTTATCATCTCTCAAACCCCATAAATCATAATAAAATACATTTGCCAGTTCTTTATTGTCCTTCTCTAATTTTACAAATAATGCAATTGCTACGCCCTGCTGTATGTCAAATACATTCTCATCTTTACCTCCATCTTGTGCTCTCTCACCAATTCTTGATGAGCCATGCAAGTTGAGAATATATACCTCATCAAATGTCTCCATAAGTTTCCTTCTCATGCCACGATGTATAATACCTGATAGATATGAATTATTTGTTATAAAGCCAAATATTCCCCTTCCCGCCTGCTCTATCTTCCAGTGTCCAAATCTAATAAACTTTATATAGTCATCTGAAAGTGGCTGGATGTTTCTCTCATCCCTAACATCCTCTTTATAATCATTCATCAGGTTTTCAATAAATTCTGATTTATTCTCTGAACTCACTGAATATGGAGGATTACCCAATATAACTAATATAGGCACCTCTTTCTTTATCCTTCTTGCTTCCTCACCCTCTGTATGTAAGTCAATTAGAAACTCATGTGCCTTCTTTGGCTCTCTCATTTCAAGAGTATTGGTGAGGTAAAAACCAAAACGCTCGCCCTCTTTGAACCTATAACCCATCTCCTCCAATACCATAGATACTTTGAAATGACCAATAGTGTATGGAGCAACAAGAATCTCAAAGGCAAAGAAATGCTTTAATATATGTTCTTCTATGTATGAATTAAGAAGACCTATCTTATTATTTTCCTCTAATTCCATCTTTACCTGCTTTATTGCCTGGACTACAAATGTGAGTGTTCCAGCCGCAGGGTCAAGAAGAGTAACATCTCTCTGAGCAAGCCCCTCAGATTTATTGAATTTTTCTTTTAATAAAATATGTATTGACCTGACAATATATGAGACAACAGGAAGGGGTGTATAGTAAACTCCAAGATGCTTTCTTTCTTTTGGGTCATAGTTAGCAAGAAATGTTTCATAGAAGTGAATAACTGGGTCGTCTTCCCATCTTGTTAGTTTAAATTCACCCATGATTGATGATATATCTGCCTTTTCAAGTACCTGACTTATGTCATCAACTACCCACTCAATAGATTCTGGAAAATGGGGTCCTGTCATTGAGTGGAATATCTCTTTTAGAAGAGGTAAGTTCTCAGGTATGAACCTCCATGCTGTTTCTCTTTTAAATCCATTTTTAACTCTCATTCTTGCAGAGAAAAGCCCATAGGTTATTGTCTGGGCATAAAGGTCTGCAAATCTCTCTTTTGTCAGTGTTTCTATTAATTCATCACAAAAAGCCCTATAGAACCTCATCACCTCATCATTTTCTCTTTTTAGTTCTTCTTGTAATATGTTTTCAAGAAACCTTGTCTTTCTTGCAAGTTCAATAGAAAGGTCTGATGACCTTTTAATTATAGGAGTTGAAAATGAGAAGAAATTCTGCATTAGGTCATAAAATTCTTCTAATTTTTCTGGAACTGGTGGCTGTTCCAAACTCTGTAGTGTAAACTTTCTCCCAACCTCTACATTAGATATTAGATTACCATTTCTATACAACCTTAACTCCAAGAAATCGGTCAAAATAAGGTTTGGACAATAATTTCTATATCTTTTTATCTGCTCACTATTTTCAATCTCACCAACATTTGTATCTGGAGTTTTCGCTTCAATATTTCCAATAATCTCACCATTTTTCCAAATACGAAAATCAAGTATTCCTGCCTCAGTTCTTTTTGGAAGAACGATAACATTTGCATCACCTTGTATTGGAAATATCTTTGTAAAATCCTCAATTAATATTTTTAGATAAGGATAGAAACTTTCTTCTCTAAAATCATGAGTTGAATATATTTGATATATTTGTTGAAAATATATCTTCAGAATTTTTTCTAATCTTTCTCTTTCAGCCATGTTCATAATTTATTAATGAGCAAATATTTATGAATATCTAATTATATATAAACAAATAAAATATTAATATTAAAATCATAATAAATATAATGCTAACTCCCACACATATAAGAGAGATGACGAAGGATGACATTCCAAAGGTCGCCCAAATTCACAAAATTGTATTCCCATCATTCTTCACAACAAACCTTGGCGAGATATTTCTCATCAAATACTATGAATCATTCCTTGACGCAAATCACTCAATCTCTCTTGTAGCAGAGAAGGGCAGAAAAGTTGTCGGTTTCATAGTCGGGACATACCGTTCACCCGAGCACAGAATTCATCTGTATAGAACAATAATTCCACTTATATCAACTATTGTCTTTGACCACCTCATCTTCTCACCAGAGGTAATATTGTTAATACTGAAATATATAAAAGGCGGGCTTGCATATTTCTTAAAACGATATTTTATCTTTGGAATATTCTTCTGGTTTGGAAACCTGATTAGGATAGTTCCATCATACCTGAGCGCACTAACAATGCCAACCACATCACCCGGGGTATCAGTAGATAATGTAGCATCTCTGACATCAATCGCTGTCTCATCAGAAGGTCAGTTGGGTCTGGGTCTGATGCTTATCAATGAGTTTGTAGATAGAGCATGCAAATCAGGGGTCAAAGCGATACTCTCGTCAACAGACGGCTGGAACCGCTCTGCCAGAAGAACATTTATAAGAGCGGGCTTTACATTTCTTGAAAGACAGAGGGAATACAAGAGGACAATAGATATATTCATCTACAGGTGTTGTAAAGAAGATAAAATTTAAAAAATATAAGAAACAATAGAAACTGACTATTTACTGCTTGGAATTGTGTTTCTCAAAAAATCCAGAGCTATCAAAATTGTGGTAAAAATAGTAACTATAAGTATCAACGCGAGAAATATCTGTATTGCTATGCTCTCTCGTTTTGAGAAAATCCCTGCCTTTGCCATTGCTGATGTGCCCCGCCTATAAGCATCAAGTTCCAATGGTATCTTTAAGAGAATATATAGACCGAGTATTCCAAAAAGAGATGCAGTAATGATATATAATATATAACCTATAGAATGAGAATACTCCTCAATAACAAATGGTGGGATAATAAAAGAACCAATTACCGGTAAAATCCAGGAAAAACCTGCGAAGTTAACGAAGGGCGTCATTATCTTCTTTATAGTTACCAATACTGAGCCACTTTTATACTGAAGCGCCCTTCCAACCTCAAGGACAACCAATCCGGCGCTTGATATATTCGACCTCTTTGCCTTATCCTTCGTCAATTCCAGAACATTTCTATCCGGTCTATAATCAATTTCATTGAATGCCATCCGAAAACCACTATCCAAGGTCGTCTCATCAATCTTAATGTTTGTTTCACCCACCGCTGAGAACATCATTTGGGCGAGCTGGCTTCCCGTTGGTCCATGGTGCCCGCCAAGACGAAATATGTAAATGAAAAGGTCAATCAGTTTGGGAGCAATAAACTCAGGGATGAAAATTACTGATAGAATAAATATACCAAAATATAAAATCAGATAATCCTCAGAAATATTGAAAATACTATAAATTTTAAGGAATTCTAAAACTATCTCCATAGATAATTTTTCTTAAAATGAATGACTATATTTCTCAGTATTAATACTATAAATATTCAATACTATGACTTCAACTTCAATCTTCTGTCAACCGCATTCCACGCATTCTTTACGACATTCACGAGTTTTGGCACATCTGATAGATTTATCTTTGAGAATATATAGTTCGCAAGCCAGTATATCGGAGTATACTGTTTATATCGTATTAACCTCTTCAGTGTATTCGGGGTTGAATAAAATTTCTTCCATGCATATATCTGCCCTCTCTGGAGTTCGGCTGGACTCATCTTCATAGGATAAAAACAGGCCTCGCCCTGATAGTAGTGCTTCCAATCCCTGTGCATCAATCTATCTTCTTTCAGAAGTTTCTCATATAGTGCTGTTCCAGGAAACGGTGTCAGAACCGAAAAAGAAGCAAGGTCCAACTTTGAGTTCACGGCAAACCTCACTGTTTTTTCAAATACATCCCTCTCATCAGTGTCAAAACCAAACACGAACGAACCGAGTAATCTTACTCCATACTTCCTGAAGTTCTCAATCAGTTTAATATAATCATCCGGTTTATTGACACCAGATTTGTTTGCCTCCTTCAATGACTCTTTTGATATTGACTCTATTCCTACAAATAGCCCTCTGCAACCACACTCTTTTGCAAGTTCTAATAATTTAGTGTCCCTTGCAGCATCCAAGGATGACTGACTTCCCCATATTATCTTTAACTCCTTTAATGCCTTAAACAGTTCCTTAGCCCTCCTTCTATCTGCCATTATATTATCATCTGTGAAGACAATCAGGTTCTGACCGCGTGTTTCTTTTATCTCTCTCACCACATCCTCAATTGGCCTATGCCTGTATCTCGCACCAAATGTAGAGGTAACAGTACAGAAAGAGCAATTATAAGGACAACCCCGTGACGTCTGAAAGACCCTTGGAAGATAATAACTATCTTTTGGCAGGAGGTCATATCTTAGCATCGGGAGATTTTCTAATGATGAATATTCATCCTGCTTGTATATCTTTTTATAATTACTATTTTCAAAATCATTCAATATATCAGCCCAGGAACTATCTACCTCACCAACAGCAACTGCATCTGCGTGGAGAAGTGCCTCATCAGGCATTACAGTAGCATGACTTCCTCCGATAATAACCTTTGAACCCAACTTTCTGTATTTATCGGCAAGTTCATAAGCCCTTTCTATAGTGCCTGTCATTGAACTTATTCCAACAAGATCTGGTATATCATATTGACTTGGACTATCTATATAAATATTCTCATCTACCAACTCCAATCTGTGTCTATCCGGTGTAAGACCTGCAAGCAGTGCAATATTCACGGGAGGAAGAAGTGTCCTTCTCCTGTCATGGTTTCCATTATCAGTTATAGCCCTTTTATTATAGAAATCATGTGTGGTATAGATAAGTTTAATATACATAAAAAACCCTTCACGCTTTTACACTAAATATAAGAATAACGACCTTTCTTTAGAATAATCCTCCTAAAATATGTGGAACTATAATAATATAAAATATATTTATTTCAATATAAAAAAATTTATTTTTTGCTTGGAATTGTATTCTTAAAAAAGTTTAGAGAGAGCAGAATAGTAGTAAAGATGGTCACAATGAGAATTAATATGAGGAATATGCGAATGGAAATTACCTCCCCTGTAGAAAATATGCCTGCCTTCTTCATTGCTGATACGCCCCTTCTGTATGCGTCAAGGTCAAGCGGAACCTTGAGAAGAATGAATACGCCCATAATACCGAAAATTGCCGTAACGAGGACATTGCATATTCCGCTTATCATTGCCCCATACTTCTCATTGAAATAAATCGGCAGAATCAGTGATGCAAGAAATGGGAATAACCAGGCAAAGCCAGCAAAGTTCACAAACGGTGTAAGAATACGCCTCATATGAACAAGAACAGAATCACTTCTGTATTGAAGCGCCCTGCCAACCTCCAGAACAACAAGACCTGCACTTGAGATTTTTGATGACTTAACCTTATCTTCTGTAAGTTCCAGGGTATTTGTCTCAGGTTGATAGTCAATATCATTAAATGCAAGACGGAAACTTGTATCCATAATCGTTTTATCAACCTTCACAGATGTCTCACCAACTGCAGTAAGCATCTTTACTGCGAGCTCTCTACCGGCAGGTCTGTTCTTCCCGCCAAAACGAAATATACGGATGATAAGACCTATGATTGCTGGTGCAAGCCAATCTGATAGCAAGAGAACAAATATAAAGAATACAGTCCCACCAATTACAAGATAATTCGCGGGAATGTTATGAATGTTAAAGTTCTGAAAAAATTCAATGACTGAGTCCATAATTTTACAGGCGAATTATAAAATAAAACATCTTTAATCTATAAAAATTTAATTTTTAATAATATATTTCTAAATATGAATAATGAAGAGGTATTTCAAGGTGAAGACGAATATATAGAAAAGATAGTATCAAGATATCTATATCTGAAGCAGAGGGGGCTTATCGTCTCACCACAGGACTGGCAGTATATTTGTATCTGGCTTTCAAGGAACATACCGGTTGAAACAGCCCTGAAAGCGCTTGATATTGCGTTCTCAGAGGTAACAGAGCACACAGCGAGGGTACGGTCGCTTTCTTATACAGACCGAATCGTCACACGCCTTGAATATGAAAGAAAACTGATGAGGGTTGGAAAACCACTTGAAGATGAGACAAGACCATTTCATGTTGTCCTTAGAGATGGTTTAACCAATCTTATGGGTGAACTTATTATTATCTCTGAGAAAAATCCTTCCTTGTCATCATATATCAAAAAGTGCATTAAAAATATCAAGAAACTTATAGATGAGATTGAGCCAAAGGGTCTTGACTTTGATGATGTAATCAAGAGAACCACAAGAATTGAGGATGGTCTCTTCAGGAGAATATTTAATAATCTGGATACCAATGAAAAGCAGTCCTATATAAAGAGGGCGGAGAGGACGCTTCAGAGGTTTAAGGCGAATATGCCAGAGAAGGCGTTTGAGAGAACGAAAAAATTGCTACTAAAATCTATTATTATGAAAGATAAGAGTTTACCACCTTTCAATCCTTTCATATAATTCAATATATGACAGACGACTTCTCAGTTATAGGCGATTCACTTAACAATCTTAATGAGAAACTAAAACCATCTGAGATTCCAATTCAGATATGTCCTGTATGTAGCGGTTCGGGGTGGATATTTGAGATTACAGATGGCAAACGAACTGCGAAGAGGTGCTCATGCTATCTTGATAGAAGAAGCGATGTCCTCTATAGATATGCCCGCATACCCGAGAAATACAACCACTGCACACTTGAGAGTTTTGAGATTGATGATGATAAGGGGTTAGTAAGCCGCCATCTCGCGCGGGCAAATCAGATTGCACGTGAGTTCATAAATCTATATCCAGCGCTTGAACGGGGTCTTCTATTTATTGGACCCTGCGGTGTTGGAAAGACGCACCTTGCAATAGGAATATTGAAGAAACTGATTGAGGAGAAGGGTGCTATAGGTCTCTTCTATGACTTCCGGGATTTATTACGTATGATAAGGCGGACCTACTCATCTGACAGCGATGCAAATGAGTTTGACATCACAGACCCGGTTCTATCAGCAGACATTCTCGTGCTTGACGAACTAGGCAGTATCAAGACGACTGACTGGGCTCTTGATACACTAACCCATATAATAATCAGAAGATATAATGACAATAAGACGCTCATAGTGACATCAAATTATCTTGATGAGCCCGCAAGGGAGGGCGATGAGCGACTTGAGGATAGAATCTCATACCGCCTCCGCTCACGCCTCTACGAGATGTGCGTTACTGTGGATATGAGTGGAGGCGACTACAGAAAACGCATAGGACAAAGGAACGCGATGTATTAGGGAGAAATGGTTGAAAAATGACCATAGAAGAAATTAAAGAAAAAATTATACCTATACTGAAAAAATACGACGTTAAAAGAGCAGGAATTTTTGGTTCTGTGGCAAGAGGAGAAGAAGGTTCAGACAGTGACATAGATATCCTTGTGGAGATTAAAAAAAGGATGAGTTTACTTGAGTTTGTTGGATTGAAATTAGAACTTGAGGAAGCCATAAAGAGAAGAGTTGATTTAGGAGAATATGAAACAATAAAGCCAATTATCAAAGATAAGATACTAAAAGATGAGGTGCCCATATTATAAAAAGAGATATAAGACTATATCTGCAAGACATATAGGACAGCATTCTGACAATAGAAGAATATAATAAAAAACTCAAAGAAAAAAAGTTCTATTCTAACAGGCAGGTTCAAGATGCCGTTATAAGAAGGTTAGAAATAATTGGAGAGGCTGTAAAAAATATAGATAAACATTTCAAAGATAAGTATCCAATTATTAAATGGAAAGAAATAGCGGGATTGCGTGATGTTCTTGCTCATGAATACTTTGGAGTGAAAATTGAAAGATTGTGGGATATTGTAAAAAAGGACTTACCGGAATTAAAAAATAAGATTAAAGCAATAAAAGATAAAGAAAATCTATGATATGAGATTTGCGTAACAGTGGATATGAAAGGAGGCGACTACAGAAAGAGAATAGGCAGCAGAAACACGATGTATTAGGTCTATTTGAATAAAAAATATCTCTCAAAGGTTCTAAAATTGGCATTCATTAATCTCATTTATTTCCATATATTTAACTTGTATTATCTGTTATAATCTCATGGGTGATTTATATGAGAAAATATTTCAAGTCAATTTTATTTACTATCTCTATCCTAACACTCTTTCTCTCAATATCGTGCCTTGAAGAATATGTGCCACCGACAATATCACTTGATAGTCCGGAAGATACGCTCAGAACATTTGTATACGCATTCAACCATCATTATGAGCCAGATGCAATAAAAATTCTCGCATCAACCCTCACAGACGACTTCACATTCTACTTTGACCCGAAGGACGCTGGAATAAAGATGGATGGTTATATAATTCCTGACTCATGGAATAAAGATGAGTTTTTAACCGCATGCCTGAATATGTTCAATAATGCATATAGCATTAACCTTGATATACCACAACTTGAAACAGGTCTTAAAGGTCAGTATAACTCCAATGGAAATGAATTCTACTGTGAGACAGATATAAATTTCTTATTGTATGTAAGTCAATCGCAGGGTTATCAAGCGGTAGGTCCTGTTGACTGGAGATTCAGGAAGTGCGATGATGGCAAATGGCGAATATACGCAATATATGACCACACATCACCTGAATTATTTACAATTGTAAATGCATCCTGGGGTGAGATATTATTTACGTATAGATGATAATGGATAGAGATTTTTTTTACTGAATAATAGATATTTTATTTTGAGGTGATAATATGAAAGGCATAGCAAAGTTATTATTCCTAATAGTAATTGGAATAGTGCTAAGTTTCATTCTATCCTGCGGTGAGAATGAAAATAACGAGCCAAACCTTACAAGTCCAACAGAGACGCTTCGTGAGTTCATGAATGCCCATAATCACTATCAGGAACCGCTCGCATACAGCTACCTTAAGCAGACAGTAAATAGCGACTTCACATTCTACTTTGACCCGAAGGATATTAGCAAGAAAACTCCGAATGGCTATTTAATACCCGACCATTGGGGTAGAGATGAGTTCCTTCAGGTATGCAAGAATATGTTTGATAAAGCATATTCTATAAGTTTTGCTATCGCCGGGCTTGATGAAGGTCTTGGTGAGCCACAGGGAGATGAGTTCACGGCCAACGATGTTCAAATAAACATTATCTTGTATATTGACCAGTCACATGGCTATCAGGCAATTGGACAAGTAGATTGGAAATTCAATAAGGATTCAGACAATAAGTGGAGAATATCTGAGATACATGACAAAACATCACCAGAGATTCTCTCAATTAATAGTGCATCTTATGGTTTTATGCTTGCTCTATTTCATGAATAAATGCTTTTATGAATATTAATATGTAACTACACGACGTGATATAAGATGAGAGTATATATGAGAATCATTCTGATAATTTTATCAACCATAATTGTCTTATCATTAATAACCTGCTCGGAGAATAATAACCAACCGAGAGACCCACTTGGAAGTCCGACAGATACACTAATTACATTCGTTAATGCACACAATAATTTCAAGGACTCTCAGGCATTAAAAGACCTTGACAGCACACTCACAGATGACATGATATTCTACTTTGACCCCCATGATGTTGGTAAAATGACCTCTAAGGGTTATTTAATACCTGATTCATGGAGCAGAGATGAGTTTTTAGATGCCTGCCAGAATATGTTCAATAATGCATATAGCATTAACCTTGATATACCACAACTTGAAACAGGTCTTAAAGGTCAGTATAACTCCAATGGAGATGAATTCTTTTGTGAGACAGATATAAATTTCTTATTGTATGTTGACCAGACACACGGTTACCAGGCAGTAGGTCCTGTTGACTGGAAGTTCAAGAAAGGCGCAGACAATAAGTGGAGAATATCTGAAATACATGACAAGACATCACCATATATTCTCTCAATTGCAGGTACATCTTATGGAGTAATACTTGCTCTATTTAATGATTAAATGTTTTTATGAATAATTATATATAATTAAATGAGTTTGTTGATATGAGAAGGAATATAAAATATATAATCATAATCTGCTCTGCACTGCTAATCTTTCTCCTAATAACATGCGGTGAAGGGAACACACCAAGAAATCAACTTAGTAGTCCGATTGATACATTCATTACATTCATTGATGCACACAATAATTTCAAAGAGCCCAGTGCAGTTAATAAAATTGATAGCACGCTCTCTGAAGATTTAATTATTAATTTTAAGTCAGATGATTTTAGAAATGGAGCACATGTTGGCTATATAATCCCTGATTGATGGAATAGAGACGAATTTTTCACACTTACAGAACTTATGTTTAATAATGCATATAGCGTATCTCTCAGCATCTCTGGATACGAGAATGGCAATTACAGTGCAAATCATACAGAATACAACTGTGAGACAGATTTTAATCTATTGGTATATGATGGTGAATGTTCTGGTTATCAGGCAATGGGAACAGTAAATTGGAGATTAAAGTTGTGTAATGATAGCAACTGGCGAATATCTCAAATATATGACAATACAGAATCTGATATACTTTCTTTAGAAATAACAAATGCCCATGGCACGAAATTCTATTATTATTCAGGTAGCGGTTTGATTTATCAAACAAATATAAATATGTCATTCTGAAGCGTCTTATCATCGTCAATCCTGTTAGGTTCGATGATTCCATATAAAATATTTATTCATCGTCATAGGAATGAAAATTTCACAATTAATATTTCATTTTAATGTAGGGGTTTGATTCATCAAACCCCTTATCCTGCAATAATGTCATTCTGAGCAGAGTGAAGAATCTCATTTGTATTATTTTATAATTTATAGTTAACAGAAATATAAAAGTGAAAATTTTTTAATATCTTATTCATTTTTCTATTGCATTGCTTTCAAATGATATTAGAATACACTCATTGACTTTTAATATAAATATCAGAATATGCTGAATAGTTATCAACATTGTTTTCAACAGGTTTTGAAGTGTTGTGGAAAACTTATGAACCCGCGATTTATATGGAAATAAGACCTCAACTCCTCTGGACAAAAGCGATAAGCGCTGTCAGCGATAAAATGAGCGAGGACAGCCTTCGCGAGATAACCCAGAAGACAACCGCAATCTACCTTGATGACGGTCGCCTTATCGTTGAACTATCTGAGCCGGGCATTCAGACCACTGTCATTGACCCGCACCTTGAATCGCTCGCAAACGCGATAAGGGAGATTGCAGGCAAGAATATAAATATAAACTTCACATGGGATACACCCAAGCAGACAAAGGTCTCGGAACTAAAAGAAGATGAAGCCCTGTTCCGTCTCAACCCGAAGTTCACGTTTGAGAACTTCGTCGTTGGAAAGTCAAATGAGTTCTGCTATGCTGCGTGTCTCGCGGTCTCTGAAAGCCCCGGCACCGGCTATAACCCGCTCTTTATTTACGGTGGTGTCGGTCTTGGAAAGACACATCTGATGCAGGCAATAGCCCACGATTCTTCTGCCAGATACTCTAATCTGAAACTCCTCTATGTGACAAGTGAGCAGTTCCTGAATGAGTTCGTCTATTCAATTCTCAACAGGAAGACGGAACAGTTCAGATTGAAATATAGAAATCTTGACCTGCTTCTTATTGATGATGTCCATTTCCTCGCGAACAAGGAGGGCACTCAGGAAGAGTTCTTTCACACATTCAATTTCTTATATAACTCTAACAGGCAGATAATTCTGTCAAGCGACAGACCACCAAAGGAGATAACCTCTCTTGAAGAACGACTTGTATCGCGATTTGAGGGGGGGCTCATCACTGACATACAACCACCGGACCTTGAGACGAGGATAGCCATTATAGAAAAGAAGGCAGAGATTGAACGGCTCTCTCTTCCAGAGGAGGTCGTCCTGGCACTTGCCAACAATATTATCTCCAACATCAGGTTGATAGAGGGGGCGCTTGTTCGCCTGTCAGCATATTCAAAACTCACGGGTCAACTGATTAATATAGATGTCGTTGAAAGGGTCCTCTCGGACATATTCACTCACTCAAACCTTACGCCCACAGTGGAGCAGATACAGAGCGCTGTCGCGAAATACTACAAGGTGAGTTTATCGGACATAAGGTCAAAGAAGCGAGTATACAATATTGCAAAGGCAAGGCAGATAGCAATGTATTTAACAAGAACCGTTGGCAAGATGTCCCTCTCAGAGATTGGTGAAGCATTCGGGAAGAGGGACCATTCAACAGTCATTCACTCAACAAACAAGATTGACAGTTTACTTGACTACGACCAGGCACTCCGTATAGATATTGACCAGTTGATGAAACTGATAAAGGGCATTTCCGGCACAACGGGCAAGTAATTCAAGACAGTCATTCTGAATTATTATTTAAAATCTCATCCATTTTATATGCCACTTTGTAGCGTTTGATATATCAAACCCAAGAATCTTTTATAAAGAATTTAGAACAATATATTCTCATATTTACATGTGGATTTAATGAATTAAACCCCTACATTTATTATGATGTAGCGTCCCATCATAAGATGGGACGGAAATTTGAAACTATACAATAATAATAAAAAACGACCCAATATAAATTGGGTCGCTACAATCATAATCAGACAAGGGGCTTAAGCCCCTTGCCTCTCTGATTTTACTTTGCTATTACAAAATTCTTACTCACTGAAAATCCCTCTGCTGTCATCCTTACAATATACACTCCATTTGTAAGACATGAGATATCACCTGTCAGTGTATATTCACCTGAATTATATTGACCACCTGCAATCGTGCTTACCTTCCTTCCTGCAATGTCATATATAGCAATGTCAATATCCGTCTGTTCTGGTATTATAACATCAATGTTTATCTGTGATTCTGCAGGTGTTGGATATATTCTTGAAATCTCAAATGACGATGGTGTGCCATTCCCCGATGTTGCTTGTATAGTGCCAAGCGTCTCTGATTTGTCTGACACAACTGCCTCAAGTTTGTATTCGTATCTTGTCTCGGGCTCAATATCTTTGTCTTTGTATGAATAAGGGCTTGTGCCTGTGATGAGGGATGTGTTCACCTTTGTCCAGACATAGTCCTCCCCATGTTGTAAGGGAGATTGCGCAATCTCCCTTACGGGTGCTAAAACCTCTCTGCGGTAGAGGTTGAAGCCCGATATATCCTCATCCGTTGATATATTCCAGTTGAGGACAACTGTGCTACCGTGTGGTTTTGCGGAGAATGATGTCAGGGTGATGCCAAGACCATATCCATAGCGAGCATATCTTAAATTATCTGCATCGTTATATGATATATGTGGAAAATTATATTTATCAATGGCAATTGATGTTCCACCTCCTGCGAAAATTTCCCCCTCATCAACAACCTCTTTATTCCATTCCTTTCCATCATAATAAGCATACATTAATCTTTCAGGTCCATAATCATTATAGTAATTGTATGAAATATGAGGTAAGTCCTTTGAATCAAGTGCCAAAGATATACTACCATTAGTATTTTGATTATCAACCTCCTCTATAATCCATTTTGAATCATATTTATATGCATATTTTATTAAACGAGGACTTGAAGAAAGATATGCAATATGTGGATTATCTTCCTTATCAAGGGCAATAGATGTGCATCTTCCTACACTTCCTTCATTGTCAACTACCTCAATATTCCACTTTGTTCCATCAAAGTATGCATATTTGAGGTCTCTATTTGTCTCATCACCATAAGATATATGTGGGTGGTCATTTTTATCAATAGCTATTGATGACCACCAACCCACCCTTCCTTGACTATCAATCACTTCTATATTCCATTTAGTGCCATCAAAATAGGCATATTTTAAGTCCTCATTACCAGCATTCACATTATAATATGATATATGTGGATGGTCAGATGAATCTAAAGCTATTGATATTCCATAACTACTAGTATCTAAATTATCAACTATCTCAATATTCCATTTACTACCATCATAATATGCATATTTTAAGCAATTTGGTATATTATCGTCATAGTAAGATATATGAGGATGATTATCTTTATCTAAAGCCAAAGATGTGCTAGTTCCACCAGGTCCAGTATCATAATCAACTATCTCTATGTTCCATTTATTACCATCAAAGTATGCATACCTCAGTTCACCATCATAGTTATATTCATTGTATGAAATATGTGGGTAGCCCTTTGAATCTAATTTAATTGATGACCTATCTCCAACACAGTAAGTATTGTCAACAACCTCTATATACCATTTAGGTGATGATGAAAATGATATATTTAAAAACATAAAAACTAATATATATATTAACGCTTTTTTCATTATTTAGCCTCCATTCAATATTAAGTAAGGGGGATAGTCAAATAAATAACTATCCCCCCCTTTTAATCTATCTATCTACCTTACCTTTACAAACTTACTACTTATTGTATTCTCTCCACTTGATATCTCAATTATGTAAACGCCAGATGTTAATATAGTTGTGTCTATATTCACCTTATTAATACCAGAAATAAAATTCAATGTATCACTTTTTACCAATCTTCCAGAGATATCATATATAATAACTTTAACATTGTTAAGATTCCTTGATGATATAATGTCAATGGTGAGGTCATTGTCGTATAAAGGATTAGGATAAACACAGTTAATTGTCAACGGTATAATATTCATTGCTTTAATATCTGAATGCTCTTTACTCATTGTCCCTTCACCAACACCGTTTCTCATTAAAAGTGATGGCTCTCCATAAATATTGATGATATCTGGATTATAAGCATTCATGGTTGGAGGATTTTCAATACCATTCATACATGTATTTGTAATCATATACTCTGTAATCCCAGCATAAACAACACCACCAAATTCTTTTATAGGATTAGCAAACTCACGGTATTCTTCATCACCATAGGTATATCTAAACCATAGTTCATCACAAAAGAGTGTCTTTCCCTTAAACCATACAACATCTCTTGTAGCACCACAACAGGAAACAGCACCTATCTTATTTATATTATTAACACCAGCATTTAACCAGTATTCACATAAAGAATCATAATCATAATAATCAAGCATACCAACTTGACAGGCAAGTTGAAATACAACTGGAAGATGATTTACATTGTTCAATGCATATATATTTACACCTGTCCAATCTTCTCCTAATATAGCACTCCAGTTAAGCCAGGAATTATAATAATTAAATGGTTCAAAACCACCATGTCCATAGTAGTTTATTATTGAATAACCACTGTTGATATAATTAATCAGGTTCATATTCGTCTTGCCTTCTATGCCATAACAGGGTTCAAAATCATTAATTGGTGGGTTTGTATAATCATGAATAGCAATATCTCTTTTTGTATTATCAAACTCGGGGTCATCTCTACTTGCTACAAGAAGTGCCCTTCCCTCCCATAATTCAACCTCTGGTGTATCGCTATAGTAGTAATTAGTCGTTTTATATACAATATTTGCAAACTCCGGGACATCATTTACAACCATTCTCCCTACAATTACCTCTGGATATATATCTGCTTGAAGCGGGTCATTATTCTCTGCTGTAAGTCGTGCATAGCCAACATCTGATGGTCCTGGTGCTTCTTCATCACCAAATTTTGTCCAATATGGCATAGGTATTCCACCCGGGTCACCTGGTTGTGGCACATCACCTATAAGTAATACATATTCTATATTTCCTTCATACTGGTCCCAAAATCCTCTTAAGAAATTCCATAATAAATATGGGTCTCCATTAAATTGTGATGTTGTAAAAACCTCTGTATTGTATTGTCTCTCACCAAGATATGTTGTAAGAATATTAAGCCAGAAGAAAAAGTCAGGGTTATTACCAAATGTTATATCATCATAGAAAATAATATAATTGGGCAATAAATCTGTCTTACCTACATCCTTCTTCTCATCAAAGTCCCATAACCATGGTCCATCTTTCAGATTCTCTATTATGTATGGATACATCTTCTGAAAGTCCTTGCTTGGTCTGTATTTGCTCCAGTAGTCACCACCAAGGGTTACAATGTATCTTATCTCTACAACAATATGATAGCGAACATCAAGCTCACTCTGATAAGGGTTGAACTTCATCGGGTATAACACTGATGTTATAACATCAAAGTCCCTGAATGTCCCAGGTGCAACTCCTTCAGCACATCTCTCTTCAGGCGGATACCATACATCATGACTGTAGAACTCCTCATCGTAGTCAAACTCCTGCTCAGGTCCACCAAGGTCATTTATTGATATTGGATGCTGAACAGGATAAAGATAATAGTCATCAAGGACTACATTATTATAGCCTAATATATTCACTTCAACATTTTCATTTGCACCTGTCGGTGTAGCGAAGAGTTCCTGTATGTTTGGCACCTGCGGCCAGCCAATATCATATGAGTAGCCATATTCAGGCAGGTGAATGTCATCAAAGGTGATATTGTTTTTTACCACCTGTTCTCTCCACATACCTGGTATATCAACAGAATATACTATGTGCTCGGATGAGTTATCAAGCATTGTAATTATTGGCTTCTCACCTGGCGTGCCACTTCCCCCTGGAAATGTTATCCACTCTGGCTCAGATAACGCTATTGATGTGAATAGAAGAATAAATGATAGAAAGATTATCTTCTTTTTAACTGTATAGGTCTTTTTCATCTTTCTCACCTCCTAAATTCTATACTCTGATTAAAATATAAAAATCACCCACCTATATTTCATAAGGTGCTTTATCAAGTAAAACCACTCATATAACCATCTCCCCTTAATTACAATATTATTCTATAAATAAAGATACATAAGGTCAAGAATTATTTTTAAAAAAGTTTCTATTTATAACCTGTTGAAAACTTCTTGAATACCTCAAATTTGATTATAAGATTTCAACAAAAAACATCTGATTTTCACCCGTCAAGTTATAAATACCTGTTTATTAACATCCATAAACATTCTCTCAACACAATTTTCAATATTCAAAATATTCATAACACTCTCATATAAATGACAATTTTATTATCTTGCAACTTTTCACCACAATATATTACTATTCTTATACTTTTATATTATACAATCTTCTGTTAAATGTATTAGAAGATAGGTATTGAACTTTATATAAAGGAGGTTATGTATGGAGATAATATGTGAGAGGGATAAATTCGCAACAGCAATAGGGGTTGTGCAGAGCGCGGTCTCCCCGAGGTCCCCGATGCCCATATTGAGCAACGTTCTTATCAAGGCGGGAGAAGGAAATATTGACCTTATCGGCACAGACCTTGATATCTATATATGGAAGAATACAGAGGGCGAGATTGTTGATGGCGGCAGTATTACTGTTCCTTCAAAGAAACTATCTGAGATAGTAAGGGGTCTCCCATCAGGAGCAAAACTGAATATGAAGACAGAGGGGCTTTCGCTATCTATAAACTGTGAGAAGGCGAACTTCCGTCTTCAGGGTATTAGTGCTGATGAGTATCCGGTTTTTCCAAAGATTGATGGAGCGGTTGAGATAGAAATAGATGGCTCACTCATAAAGCAGATGATAAGGGAGACGATATTTGCTGTCTCAGAAGATGAGACGAAGTATGCGCTTAATGGTATATGCTTCCAGATTGAGGGAAAGACGCTTGTTCTTGTTGCTACCGATGGCTTTATGCTTGCTTACAGGCATACAGATATCGGTGAGAGTATTGAAGGCATTGTTGACCTTATAGTGCCGACAAGGGCGTCTTCTGAACTCGTTAAGATTATAGAGGAGGATGAGAAGGTCAGGGTAAGTTTTGGTGAGAAATATGTTCTATGGCAGATGAAGCAGGGCTCTCTGGCATCAAGGATAGTTGAGGGTAAGTTCCCGAACTACAGAAGCGCAATACCTGAGAAGTTCAACTACAAGATGGTTATTGACAGAGAGAAGTTCTACAAGAAGATAGACCTGGTCTCAAATATTGCAGATGAGAGGACAAACCAGATTATTCTCAATGTATCGCCCGGTATGATGGAGATAAAGGCAGAGTCGCCCGAGATGGGCGAGGGCTCTGATGAGATGGAGATAGAGTATGACGGCGGTTCGTTCACGATTGCATACAATGCCAATCTACTGAAAGAGGTAATAAAATCGTTCATAGAAGATAAGTTGGACTATGAACTGGTTGACCCTATAAGACACGGCAAGTTCTATCCTACAGGCAAGGACGACCACTTCTGCATAATAATGCCAATGAAGGTGTAGAGAGATTTTAATAAGACCATTCTGTTTTATTAAAGTTCTAGTCAAGGGAAAATTATAAGTTGCACCTTAAATATTTAAGAGCGTATCAGTTCAGAAACTTTGATGATCTGGAGTTTGAGCCACATCCCGAGGTAAATATCATTGTCGGCAGAAACGGCATTGGCAAGACGAACCTCCTTGAGGCGATTGGCTATCTTGGCTGTCTTCGCTCTCACAGAATATCAGGCGAAAAGGTCCTTCTTATGATGGGCAAGAGTGAGTTCTCAATAAGAGGAATTGCAAACACCTCCCTCGGCGATATAGATGTGAGGGTTGATTATTTTGCGGAAAAGGGCAGGAGAGTGGGCTATCTTGATGAAAAGAAGGTAGAGCGGCTTGTTGACATTGTTGGAAGAATACCGTCGGTTCTCTTCTCGCCTTTAGATATGAACTTTATAAGGGGAGCGCCATCTGATAGAAGGCGTATGATAGATATATTCATATCCCAACTTGACAGAGGCTACCTCTCTGACCTGTCAAGGTATTTAGAGGTCGTCTCTCAGAGGAACGCCCTTTTGAGAGAGATAGCAAGGGGTGAGGCAGAGAGGTCAATGCTTGATATGTGGGATGAAGGTCTTGTTAAGTATGGCGAGAAGGTCATAAAGAGCAGGGCTGAATGGCTGGGTGGTCTGTCAAGGGTGGCGGGCAAATTCTACAGAGATGTTACCGAGGGTGAACTGGAACTGACAGTAGAATATGCACCATCCATTCCTGTAGATAATGATATAAAAAGTGCGTTTTCAGAGATTATAAAAAGTAAGAGGGATGAAGATATAAGATATTCCTCCACATCATGTGGTCCGCACAGGGACGACATCCAGTTCAAGATGAATGGCATTGTGGCAAGTTTGGTGGCAAGCCAGGGGCAGACGCGCCTGATTGCGATAGCGTTTCGTCTTGCCCAGTGCAAACTTATGGGCGAGTATATAAAAGAGGCGCCGATACTCCTCCTTGATGATATGGGAAGTGAACTTGACATTGTATATCTCAAAGAGACATTCAGGTTGATACCCGAGAGCGGTCAGGTCTTTGTCACAACGACGAGGGAGGACCTCGCGCCAATTATAGGTGGTGAGAAGGTCTTCTGGGGAATAGAAAACGGCAGGATTGTCAGACTGAAAGACAGTTAGTTATTAGAACCAAGGTTGATTTAGCAAATATTTCTTTCTTCAATAATTGCTTGAATATAACATAAAATATGTTTGCTGAAAGAAAGTAGGGACATATTACAATCTGTCATTAAGGCATTTCCTGCATGTTCCATAGTAATAGATGTGGGCTTTTTCAATCTTATGACCGTCTATCATCTCCGGTATATCTGTGAGGACCATTTCCTCATATATATCAATTATTTTATTACATTTATAACACAGAAGGTGGTTGTGCGGTCTTCTTATGTAGTCATAGTGCACCCTGTCCTTTTCTATTCGGACCTCTTCTATGATACCAACCTTACAAAAAAGACGGAGCGTATTATATACAGTGGCAAAGGAGAGTATTTCGGTATCTTTTAGTAGTTTATTATATATATCTTCTGCTGTTGGGTGTTTATGACTGTTAATTATCATTTCAAGAATCTTAAATCTCTGAACGGTAATAGAAATGTTATTCTCTTTCAAGATGTCAATTGGATTTATTGTAGTCATATATAAGATTATAATAAATTTAAGTTGATATTGAGTAAAAATAATATTTGCGTATTAATTTTGGTTGTCATTATGAGTGAAGCGAAGAATCTCTGTCCCATCTTTAATTTTTGTAGGGGTTTGATTTATCAAACAAATGCATACAATGCTTTATATTTTAATTCAGTTTATTAGACCCGGTGCGATAAATCGCACCGCTACACTGTTATTCTGAGCGAAGTGAAGAATCTCTATGCAAGATATTTTGAATAAAAGATTATTCACTCAGTATTATTTCGTTTATAATGATACTTGCAAGATTAAATTGAATATGAATATATATTGGTGGTAATATATAATGTGAAAGTAAGGGGCAGTGGCTCAGTTGGGAGAGCGCATCCCTCGCACGGATGAGGTCGGCGGTTCAAATCCGCTCTGCTCCACCAGAATTTATTAAGTAATATATTATTATTTAAGGTTCTAAGATGATAAAAAAATATGATGTTTTTATCAGTTATGAAAGCACAACTGGATTAGATTATGCAATAAATCTAAAAAAGGCATTAGAGAAAATATACTATACAGTATTTCTTGCAGATATTAGTTTAAGAGGGGGAGATGAATGGGAAGAAGAAATAAAATCTGCAATAGTGGAATGTAAATATTTTATTATTGTAATTACTGCGTTAACAATTGACTCTGATTGGGTATTAAGAGAATACAAAAGGGCTATAAGATCAAAAAGAGTTAGAATTATACCCTGTAGATATTCAGATATTTCTGTTTCTGAAACTATTGAATTATCAAATCTGCAACAATTAGAATTTTCTGATAAATCTGAACTTGCAAATAAAGTTATAATAGAGATATTAAAAATAGAAAAATTAGAAAAAGATGGAATTAAAATATTATCAATACTTATACCTTCAATTAATCGGGAGACAAATCCAATAGAAATTGACTCCAAAGAATTCCTAAGGAGAGGGAATCTTCTTATATATATTGGTAAGTATAATGAAGCAATAGAATCATATAACAAAGCTTTAGAAATAAATTTATTTTATTTTTATGCGTGGAATAATAAAGGTATTGCTCTTCATTATCTTGGGCATTATGAAGAAGCAATAAAGGCATATAATAGAGCAATAGAGATAAAACCTGATTATTTTGAAGCATATAATAATAAAGGTGTAGTATTATGGGAAATGGGTTTTTATGAAGAAGCAATAGAAAATTTTAATAAATCAATAAGTATTAATAATTATTATGTTGATGCGTATCATAATAAAGGAATAATGTTGGGTAGAATAGGTCGTAGTGAAGAGGCAATTGGAAATTACAATAAAATAATAGAAATAAATCCTAATATTGCTAGTGCATATAGTAATAAAGGTTATGCATTAGATAATCTCGGCCATTATGAAGATGCAATTAAAAATTGTAATAAGTCAATAGAAATAAATCCTAATTATGCTAACGCATATAATAACAAAGGTGTATCATTAGAAAAGCTTGGTCGTTATGAAGAAGCAATTGAAAATTATGATAAAGCAATAGGTATAAATCCTGTTTACTATAATGCATATAATAACAAAGGTTCAGCATTGGGTAAACTTGGACTTTATAAAGAAGCAATTGAAAATTATAATAAAGCAATAGAAATAAATCCTAATTTTGCTAATGCTTATAATAACAAAGGTGTAGCATTATTTAATATTGGTAATTTTGAGGAAGCTATTGAGTATCTTAATAATGCAATTAATATAAAACCTGATTATTTTGAAGCATATAATAATAAAGCTATAGTATTAGGTAAACTTAAGCGTTATGATGAAGCAATTGAAGCTTTTAATAAATCAACAAATATAAACCCCAATAATCCTGAAACTTGGTTTCTTTTAAGTCAATTTTATTTATTAAAAGGTGATAGAGATAATGCAATTAAATCTTTATCAAAAGCAATTAAAATAGATTCTAGATACGAAGAAAAAGCAAAAAGTGATGAAATTCTAAAAGATTTATTTTAATAGTAATTTTAATCGTGAATATCTACATCACATTATTGTGATTCAGTGAATTGAAGTTGAGGGTTGATACATTATTTGAGACATTCAGCAGTGCTTTCATTGACTCGCCCGCATCGCCCCAGTAGCCCTTTATCACCCGATAGTTCAGTCTGCCTTTCTCAAGGTATCTCTTGTTCACATCTGTTATCTCAAGTTCCCCTCGCTCGGATGGCGTAAGTTCGTCTATTATCTTAAAGACATCGGGGTCATACATATACAGCCCTACGACCGCATAGTTGGAGGGCGGACTCTTCGGCTTTTCAATAATGTCGGTAATCTTATCATCCTTTAGGCAGGCGACGCCGTATTCCTTCGGGTTCTCAACCTCCTTCAGAAATATCATCGCACCATCCATCTTCTCAAATTCCCTGACGAATTTACCAATATTGTCCTGAAATATGTTATCACCGAGGATTACACAGATTTTATCGCCATCTGCGAAGTGCTTTGATAGATAGAGGGCTTCAGCGATACCCCCCGCCCCCTCCTGGTAGCCGTATTGAAGTTGTGGTATGCTGAATACACTACCATTACCGAGAAGCCGCAGAAAGTCCCCTGCGCGCTCACCGCCCGTTATTATCATAATATCTTTTACGCCCGACTTGACGAGCGTGGATATTGGATAATATATCATCGGCTGGTTATAAACAGGCAGAAGATGCTTGTTTGTAACTTTGGTGAGGGGATATAGCCGTGTTCCTAACCCGCCAGCTAAGACGATACCCTTCATCTATTTTTAATTTACCATATATTTATCAATTTGTGATTTTTCAGATGAAAAAATTTTATGAAAATTTATCCTGTAAATATAAATATAAACTTTATTAATATTTTCTGTTATAATATTTAAGGATATGAGAGGCATTACAAGAAGAGAGTTTATAGCATCTGTGGTTATAGGTGGTCTTCTGTCAATTCCAGTAATTGGAATTCTCAGGAATCTATTCAAGAGAAGGGGCATGGTTCCGGCAAGGGCGATGTTCTGGAAGAAAATTTAGGTTCATATTATCTCTGTTCTACTTGAATAAGTTTATATTTAGTGCTATTGTCATATTGATGATACACTTATTAGATATTTCAAATGGATGTATAAAAAGAGATTCTTAGATGTGTATATTTGAGTTTAAAAAGTGAGTGGAGGTAATTGATATGGCTTTCAAGACAGTATTTATTGCTCATGTTCCTGATGCTGACCCTGAAAAGCACAGATGTGCTACCGAAACCGGTATGTATAAGTTTATTGCCGTATGTGTGAAAAATCACGCTCAGGCGATAGAGGTCTGCAAGCAATTGGTCAGGGATGAGAGTATTAATTCGGTCATTCTCTGCCCTGGGAATACTCATAAAGAGGTTGCAGAGATAGCAGAAGCGGTTGGCGAGGGTGTCGGGGTCTCTGTCGCAAGGGGTGATGGACCCGGCATGCAGGCAGTTCGAAAAGTGATGGAACAGGAGGGGTGGTTTAACAGGTAAAATCACCAGTTAATATAATATTGAAGGGGTAGATGTTGCATTGGAAAATATTGACTCGCCGTTATTTCTTACATTGTTATCTCTGATAATATTCACCCTTGTCTCTTATATCTTCTCGCGATTAAAGACAATTGCAAGACCCGCAAAAGACGGTCTCCATTACTGGTATCACATGAGAAGGCATATTCTCTTCACACTCCGCCTTCTGGAGATTCTGTCAATCTTCGCTATCATCATAATTGGCATAAAACTAATCTCACCGCAGTGTATAATCAAAACGGTTCTTTTCTATGTCATTCTATCGCTTATTATCATAATCCTCAGGTATACTGCTTATATACTTGGTGAGAATCTCAAATACAGCATCTTTGATTCGATTGTCTTTGTTCCTTTCTTCTTACTATCAGTCATATTATTTCCGGTATCGTGGCTCATATCAAAATTTGAACATCTTTTAGAGTATCCGCTCCTCCGCTCAAGAAAGATTGAGAGCATAACCACGACCGAGGAACTGGAGGACTTCATTGAAACAATGGATGATGAAGAGCCGCTTGAGAGTGTAGAGGTAGATATGCTGAAGGGCATAGCGGAGATAAAGGATACCAGGGCGAGCGAGATAATGGTGCCGAGAATAGATATGATAGTTGCAGAAGTGAACGATAGGATAGAAGATGTCAAGAAGTTGATTGTAGAAGAGGGGCATTCAAGGATACCTGTTTATGAAGAAAGGGTTGATAATATTATAGGCATACTGCATGCGAAAGATTTACTATTTGCTGATGATAAGACAGATATGAGAGGTCTATTGCGGGCGCCATATTTCATACCCGAGACGAAGAAGATAAACCAGTTATTGCAGGACTTCAAGAACAAGAAGAGTCAGATGGCGATAGTTGTAGATGAGTATGGTGGTGTTGCGGGTCTTGTCACAATAGAAGATGTTCTTGAGGAGATAGTAGGCGAGATACAGGATGAGTATGACGAGGAGGAGAAGGAGGTCTTCAAGTTGCCGGATGGGTCGTTCAGGGTGAATGCGAAGATGGACATAGAGGAGTTGAACGAGGCGCTTGGGACGAATATACCAACGGAGGGCTTTGAGACGCTCGGTGGTTATATATTGCAGACGGTTGAGAGGGTGCCGAAGATAGGCGAGGTGATAGAGCAGGATGACATTGAGGTAAAGATAATTGAGGCAGACGAGCGTCGCATCCACTGGGTAGAGATAAAGAAGAAGGGTGAAAATAAGTAAGAATTTATATATAATCTATAAATGTTTATTAAGTCCTATATTTATATTTCTTTTGTATTTTTATTCGTGAATGTCTCAGTTTTTTCCGCTGACCAACCCACCGTCACCAATGCCCTCTGGTATCCGAAGGACTCTCTTCTCAGGGTGACTATAATGGGCAAGCCCCTGCCTGATGTGAATGTCGTTTCCGGTCAGGAGCTATCTCTTACGCTCTCTATGTTTGGTGCTACAACAAAGGATGCATCTGTCCCGTCAACTTCACCCGTTGAGTCAATCAAAATGTCACAGAAAGATAAGACCGCTGTCATTGACTTTGTCTTCACTGAGCCGATAAAATATAAGATTTACAGGTATAACCTTGAAGGCGATGAGGGTGGCTATCTTATATTCATAAATAAACTCACAGAAGAGGGTTCAAATGTAAACAAAAATCCGGAGAATATATCAAATGGTGGTGAAGGAGGCACAGATGGGAAGAAGTATCCATTGAGGAAGAAGCCAGATGATAAGTCAAAGATTGTTGGCTATATAACAAAGAGTGATAAGGTGGGTGTTATGGAAGAGCAGGGCAGTTGGTTCAGAATTAAAGCGGGTAATAATGAGGGATGGGTCAAAAAGGGTATAGTAAAGATAAAGATTAATACAGGTGATAACAGGAGAGATGGCATTATAAGCGCGTGCATCTCCCGCCTCAATGACCCCTATATCTATGGTGGTGACAGCGAGGGTGGTTTTGACTGCTCGGGTCTTGTCTATTATGCTTATAAGAGCGTTGGCATTGAACTTCCTCGGGGTGCCAATGACCAACTGTCTGCCTGCAAGGTAATTGATATGAAATTAGCAAAGCCAGGGGACCTTATCTTCTTTGCCGAGAAGAAATCTAAGGGGGTCTCTCATGTAGGTATATATCTTGGTGGGGGAAGATTTATACAAGCAGAGAGCACAGAAGATGGTGTTACAATATCATCGCTTGATGAAGATTACTGGAAGAGGAGGTTTAAATGCACAGCGTCATATTTGGAAAAGTAATAAAGGCAGGCCTTCTTATTCTTGTAACAGTTACCTCTCTCAATATTTTGTCCTGTCAGGATGGCAGGGGGAAGGGCAGTCAATTTTCTATAGCATTAATTCTCGGACCGGGTGGGAAGGACGATAAGTCATATAATACATTGATATGGTCTGGCGCGAGCCGTGCAGGTCAGGAATTAGGAATTGATATAAAGGACTACACAGTGAATAATGAGAAGGAGGGTTTGAAGGCGCTGGATGAGTGCGCGAGGAAGGGCTTTAATATGGTTATTGTTGGTCCAAGATTTCTTACACAGTATATTGAGGCATTTGCGGAAAAGCATAAGAAGACCGACTTCCTTGTCTTTGATGGTGAGGTTGAGGGTGAGAATGTATATTCATGTGTTTTTGATGGTTATTCTGGTGGCTTTCTGGTGGGCGTCACAGCGGCGATGGCATCGGGGGGGGAACCGATTGGCTTTATAGCCCCTGACCAGTCAGATTATATAAGGTCTCTCTACAAGGGGTTTTGTGAGGGTGCACATAGTGTTTATAAAGATATAAGAATTGAATATACATTATTTAATGATGTCAGCATGACTGGTGATGAGGAGAACGGGAGTGAGAAAGCAAGGGAATTGTTTAATAAAGGTGTATCTGTTATATTCGCACCTGTTGGGTTGGCAAGTATTGGTGTTTTTAAGGCAGCAAAGGCGAGCTCCCGGCTTGCCATTGGATGTGATGCAAACCAGAACTATGTTGAGCCAGGTTTTGTTCTTACGAGTTTGGTCAGAAATATTGACCTTATAACATATCAGGCGGTCTGCGATTCATATAACAAACTATTAAAAGGTGGCGTGTTCTATTATGGTGTATCTGGAGGGTGGATAGATATAGTCATTGATGATTCAAATAAAAGTTTCTTCTCAGATGATATGATTAATAAGATAAATGAGATTAAGGACCATCTAAGGGGAAGAGTGTGACCAGATACTTTGTATTATTTCTAATAATTGCAATAATTACATCCGTTCAATTCTTATATGCCCTTGAAGAGGTAAGGGCTGTCTGGGTCCCTGCCTGGGAACTCATCTCGCCTGATATGATTAAAAGCACAGTTGATGATATTGCCAATGCGAATTTTAATCTCATATTTGCAGAGGTCAGGTATAGAGCAGATGCTCTTTATAAACCAAACAGAACAGACAGGGCATATAAAAACTTTGAGCCAAGGTCAACATTTTTGAATACTGCCCCGGCTGATTTTGACCCGCTTCTATACCTGCTTGATTATGCACATAGCAAAGGTATATCAGTTCATGTGTGGGTAACGACATTTGTTGCAACGAGAAAGGAATGGAAGGAGGGTGAACTGCCATTTCCGACTGAGTGGTTCACGCTTGATGAAAGCGGTAAGCCAAACGATGACTCCGGGCAGTGCTGGCTTGACCCTGCTCTACCTCAGGTGCAGGACTACCTTATAAATGTATTCTCAGATATTACAGTAAATTACCCGATAGATGGCTTTCAACTGGATTATATAAGATACCCTTCAGATACCTTTGGTCATAATCCTACTGCAGATTACCTTTTTACAAATGAGACATCGCTTGACCCGAAGAAAGATAAAGATGCTTTCAGAAAGTGGAAGGCAGATAAAATAAAAGAGTTTCTGTCAAAATTGGAGACCTCCCTGCATAAAATAAGACCGGATATGCCTATATCAACTGCTGTCATAGGTGGAACAGCAGGTGCATATAATGAGTTTGGTCAGAGGTGGGGTGAATGGTTAAGTGAGGGGCTCGTTGATTTTGTTGTGCCGATGTGTTATTCAAAGGATATAAAGGAGGTTTCTAAACGGCTGAGTGAATATATTGGTGTTGCAAATAGACAATCAGTTATAGTTGGAATTGCAATACTTGAAAGGGATAAGGGCAAATATGACACAGGTGAGCAGGTTTCAGATAGAATAGACATGATAAGAGGGAACGGATTTTATGGTTACTGCCTGTTCTCACATGAGACATTGTTGAAAGATAACAGGCAGGGCTTAGATATAGTTTCAAAGAGGTGTAATAACACCATTGCAAAACTTCCGAAGTTAAGAATACCAACGAAAGAACGTCTGCCGGTTGTAATAGTTTCAATAAAAGGCAGTAAATACTATTCTGTTGAATATGATACAATTTCCACACACAGATATGCTCTTTTGAAGGCAAAAGAGATTCAGTATGATACAGATTGTAAGGTTTATATAAAGAACGATGGTAACTGGTATAATTTATACGTTGGTTTATTTAAAGATAAAAGTGAGGCAGAGAGGTTGGCAGGTGTATTAAGGAGGTAGATAATTGTTAAAAGAATTACTTAAATTGATAAGACCAAACCAGTGGATAAAGAATACGATAATATTTGCCGCAGTGATATTTTCAAAGAACTTCTTCAATCTTCAGTATATTGAGAGGGCGCTCATTGGTTTTGGCATATTCTGTATAGCGTCCGGTTCTGTTTATATATTAAATGACATCACTGATGTAGAGCAGGATAAAAAACACCCCGAGAAGTCAAAGAGACCGATTGCTGCTGGTAAGGTGAGCATCCCTGTTGCTTATGTATATTTCTTTATAATGGCAGTTGGAGCACTTGTCCTGTCTTATCTATTTGTAAATAATCATTTTGGGAATGTCGTCTCATTATACCTGGTTATGAATATTCTTTATTCACTCATTTTTAAGAAAATAGCGATTCTTGATGTTGTTGTGCTGTCAATGAATTTTGTATTAAGAGCGGTTGCTGGTGTCTATGCTATCGCACCGACTCTTGAGTTCTCAACATGGCTTGTTATCTGCACATTCTTTCTCTCGCTATTCATCGCCCTATCAAAGAGAAGGGCGGAGATTGTGCTATTGGAAGAGAAGGCGGAGGGGCACAGGAGGTCACTCAGGGATTACTCACCGAAATTGCTTGACGAGATGATAGCGGTTGTTACCGCATCAACTGTCATGTCATACACCCTTTATACAATATCATCATCAACAGTTCAGAAGTTCGGCACAGTGAACCTTGTCTATACAATACCATTTGTAGTATTTGGAATATTCAGGTATCTGTATCTCATACATATGAAGAAGGCAGGTGGCTCGCCGACAAGATTGGTATATAAAGACAAACCGCTAATGATTAACATCATTCTCTGGGTAATAATAGCGATGTTGATACTGTATTAGAATTTAAGGCATTTTTAGTAAAATCTCTTGTAGATTTATTTATTGAATATATGTAAAAATATTGTATTCTCTTTATCTATTATTATAGATTATATTAGTTTGATATTTAGAGGTGATTTCGTATGAAGATGACATATCAGCCAAGCAAGACGAGAAGGCGTAAAACCCACGGTTTCCGTGTGAGAATGAGGACGAAGGGTGGTAGAGAGATAATAAAGAGACGAATTAAGAAGGGGAGAAGCAGGATTACAGTTAGTTAGGGGTATAAAGAATGGGACTTCCCCGACAGATGAGATTTGACAGAAGAAATGACTTCCAGCAAGTCCTGAAGGGTGGAACAAAGATGGAAAGTGAGGGCTTTTCAATTTATTATAGCAAAGATGTTTCGGGGCAGAAGCTTGGCTTTATTTTACCGAAAGAGTATGGAGGCGCAGTTGTCAGGAACAGGGTTCGTCGGGCAATTCAGGATGAATTTATCAAAATTATGAGGGGCGTAGATTCTGATATATGGATAATAGTCAGGTTCTATGCGCGCGATGAGAGGGTTAATCTAACGAGAAAGCGGATAGCAAGCATTCGCAGTGATTTTGGAAATGCCGTAAATAAGATAATTGGGCATAATCTTGGTAATTATAATGGCAGTAAGAATAGGTTAAGCATTATTAATGGTATCTTCATACTACCTATTAAAGCATATCAGTTATTTATAAGTCCTATATTTCCACCATCTTGCAGGTTCACGCCATCATGTTCTGAGTATGCAATTGTTGCGTTAAAAAAGTATGGTATATTTTTTGGCTCTATCAAGGCAATGTGGCGACTTTTGAGATGTAATCCCCTGTCAGCAGGTGGTGTTGACCTGCCATAGAGCAAGGTTAATGAATTTATTTGGTTTGATAATTTGTATTTTATGTTGAAATTTGATATAAAAAGAAAATGGTTGGTGATATACTTATTAATAGGGTTTAGATATATTAAATGTTAAAGTTTTAATTTATGGAGAAAAGGTTAATAATAGCATTCGTCTTGTCAATGGTCATTATCATTGGCTATACATTAATCACATCGGCTCATAAAAAGAGCGGAACCACAGAAAAGAAGGGAAAAGAAGAGATAGTTGTCAGTGGTAAGGAAACTGGTGCAGGAGTATGGTCTCAGCTTCACTCAATAAGTGAAAAAGTAACCATGCCAGAGGTGGTAGTAAAAGAGGCGCCCGAGTTGGAGGAGAAGGGCATTATAGAGCCACTTAATAAAGAGAACTTCAGGAAGGATGTGTCAATAGAATCACCATTATATAAGATAAAAATTGAGGGAGGAGAGATAACGGAGGCAGTATTCAAGAAATACTATAGAGATGATGACCAGCCGTTATTTGTAAATGATGAGAAGAATATCTGTCCCCTGCATCTTGAATTCTCAAATAAGACGCTGGAAGAAATTTCAAAGTCGGGTTTCTTTACAGATAGCAAGGATATAGTTCTGAGCGAGAGTGACAAAGCGGATGTTGTATTCTATGCGGGGGGTGTTGAACAGGGGATTACGAAGAAGTTCTCATTCAGGGGTGATGATTACAAAATATTATTGAGTATTGACACACCCGGTTTTGAGAAAGAAATTAAAGACGGATGGACGATAAGTTGTGGTTCATATACTCATAACAAGGAACTTGCGGATAAGTTCAGGTGGAATACAAGGGATGTTCAGGCAGAGATTTATATTAAAAGTGAGAAGAAGAAAGAATCGCTCACCAGCGGTGATGCAGAGAAGACATATTCAGGAGGCATTGACTGGTGCGACCTTTCGAATAAGTATTTCCTGTCATCTCTCATACCGGGTGATAGAACAGGCACAGTAACTGTTGAGAGAAAGAAGAACTCGTATATCAGTGTAGATTTGAAGATGAAATCAGCAGGTGAGATTGGTTTTTATCTTGGTCCGAAGGAGTATGACCGCCTGAAGAATTATAATATAGGTCTTGAGAAGACAATTAATCTGGGGTGGTCCTGGATATCACCCATAAGCAAGGTTTTTCTTGTGATGCTGAAATGGTTTTATAAACTTTTTAAGAACTATGGTGTCGGAATTGTCTTGCTTTCTATAATATTAAAAATTATACTCATGCCATTCACAATTACAAGTTATAGGTCAAGTAAGATGATGCAGTTATTACAGCCGAAGATAAAGGAAATTCAGACAAAATACAAGAATGACAAGCAGAGGATGAATATGGAGATAATGTCATTATACAAAAAATACAGGGTTAATCCTCTGAGCGGTTGCCTGCCTCTTTTAATACAGATGCCAATATTCATTGCCCTCTGGAGCACGCTGAACAATACAATAGAACTGAAGGGCTCAAGTTTTTTATTATGGATAAAAGACCTATCTAAACCTGATGCCCTCTTCAAATTTCCTTTTAAGATACCAATACTGAACACATATAATTTTTCACTGCTTCCTATATTAATGATGGTTGCTATGGTATTCCAGCAGAGGGTTGCCGGTAGTTCTGGTCCAACAGACCAGCAGAAGATGATGGCATTTTTACCTATTATTTTTGGATTTATATTTTATAATTTTCCATCTGGATTAGTATTATATTGGCTACTCAACACAATAATGAGTATAATTGAGCAGAAGTATATTGTTAAGCCAATTGAATTAGAAGAAAGGAGCTAAATTATGGATTACTCTGAAGAAATAAAGAAAACGGAGTATTTTGAAGATGTCAAAGCAATTGAGGTTGAGGAAGAAAATGAAGCCGAAGCAATAAAACTTGGATGTGAGAAGTTAGGAGCCCTACCGGATGAGATAAATTGCGAGTTGTTAAGCGACAGTTCAAGGGGTATTCTCAGTTTGATTGGTTCAGGAAAGAAGAAGTTCAGGATTTCCATTAAAGACACAGATATGTTCAAGGCAAGAAAACTTATAATTATGCTTCTCAACCATATGGGACTTCCATCACAGGTAGAATGCGATAGAACTGACGAGGGAATATATCTCCATGTGAAGTCAAAATATCAGGGTCTTCTTATCGGTAAAAGAGGGCAGACGTTGGATGCTCTTCATTTTATCCTCAACCGCCTTTTCTCAGGCAACGGTGAAGACCATACCCCTATGATTGTAGATGTGGCAAACTACAGGAGAAGAAGGGAGAGGAGTTTATCTCGCCTTGCTCAGAATGTAGCGAAGAAGGTGAAGATGACCAAGATACCACAACTCCTTGAACCAATGGGACCAGCAGAGAGAAAGATAGTCCATTTTGCATTAAAAGACGAACCAAACATATTCACAAGAAGTATAGGTAGTGGTATTCACAAGAGAATGAAGATAATGATGAGAGAAGAGATTGAGGAAGAAGATTATTAGACGATATAACATCATGGGAGGGGGACACATTTATTTGTCCCCCTTTGTTTATTCAATTGAGGATTGATATTAGAAAGAATATTAACACTTTAAAGATGTTCTTCATAATGTTATATATTTCTGAAAGTCGTTGATAGATATGAAAATAATTGTTCGGTCTATTATATCGTTAATTCTGACAATCCTCGGTGTCTGTATATTCAATTCTATATATATAGGTAAATTCAATCTTCATCTGGATAGAACAACAATCATATTTGCAATCTTATTATTCATATTGTTTATGTTATTATTTGTATTGCTCGGGTATCTCATTCTTAGAAAGTTTTATAAAGAACTGGCTCATTATAAAAAAGAAGCAGAAAAAAATCCGAATAATGCAGGGGTATATAACAATTGGGGACTTATATGTTATAAACTTGGTCAGGTCGTGAAAAGTATAAAATGGATTGAATTGGCAATATCAAAATATAAGAAAGCAATAGAACTTGACCCTCAGATACCTGAACCCTACTACAACTGGGCTGTTGCTCTCTTTGAAATGGGCAAATTAGAGAAGAGAAAGGAGATGTTTGAGGAGGCACTGAGGAAGTATGAGCAAGCAGCAGAGATAAACCCGAATGACCCGGATATATATATTAACCTGGGAGTAGTTTTGGGAAAGCTGGGTGATATTGAAGATAATATAGAAAGATATAAAGAGGCGATTGGTAAGTTCAAGATGGCTGTCAATTTGAACACAAGTGACCCTGACCTATTCTTCAACTGGGGCTTAGCATTGAATAAGATAGGTGATTTTGAAAGCGATGATAAGAAGTATATTGAGGCAATTGATATGTTAAAGAAAGTATTGAAGTTTAAACCTGAAGACCGGAATACAATACTCTTGATTTCCGCACTTGCAAGAAAACTCAGCAGGGATGGGAAAACTTATGAGATGCCTGAAGAGTCAAAAGCACTTAAATCCAAAATCATTAAAATCAAGAAATAGATTCTCTCCATTTCATAGATATAAACCCCTTCATTTTCAAAGGGATGTCATACTTTTTATTTATGTTAGAATATAAAAGTTATGAATAGTGATGTGTTAGTAATAAAAATATCTTAAATATTATTAATTTGTATTTTATTATTATTTTTAAAGAAAAAATTATTTTGATTTACTTTTTCTGTTTATATTTATAAAATCAAATTATGTATTCTTTTATAAAAGAACTTATTATATCTTCCTTAGTTAGTATTTTATTATATCCCTTTTTAAATGTATTATCTTCGGGAAATCTTAATTTAAGTTTAAATAAAAATAACATTATAGTATCTATATTAGTTTTTATTTTTATATTTATTGTTATATTTTTTATGAAACAATATCATTTAATAAAGCAACTCAATAAAAATTGACTAGATTTAAAAAAGCAAAAGATCTCAAAAAGGAGGACCTTTTACAAATAACAATTAAAAATAATAAAGATTATTATTATTCTAGAGAAACAGATAAAGAAATATTTGATAACCTAAAAAAAGAAAATAATGTTTTAATAATTGGAATACCATCAAGTGGAAAAACAAGTTCTGCTTATAAATCAATAAGAGAAATGAAAAAATGGTGGGTAGCAATAATACCACCAAAAGAAATTGAAAAATCTGAAATTAAGATACCATTTTTCTGTAAAAATATCATATTGCTTTTTGATGACTTAGATAAGTTTTATCTTAAAAGAATAAATGAGTTAATATACCATTTTAAGGAAAATAGGAAGGTTATTATTGTTGCAACCTGTAGGAGTGGCGATGAAATGATGAAAGCAAAAGATGACAGTGACATAAGGAGTTTAATAAGTTCGTGTAAAGAGATTTATTTAGAAAATATAAATGAAGAAGAGGCAAGAAAAATTGCTAATAATATTGGAAAAGAATTGAATAGGAGTGAATTTAATGGAACTATAGGTTCAATTATCTCAGGAATAGGAGAAATGAGGTATAGATATGAGAAATTAAATGATTATGAGAAAAATATAATTCATTCAATTCGTGTATTTTATGAGTCAGGGACATATTTTATTTATGAAGGTATTTTAAAGTCATTAGTAGAAGAAATTTATAATCACAGAAAATTATCAATAGTTGATTTTAGAAAAAAACTGAATAAATTAATTGAGGATGGCTTTGTTGTAAATTATGATGGGAATATAAAACCAGCACATGATATTTACATTGAAGATGATTTTATTAAAGAGTTTGATATTAATAATTTAGGTAAATATCTTAATGAATTAAGTAGGTTAGCATATAATTTTTGGAAAGATGAGGTAATATTATTAAATTTGGGTAATAGTTACTTTTATAAAGAAGAATATGAAATGTCAATAGCGAAATTAAAAAAGGCTATAGAGATAAATCCAAATTATTACGAGGCATATTATAACTGGGGAATTGTTCTTGATAAATTAGGAGATATAGATGGAGATAAGATTAGATATGAAGAGGCAATAGAGAAGTATAAAAAGGCAATAGAAATAAATCCAAAATATTCAAAGGCATATAATAACTGGGGGGTTGTCCTTGAGAAGTTAGGGGATATAGAGGGCGATAAGATTAGATATGAAGAAGCAATAGAGAAGTATGAAAAGGCTATAGAAATAAATTTAAATCATTTTGGGGCCTATAATAACTGGGGAAATGCCCTTGTTGAATTAGGAGATATAGAGGGAGATAAGATTAGATATGAAGAGGCTATAAAGAAGTATAAAAAGGCTATAGAAATAAATCCAAATTATTCCGAGGCCTATAATAACTGGGGAAATGCACTTTTTAAATTAGGAGATATAGAGGGAGATAAGATTAGATATGAAGAGGCAATAGAGAAGTATGAAATGGCTATAGAAATAAATCCAAATTACTCCAATGCATATTATAACTGGGGAAATGCCATTGTTAAGTTAGGAGATATAGAGGGAGAAAAAAGTAGATATAAAGAAGCAATAAAGAAATTCAAAATTTCTGTAGAGATAAATCCAAATTATTCCGAAGCATATTATAACTGGGGAGTTGCCCTTTATAAGTTGGGAGATATAGAGGGAGAAAAGATTAGATATGAAGAAGCGATCAAGAAGTATGAAAAGGCAATAGAAATAAATCCAAATAATTCCGATGCATATAATAACTGGGGCTGTGTTCTTGGTAATTTAGGGTATTTAGAGGGAGATAAAATTAGATATGAAGAAGCGATCAAGAAGTATGAAAAGGCAATAGAAATAAATCCAAATAATTCCGAGGCATATTATAACTGGGGAGTTGTTCTTGGTAAATTAGGGGATATAGAGGGAGATAAGATCAGATATGAAGAAGCGATAAAGAAGTTTGAAAATGTAAAAGAACTATGTCCAGAATTATCAGAAAAAATAAACGATATTTTAAGAAAACTCAAAGATAAAATTTGATATTAATAATATTTTGTTTATTCATATTGGCAACAATTTCAGGATTCACCTTTTATGTTAGAATACAAACATTGTGGATGATGTTATAGTTTCAGAGGCATCACCAAAAGGTGTTGGAGCAATATCAATTATACGGCTTGACGGTAGCGGCTCTATTGATATGGCTGTCAGTATCTTCAAAGGTCTTCCCGGAAGGTCAAAGTTAGAGTCAAATAAGGTTTATCTTGTAGATTGTATCAACAATGGTAAGTTAATTGATGAGGTAACAGCAGTGTTCTATAGAAGACCGAAGTCATATACTGGTAATGATATGGTTGAGATATTCTGCCATGGCTCACCAGCGGTTGTCTCATCTATCATTGATATTTTTGTAAAGAAAGGCTCGAGAATCGCGAGGCCAGGGGAATTTACAAAAAGAGCATTTATAAATGGAAAAATAGATATATTAAGAGCAGAGGCGATTAACTCATTATCAAGGTCGCTTACAAGGATTGGTTCATCAATCGCTATATCCGTATTGAGGGGTGGTCTATCAGATAAAATTGATAAGATAAGGGATGACATTCTGCTTCTTTCCGCTACGATTGAGGCATTGATTGAGTATGAGGATGATGTAGATTTCACCGGTTCAATGGCTGATGCTAAAACAATAATTGATAATTTGATTCAAACTCTTGAGAAAATGGTCTCTTCATATAGGTCATATTTAATAGCGTCGGGTGGCGCAAATGTCGTGATTGTTGGAAGAAAGAACTCGGGCAAGACGACACTGTTCAATCACCTTCTCGGTTATGAGCGAGGTATTATAAGCGAAATTCCTGGAACTACAAGGGACTATATGCGAGAGATTATGCGATTAGGTGCTTACATTATATCGCTCACAGACATTGCAGGTCTTGGAGATGCGACCGATGAAATTGATATTCTCGGAGTTAAGGTTGCAAATGAGATTATTAAAGATTCAGATATTGTCCTCTTTCTTGTAGATATTACATCTGGTTGGAGTGATGTTGAAGATGAGATATATAATTCAATATCACAAAAGGAGATTGCTTTAGCAATAAGTAAGATTGATATTGATGAAGGCAAAGTAGAAAGTCTAACCAGATATATAAAAGAAAGGACGGGTATAAATCCAATACCAATCTCATCATTTAAGGGCATTGGAATCATTGAGATAAAAAGCGAGATTGAGAGAATAATGGCGAGATTAACACAGAGTGATGTATTCTTAATCACAGAAAGGCAGAGGGAGAAAGTTGGAGAGATGCTGATTTACTTGAGAGAGGCATTTAAGAAGATAGAAGCCAGTTCTGGTCTTGAGATTGTTGCAGAAGATATAAGGTCTGCAGTTGGCTGCCTGGAAGGGCTTGTTGGGAGGGGACTTTCTGATGATATGATAGATAGGATATTTGATAAGTTCTGCGTGGGAAAGTGATGCAAAGAATTGTTGTAGTTGGTGGTGGACATTCTGCCTGCGAGGCAGTATGGGCGATATCGCGTAAGGGCATAGATGTGCTTATGATAACGCTTGATGCGAAGGCGCTTGGCAGGGTATCCTGTAATCCCTCTATTGGTGGCATTGCGAAGGGGCATCTTGTATATGAAATTGAGGCGTTTGAGGGTGTTCAGCCAGTCATTACGGACAGGTCATCGCTTCAATATAGAATACTGAACCTGAAGAAGGGTAGCGTTGTATGGGGTTTAAGGGTGCAGATAGACAGGAAATTATATGAGAATGAGATGACAGATTTTATATCAAATATTGAAAATGTTAAGGTTCTTGAAGATGAGGTCGTAGATGTAATTACAGAGAATAGCAAAGTGAGAGGTATCATAGCGAAGGGGGCGGGCGAGATAGAATGCAGTGCAGTGGTAATAACAACAGGGACATTCCTCAATGGTCTGTTATACAGGGGTGATGATGTTTGGGAGGGTGGAAGATTAGGGGAGAGAGAGTCAAAAGGTCTTGAGCAGTTTTTTAAGAGGGAAGGTGTTGAATCAGGTCGGCTGAAGACGGGCACTCCTCCGCGCCTTTACTGGAAGTCAATAAACCTTGACCGGCTAATAATGCAGGATGGTGAGAAGGGCATTTTGAACTTCAATTATGAGTTCGTTCGTGAAAATCAAATGCCATGTTATATAGCAAAGACGAACAGAAGGGTGAATGAGATAATAAAGAAGAATCTTGACAGGTCGCCATTATATCAGGGAAGAATAAAGGGCACAGGTCCAAGATACTGCCCATCAATAGAGGATAAGGTCGTGAGGTTTTCAGAAAAAGACAGCCATATAATATTTATTGAACCAGAAGGATGGAATGATGAGAAGTGTTATATAAACGGGCTTTCAAGCAGTTTGCCCGAGGATGTTCAGGATGAGGTCATTCATTCAATTGAGGGTCTTGAGAAAGCAGAGGTAGCAGGTTATGGATATGCTGTTGAGTATGATTATGTGAACCCTATACAATTAAAACCATCTCTGGAGCTGAAGGCGGTTGAAGGCGTTTTTCTTTCGGGGCAGATAAATGGGACTTCTGGCTATGAGGAGGCATCGGCGCAGGGTCTGATAGCGGGTATAAATTCTGCAAATAAGGTTCTTGGTAGAGAGCCATTGATTCTGAGGAGGGATGAGGCGTATATTGGAGTCCTCATAGATGACCTTATAACAAAGGGAGTTGATGAGCCATATCGTCTGTTTACGTCACGGGCTGAATGGCGTCTTAACCTCAGTCAGTATTCTGCCCGGCTCAGATTGACTGAAAGGGCGTATAATGAGGGTTTGGTTGGTAGAAATAGATTAGATTGGGTTGAAGATTTGAGGAGTGATATTAATACTGAGATAATATCTCTTGAAAAGAAGAGAGTAAAAGTAGGAGAGGTTGTCATCTCTGGCATTGATTATATTAAGAGAGATAACAGTTCTGTTTATGATTTATTTAATATAGATGACAAATATGGACAATTATTGTCTATATTAATTAATGAGGAGATTAGATATGAACATTACAGAAGAATTATGAATAAGATGATTGAGGAAGCAAGATGGCTTATGGTCATTGACCTTAATGGCGTAAATTATGATGAGATTGAAGGACTATCAAGTGAGTCAAGACAGCGATTAAAGATGATTAAACCTTTAAATTTAGACCAGGCAAGCAGAATTCCAGGTATAAGACCATCTGATATACTTTCTATTATAGTTTACAGAAGGAAAAAGAGTGGAGATGCTAAGAAATCAAGAGTTGGTTAGAGATTGGTTAAATGAAGAGGGAAAGGCAGATTTATATATGAAACTCTGTTCATATAGTGCTCTGATATCAAAGTGGAAAGATAGATATAGTATAATGGGTGGAGATGAAGATGAAAGATGGCGTCTTATTGGTGAGTCATTACTTGCAGTTGACCTTATAAAAGGTGGCTACCTGATTGATATTGGTAGTGGTGGCGGTATGCCTGCTATTCCGATATGTCTTGCAGTGAATTACAGAAAGATTGTATTTGTAGAGCCAAATGAGAGGAAGGCATACATATTAAGTGAGATAGTAGAAGAACTTGAAATTAAGGATATTGAAATATGCCTTGGACAGGTTGAAAATTTCAGTAAGAAGAGGAAGTTTGACATTATAACTATGCGTGGAATCCCTCTAATCAGAAGATTATTGAAGGTTATAATTGAATTGTTGATTAATGATGGAACTACTATCTTATTTACCCATAAAATTGGTTCAAAAGAGACGATGTTTCTTGAAAATAGTGATTTTAATATTTATAATAAAGAGCATAAAATATCGGGATTTAAGGGGCTCTTATATTTTCGTAGGAAAGAAACCTGATGGGAAAGGTAATAGCGGTTGCCAATCAGAAGGGTGGAGTGGGTAAGACCACTACTGCGGTAAATCTGGGGGCGTGTCTTGCTCTTGCAGCAAGGAAGGTTCTTCTTATAGATATTGACCCACAGAGCAATTCAACGAGTGGTATCGGTATAGAAAACACAGATATAGAAGACAGTATTTATCCGGTTTTGGTAAATGAGATAGATTTGAAATCAAAAATAAGAAAAACCGAAATAGAGAACTTATTTGTTGTTCCATCTAACAGGAATCTTACCGGGGCTGAGGTAGAATTGGTTTCAGAGATTGCAAGAGAATTCAGATTAAAGAACGCGATTGACAGGATAAGGGATGAATATAAATATATATTAATTGACTGCCCACCATCACTTGGACTACTCACTGTGAACAGTTTGGTAGCGTCAGATACAGTGTTAATACCTATACAATGTGAATACTATGCACTTGAGGGAATAAGTCATCTTATAAAGACGATAGAACTTATAAAGAAGAATCTGAATAAAATGCTTGAGATTGAGGGAATACTATTGACAATGTTCGACAGCAGAACCAATCTCAGCCAGCAGGTGGTAGATGAGGTGAGAAGGTATTTCGGGTTGAAAGTATATAAGACGATTATACCAAGGAATGTCAGATTAAGCGAGGCGCCGAGTTTTGGAAAACCGGTGGTTTTATATGACATACTTTCTAAGGGCGCAGAAGCATACCTGAGTCTTGCTGAGGAGGTCCTGGCACATGGTTAAAAGAAAGGCACTTGGAAGGGGTCTGGAAGCGTTAATACCTAAAGCGGAGTATGGCACAGATGAACTGGTCTCAATTGATATTGAAAGAATAGAATCAAATCCTTATCAGCCCAGGATGAAATTTTCTGAGGAGAGCATTAAAGATCTTGCCTCATCTATCAAGGAGAGGGGATTGTTACAGCCGATAATTGTGAGGAAAATTAATGGGCGATTTCAGTTAGTAGTGGGTGAAAGGCGGCTTAGGGCTGTAAAACTTCTTGGGTGGGAGGCAATAACCTGTGTGATAAAGGATGTAGAAGACAGGAACCTGCTTCAGATTGCCCTGATTGAAAATATTCAGAGAGATGATATAAATCCTATGGAGATGGCGAGGGCTTTCAGGCGATTATATGATGAGTTCAATATGACTCAGGAGGAGATATCAAAGGTAATTGGCAAGGATAGAGCCACGATAGCAAATATAATACGTCTTCTGAAACTTCCTGATAGTGTGCAGGAGATGGTAGATGATGGTAAGATTAGCATAAGTCAGGCAAAGGAGCTTCTCTCTTTTGAAAATGTTGATTTACTTGTGAAGGTGGCAAGATTAACTTCTGAAAAGGGGCTTACAGTTAAGGAGATAGTGAAGAGAAGAAAGAGGAGAAAAAAGAAAGAAGTGGGTGAAAATGAGCCAGAGATTGAGGCGTTATGTGATGAAATGAGGAAAAAATTGAAAACGAAGGTGATTCTGAGATATAACAAAGGGAAAGGCAGTATAATAATTGACTTTTATTCTGACGAAGAACTTGATAAAATAATCAGAATAATCAGGGGTTATTAGTAGATGAAACTAACAAAGAAATTTCATATTAAGATAGTTCCCGAGGACATGACCGAGCCGTTCTCATTTCCTATTTCAATGAGGCGACTTCTTATCTTTACCAGTGTGGTTTCAGTTATTCTGATATTGTTTATAATTCTGATAGTAAACTCCGCTATGGATGAAATAAAATTACTGAAATTGGAATATCTTGAAAATCAGAATAATGAATTGAGGGAGAAGGTTAAGAAGGTAGATGCATTAAAAGATGAGTTAAGTAAAATGGATAAAAAGGTAGAGAGTATTCAATCAATGCTTGGAGAGAGGGTGAAATCCGAGCAGGTGAATGAGACAGTGGGTGAAACAGGAACAGAGAAGACAGGTGAAGTGTTATCTATGATACCAGAAGGAGGGCTATTTGATGAGTTGAGGGATTTTGTGAGTAAATATAGTGGTTTTATGATGCTTGCACCTGCTGGTAATCCTGTTGGTGGTGGTTGGGTATCTCGGGGCTTTGGTGATGTGATAAGTGCTGAGGTAAGACATACAGGTATTGACTTAGCGGTTCCTGAGGGAACTGAGGTTCATTCTACAATGAGCGGGAGGGTAATATTTGCAGGTGCTGATGAAACGTATGGTAATATGGTTGTAATTGTAAATGGTATCAGTGGTTATACAACTATATACGGGCATAATTCTGAGTTAAAGATAAAGACAGGGGATTCTGTTAAGGCAGGAGATTTAGTTGCTCTATCTGGAAATACAGGCAAAAGCGAGGCACCGCACCTGCATTATGAAATAAGATATTTTGGAGTTCCAGTAGACCCAAAAGATTTTCTTGAAATATGATAAATAGTAAGTAACAGGAGAGGAGAGAGATGGAGGACAAACTGAATACTATCCTTGGTAAGGAATCTGCTTTTAAGGGGAATTCTATCAAAGTAACAGGTGGTTTGCGTATAGATGGTAAATTAGAGGGTGACATTGAAGCGAACAGTATATTTATTGGTGAGAAGGGTGAGATAGAGGGTAACATCGTTGCTGACTTTGCTGTGATAGGTGGAAAAGTGAAAGGTGATGTGATAGCAAGAGAAGCGATTGAACTACAGAAAAATGCTATTCTTATTGGTAATATTGAGACAAAGAGCATAATGATTGATAAGGGTGTTACATTTGAGGGTTTTTGCAGTATGGGAGTTGGTAGAGAAAAGAAACAGAGACAGAAACCAAAGAAAACGAAGGTAGAAAAGAAGGTAGAAAAAGCAGAGGAATTGCCGACGATAACGGAAAATGATGAAGGGACGAAATCATATTAATATGTTCCACAAGGAACATTTATAAAAAAGTAGTTGATTGTTCCACGTGGAACATTTTCTATAAAAAGGAAAAGCCCCTCAAATGAGGGGCTTCTTTCTGTGCAGAATAGTTTTACTTTCCTCCGTACTTTTTCTTCAGTTCGTCACCGTATTCCTTGAACTTCAACTTCAGTTTGTCGCCCTCTTCCTTTGAAAGATTTGAGAAGGGGCTTGTCTTAGTTGTTGGTGGAGCACTTGCGAGCAAGCTCATTATCTTCTCACGGTGATACTTCAACTGGTCCCTCATCGTTGTTACTTCACCAGTTGCAAGTGGTGTTCCAGAGTCAAGACGGCTAATGTATGAATCAACAGTATTCTTTGCATTATCTACTATCTGACGCTGAGAACCGGTGAAGTTGTTTGAAATACCAGTAAGAAGACCTGAACTCTTGAAAAGTAAACTGCTAATCAGGGGTTCATTGTAAGGAAATCCAAGAAGTGACCTTCCAGCATTCATACACTTCTCTATCTGGTCGATCGCCTGTTCTGTGCTCATAATAACAGTTCCAGTGGTTGTTACTGTCGGTGGTGCTACTTCTACTGCTGGTGGCGTTGTTGATGGCGTTGTTGTTGCTGGTGGTTGAGTTGCTGGAGGTGTCTCTGTAACCTCCATCTTGTATTCTGGTTTCTTCTTACATCCAAATGAGACGACCAACAATAAGGAAAGTAAAATTACTAGTATTACTGTTGTTTTGCTCCTCATGGTATTATCACCATCCTTTCATGGTTTTTTACTGTTTTATATTGTGGAGAAGCCAAACCTTTACAAGGTTCTTCTTCCCCTTTATCCTCTGTGGTGGAAGAGGTGTTGCCACAACCTTATCCATCACGAAATTGAATGTTGATTCACTTATTAAAATCTGCCCTCTGTCTGTCTGGTCGTTTATCCTATAAGTCAAATTTACTGTATCCCCAACTACAGTATATTCCATCCTTTCAGTTGAACCAACATTTCCCGCAACCGCTTCCCCAGTATTCACTCCAATACCAATATGTATGGGTTTTTTCTTCTCATCCAATCTCACTTTGTTCAGTTCTGTCAATGCTTTTTGCATATCAATTGCACATCTACAAGCCATCAATGCATGGTCCTTTTGTTCTATAGGTGCATTCCAGAATGCCATAATACCATCTCCTAGAAATTTGTCAAGTGCTCCCTCATATTTAAATATTATATCTATTATTGAACCATAGTATTCGTTCAAGAGTTGTAGGGTCTCCTGTGGTGTCATCTCTTCTGCCATTGTCGTAAAGCCCCTTATATCAGAGAACAGAACAGTTATCTCCTTTTTCTCACCCTCCAATTTTATATTATCTTTGTTCTTTAATATTTCTTCCGCTACCTGCTTTGTCACATAGCGTTTGAATGTATTCTTTATAAACTCTCTATCTCTAAGCCCTTCTATCATAAAGTTGAATGTATCCTGTAGATAACCTATTTCGTCTGTTCTTTTTGTATCTATTTTTATGTTTAGATTACCATTGCTTACCTTCTCCATTGCTACTATCATCTGTTTTATAGGTGTATTCCAGTTGTGTGCTATCAAGTATGAGAAAATTATGCCAATTAATATGAATATCAGTCCTAATATTACATTTCTTGTTATTATATTTGTATAAATGGAGTTTAACATTACTGTTGAATATCCAACCTGCACGATGTATTTTGACTCATTCGTGTCTTTTTTCATCACCGTTGCCTTTACTGTGCTCAGGTCTTCTACTTCACCTCGCTTAATCTTATCAAGATTAGTCGGGTTTCCTTTTGAATCGCTTATTGAGATTAATGGGTTCTTGTTCAGGTATCTGACTGTATTCTTATTATCAAGTATCATTATATAAACAATGTCAAGGTTGTATTCATCAGTGGCAAAACGAATCTTGAATATAGAATCAGCCCATTTAACAAAATACTCATCACCGAGTTCTGCAAGACTCCTCTGAATTATACCTGTAACTGCCATCATTCGCAGTCGTGCTTCATCTTCTTTACCCTGCCTTTGATAGTAGATATTCACTATCGTAAGGGTAACTATTATCAGTAATGTCAAAGAACAAATCAAAATTGCCAGTTTAAAGGTTAAAATCCTTCTATATTTTTTCATTCTTATAATGAAATATTACCATAAGGATAGAATAAGTCAAGATGATAACTTTGATTACATAAAATTCAAATAATTTGACATAGTTTGTTGAGTTTATAAGTGGTATTATGCTATTCTCTTGCCTGTGAATAAACCTGATAAGAATGTGTTTGTTATAGAAATTGGTGTTGAGGACCTGCCATCAATATTCGTAAAAGAAGGCAGAGAAAAATTAATAGAAATATTGCAAAACCTGTTTGTTGAACTGAAACTGCCTCCTGCTTCTATTGAAACGTATTCTACACCCAGGCGAATTATTGGTATCGCTCAGGGCATAGATGAGAAACAACCTGATACTGTCGAGGAAAAACTGGGACCAAAATATGAAGTATCTTTTACTCAGTCAGGAAATCCAACTGATGCTGCGATTGGTTTTGCCAGGAGATTTGGTGTCAATATAAACGAGTTATATATAAAAGAAACACAGAAGGGCAGGAATATTGCCTGTAAGGTCACACTTAAAGGAAAAAGAGCAGGGGATGCAATCTCTGAGATAATACCAAAAATTTTTACAATGATGTCGTTCAGGAAGACAATGTATTGGAACGAGACAAAGTTTTCATTCCCGAGACCGATAAGATGGCTCCTGTGTATGTTTAATAGTAAAGTCCTGAATGTTTCATTCGCCGGTGTCCGGTCATCAGATTATACTTATGGTCACAGGGTGTTATATGAAAATAAGAAGATAAAGATAAGGTCAGCAACAGAGTTTCTTACCAGCCTTTCTTCAGCATGGGTGATATATGACCACAATGAGAGAAAGAGAATAGCATCAGAGGAAATAAATAGATTACTTGAAAGAGATGAGAGAATAGAACTCACTGATGAACTTGATAGAATTGTTGATACACTTGAAAATCCTACAGCAGTTATAGGTCCGTTTGATGAACAGTTTCTATCTCTTCCAAATGAAATATTAGAGGCAGCACTTATGGGCTATCAGAACTTCTTTCCTGTCTCATCTAAAACTAACGGCAAACTAAAGAACAATTTTGTAGCATTACATGATGGGCTTTCTGAAGCAAGCGAAAATATCGTAAAGGGTTTTGAGAGGGCTATTGTTCCACGGCTGAGAGATGCAATGTTCTTTGTAAGCGAGGACATAAAGACAGGCATTGATAACTATACGAAGATGCTCGGTGGGATTGTATTTATTGATGGTCTGGGTGAATACTCATCAATCTCTGATAAATCAAGGAGGATAACAGAACTATCAGAATATATAAGTAAAGCAACTGGTAAAAGTATTGACATGAAAGATATACACGATGCTGGTCGTATATGCAAGGCGGACCTTGCAAGTTTATTAATTCAGGAAAAGGAGTTCTCTCACCTTCAGGGCATTGCTGGTATGTATTATGCAAGGGCTTGGGGTTACAATGAGGAAGTAGCAATTGCAATCTCGGAGCACTATTCACCAAGGACTGCTGATGACAGTCCACCAAAGACAGACCTTGGCAGGATACTATCAATTGCTGATAGGGTTGATTCTATCGTCTCAGCATTTATATGTGATTTAAGACCAACGGGCTCAGAAGACCCATTCGGGGTGCGAAGACAGACACTTGGTCTAATATCAACACTGGTATCTGATAAGAACGCAGATAATAATGTTGAGATACTGGGAGAAAGCCCGTGGAATATTAATATTATTAATCTTGTTGAAAAGGCAATATCTTTATTTCCCTCACTTGATATACCAGATTGTATGAGAAATGAAGTGGTTGAATATATCTCTGAGAGATTAAAGGCACATCTCAGGTCAATTAATATAAGGTATGACATAGCAGATGCAGGAATTGGTGAGATGCTTAATGATGTGGTAGAGGCGATGAGAAGGTCATTTGCTCTTCAAAAGTTCTGGGATGATATGGTGGGTTCGTCAAAGATTGGTGAGCGCTCTTTCTATGACCTCATTATTGCTTTTAAGAGGGTTATGAATATTGTCAAGCAGGGTAAAGAAAGAAATTTAAACTGGGGGATATTCAATGAGGATATTCTTGAAGAGAATGCAGAGGTAGAGCTTTATAATAAGTTCGCTGAGAGAAGGCAGATTGCGTTATTAGATGTAAAGAGAAAGGATTATTATTCAGCACTTATGATTTTATCTCATCTCAAACCCTATGTTGATAGTTTCTTTGATAAAGTTCTCGTTATGTGTGATGATGGGGTGCTTATGAAGAACCGCCTTGCCTTAATGGAAGAGATATCAAATGTCTTTTTAAGCGTCGCTGACTTTACAAAGATTGTTGTTGAGGAGGTTCAAAGATAATAATTTTATCTTTTGACATATTTCTATTTGATTATGATATAATTTTTTAGAGAGATTTAGATGTTATTTATAAATATTATGGAGGTAATCAGTTGAAGGATATACGTTTTGTATATATATTTATGATAATACCGTTTTCTATCTTCTGTTTGACGACGGTGCCGCTTAAGATAGATATAGTGAAACCTTCAATCACTTATGACTCAACATTTAGTTCAGGTGTAAGATATATCTATGGTTCTAACTGTTATCTTACTGCTTCATATTATGGTGCCTATGCCGAGACCTACTATGACTCTACATACGGTTTTTTCTATAATCTAACGACAATGAATCCGCCCGACCACCACGGTGGTTACTGGGGATATACAGACAGTCCCGAGGGTGCTTATCAGAATAATCTCAATATTAGTTGCGGTCTTCAGACCCCTATCCTTATTCCATCATCTAATTCACAGTGTAAATTGAAGTTCTATGCTCACTGGAACATTGAGGACTATGATGATGGTCTTCAGGTGAAGGTATCAAAGGATGGTGGAAACACATGGATTTCTTTAAGGGGAACAGATATGGTTAAAGGGTCCGGCTATGGCTGTCAGGATAAGACAGATGAATATTACTATGCAGGCACCTATGGTGGATATAATGACTACCTCTACGAAGAGTGCGACCTCTCGCCATATATTGGCAATAATATACTTGTGAAGTTTCAGTTTCGCACTGACCAGAGCAATCAAATACCGTATGATGGTTTCTACCTTGATGACCTGACGATTGAGGGCAATGTCTCAGGTGTTATCTATAGAGTAGATTTTGATAATAACTTCTCTAACTGGTATGGCGACTACCCATGGGGTAAAACAGTTGCCGTCTCGGGTGAGGAATTTCTATGTTCATTTGGACAGTTTGTTGCAGGCACATCTCCATCTTATGTTGCTATTGCTGGTTATAAAGGTGAGGGTAGTGATTGGTTCCCATCAGGTCAATGGATTGATACTCCAGTTCCAAATTGCAGATTTGTTAATAAGAAAGCACCTCAGAATGGACCAAATATGTGGGTCTTAGAACTTTGTTATGCGGGTGATGATTTCATTATATTAGACCTTTATCTTTATAACAATTCCAAAACAGATACAATACAGAACCTTTATCTCGGCTATCAGATGGACCTTGAAGTCTGTCACACAATTTTTGACCTGCCCAATGATGATAGAGCGAGATATGATTCAAACCTGCGAATGGGGTATATGTATAATGATGGTCAGGATAATAAGGTCTGTGTCGGAATAATTCTATTGAGTGAGGCACCAAAGTCAGTGAATATATATGATTCTTCAAACTATGATGTGTTTACAGATATGAGTCAGGTATACCAGTTTATCAGCAATGGTGAGATTGACACTGCACCAAATCCTGATGTGCCGGGTGATTGGGCTTTCGCAATGGGAGTTGGTCCGATAAATCTTGACCCGGGTAAGGTAAAGAGAATTTCATACGCAATTCTAGCAGGTAATAATAAAACTGACCTGGAATATAACGCTAACAGGGTATTCAGTTATTATAAGCAATACTGTCATGACCGCTCTGGTGTGGAGACCACAAGTTTGGGTAATATTAAGGCATTGTTTAAGTAACAGGCCTGACTTAATTTTTCTCTGATAATTTTCAAAAAAATTATATTATTTTCTCTATGAGGTTTTTTGATACATATTCAAAGAAGAAGGTGGAATTTACACCTTTAGAAAAGGGCATAGTCAGGATGTATACCTGTGGTCCAACTGTCTATGATTATGCTCATATTGGCAACTTCCGCACATACATATTTGAAGATATACTGAGACGATGGCTCAAGTTCAAGGGCTTCAAAATAAATCAGGTTATGAACATAACTGACATTGATGACAAAACAATAAAGGGTTCAAATGATGAGGGAATTGCTTTGAATGAATACACTAAGAAATTTACAGACGCCTTTTTTAGTGATTTGGATACTTTGAGAATAGAACACGCTGAACATTATCCCAGGGCGACAGAACATATCGTTGATATGATAGCCCTTATTGAGAAACTTCTTCAGATGGGTGTTGCATATGTTGCAGAGGATGGAATCTATTTTTCTATTCAGAAGTTTCCAAAATATGGTCGTCTGTCGGGTTTCAATATCAGTGAGGTTAAGGCGGGTGCAAGGGTTAGTCAGGATGAGTATGATAAAGAAGATGTCAGGGATTTTGCTCTCTGGAAGTTTAGAAGACCTGATGAGCCGTTCTGGGAAGCGCCATTTGGTGCGGGTCGTCCCGGCTGGCATATTGAGTGCTCAGCAATGAGCATTAAATACCTTGGGGAGACATTTGACATTCATACCGGTGGAGTGGACAATATTTTTCCACATCATGAGAATGAGATAGCCCAGAGTGAGTCAGCTACTGGAAAGCAATTCGTCAGATACTGGCTTCATAGTTCTCACCTTATTGTCGAGGGACAAAAAATGTCTAAATCCCTTGGAAATTACTACACATTAAGAGACCTCCTTGATAAGGGATATAATCCCATTGCAATACGCTACCTGCTTTTATCCACCCATTATAAAAAACAGCTGAACTTCACATTTGACGGTCTTCAAGCATCACATAATGCAGTGGTCAGGTTGCATGATACAGTTGACAGGTTGAAGAAGTTATCAGGAGGTGATGGGGGTGAAAATATAAGTGATAATGTAAGCAAGATGATAGAGAAGATGATTAAGAACTTTACTGAGGAGATAGATGACGACCTTGGCATATCCGGTGCTCTTGGCTGGCTTTTTGAATTTGTCAGAGATGTAAATCTTGCACTTGACGGAAGTAAACTATCATTATCTGATTCTACTGCAATACTGGATGCTTTATTCAAGATTGATATGGTCTTAGATGTTATGAGGCCATTGGAGGAGAAAGTTCCAGAAGATGTATTAATGCTCATAGATGAGAGACAGAAGGCAAGGGAAGCTAAGGACTTCAAATTAGCGGACAAACTGAGAGATGAAATATTGATGAAGGGGTATGTGGTGGAGGATACACCCGATGGACCGAAAATTAAGAAAAATTATTAGTATGATTTGTATTGACAGTTTTGTAAATTTAATTAAGAATGCTTATATGAAGTGGTTGTGCGTGATAACTTTGATTGTCTCTTCAGCGATATCCTTTTCTGCTGATAAATTGACCGCGGGTGATTTATTTAAGATGTCAGTAAAAGAGGGTGATACGATAGACATGATAGGGCTTATTAAGGATGAGTCGTATATGTTGTATGGCGGTATGTTCAGGATAGTAGGTTGCTCAGTTAAGGATGGAACACTGGTTTTGAACAGCACGGGTGCTGATGGATTTATTGAGGTGGGGAAGAATGATAATAAATGGTGCGACTATGAGATATTGGGAAAATTATCATTGTCTCCAATACCACCTGGACTATCGGGGAAGAGTTTTGTGGGTCTTGATATAGCGGTCCATTATAATCGCGAGACAACCGATGATGTTGACTGCGGGAATGAGATAATTCGCATACTTTACGATAAAGAAGTATTGTTAATGGATTTCAAGGGTGATAAGGAAGAGCCAAAGAAGGTCGTTAAAAAGAAAACCAGGTTGAGTTCTAATATGTGGTATATATTCAGGATAGATGTCAAAGGTTCATCAGTAACATTTTATATTAATGATAAGAAACTGGTGAGCTTAAAGGGTTTGAGTTCAAAATCAGGAGGATTTAGAATATATCCCCTGACATTGAATAGTATAAAATATGAGGTATATTTTAAGGACTTAAAGGTAAAGATAAATAAGTGGGGAGTGTAAGCGTATTTATAGGGGTTTGATTTATCAAACAAATGGCAAATAAAGCAAGCAATATTTCGTTCTGAAGCGTTGCGAAGAATCTATATCAGACAAGGGGCTTAAGCCCCTTGCCAAGTTAATTTACCTTACTATCACAAAATTCTTGCTTGCAGATAATCCTTCTGTTGTCATCCTCACAATATACACACCATTTGTGAGACCTGATAAATCAGATAACAATGTGTATTCACCCGGACTGTATAACCCACTCGCAACTGTGCTCACCTTCCTTCCTGTGATGTCGTATATTGCAATGTCAATATCGGACTGCTCGGGTATGACGATATCAATGCTTATCTGAGATGTCGCGGGTGTTGGATAGACCTTTGTTATCTCAAATGACGATGGTGTGCTATTGCCTGATGTGCACTGTGTTGTTCCGAGCGTTTCATTTCTGTCAGACACAACCGCCTCAAGTTTGTATTCGTATGTTGTCTCAGACGCAATATTCCTGTCAGTGTATGAATATGGGTTTGTGCCTGTGATGAGAGATGTGTTCACCTTTGTCCATTGCGCGTCCGTATCTGGGCAAGGATTATCATCCCCCAGGACAGGGTCCCTTTGGGACAGGTCCTCGCCTACGGTTGTGGGCAGTTCGTGAACTGCCCCTACAGATGTATATTGTATGGGTAATTCATGAATTACCCCAGTTGGTGTAATTCTGCGGTAGAGATTGAAGCCAGTTATATTCTCATCTGTTGAGACAGACCAGTTCAGGGTGATGGCGTTATTATTTGGTTTTGCTGTGAATGATGTGAGGTCAATGCCAACACCATATCCATAGCGAGCATATCTCAAATTATCAGCATCATTATATGATATATGTGGAAAATTATTATTATCAATTGCTATTGATGTTCCAGCAATCGCAACATTAGTTCCCACATCAACAACCTCTTTATGCCATTCCTTTCCATCAAAGTAAACATACATCAATTTTTCAGGACCATAATCATCCCAGTAATTATAGGAAATGTGGGGGAAATCAATTGAATCAAGACATAAAGATATATCACCTCCAATATGGTCATTATCAACCTCTTCTATAACCCAATTTGATTGATATTTATATGCATATTTTAATCCAACACCAGCATATGCTACATGAGGATTTCCTTCTTTATCAAGGGCTATTGATGTGCATCTTCCCGAGTTAGAATTTGTGTCAATTACCTCAATATTCCATTTTGTGCCATCAAAATATGCATATTTGGGTTTATTATTTGTCATATCAGTATATGATATATGTGGGTGGTCATTTTTATCAATTGCAATAGATGTATACCAACCAACCCTTCCATTGCTATCAACCACTTCAATATTCCATTTTGTTCCATCAAAATATGCATATTTTAAATTTTCATCACTTCCACTACGATAAGATATATGAGGATGTTCTATTGAGTCAAGTGCAATAGAACAATAAAAACCTATTCCATAACCATTATCAACCATTTCAATACTCCACTTATTACCATCAAAGTATGCATATTTTAGACCCCCAGCATTATTAGTTCTATCACAATAAGCAATATGAGGATTATCATTTTTATCAAGTGCAATTGAAGTTCCATGACTTATATCACCATTAGTATCAACAACTTCATAATACCATTTACTACCATCAAAGTATGCATATCTGAGTTCACCATCATAGTTATATTCATTGTATGAAATATGTGGATAACCTTTTGAATCTAATTTAATTGATGAACTATCTCCTACACAATAAGTATCATCAACAACCTCTATATACCATTTAGGAGAAGAATAAGACAAATTTAATGATACAATTAATAATATAAAAATATAATATATATAAGTATTATTTTTCATATTATCACCTCATAAAATTTATAAAGGGGAGATCAAAATTAATAACTCTCCCCCTTTTATCTATCTATCTACCTTACATTTACAAATCTCTTATTTACTGAAACTTCACCACTTGTAATCTTTATAATGTAAACACCTGATGAAAACATTGTTGTATCAATACTTATCTTGTTTATTCCTGTAATGATATTAATCAATTCACTATTAACCAATCTTCCAGAGATGTCATATATATTCAGATTAACATTATTAACATTACTTGCAGATATAATATCAATATTAATGTTATTGTCATACAATGGGTTAGGATATATTGTTATATTATACGATGATGGATTTCCTGACTCGCACTCTATAGTCCCTAATGTCTCGGTTCTGTCATTTTTCACCGCCTCAAGTTTGTATTCGTAATTTGTCTCGGGCATAACTGTTCTGTCTGTATATGAATAAGGATTTGTGCCTGTTATAAGGGATGTGTTGACCCTTGTCCATTGTGTGTCGTCTGGGCAAGGATGCTCATCCCCTGGGGCAGAGTCCCTTTGGGACAGGTCCTTGCCTACGGTGGTGGGCAGTTCACGAACTGCCCCTACGGGATTTAGACGAGTGGATGCGGGGGTGGACAGATTATAATCTGTCCCTACGGGGGTTTGTAGGGGCAATTCATGAATTGCCCCGGGTGGCACAACTCTGCGGTAGAGGTTGAAGCCCGATATATACTCATCGGTTGATATTGACCAGTTGAGTGTGATGGCGTTATTATTGGGTTTTGCGGAGAATGATGTGAGGTGAATATAATCACCCTGACCATACCAGGCGTATTTAAGGGCTGAATTACCAATATAAGATATGTGTGGTTTGTCCTTAGAATCAACGCATATTGAGTTATGAATCCCTATCTCATAATACTTATCAGATTCGACCTTGACTTTATTCCAACCATAATTATCTCTATAAGCATACATAAGGTTATAATAATAATTATCATCAATAAAATATGAGACATGAGGATGGTCTTTTGAATCAATATCAAATGAAAGACAGCAAGAATCAGGCTCGCCACCTATCCCATCAAACCACTCTATAATCTACTTCTCCCCATCCCAATATGCATAATTTAAACCAGTTCTTGGATTTTCACAATAATCAGTTGCAAATGGATTGTCAATAAAGGTAATACGAGGGTATCCCTTTGAGTCGAGTTTTATAGTCGTCCCGCAAGCCCAAACATCTGTAACGATGTTTACAATCTCCCATTTACTACCATTCCATTGTGCATAATTCAGCATATGTTCTCGCTTACAATATGAAATGTGAGGATAATTATTTGAATCATTGGTGATAGAAGCTCCAAAGCCCTTATCTATAACCTGTATATGCCATAGATTTCCATCAAAGAAAGCATATTTAATACTTTCGTTGTTAACATCATGATAAACAATGTGTATTCTATCACTTGAATCAATTGAAATATCGCTTGATATACCTTCATTGCCACTGGAGTCAATAACTGCTGACTCCCATTTACTTCCTGTCCAATAAGCATATTTTAAGTGCTGATTTTCATCCTGATAAGTTATATAAGGTATTCCTTTTGAGTCAATTGCAATGGATATTCCTGCACTTAATGAACCTCTGTAGTCAACTACTTGAATCTCCCATTCAGAGCCATTCCAATGCGCACATTTAACTGAATTGTTTTTGTGGTCATAATAAGATATATATGGACAATCATTATTATTTATTGCGATACTTGTGCTATAACTAATCCATCCTTCAGAATCTATTGTTTTTATATGCCATTCATCTGCGTATGATATGCTGAAAAACAAAGATAGAATTACAAAAAAGAGTGAATATCTGAATAAACTATTTTCCATAAAAAACCTCATTTAATATTTATCTTATACAGTATAATTATATAAATTTATAAAATAACTCTTTATTATTAATTATAGATTGTAAAAGCATTAAATTCAATGAAAATATTATGGCAGTAAAAATCATAATGACCTTTCAATATTACTTAAATATTGACGGCTGGCGAATATATATTATAATCGCAATCTGAAAGGAGTGATTTTATAATGCCACCACCGAAGAGAAGAACTTCAAAGTCAAAGAAGCGCAAGAGAAGAACGCACTGGAAGGTTGACACACCGATGCTTATAAAGTGCACAAACTGCGGTTCTTATATTATGCCCCACAGGGTCTGCCCCGACTGCGGTTATTACAGGGGCAGATTGGTAGTTGTCATAGAAGAGAAAGAGAAGGTCAAGAAGAAGTAATCTATGAAGATTGCCATAGATGTGATGGGTGGGGACTTCGCCCCTGATTGCAATATAAATGGCATTCTTTCAGCACTTACCGAAGACCCTGATATCAAAATAATTGCAGTTGGCGACACCCAGATTATGGGTGGACTTGCGACCTTTCAGGAGGCAAGTCCTGAGAAGTTGAAACTAATTCATATAACCTCTATTGTCGCTATGGATGAGTCGCCAAGCAGGGCACTGAAAGAAAAGCAGGAGTCAACAATAGGCATCTGTGCCAACCTCGTCAGAGACAGAAGAGCGGATGCTATGGTCACCGCTGGAAACACGGGCGCCACGGTTGCTTACGCCCTTATGCGAATTGGTCGCCTTGAAGGCGTCAACAGGCCAGCGCTTGCCACAGTATTTCCCACACAGGGAGAGCCATCCGTTGTCATTGATGTCGGAGCAAACGCACGCGTCAAACCGATGAACCTCCTTGAGTTCGCGATAATGGGTCAGGTCTATGCAGAGGAAGTCCTTGGCATAGATGACCCGAGTGTTGGGCTTCTTAGCGTAGGTGAGGAAGAGGCGAAGGGTTATGAGGTTATAAAGGAGGCAAATCATCTTTTGAAGGAGGCGAATATAAACTTCTATGGCAACATTGAGGGAGGCGATATTTTGAAAGGCGCGACAAATGTTATTGTCTGTGATGGCTTTGTTGGTAATGTGGTATTGAAGTTTGCTGAGAGTATATCTGATGTTGTATTCACAACACTTAAGACAATGATATCAAAGAGCGTAAAGAGAAAGATGGGGGCTTGGCTTATGAAGTCAGCGCTGAGGGACTTCAAGCGAATATGGGACCCTTCGGAGTATGGCGGTGCACCTCTGATAGGGCTGAACGGCACCTGCATAATCTGCCATGGTTCAGCAAACCCGAAGGCGATAAGGAATGGCATCCTGTTAGCAAAGAAGTGTGTTGAGAAAAAGATAAACGAGAAGATAATGGAGAAACTCAAGGGCACTGTTAAAGTAGATAATATTCCCTAACAATCAAATCTAATCCGATTGTTAACATTCAATAAAGTCAGTTAAATAGATTAAGGTTATTTTGTCTTACTTATCTCATCAAGCGTGCTTTTTGAGGCGGGATATGAATCAAAGATGGGGTTGAGTTTCTCACAGGCGTATTCATCACAGTAAGCACAATTAGAAACGTCCTTTTCAATGCCACACAATCTTATTGCACATTCATTTGTATAGGCAATTCTCCTGTTGCTTCCAGAAATACAGCCATCGCAGTTCACATACTCTGGCTTAATTTCGGCATTATACATCTTTGACCACTTTTCTGCTATCTCCTGTCTCATCGTGTCGCAGTTCTTCTGTGTGGCAATATATGCAGGACATTCACTGCACACAATCCCGCAATACGATACTATTCTTTTCTCTTCCATCGCATTACTCCTTTTTATATAACCATATCATTATCAGGATTTATTTATAGTGTTTCCTGACATTTTTAAGAGGTGATTATAACAATTTACAGTAAAGATTTAACCTGCGCCTTTGATTATCTGCTCTGCGATGTCAATTCCTTTTGAGGTTACACAGTAAGCATGGGAGGGTAAACCGTCGCTTCTTCTACGCTCTCTTGTGATATAATCCTTATCACATAGATACTCAATCGCAAAGTCAAGTTCTGCATCACCATCTTTCATAGTGAGTATCAGGTCTCCCACACATGTGGCAATCTCATCTCGTTCAATAAATGGGAATGGCACAATCCTTGCGCTACTTTCATACATGAATACTAAAACCCTGGACCTTATATTCTCTCTTTTCTTAATGGTATCTTTCATATTTATACCTCTTTGATAATATTTATAACTAAAATAATTATTCTTTTCAATCTAATTTTAATTCTATTAATACAGATGTCTGTGCCTTAAAGGGGGCGAATAATGCCCCCTCTTTTTTTAACATAATTATATAAACAGAATTTACTCAAAATTTTCGGTTTTGTGACTTATGTCACAGAAAAATGATTGAGAAATGATTATATTTATTAATGAAAGGAGGAAAAGAAGGTGAAAATTTTTATTTTATTCTTAATAAGTATTTCATTCTTTGGTGTTTCATTTAATGATATAGCGTATCCAACGGAGATAGCAAATAAGAACATATATCCTTCTGTGAATGCAGTAAAGGATATGATATACCATAATGGTTGGTATTATTACTGGACACTTATTGGAAAGAACTGGTGCCTTGCTGGTTACTTCAAGCCAGGTGACTTTGGTATTAATGATAATATAAGGATTAGAACGATAGGTCAGTCAGGTTATTATCAGTATGGTTCTGCAAATATATATATATTTTTATCGGAGGTAAATTGCAAACCAGATTGCACTCCACCTGACTTCTCTAAGAAAAAATATGGACCATACAGTGGTTCAATAGGTCCTGACTATGCAGATGGTTATTTCAACTGCGACCTATATGCATATAACTGGTATATAACAAAGCGAGAGCTTGATTCACAACCAAACCATAGATTCTGGATAATATATCACCTAAGTCCAGGGAGGGAATCACCACCACCATATCCTATCAGTGATGATGCGACAGATAATAAGAACTCGCTTACATGGGACCCATCAAAACAGGATTGGTGTGCTGACATTATAAATCTAAGTGGTTCGAATGGTTACAAACCCTGTTGGACTATGCGTTGTATTGTTGAATATCCACCAAATGTCATTGAGTATACTTCCATTGGCACAGTCAAGTCGCTATTCAAATAGCAATTGTAATCTGTGCCTTAAAGGGGGCGAATAATGCCCCCTCTTTTTTAACATAATCAGATAGATGGAATTTACTCAAAATTTTCGGTTTTGTGACTTATGTCACAGAAAAATGGTTGAGAAAAGATTATATTTATTAATGAAAGGAGGATAAGAAAATGAAGATATGTATTATATTTTTACTGAGCATCTCTTTTATTGGTGTCTCATTTAGCGACATAGCATATCCAACATTAATTCCGGATAAAGAGACAACAACATATCCCGGCTACCTTCCAAATGAGAGGGATATGAAATACCATGGCATACCGTCATGGTACTGGACACTAACGTGTTCCAACTTTACAATGGCAGGTTATTTTGAACCAGAGAAATTCGGTATAAACACTATATTTAGAATTTCAAAGATTGGCTTTATTGGTTATATAACCGATGGTCCTGCATATATTTATATATTCCTTGCTGAGACAAAGAATCACCCGAATTGCACACCACCTGAATTCAAAAATAAAAAGTATGGATCTTATGATGGTCATATCAATAATTCATACCCATATTATGATGACTTGGATATATCTGGATTAAGATGGAATATAACCAAAGCTGAGATAGATACGCAGTTCAATAAAAGATTCTGGGTTCTCTATCATCTTAAATATTGGCCACCACCATATCCTGTAAGTGATGAATCAACAGCCGCTAAGAACTCATGCATATATGTTCCTGGAACAGGTTGGACCACTACCCTCAGTGGCTACTATCCCTGCTGGTGTATGCACGTGATTGTTGAGTATTTTTTAGTATCACCTGGTATTGAGAGCACATCATTTGGAGCAGTCAAGGCACTATTTAAGTAGAATAGATTTATAAGGAGGTGAAAAGATGAAAGGTTATTTAATACTTTTATTGGTAGTGATTATTTCAGGGTCTATTCTTGCGAACGATTGCTATCCAATTGAGATACCAAATAAGAGTTTCAAACAGTCAATGAATGCAACTGCTGATATGAAATACCATAATGGCTGGTATTATTACTGGACACTTAAAGGTTCGGACTGGACGCTTGCAAGTTATTTTGAACCGGAGAGGTTCAGTGTTTACACAAGCTTCAGGATTCAGACAATCGGTTTTACTGGATATGTTTCAAATGGTCCTGCAAATATCTATATATTTCTGGCAGAGGACAAGAATGGTTCTCCTTATTGCACTCCCCCTGATTTCTCAAATAGGAAATATGGACCTTATGCAGGTCATATTAATTATACTTACTGTATATATGATGACATTGATGTTTATTCTCAGAACTGGTGTATAAAAAAGAGTGAAATTGACTTACAGCCACATAAGAGATTCTGGGTTCTCTATCATCTGCCAACATCGCCGCCACCATATCCAGTGAGTGATGATGCTACTGATAGCAAGAACTCACTTACTTGGGACCCATCAAGGCAAAATTGGGTTCCTGATATTGATATTGCTATCAACAGTGGTTTTGTCTATTCACCCTGCTGGTGCATGCATATTGTAGTTGAGTATCCGCCTGCCGCTATTGAGAACACATCTCTTGGCACAGTCAAGTCGCTATTTAAGTGAATATAAATTTTAAGGAGGTGAGAGTATGAAAAGATGTTTAATATTAATTTTGGTAATGGTTATTTCTGGCTCTGTTCTTGCAAATCATTTATATCCTACTGAGATACCGAATAAGTATATATCACCATCTGTGAGTTCAGAAACTGAGATGAAGTATCATGGCAAACCGAGTTATTACTGGACAATGTGATGGACAAAAGTTGCTATTGCGGGTTATTTTGAGCCGGAAAAGTTCGGCGTCAAAGCAACCTTTATAATCAAGAAGATTGGCTTTATTGGTTATCTATCAGATGGTCCAGCAGATATTTATATCTTCATGGCTGAGAAAGATAATCATCCTAACTGCACACCACCAGAGTTTACAAATAAGAAATATGGTCCATTTAAGGGTCACATAAATAACTCATATCCGAACTATGATGACCTTGATGTATATAATTTGAAATGGATTATCACTAATAGCGAGATTAACGAACAGGTCAACAAGAGATTCTGGATTCTGTATTATATGCAACAAATGAACCCCCCATATCCTATAAGTGATGAATCTACAAATGCTAAGAACTCAATAACATGGATAAATGGAACAGGTTGGACCACTACCCTCAGTGGCTACTATCCCTGCTGGTGTATGCACGTGATTGTTGAGTATTCTTTAATATCACATGGTATTGAGAGCACATCATTTGGAGCAGTGAGGGCATTATTTAAATAGAATTAGTTTGAAAGGAGGTTTGTGAATATGAAAATAGTATTTATTCTTATTATTGGAATTACTGCCTTTGGAACTTCAATTGCTAATATTGCATTTCCTACAGAGATTCCCAATAAGAGCATTGCACCATCGTCAAACGTTACTACTAATATGTATTACCATGGAACACCGGCTTTTTACTGGACGCTTACCGGTCAGAACTGGTGTATTGCTGGTTATTTTGAACCAGCAAAATTTAATGCTAATACCAACTTCAGGATTAAGATAATTGGTTTCATGGGTTATCTTCAAAATGGTAGTGCTAAAATATATATATTCTTAGCAGAGACAGGTAGCAAGCCAGGCCATCCCGACTGCACACCACCTGAGTTTACAAAGAAAAAGTATGGACCTTATGATGGTCACATCAACAACTCATATCCTAACTATGACGACCTTGATGTTTCTGGTTTAAATTGGAATATTAAGAAGTCAGAGATTGACAGTCAATCCAATAAAAGGTTCTGGGTAATATATCATTTTCCAACATCTCCGCCACCATATCCAATAAGTGATAATTGTGGAGGTTCTAAGAACTCAATATATTATTGCCCGGGAATTGGATGGACTACAAGCATCAGTGGTTGACTGCACTGCTATTGTATGCATGTTGTTGTAGAGTATCTATCACAACCTGCAATTGAGAATACATCTCTTGGCAAAGTCAAGGCGCTGTTTGAATAATGCTGTTTTACTGTCCAATAAAAATTTGTATCAATCAATTTATTAGAGTATTAATAAATTTTTTAAATATTATAATATTTATGGTATATAAGGGATGTTTGTTATGATTAGAGTCCTATTATGTATATTGTTAATTCTCGTAGTTAGTATATCTTTACCTGAAAATATCTATACAAGTGAACTACCTGTAAACTTATTAAATCCATCTATAATCAGTGATTATGATATGAAATATCATAGTTCCCCATATTACTTCCGGACATATCCGGGTTCAAAATGGTGCATTGCCTGTTGGTTCAAACCTTCTGATTTCACTATAAATGAGAACTTTAGATTAAGAACAATCGGTCAGGTAGGTTATTTAGATAACGGTGGGGCATATATATATGTATTCCTTGCCGAAGAGAATGGTGGACCTGACTGTTCACCGCCAGATTTCTCAAAGAAGAAGTATGGTCCAAAGACATGGCATATTAATAACACATATCCAAAATACGATGACTGCAATCTAAATTCTAACAACTGGTATATAGAAATGAGCGAGATTAACGTCACACAAAATAAACGATTCTGGATTATATATTATATGACAACCACACCAGCACCGTATCCAGTTATTGATAATGACGATAATAAAAATTCTATAACATGGTATCCCTACCCCGGCTGGATTACCGAATCAAATAACTGGTGTATGCATTGTGTTGTATATAATATATCGGGTATTGAGAACTTATCAATTGGAACGGTAAAGACGCTATTCAGGTAAATATAATTATTTAAGGAGGTGAAAATATGAAGAGTTGTTTGATATTTATATTGACAATTTTTATTACAGGTTCTGTTCTTGCCTATGATTACTATCCAACAGAGATACCAAACAGGTATTTGTATCCTTCAAAGAACGCAGAGACAGATATGAAATATCATGGCACGCCATCATACTACTGGACACTTACTGGTTCAAACTTTGCCCTTGCTGGTTATTTTGAGCCATACAAATTCAATGTTATGAATAATTTCAGAATCAAGACAATAGGTTTTATGGGTTATTTAGCAGATGGTCCAGCAAATATATACATCTTTCTTGCTGAGAAAGATAAACACCCTGACTGCACACCACCTGAATTTAATAAGAAGAAGTATGGTCCAAAGGAATGGCACATAAATAACTCATATCCCAAGTATGATGATTACAATATTTACCATGATAATAACTGGTTTATAACGAAAGAAGAGATAGATGCTCAACCATATCACAGGTTCTGGGTTCTCTATCATTTGCCAGCATCTCCGCCACCATATCCTATAAGTGATGAGTCAATAAGTTATAAGAATTCAAGAACATATGTTCCAGGAACTGGTTGGTATACAAACATCTGAGGTTATGTGCCATGCTGGTGTATGCATGTTGTTGTAGAGTATCTATCACAACCTGCGATTGAGAACTCATCTTTTGGCAACGTGAAGGCGCTATTTAAGTAGTTTATTATTGATAATCAATTAAGAAGTATTTATTTTATTATTTGAATATTGTTTATGTTTGTTATATAATCATATTGGAATGGAGGTGATTGTATGAGAATTGTGATATTTGTTATATCTATTTTTGCCATAAATGGCTTTTCTATTGCTATATCATTTTTTCCAACTGAAATACCTGATAGATGTTTATATTCAGAAACACTTGCTGATTGGAATATGAAATACCATGGAACACCTACTTATTACTGGACTCTTAATGGTTCAAACTGGTCTCTTGCAAGTTACTTTGAACCGGCTAAATTTGGTATAAATGAAACCATTAAAATTAGAATGATTGGATTTATTGGATATATTCAGAATGGTTCAGCAAATATATATCTCTTCCTTTCGGAGGTAAATGGAAAGCCAGATTGCACTCCACCAGATTTCACAAAGAAGAAATATGGACCATATGATGGTTATATTAATAACTCATATCCTAATTATTCTGATATTAATATTTACACTTCGAATTGGTATATAAAGAAGGCAGAGATTGATGCACAACCTAACAAGAGATTCTGGATTATCTATCATCTAATGACATCACCACCACCATATCCATATAGTGATGATGCTACTGATAATAAGAATTCGCTTACCTGGGACCCATCAAAGAATGATTGGGTGCCTGATATTAACGAATATAAGCCCTGTTGGTGTATGCATGTTGTTGTAACAAATTATATGTCAATTGAGAGTACATCTATTGGCACAGTGAAGGAGCTGTTTAGGTAGATTTTAAGATTTATTAGAAAGGAGGTTAATATATATGAAGATATTTGTATTAATTTTAATGGTCCTGATATTTACTTCTATTGCCATTTCTTATGTTGCATATCCGACAATAATCCCGGATAGAGAATTACCACCATATCATTCTTATCTTCCCAGTGAAGCAGATATGAAATACCACGGCACACCATCATTCTACTGGACACTTACTGGTTCAAATTGGACACTTGCAAGTTGGTTCAAACCATCAGATTTCTCTGTCAACACAAACTTTAGGATTAGAAAAATTGGTGCCATGGGCTGGCAACAAGGTGGTTCTGCTAAGATATACATATTCCTTAAAGAAATTGAAGGTCGTCCTGACTGTATACCACCCGACTACTCAAAAAATAAGTATGGACCTTATGATTGGCATATCTACAATTCATATCCTAATTATGACGATGCTAATATTTATTCTCAGAACTGGTATATAAAGAAAACATAGATTGATGAACAACCCGGCAACAGATACTGGGTTCTCTATAATCTACCACCACCACCAGCGATGGTAGTTATTGATAATGGTAATTCTCAAATAAAGAATTCTTGGATGTATCTTTCATCATCAGGTTGGCAATCAATCAATCCTGATTGGCTAATGCATGTCATAGTTGAATATCCACCGAATGTGATTGAGTATACATCAATTGGAACAGTGAAGGCGCTGTTCAGATAAAGAAGTTGTTTTAGGAGGTGAAAATATGAAAGGTTATTTGATATTTATATTGGTAGTTATTATAACAGGTTCCGTTCTTGCTTATGATTGCTATCGTTCTGAGACACCCAATAAGTACATATATCCATCAATGAATGTGGTGAAGGATATGAAATATCATGGCGAACCAACATACTACTGGACACTTACAGGTAGCAATTGGTGTTTGGCTGGTTACTTTGAGCCATATAAATTTGGTGTTACTTCAAATGCATTCAGGTTGTATAATATTGGATTTATTGGATATATTCAGAATGGTTCAGCAAATATATATCTTTTTCTTTCAGAGGTAAATGGAAAGCCAGATTGCACTCCACCAGATTTCTCAAAGAAGAAGTATGGACCTTATAATGGACACATTAACAACTCATACCCAAACTATGACGACCTTGACTTATATGGGCAGAACTGGGTTATAAATAAATCAGAGATTGATGCTCAGGTCAACAAGAGATTCTGGATTCTCTATCACCTGCCAACATCGCCACCACCATATCCTATAAGCGATGAATCAACAAATGAAAAGAACTCACGCTTAATCAAGCTGGAACTGGCTGGATTAATTTCTGGAGTGGCTACTACCCCTGCTGGTGTATGCATGTTGTTGTTGAGTATCCACCAAACATTATTGAGAACACATCTTTTGGCACAGTGAAGGCGCTGTTTAGGTAGAGATTTAGGATATTTAGATGAATTGTAAAGATTACTATTATTATCAAATTAATGATAAATAATTATTTTTGTGTTATAATTCTTATAAAGAAGGCGGGTTTATGAAGATTAAGTTATTAGTTTTGTTAATTGTCACTGTCTTTGGAACATCAGTTGTAAATGGTGCATTTCCAATAAAAATAACAGATGATATATCACCCCCATATCTTCATTGTCCCTCTGATGACGTTGATATGAAATACCATTATTACCCCTCTTACTACTGGACACTTTCTGGCTCTGACTGGACACTCGCTGGTTATTTTGAACCATACAAGTTTAATGTTTATAATAATTTCAGGATTAAAAAGATTGGATTTGTTGGTTATTTTTCAAATGGTTCTGCGGCAATATATATCTTCCTTGCAGAGACAGGTGGCCATCCAGATTGCACACCACCTGATTTCTCAAATAAGAAGTTCGGTCCAAAATATTGGCACATCAATAAATCTTATCCATTCTATGATGATTGTAATCTTTATTCCAGTAACTGGTATATCAAGAGAAGCGAGATTGATGCTCAACCCAATAAGAGGTTCTGGATTCTATACTACCTGTCAACATCACCACCACCATATCCAGTCAGTGATAATGCTAAAGATAATAAAAATGCACTTACATGGGACCCAACAAGACAGGACTGGGTTCCTGACATAAGTGGTTATAAGCCCTGCTGGTGTATGCATGTAGTAATAGAGTATCCACCAACCACAGTTGACAATACATCTGTAGGCACTATAAAGACAATATTCAAGTAATAGTTTGATTGATTTATTAAGAAAGGGAGGTTATATATGCCCCCTCTTTTTGTTATATTCTATGACCACATTTTTAATATAATAATTACTGATATTGATGATTGTATATGAACTGTAAGTTGCTTTTCTTGATTACTATTTTATCTGTCAGTTTGGGTATCTCTCTTAAATATACAGAGGAAGAGGAATGGTTCAACAAGGGCTGTGACCTTTTATCTTCCGGTGATTATAAAGGTGCGATAGATTGTTATGACCACGCCCTTGAAATTACCCCGGATATGGTTGACGCCTGGTATAACGAGGGTGTCTGCTATAAGAAACTTGGCGACTTTCAGAATGCACTTGTTTGCTATGATAAGGCGCTCTCTCTTAACCCGAATTATATGTCCGCCCTTCAGGCAGAGTCGGTTCTCTTTTACGACCAGAAGGAATATGAGAAAACAATTGAGTGCTGTGACAGAATCCTGGCTCTTGACAGCGCGAATCTTGATGCACTGAATCGTAAAGGGAGTTCATTTTATTATCTCGGTGACTATGAGAAGGCACTTGATTTATCTGATACAGCCCTGAAGATTGACCCGAAATCAAGGGATGCGTGGTTCAACAAAGGCAATGTCCTATTCAAGCAGAAGGATTATGGGAAGGCGGTAGAGTGTTATGATAAGGCACTTGAGGTTGACCCTGCGTTTGCCTCTGCCTGGTTCAACAAGGGCGTCTGTCTGAAGGCGCTGTTCAGGTTTGATGAGGCGAGAGTGTGCTTTGATAAGGCGGAGAATTTGAAGAACAGTAAATTCACCTGGTAGTTTGTTATCAAGATATACAATATCTCTTTTAATTTGCCATAAAATTCCATAAAATACTGATTTTCAAATATTCTGAACTATAATCTCAAATATTTGAATTATCTCATTACTTTACATTTAACCATACTCTTTCAGGTATCTTATCCTTCAATCCATTTTCTGTCATAATCTCTATATATTTAATATACTCTGCCTTCGCCTCCTTTTTATTTCCACTCTTCCATAAGGCATCTCCAAGGTTTAGATGTGCAACCGCTCTATCAGGAGAGAGCGAAACAACAGCATTCAGAACATCTATCGCCTTATTTATCTTTCCTTCCTGCTCAAGAAAAAAGCCATAGTCATTTATCGCCTCTATGAACTCATCAAAGTCCATATATTTGTTATACTCACTTGATATATACTCACCCTTTGATTTAAAGTTCATATACCAGTTGCTTCCGATAGTCAACTCAAATGTCTTGAATGCATCTTCATAATACTCACAGGCATTCTCAATATTGCCATCCTTATATGCTGATATAGCGAAATTGTGAGCGGACCTTAGAAATTTGCACGTCATCTCATAATCATTGTAATAATGCCCCGGATAAAAGATGGACATCAGTTTATCACCCGCCTCTGAAATTTTGCCATCTTCAAGCAAAGCATTCACTTCCTCTAATGCCCTTGCTGAAGGGTCATCTTCCCACACTTTTATCAATGTTAGTTTTGCACTGTCTTTATTCCACTGATACTTGGCGCCATAATAGTAGGCACTGAACGGCATCTGCGAAGTTATATAAATAAGACCATCACTTTCGTTGTAATATACATCTGACTTTGGTGGATTGTAATATCCTGTGAACTTAATTAAACCAAGGTCGTATAAATTCCATTCGCTCTCACCTTTACCACCCTTTTCTCCTATAAGATAGATATATATATTGCCATTCTCATCTTCATAAGGCAGTATGAATAATGCATCAATTCCATTTGGAAGTAGATTGGTGGGTAGAGATTGAACATCCCTTCTATACGCCTCTCCAACATCATTGACATAATATGATATAAGCTTATCTGATAGTTCTTTATAAGCGAGGATATTGGTGATAAGCAGTGGGATAATCAAGAAAATTAAATTTCTAATCATAGGTCCTCCTTTTTGGAATTAAAAATTTCAGTGAGAATACTATAAGTTAATCCCCACCAGCATACTCTTGCCCTATCAAATCCAAGTGCCTTCATAAATCTTGTAATTATGATAAGCCCCGTGACGATTATATCTGCCCTTTCCGGCTCAAATGCCATTATTCTCTTTACCTCATCCTGGCTCATCATCGCCAATGAGACAGCCATCTCCTCAATCTCTTGAGCACCAACTGATATACCATGAATAAGTCGTCTCTCGTATTTCTTAAGTCCGAGTAGTAGCGTTGCCCCTGCTACAGCGCTCCCACCAACTAGTACCAGTTCACCCTCTATCTTGTTGTAACCTGCTTTCTTTATGCCATCAGCGATGATACCTTCTATTCTCTCTATATCGTATCCACCACCTTTTTTGACCATGCTCTCTTTCAACATGAGACAGCCAACAGGAATTGATATGCTTCCTTCAATGTGGGAACTGGCACCCCATGAGACCTGGCTTGAGTATGCACCAACATCAAGGACTGTGAAAGAACCTGTTATATCCAAACTGCTCGCTACTGATAGAAACGACAGGCGCGCCTCCTCATCTTCACCTATTACCTCAACCCTTATGCCTGTCTTACCATATATCTCATCAATCGTAATCTGGCTGTTTTTCGCCCTCCTGAGGGCGCTGGTTCCCACACACCTGATGGCACGCACCCTGTTATCATCTATTGCTCTTCTGTATTCTGCCAGAACATCAAAAACTCTTTCTATTGCAACCTTAGATATTTCACCTGTCTCCATTACTCCTTCGCCAAGCCGTGTTGTCTTTATATCTTCATATATGATGTCAACAAGTCCGTCCGACCTTCTGCCAATCAGTATAAGTGCTGTATTTGAGCCAAGGTCGATTGCACATGCTATCAGTTTGGATTTATTGCCTTTCTCCATATAAAAATCACTATTGTAATTCTAATATTAAAATGTTTTATTTATATAAAATTAGTCGTCTATAGATGGAGGTGATAGACGTATTTATGAATAAGATTATCCTTATTATTTTTCTGTTCTCTATTTCTATAAATATATGGTCAATGACAGATATAGGTCTTTCTGGAACTTCTGAAGTTCTCATAAGCGATGGCTCGCCACTATATCCTGCCTTCAACCCCGATGGTAAGAGCATTGCGTGTTCAATAAAGAAGGGTGCTGACTATGATATCTATATTGTGGATATTATATCCGGTAATCAGTCGCCATTGATAACGGGTAAGGGCAATCAGTTATATCCTGCGTTTTATCCAAGTGACACCACAAAACTGGCATACTGCTCTGATGAGGGCGGTCGGCTTGCGCTCTATATCTACGACGAAAAGACAGGTAAGAGTGTGAAGATAGCGGGAAGTGCAGATTATGACATCAGGTATCCTGAGGTCTCGCCATTACAATGGGAGTGGTGGGGAGGATATGATGATGAGGAGGATAAGGTTGCACCCGAGAATCCATACTACAATATCTTATATTTTGCTGACTATGGTTCTAAGAAGGAGATGTATTGGGCTCATGACTGGGGTGGAAAGCCAGTTATCCAGAAGACAGACGGTTCAACAAGATATATAAGATGGACTATGGGAAAAGATTTATATGATTATTGGAGTGGTGCAAATTTTGGAATTATTGCAGTTATGGATGAGACAGATGAGGCGGTATCCCATACACTTGAATTAGAACCAGATGGAGGGTCTCCAAATAAGATTGAGAATGAAAATGTCTATTTCTATTCACCATCAGCAAATTACACTCAGTTTCTTATAACAAGACCCGATGGTTCACTTATTCTAAGAGATATGTTTTCCGATAAAGAGGTGATGATTGATAAAATAGATACAATCAGTCCCCCTGCAATATCTTCAGATGGAAGAACCATTGCTTTTGTGAAAAATGGCTCTCTTTATATTCAGAAGGTTGAGAATTCACTTTCATACATAAGAAACCTGTGGCAACTTGAGGATGATATTACTATGCCACAGATTGATAAACTTATATCAAATAAGTTTGTCGTAACAGGGACAACATATCCTAATATCGTTGATTCTTATTATACATATCCAAGTTATGAAACACCTGAAGGACCTTTCTTTATAACATCTGATTCTGTTCTATATCTCTTTTATCTCTACTATGACTATCTATTAAGGTCAGTTGAATATGAGAAGATGATACCTCTTGTAAAGGAGATGGTTCAGAAGGGTGCTTTGGTAAGCCAGAGTGAACTTGATAGTGCCAGCGGTGAGACCAGAGAGTATATTGAGTTCACGAGGGACTATTTTATAGTTGCCCGGGGTCTTATTGACCCATCAATAAGAAGTGGAACATATGCAGATAGGGTGAGAAAAGAGTGGGAGAATATTGATGCTACTAATGGTTCATCTGATATGTTTTCTGACATTGACTATACAATGTTTACTGTGAGGGGTCACTATACAATGTCACCTGAGTTTGAGAACTACTTCAAGTGCGTGATGTGGTTTTCACAGGGGCTTTTTTCTTTGAATAACCATGAGAAAGATAAAGGTAATGCCATATTGACATTGTTTCTGACGAGGTTGATAAATGATGAGAACATGGTAGGTCTTATAGACAGATTCTATAGCACTATTGGTTTATTTGTGGGTGAACCAGAGTCAGTAAATTACAAACAGGTGTCTGAGATAATGGAGAAAATATATGGCAAGATGCCATCATATAGTGCCTTATGTGATAGTTCAAAACTTGATAAGTTCTTCTCGGAGGTATCAAAGCTTCCACCACCAAAGATTGTGCCCCAGCAGGGCTATGCATTTGCCCTCCTTCCACAGGTATTCACACCGGATGCTTATATACTTCAGAAACTGGTATATCCATATGTCGGAACGGATGCTGAGCCAAGGGGGCTTCCCAAAGGTCTTGACCTCTTTGCATCGCTTGGTGATAAAGAGGCGGAGAGGTTGCTTAAGGAGTTCTTTGGTGAGAGTAGGTATGCCAAATATGATAATGCATTGGAAGAGGTAAGGTCAGAGTTTGTTAAGTATGGGGTTGAATACTGGAAGACGAACATATCTAATGGCTGGGTGAATATGCTGACAGAACTTCTCGGTGAGAAGGGGAGCCAGTATCCAGAGTTTATGAGGAACATTGCCTGGCAGGACAAGAGTTTGATGACAGCTCTATCATCATGGACATGCCTGAGGCATGCGAATGTCCTGTATGGTAAAGGAACCGGTGCCTATGGTTCTGGTGGTGGACCAATGGAGGTGCCAATACCCGAAAAGCCGAGGGGCTATGTTGAGCCAGGTGATTCCTTCTATGACAGTTTAATTTCTCTACTCAAAGACACAAGGTCTCGGCTTGAGAAGAATGGTCTCTGGACTGACTATACAGGAGGATATTCATATATTGATGAAACCACAGGAGAATATAGGTATGAGGAAGGTGCTTATTTTGATGTTATGCTTAAGGTTTTAAAGCGACTCTCAGATATATCAAAGAAGGAACTAACAGGAGTAATTCTCTCTGAAAAGGATTATGATTATATAAATTCCTATGGCGGAAAACTCTGGGAAATTACATCTATATATCAATGTGCGATTGGAGATAAAATTTCTGAAGAGTTTGTCGGTGATGAAGGAGGAGGTGGGAATATATCGGGGTATCAGCAGGCGCTTATTGCAGATGTCGTCTTCTTTGTTGATATCAGTGGCAATATGTCAGTTCTTCATGAGGCAATTGGGCCTGCCCATCAGATAATATGCCTTCATCCTACTGACCTCGGTATGGGTATGTCCCATGGTGGCGTCTTCTCATACTATGAGTTTGAAGTTGAGGGGAAGCGTCTCAATGATGATGACTGGAAGGGTATGATATTAGGTGAGGGCGCTTCTGATGACTGGGCTCTAATTAATCAACTAAGAGATAAATATGGTGAAGAATATGTAGAGGAGTATAATAAGAAACTGTCAGAGACATTTGAGAAGACGAAGATGCCTGAAATGCCCGGCTGGGTAACATCGTTCTATGAGCCGAATGTATATACAGTTGTAGCTTCCGCTCTGAGGTTCTGGAGCGATGTATATGAAGATGGTGGTAAGGTGATTGGCACATTAAATAAAGGCGATAAGGTTGTCTGGCTCGGGCAGGAGAAGATAGCAGGCAGTGAGAAACAGCCAGATGCGAAATTCAGGTGGCTTTTAGTAGAGACAGGTGATGGCAGGAAGGGCTGGGTCGCCCAGTATGGTCTTGTAGGAAAGCCGGTGCCTGTGAAGGAGGTGTATCTGAGGTAGAGTGCTACCTATCGCACAAGTGAAATATATTGGTTTGAAAATATTTTATTTCATAAAATTTAAATTTTAATATATGTTATAATTTATAGAAGGTGAAATATATGGCAGATGCGAAGAGCTCAGTAGAATTATACCGTCAATTAAAGGAAGCAATTGGTGAGAAAAGTGCTGATGCGATAGTTGTATTTCTTGACCACTTTCTTCGTGAGGAGGGGGTCACCAAAACAGACATAAATGAGTTAAAGATAGAGATGGATAAATTCAAGACAGAGTTTTATAAAGAAATTGCAAAGACAAAGATAAGTTTGATAAAGTGGATGGTAGGTCTTATGTTAGGTCTTCTGGTATCCCTCACCACAATCATGATTGCACTATTTTCATTTATGAGATAACTTGTAATGGCATTATCTTCTTTTATTTCAGTATCCTACCTTTTAATTTCTCAAGGACACTATAATCGGATGATATATCACCGAGAACTATATGTGGCTTGACCTTTGGACCATGGAAGTCAGAGCCAGCAGTCGTAACAAGGTTGTATCTCCTTGCGAGTGAGAGAAAGCCCACCACCTGCTCACCATTATGATAACTTGAGAACGCCTCAATACCGCAGAGACCTGCGTCAACCATCGCCTTTATATCACCCTTCGTGTCATCTGTGTCATACTTCTCACCGGGATGACCGAGAACAGGCGCTCCATCGATTGATAGAATGAGTTTTATCGCATCAACAGTTGAAATTCTCTCAACTGGATAGTATGCGACCTTGCCTTCTTGAAGGAAATCCTTATCAAAGTAGTAGTATGGCGCTTTCGAGCGCGCTCCACCTTTGCGGTATGGCAGAAGGCGTTCATCATTGTCATTAGCAGGGTTGTTGAGTATCGCCATTGCGAATATTGGTCCAACAGGTGTCTTGCCCTCTGCGTATCTCTCAACGTCGCGGTCTGAGAAGACAAAGCCGAGCTGGCGGAGTTTGAGCATTCTGCCCGCTGCCTGCTTTCTTCTCGCCTCTTTCAGTTTTTCTATCACATCAAGCAGGTGTGGGTGGAATGGGTCCATAAAGTAGCCAAGCATGTGAACGGTTATATCTCTTAAATGGGTAGTGGTCAGTTCAACACCTGTAATTACCTCAACTTTTGGGTCATCTGGCAGATGGTGATATGCCTCTGTTGTATCGTGGTCAGCGATTGAGATTGCTGAGAGACCTGCATTTTTGGCAAGGTCTATCAGTTCATCTGGTGGTATCTGACCATCAGCGGAGTAGATTGAGTGGAGATGCATGTCTATCTTCATAGGTAATCTGAATATAATAATAGATTGAGTTTGTTAAATAAAGGAATAAGTAGATGAGAATTATATTTGTTCTCTTAATATTTAATCATCATAAAAATATATGAAGGAATTTACTCAAAATTTTTAGGTTTGTGACATATGTCACAGAAATATATATGAAAAAAAGATAAATTATAATAAAGAAAGGAGAGGAAATATGAAGGTTATATTAATTGTAGTTATGTTTATCTCACCTTTTATAATTTTTACAGAAGGTGCCCATGAGGAATGGGTAGCACAATATGATGGACCAAATAGCTACTGGGATGAATCTAATGGAGTAGCATATGATATAGAAGGTAATGCTTATGTTACAGGAATGTCAGAGGGATACAATACAATAAAATATGATAGAAATGGAAACATTGTTTGGGGAGTAACAGATTCAATTGGAGCACGAGATATTGAGGTTGATAACGAGGGTTATGTATATATTACTGGGATAGGTGGAACTCAAGAAACTTATGTGGATTATTATACAATAAAATATGACAGTGATGGGAAAAAGATATGGTCAGCAAGATACAATGGCCCTGGAAACTTTTACGACAGAGCCAATGACCTATCAATTGACAAAGATGGCAATGTATATGTCACTGGTGATTCAGATGGATTCTATGCTGATAATGCAGATTACTGCACAATAAAGTATGATAGCAATGGAAAAGAGCAGTGGGTAGCAAGATATGATAGTCCCTATAAAGATGATGACCTTTCTTGGGATATTGTCGTTGATACTTTTGGAAATTCTTATGTTACAGGATATTCTTATGTAAGAAGTGGAACAATCGATTATTGCACGATAAAATATGATACCAATGGAAATCAAAAGTGGGTAGCCAGATATAATGGTCAAAAAAATAAAGTTAATACACCATATGATATTGCTATTGATAATAATGGTTATGTTTATGTGACAGGAGAATGTGATTCAAATTGCGATGACCAGGGTGATTACTGCACAATTAAATATGATAGTAATGGTAACCAGTTATGGGTAGCAAAGTATGATGGTTTAACAAATAAAAGGGACACAGCTTATTCAATAGATGTTGACCAGGAGGGTAATGTATATGTCACAGGTAATTCTTGCGGAACAGGACCCTATGGTGATATATGCACTATTAAATATGACAAAGATGGTAATGAAATGTGGGTGGTAAGAATCGATGATGGAAATGGTATTGATTTAACTTTTCGTGATGGTTTCATCTATGTTGGAGGTAACAAGGGTTTTAGTTCTGATGCTGACTTCATCACTATAAAATATAATACTGATGGAAAACAACTATGGATGATAACCTACGATGTTGAAGGAAGTTATGGTGAGGGTATATGTGACTTAGATGTAGATGATAAGGGGTTTGTATATGTAACAGGAACTTCATGGGTTGGTCCTTCATATACCGATTATGATTACTTAACAATCAAATACAGTCAGACATCTACAGGAATTGAACTAGCATACTTCAATGCGAAACCAAAAGATAATGGCATTCTTCTGAATTGGACAATAACGGGTGAGGATGATAACTTTGCTGGTTTCAACCTTTATAGACAGGAAGTCCCATCATTGAGTAATAATCCAGTTAGTAGTAATGTTACACCTGATATAATCTCATGGGAGAAGGTGAATACTGAGCCGATAACCGGTCATAATCCCTATCAATATACAGATAATTATGTAAGTGAAGGGAAGACATACGAATATCGCCTGGAGGCGGTGTATAAGAAAAGTTGGGGAGAGTTCTCTGAGACCATCGGGACAACGAAGACAACTTACAGTGGAGAGAAAGAGAGCTTCAGTATTGTCTCAGTATATCCTAATCCTGCATCAGATATAGTCCATTGTGTTATGAATATTCCATATTCAGGTCAGGTAAGAGTTGAGATATATGATATAAGCGGTCGCAGAGTTAGTGAGAATTCATTTTTTGCATATAATGAAGGTGAGACAGAAGGGAATGTTGATGTAAGCAAGTTAATAAATGGTGTTTATGAGATTAAGGCATTTCTTGATAATGAATGTGCGCGCACCCGTATGGTTATAACAAGATAAAAAAACCAATTAAACCAAATTACTTGAACAATGCCTTTATGCAGCCAATTGACCCCGGCTCAATATCTGTATTCGTTGTTGTTTCCTCAATGAAGTCATCACAATATGCTGGACAACCACACATTGCAGAACCAGAGATACCACCACAGGAACCAGTGAGTTTGTAAAAACTATCTTCGTAATTGAGAATGTAGTCATCAAATATCGCCTTAATATTTACTGGGTCAAAGCCCTTTGCAACAATACTTATTGACGATATAGGTTCAAAAATCTCTCTACTAGTAATTGATTTTACACTATATCCACCATTATTGATTTGAAGTATATATATTCCAATGAAGTATTGGGGTATAGGATAACTATTATTAACAACATAATCTGCCATGTATCCTGATGTCTGAGATAGTCGTGTGATTACACTAATTCCACCGGCTTGAACATCTCCTGGCTTAATATAAACCTCTCTAAGAGATACCATCATATCGGGCTCATTCGCCCCACCTGTTGCCATATAAAAAGCAGTTTGGAATAAATTAAGCCATAGGTCTTTATCTTTTTGTGTAATAACTGTAAACTGCCCATAATGCGCCAGTTGTATTTTATCCCAATTTGGCGAGACATCAAGGTCATCATCAACATTGTAACTGTTAAAGTCATCCTGCCAGAGAATGCCTGAGAAGGATAGAACAGGTATTAATATAACTATCCATAAGACCTTCATACAATCACCCCCTTGAATGAACGTCTATATATATTATACATAAAATTTTAGTCAAAGTCAATATACTTATAAATCAACAATTGTTATATAATCTATATGTGAGAGTGATTGAATTCATGCTTATTTTTATATCACTTATTTCAATCTCATGCGCCCCGCAGGATATTGAGAGGTTGTTCAGACAGGAGATTAAGTCCGGTATTATGATTGAGGCAGTGATTGACGAAGATGTGCCGGTAAATGGCGAGGTTGTCGTCTGCAAGGCAGGCGAGAGACAGCAGATTATCAGGGAGGGTTATACTGGTGCGAATATCACGCTTCCACCCGGGAATTATGATGTAAAGGTGAAGGCAAGAGGCGATGAAATATGGATTACAGGTATTGAGGTCAAAGAGGATGAGATAGCATATCGCAAGGTTCAGTTCCCCAACGCACAGATAATGGTTCAACTTATGGATGGCGAGAATCACCTTGATGCTTCGGTCATTGTCTATAATTTTGATAATCCTGAGGTCATCCTATCAGACACATGGACGGAGGAGGTGATTGATTTGCCACCAGGCAAGTATTTCACAGAGGTTGAACTTGCCGGCAAAAAGGGCATCATAGAGAATATCACACTGAAGGATGGCGACAGGAAGACATATAAAATAACAGTTGATAAGTTAAAACCGATAGTAAAAGAAAAAGAAGAATGAAAATACCCTATCTCTCGTTCTCATCTTTAGTACTAATTGTTTTGGTAAATCTGATTTTCTGGGTCATCATATACCCTTCTGAGTTTAAGGGAGATATTTCAGAAGAAAAGGACAATGTTAATCAAGGTGAACCAGAGGTTATAAGATTTGCCTTTGTGGGTGACATCTGCCCTGCGAAACTTGGAGAGCCGGATGAGAATCTCGCGGAAAAATATCTTGAGGTAGCGAGTATAATCAGAAGTGCTGATGTATCTGTTGGAAATCTTGAGTGTGCTATCACAGGTGAGGGTCTTGAAGCGGTGAATAAGGGTGAGTATGGAGGTGGATTATACTACCGGTGCTCACCTGAGTATTCAATCCTTATAAGAGATTATGGCTTTGATGTCATGTCCCTTGCAAATAACCACACAATGGACTTTGGATGGGAGGGATTAATTCAGACGAAAGAATCACTGAATTCTCTTGGTATAAAATATGTCGGTGCTGGTGATAATTTAGATGTGGCGCTTGAACCATTGGTACTTAATGTCAAAGGCATTAGGATTGCGTTCATTGCTATTGATGATGTTGAGCCATCGTCATTCTATACCAAAGAGAAGAGACCCGGTGTTGCCCATTTTGATTATGAGGTATTAGGGCAGATAATTGAAAATACAAGAAAAGGGGTTGACATTCTCATCTGCACTGTCCACTGGGGGATTGAGGATGTTGCAAAGCCACTTACAAGGCAGAGATACATAGTAAGTAAATTGTCAGAGTGGAAGGTGGACATTATCATTGGTTCTCATCCTCATATATTGGGTCCAGTGGAGATGAAAGGTGATTGTCTGATTGCATACAGTATGGGCAATTTTCTATTTGACAGCAATTATGATTACAGGAACAGGTCAGCGATTCTGATTATGGATTGGTCAAAGGGTTAGGGGATTCTGAATTATGAACTTGTTCCAGTTATTGTGGAAGAGGGATTTCCTATATTTATATAATAAATATATAATTAATTTTATTAATAAAATTAAGATTATATCTAGTTTAAATAAATTAAAGATAGAAAATATTTTATGGAAAAATAAATGAGAATATTGGTGAATCAGTATTTTTATAATGATTAATTATATATTCATTAATTTCTTTTATATTCTCTTCGGTTCTTATATTCATTAATTTCTTTTTAAGATTTTCATTTTGCAATTTTTCCGTAAATTTTTCAAAATGTATAATTGTAAAACCAATTATTCTCTTTTCATTTATATCAACATGAGCAACTATATCTTCATCTAGATCAAAAGATATAGTATTTTCATTTGTTGGATTATTGCCAATATATGCTATATCCATATCTTTATCAATATCAATTAATGGTTTTCTTCTTTGTTTTATTTTCATTTCCATATCTCAATTGCACCTTTTCTCTCTATTTCCTTTATATTATACCATTGTTGCAACAAAAAATTCACCATATTTTTCTTTAACTACAACAACAATATATATTTTATTTACTTTTAATAATTTGATTTTATCATTTTCAATTTCCTTAAAGTAATACCATACTTTTGAATTTTTATCTTTGTCTCTCCAAATTGATATTGGATTTTTTATTACATCCCTTGCCGTTTCTTTCGATAAAATTACCAAATCAGGATGACCTTTAGACACATGTTTAACTGTATTAAGACTTAATTTTATTTTGTGTCCAATAGGACTTGTCTCTTCCCATAAAATCTTTATTCTCCTTTTATCATTTTGTAAGTTTTCTTATTTTACATCATATATCATTTATAATTCAAATAATTTTAATTATAATCAAAACCATGAGAAAAACTGTATTCATTCTATGTCTTTTATTTTTTAGCAGTATTTTGCATGCTGAGATTAGAATCGGCGTATGCCCTATCAATGTTTATTCACCTGAATTCAAGGGCAATCCTACTCTTGTGCTTGAGAGAGGTCTTTCAACGCTTGGTGTGAAGATTGTCGGCGAAGATGTCATATCAAAGGTGATGGCATCGCTCTGGCTCCTTCCCGGCGAGGAGGAGGAAGCAAAGCATGCAAAGAATATCTGTGGTATTGTATATGCTGACCTGCTTGTTGTTGGCAGGTTCGCTGAGATAGGCGACGAATGGACATGGGGGCTTAAATTACTCGCTGGTAACGATGGCAGTGTCCTCTGGGAGGGATACCTGACATCAGATGAGAACAGCGCTCCAACTAAGTTTATTGAGGTGATTGGTAATAACCTCAGCGAACGCCTTGAACCGCCATCAAAGGCAGTAGCAATTGACCCATCGGAGTTAGCAAAGTATCTATCACAGTCAGGCGGGATTTCTACAAACCCACCAGGAAGCGAACCGGAGATATCAATAATGCCAACGGCTATTGAGGGTGATGTCAATATTTCAATACTTAATGAGAGATTGAGTAAATCAGCAAGCGGGCTATTAAAGGTTTTAAAGGATGCATTTGTTTCAGCACCCGTAGTCATTGTGCTGGATGTGGCAGGCGGCAAGATAACAAACGCAGGTATTGAGGGCGGGGGTTATATAGCGGGTCTTTCCGAGTGGGCGTCGCGAATAAATCTCAAAGGTGTGGGAGGCAATAGTTTTAAGGTCTATATGACAGTCGGTTATATGAGGTAGATTATTTATAAAATATGAAGATTAATATCTTTTATGAATATAAGTAAAAAAATTATATAATATTATATATAATATTAAATATAGAAGATAGGTTACAGTATGAAATTAAAACTGTTATTGTGTATGTCGCTGATAATTCTTATTGCTCTCTCCTGTAAGGCGCCAAAGGAGGTGGTTGTTGCTCCATTGCCTGCAGAGGTTGTTGTGAAAACTGATGCATACACTCTCACTCAGCCGGGTGGTTGGAGATTAGAGTATGGCACGGGTGAGTGGGATGTATATCTTGAGTCGCCGGGTAGGATAATGAATGTGATTATCTCTGAGATTCCCCACCTTGGAGTTAATATGAGCGATATCTTAAAAATGGACGAGAAATTCATGACAGGTGATAATTATGAGGTTGTTGATAAACCAACCGGGGTGTTATATAAGGATGTTGAAAGCGGTTGTGTAAAATATGTCTGTCATAAACCAGAGTTGGAGGGAAGATACACAGAATCCCATTATTTCTATAAAGATGGTTTATTCATAAATGTTGTAATATCTTACGATAGTGAGACAGATAAGGCACCGGATGATGTAAGCGTATTTTTCGGAAGCTTTACACCGTTTCCACAGTAGATTTATTCTATAAGATAAGTTAAAGATAATATTTACTTGATTTATTCATATTATGAATGTATAATTTGCGATTATGAAAGCGATAGTTGAAATAAGTGGCTCACAGCATGTAGTTGAAGTCGGTCAGGAGATAGTAATCAACAGGGTGAAGGTTCCTATAGGTGAGGATATCGTCTGTGATAAGGTGCTTGGCATTATCAACGATGATACTAAGGTAGGAACCCCTGTTGTTGATGGCGCAAAGGTTATTTTTGAGGTTTCCGAGCACCTGAGGGGTCCAAAACTGATTGCATTCAAGTTCAGAAAAAGGAAGGACTATCAAAGAAAGAAGGGACACAGGCAGGACCTCACAAGATTGAAGGTAAAGAATATTGAGGTAAAGAGTTCAAAGAAGTGATATAATAAAAGGAATTGAGGTGGTAGAATATGGCACATAAGAAGTCAGGTGGTTCAACAAGGAATGGAAGGGATTCTGCTGGAAGGCGTCTTGGAGTGAAGCGTTCAAGCGGGCAGTTTGTCAAAGGTGGCACTATAATTGTGAGACAGCGTGGTCGCAAGTTCAAGCCAGGCAGATATGTTGGTATTGGTGCTGACGATACACTATTTGCAAAGGTTTCTGGTTATGTCATCTTCTCAGGTGGCAACGGCAAGAGGATTGTAGATATTAAACCAGCAGAACAATAGTTGTCGCAGTCTTTTCATCCAGATTTTCAATTTTTCAGTCAGTTTTTGTAATGTGTTTTACCAGAAGGTGAAGAATGGCATTTATTGATGAACTGAATATTACTGTCAGGGGGGGAGATGGCGGAAAGGGTGCTGTCAGTTTCAGGCGGGAGAAGTTCATTGCAAGGGGAGGACCCGATGGTGGAGACGGTGGCAAAGGGGGTGATATCTATATTGAAACAAAGGGCGGTCTATCAACCTTACTTCACCTTAAAGGAAGAAACATTTTTGAAGCCCAGAAAGGCAAGGATGGCAGACCAAAGAAGATGACAGGGGCAAATGGAAAAGACACAGTAATATATGCGCCTCGTGGAACGATTATAAGGCGAAAGAAGGGCGGAAGGATTCTTGCAGAACTGATGGAATTTGGAGATAGATTTCTCCTTGCAAAGGGTGGTAAGGGTGGAAGGGGGAATGCTAGGTTCGCTACGCCAACGATGCGAGCGCCAAAATTTGCCGAAGAAGGGGGAAGGGGGCAGACAAAAGAGTATTATCTTGAACTTCGCCTTATTGCTGATGTCGGGCTTGTCGGTCTTCCTAATGCGGGCAAATCCACTCTTCTTTCTGTTCTTACAAGGGCTACACCAAAGATTGCGCCATATCCTTTTACCACAATCTCACCAAATCTTGGTGTTGTATGGGTTGATGGTATTGAGCACTTTATAATTGCTGACCTTCCGGGTCTCATTGAGGATGCACATAAAGGAGTGGGGCTTGGTGAGAGGTTCTTAAAGCACATAACAAGGTCGGGCTTAATCTGTCTGGTTATTGATATATCACCGCCAGAGGGAGGTGTTGCTCCTGTCAGGGCGATTGAGATATTGCTTGAAGAACTTGATAATTACAGTCAGGGTCTTTCAAATAATGCTAAGATAATAATTGCTACAAAGATGGACCTTCCCGGTGCTTGCGAGAACTTGAAGATATTGAAGGAAGATAGAATAAGAGAGGAATTGGAGATTGTTGCAGTTAGTGGTCTAACCAAGGAGGGGGTTGCTAATCTTAAGAATAAGATGTATAATTACATTAAGGAGATAAATGAGCGGTCAAAAGATACAGGGATTTAACACAGAGATTGCGATTGGCTCACACAGATTTCATATTCAGACGGAACTTGTGAGTGGAAGGATAGTTACGCTTATTTTTGAGAATGGTGCGGTGGTTGGTGGGAAAAAAACTGAGTTGGTCGGTGAGGGAGTAAGTAAAAATGAAGAAACAGCGGAGATTCTTAAAACTGCTATGATGGAACAACACAAGTTGATGGTAGAGAATATAAAGAACAGTATGAAGCCAGCTGGTGAAGAGATAAGTGAGGAGGAGAAGATTCAGAAGGACAAGTACCTCATAAAGAAATTTCTTGAGGATTGGGCTGAGGAGTAGGGGAATATATATTATCAGTTTATAATTTTTATATAGGGGTTTGATTTATCAAACCTATTTTTTCTTTTATCTACACGAATAATACTATTTATATTATAATCTCTAAAATTTACTTACGAGGTGGATATTGTGCATGGTGTATTAAAACTTCTCCCTTATGCACTGGCTGTAAATCTGATTCTGGGCACTCTTGCCTATTGGAAAAAACTTGTCTCCGTCAGTGGCTATATTATTGGTCTCATCATCGGTATTGTCATATTTGCCTATGGTGGTGTAGGTGCTTATGTGATTCTATGCACATTCTTTGCACTCGGGCTCTGGTTTTCTCGCGTTGGTTATGATGAAAAAGTTGCACTTGGAACTCACCAGGAGGGCTTCGGAAAGAGAAGTGGAAGAAATGCATTTACGAATTGCGTCGTAGGATTCACTGCTTCACTTGCAATAGGTCTTGGAGTCAGAATTAACCCTGCTAATATAATCTTTGCTTCTGCATTCGCAACTGCCCTTGCGGATACAACATCAAATGAACTCGGTCAGATATATGGCAAGCGTCCGTTTATGCCGATAACATTTAAGAAAACATCTGTTGGCACAGAGGGTGCTATCTCCATTGAGGGGACGCTTCTCGGTATTGCCTCAGCGATAATAATTGCTGGAGAGGCATTTATATTCAAGATGATTGATTGGCAGGGCTTTGTCAGTGTGATTATTGGTGCAACGCTCGGGAACTATATTGAGAGCGTTATATCGGTGACGCCTGTCAGAAAGATTGGAGGCGACCTCCTAAATCTTATTAATACAGTTATAGGGGCGACATTAGCCCTTCTAATATACAGATTGTTATTCTAAAAGTATAAATGTATAAACAGTAAATGGCTAAACTATCTGACTATATTGAACTGACAAGACCATTCACACTCCTCCCACCATTTATGGGTTTCATTTGCTTTGCTGCTGTCGCGCTGGGCTATGGCAATATAGAAATTAACTCATCTATATTTATAAAGATTCTCATTGGTGCTATATCTGCATCAATTCTTAATGCCGGTTCAAATATAGTAAATCAGATATTTGATATTGAGATTGACAGGGTGAATAAACCAGCAAGACCGCTCCCATCAAGTAGAATGAAAATGAAATATGCGGTAGTTCTTGCTATATGCCTGTATATTCTATCTATATTCCTTTCTTATCTCGTGAGCATTCAATATTTCATTATTGTTCTTATAACTGCCTTTATTACCTATGCATATTCGGGTTATCCTTTCAGGACGAAGCGCTTTGGCATACTCGCCAATATCACGATGGCTATTCCAAGGGGCGGACTTCTCATTATTGCGGGCTGGAGCGCCGTGAGAAGTGTATTTGAGCCAGAGGTCTGGTTCATCGCTCTCATCTTCTTTCTCTATATTCTCGGCGCGTCTACCACAAAGGACTTCTCTGATATTGAGGGTGATAGAAAAGGTGGCTGTTCAACCCTGCCCATAATTCTTGGTGTGAAGAGGGCTGTTATTGCAATAACACCGGCATTTGTGGTTCCATTTATTTTGATTATCATATTCAGGGTTGTTGGACTCTTAACTGGCAACGCTATCATTCTATACTCACTTGGTATTATTCTTTCTATGTGGGGTGTCTATGTCTCCTGGCTCTTGCTTAGAAATCCTGATGACCTCTGTCTTGAGGCAAATCATCCTTCCTGGAAGCATATGTATCTGCTTATGGTTGTTGCCCAGATTGGCTTTGCATCATCATATCTTATCAGGTTTTAAATAATATTAATTTCAGGTATAATATACCCATGGCATTTTTCTTCATAAATAGAAAAGTTGACCCGAAACCCTTACTTGATAACGCCAAGATATTGAACATAGAGTTCAATACAGCAATCTGTCTTAGGAATCTTGAGGAGGCAACATATATACTTCCAAGGTTGATGGAGAATATGATTAAATACACTGTTGCACTCAAAGGTGGGTCACCCTTAAAGGGTGTTTATCTTGAGGTTCACCTTCCATTTCTGACAGATAGGGTAGAAGAAGGTGATGATGTTAAGAGAAGACAGGAGTCAATAAAAGAAGCATTCGGGTTATATGAAGAGATGTCAAAATACAGGTTCAGTTATCTGGGTGAGGCAAACCCATCTATTGATATAATAAAACTTCTCAACAACTATAAGAGCTTTGTAGGTTGTCTGGAGGTGTATATCGGTGAAAGAATATTTTAATTTATATATCACTTTATTTATCTCTCTTTCTGTTTTATTTTCAATTAATTTATTGAGAGCCGGTGATAATCAGAATATTGAACTAATAGGAATTAGTGAGAATAAGGTTGTAGTGGTGGATGAAGCAAGGGTTGATATTATCAAAAGCGGGCAGTTGAGAGACGTATCGGGAATATATACTTTTTCAGGTGAGAATGGACTTATAACGCAGAGTTATATTGATAATGAGAACAGAATCCACATTAGTTATTACTACCTGACTGAACCTGTTCACGATATGGTCGCCGGTTATGGAACCGAACCACTGCCAGTTAAGGCAAGTATTATCATCAAAGAGGTCAGTTTATATGGATATGCCTGTCTTGCGAGCATATCAAAATTTGAGATTAATGATAACTTAACTGTTGACATTAACAGAATAGTGAAGGAAGTATTAGAACTAGAGATTAAGGGGATGTGGAGTAAGTTGTCACAGGTCAACCTTGCAGAGATATCTATAAAGAGATATCAAAGTTTGATGGAGAAATACAAATTGCCCGAAGATGGTTATAGTGAGGTTGCATATTATACATTATTTGCCTATATCCCGGATGAGAATCTCATCGTATTTGAAGCGGAAGGTCTTCACCTACCACCAACTGATGACCCAAGGATTATGAGAAAATTAATGCTTTATCCAGTTTATGATTTTAAGGAAGGCAGGATTATTAAGATTATCTATACAATCAAGGGTGAGTTTTTAGAGTGAGAAACAAAAAGATTGTTACTCAGTCACATCTTTTTCTGACACAGGGATTGTGAAATAGAATGTTGAGCCCTTGCCCGGTTTGCTTTCAAGCCCGATAGTGCCACCGTGTTCCTCAACGATTGCCTTTGATATAGAGAGCCCGAGTCCCATACCGCGGGCTTTTCTTGAATCACTCATATCAACCTGATAAAACTTTTCAAATATCTTCTTTTGGTCTTCCTCTGATATACCGATGCCTTCGTCACTGACAGATATTTTTATAAAATCATCTTCCTGACCTGCGTCTATTTTTATTACTCCACCTTTTGGGGAGAACTTGGCAGCATTTATAATTAGATTATAGAGAACCTGAGTGATTCTCCTTGTGTCGCATTTTATTACTGGCAAATCTGGTGAGACATTTAGGGCCAATTTACAGTTCATCTCTTCAATGGTGGACATCATACTTTCAACTGCATTTGATATAATTGATTCAACATCGCATATTTCTTTATCAAGACGAAGGCGCCCTGTCTCCATCTGTGTGAAGTCAAGGAGGTCATCAACATAGCGAGAGAGTTGAATCGCATTTCGCATAATAATCTCGGTTGATTCTCTCTGAGCATCAGTCAGCGGTCCATTCAGTCCGTCATTTATGACCTCTGCATACCCGAGAATAGAAGTCAGTGGAGACCTGAGTTCATGGGAAGTAATATTGAGAAATTCCGTCTTTGCAGCATCAAGTTTCTTTAACTCTCTGTGTGCTTTTTCAAGTTGATTGAATGCATTTTTTAGTTCTTGCTCAGCCCTTTTTCTGTCGGTTATATCCCTGATGATTACAAGGTCGGCTGGTTTTCCCTCATATCTTATGAGAGCAGCATTTAACTCCAATGGTATCGCATAACCATTTTTATGAAGTCCTGACGTTTCATATATTGATGGAATATTCTCACCCTTCATTCTTATCCGATAATAATCTGATATTGTATCTCTTGCTTCTTTTGCAAGTAATGGTAAGAACGATCTGCCTATTAATTCATTCTCCTTGTATCCAAATAAAGTGCATAATGCAGTATTCACAAACTTAATATTATAATCCTGGATAATAATTACTCCATCGGTTGCCTGTTCTACTAATGTCCTGTATTTTTCCTCTGACTCCAATAGTGCCTCTTCCCATTTTTTTCTATCTATCGCAATTGCAATCTGGTCAGACACAAACTTAAGAATCTCTAAGTCCTTTTTAGTGTAATTAACTTCGTCAGTGTAACTCTGGACAACTACTGCACCTATCACCTCTCTTCCAATCTTTAGAGGGACGCCAAGCCATACCTTTGAAGGAGCTCCAACCCTCTCAATTATCTCTTCCTTTACCATCTTCTCTATTTCTTTATTATTGACAAGAAGTGGCAGGTCATTACTGATGATATAGTATGTCAGGGACTTTCCAGCAGGAAATGTGGTAAATCTATCCTTCGCATCCAAATGATATGGAAGGGAGAATGTATTTGTCTTTTTGTTGTATAATGCTATGTAGAAATTGGTTGTATCCATTATTAAACCAAGGTGTTCTTGAATTGACCTGAATAGTTCATTCAAGTCCTTTGTTATATTTACTGCATTTGCAATTTTGTTAAGGACTAACTGTATCTTTTCTGAGGTTTTTCTCTCTGTAATGTCTTCAAGAATTCCATCAAGATAGATGACTTTACCTTTTTTATCTTTGATTGCGCGGGCATAAAGTGAACCCCAGAATGTAGTTCCGTCTCTTCTCTTAAATTGCACCTCATAGTCAGATATCTCACCTGTTGTGCTGATACTTTTTAGGAACTTCTTTCTGTCTTTTGGATTCTGATAAAGGTTTGCTACATGTATATCAGACATATCCTCAGGACTTTCATAACCAAACATATTGGCAAGTGCACTATTTGTAGTAAGAAGTTGACCGCTGGGGTCTGCTGTCGAGCGGAAGATGCCAACAGGAATATTTGCCTGAAGCGACCTATAACTCATCTCACTTTCTTTCAAGGCTTCTTCTACTAATATTCTCTCTGTGATATCTATGCCTATCCCAATAAAGTGTTTTATCTGACCATCAGGTTCTACCAGAGGGATAAATCTTATTGAAAGATATCTAAACTCGCCCTTTATTATTAATTTTCTTTCATAGATATGGGGTTTCCCCTTTTTTGCCATTTCAACAGACCTGAGAATTGCATTGACCTCATTAGGTGGATGCAGGTCTGTTATCTTTTTTCCATAGAAGTCATCGGGAGTGAGACCATCTGACTTTGAAAACGCAGTGTTCACACGACCATAATAGAGTTCACCATTAGTATCTTCCCACACAGACCACATTAAGATGTCTGAGCCCTCAAAGAGGGATTGCAATTCCAGGCGATGCTGGTCTCGTTCTTCTTCTGCACTCTTTCGCTCAATAGCAGTGGCAATCTGTTCTGACACAAATCTCAGAATGTTCAGGTCTCTTTCTGTATAAATTGCCTCATCTCTATAACTTTGAACTACTATAGCCCCGATAATCTCTTCGTCAATTTTTAGTGGAACACCAAGCCAAACCTTCGCAGGGATTCCTATTCCCCTCTTTGCCACCTTACCCATTTCAATCAGTTTTCTAATATCTTTCCCCTTAATTAGAAGGGGCTTTTTATGTCTTATCATATATGAGGTAAGGGTCTTTTTTACTGGCATAGATGTAAAACTATTTCTTTCGTCTACATAATATGGAAGTGTAAATGTTTTCATCTCTTTGTTATAAAGTGTAATGAAGAAATTTGTAGTATCTAATACTGTGCTCAAATGTTCGTGGATTGAACTGTAAAGCTCATTCATGTCCTGAGAAATATTGACTGAATTTGCTATCTTAAACTGAACCTCTTGAACCTGCTCTGAAATCTTCTTCTCTGTTATATCCTCAACAGTTCCTTCGTAATATAGCGTCCTTCCATCTTCATCACGAATTGCTCTCGCGTTTTCGCGAACATATATTAAAGAACCATCCTTTTTATTCCAAGATGCTTCGTATCCTTTTACCTCACCCTTTTCTTCAATAAGCTCCTTAAACTTTATTCTTGTTTCTGGATTTGCATAGCCATTTTTCTCTACATTTTTATCATTTAGCTCTCTTATAGATGCATAACCGAGCATTTTAAGTAGTGCTGGATTTACTATAAGAATAGACCCATCAGGTGTCGTGCGGTAGATTCCTATTGGAGCATTCTCAAATAGAACTCTGTATCGCTCCTCACTTGTGCGAAGCTCTTCCTCAGCAAATTTTCTCTCCGTTTCATCTTCAGTCAGAATTACGACCTGTTCAACCTCTTCTTTATCGTTTTTTACAGAATAGAAGTAATTAGTAATCCATATTGCTCCATAGGGTTTTGGGTCTTTTATCTTTAAATCGCGAAGAATCAATTCTCCACCAAAGTCAAATACCCTTTTAATATCAGACATATGCCTGAGAAGATGTTCAGAACCCGTTGGACCGAAGTCAAATTCTATCTGCTCGGCAATAAATTTCTTGAACTCTCTTTTGGTGAATCCCCATATCTTTCTCCATGCTTCATTTGCACTGATTAGGTTTCCATCTTTATTACGAATAGATATTCCAAGCGGGAGGTTTTCAATGACTGCACGGTTCAGTGTCTCACTGGTCTTTAATGCCATTTCTGTCTTCTTCCGCTCTGTAATATTTTCAAGGACACCATCAATGAAAATAATATTGCCTTCCTTATCTTTTATTGCTCTGGCTGATATTGAACACCAGAATATGGTGCCGTCTCTCCGTTTCTGCTGGACCTCATAATTGGAGATTGCCCCCCTTGAACTTATAGTTTTGATGAATGTCATTCTGTCATCCGGGCTTATATATAAATCTTTTATCTGTAAGTTGGACATCTCTAATGGTTTTGGGTAACCGAACATTCTTGCCAGGGCAGAATTAACGGATATTATTCTTCCATCTGATGTGGAACGGAAGATTCCAACCGGAATATTTAATATTAAGGTCTTATAACGCTTTTCACTCTCTATTAATGCCCTCTCAATCTTCTTCTGTTCCAATCTTGATTTATCCAATTTAGAAATGTGCTTCTTGAGTTTTTTAATCTCATTTCGCGTATAATCACCTGACTTGGCCTTCTCTCTCATAAATTGTATTCTCCTTTTACAGGAAAATTCATATTAATACATTATTATAATTGATTTTGAGTGTAATATAAATGAAGATAATAATATCTATAATATTTTGTATTAAGTAATGAATTATTAAAGAATATTCCGAATAATTACAATAATATTATTATTCCAATCCATAGCCCCGTCTTGGCGCTAAATATAATGGAAACCTGTCTATAAGAGCAAGACGCATGAGATAGCAGAAGTGACATTCATCTACATAACTAGCATCATGTTCTAAATTGTATTCTCTCGCGAGTAATGCAGGACCACCCTTTATAAGGGGTTCGCATATGGGATGTGAGAGACCATCATAGTTCTTAACAAGGGTATGTAATGGTGTCTTACACATATTGTCCATACTGAGCCCCTGACAGATGTGAACATTGCCAAAGCAGTCAATATGCACCCTTTTCGGGTTTTCAAGATCTTCATAAGGGCATTTGGTAAGTTCCTCCCAGCGTTTCTTGGGCAGACCCGCAATTAGCTTTTCAACAACCCTTCCACGAAACATCGCGCCACCGCCTACAACAGGGGTGCCCTTATCCTGCCCTTTGAGAATGCCATTCTCAACCGTTGGCTTTTCAATGCATATTGAGTTAATTGGTATGCCCAAACTCTTTGCCGCTTCAGTTGCAATCTTTGCAGGACTATCCTTCTTATCATAATGGAATGGGTCATCGCTCACACTCAGGTCAGAAACTTTGATTTCTGCGATGGGTTTTAACCATAATATAGCATCCTCAACAGTTGTCGCAAAGTATGCATTCGTAACAATGCCTGACTTTATACCAATTGCATTAGCCATTCTCATTCCCTCAAGCATAAGGGGATAATACAGAAATGGCTCACCTCCCTCAAAATAGACATTATCAATTGTCCCTATCTTTTCTATCTCTTTGAATAGTTGTCTTAGCTGTTTTAATGTGAATGTTCCATTTTTATTGGGACCACAGTAGAGAAAGCAGTGGTCGCATTCAAGATTGCAGTCATAGGTTAATAAGATGTGTATGCCTGTCAGCAATAATCTCTCCCAACTTCTATATGACCTTTATCCCCAATCTTCTTACAATCTCCTTCGCTTCATCCACATAGTCGCCATAGACCATTGCAAACTCTCTGCCTGAAAGTTTATTGACGAGTTCTGGTTTATCCAATCTTATAAATACAGTGTTTCGGCAGTTTTCACCACCAAGGTCTCTTGAACAAATAACATCCCCCCTCATAACCACAATGCTATTTCCCGAGCCAGTGTTTATGATAGTTGCTGCTCCCCCGGGCATATCACAGAAGGCTGTTATCGTGCCATCCATATCGCGCCACCTTCTCAGAACTGGTTTTGTCTTTGACATTCTTGTCGGGACAGCGCAGTGCTGGAGTGATAGATTGCCATCTTTGTATGAGTGAAACTCACCAACAAATACTGGCGCATCTGTCAGTTTGTGAAGTATGAGCATAGGAAGGAGGTTGCCACCTCTCCAGCAACCGGTAAGGTAGCCATCGTCGTTCAGTTTCGTGATGGCATAGCACATCTTTGTGCCGAGCATCTCTGTGAACTGTCCGCACCAGAGGACATAGGCGACGTTCGTATTCATATCATCCATAATGCCCTTCATCGCAGTATATAACCTCGCCTGCCGGACTATATCTTCAAATGCTGGCTCGCCTACGACTGACTCACCCATCCATCTCTTTGCTAAAACCTCGGCGTCTTTTATATCAGCATTTCTGTATCTGCTCTCAAACTTATTCATATCAGCATATTCAATATTTAGCATGTCCTTGAAGAGGGGGTTTGAATACCATGCCTGCTTTGAAAGGAGACGCTCGCCACTGTCAAATAGACACACTTTCGTGTCAATGATGGGTTCTGTTATTCTAAGTTTGTTTACAATCTCTCGGACCTCATCATAACTGAATGCGACACTGACATTGGCGAAGTCGGTCAGGTATTCGTAAATATCAAGGGCAAAGCCGATGGCGCTCTCCTCACCGGTGAGTATTATTGGCTTACCAGTGCAAGCAAGAATTATGAGCAGTGTATTTCTCTCAAAGGCGTAAGCGAATATTATGAACGCATCAGAATCTATATTCAGGTTTCGCAATTCCTCATCTGTTCTTATGATGACCTTCTCGGCTAATCTGAGACCAAGCTCTGAGAGAACTCTATCTGCTCTTCTCTCCTGCTCAATTTTGTCCTCAATGCAGATAAAACTGAGCCCATCATCCATAATGAAGTGTGGATATGGACCAAATAGGAAAATAGGTGTGATTTTTATTTTCTTATTTATACCTTTTTATTTAAATTAGTAATATAGAATTATATTTTGGATTTTCTCTAATTTTTGTTTCAATGCTCTTAACTGTTTCATTATCATCAAAGTTATATCTTCTTGCCATCCAAATTTCCATAAATAGTTTTTCTGCATCAATTGATTTTAAATTTAACTTTCTTGCAACTTTTTCTCCTATTTCTATAGGGTCTTCGTTTTCTTTTTTTGCTTTGTTAATAATATATATGGCGATTTCAAATAAATTATCCATAAGATCTCCTCTCTCATTCCATATACATTATACCACATATAATATTCTATTTAAATTCTTCTCTAATTAATTCATTAAGGTAATTTACAAATGAACTGTCATTTCTTAGATTTGTAGGATATATATATATTCTTATAGCATATTGTTCTTTCGATGAATCAGGTAAAGTTTTTAAGTAAGGAGCTCTTCTTTCTAATCTTTCAGGTTCATGTTCAATATTATCATCCCATATATATATTGCGCCTGAAGCAAAACTTGATACAGGATATGGGATTACGGTAGGTGAGTCAAAAAATATCATTTTAATTTCTGAAAATTTCTTCTTTAATTTATTAGTAATATTTTCTTCCATTCTAACTTTATTACTATAGTTGTTCTGGTAGTTCTTATTGATGAAATGTGCAATTCTTTCTATATTTAGTTCACTGACACCAATTATTCTTTTTGGAAGTTCTCTGAATATTAACATATTAATTTTTTCTCTAAGTTCTTGAATAGAGTATAATAATGAAATAAATTTGTAGTCATCAAAAAGTTTCCACTTATCAGCTTCATAATATTCCTTTATAACTTCTTTAAAACCATATTTTTCAAATGCTTCCCATATAATACTCTGAAATAGTAAATAAGCAGCTCTTACAGCATGGTGATAATACATAGCTCTATACATATAGAAATAAGATAAAATTGCTCCTTCCAATACATATAAAGATTTTTCTTTAAATACAGGTGACAAATTTGGATCTATCGGATAATATGTAATTGAAGATAATATTCTTTCATAATCAATTATTGCGTATTCAGGTGTACCAGCATGATATGCATCTCTTTTTAAGTAATCAAGTCTGTCAATACTACATACTCCTGATATTATATCTTTTAGTATCTTATGATTTTCAGTATTCGAAGTATCTAGTAAATTTATAATTTTTTCTATAATTTCCTTACCGAGGATTCCAATTATACCTATATTATCATCTTTTATTAATTCAATTCCTCTTCTTATATGATAATCTTTCCATGAAGTTTGATTTTCTAAGAAATATGAGAAAGCAGGTTCTGATACATGAGAGAAAGGAAGATGACCAATATCATGTAATAAACTAGCAAATTCTAATGCTTCATAATCTATTTCTTCTAGACTTAAATATTTACCTAACTCTGATCCGTTTAGATATTTAATTGCTATTTGTCCTAAATGCATAACTCCTAAGCTATGTGAAAATCTGGTATGTGTAGCGTTGGGATATACTAAATCTGAAAAAGATAATTGATAAACTCTTCTTAGTCTTTGAAAAACTGGAAGTTTTATAATCTCAAGTTGTTTTTCATTTACATCTATATATCCATATATTGGATCTCTTATTCTTTTCATATATACCTCTATTAAAATTTTTATAAGTAATATATGAATTTGATTTAAATAAATTATATTTAAATTTAAATTAGTTGTCAAATTATATCAAAGACTATTTTATTAATACTATATAAATAATAATTCTCACCCACGCATTACAAGATGTCTGAAGAAGTTCTTGAACGCTATGATATTTCTCTTCATCTCCTCGGGCTTAAATATTGACTGCACCGCCTTCCTGAACAGATAATACGGTCTTATGTAGAAGTCCCGCCTCGCATAATCGCAGAAGAAAACCAGCGTCTCAGGGCTCAGATGCTCAGTCCTTATAACGCAGTTGTGAAGACCATCACCTGTCACCCACTCGCGGTAGTTATCGCTCATAAGAAAGTTGTTTCTCCTTGCCCACTCGTATGCCTCAGTGCCGGGATATGCCATTACGGGAAAGAACTGTGCGGTGTCGGGGGCAAGTCGCTTGGCGAGGTGAAGCGTCTCAGACAGGCACCTTCTGTCCTCCCCGGGGTTTCCCGCCATAAAACAGCCGTGGACGAGAAGCCCCGCCCTCCTTGCTGAGAGGGCGAAGTTATATGACATATCAAGTGTGATGCCCTTGTGCATTCTCTTAAGTGTCTCGGCGTCTCCCGCCTCGTAGCCAACGATTATCATGCGACAAGCCGCCTTCTTCATCAACACCATCGTCTCATAGTCAAGAGATGCCCTCACATTAGCAGTCCAGAGAAGTTTATTGCCATCTTCAATAAGAAGTTTACTAATCTCTCTAATTCGTTTCAGGTTTGCTGTGAAGGTATCGTCTTCAATTACAACCTCCCTTACCTGAGGGAAGTTCTCCCTTATATACTTAAACTCATCAGCCACATTTTCAGCACTTCTCAGACGATAGCCCCTGCCATGTAAGGTCTGTGGCCAGAGGCAGAATATGCATTTATGGGGACAGCCCCGTCCTGTTATCATCATAATCATAGGGTAGCGGGCAACGGCGAAGAAGTAATCCTCTACCCTCAGGTGTTTCTTTACTATCTCAGCAAGGAATGGCATCTCATCAAGATCCTGTATATATGGTCTGTCAGGGTTATTGATTACCTTGCTATTCTTTCTGAACGATATGCCAGGTATGCCAGAAGTATCGCCTCTGCCTGCTAACCTATGTGCGAGTTCAAGAAGTGTATAGTCGTATTCACCGCGTGCGATGTAGTCAACCCCGGGTGCCATTTTGAGCGTCTCATCGGGCAGAGCGCTTACATGCGTGCCCGTCATACAAATCTTCTTATCGGGTATGACCGCCTTTATTGACTTTGCTGTATTTATATCGTCATAGATACTCGGTGTTGATGTCTCTATACATACAAGGTCAGGTTTGAAGTTTGTCACAATCTCTAAAAGACCATTAAGGTCAATTCTCTGTGCAGGACAGTCAATTAATCTGACATCAAAGCCCGCCTTTTCAAGGACGCCTGTCGCGAAGGAAAGCCACAGGGGATAATACAGCGTGCCTGACTTTGTTATACCCGGACTTCTGTTGTATCTTGAGAACCTGCCATGCTCGGGCAGAAACGGTGGATTCACCATAAGTATTTTGAAGTTATCTGCCATGGATTTTGATTATATCAAAATGGAGGGGCATTTTTTAAATATTCAGTTCGTCACCATATCTGGAAAGGTCGTATTTATAGACAGACATTGTGAACTTTCTTGCATAAGGCAGGTAGTAGATGTGGTAACCACTATTAACCTTCTTTATATATTCCTCAGACCCGAGATATATAAAGTATATATTCTTCTCCTTTGACATAATGAGTTTATTGTCAAATATGCCATTTTCATTATTACTTACTATCTCTACATCATTATTGTCAAAGTATAGTGCCTCACCGAGTGCTGTTATTACCATAGATGGCTCTTCAATATCTGATTCAGGCAGTTTATCTCTCTTATGCTCAAGGGACTTTCGGTTGGTTATCTGGCTTACTATTATTCCATCTCTTGGAGTAAAGCCATTTTGTGTTTTATCAAACCATACAAGGTTATATGAAACGACAGCGATGAAAAGCGCAATTAGAAGATGCCTTGATGCTCTTTTTGATAGTAATATAAGAAGAGCGGGTATCAATGGTATAAGATATTCCACCTCATATGGAAAGATTAAGAATATGGCAATATTTGTCAGAATAAATATTGATAGCATAATAGTATCTCTTTTTTCAGCAATAACCCCTTTCTTATTAAAGTAAGAGATTAAAGATATGATTGTGATGATAGCAATCATGAGCCAGCCGATATTTCCAAAGAGTGAAAGTGTTGTATGTATAATATGCAGTATGCTTCTGTCACCACCTGTTGAGATGCTCAATGGATATTTTGTTAAGTAGATTATCGGTAGTATATAGAAGAAGATGCTTATTACAACTGTCGTTAGAGAGAACCTGACTCTCTCCTTCCAGTTTTTGATGATTATAAGCGATGGAACTATGAAGATGATATTTGTAGGTCTGAAACCGACCGCTATTGCAAGAGATATGCCTGCAACTAATGTTTTCTCATCTTTCAACAGAACTAACGCTGACATAATGAATAGAAGCGACCATATATAGTCAAGTGGCACTGTCGCATTCTTGAGCAGTATTGGATGAATGGCATAGATTAGGGTCAGTAGTTCTGGATATTTTGTTTTGAATCTCTGGCATAATTTATAGAATGTAAATATTGAGATTATGAATACTATCAGGGCTGTTGTGTTTGTTGCTATATTTTTACCAATAATATATAATGGTGCCATTATCATTTCGTTTAATGGATAGCCAAAGTTCCTTGATGGTGTGTATATTCCTTCGGTAATGAGCGTCTTTGCGGATAGCATTATTCTGTAGTTGTCAATATCTGTGCCATAACCGATGGGTATGAGTTGTGAGCATATCAGGGCAACGACTGGTATTGTGAGTATGATTATCTTCATATTTTATCCTTAATGGTCGTCTTTAATAAAACTGCTGTGAGAAAACCGAATAGAGAACCGATAAGAGCACCAGCAATAATATCCGATGGATAGTGGACACCTACATACACCCGTGAGTATGAGACGAGAACTGCGAAGATGAGGAGTATGAGTGCCCACTTTCTATATATTGTATATGCGAATGTGAAGAGGGCGAATGAGTCCGAAACGTGTGCTGATGGCATTGATGGTGAGTTTGTGGTGCTTATGAGAAGACGAACTGGAATGCTGTCATAAGGCGGTCTCGGTCTTGCTATGAGGTTCTTTATTACCCTGCATACTATAGCATCGGTTATCAGGACAGTTATAAGAGCGGTTATGAATATCAAGATTGTAATTCTGCTCAATCTTTTGTATAGTCGGGCAACCAGAAGTAGTAATAGACCCCCTATTATAAGTGCAACCCACTTGTTTGTTATAAAGACAAAAAAACTATCAGCAAGACCAAAGTGCAGTTTACCATTCAATAGTATAAATAATTTTCTGTCAAGCGTTAAGAGCCACTCTGTAATTGCTTTTCCACCTCACCTGTTATCTTATTAGCAACGTTCTGTTCAAAACCAATCCATTTATTTATGATGTTGCCATTTTTGTCAATGAGAAATATGGTCGGTATTGCGGGAATGCCACCGAAGTCATTCTCAACACTTTCAGTCCCCATACAGACGATGTAGTTTATGCCTATGTCGGATGCGAACTTCTTCACCTTGTCAATTTTGTCAGAACCATCAAGAGATATACCGATAATATCAAAGTCCTTATCTTTATACTCCTTCTTCAGTTCAATCAGATGCGGAATCGCCTCTCTGCATGGTGGACACCATGTTGCCCAGAAGTCAATGAGTAAGACCTTGCCCTTAAATTGCTCAGAGTTGATGGTGGTGCCGTCTATAGATAGCAGTGTGAACGACGGCATCTTGTGTTCCTGTCCTGTCTTTGGTTCTTCTTTTTTCTGATTCTTCACCTGGCAACCATAGAAAACGCTGGTTATTGAGATAAAAACAATAAACAATGCTAAATACTTTTTCATAGCATCACCCTTTTTTTATTCAAAACACTGTTAAGAACAAACCTACGCTGGTGGGCTTACCTTTGCTTTTAATGGAACTACCGCCTTGCCCTCCTTCTGGATGCTGAAGTCGCAGGAAAGCGATAGGTCCTTTGCGTCCTTCGGCGTCTCAAATACGACTATCCCTGCTGCCTTCTCGCCCGGTTTTATTCCGCCCTCAGTGAACGCATCCTTGCCTGCGTATTTCACCGGCTCAAGTTTCGTGCCATCTGGTAAAACTAACTTGAATGCAAGGTTTGTTGATATGAACCACATCTTATTCTGGTGGTATGCAACCTCAAGGTCAACCTTCACAAGTTTATTGCCCTCTTTTACAGTAACGCTCTCCAATTCATTTACACTCTCATAACCCTTGACAATGACGACATAGTTTCCAATCGTTTCTTTGGCATCAACTGTGATATAGCCCCCGGTTTCAGGTGGCTGCGTCTCAGTTGCTACCGGTGGCGTCTCCGTCTTCTCCTCTGTCTTTGTCTCCTTTTTCTTGCAACCGGTAGCTGCCATTATCAAAAGAATAGAGATAAAGACCACTAAAATTATTAATATGTTTTTCCTAACCATATATACCTCCTAAATATAAAAATGCATGTAGTTCTAACTTTTTAATAGACTTAAAAACTATTATATTTATTGTTTTAGATTTTCAAATAAAGATTCCATATCAAAACAAAGAGGTTTTATCTTATCCCACTTTAATTCAAACCCATAAATATGAATAAAAAGATGTCTGAAACGTAGATATTCTTTTAGCTTTTGCACTAAATCTTCTGAAATAACACTATTTCTTGTCCCTTCAATAGGTTTTGCCATTTGAGATAGTAATTCCGTATGCCAATCTTCACCTTTAAGTGGGTTTTTGTCTATTGTTAATGATATTCGTCTGAATATTCTCTCTGCACCACAATAAAAATCGTGTAAGATACTTCCTGCTGCTCTAATCTCTATAAAATTCTTTTTATGCTCAGAGGTTTTTATTAATTGCTTCATCTCGCCCATTAACCTACCAAGATTTTTAATTTCTATTCTTATCTGTTCTTTTATCTCTTTATACACGAAGGATTTTTCCTTCTTTGATGGTTTTTTCTTTTAAACTTTCATAAGAGTCCTCAAAAGGAATAAGGTTGAGTTCTATTCCAGAGGGTAAAATATCATAGATTTCCGTTAATGCTTTTATATAAAGTTCTGGAATTAATCCTTCTACAACAAGGTCAATGTCCGATTTATCATGAAAGTAACCTTTCACTAATGAACCTATTAGAAATACCTTTTTTACTTTATATTTGCTGACCAATATCAAAGCACATTTCTTCGCTAATGATATTAGTTTTTCTTTTTTAACTATATCAGATTCTTCAAGTTGATTTTGTCTTTTTTTATTCATATACTATTTTTCCTCACATAAATATTTCTTAGGATAATTATTATAATAAAATTCTGCTTTCGCATATTACCTATTCCACTATCAATACCTTATCCCCAACATTCACAAGTTCGTGTAACTCCTCTACATCAGCGTTATTCATTCTTATGCAGCCATGAGATGCGTTCCTTCCGATTGACTCGGGCTCATTTGTGCCGTGAATTCCATAGCCCTTCTTTGATATGCCGAGAAACCTTGTCCCCAGACCATTTTCTGGTCCCGGTGGTATCGCCTTCCCCTGCCAATACCAGGTCGGGTTGACAAGTTTCACCGTTATTGTATATTCGCCTGTTGGCGTTGGGTTCTCAGTCCCTGTCGCACATGGATACTGCTTTATAATATTTCCACTCCTGACCAGTGTTATGCTGTGATTTGACAGGTCTATAAAGATGCCATCCTTAAATGTGTCTGGAGGTGGTGTCAATACAACATAGGCGTCTGACCAGTTTTTTATCATCTCTTCCGTCTTCTCATCAGTGCCATTTCCAAAATCCTTGCCAATAAGAATGGCAATGTCAGTATATTCAGGCACTATGTCAGGGCGGGAGTCAACAAATCTTATTGACAATCTCTCTGCAAGTTTTTCTGCTTCTGCCTTTGCGCTCTCTTTTTCATACATTATCTGGCTTACCCGGACTGTGAAATCATTATTGCCCTTTTTATCTTTCCAGTTGTCAACCGTAATAATCTTGTAGCCCTCCTTTGATAAGCTTAACCGTAAGTCGTCAGCCACACCTTCCTTCCCACTACCATTATAAATACTGATTTTAATTGCTTTTTCTTGATTGGTGTCAGAAGTTGTCTTATTCTCTTGTGGTGCTTCCTTCTGGCTGCTACAATGCGAGGACCAGAATAAAACAGTAAATAGAGATAATATCAGAACTAACGCGCTCTTTTTCATAACCGATTATTTTAGCATAATAATATTTAATATACGAGACGCTTTTTCACCATCCCTTCTATAAGATGGATAACCTTCCTTCATTTCATATGTGCAGTGTGGATGGATGTAGATATTCTCGGAAGAGACACCTTCATCAATAATTTGTTTTCTTATTATACCCTGAAGGTCAATATGTGACTCACCGAGAATTCTTATGACATTCTCTTTATAACCTTCATTTATAAATTTTCTTGCTCTCTCTTCATTGACTGCATAACAGCAGACCTTTATTGATGGTGAGAGCGCGATATAAATTGATTTTATGTCAACATTATAGGCATCTTTCATTGCCTTTATTGTCTTTCCAGCAATGTTTGATAGCGTGCCTTTCCACCCGGCATGGAAGATACCGATTGATGGTCTTTGTGTCTCAAGAATGAAACCCGCTATACAATCCGCTGTGAATATCGCAAGGGGAATCTGCCTCTTATCTGTAATGAGGGCATCAGCCCCCGGGACATTCCCTCCGTCCTTACTATCTATGATAGCGACATTATCGCTATGAACCTGCTCTGCTGTGACTATCTTATCGCAGGGAAAACCATCCCTCTCGCAGAGATGCCTGATATCATCAATTTTAGGTCTTCCAGGTCTCTTTGTTTTAAGGTCATTAAGGGTGTAGGTAATGGCGGTAGCAATGCCCTTTGAGTTGATAATTGAATAGGATAGAAGACCATCGTTCATAATGAATTTCTTTAATGATATTATATCTTATGTGATTAGGACATTGAAAATTATTATAATGTTTTAATTTTGAGGAGGAGAATGATGATAATTTCAGGTGATTTGCTTTTGTCATATTTGAGTTCGGAGCCACCATTGGTTGAGGGTATAGATAAAGACCAGATTCAGCCAAATGGTGTTGATATAAGTATAGAAAATGTATTTGAGTTTGATGAATCTGGAAGCATTGGTGTTGGTGAGAGAAAACTGGCAGATGTCACCGAGATTAAGCCCGATACTGATGGCTGGTGGCATCTCAAACAGAGTTCATACAGGGTTCGTCTGAAAGAGGTAGTTCACCTGCCACTGGGTGTTGTGGGAATAGCAAGACCGCGCTCCACACTTACGAGAAATGGTGCAAGCGTTCAAACAGCCCTTTGGGACTCTGGTTATGAGGGCAAGAGTGAGGTCCTCCTCACCGTTTATAATCGATATGGCTTGCGTATTCAAAAGGGTGCGAGAATAATGCAGATGATATTCTTATTGTGTCAGGGTGAGGTCAACAAAGGTTATAGCGGAAAGTATCAGAGGGAGAATATTTAGGCATTCTATAAGATGCTGATATCAACGCCTCCCGTGAAGGTTCTCCCTCTATCCTCCTGATTGTAAACGCTTAAATGTGTTTTGTTGAAAAGGTCTCTTATATTGAAGTTGATGGAGATGTCTTCTATTGGTTTTATCTTACAACCAGCATCTACGATGAAAAGCCCTCCAAGTTTATATTTACCTGATATAATTCTTGTGCTCTCTGCTTTTACACCTATTAGAAATACAATCTGTTTTAATGGAGTAAATGTGGAGTTGGCATTTAACTCCACTGTAGGTTCATAGGGAAGGGGAGTATTTTCTTTGTCTCTTGTTTTCATAACAGAGAGAGTAAGGTTGGTTGTTGTAAAATTCTTATGCAATTCAACTGTGGAACTAAGTCCCAGCTTCTTTACCAGTGGTGTATTGCCTGTAAAGGGTAGGTCCTCACCCTGTTTGGTGTATATAAAGTTAGAAATCTTGGAATATACAAGAGATATTTCAATACTATTGCCATCAGAGATGTTATATATACAGCCGTTCTTTAGTCCGAGGTCAGTAAATGGTTTTTCTAATGGGAAGGACGGCATAATATATTCTCTGTCTGTAAACAGGTCATTCCAGTTGATAGGGAGACGCCTTCTCTCCACCTCTGAAAATAGACCGAAGCCCCTTCCTAAATTGAGCGATAATTTTCCTTTCAGGGCAAAATCTGTTTTCTCTTTTAGTGACATCTGAATGCCGACTCCGCTCATCAGATTCACTCTTGAACCCAGATTCAATGTGTCAGTTATGAATGTATCAATGACCTTCTGATAATAACCATAATTGCTTGATTTATCAAAATAGTCGTTATTTTCTATCTGAAACAGGTTCAGTTCAGGTTTTGTAAATGAAAATACTGCTTTTGAGGTGATACCTGTATGAGACATCTCACTATTGTAATTAATCTTGTCCTGTCTTACCTCAGAGCCAATCAATAATTGCAGGTTCTCGCCCCTGGTGAAAGAAAGGCTCGCAACAGTGACAATGCCACTTTTAGACAGGTAGGTCCCGGACGATGTCCCTCTTTTATAATAGTATCTTTTTATCTGACTTCCAATGCTTGACCAGTTATTCGGGTCAAATGCAACATCACCCTGAAGTTTAAGGTTTCTCTCAAGATAGGGTGACCCATCCTTGTCTATCTCATCCCATATTGATGTGAAACCCTCAGAAAACCATTTTGTTGAAATTCCTTCCTTACCTGATATTTTGAGAGAACTGTTGCCTCCAATATCAAAACCAAGGTCACCAAATATGACCGGTTTTGGATTTATGATATTCTCGCCTGAAAGTTCAGAGAGTTCAAAGGCGGTTGTATCTACTTTCAATTGCCCAAGTATTTCATCAATCAGTTTGTCAGGTGTCGGAGATGCAATTGAACTGTCAAGTCGTGTCTCGACTGACTGCCAGGAATATAAAAATTGTGATTGAGTAGAGAGAATAAAATAAGTAAATAATAGGAGAATAACTGTGTTAGTTTGTTTCAACATAAAATACCGGTTACTTCCCACCTGTAATTTTATATCTCAGTTCCTTGCCCTTTTTAGTCCAGTTTGGAAAGTCATTAAAATTTTGATAGAGTATGTCCAGCCATTCAAGGGCTTTCTCTCTTTCTCCAATATTGAAGTAGCAGTCGGCAAGCCAATAAGTAGATTGAACGGAAAGTGACCTGTCCTTAAAGCCGATTACCATCTTGTGATATTCAATTGCTTTATCAAAATTTCCAAGGTGTTGATGGACAAATGCGATGTTCAGGACACTCTGTGCATAAAATTCACTGCCTTTATATTTGGTAATAAGTTGTTCAAACAGAATCCTGGCATTCTGGTATAGTCCCGCATCTTTATATAAAAGTCCAAGATTATATAAGGTCTTAGGTATATGGTCACCCTCAGGATAATTATTAAGAATGTCAGAATAAACATTGATTGCCTCTTCAGTTGCTCCAGCATTTGTATAGGCAGACGCAGAAGACATAAGCAGTTTTATCTTATTCTGTGGAGAACTTACTTTTTCTGCAAGGTTCTTATATATATCACCAAGTTTTTCAATCTTTCCCTGTTTTGTATAAATTGTATTAAGCACGGCTGCTGCTGCCTCTGCGGACTCCTCGTCAGCACTGTTCTCTATCAAAGGTAACAGGAGACTTTCTGCCTTTTCATAATCACTGCTCTGGACATAATACTTTGCGATAATCAAACGAACAGCAGGCGAGAGTGGTGATTGTGGATTATTCTCTAAAAACGCTTCTGATGCCTCAAGGGGAGACGAATATTTCCCTAAATGGTATTCAACCATGTATTTATAATATTCGGCTTCAGTTGCCTCACCCGAGTTTGAATAATTGGTCTTCAGTTCATTGAATACATCATCTGCCTGTGTATAGAGACCAAGTTTATAATATGCCCTTCCTTTGCTGATGAGCATCTTCCTGTAAACTTCCTTATCTGAAAATAAGTTACCATCTCTTTCAACAAACTTTATTATCCCTCCATAATCTTCCTTCTCTTCCATTGTGTCCAGTATAAGATTTATTACCGATTCAGAGTTTTCATCCCCGGGAAAATTATGGAGAAAGCCCTCAAGGGTCTGAATTGACTTATTTGTCTCACCCTTCTTATTATATGCTTTACCAAGTGAATACAGTGCCTTAGCAAGAAGGTCCTCTGGTGGCGTCCCATTGACTACAAAATCACTATACATTTTAATGGCATCGTCTATATCCCCTTTATTATATTTTGAATCAGCAATTCTTAATATTGCTTCATAGTATAACTGTGATGGAACTTCTGTCTCTATAACATTGGTAAAACCAGAGATTGCTTCATTATATCTATATTGCTTATAAATGCTCTCTGAGACCATGAACTTTGAGTAATCTTTAAGCGCTCTGCCTATAACCACAACCTTTCTAAAAGCTACCTCAGAATCAGCATAGCTGCCCTCTCTAAAGTAAATCCATCCAAGAAGATACTGCTCATTTTCATTCTCAGGCATTGTATGGAGCGATTTCACTAGTATGTTTTCTGCTTCCTTTAGTAATCCCTGACGATAGTAAGATAAAGAAAGAAGATATGAGATATCCGGATTTTCTACAATTACATTCTCAGGAATATCTTTTAATATCTCGCTAACCTTATTGAAATTATTGTTTTCAAATTCAATATAACTGAGAAGCAGGCGTGCTTTTTCGTCATTATCATCCTTCTCTGTATTCATTCCTATTAACTTTTCAAGGATGACCTTTGCATTATCTTTTAATCCGCTTTTATACATTAAGGAAGTACAGTAGAGTATTGTCTCCTTGTCTTTCACATTCAGTTCTCCGTCTGTTTTTATAATGCTTTTAATTGTTTCTATGGCTTTTTCACTTTCTCCAAGATGGTAAAGTAATTTTGATATATAGAACCTTGAGTCCACAAATTTCTCATCTGATGAATCAATCATCTGAAGTGAGGTAACTGCTTTTTCATACTTACCAAGCGCTATCTGAACTTGTGCGTGTCTGTATCGGTCGTTTGATGTGTGAAGATACTCTGGAAAATTTTTAAATAACCTGTTATACATCGTATCTGCTTCGGAAAATTTTCCCTCACTCGCATTGAGCGCTGAGAGATATGAGAGCGACATATAGGCATATCGTTTACTTAATCCCATCTTACTGCTCTGTATAAATGAATGCTTTGCATGTTCCTTGTTATTTTCTATGAAATATATTCGTCCAAGGTTAAATAGCACCTTGCTTTTGTATGATGATAGCGGATTATGAAAGAGAAAAAGACGGTAGTTTAGAAGAGATGTGTTCCACCTGCCTGCCAGAAGGTGAAGGTCACCCTGGTATAGATAGTGAACACCGCTTATTGGCTCATCAATGTCCTCGGAGAATAGCATTAGAGCAGAAATTTTATATGCTCCTTTGCTAACAAAGTATTCAAAGTCCTGTGCAAAGACAAAACTATATATTAAAACCAGAGATATTATTGTGATGAATTTCATCATAGTCATTGGTCTTCTTTCTTGAATAATTATATATTGATTTTTGAATTATTAGTATGTCAATAATTAGAGATTATATTATTTTTGTCATCAACCTTAATCACCTTTGGTTTTATTCCCGATGCTGGAATCTTATCCTCCTCTAAGAAAACTTCTGATAGAACAAGGAGGCGGTCACCAACCTCTGCCTTTCTTGCAGCAGCGCCATTCAGTGAAACCTCATGAGAGCCCCTCTTGCCTGCGATTATGTATGTCTCAAGCCGTTCACCATTCTCTATATTGAATACGTGAACCATCTCCCCTGGATACATACCCGCAGCATCTACAAGGTCCATATCTATGGTTATGCTACCCTCGTATTCAATATTTGTGTTCGTCACTCTTACCTGATGGAGTTTTGACTTGCAGAATCTCCTCAACATCTAATCACCACCTAAACCTTAAAAACTATATTGTCTATCAGCCGCGTCTTTTCACTCATAAAACATGCAACAGCTATAAGTATCTTACCCTTTATTATATCAATTTCTATGAGATTTTCAGCATCTCTTATATCAATATAATCAATTTTGCAGTATGGATTTTTTTCAATAATTTCTCTCATTTTTTCCTTAATTACCGAGGGATTTCTTTCACCATTTTTTATCAAATCCTCCGCTTCTTTTAGCGACTTATATATTGATGTCGCCTGTATTCTCTCGCTCTCATTCAGATAAACATTTCTTGAACTCATAGCAAGACCATCTCTTTCCCTCACTGTTGGTGCAGTAATTACCTCCATATCAAGGTTCAGGTCTCGGACCATTCTTTTTATTATCACTGCCTGCTGGTAGTCCTTCTCACCAAAAATAACAATGTGTGGTTTAACAATGTTAAATAACTTAAGGACTATAGTCGCAACACCCTTAAAATGCCCCTTTCTTGACATTCCGCACATAATATCTGATAGTCCCTGAACCTTAACAGATGTTGAGAAACCTTCTGGATAGATGTCATTCTTCTCGGGGTAAAATATTATATCTACATTCGCTCCTTTGCTTTTTTCCTCATCTGCCTTAAAGTCCCTCGGGTATTTTTCATAATCCTCACCCTGACCAAACTGAGTCGGATTTAGGAATATTGAGACAACCAGAACATCACAGATTGGTCTTGCTAAATGTAATAAACTGATGTGTCCATCGTGGAGAGCACCCATTGTGGGAACAAAACCAATTTTCTTACCTGAAAGATGGATGCTCTCAGCCCTCTTCTGCATCTCTATGACTGATTTTATAATCTCCATATCTCAACTGATAAGACCGCTTTTCTTGAGACGAACCTTCAGTTCCTTGAGAATATCCTCCTGTATATGTGAGACATTCTCATTAAATGGGAATTTGCCTTCTTTTACATCATCACAGTATTGTTTCACTGCCTGTAAGATATCATTATAAACATCTCTGTAAAGACGGGCATGTCTTGGTGTTGGCTTATATAGACCTGTTATATCGTGAAGGACTATTATCTGACCATCACAGCCCCTTCCCGCACCAATACCTATAGTTGGTATCGTCAGATTTCTGGTGATTATCTCTGCAACTTCCTCAGGAACAGATTCAAGGACGAGAGCATATACACCCACCTCTTGTAAGGCTATCGCACCCATAATGACCTTTTCTGCCTCTTCCTCTGCTTTGCCAACTACTCTATAACCACCAAGCGCGTGATATGACTGTGGCACAAAACCGAGATGTCCCAGAACCGGAATTCCTGTATCCACAAGCGCCTTCACAAGGTCTGTTCGCGCCCCTTCAATCTTAACTGACTCAGCTCCACCCTCCTTGAGTGCTCTTCCGCAGTTTCTTATCCCCTCCTCCAAACTCACCTGATATGAGAGAAATGGCATATCAAGGCAGATGTGAGCACGCTTCACCGTTCTTGAGACCGCCCTGCAGAATATGAGCATTGTGTCAATGTCTATCGGAAGTGTGGTCTCATAACCAAGGACGACCATCGCGGCGGAGTCGCCTACAAGGACGAGGTGAGCGCCTGCCTCATCTACTATCGCACCTGTGGGCGCATCATAGGCGGTTATAGCGACAATTTTCTCCTTGCCCTTCTTCTCTTGTAACCCCCTTACTGTTATCTTATCCTTCATATCTTATAAATCTTTCTGCCATCTCACATTGACAATTATGGGTTACAAATTCAGATGATGGTTCCAATATTTCTGACATAACCCGTATTCTCAGGTATCTTATCCATAAGTTCCTTCATGGTGATATTCATAACTGGATGGACAAAATCCGGTGCTATCTCGCACATAGGAACAACTACAAATCTTCTTCTATGGGCAAGGGGATGGGGGAGTATCAGACTGTTCTCGCATAAGATGAGTGAACCATAGAACAATATGTCAAGGTCTATAATGCGAGGAAATCCAGAATCCTTCTTTCTGCCCATAGATTTTTCAACCTGCTGGCAATGCGATAGAACCTCGGCAGGGCTCAGTATCGTCTCAAAGGATGCAACCATATTGAGAAACTCAGGCATATTTCTGCCAGAGTCAACACCTTCGGTGGCGTAAACAGAAGAGCACCTGTCAAGCACAAAATTACCTTTACGAAGACACAAAAGCGCCTTCTTTAAGTGTTCCTTTCTATCTCTCCTGTTTGACCCAAACCCTATGTATAAGTAGCCCATTATCAAATATCAAAACAATCTGTTGAAAATCTTAGTATATTATATTAAAAATGTATATTATTTCAAATGAAAAAGAAAGATAAGATAAGGATAACAATTGGAACTGTAAATATTGGTGATAAAGCCAGACAGTTACTATTAGATGCGGTAAGCAGAAACAGAATATCTGGCGGCAAGTTCGTAAGAGAGTTTGAACAACTACTTGAGAGGTTCCACAAGATAAAAAACTGCGTCTGTGTATCAAGTGGAACGGATGCAGATACAATCGCTCTACTTGCCCTGAAGGAGGAGGGTGTAAGAGATGGTGATGGGGTCATTATGCCTGCCGTCAACTTCATCTCTGTTGCCAATTCTGCTATGCTTGCGGGTCTGAGACCTGTCTTTGTTGATGTTGACAACCGCACATTCAATATAATCACGGAACAGATTGAGGATAAGTTAACTGATAATACAAAGGTGCTTCTTCCAACGCATCTCTTTGGTAAGTTCGTTGATATGGACAGTATCATTGAGATTGCAAAAGCCCACAATCTTTTTATTATTGAAGATGCCTGTGAGGCGCTCGGTTCAAAATATAATAATCGGCTTGCTGGAACATTTGGGGACTTCGGAACATTCAGTTTCTATGTCGCCCATATAATCACAACGGGTGAGGGCGGCGCGGTAATCACTGCTGATGACAGGCGCGATAGCATACTGAGGTCTCTCAGGTCTCATGGAAGGGCTTGTGCCTGCAAGGTCTGTTCGCTCAATGTTGACTCAGGCAACTGCCCTATGAGGTTTGACCTTGAAGAGGGCGACCTTGATGACAAAAGGTTCTACTTTGAGCGTATTGGCTGTTCCGCGAAAATGAACGAACTTGAGGCGGCACTTGGAATTGAACAGATGACCAATATAGATGAGATTATAAAGAAGAGGAATGAGAACCTACTGTATTTTTGCGACCTTCTAAAAGGTTTGAAGGAATATATTGTGATGATGGAACAGGATGAGAGTGAGTTTATCAGCCCCCTGTGCATGCCCATAGTAATAAAAGATGGTCTGCCGGTAAGAAGGCAGGAGATTGTAAGTCATCTTGAGGAGAGGGGAATTGAGACGAGACCTATGTTCGGCTCAATACCTACACAACAGCCGTCATACAGGTTTCTCGGTTATAAATATGGTGATTTTCCTAATGCGGAGTGGATTGGCAGAAATGGCTTCTATGTTGGCATTCATCAGAACATAACAGAAGTTGAGATTGAATATATGGCTGAGAATATAACTGCCTTCTTTAAGTCAAAAGGTCTGAATTAGAAAAATATATATGAGTGAGACGAGGTCAATCTATATCATTATACCCTGCTATAATGAGGCAGAGAACATTGGACTCCTTATCATGATAATAAGGGAGATTGTGTCAGATGCGTATATTATTGTAGTTGATGACAACTCTCCTGATGGAACGGCAGATATTATCAGAAGCATTATGAAAGATGATAGGAATGTCTCGCTCATTCTGAGGGAGGGCAAAGGTGGCAGGGGCTCTGCAAGCATTGAAGGTATGAAAGAGGCGTTTAAGAGGGGCGCTGACATTATCATTGAGATGGATGCGGACTTCTCGCATAATCCACGTGAACTTCCATTGCTCATTAAAGCGACAGAGAAATACGATATGGTGATTGGCTCGCGGTATAGGTCGTCAAGCAGGATAAAGGGGTGGCCGATTATAAGGCGTTTCTTTTCCAAACTTGCGAATATATATGCACGCCTGATGCTCGGGATACCGATAACTGACTATACGAATGGCTACAGGGCATACAGGCGGGCGGTTCTTGAGGTGGTTGACTTTGAAGCGATAAACAGAAAGGGTTATGTAGTTCTATCGGAGATGGCAATGAACATATTTGCCAGGGGCTTTGCGATAGGCGAGGTAGGGACATACTTTCTGAACAGGCGGAGGGGCGAGTCAAACCTGTCAATAGGTGAGATAATCTCGGCATTCACATCTGTAATAGACCTCAGGCGAAGGTATATAGGGCTATTGTAGGGGTTTGATTAATTAATACAATGAGGTAATATTATTATTAAAATCTTTATTTATAGTAAAAAAAATACTTGACAAACAATCTATAATATGTTAACAATATTTAAGTAAAATTTGCTTTGTAGAATATAATTCAGTGAAGGTAACTTATGAGAAAATGTTTTTTAATTTTATTAGGGTTCCTTATTTTCAGTTCTGTTATTGCCAGTAGTGAGAAGGATATGAAATATCATGCCGAACCAAGTTATTATCTTTCGCCCTATGGAAAGGATGCCTTTGCCTGTTATTTCAAACTAAGTGACTTTGGTATAACAGGTTATGATTATAAGATTAAGATTATAGGTTTTATTGGATATGAAGAAGATGGTCCAGCAGATATATATGTAACATCAAAGGAAGTATGGGACCAAGGTCAAAGGTGTTATGTTCCAGCATGTAATCCTGATAACAACTGGGATGGTTCAGAATATGGTCCAAAGGAATGGCATATAAATAACTTATATCCAAACTATGATGATTGCGATATATATAATGATAACTGGCATTACAGTAAGGATGTAGATAAATTCTGGTGTATATATTACTTAAAGACAGGTGGTTGTCCACCATACCCAGTTGAGGATGATTATGTCGAGTTTAAAAATTCTTTAACCTACTGGTCATCATATAAAGCATGGATTAAAGGTGTATATGGCACTTATGGTGACTGGTGTATGCACTGTGTTATTGTCTATTGGGGAGTAGGTGTTGAGAACACATCATTGGGCCTTGTGAAGACGCTGTTCAGGTAATAGGAATTAAATAGATTGTATTATGGTAAATTAAATATGGGTGAAAATAATATTGAGGTAAGCAATATAAATCTTAAATCAGGTGTATATATAATAAATATATTTTCAGATAGTTTTGATATTGTTAAGAAGATTGTAGTTATAAGATAAATGGAGGTAGTGTTATGAGAAAATATATACTAATTTTATTGTTATTAACCTCTATAAGTTCTGTGATTGCCAGCTTTGAGAAGGACATGAAATATCATAATGACCCATGTAATTACGCAAATTTTGGTTGGAAAAAGGTCTACGCCTGTTATTTCAAAATTAGTGACTTTGGCATAAGCGGTTATGATTACAAGATTAAGATTATAGGTTTTATTGGATATTTAGAAAATTTTCCAGCAGATATATATGTAACATCAAAGGAATCTGGTGGTGTGCCAGTATGCAATCCATATAACAAATGGCAGGGTGCTGACTATGGTCCAAAACACTGGCATATAAACAACTCATATCCAGATTATGATGACTGCAATCTCTATGATGATAATTGGCATTATAGTAAGGATGTAGATAAATTCTGGTGTATGTATTATGAAGAGGCTATGTCATATCCAACTTATGATGGCGGTGGTAATACAGCAAATTCATTTTGGTGGTCTGCTGGAGAATGGCATAAAGGTGCTGATCTTACTAATCCATACTCAGATTGGTGTATGCACTGTGTTATTGTCTATTGGCCGGATGTGCTCTCAATCACATCATTGGGCCTTGTAAAGGCGCTGTTCAGGTAATAAAAATTATAATAATTATCAGAATATATTAAATAACACTTACAACAAATCCTCGGGGTCAATATCTATCGCTATCCTCCCGAACTTTCCATACCTGCCAAATCTCACCCCTTTTATCGCCCTGATTGTCTCATGAATATCTCTCACCCTTCGCCCGAATATCAGTATCTGCCACCTGTAGTAGCCCCTCATCCTTGATATCGGCGCGGGCGCAGGTCCAAGCACCCTCACCCCCTCTACTGTCCCACCCCTCGTTATTGCCTCCCTCACCCTGTGCGCGTTCTCCTGTGCCTTCTCACCCCGCCTGTCCTCAATATGAAGAACGGCAAGCCGTGAATACGGCGGATATAAGAGCCGTCTTCTGTATTCCATCTCCCTCTCAAAGAAACCTACATAGTCAAGTCGCGACGCAAGTTCTATTGAGTAATGAAGCGGGTGAAATGTCTGTATTACCGCCCTGCCACCCTCTCTGCTCCTTCCCGACCTTCCAACAACCTGTGCAATCAACTGGTATGTCCTCTCGCCTGCCCTGAAGTCAGGAAACACGAGTGATGTATCAGCATTGACAACGCCCACAAGACCAACATTCGGGTAGTCAAGACCCTTTGACACCATCTGCGTTCCAACGAGCACCTGAAACCTGCCTGCATCAAACTCGGAGAGTATCTCTGCATGAGACCCCCTCTTCCTCGTCGCGTCTGTGTCCATCCTTCCAACAGTCACATCGCCAATCGCCTTTTTTAAGTCCTCCACTACCCTCTCAGTCCCGAAGCCAAGAAGTTCAATTTTCTCCTCACCACACTCAGGGCATGTCCTCGGGACAGAGCGTCTATAATAACAGTAATGGCAGATGAGAATGTTCATTCCCTTATGATACGTCATCGTCACATCGCAGTTCTTACATCTGATTGTCCAGCCGCAGGACTTGCACACAGCAACTGTCGCAAAGCCGCGCCTGTTCTGAAGCACTATCGCCTGCCTTCCCTCACCAAGCGTCCTCTCTATCTCCTTTGTGAGTTGCAACGAAAATATAGGTGCCCTCGCATCTTTCTCTGCTCGCCTCATATCCACTATCTCAACCTCTGGCATTGGATAGCTCTCCACCCTCTCCTTCAAGATGCTCATTGCGAACTTTCCTGTTATCGCCCTGTGATATGTCTCTAAACTTGGTGTAGATGAGCCGAGAATAATGGGAATTTTATATCTTCTTCCAATATACAGAGCGACATCTCTTGCACTGTATCTCGGGTCTGTGTCTGACTGTTTGTATGATGCATCGTGTTCTTCGTCAACAACAATGAGACCAACATCAGCAAATGGTGTGAATATGGCTGACCTTGGTCCTATAACAAGACGAACGCTTCCCTCCCTCACCTGCCTCCATACGTCAAACCTCTGCTTTTGCGTCATATTGGAATGCGTCGCCCTGACGCAGTCGCCGAAGGCGTTTGTGTATCTCTCTATTGCTTGCGGTGTGAGCGATATCTCCGGGACGAGAACTATCACACTCTTGCCCTCATTCAGAACCCTCTCTGCCATCTTTATGTAAAGATATGTTTTACCCGAACCGGCAACACCGAATATAAGATGAATTCTCTTCTTCTCAAGTGTCTCCTCCAATTGTTTAAGTGCAACCTCCTGCTCTACTGTTGGCTCTGGTAGTTGTGGTGTCCCTGTCTGTTTTGCTTCTCCTCTGTCGTCCAGAATAAAGAAGATCAAACCGCTATTCAGCATTTCATTTATAATTTCGGTCTTGAACCTTCCAATTGCGCTCTTAGAACTGAGCTGTCCAGCCCTGATGAGTTCACCTGTAAACTCTATCTTCTTCTTCCCTGTGATGCCTTCACTCTCAGAGATTAATTTCTGTGCTGGAATCAGAAAGCCATCCTTCCAGACATCTCTTTTGTTTGTTGCGAACCTTTTTACGAGAATAAGCCCTTTATCCACAAGGTCCCTGAGCGGTGTCAATATCTCAAATGGTCCAAATCTGTCTTTCAGGTCTGAAAAACTGACAATGCCATTCTGAGAGACAAACCTCATGACAGCACCTGTCATCTTCTCAGAACTCTCCCAAAGGTTAGACATCTCAGCGCCTTTCCTGGACAGGGCAAATACATCGTCGCAGGATATACCAACACCACCTGGAACCATTGCGCCTGCCGTCTCACCTATCGGTGAGAGGTAGTATTCAGATAAGAATAGAGCGAGGTCAATCTCTCGCTCACTTAAAAAAGGAAAAGCATCAACAGGGGATAGAACTGGCTTCGTTTCAACGATGTTCTCGGGATTTCCAAAACTTATGAGAACGCCAATCTCCTCTCTTCCCTTGAAATCAACTAATATCCTTGTGCCAATAGGGATAAGACCAATTGCCTCATCGGGAAGGTGATATGTGAACAGCATATCAAGGTGCTTCTGAACAGCAACCTGGACATATCTCTCGGTAGTCCCCTCCATAGGGGCTTCCTCCTTAATCTCCCGCCTGAATCACTGTAAATGCGAAGACATCCACTACATCCTGCACCGAACAGCCCCTTGAAAGGTCATTCACGGGCTTTCTCAAGCCCTGAAGTATTGGACCAATTGCTGATGCCTTTGCGAGTCGCTGTGTCAGTTTATAGGCAATATTGGCGCTGTCAAGGTCGGGGAATATCAGTGTATTTGCAATGCCATTGAGGGGGCTATCGGGTGCCTTCTTCTCCATAACCTTTGGAACTATAGCCGCGTCTGCCTGTAGTTCACCGTCAACCTTGATGTCAGGTCTTCTATTCCTGACTAATTCAGTCGCCTGCTTTACCTTATCAACATCGGGATGCTCGGCGCTTCCCCTTGTTGAGAATGAGAGCATTGCGACGAGTGGTTCGGTTCCAAGCACCTTCTTTGCATTGTCTGCTGATGCGATGGCAATATCTGCAAGTTGCTCAACTGTCGGCTGTGGAACAACAGCGCAGTCAGCATATATGTAGTTACCTTTGTAGCCATAACTCTCGTCGGGCAGAACCATAAGGAAGAAACTTGAGACGGTCTTCATACCTTCTGAGAGACCGATTGAGTGAAGGGCGCTCTTCACCGTCTCTGATGTAGCGACCGCAGCGCCCATAAGAGCGCCATCCGCTTCATCCCATCTGACAAGCATTGATGCGAAGTATATTGAATTTGACATTATCTCCTTCGCCTGGTCTTTTGTTATGCCCTTCTCCTTTCTCAGTTCAAAGTATGTCTCAACTGCTTCGTCAAATTTTGGGTGGCTTTCGGGCTTATAGACCTTACATATACTCGGCACAGAGGAGTTAATTTTCTCTGCGAACGCTTTGACCTCTGATGGCTCACCGAGGACTATCATCTCGGTTGCGAAGCCCTGCTCTGCTATCTTCGGAAGGGCACCGACTATACGCTCATCCCACGACTCGGGAAGAACTACGCGTTTTGGATTTGCCTTCGCATTTTCATATATTGTCTTCATCAGATCCATAATAGATACCTCCAGAAAAAACTAATCTATGAGAACTTCTCTTTTAACATCCTGACAGCATTCGGGGGGACGAGACCTGAAACATCACCGCCGAGGCGGACAATTTCCTTGACAAGGGTTGAGTTAAGGTATGCGAATTCCTGTGATGGCATGAGAAAGATTGTATCAACGTCGCTGTTAAGGCGTCTGTTCGCGAGAGCCATCTGGAACTCCATCTCAAAGTCAGATATAGCCCTCAGACCTCTTATGATGAACCTGGCGCTAACCTTTAACGCGAAGTCAACGGTGAGACCATCGTATGACATAATCTCAACTGCATAAAGCCCCTTCACTGCTTCTTTTATCATATCAATGCGTTCATCAAGGTTGAAGAGTGGGGCTTTCTGGGGATTTACTGCGACTGCTACGATTAACTTGTCTGCGAGGTTTAATGCCCTCTTGATGACATCAAGGTGACCGAGGGTTATCGGGTCAAATGTCCCGGGATACAATAAGATTCTATCTGTCTTACTCATAATAGATTATAGTTATCATAACATAGGTGATGTGTAAAGGATTTTCAGCAATAAAATAAGAATTTAATGAAAAGTAATTGATATAAATTAAAAGGCAGGTCTAAATAACCTGTCAATTATGAAAAACAACCTGGTTATTAATTTGGCAGAAACTCATCAGGAACCTTTTCTTTATATTACCTGAACAATGTCTTCACAGTACCCAGTGATGTGTTCTCAATATCCGCCCCCCAATAGACAATAACACAGTGCATACACCAATCACAATATGCACCATATGTTCCTTTACCCCATTTATTAGACGGATAACCGTAAGTTAAAGAATTAACTGTTTTGTCATATATATCACTTTGTGGATGTGGTGTTGGACTCTTTATGTAATACATACACCAGAATTTATCTATATCCTTACTATAATGCCAGTTGTCATCAAAGAGATAGCAGTCATCGTAGTTTGGATATGAGTTGTTTATATGCCAACTTTTTGGACCATATTCAGCACCCTCCCAGTTGTTTTTTGGACTGCATATTGGAACACCATCCTCCTTTGATGTTACATATATATCTGCTAAACCATCTGATATATTTCCAATAAAACCTATAACCTTAATCTTGTAATCATAGCCACTTATACCAAAATCACTTAATTTGAAGTAGCAAGCCAATGCATGGCCTTCACCAGTATTCCAGTAAAAATTTTCTGGTGGCGAATGGTGATATTTCATATCCTTTTCTAAACTAGAAAAAGCAAAACTTATAGATATTAATAAAAATGCAATTGATAAACATATTCTCATAGGTCACATCTCCTTGAATTGTATTCTATAAGATATATATTTTATACATTATTAACATATTAAAGATTGTTTGTCAAGTGATTTTTTGCAATTATTATTTCAATTACAATAGGGTTTGATTAATTAAACCGCTATAATATACTGAAATTTACTGCACAAGTATAAAATATGTGTAAGGTTCGTTAATATGTTAATTGGTTTTTTGTTTGATAAATCAAACCGCTACTTCACCTGCTTGCAAACTTCATAAGTATCCATCGCAATGACAAGTTCCTCATTCGTTGGAACAATGAATATCGCTACCTTTGAGCCATTCTTCTCAATTCTCGCGAACTTGCTGTTCATCTCAACATTCTTCTTATCGTCAAGGACAATGCCAAGAAACTCAAGACCTTCACATACCATCTTTCTTATAATAACTGCGTTCTCGCCAATGCCCGCTGTGAAGACAATGGCATCAACACCACCCATAGCCGCTGAGTAAGCACCAATATACTTCTTTATACGATATGTGTATATCTTAAGGGCGCGCTGGGCTTCACTATTGCCACCTTTCGCTGCCTCCTCCACCTCGCGCATATCATTAGAAATACCCGAGAGACCAATAAGTCCGCTCTTCTTATTCAATATTGAGTTTATCTCCGCGTGGTCCATACCGAGCATCTCCATCATATATATTGGTATTGCGGGGTCTATATCTCCACACCTTGTGCCCATAACAAGACCCTCAAGCGGGGTGAAGCCCATCGAGGTGTCAACTGAATAACCGCCCTTGACAGCGGACATTGAGGCGCCATTTCCAAGATGTAATGTGATTATCTTCACATCCTCAATCGGTCTTCCAAGCGCCTTCGCCGCCTCCCTTGATACATAGTAGTGCGAAGTCCCATGAAATCCATATCGTCTGATTGACTGCTCTTTATACATACTCATAGGCAGGGCGTATAGATATGCGTAGTCGGGCATCTTCTGGTGGAAAGCGGTGTCAAAGACAGCGACATTTGGTTTATTACCAAATATCTTAAAGCATGCCTCAATGCCCTTGAGGTTATGAGGATTATGGAGCGGCGCGAGACGACAGTTCTCCTTTATCTCGTGGAAGACTTCATCATTGATGAGGACAGAGTATGCGAACTTCTCACCGCCGTGGACAACCCTGTGACCTATGGCATAAATCTCGTCTTTGTCCTTGATGACACCTCTTTGCGGGTCAAGGAGCATCTCAAGAGTGAGTTCTATCGCCATTGTATGGTCAGCGACATCTTTATTTACAGTCAGCTTCTCATCACCCGTTTTTGAATATTGATGAATACCGTCCTTGAGACCGATTCTCTCAACGAGCCCCTTTGCAAGGCAGGACTCATTTTCCGCCTCTATGAGCTGATATTTAAGAGATGATGAACCAGCATTAATGACCAGAATCTTTGACATATTGACAATCTCCTTCTTTTAAGAACACATAATAATATTTACTTATGAAATAAAAACTTCTGAGAAATTAAAGCAATTCCTCAATAAATATAAACCATATAAAAAATTTTTATTTCAATGATATTGCCTCAGCAGGGCAAGCATCAACGCACTCACCATCACCGTCGCATTCATCCGGTCGAGCGAGAACAATGCAGGTCTCATCTTCATTCCACTCAAGGACGGCGTTCGGGCATACATCAATACAGATGCCACAGGCGGTGCACAAATCACAATCTATAACTGCTTTCTGTCCCTCAGCCATTTTCTAAAACCTCCAAAAATATAGATACAATGCCTATATTCTGTCTATTCTATGAAATGATATTCTGATGTCAACAGGTATTTGAAAAATATCAGTTAATTTTAGAAGAGGCAGGTCTATTTGAACATGCCTATTATGAAATATACCTAGAAACTATTTTGGAATAAACTCATCAGGGACTTTTAGTTTGCATCACTTAAACAGCGCCTTTACAACACCCAATGATGTGTTCTCAATTGATGCTCCCCAATAGACAATAACACAGTGCATACACCAATTGTAGTTTTCAAAACCAGAACCAACACCTTTATACCACCCACCATACCAAGTAAGAGAGTTTATTTCAGAACTTCCACAATCAAAAATTGGGTATGTTATGCCCTCATATTCATAATATATACACCAGAATTTATCAACATCCTTGCTGTAATGCCATTTATCAGAATAGACATTACAGTCATCATAGTTCGGATATGTATTATTTATATGCCAGCGTTTTGGACCATAGTCAGCCCCCTGCCAGTTGTTTTGTGGATTACATATCGGAACATAAAATTCATCATATTCTGTTTTATATAATTCCTCCTTTGATGTTACATATATATATGCTGGAAAATTGTCTACATAACCAATAATACCTATAATCTTAATCTTATAATCATAACCACTTATTCCAAAATAACTCAATTTGAAATAACAAGAATATGCTTTTTCCCAACCATAAGTCGAATAATAAGATGGCACACTATAATATTTCATGTCCTTCTCAAAGTTAGCAATTACAGAGCTTATGGATATTAATAAAAATAAAATTAGTATACATTTTCTCATTATATTTACCTCCTTTATCTTATAACTACAATCTTCTTAACAATATCAAAACTATCTGAAAATATATTTAATATATATAACCCAGTTTTTAAGTCATTATTATTAATTGATATGCAATTATCACCTGTATTTATTTTACCACAATATAATCTATTTATTCTTCTTCCTGATATATCATAAATATCTATATTTACACTCTCTTCTCTATCTGTTTTTATATAGATATTTATATCTTCATATACTGGATTTGTTATATTTACTTCAATATTACTTAAATTATTAATCTTATCTGGCATATTTTCTTTACTATAAATATTTTTATTATCTGAATACTCTCTACCTGTCCTCATTCTAAGTGCTGGGTCACCTAATAATATTCTCATAATAGCGTTACGAATAGCAACAACTGCTCCCATCATAGGGTCTCTCTCTATACTCCATGTTATTATATCTTTTACTGTTGCCATATTTATTATCCATCCAAGCCCCTTCTTTACTCCAGAAATTCTAGGTGGAAATCTACATCCATATATATTTTTATAGACCTCTTCCATTAATACATTTTTTTCACAGTATAAACTCCAACTCTCTTCTGTATGACCCATCGTTGCAACTGCACCTAAAGATTGAGTGTTGTAATAGTCACCCAACATCCAGGACTCACATAGACAATTACCTGTATCGTAATTTATTTTACCATTCCAGCAACAACAATTAAATACTACTGTTAACTTACTATAATTTTCCAATTGCCATATCTCCAATTCTGTCCAATTTTCAGGTGGGAATCTATTATTCCATTTATCCCAACGATTTTGCAGACCATGACCATTATAACATACAGATGCAACACCATCCGTTATACATTTCTCAACATCACCATTTGTAGCATTCCAAATGATATTTGGGTCATAACCTTCCTGATATGGTAGTCCATAACATTTTTTAAAAACTGGGAAAGGCATATCATATTTTCCTGTAATTCCTATATTCTCTGCTTGTTTAAAAAAGCTCATACCCGCATCATTTTCTTTATGAGCAACTAAAAGGACATCATTGTCCCATTCTTGTTCATAATAAATTTCCTCTTTAAGAAATTGAAAATATAATTGGTTTACATCATATTTATTAAATGAAAATCTACCCAATGCTATATCTGGATAAACATCAATAATATAAGGATTTTGCTGTGTCTCTGTTAAAAGTGTATAATAGTAATCAGAATAATATCCCCAACTATTCATAAGGTTATATATAGGAATATTATCAGCATCACCTATAAAAAGAACATAATCTAATCTTTTCTCATGATTATTATAGTAAGTTTTAATGTAATTCTTCAAATTAACATCACCTGAACCTGTATCATCATCGTATTTCTTTATATCAATAGTATAATAACTATATCTATCCTGTAACCGTTTTGCAAATTCACCAATAACCTCATCATTATAAAGATAATCTGGAACTATTATCAGATAATATACTGGTGCATAGTTGTCTATATTTGGATCTAGTGAGTCAAAGTTCCATATTACACCTCTCATAAGATTTGCCATGTCCTCATCCATCGTAGCCTGTGGAATTGTCCCACCATTATTATATATCACATCTACCTCATATTCATAACTCACATTCAACTGCCTCAAATAAGGATTATATGAAAATGGTATGTAGCCAACATTATCAACTGTGTAATACTTGAATATGCCCGGCTCACCCACTTCATTATGATTAAGTGGAAACCAACTGTTACTATTATAGAACATAATATTCTTTTCAAATACTGGTATTTCACCATCACATATGGGTCTCTGATGGGGCCATACATAGTAGTTATCAAGAATCTGTGTTTCATATACCTGTGGAATCATACTTACCTGTGCATTATCTGGAATACCAAGAAGACCCCTTATCGCGGGTAGTTCGGGAAGACCAACATCATTTGTTGTCGCATAATCTGGAACTTCCAATTTCTGATATACTTGACCATCCGGTCCCATTATTGTATCAACCCACATACCAGGTATTGTCACATGAACAAGAGTATGAACATCATTACTTTGAATGATACTAATCTCAGGTGGAGCACCTTGCTCGCCATCCTTTGAGCCACCCTTCGCAGATATAAATGATACCCATATTCTATCTGAATAAGATATCTCAGGTAATAATGAAATAAATAGAAATGTCATAAGTATTAGAATTACAGATGAACTAATGAATGAATGAGAATATTCATTCCTGGATTTAGAAATATTAAACATACAAAACACCTCCCCTAAATCAACAAATTATATATAGCATTTAAATTATGGCTTGTCAAGAGAAAAAATAAAGTTTTTGAAAATAATTTTAACTTAATTTACTCTCAATCCTCTTCAATATACTTGCCGAGCCACTTCTCTATGCCGTTGAATGTAAAGTATAAACGGAAGATGTTCTCTTTAAGTGAACCGCCCTTCCGCCACCCCAACTGGCAGGCAAAATCAATGCTTGAGTTCTCATTGCCAGAAAATATCAGCCCTGTCCCGAATGTTATGCCCTTCTCGGTATATCTCGCACCATCAACATCCATTGAATACCACGGTTTATAGTAGAAGCCAAACCTCGCAGGCATCATAAGAGCAGGCGACTTCTTCATCTTCACCGGTGGCTGAAACTCAAACCCGAGATGAAACTCCGTAGTGTTCCTCAATCTACTATCACCCTGCCCGAACATCTTAAATCCGCTCCATCTCGTATTCACCATGTCAAAGCCAGCCGTCAGCATCTTTTGAGGTTTGAAAGAGACGCCCAGACCAATTACCAACGGATACTTTATATCCCCATCCTGTGTTGTCAGTTCACCCTGAACATTTGAGATGACCTTTTTCATTGATAACTTAAATGGGTAATTCAGGTAGAAGCCAGCATCAATCAGTTTGGAGTGATAACCGGAGCCAAACCTCACACCTATTCCACCAATTCTATGCTCAACAACATCCCTGACAAAACTATAGTTATCATCCTTGAACTCCTTCGTCCATATATACTTTGGGTCGCCTTTCCAGAAGTCAACGGAAGCGCCTAAGAGAAAGCGTGAAATATTAATAGAATATCCAGCAGAGTATGTAGAAACACCGCCTTCTCCATAACCGTATTCAATCCCTATCTGCTTATCGCCATCCATTATTGCCTTACTCACTTTATAGCCCCAGTCATATTGATTCATATATGAGATTGAAAGGACACCCCTGAACGGCAGTGCTATATCAAGCGATGCAAAAGGAAGGTTATATGTGACCCTCGTTGAACCCAGATTGCCAAGATTATATGTATTCTGGTCTCTGTAGAATGTGGCTATGAACATTGTAGATGTGTTTGCTGATGGGGTCGCAGGATTTATATGAGATAGTCCGCCACCCGTGAATACACCAATATTGACAAAGCCCATGGCGATAAGTCGTGCTGACAATGGCTCTATTGTCTCGCCATAGTTGTCTATGTTCAGAACAGTATCAGACATTGCTATTGAGAAAAATACTATTGATATTATAAAAACCTTTACTTTCATCTTATATTCCTAATCAGGTGGAAGTGTATATTTTATCTCAAGATAGGGTTTTATATTCTCATCTGTATTGTCCTTTGATGCGAAGCGAAGTATATTGTAAGTATCTTTTGTATCATAATTGCCCCTTATTATAAGACCATAATTCTTATCCGAGCCATAAATCCACCTCTGGACAAGTTGATTTACGATAACCTGTTTGTAACCGGCGGATTCTCCCGTCAACTCAAATGTTGACAATCTATCATCTTTGTCAAAACTTAAGCCCCTCATATCCCTTACCTTTGTATCCTCATCAAAGCCACCCTTTAATAAAAATATACCCATATGCCCCATATCGCCTCTTGAGTATGGTAGTAAATACAGATTGAGCAACGCCTTCACGATAGTTGCGTTCTTTGGAATGCCTGTTTTTTCCTCCGAGAGATTGAAGTGAAAAACCGCTCTCTTTGAATAACCATCAAACCCCCCCACATATACAAACTCATCATGTCCCGTTGTGTTATCCTCACCAATCTCATCTGTATTCTTAACAAGCGTTGCATCCCTCATCGGAGGGCAGGTAACCTCAAACTTCTCATTGTTGTATTCATAATCAACAATTAGCCGTGGAACCAACTCTTCTGTGAATTGATTTAGAGAGTAGAACTCCTTTATTGTCTCAGCGTTCTCCTCATCCTTTGAGTATAATATTACGCCGAAGTTCGTATTCGGCGACATAAGCCAGTCAATTGCAACAGGGGTTATATCAACATAGACATACTCATAATTACTGGGCGGGTCGCCGACAACCGCACTGCCAACAGACGGTCCAAACCTTCCTCCGTCCCACCTGTCGTTGTGATTACGCCAGTCCCACGTTACCTCATTCTCAAGCCAGGTCTGATAGACCTTTGAGGCAAGGAGAGTAAGCGAGCCATTATTATAGACATTATCGTTTATATCACCAACCTTCCTCTGATAGCAGAGTCGGATTTGAGCGGATGTTATATGTGCATCGCTCTTTAAGTTTAATAGCGATGTGTCAAAGTATAATAGAGATCTGAACTTACAACCTCCCCAGCCGCCAATAAGAAGGCGTGTATCCTGCCCGGTATTGACATAGCAGTCAAAGAATGCATCTGACCAGCCCTCATCAGGATAGACCTTGACAGTGTATATGTCCGAGTTGTATGGAAGGAGGTCATAGCCGGTAAGGTCTTTCGTCTCCTTATGGCAGAATGAGAATATTAATAGAAAAGGAAGAATATATATGAACTTTCTCATATATCAGACAATGAAATTAACATAGAGAGGTGAAAGTGTCAAGTTATTCAAGATATTACTGTTTGATTTATCAAATCAGAATTATTTTGTCATTCTGAATGTAGCGGTTTGATTTATCAAACAAATGGCAAAAAAGCAATTTTTATGTCATTCTGAGTGAAACGAAGAACCTCTATCGCATTATCTTATTATGAAGCGTCCCATCTTATGATGGGACGGAAATTATTAATATACGACCCAATATAAATTGGGTCGCTACTTTGCTATAACAAAATTCTTGCTCGCAGAAAAGCCATCAGCAATCATCCTCACAATATACACACCATTAGCAAGATATGATATATCTGATGTCAGTGTGTATTCACCTTGATTATATAACCCGCTCGCAACAGTTGACACTATCCTCCCTGTGATGTCATATATTGATATGTCAATATATGATTTTGTTGGTATGATGATATCAATGCTTATCTGGTTATCTGCGGGTGTGGGATATACTCTTGTAATCTCAAATGACGATGGATTTTCATTACCAGATGTAACAGATGTTGTCCCAAGCGTCTCATTCCTATCAGATACAACCGCCTCCAGTTTGTATTCGTATTTTGTCTCGGGGGTAATATCTCTGTCTGTGTATGAATATGGATTTGTGCCAGTGATGAGGGAGGAATTCACCTTTATCCACTGGATGTCGTCATTTGGGCAAGGATTATCATCCTTGCCTACGGGGGTGGTATTTGTGGACAGATTGTAATCTGTCCCTACGGGTGTATATTGTAGGGGCAATTCATGAATTGCCCTGGGTGAGATAATTCTGCGGTAGAGGTTGAAGCCCGATATATCTTCATCGGTTGAGACAGACCAGTTTAGGGTGATGGCATTATTATGGGGCTTTGCGGAGAATGATGTGAGGTCAATATAATTTCCTTCACCATACCAAGCATATTTAAGGTCACCATTTGTTCTATCATAATAAGAAATATATGGATTATTATTTTTAATAATTAAAAAGTAATTATTCTATTCCTAATTCATTTAATATCTTTTCAGCTTGTTTACGCAATTCATAGTTATGGTCTCTTAATCCTGTCTTTAAAATAGAAATATAATCATCTTTAAATTTTACTTCATCTTTTAGGTTTTTACCTGCAGCATAAATTACTGCACTACGAACATATGAATTAAAATCGGCTAAAAGATTTTTCATTCTTTCCAAACATATTAACTCCCAAATATTGTCTAATCTACTAATTTTGCTTAATAAAATTATAGAATTAGCTCTAATTATATACCATTTATCAAAGGTATTTGAATATAAATATTGTAAAATATTTTTGAAATAAAATTTCAATTTTAATTCTATTAAGGCTTCTATTACTGAAAGAGAGTCATTTCTTACAAAGGATATATTATGATTTCCATATTCTACACACTTTGCAAATATTGAATCTAAATCATCAAGTTTATTATTACAATACAAATATAGTTCATATAATTTTAATTTTAATCTTTCTATTAAACCTTCAAAAAAATCTATACCATGGCGACATTCGATAATATTTTCATAATTTTCTTTAATAAAATTGGATATTGATTTTTTAAGTAATTTATTTTTATTACATTTACAAACTCTAATCATTAACTCAATGAATTCACGTTTATTATTAGCAGTTTGAAATACGTTTAATAAAACTTTCTTAAATGAAATAAACAATTTATCATATATTTTTTTTGAAATATTAAAATTATATTTATAGACAAAATTAGAAATTAAATGAAAAAGATTTAAATGCTCTATTATTCTTATAGGACTTTTTTTAGTAATTTTGTCATTTTTATTTTCTATATTTTGAATTAAATCTAAAACAAAATTGTTATATTTATCTTTATATAAATCACTATCTATTAAAGAAAAATATAGAGTTATATTTAAATCCCTTGTTTCTGACCATTCTTTTAAAAATTCATTTTCTTTTTCTTCTAATAAATGTGGATACTCTTTTCTTATTTCAGATAAAATAATATAAACTCTATCTTTCCTGGGGAAATCTTTTCTTATTAAGTATAGATTTTCTAATAAAGATTTAATTAATTCTATATCTACAATTTTCCAATTAACCTCATCTAGTAATTCAATTATCTCATCAACAACTCTGAAATCTTCATTAAACAATTTAATAAGATATTTCATTATAAGATTAATATCTAATCTATTAATAAGTTTACTAAGTGCTCTAATACTGTTTCTTTTTGTATCAAATATAATATTTAATGAAAATTTTATATAAAGACAATTCATTAAAAACTTTTGAATATCAGGAAGATAATCATCATCTAAATAAAAAGCAAATTTTTCTATAAACATACATTTAATATTTTTATCCTCAATTTCATTACTGTATCTAATAGGAAAATCTATTAAATCCATAGGTTTATCAATTATCTCTTTATATATATCTTCCCAATCTGATTTAAGTATATCTCTTATTTCAGTTATACTATATTCAATTATAAACATCTTTAAAGATGTTATTAATAGTTTTCTATTCTTGAACATTTTATAAAAGTTATAGAATATATAACCTAATCTTAATCTTATAAAACTTATAAATGTATATGATCCATAATGAATAGCAATTATTAGTGCCTTGCATATATCCTCAAGGATTTCAAAAATATAGTTTTTGAAACCATAAATAGGACCAGAAGTATAATCTGCAAATAAGCTTTTCTCAAAATTTATATAACCCTCAATTAAATTTTTATCTAAAAGTGGAAAAAAGTTCAAGTCCCTCATTAATCCTAGTTTGTCTTGATAATAAGATTTCTTAAACTCTGAAAATAGAATACCAGACCTTAATCTTTTTTCACGCTCTATATTTCTAAGGTCAAGTATTATATCCCTAATAATCCACTTATCTAAATTTCTATTTTCTGCTTCATTTAAGGCTTTTTCAAATAAACTAATAGATTTATCATAATCATTATTAAAATACTTTATTATTCCTTCCCACCTATATCTTACAATTTCTCTGTAATCTTCCAAAAGTGAATCAGTTAAAATGTCGATATTTTCTTTTTTGATTCTTTTTGAACCATTTAATATATTAACAATTATACACGAAATAGCATAATTTAAATTATTTGAATATTCTTCTCTAGAAGGTGCATATTTTTCATCTTCCAATAATACTTTGCTTAATATATTTGAAATCTCTTTAAAATCTAAATGTTCAAACATAATATAACCTAATAATTATTTTTCTCTTTATATGTTCTTTCTGCTTCTTCATCTGGTTTTTCCTTATATTTTTTTAACTCTTCCTTGTAATTTTTTTCATAATCAGGAAATCTTTTATATATATCAAGAAGATCTTCTAATAAATCATCTTCTATACAATTAATAAGTTCTTTAGTATCATTGAAAGTTTTTGTTGTAGTCCCATAATCCCTAACTTCTTTAATAAAACTTTTTAATTCATCAGGTTTATTATTTTCAGGTCCAAGTATATATGCAAATACCCTCTTTCCTTTATCTTTGGCTTCTTTAAATTCTTCCACAATACCTTCCCTTCTTGTTTTTTCAATAATTAATATCATCAAATCACAAGCTCTTACACCTTCAATATATGTAGTTTTTATTCCCCTTGGCCTAGCATGTTTTTCGCAATAATCTAAATCGTATATATTCCATCTTTCAAAAAAGGATATAATTGCTTTTCTTCTTTCTAAGAAAATTTCATCACACATAGAAGAACTTAAGAATACCTTAATAGGATATTCACATTTATTGTGTTTCATTTAAAACCTCAATATATTTTCCTTATTTTTAATATTATAAAATAAAAAAATGCTTTTATACTAAATTTATCAATTATAGTATAAAAAACTTACATTTCTTTGTATGATTAAATACTCATCTGTTATTATATTCATATCAACTCAGATTAATATATGAAGGGTAAGAATATAGAGAATAAGGCAGATAGACCTGATGCATATAAGGGCTACAAGGGTGAGGCGCTTGACTTCATCAAAGAGCGTGATGTCACCGTCTGGTCCGATGTTGTCATCATAACAGATGTCGGCACTCAACTGGAAGGCGTAATACTTCCGAGAGCGGAGGGCACCGACGATAAGCACATAGTCCTCAAACTCAAGAATGGTTACAATATAGGCGTCAGGACATCAAAGGTCTCTGAGATAAAAGAGGTTGGCTACAAGCAGGCGATATACAAGATACCCGAGAAGGAGTTCCCTGTAAGCCCCGACAAGCCGGGTGTTACTCTCCTTGGAACCGGTGGAACTATTGCAAGCCGTCTTGATTACCGCACGGGCGCTGTGATACCCGCCTTCTCGCCGGGTGAACTCTACGGCGCTGTGCCTGAACTTGCAGATTTATGTAATCTGACGACAAAGAAACTATTTGGAATATTCAGCGAGAATATGGGACCTAATGAGTATAAGACGACAGCGCTTGCCATAAAGGATGAGATTGAGAAGGGCACTGACGGTATCGTCATCGGTCATGGCACAGATACAATGCACCACACTGCAGGCATACTATCATTTATGGTGCAGAACTCACCTGTTCCGATTGTGATGGTTGGCTCGCAGAGGTCGTCAGACAGACCATCTTCAGATGCTGCATTTAACCTCAGGACTGCTGTCAATATTGCTGCGAACTCAGACATTGCAGAAGTAGTTGTCTCAATGTTCGGACCAACAAGCGACCTCTACTGCCTTGTCCACAGGGGGACGAGGGTGAGAAAGATGCACTCGTCATACCGCTCAACTTTCAGGACTATTGGGGATGTTCCACTTGCGATGGCAAGCCCTGACTACATAAAGCCACTGCGATATGACTATAATAAGCGGAGGAAGGAGAGGGAGATAAAGGTTGTGCCTGTCTTTGAGGAGAGGGTTACCCTCATTTATTATTATCCCAATATGCACCCCGATATTATTTACAGTTTAATTGACAATGGATATAAGGGTATAGTAATTGCCGGGACGGGTCTGGGTCATGTGAACAAGCCATTGTATGATGCACTATCAAGAGCGCAGGAGGCAGGCGTTGCCATATATATGACGGTTCAGACGCTGTGGGGTTTCGTCCATATGTATGTATATGAGACGGGGCGTGATATGATGGCGAGAGGCGTTATTCCTGCTGAGAATATGCTTCCTGAGGTCGCTTATGTGAAACTTGCGTGGGCGCTTGGTCAGACGGGAGACCTTGAAGAGGTGCGTCAAATAATGCTCACACCGATATGTGGCGAGATAACAGAGAGAGAGCCATATAACGGCTATATAATCCTTCAGGGTGGTCTTTCCGAGGTGGATGAGTTCCTATCAACGCACTGGCTGTGAGCGAAAAAAATCAGGCAAGGGGCAGATTCTTCAGACACCTCTTTCATATCTTCGGTGCCATAATTCCTATAGGTTATCTTTATATAGTGAAAGACAGAATCTTTCTGTGTAAGATACTACTGTTTGCCCTTGGTATAGCATTATTACTTGATGTTATTCGTATCTTCTTCCTTAAAAAAGAGAAGAGAGGGCTTTTAATAAAGGTCCTGAGTGGGTTTATGAAGCCGGGTGAGTTGTGGAGATTCTCTGGCTCAACATATTTTATTGCATCATCGCTTATAGTCATATTCTACCTTCATAAAGATATAGCGGTGGCAAGTTTGCTATTTCTCTCATTTGGAGACCCTGTAGCGACATTTATAGGAAGCAGAATTGGGGAGGAGCGTCTGTTCTGGGGAGATAAGAGCGTTGAGGGCAGTTTAGCGTTTTTTGCAGTATCGTTTGTGATTGGTATATTACTGCTTGGATTCATAAAAGGGCTGTTTGGAGCATTGATAGCAACGATAGTAGAGGGACTTCCAACGCATTTGATATTTGGCAGGTTTTACAGATGGCTTGATGATAACCTGACAGTGCCCTTGATAACTGGCTTTCTGATACAACTTATATTTGGATTTATCTGGTAGAATTCCCAGTATAATATTTCTTATGTTGACCTATTGATAATTCCCTCAATGTGCGTTTTGTAAAGAAGGCAGTAATTATAATAACTGCAATAATAATTATAAGTATTCTCAGAATTAACCTCTTAATTCTCACTAACGACCACCCTTTATATAATAAATGAATCTATCAAAGAGATATGAGAGTTTCATATCGTCTTCCATGAGGATTGGGAAGGTTATCGCCTTTGCAAGTTTGGCAAGTATCTCATTCTTCATAAGTGAGATAACATCTATTAAAGCCATTATACTCTTCACCCCTCCTATCTGAGGTAGATAATCAATATTTAGGTTCCAGTTCTCACAGGCAATTGAAACTGAAAGGGCGAGTGATTTTGATAATCCCCATCTGCCGGCAAATTCAAAAGCCATTTTGACCTCTTCCTTGGACATCCTGGAGATGAGAAGTGCGATGTCAAGCCAGTTCAAGAGCGGTAAGATGAACCAGTGATAGTGTGCGTGAAGGGCAAGGGAGACAAGACAGGCAGGTCTTTCAAGAAATAACCCCATCTCTGTTTCATATGCGTTTTGAAGAAGTTCGTTATATTGGACCTCCAGCAGGTCTCTTCTTCTGAACCCGAAGTGAACATCCACAAGACGGTCTCCACTTTTAGATGGTAAAAGACATATACTCAGTTCTCTTGAAACATCGGGCTTTCGTATTGGTTTATATCCACCCTTCTCAAAGATTTTGATGATGGTGAGCGACCTATCAGATGGGACTATTATGTCAATATCACCCTGAGGTCTGAGAAAAGGCATCGGGTATAATGTCTCTGCAAGTGAAATGCCCTTGAAGATGATGAAATCAATATCTCCAAGCAGGTCCTTTATCTCCTTATGCTGGTTTTTAATCTTCATGTAATTAGCAATTGAATCATTATAGATATTTCGTAATTCCTCAAACTGCTTTCTACCTACTATATAGGGTTTCTCCTTTATTGCATGGTAAAAGACAGGGGGAAAATAGTTTGAACTCAAAAAAGATATGTCAAAATCACTGATACTGATAAAATCTGGTAATTCTTTTTCAGAAAAAAGTAGGTCCGCTATTGGTCTGAGACGATAATCCCTATCTATATTTATTCTTCTCTTCCTCACTCGTATTTATAATAATAGTATTTATATCTGTATTTACCGTATGTTGAGACATAACTCATGGCATTAAGTATTATACCCTTTGGTTTTATCTCTGCTGCAGATAATGAAGAAATCATTGCTTCTATAGACCTGAATGGTGTGACATCTGCAAGAATCACTATAAACGTTGCATCAACCTGCTTTCCAATTATCAAGGGGTCTGCAACAGGAAGAACCGGGGGTGAGTCGAATATTGCAATGTCAAAATCCCGTGTTATACCCTGGAATATATCCTTCATAATCTGAGAATCTAAAAGTTCCGCAGGATTTGGCACCTGTCTGCCAGCAGTAAGCACAAATAGATTCTCAACGTTTGTCTCTCTTATGGCGCTCTTTAATACTAACTCCTTAAGGCATACATTGGAAACACCAGGTGAACTCTTCATCTTGAAAATTCTATGATGCTCTGGTTTTCTCAGGTCAGTATCTACTAATAAGGTCTTCCTGCCTGTTAAAGCAAATGATATGGCAAGATTGATTGATATTGTGGTCTTACCCTCGTTTCTTTCTACACTGGTTACAAGTATTGAGCGGAGTTGCTTATCTATAACAGTTGATATTATATTCGTCCTTAGCCCTCTGAACGCTTCTGAAAAAGGCGATTGTGGATTATCTAAAATTTCAAAGAATAAATTACCAAACGCTTCTTCCTTCTTTCTTTTGAGGATAATATCTATTAAAGCCAATCTTGGTTTCTTGGTTGCGTCAGCAAGTGGTGTAGGAATTATTCCCACTATTGGCAGTTTGATAAATCTCTCTGCCTCCTCTGGAGTATGTATCGTATTATCAAGAAGTTCAATAATTATCGTGGAAAGAAGACCTATAACTATTCCCAATATAAATCCCATTAAAAGGTCTCTTCTGTGATTTGGTTTAATAGGTGCTATTGGACTTATGGCAGGGTCCACAATCATAATATTTGTCTTCTTCATTGCTTCTTCTATCTTGATCTCCTGATATCTTGAAAGAAGAAGGTCGTAAATATTTTCATTTGCCTTCTTCTCCCGCTCTATTCTCACAAGGGCTAAACTCTTTGATGGATAACCCTCCAAATCTTTATCATATTGGGCTATCCTTCCTAAAATTTCATCTATCTTACTCTCTAATTCCCTTTTCTTAAACCCGATATTCCCTGTGTTTAAGCTGTTAATCAACAGTTCTCTTATATTCTTCTTCATTGACTCTATCTCTGCATCTAATTGCTTGATATTCGGATGTTCTTCTGTATAAAACTGTAGTTCCTTCTCCCTCTCATTAACGAGAGTTATATAGTTATAATATGCATCAGAGACGTTCTTATCTGTAAAAGCTGGATTATTCACGAGTTCAATAAAAGAATCATCATTTGAATATAACAACCCTACTGTTCTTTCTCTCTCCCTTGCCAACGCATACAGTTGTATCTCATAATCTGCTTTCTCACGTTCTAAATAGGATATCTTGTCAATGATATCTGCCAGATTCTTATCTATATTATATATCCCCTCAGATTTCATTGATTCATTCTCTCTGTCTTCAAGGTCAGTTAATGTATCTTTAATTCTTTTAAGTTGTCCCTCTATAAATTCTCTTGTAGATACTGTCTGTCCTTTCTCGGATTTATAACTTTCTTCAATGTATGATTCCGTTATCAAGTTTGCCTCTCTTGTTATCTGCTCCGGGTTAGAACCGGTTATACTGATTTTGACAAGGTCAACCCCCTCAGTAGACGTCACAGTGATTCTTGACTTCAGGTCGGCTATCATAGGAGCAAAATTTAATATCGTAAATGAACATGTAAGACCTTCCTTGGGTGATGGATAAGTAAGTGTAAAATTCAGTCCATTTTGATCAAACTCAACACCATTTTCACCCCTCCCTACAAGTGTTCCATCTCCTTTGAGAACATTAAATTCCCTATCATTTATAAAACTGATTTTATAATTTCCTGGAACTGTCTTTTCTATTAATTTGAAAGTAGTAAAATATTCAATCCAATCTTTAGGTTCTGTTATTAGCGCTTTTTTCTGCTTACTTATAACATCCAGAGAAATGGCTCTACTACGAATAACAGCCAACTCTGTGTTTAGAAAGTTTGGACTCCAGAAATAGTAATAACCTGATTGTTGTTCAAATATTGTTGGTTGATACCTAACTCGTAAAACAGTGCTTGCTTCATATAAAGGAGTTGTAGTATATGAGAATATTGCTGTTATAACTACTGCTATAAGAATAAGAATCAATATCAGCCATTTTCTCTTGGTAATTACACCTACATAATCACTGAAAGATGCTTCTTTATCTATTAATCTATTCATTATTTATGACAGTAAATTACCACTCCATTCTATAAATAGAGTTTGCCCTGACAAATGAAGTCAGAGATGGTTCTATATCTAAAAGAAATTGATTTACATCACTTATAAATCTTCTCGGCACATATATTATATCACCTGGCTTAAGGTCAATATTTAGCGCAAGGAGTTCTTCTTTCAGAACCTTATCCATATCTACTTTAATCGCTTCCGGTTTCATATCAATGTTTCTAATCACCATTGTTGACGACTTCTTGGCATCCCTTGTGAATCCTCCAGCCATCAATACTGCTTCAAGCGCTGTCGCCTGTCTTTTATAATGGTAAACCCCTGGTGTCCTTACCTCACCCAATACATATATCTCACAATATCCGTATTCAGTAACCTTGATAATTGTTTGCGGATTTCTATAATACTTTGAGAGTTCTTTGTTGAGTTTATCACTGAGTTCCTCAATCGTAAGCCCGGCAACCTTAACCCTTCCCAGTAATGGAAAATCAATATTTCCATTCTCAGATACAACCCAATCATCATCAATTGTTGGTTCTCCCCAGAGTTTTATATGCAATATATCATCGGGACCTATCACATACTTCATACCATAAGAAACACCAGAAAATGATATAATCAGGACTATCAATAAGAACAACAATGTTATAATATTTCTCATCATATACAAATTTTATCATATAGACAATAACAGTCAATAATACATAAAAATATTTTTATATTGATATTTTTTGCTTTTTTGATTTATGATAAAGGTCATAAAAAATACTGGGATTATTTTACTCTTTCTATTTACTCTTGCTATTCTATCCTGCGCCAAGGTGGGCTCACCACCTGGAAAGATAACAAAGACAGAGGGTGAGGTAAAAATAAATATCGTCTCTGCTGAGGTAATTGATAATTCACATATTGTAATCACATTCTCTTCTCCATTATCCCCCGAAACTGCCCTTGAAAAGACAAACTACAATATCACATCGCAGGATGGAACATCTCTTGAAATTCTGGACCTGATTGACAATAGAAAGGATGTCATCACACTTATAACTTCACCCCAGAAAAATACCCGATATTCACTTACAATAGCCAATCTCAAAGATGAAAAGGGGCTCCTTTCCAAACAGTTAGTAAAAACCAATTTTAAAGGTAATATAAGTGATGACAGGACACCACCCGCCCTCATTAAAACAGCACCTTCAAAGAACTCAAAAGATGTCTCACCATCGCAGGTCATCACACTGATATTCAACGACATTATTGATAAGAAGAGTTTGGAAAATTCAATTGAGATAATAGATGACTTAGGAGAAAAGGTTTCATTTAATATTCAGGGTAAAGGAACTGTCTGGTATCTTATCCCAGAAGAACCACTTCTCTTCTCAACTGAATATAAAATCACTCTGTCAGATAATATAAAAGATATATCTGGAAATAAAATATATTATGCAGATACAGTAAACTTTACAACTATAGCAGATGATAATTATGGCTCTATATCAGGCAGTGTGCTGATGTCAGAGAATATAACCACTAATTCCACCACTCTTGTTCTCTCAACAGAGAATTTGTCAGGACTTGCCCTGCATTCGCTCATATCCATCCTTCACCCCCAGAACAACGGCTCTTTCTCCTTCAACTATCTCCCCCCAACAAAGGAAGATGTCCAGTATTACATACACTGCTTTGTTGATGAAAACAATGATGGTATATATGAAATGTTCGCTAGAAGTGACTCTCTGCCCTTAACAGCAAAGAAAGAGAGGTCAGGGGTTGAACTGAGACCGAAACCAGTTGATAGAGAGGGTCCAAAGATAACGCTAATCACTGTCTATCCAGAGCCCTACATCTCTGGCGATATTATGGTTGAGGTGTCCGCATCGGATATAGAGAGCGGTGGGGCACTGGTTGACCAGATTGAGGTATTTATTAATGATGTTTTAAGCAATGGGTCAGGTATCAATCTTCCAGTTGATAAAAGTTCAAGCCAGATGACAAGGGGTTCAGTTATACTTGCGGAGAATGAACTTACCTGGCGCTCCGGGAAGATAAAGTTATATATTCACGCACACGATTCAAATGGTAACTGGGGCAAGTTCACATCAGTAGAAATTGTAAAGAATAAGGGCAGATTGAAGGAGATAAAGGGTGAGGTGATACTGGAGGCAAGTCCGGTGAGTGGCGCAGTGGTGATTGCGTATGATAATAATGAAACACCCGTTTCTATCGGAAGGTGCAACAGCAAAGGAAAGTTCGGCATCAAGGTCCCCGGAGATATTGCGATAGGCGAGATTGCCGCATTCAGCGATGACAATAAGAACGGCCATCTTGACGGCGGTGAGCCGTTCAGAAAGGTGAAATTTACAGAAGGTATGCCCGTCCAGATTGTCCTCTCTCACCCACCGGACATAACCTATGCCAATGCAATTCTCAAGACGAGCATATCAGACAAAGGAATAAGGGATTATAACCTGACCATAACAGCGGTTGCAAGCGATGATGACTACGACTTAAAGAGCGTCTTCGCTGAACTACCATGGGGCGACAAAATAGAACTGAAAGATGACGGTGAACCGCCTGACAAGCAGGCAAAGGATGGCATATTCACCTCTCGGGTCTCATTAAATGAAGAAAATATTGCCTTTATAACAAAAGGTGAAACACCAATATCTGCCAGGGTAATTGCGACTGACAGCATTGGAAACGAGACAGTCAAGACAGAGAGTGACTATGAGGGTCTGGAAATCAGGGTGATTGAGCCAGCAGGTAAAGTAAACGCCCTTGACGATGGGAAACTGGTCAATATAGATTGGGTAAGTCCATCGCAGGAATACAGTTATGTGATATTCATAGTTCCATCAGATGATATCGCTGGCTTCACTGGTCCCAACTCAACCGAGATATGGTCAAATATATCATCACCTGTGAAGAAACCACCACTTATGCTAAAGAGAGAAGTTATAAAGAAATACTGGGGCTATCCCTCGGGCTATAAATTCGTAATCTATGTATATGCTTACAAACACGACAATCTCAAGTTTGAGGAGGAGGATGCTGGCATAAACACCGGTATCCTGGTTCATAGATAATATTTTATAAGTGTGTTATCTTATAACAGTTATTAAATGAGAGGTATTATATGGCAGATTTAATAGAGGATGTATTGGTAGTTCCACTCAGGTTATTATCAGATGAGCGCGGTTTTCTTATGGAGATACTGAGGTCTGACTCCGAGCACTTCACAAAGTTCGGTCAGGTCTATATAACGATGGCGTTCCCTGGTGTTGTCAAGGCGTGGCACTACCACAAGGAGCAGACCGACTATTTTGCGGTAGTAGTCGGAATGGCGAAGATAGCGCTCTTTGATATGAGGGAGAAGTCAAAGACAAAGGGTGTTGTAAATGAGTTCTTCTTCGGTGCGAGGAACCCTAATTTGATTATCATACCACCGATGATTGCCCACGGCTTCAAGGCGATAGGTGCAAAACCCGCCTGTGTAATAAATGTCCCTGACAGGTTATATATCTATGATAATCCTGATGAATATCGCATTGACCCCTACAATAATGACATACCTTATGATTGGAGATTGAAGGAAGGATAGAGATAGATATATTTCATTGAATTAATTTTTTATATAATTGAAAATAACCCTTGACAAATCATATTCTATGTTATAGAATTTTTTGGGTAAAAAGGAAAATATAGAAATAAAATTTTCCTTTAGGAGGTCGAGAAATGATAAGTTTAAGGAACTTTTCAGGCACTATTCTCTGTCTGTCTATCTGTCTGATACTATACTCACCTGTTCTTTCATTAAAAACTTGGATTACTGTCGATTCTTCTTATCCCATGGATAGTCCACCAGTTATTAGCATTGAAGACCATAATGATGATTACACAATATATAAGGTAAAAATACCTGGCTTCTGGTGTGATGATGTATATGCTGGTGGTCAGACATTTCAGAGAATATCAGTTCCAATATATAGCACAAAGATGGAGGTAGGTCAGCCGGAACTTCCAGTTGTGAGAGGTCTCCTTGGCTATCCTATTATGAAGGATTCAAGCAGTGTAGAGGTGTTGAGTTCAATGTGGCAGGTCTTTGATAACTACTTAATATATCCATATCAACAGGACCATTTAGAAGAAGGTCCACAGCCACTATTTCAGTGGAACCAAGAGTTCTATAATCAAGATATCTGGTATCCAGGTGATTATGCTTGCTTATCAGATGAGGGTAAACTGGGTGATATATTAGTAGTGAACAATCATGTTCAGTCGTTCCAGTATAACCCATTACAAAGACAACTTAAGGTTGCAAGTGAGATGTTGATAAAGGTTTCATATGAGTTCACAGGAAAGGGAGGTTTTGGCAGTAAGGGTGAAGACCCATCAGGTGTTCACAATGACCTTATTCCATTATATAATTCATGTGTCTGGAACTATGAGAGATTGAATAGACCAATTGGAAAATACGGAACCGACTACATAATAATATGTGGAAATAATTATGTGAGTTATCTTATACCATTGCAAGAACTCTTAAGCCAGGGGCAATATTTATGTGACATAGTAATGATGGGTAATATTTACCCAGGACCTGACCCAAAGGAAGCAGCATTGGCTGTATATCATGAGATAAACTGGTATTATGAAAATCTTGGCATAACCTATGTTTTATTGGTAGGTGATGTTTCAGATACAGAGGGAACAGAGAGGTTTAATGCAGATACTATGGTTCCAATACCATACTGGCTTCCTGGTGAAAGTGATGATGGTCCTCCTTATTGTCGTCCATCAGATGTATGTTATGCATGTCTTGGTAATGATGATCCACCAAATCTTCCACCAATAGAATATTTTGACCAAGTTTGGATGCCATATTGGAACAGCAGTGATTGGTATCCAGATATATATGTTGGGAGATTAACAGCAGATAATGGTGAAGAGGTTAGGGTTCAGGTAAATAAGATAATTGATTATGAGTTGCATAATGATAGGTTAAACAATATTAATAATATTTCTCTTGATGGCATTAATCCTAAATCACTAAACATTTCAAATACAAGCCCCTGGTATGACACAATGGTGTTTGTTGCACATAAATATGACTTAGAAAATGAATATAGTTATATGAATGATAAAAAAAATAAGATGAATAACAACAATTATGATATTCCTCTTCCAGAGATAAAAACTTGTTGGGGGGACTATGTTGGTATTTCTAATAATACAGTTATGAACTACATAAATTCTGGATGTAATATAGTAAATTATAGGGGTCATGGAAGTCCTCATAGATGGAAGGAATGGACAGGCACACCTGATACTCCATGGGGACTTTATGAATTCTTTGGTAATCCTCATATCAGATATTTAAATAATGAGCATTATGTAGTTACATTTAATATTGCTTGTTCTAATGCATGTATTGATTGGCATTATGGCACAGATCCTTATGGTGATACTTTATGTGACTACTGGATGAGAATACCTGACCATCCGGAAATATACAATGGAGCAGTAGCAACAGTTGGTGCAACAAGAAGGACATACACAGATTATAATGATTATTTTGATTCTTCTTTGTTTCAAATGATGTATGGAACTAAGAATGATACTATAATGCCAACTGAACCAATAAATTTACTTGGTGTTGTTCATTATGGTGCTCTTGTAAAAACATATACTATATTTGATAAAATTTATTCAAAAAGAAATATATTAATGTCCATTTATCCTTATATACTTCTTGGTGAACCATCTATGAAGATAAGAAATAAATGGACAGAGTTTCCTAAACTTAATATTAATAGACCTGAAAAACTTATAAAAGAAACACCAATGGAAGTAACAGTATATCCAAATCCATCATCTGGAACATTCACTTTGAATTACAAAGGTAATATCTCAGAATTAAATAATATAAAGATATTTGACATATCTGGTAGGTTAGTAAAGGATATTAATATATCTCAGGAAGACACTTTAAAAGTAAATATCAATGATAATACATCAGAAAAAGAGATTTTATTAGACATCAGCGATATTAAAGATGGTCTATACATCATTGGGGTAAGCGATAAAGTATATAAGAAATTACTATTATTAAGGTAGAAGATTTTTATGAAAATCAAATTACTAACTAATATTATTAAATATGTTTGAAGAAGGTATTTTATAAAATGAGATTGAATTATTTTTTATGGTTGTTTATTCTGTCGTTTTTTACATTATCTTTTTCAGATAATTGGCATATAGAAACTGTTGATGATGATGGAGATGTAGGAAGAAGTTGCTCAATAGCAGTAGATTCAAAAGATCATCCTCACATCTCTTACCAGTGTGATTATGATGAACATTTGAAATATGCATATTGGGGTGGGAATAAATGGAATAAAGAAATTGTTGACAATGATGAATATGTTGCATGGGGGACATCTATAGCAGTTGATTCAAAGGATAGACCACATATAGCATATGATGATTATGATAATATTGCCATTAAATATGCTTATTTTGATGGTAATAATTGGCAGATAATAAAAGTTGATAATAGAGGAAATATAGGTCAGGGAGTATCCATGGCACTCGATTCAAAAGACCATCCATACATAGTATACTATTCAGAATATGAAGGAATTCTAAGATATGCTTATTTTGATGGCCAGAATTGGATTAAAGGTATAGTTGACCCTACACATCTCTCAGGTATAGATTGTTCTATTGCTATTGATTCTTATGACCTTCCTCATGTTTCTTATGGAAGTTTTAGTGGATTCCAAATTAAATATGCTCATTATGATGGCAAAAATTGGAATATTGAGATAATATATAAAAAAGAAGCTGCAGAGACTTCTATTGCACTTGATTCAAATGATAGACCATATATTGTTTATACCTCAATTGAAGGTTTGTTGTGTTCACACTTTAATGGGAATAATTGGATTACAGAAGTAGTTGATAAATCAGGGGGTGGTTTGGGTTCAGACAGGGCGATAGCATTTGATTCTCTATACCATTTATCAATTGTTTATATGTATGGAAAAAGTTTAAAATATGCTCATTTTGATGGAAATGAATGGAATATTGATGTTGTTGACTCTGGTTTTGATGTTACCTTCCCTTCAATTTGTATTGATTCAAATGATGTCACCCATGTATCTTATCACAATTATAATAATACATCATTAAAGTATGCTCGGAATTTTTCATATCCAGGTATTGACCTCACATCATTCACAGCAAAACCCAATAATAACGCCATCACACTCAACTGGTCTGTCACAACTGATGAGGAGATATCGGGCTTTAACCTCTACCGCAGATTTGTGCCATCTGGGGTAATTCATGAATTACCCATACAATATCCACCTGTAGGGGCAGTTCACGAACTGCCCACAACCGTAGGCGAGGACCTGTCCCAAAGGGACCCTGTCCTGGGGGATGATAATCCTTGCCCGAATGCTGATACACAATGGACAAAGGTGAACACATCGCTCATCACAGGCACAAATCCGTATTCATATACAGACAGGAACATTGCGCCCGAGACCACATATGAATACAAACTTGAGGCGATTGTCTCTGACAGGAATGAGACGCTTGGAATGACAGAATGCACATCAGGTAAGGGAACACCATCTTCATTTGAGATAACAAGAATATATCCAACACCTGCATCATCGCAGATTAATATTGATGTCACCATACCATTGCAGTCAGACATTGACATATCAATATACGACATCACAGGAAGGAGGGTATCAACAGTTGCAAGCGGATTATATAATTCGGGTGAATACACTTTAACATCGGATATATCTGGTCTGATAAATGGTGTGTATATTGTTAGGATGACTGCTGATGGTTTTTCAGTGAGTAAGAATTTTGTTATTGCAAGATAACACCATGGGGCAAGGCATGCCTTGTCTTATTATTGTAGCGACCCGATTTATATTGGGTCGTATTTATATTCCGTCCCATCATAAGATGGGACGCTACATAATAAGATAATGCAATAAAGATTCTTCGCTATTGCTCAGAATGACAAAAAATATATTTGTTTGATAAATCAAACCGCTACAAAAAAATAAAGAAAAATACTTCTTGAAATGTATCTTATTAATTGTAAAATAAGTATAGATTTATCCGCCATGTGCTCTGTGGCTTAGGGAAAGCGGTGAAAGTCCGCTGCGGTCCCGCCACTGTAATGGGGAACGAAATCTTCTTATATGCCACTGGCGTTTGTGCTGGGAAGGCGAAGAGAGTAGATAGCCCCAGAAGCCAGGAGACCTGCCACGAGCGTCTGACGGAAGGGTCCTTCGAGGTAAAGGATGCTCCATTTTTTGTTAAAGGGCATATTTAAAAGATTAGTATTTCTCGTGCTGATAATTGCGCTCTCGCTATCCTGCGCAAAGAGAGAGAAGACATCAGAAGGCGAGAGTGTATTCATCACACTTACAGATGACCTCGGTCATAAAGTTGTCCTCACCAAGCCCCCGCACAGAATTATATGCCTGTCACCCGAGGCAGGTGAGACGTTAGCACAGCTTGATAGAACAGACCGCATTATAGCAGTTGTAAGCGAGTGCGAATACCCCCCTGAAATAGCACGTCTTCCAAAGGTTGGCAGTTTCTCATCGCCATCATACGAGAAGATACTCTCGCTCTCACCAGACCTCATCATAGCGACAGGGCTTGAACAGGAGAGTTTCACAAAGAAACTTATAGACACGGGTATTCCGGTGGTAGCCCTGTATTCACGAACCTTGGATGATGTAATGAAAAATATCAGAGTCCTTGGAAGAGTAACTGAAAGTGAGAAAAGAGCAGAGGAGATTATAAAAATAATGAATGAGAAGTTTGATTCCATTAAGAAAGCACTTACTGATATTCCCGAAAACATAAGATATCCAAATGTTTATATTGAGATTTCACCCGACCCTCTTATGACAGTCGCGAAGGGCTCATTTGTGAATGACATCATAAATCTCACAGGGTGCATTAACATCGGTGAGGACCTGCCGAGAGAATACTGCCGTATTGACCCTGAGGTCGTAATATCAAGAGACCCCGACTACATCATCTTACTACACAATGCTTCAACAGAGGACGATGTCGCAGGAAGAACCGGCTGGAATGTGATAAAGGCAGTGAAGGATGGGCATATCATCACAGATATTGACCCGGACCTTCTTCTCCGCGCATCACCACGACTGGCAGAAGGTGCAGAGATACTGTTTGAGAGAACCCACCCTGACTATACTCTTGAGAATAAATAAATAACTGTGGAGGAAGATTTTGATTGATAGAAGAAGGAATTTACTTTATATAATCATAGCACTCGGTATTCTTGTTATAACTGCGGCTGGCTCAATGGCAATAGGACCGGGGCTTGGCATCGGAAAGTTGCCTGAGATATTAAGATTGGTTTTCTCAGGTGGCGCCGGTGAAGAAGTCGGGTCCGCCATTCTCACATACAGAGTAATAAGGGTTCTCCTTGCGCTAGTAACCGGGATTGTCCTCTCATACTCCGGTGCGACGCTTCAGATATCATTGAATAATCCCCTTGCCGACCCATACCTTCTCGGTCTTTCCGCGGGTGCCGGCTTCGGTGCCGCACTTGCAAATGCCATATCATTCGGTCTTAATATCACGGGACTTACTTCAAGGACAGTATTCGCTTTTTTATTCGGGCTGGGTGCTGTCTGGCTTGTCTATCGCCTTTCAAGAAAAGAAGAATTGAAAGGAACGAGAACAATCATCATTATAGGCATAATTGTCAGTTCATTTCTATCTTCTGCGATAATCTTCCTACTTGCGATAGCGCCATTCAGGGACCAGCACCAATTATTGCTCTGGCTCCTTGGAGACCTGTCAAGCCCGCAGGTATCGTTTTATCACATCATAGTAATTGGCTCTCTCGGTCTCCTATCGTTCATAGGGCTCATTTTAAGGCATAAGGAGTTAGACATAATGTCGGGTGGTGGTGAGGAGCAGGCGCTGTATCTAGGTGTAGATGTAGAAAGACAGAGAAGGTATCTGTTTATTCTTGTCTCGCTTGCAACAGGGGCTGTTGTATCAATAACAGGGCTTATCGGCTTCATAGGGATTGTCGTCCCGCATGGCACAAGAGTAATTGTGGGGCCAAGGTCAGTGTGGCTACTTCCCCTGTCTGCAATAATAGGCGGAATAACACTGCTAATAGCAGATACAGTGAGCAGGGCTATCGTTACATACTTTCCAATTCCGACAATACCCGTTGGTGCGATAACGGCATTCTTTGGGGCACCCTACTTTCTATATATTTACACAAGAAGGCGAAGGTAATCAATATGATAGAAGTTAAGAATTTAGGATTTGCATACAACAGCAGAACTGTTCTAAGGGATATCTCAATAAATATTAATGATGGTGAGGTGGTTGGAATTATCGGTCCAAACGGTGCGGGAAAGACAACACTGATAAGATTGATAACCGGTCTATTAAGACCTGGCTCAGGAAGGATAATTATAAAATCTGACTCTAGCACATTTGACCCGAAAGATGTCTCCAGAAGATTCCTGGCAAGATATATTTCAGTTCTTCCCCAGAATCCATCTGTGTTAGAGGACTATACAGTTGAGGATATTGTGGTCATGGGTAGGTATGCCCGGTCAGGAGGCATATCTTATACCAGAGATGACTATGAGATAGCAGAAATGGCTCTGAAGGAGATAGATATACTACCCATTAAAGATAGGTTCATAAGCCAGTTATCCGGTGGAGAGATAAAGATGACACTGATTGCAAGGACTATCGCTCAGAACACCCCGATATTAATCTTTGATGAGCCAACAGCAGACCTTGACCTTGCCCACAGGGAAAGAATAATGGAGTTCATCACTGAGAAGTGCAGGAAAGAGAATAGGTCGCTGCTTATAGTAATGCACGACATCACACTTTCTGCAAGATATCTTAATCGGTTAATACTTATCGCAGAAGAGAAAATAATCTCTGATGGCTTGCCAAGAGATGTAATAACTGAGGCAAATATTCTCAAGGCATACCATATTGACACTGAAATAACCTGGTATAAAGGCGCACCTTTTATAAATCCACTTATCACAAAGGAGGTCATGTGATGAGAAACATTGATAAGATATTTACAATATTACTTCTAATAACCATAGTAAATATCTCATATAGCAGTGATGATTCAGAGACAAAGGAGTATTACAAAGGCGAGAGATTATACAGGATAGAGCCGATTGTTGTCACCGCGACACGGCTTCCCATGAACATTTCTGACCTGCCTTTTTCAGTTGATATTATTGATGTAAAGAAGACAGAAGTTAATAAGGTCTATGATTTACTTGAAGGCAGGTCAGGGGTTGAAGTTCTGTCATACGGGAGCGGTGGGGGGCTAAGGACGCTCGCTATAAGGGGCTCAGAGTCAACTCAGTCGCTGATTCTATACAATGGCATTCCGCTCAACTCCGCATACGATGGGACTATGGACTTAAGTTTACTTCCAAGCGGAGCAATTGACAGGATAGAGGTGATAAAGGGACCATTGAGTGCTCTGTATGGTTCTAACGGTATTGGTGGAACAATAAATATCATAACAAACCCATTTGTGCTTGGTGTGGACAGGTCAAGCGTTGGCGGTGGCTGGACAAACGGCAGTTATGGATATAAAGGGCTTTTTGGAAATCTGTGCTATTCAAATAATAATATCGGCTTAAAGGTGGGAATTAACCACGACAGAGGAAATGGTTTTCGGAAGAACTCTGACTTTTACTCTGATGAAGCAGTTATGAATTTATCAATAAAACCAACCAGCATTATCAGGTTAGATATAACAGGTTTTACAAAGGGAAGCGAACTCGGTGTTATTGGACCGCTCTCATTTGAGGATGAGACAGCGAGGGAGGAAGATAATATCACATCATTAGGTAACAATGTGACGATTGACATAGGTGATAGGGGGTTCATAAGAGGGAATATAAATGTAGTCAAGAGGGAGAGGCACTATAAGAGTGAGATGTGGATGACCGACTCGCTTCACAATCTTACCACTCTTTCCGGCTCACTTGAATTCAATGTGAAGACGACAGATGTTCATACGCTCACATTTGGTGTTGACCTCTCTGATGATGAACTATCATCAACCGATGTTGGATACAAGATTACCCAGAATACAGGTATATTCCTTCAGAATATGATAAATCTCGGACGGTTTACTTATATCAATGGCTTTAGGGTAGACAATCATTCACAGTGGGGAAGTGTTGTAACGCCGAGGCAGGCATTCTTATTGAAACTATCAGGAAATATTAATCTGAGGTCATCCTTTGCTCTCGGTTTCAGGGCACCAACAATGATTGAACTATACTGGCCACAGGACCCATACTTTGGTGGTGGTAATCCCAATCTTATTCCCGAGAGTTCGTGGGAGAGTGAGATTGGAACTACGATTGACATATCAAAGGGAAGTATAGATGCTGACTTCTACTACACACAGGTTGATAATAAGATTGTTGGCTGGACCCCACACAATATTGGCAAGAGCAATGGTTATGGAACCGATTTTACTATCAAGGGTGACATTGGCTATGGACTAACACTTAGGGGCGATTACTCTTATAATAAGACGACAGATGAGAATGGTGTTCTTCTTGATTACCATCCGAAGAATAAGTTTCAAATTGGTCTTAACTGGCAGAGACCTCAGGGAATAATAAAACCGGATGCTGAATTTAAGGTTCATTTCACAGATAAGAGAAGTGCAACTTACTTTGATATGGAGAAAAATAACTATGTGACAATAACAATGCCATCATACACACTCATTGATGTTGGTTTCGGAATAGAGATAAGCCCACTAAGAATTGATATGAAGGTGAAGAACCTTCTCAACAGAGAATATCAGGAAATCTATGATTATCCTATGCCAGGAAGGGAATATAGATTTAGTATCTCAACAAATTTTATGTAAGAAATGACATTTAATAAAATTAAGGAATGCAAAGATTTAAATAACATTTATAATAAACAACAAAATTTTTTAAGTTAAGGCAGAATATAATCTGTCCCTACAATTTTTAATTAATTGAAATTCAAATTAATGATATATATAATATATAATATGAAATGGTTGAGGATATTTATCTTTTTAGTGGTAATTGTTATATCACTGGTGGTTTTGACAAAGGGTGCGCATCTTGGTGACTTTTATGAGTCAAAGAACCAGGGGTCTAACATCTGACTGGATTGCATTGGACTTGGCAGGTAAGTTTTGCTCGCCAGATTTCACAGGAGGTAGAGGGTTATGAGAAAGGTAATAATTCCCTTTCTATTATTTCTTTTAATACTACCTGTTTGTGGTAAGAAAGAGGAGAAGGGAAAAATAGAGATAACAGGGCAGGAACCGAATGTAAATGAATATATGAAGAAGATGAAGCCACTGACAGGTATGAATGTGTTATTAATTATCGCTCATAAAGAGTTTATGGACAATGAGTTTGCGACAGTAAAAGCCATGGTTGAATCGCTTGGAGGGAAGACGACCGTTGCATCTACAATTGTGGGTAAGTGCACGGGCTCGCTCAAAGGTGAGGTAAATTCACAGATTACAGTATCAAAGGTGAATGTTGACGATTATGATGGCATTGTATTCGTGGGTGGTCTTGGTGCAGAAGATGATTACTACAAAAATTCGGACGCTATGAGAATAGCGAGAGAAGCAGTTGAGAAGGACAAGGTATTGGGTGCTATGACCATTGCTCCTGCGATACTTGCTAAAGCGGGTGTTCTGGAAGGCAAAAAGGCGACAGTGTATATAGATAAGAAGAATCCTGAAGAGAAGGGTATATTGAAGGCGGGTGGTGCTCAGCTTTTAGAAGGTGAACCAGTAGTTATTGATGGTAATATAATTACCTGCATGCACCCTGAATACTCTCAGGATTTTGCAGACAAGTTTGCTGAATTACTGAAGAAAAAATCAGAAAAGAGTGGAGGGTTCAAGTAACTTACAAATATTAAAACATAGAGTCACTGACTTAGTGGAGGTATATATGAAGTATATAATACCGATTTTGACAGTTTTTCTAATTTTTCTAATGTGTTCTAAAAACAAACAAAAAACAGGAGAACTTGAAGCAGTTGAGGAAAGTTCATCTACAACTGAAGATACAAAATCACTTGAAGGAAAGAGCATCTTAATCATCATAGCCCAGGATGGTTTCAAGGATATAGAGTATAAGACAACGAGGGGAATTCTTGAGGGTGCAGGCGCAAAGATAACTGTTGCATCAAATAAAGCCGGTTCATGCAAGGGTGCTGATGGTTTAGAGATAAATGCTGATTTAGGTTTTATGACAAACAAGATTGACCTCAGCAGTTATTCAGCGGTTGTATTGATAGGTGGTCCTGGCACAATAAAGCATTTCTACCACAATAAGGAATTGATAACTCTGGTAAAAGATGCATCAGGTCAGGATAAGATTATAGGTGCGATATGCCTTTCACCAGGTGTTCTGGCAGAAGCAGGTATATTAAAAGGTAAGAATGCCACTGTTTTTGATGCTCCTGAGGCAAGAAAACTCTTTGATGAAAATGGTGTTAAATATACTGGTGAAGATGTTACAGTAGAAGGCAAAATTGTTACAGGAAATGGACCGTCTGCTTCTGAGGATTTCGCTAAGGCATTGATTAATCTGTTGAAATAAAAATTTAGGGGAGTGGGTGGGCGCTGGTGCGTCCCCTGGACTTCAAATCCACGGTGGGGCTTTTGAAGAGTCCCAGGTGGGTTCAATTCCCACGCACTCCCCCCAATGTATTATGAAACGACTGATAAACGCTACAGGCATTCTAATACATACCAATCTTGGTAGAGCACCTCTTCCAAAAGTTGCGCTAGAAAGATTAATGGAACTGATGATTGGCTATATGCCACTTGAATATAACCTTGAAGAAGGAAAGAGGGGTGAACGAGACCGACTTATTGAAGGCATATTTGAGAAATTAACAGGTGCTGAGGCATCAATAATTGTCAATAATAATGCTGCTGGAATCTTGCTTACGCTGAACACATTAGCAAATGGCAGGGAGGTTATAATAAGCAGGGGTGAACTTATAGAACTTGGAGCGTCATTCAGATTACCAGAGGTGATAAAGGCATCAGGGGCAATACTAAAACGAGTAGGGTCTATTAATAAGACAACTATTGATGATTATATAAATGCCATAAACGAGAGAACAGCATTGATAATGGTATGCCACAGAAGTAATTTTATTATACAAGGTAATAGTTCATCACCTGGTCTTAAAGAGATTATTAAGGTTGCTCATTCACACGAACTGCCTTTTGTATATGATGAGGGTTCTGGTAGGTTAATTGAGGGTATTACTGATGGCTCACCAAGTATAAAAGAAGCGATAAAGATGGGAGCAGACCTAGTTCTTTCAAGTGGTGATAAACTACTCGGTGGACCACAGGCAGGGCTCATTCTTGGTGAGAAAGAGTTCATAGAAAGGTTGCACAAGAATCATTTGTTAAGGGCTCTTCGCGTGGACAAGACAAGATATGTCATCCTGAGTGAAGTGCTTGAACAGTATTTTAAGTCAAACGAGAGGGAGCTTCCAATTATTAAGAATATATTTTTGAGCAAGGGTGTTCTTAAGAAAAGAGCAGAAAGAATAACCTCAGTTCTCAGGACTGATTTTAAGAATAAGGTTATATATGAAGTGCTGAGTGGAGTGGCGGAAGTGGGGGGTGGAAGTCTGCCAGGAGTTCAGCTTGAAAGTATAGTTATAAGATTACAGGTTAATGGTATTAATTCAAGGGAGCTTGCGAAGAGACTACGATTTACGAGCACGCCAGTTGTGGCGAGGGTTGAGGATGAGTGGCTTGTTATGGATATGAGAAGCTTGCTTGACGGTGAGGAGGAATTACTGACAGAAGCACTGAGGGAAGTTATAAAGTAGATTATATGTGGTAAAATTATAAATGTGAATAAAAGTATAAATAAAATTGTAAATTTAATTAAGGTTGCCTTCAATAATGAAACATTTTTACTAATTTTATTTATTCTTATTTCTATAATAATTAGAACCATCTTTTTAGTGTTCATTAGAAAGTATGCATTATTTACTGATTATATTACAGGTGACCAGTTAATATACTTAGATAATGCGAGGGCTTTCTCAAAATGGAACTTCAACAATATAACAATTATTCATCCCCCGCTTTATTCATTTTTTCTGGCTTTCTTAATTAAGATATTTGGAGAAAGAATAATTCCAATACTTATAGTTCAGTTTTTGATTGACGGTATAACTGCATTCCTATTGTATAGATTGGCATTATTCTATGTGAATAGAATATATGGAATATTAATAGGTCTTGCCTTTTGTTTATATCCATCTTTTATTTACATATCAAATCACTTATTGAGTGAGACATTGTTCACATTCCTTCTAATTACAGCGACATTTTTCTTAATATCAGCAATAAAGAAAAGAGTATGGTTTCGCTTTTGCCTATCCGGTATTTTCTTTGGTTTAAGTTCACTAACAAGGGCTCATATAATAGGACTATTCCTATTAATCCCGGTAGCATTATTTTTTATTATTAAATCAGAGTGGAAAAATAAAATAATATATGGTCTTATATTTTTTATAATAGCGACAACTGTAATCTTACCGTGGTCTATTTTTCTATACAGTAAATATCACACAACTGTAATAATATCTGCCAAATTTGGAAGAACATTATGGGGGACCCATAATCCATATGGATATTCAAGATACCTTGCACCATTTACGAAAGAAGGAGAGGAGTGGCCTCAATATTTGAATGAAGCAGAATTAGATAAATATTTAACAGAGAAGGCATTAAGATATATATATGAAAATCCCTCAAGTTTATATAAAGTTGGATTTATAAATCTATGGGTAACAATAAAAACTTCAACCCTAAGATTTAATATTCCAACTTACTTAAATAACATTATCTCTATTTCAGAAATAATCACCTATGTTGTGATAATTCTTTTTTTTATTTGTGGTATCTTTTATCTAATTAAAAATAAAGAGAAGACCTATTTGATATTTCTAATTTATATAATATATACTCTTATTGTGTGTTTCTTTTTAAAGGGAGAATTAAGATACAGGATTCCATTAATGCCATTAATAATTCTTATCGCATTTTATGGTATATATAAATTAAGTTCTATGAAAAGTAATAGATTATCTGATATCACACCTTAATTTTATTATATTAACTTCTATTCGTCTTTAAATACTTTTCCTCATAAATGCGTTCAAGACTTAGAACAATTGCAGTAAATATTACAGGAGGGATACCCGCAAAAAACGCAATTATGATAATATCAAAAATGATGAAAAGAACAAAGCTATTAAATAAAGCCAAAAAGAACTCAGGGTCATCTTTGATATGAGGTAATTTCAATAATTTCACGAATTTCACAAAAGAATAGGTGATAAAACTCAAGAGCGATATGAGACCAAATAAACCATACTCTGCAAGAAATGTAAGGTAAACATTATGAGTTGCCAGAAATCTCTGTCGTTTATATATACCATAACTATACTTGGTTCCAAACTCATACCAGAATGAACCACTTCCATTACCGAAGATTGGTTTTCTCTTAAACATTTCAAAAGCAACCTTTGCAAGTTTAAACCTTGGCTCACCTGGAAGTTTTTCCTTCACATTTTGAAACGTTCCTGTAACCCTCTCTGTATATTCTTTTGGTAAATAAACTATTAAAATTGACAGAACAATAATTGCAATGATTACATACTTCCAATTAGACCGAATTCTAAACAGATAAAAACCAGATACTAAAACTAAGCAAAGGAATCCTGACCTTGACTGAGTTAATATTATCTCAACCGGTATTAAAATTATTAACAGATAGAAAAAAATACGAATATATAGATTCTTTATTATTGGCATTCTTGATAGTATGTAAGAAAATGCTACTATAATAATCTGTGCAAGATAGTTAGGGTCAAAAGCAAAACCCCCACTTCTTACTTCAAACTTTCGTGTATATAATATATAAAAAATATTAATAGTAGCAGTTAAAATATAAACACTAAATAAGGTATTAATTTTTTTGACATTATCCAGTAGATTAATAAGTAAGAAAACGAAAACAATATTTTGAAACCAAATCATAATCTGTGTCTTCGCAAATTCCGGATAAGGTGCGGTAATGTTTGAAATTATAATTGAAGAAGTTATTGATAAGAACACTATCCATACCCATGGAGTGGCAAATCGGAATTTCTGTCTTGTTATAGCATAATTAATCAAGAGAATGATTACTGCAAGAAAACCAAGTATCCTTCTTGGTGCAATACTTCCGAAAAATGGAATGCTTACACCAAATCTATCAAATAATGATGGGCTGAGGTCGGTCAAAATAAAAAGAAGAATCAGAATAAATGGGTTTCTGAATGATATTATGAATATTGTCATAATAATTATTCCAATGCTTATTGTCTTTGGGTCAATTCTCTTATAGAGAATTGCATACATTAATCCAATTGTAACCAGAGTGATAATCAAGAAATATAATACCCTTCTTTCCCTCAAAAAATTAAAGTAGGTAGATAAAGTATCTGTTATAAAACTGGTGTCTATCATCTATCTATTAAAACATCCTCTCAATAACCTTTGAGAATATAAAATCACTATCTTCATATAATAGATAGTTCTAACGAAAATAGAAAATAAACTCATTCCCATCTTCTTCGCAAGAATTATCATTGACCTTCCACCTGTCTTCGCAACAAGAAATGGAACCTTCTCTCTGCTAACACCTTTTAAATGAACAACATTCATCCCAGGAATCAAAATCATCTTATACCCTTTTCTCCAGAGACGAAAACACAACTCTACATCCTCCCCTAATAAGAAAAAATCCTCATCAAAGCCACCAACTTCATCAAATACCCCTTTCTTTATCACAAAACAGGCACCCGAACATACATCAACATATTGCTTCTCCATTGGTTTATTCAACATTAAATATCTCCTCACTTCACCTGTTTTTATTAATCTATATGTAATTCCAAGCGTCTCAAAAACAATTATAACCGGTGCGGGGAAATTCCTCCTGCAATAAGGTGATATCTGATTATCATCATCAAATACAAGCGGGACATAGACACCTGCATAAGGATAGTCAACTATCGCTCTCGCCAGTGCAGAACCAAATCCCTTATTGAGAAAACAATCTGGATTTAGAACAATTAGAAAATCAGAATTTAATTCTGATGAAGCCCTGTTTATACCTCTTGCAAACCCTATATTCTCATCACCTTCAATAACTCTAACTTTATTAAATCTCCTCTTGATTAACTCAACTGACCTATCATTAGAAGTATTGTCATATACACATATCTTCGCTTCAGGAAATTCACTATATACTGATTCAATACACCTCTCAATTGTATCTTCAGACAGATAAGTAACAATTACAACACCTATATTCATTACCCTAATCTTATACCCTTAATAACTTCCAATACTCTCTCTGAGGATTCCCCATCAAGTCCCGAAAGATATGCAGAGAGGAACCTTTTTCTACCATCATTGAGTTTAATATTACCACTCAATAGCAATTTGACCTTTTCCATTAATTCTTCTTTACTAAAAACCTCAATGGCTGCACAATACTTTGCATAAGGTATAAATCCGTTAATGTGTCCGGGATTGTAGATAATCAGGTCTCTATTCATTAAAATTGCCTCAATTCCCGCTCCACTGTTGCCAACGATGACCAACTTTGCCTTCTTTATAGCAGATAAAAGACCTCCTCTTTCTATCTCATACTCTAGATCTCTATCTTCAAGTTTATTAACAAAATAATCTTCTTTCATCGAAGGATGAAGTGATATCAATAACTTTCTTCCAAGACTCTTGCATACCGTTTTTACTGAATCAATATTTTCACTTACCTCTTTATCCTCATACATGCTACTTGCATACAGTATATATTCTCCATCATATCTTTCCATATTATCAATATTTTGAACTAAATCATCATACTTTGGCGAACCACATACTACTAATCTATTCTCATTTTCTCCATATAATAAAAACCGTGATTTCACATCTTCACCCCAGGCAATAAATCTATCAGCAAACACAGGTATAAATCCATAATCTTCAACACTTATTGGACCATTCTGCAGGCATATTGATGGTATTCCCATCTTTTTTGCTATAATACAGGACGCTCTTCCAGTAGAATGAAGGTCATCAGCAATTACAATTATCGATGGCTTGAGTTTATAATAAATACCTCTAATCGCATACAGAGTTGTAATAAATTGGAATATTGTATTGGGCTTAAATGTATCGGAATAAAGAATTAATCTCCTTAATGTTCTACTCATTCCCTTTTGCCTTGCCTTCCTGTCAAATTCGCGGAATACCTTAAACCACAGAAAAAAAGAATACATTACTGCACTTATTATATCTAAAATAGAGAGTCCGCTTTCTATCTCAACAGGTAAAAATCCCTCCCCTCTTAACTTATTATATGCTCCCATTGAAGATGCCACTAAATTAAATCCAAGCCCCTTTTCATTACATTTTTTTATAACTGGTATTAGCGCCTCTGAATCTACCCTCCAGAACTGAATAATGTATAAAATTTTATTGACACAATCAGAACTTATTTTATGTATTAAACCGGCTCTCTTCACAATCAGTAAAAAAACCTTAGAAATCATTCTTATAGTTCCTGCGAATAACCACCTTACTCTGTTATAACCTTTGCCATTTATTTTAGTTATGTAGGAAAACTTGTCATCTATGTAGTTAGTAAAATATGACGGCAACTCTTTAGATATATAAATACAATCTGGATTATTCTCTTCTATTATTCTTTTAATGGTCTTCATCAGATAGGTTCCTCTTAAAAAGTGATAGAATATTTCAATAAACATAAGTGAATTAATTATACTCACCCAATCTCTACATGATTTATTAATTCTTATATCTAAGATATCCTTAAGAAACCTATTACAATATGTATATGAATCATATATATCCTTAATATCAATAAAATTCCTATATGAACTAATATTCTCATCAGGGCTAAAAAATATTTTAACGAAATCTTGTCTATCAGACCTGGTCTTAATAATGTCATTGCTATCAAAGAGAAAAGCAACATCAGACATTATTTTCTCCTTTTTATTACCCCTTTAATGCTTGATACAAGAACCGAAAAGATACCGGAACGCCATTGCGCGTATAGAAACATAGGAACTATACCAAGCAAAAGAATCCCCACTCTCTTTGCTCCAACAATTATATGTGGACGAAAACCCCTGAAGTTAAGATATGGTGGTGATGGAACTTTCTGAAGAATATAATAAACAGTAAGTGTGATTATTATCAACGGAATTAGTGAATCAAGAATAAACCATATAGTATCTTTCAGCTTAAATCTAACCAATCTACCAGTATATATGCAGAGCACAGTATTATAGATAAACATTGCGATGATTTCACCTGTTGCAACACCTATGAGACCAAAACCCTTGCTGAGAAAGAAATATATAGCAATAATTGCAACGGCTAATGAAATCATCTGAAAGATGAACATTTTGAGCTGCTTATTCATAGCAAGCAAAATCTCACCGATACTTACAGATGTTGAACGAACATACACAGCAAAGAGAAGTATTGCACAGGGATATACCGCAGGCATATATCTCGGTATTATTACCTGAAAGAGAATTGGCATAAGAATCATTGTGAGAGCAATAAGAAATCCGGTTATTGAAGTTATACTTGATGTGGGTCTTAACGCATATATCTTCAATTTTTCAACGTCTTCCTCCCTTCCCCACTCCTCATATATAGTCGGACCTATTACCTTTGATATATTGGCATGGAGAATAAGAATATAGGTTGCGATGGTTCCTGCAATAGTATAATAACCCAGTTCTGTTCTGGTCAGATACTTTATAACCATAATTCTATCTACTGTAACAAGAATGTTTCCACCTATTCCCATAAGAAACATTGGGAAACCAATAACAAACAATGTCTTGAACCTTGACCAATTATAACGAATTGGCAGGTGCTCACCCTTCCTGCTATAAAGATAGAGAAAGACAAGTATCTCACAGATGACTATCCCTATAAAATATCCATATAGATTCCTCCAGTGAACCAATGGCACAAGGACAACCAGGGTCAGAACAGCAAATAATATATTAGAAATGCTGATTACTCCAAATTTCCGTCTCGCCTCATACAGCGTATTTATATAGAGTTGAAACCTTGAGAGAATTATAAAGACAGAGAAAGATAAAATCCCCCAGAATACTATAGTATTTTTTACAAAAAAGATGGCATAGACAATCAGAACAAAAATGTATATACACAGTGTTATAGTGTTAACTGCAAGTGTTGTCTCCTTCACTCTCTCTATACCTTCTGTATCTCCCCTGCCAGAAAGCCGGGGTATCTCCCTTCTCATAGTGGGATGAAAGCCGATGTCAAGATACTGGGCATATTGTGTCGTAAGTGAAAGGGCACCAATCACACCATACTGAGCAGGTGTTAGAAGTCGTGGAATTATCAGACCGCGAATGACTCCAATTATCTGGCTGACAATCACACCAAACCACATCTTGCCTGTATCAATTACTAATTTAGCCCTGTCTGAAACTGTCATAGGTTAAAGTTACTAATGAGATATTTCAAATCAACATCTCTCTTATAATACCTGTTACCCTCTCTGCACCCCTGCCATCAACAATACCATCAAGTTTTCTCACAAGAGACCTCCTCATCCCCGGATTTCCAAGAACCTTTCTCAATGTCATCTGAATATCCCCCCTGCCGTCAATACAGAGACCATCTTTTGAAAGAACATCAACCTCCACCTCCTCCCTGTCACTTCCGGGTATTGTTATAGATGGCTTTCCTAATGCCATTGTCTCAAATAAACTCACACCTGAACCACATACAACAATGTCAGATTCTGACATATCTTCATACGGTAATTTAAATCCCTCATTTACATCCAATCTGAAATTATACCTGTAATCTCTATCAAACGAAAATATTCCAGAATATAGAACTACTCTTCCCTTATAATCAACATTTTGAAGAGTGTCCAAAACCATCTTCTCCTCATCTTTTCTATATCCGCCGCCAAGAATAATTAGAATATTTTTAACATTATCACCTATAGAATAATTCCTATCTAAAAAAGATAATATCTCACGCCTTAATAATATATATTTGCCACCCGAGAGCACCTTAACACCCTTTGGCTTTTCTATATTGAGTGGAATGAATGTTGGATATAAATATATACTGACGGGTGGTATATATTTTGGAAAGTCGCTTATCAGAACTATTATTTTCATCTTACCAAGAAGCATCTCAGATAGCTCCTCTCCACCCTCTAAAAGGTCAATTATGATAGCAGATAAATTCCCTATTGATATTATTTCATCAGTTTTATCATCTTTGATTTCAAATGTTGAGTATCTGCCGTTTATTATAGAATCCAGGTAATTCTTTGTCTTTGTAATAAATAATACACTTGTGAAAGTAGAAATATAGTCCGCAAGGGCTACGCACCTTACAATATGACCAAAACCTATGCCCTTACCCCCGTCAACCCTTATTCCAACAGAACCCTTCTCTTCTCTCAAAAATAACCTCTATGAATACTTGCTTATTATACAACTCTAATAAATTTATCACAAATATGTTTTTAAGTGCCTATGTCTTCTGCTTTATATGACTATTCATATATGCAAGACGAGTATTCTCCCATAAAAAATCGGTTATATCTGAAATTGTCGTCTCTGTAAATCTATCGCCAAAGTGCTCAATTATTGCCTTTATCAACAGATAGTCCTCCCACTCATCCACACAGAGACGCCAGAATGGGTCCCACCTCGCATCGTCTGGAGCAGAAACACAGTTTACATTATATTTTTCGGGGTGGTCATATATATAATGCGTAAAGTGCTCCCTGTCAAGCCTGCTCTTCGCCTTCCCGCGAATATCAGAAAGAACATCAAATGAGAGAACCTCAACATCAAAACCCCTCGGAAAACCACCCTCATCATCAATGAGATTACGGGTCAGGGAGAATTCACTACTGTGGTGTCCCAGAACCATATCTACCACACCAGCATCCATCAACGGACAGTCAGCAGTTACTCTAACAATTATATCTGCTCCGAACTGAACAGATGCGTTGTATGCCCTCGCAAGAACATCGTCAAGTTCGCCCCTGTAAACCGGACAGCCAATAGAACTGCACAGCTTTTCTATATCATTATCGCTTATATGTGTGGACGTAATAACAGCAATATCATTCAATACTTTAGACCTCCTCAATCTCTTTATCAGATGTTCAAGCAAAGGCACACCTCCTACCTTAATTAACACTTTATTAGGAAGACGTTTTGATGTCATCCTCGCCTGAACCAATGCCCAGTTCATATAAAACAATACCTCATCATCTTTCGTTCTTCTCCATCCAGAGTTTAATCTTCTCCTTTAATTCATCATCCAGAACTCCCTCTACCTCAACAATCTTATTCCTTGATTTCAATCCAGCCCTTATAGATATATCGCATTTCGATACCCTTAGAACCGTTGATAAAAATGATATAAGTGCTTCATTTGCTCTTCCCTCAATCGGCCTTTCTTTCACTCCGACTTTTATTATGCCCTCGTTCATTTTTTTTATAAAATCACTGGACGAACCGGAATATACCCTTATGTTTAATCTACCCATGTTTCAGATTATAATAAAATTAGAAGGGCAGGTCATTATCTAACCTGCCCATAATCTTCACGACTTTTTTAAGTTCTACTTAGGTTGTTGTGCTGGTGGTTTCTTCTTACCCTTTGCAACAAGCATTATAATAATAATCACGATAATAATGACTACTACAACAATAATGATTATTATCAATGTCATGTTGAACGCTACCGCTGGTTTCTCAACAGATGCTGTCATCTCTAACTTCGGCACAGATGACAACTCCGCAAGTGTATAAACCCACTTGACTGTCTTCGGGTCTTTCTCATCTAACTTACCATTGGTTGCAGTCACTTTTCCAGGGAAGTGGAATAGATAGGTGAATGTGTATCCACTGAGCATCTGCTTTGTGGAATCATCCATCGTTTGACCTTCTGTTCCAGAACCCTTTACAGTGCCTAAAAACTGGAGCTTGCCACCCTCCTCTTTGAAATAGGTTGCCGCCTTGTCAAAACCACCTACATCTGTATCAGCATATGATGTGAAATTATCAAAGTTTATAGTGTAATAGACATGTGTGTTGCCCTCTTTTTGCTCTATCTTTACATCACTTACCTTGATGCCTTTCTTCTCGTTGTATTTCTCAATCTCCTTCTGGTCAACAGGCGCCTTTATATCACCTGTATCAGCACCTGTCTGCATCCAGTAGTGTATCTTCGCAGAACCACTACCATTAGCATTAAACGTCGTCTCTTGTTCATAGTTAATGCAACTTACAAAAAGCAAAAGAATAAACAATGACGACAGCGAAAGCAATAATAGCTTCTTCATCTTTCCTCCTTATAGTTTTTTAATATCTTTTCTATAAGATATAATATTAACAAATACAACTATACCTCATATATATTAAATCGTGAATATAGGAGACAAAAAACAGAACTAAACTTTCTCATCTTTTCCTTCTTTTGTCTCACTTTCTAACAACTGGTGAAGTGTCTTCCAGTGATGTTCAATTATTGCTTTGAATTGTGATATATACTGGTCCCGCTGGAGTTTCAGTGTTGTGAGAGCTGAATTTACTGACTTCACCTGCTCGGTCGCATCCGCGATTATATCTTCTGCCCGCTTCTTCGCCTCTCTCACTATTAACTCCGCTTCCTTCTGTGAGTTCTCCTTCATTTGCTCTGTAACCCTCTTCGCAGTGAGAAGTGTCTCCTCAAGCGCTCTCTCCCTCTTCTCAAACTCCTCTGCCTTCACCTTTAATTCCTTCATATCATCCTTGAGCGCTGCATTCTCTTTAATGAGTTCCTCCATCTCGCTTGCTATCATCTCAAGGAATGCATCCACCTCATCCTTATCATAGCCACGCATTGACGGCTTGAACTCGTGTTTGTATATATCCTGTGGAGTGACTTTCATATCTACCAATTAATTGTGATATTAATAAATTGTAAAACCATTGTCAACCTATTTAGAAATAAAAAACTGTTATAAAAATTACTATTAACAGGATAATATCTTTATCTTATAATAAATAAACAAGGATATCGTAATGTTCATCAATTCTAAATTTCTATTATCGCTTTTTAAGTATCTTATCTTCCTTACATCCATATCCATATTCTTAATCTTCTGCGGCAGTGAAACAAACCAAGACCAATACAATGGACCATGGGTTGAGGTTCCAACCCCTGCTTATCAAGGGCAACTTAATGCCTGTTATTTCACATCACCCGATAATGGCTGGGCTTGTGGTTATAGGGGTGATGGACCATATCCTATTTTAATCCACTGGAATGGAATAGAATGGGTTGAATATCCTTATGGTGGCTGGTTTGACAATGAACAGTTCTATATTATACATTTAGAAGATATATCATTCTCAGCATCAAATGATGGTTGGTGTGTAGGTCTTTATAGTATAAGCGGGGAGGGGACATATGGTTTCATACTTAAATATGATGGTAATGAGTGGTATCTATTTAAGAAAGATATAGGTGATGCATTAGAACGTGTATATTGTATAGCTACTGATGATGTATGGTTCAGCGGGTTTGAAAATATGCAATTTAAATTATACCACTGGAATGGCAGTGAATTAGAAGAATACTACATAGGTAGTGAGATTTTTGGCATTGCATTCAGTTCACCGACAGAGGGATTGGCTGTTGGTTATTATTACAGTGTCTATCACTGGGATGGGACATCATGGACAGAGATTGATATTGACCACTCATATAATAATCCGAATAGAAGTGTTTGCTATGATACACCTAATTCTGCATTCATAGTTGGAGAGAACAGAACTGCAAGATGGAATAATGGGGAATACAAGTATAATGATATTTTCTATGTAGATTACAGGGATATTCACTTATCGTCACCGGACAATGGATGGAAGGTAGGGTCGGAAGATAGAAGTTCTTGGATATGGTATTTTGATGGTAATGTATGGGAGAGAAACGAAGCACCATCTGAGATGTTTGCTAATTCAGTTTTTTCAATAAATAAAAACGAAGCATGGATTGTGGGAGAAAATAGGAAGAAAGGTATATGTTCAAGCTGGAGATATTCAGTTGAAAAATAGATTATATTTATATAAGGGGGTTAGAGAAGGGGGAATAGAAAACTTCCCTTTTTAAATTCTTTAACCCTTCAAAATTCCAATTTTTGTTATAATTACCATCAATTATGGAGGTGTTTATGCGTCTTATATTGGTTTATTATCCAATCATAATCTTGTCTATAATAATAATTGCAGGTTCATCAAACGCTGTCTTCCTCTCGCAGGAATATAACTACGACAAGGAGATTGTCTCTGTCAGCAGGGCTTATGGCGACTGGTATCTCGTCGTCATGCCCGATATGCTTTACAGGGTTGATGTCAATGGCACAGTCAAGAAACTGAGAGAACTCTTTGAGGGCGATACCTGCTTTGCATCACCCCAGGGCAAGTTCTTTGTGTTATTCAATAAGGTGTCAGGTAAACTTGAACTCTACAGCGTTGACAATACAATTCCTGTATATTCAACTGTCTCATCAGATGCCGTCTATGTTGTCCCCGACGACGGCTCATACCTGATTGGCTGGACGCCTTCCAACACCGGTTCAACAAAGGTTCACTTTTATAACTCAGACGGTATGATAACAAAGACGCTTGAGTATAATAATTTCAAGGGGGTCATATCAAACCTCTCCGGTTTCATTCTCTTTGACTATGGAAGGGATGGTCTCACTATCATAGATACAGGTGGAAATGAGATAGCAGATATTCCCAATTATGACATTATTGCACTCAGAGATAGTGGTGATTACTTCGCCTGCACTGACGGCAGTTTCATATACTTTTACAAACGCGAATATCTTGACTATAAGTATCAAATTGATATTGCAAATCCTATAGGAATGAAGTATTCAACAGATGGGGCATATCTCACAATATGGAATAGAGAGAAGGTAGTGAATATTGACGCGGTGAATTATATAGAGAAGTGGACCTTTGAGTTAACTGACCCGACAGTTGTTGTCACTGACATAGTAATTACAAACAATGATAATGCTATATATTGCGGTGTGGTGAGAGACCTTGGTGAGAATGTGGCAAAGGAGACGAGGTTCGTTGAGCCAAATCTGTTTGTGCTTGACAATCGCGGCTTTCAGAGGGAGAGGGATATGATGACCACCTATTATATTCTCGCGGGTTATCCAAAATTGTGGTGCTTCATCGATGGGTCAATACTCACAGTTCTTATGCCAAAGGATTTCTATATATATAAAGATTGAGGTCTTCTTCATTTATGCCTCAGAAAATATACCCTATCTTGCTGATAATATTACTTAATGGTCTTTTATTTTCATTAACAATAGAGAAGGATGGAGTAAATTTAGAGATTCCCGATGTGGATGCAAGATATCTGGGGTCTACATATACAGTTGTTCTATATTCCAATACTGACAGGGTCGGGGAGGTTGTTGACAGGTTTAACGCCCTTTCTATGTATTGTGGTGGAGATATATCACCTGTTCTTATTGTCTGCGGCGATGATTCGGATTTGATAGCGAAGAAGATAACAGAGGCGTATTCCAGTGCATTTAATGTGATGACAGTTAAAAACGCTCTGCCTCAGAGCATACCTGATGGCTATTTAATCTCCCTTATAGATGAAAGTGGCAGGACTCTCTACTGGAGTGAAGGGGCTGTGCCGCAGACAATAGAGGAACTATTTGTGTCTGCTAACCTGCCATTTCCAAAGGCGAAGCCAGCAAGCAAGGGCGCCAACCTTCCACTATACAGATTCAGAAAAGATGCTGGCTTTGTTGATACAGGCGATATGCTGAAGAGGGGACCACTCGTTATATATATAATATCGCCAAATGATAAGAACCTGATTGACGATGTCAAGAGAATGCAGTTCCTTTCTGAAGATATTACCGGCAGGGCGAATGTCCTTGTCCTCATTGACTCAGACGATACCGCTGTTCTGAAAAAACTGAGCGATGCTGTGAAAATTGACATACAGGTTGCCCTCATTAACGGGCGGGCGAAAGAGTCGTTCGTGATGAATGACCCACTGCCTGTTCTCATAGGCGTAAATGGAGAGGGCAGGGTAGCAAGCAGGTATGTCTATACTCAGCCACCAAATCTATCTGACATTGGAATAATCCTCGGTGAGACAGGCACTATATCTTCAACAATACCTGTATCTGTCGTATCCGATAAAGCGGTCATTGAGAGCGTAAAGAGCAGATGGATACCGAAGGCGGTATTTACCCCTGATGGTGGGGGCATACTATTCAACGCTATATTAGATGATGGCAAAAGCGACAATATATGGCAGGTGAATCTTAAAGATAGCAGGAGGAAGAGAATAACCGAGAGTGAGAGCGACGACCTCTGTCCGGTTATATCAGGAGGTGACATCTACTTTTTCAGCACAAGGTCAGAAGGTGAGGAGATATGGATGAAGAGCGATAAAGAAGGTTTCGTTCAAATCACAGACAGAAAGGGCTTTAACGAGTATCCGAGCACTGACAGCGCAAGTGGAAACATTGTCTTTCATAGCAATTACGGTGGCAACTTTGATGTATGGATATGCGACTCCTATGGGAAGAACCTGAGAGAACTCAGTCCTCATCCCTCTGTTGATATTCAGCCATCGTTTGCTGGTGATGGCTCCGGGAGGGTTGTATTCGTGAGTGAGAGGGGCGGTGAGAGCGATATATGGATAGTTGGAAGGGATGGGAGGGGGCTGTATCAGGTGACGAATGACAGCGCTGTGGAACTCTTCCCGTCGTTTTCAACCGATGGCACGCGCATTGTCTATTCTTCCAATATTGATGGCAGTTATGATATATGGCTGATGACGACCGATGGGCTAAAGAGGATGAAGCTTACGAGTGGGTCAGGAGATGAGATAGCGCCATCATTTTCTTCAGATGGAACGAAGATAGTATATACAGAGGTGGAAGAAGGTGGCAGTTTCGCAATAAGGGTTATGGAGGTAGAGGAGAAGTTGGAGGTGGGAGGTAGTGAAGAAAAATGATTGCATTATTAATTAAAAATTAATTTAACAAACATAAATTAAGAATATTTTAAATGAATATTGATATAAAATATATAAGTTGTTAAAATAAATGAATGAAATGAAAAGAGAGATACAGCAGTTAAAAGAATATCTATTAAGTGAGAAATCTGAGAGTGCTACTGACCACCTTGTTTTTCCATTCTTCAAAGCCATATTTGGTAAAAAACTGTTTCATAAAGAGTCAGATGCAGAGGGTGCTGATATATATATTGAAAGGCAGATTGGCATTGAATTAAAAACTGATTTTGAGGACTGGTTATCAGGATTTTATCAGGTTCTTCAATATAAAAAGAAAGGCAAAGAATTTTCAGCAATCTGTGTAATTGCTCATAAGTTTATTGGATTATGGAAGTTAAAGAATATACCACAATTTGCATTAGAAATAGCAGAAAAAACTAATGCTCATAAGAGTGCGACTGATGCAGGAAGGGAAAATGCAAGAAAGACAAATAAAGGTCAGAAAAATGAGATTCTGAAAAAAGCTGATTTTCTATTAAAGCCGGATTATTTTGAAGGTATATTCAATCAAGATTTAGATAAAAGTTTATCTTATTTAGAAGAAATATTAGAAAAGTTGGAATCTGTAAGAATACCTGTAAATACAAGTAATTTCATTAATAAGATAGAAAAATTAAAATCCTTTTTTGATGACCCATTGGAAGCTATACATTGTTTTTATTCAATAGTTGATTATTGGGATATAACTTCAATAGTTCCCGAACCAAGAAATAGTGAACCTTCTGTCTTATGTGTAATTGGTAGTAATGGTAGGAGACAAAGTGAGAGTTTTAAAGTAAATCCGATTTTTCAAGATAAATTCAGAAAATTTATTGAAACCCAATATATTTTCACAAATGAAGGTTCTGGATTAACAGTTGACTATTATTTCAGTAGATTTGATGAAGTTATATCTAGATTAGACCCGGAATATATGAAACATCATGGTGTTTTTTTCACAGATATAAATTTGAGTAAGTTTGCCCTATGGTTTGTTCATCACTATTTTGAAAAGAAATTAGGTGATAAATATATTGTATTTGACCCTGCCGCTGGTTCTGGTAATCTCGTTACGAGTTACCGAAATCACATCAAACACAAGATTGTATCAGAATTAGAACCTGACCTATTAAAGATAATAGAAAGAAGAATGAAGGCAGACAGAAGTCAAATAAAGATTGGCTTTACAATTGTTCCTAAAACTACATTAAACATAGGTCTAAATTTTCTTGATAAATCTGCTAGTGAATATTTAGAAATAGTAAAGAACGAATTAAAGGAGAAAGGATTAAAGTTAGACAAACCATTGGCATTTCTACTGAATCCTCCTTATAAAAACACTGACGAGAATGAGATATTCCTGAAAGAAACACATGCTGATTATGATATACATAAATCGATACTGGAATTAACAGGGGCGGATGCCGGAAGAGAAAGATACCTTGCCTTTCTCGGTCAGATTCTCAATATATGTAGATTACAGGTGGAGGAGAATTCAGATTTTAAGCCATTATTAATGATTTTTACACCAACTTCCTGGTTAATTCCTCGTCCAACATATAGAAGTTTTAGAGAGATATTTGATAAACATTTCAAATATGAAAAGGGGTTTATTATAAAAGCGAGGGAGTTTTTCGAGATTCCTGGTGGTAATTGGCCTGATTCACTCACAATATGGAGTTATAACTATAATGATAAAGGCAATAGAAATATTATTAGGGTAAAAGATTATACAGATATTAAAAAAGATAATCTTGATATAGATTGGGACAGTGAATTGAATAAGATTGATATAAAGATAAATTCAGTATTTAAAGGCAAAAAGATTGTAAATCTAAGTTTAGGGAGGGGTGATATTAGAGATTATCTACCAGAAATTAAAAATGTAAAAACTAAAAAATATGAAAAGCAACCAAGATACAATATATATAGAAATATAAGAAAGGAAGAAATTGGTAAAGAAATAATAAGTGGTTTTCCTTTAAAAGACCCACGACATCGAACTCTAAAATACCCCCATGGTTTTGCTGATGGTGAATATGTTGGATTGATGGATGATAACACACCTGTTCGTATTAAACAAGACAACTACGAACGAATGTCAATTATAAATGATAGGGTCTGGTTTAGATTGGATATTGCAATTGCTGATGTAAATAAAACTAAATGTTTGAATATTCCACCTAATATAAAAGGTTATTGTGCTTATGATATTGAGTCCGCTAAGTTTCTATTCCTATGGTTTGCGCTCTCTAAAGCATTAAATGGAAGGTATCCAATATGGGCAAATCAATACGATATATGGATGCCGAATATAAATAATGAACTTGAAGAGTATTTCTACTCATTATGCTTTGCCTATTGTCTTTCTGACAACCGTTGTGTAGTAACAAAGTTTGAGAGTGATAACCCTGTTGAAGGCGCTCCTGAGGTCTATGTTGATAATCCTTTGTGTCCAGCAAATCCAGAGTCTTTCTGGTCAACTATATTAGATTCACAAATTATAAATAATCCACCTATTGCAATGGAATTGGTAAATCTGATAAAAAAACTATATGAAGTATGGAATAACAATTATTGCCACGGTAATAGATTAGAATATAAGGGACTACATAATGAATCATATTTTAAGTATTTTAACTACCATGACTTTGTTACACCATATTCAGGTTTAATACAGATAAGAAAGTATGCAGAAATTCATAATTCTAATGACTTAATAGAAACATTAGAGGAGATTAGAACAAAAACAAAGTCAGTTTTGGATGAAATATATAAAATCTTAATAGATGAGTTCAAGTATTTTGATTAACTTTATGTTTTTATTAAATAAACTTTCACCTCCTCGCCTCTGCCTTTTTTAGAAATCTAACTACAAACTCTATCACCGCATCTTTATTGCCCTTCCCGAACTGTAATGAGAAGCCCCTGAATGGGTCAAGGCGCGAGGGATATGAGAATGTTGACAATTGCACACCTTTTCTATCGTAATAGTATGAGTGAAAATAACTCCATGACCTGGTTCTCTTCGTGAAGATGCCCTTTATCGTCACACCCTCATCATCAAGCGTATATCTTATAGGAAAAAAGAAAGATGATAAACTCGCAACCAAAACTATAATTGAGAATAGTGACAGAAATATGCTCTCAAAACTGAAGTATATGCCCACTGCAAGTCCAGTAATAAATAAGATGAGAATTATTGTCGTCTTTGGTCGCAATCTCGCAGGATGGCTCGTCCACGAAAGTGAACCCATCTCTTTCTTCTTCTTGGGCGGCATCTCTTTAGTCCTGAAAACTTATATATAGTATCTTGTCAAGGGGGACAACGCTATCGTGCTCGGTGCCCTTACGCCTTATCTTTATATATGAAATGCCATTCTTCTCTATAGTGCCCTTTGGCACAGCATAGCCCCGCCATATTGTCTCATCGTGCCTGTATATCAGATAAACCTCCCTGCCGAGATGAACGCACTTCTCAAGCGCCATCCGTATGTTGTTTCTGGATGAGTCCCCCTCAGCAGTAAGACCTTCAAAGATGGGTTCCTCATCTATTGGCTTTGGCATATAGCCCATCTTTTCAAGTATATCAATTACCTCATCGTATGAACCATCGCTTAAGAGAAGAGAGGGACCCTGATACATATCCTTTATGTATTTGCTCAACTGTTTGTTAGCCAGAAGTTCGTCAGCAACCTCTTTACTCTCAGTAATCAGAAATATGCCCTTTTTGAATGAAACCTTCTTATACTGGTTATACCAGTTTATAAGCGAAAACTCAATATTCTGGGGCAGGGGCTTTGACGAAAATTCTCTCAGTATGTTTATAATGCCCTCCGCAGAATAACCCGCCTTAAAGCCAGTGTAAGCGGAGTTTCGTGTCAATTTGTATGTAATCGTCTCTTTCAGTGAGGTAATCTCAAGGAAGGTCTCAAGAACTACCCTTAATGATAACTCAATCTCCCTTGATGCTATAACATTGAAATCAGGTAAAATGTATATGTTATTCTCAACCTCAGTCTCTACTGGCTTGCCGAGCAGGACACCCCTTCCAATATCTGTCGGCTTGATTGAATCTATAGTCCCGTTACCGTTTGATATTCTCAATAATCCAAATATCACAAAAGTGGATTCCACCCTCTCAATTCCTCTCTGGTCTTCGTCCTTCTCAACCGCAGAAGATATTTTCTTAATCTGCTCTATGAATTGTTTGTTATCTACTTCAAGTTCGCTCCCTTTTGTCAAAAGAGCGATTATAAGAGAGATTGTTATTGCCTCTGATATTGACTTGGGCGGGCAATATTCCTCAAAGTAGAACCTTACCATTGATGACAGGAGTTCAATATACCTTTCTTTTATCCATTTTGAGTCCTCATCAGTAGTCGCAGTGGCGTTCTTGCCCATTACAGATATTAAACCTTGCACTTTAAGATATTCTAAAAGGAAAGCGACCCTTGCTTCCGGGCTGGTCAGTTCTGTTGGAACCGAAAGAGAATTAATCTCAAGGAGGTTTGTTATTTTATCCACAGAGTTTGAGAAGATATTGCCTGCCTTTGTTGTTCTTAGCACCTTTGACCGTGCGAGTGAGATTAATGTAAATGCCTCACGCAGAATAGCAAAGCCCGTCTCTATCTTCTGTTTCTGACCTGCCTCTCCCCTGTATTTAGATATTTTTATATCAAGGTTGGCTCTTATTATCTCTGATATCTCCTTTGGTATTATGTATTGCCCTCTTCTCGGAATGTAGAATATAAGACCCCTGTTCTTAAGTGAGTTCAAAGTTCTTGATGCCCTCCTTTTGATGATATAAAGAAGGTCAGGTGAATATTCCTGAGTAAAATGTGTGGCTATCAGGGTCGCTCTCTCATCATCAGGTATAGACAGAATATATTTCTTTATCTGCTGGGCATTGGATAGTTTCTCAGGTATCTCAGCGATAAGTCGCGCTCTGCTCTTGAGCGGCACACCCTTGCCGAGCATCTGCGAGATATTATACAGGTCATCAAGGGATGTATCCTTGAGGAGTTCAATTAATGCAATCTCTTTTAATGTTCCAAAGAGGCGTTTGAGCATAAACGAAATATTAACATATTTTGAGTTAATGTTGAATTAAATTAATAAAATGGGGGAAGGTTGCACTTCCCCCAAATTTTGTTAGTATGCGATATGTTTATCGGGCGACGAGAAGTTTCAAGGTTTTATTTTCTTTTGATGTTGAGATATTAACAAAGTATATTCCATTTGAGGCAGGTTCTCCATTACTTGATGTCAAGTCCCAGGTAAATGATGATGTTGTTATTTCCTTTCTCACAAGACGACCGGAGATGTCATAGATGCTTATTGTAATTGGTTCATTATCGTTTTCTAATTTTTGTGGAATGGAGATTGTGGCGGAGTTGGAGCAAGGATTAGGGTATATTGAAATATCATATGTTGTATTGTCCAATGTTGTTAATTCACTACTTGGACAATAGCCACCAGATGAATCTAATATATATGGGTTATAAATATTAGAAGGATTATTATTCATTTCATCAAGTTTTTTCATTTCAACAAGTTCTTTTATGTTATTAAGTTCTTCTTCTGATTCAATATAACTTATATCACGCCATTCTTCCCATTCATTATAAAAAGGACCAGAAGGACAATGATCACCAGGATGCCAAAAACAATAATAATATCTACCCCAATGACCAGGATATTCAAGCCATTCTGGGTCTCCCTCCTGCAATTCTCCATTAATAATATTGTCTTTATTTGCATTTAGTTGACAATATTTATATGGACCTGCTATTTCATAATCATGGTCAACAAGATGTTCAGTGGGGGGTAATATACAATCTGGATAAAACAAATGAAACTGTTCCTCAACAACTTCAGTTGTGCCTGGGGCAGCATCCCACTCACCACCATACCATTGTGTAGGGTGGGGATATGAGGCACCTGAAGTTTGGTCAGGGTCACCTAATAACCACATTCCACCAACGAATACTTCAAATCTATCCTGACCTAATTCACCTTCATATTTACCCCATACTAAATCCCAATATGGACTACTTTTGTCAAATGTTATTACGTTTTCATGATAATGAAAGTTAAATGCAAGAGGTTTAGCAAGTTCAGGAACCTGACAATCAAGTTTAATCATAACTTGCTCCCAATCTCCCTCATGGTCATTTCTCCATACATTGAAAGGGTAGAAGAAGTAGAATTGTATATAAGTATTATCAAATACACTAGGTTTACCGCTACCATATCCCCAATGAAAGAAGTGATAATATACTGTAGAAGGATAATTAGAGAAACCACCATTGTGAGACCACCACCAGTCATACCACCCTTCTTCATCAGAACCCATAGGAAGACGTAAAAACCAATCGTAAGGGGGAAAATACCATGTTAATGGGTCACCAAAATAATTTTTAGCTCTATAAAAGTAATGATGCCAATCTTCCTCATCATTTCTGACAAATTCTTCATAATCACTAAGAGGACCCTCTTTATAAAGAAGGTATGGATCAGGTTTTATATCATGATTATCTAAATATATATCAGCAGGTATGGGTCTTAATAAATTATTTTTATGAAACAACAATATTGGTGCAAATTTCTCAACAAGTGGTTCTTCATACTCATCTATAACCCCATTATTGTTAGCATCATAATCAACCTGGTCAGGTGGCTCAAAGCCAGTAGCAAAATAAATTTCCCTGTCTTTCTCAAAGGTTGTATATAACTCTCCATCTGCTAATAATTGATAAGTTCCCTCAAGACCATCAGGATGATTTAGTAAAACAAGAGTGAATGCCCAGTTCTGAACATTAAGTATGTGGGTAATATTTTCCGGGTCTTTTATAGACCATACTGTTGGTCCTTTGCCTTTGAAGTCCTTCTTTGTATTATCAGGTGGAACTACACCCATAATCTTATAATCTCTTTGTATTGGTTGTCCTCCAATTACATCCATCTCTTGAACAGGGTAGTCAAATCTGAATGTCTGACTACCGTCTTCTATATGGACAACACAATTTAACTTTCTAAGTGTTGGAACTGAAGGCATAATAACCTCAAAATGGTCTGTGTTTGTAAAGCCACCAACATAATGTATCCAGTTATGATAAACATTTGAATTATCACTGATGACAACATGTATGGGTATAACAATATCTGGATATTGTTCGTTATAACCTGAGCCACTATTTCTTGGAATATAAACACAAACCCTTAGTTTCTTTTCATCAGAAAATACTCCTAACTGATATTTCCTTAAAGGATACTCAGTCAATATACACTGCTTATTTCGCCAGTTTTCAAATGTATCATATCCTTCTGGTCCTGGTTTACTGCTTGAAGAATCCCATGCGCCATCAGCCATCTTACATAACTCTTCATATTCAGGTTTGTCATAATACCAGGGACCAATCGGAGGAATGTAAATTGTATGCTCTATTCCATAGTCATACATCTTCTTGTTAAATTCCTGAAAGTATGTGCCATCACTGCTCTCCTTCCATACTTTATACCATGCCATCTCTGACATCTGGAAGCGATAGGGCGCGAGATAACTGCGAAGGTCAACATCATTAAATCTTGTGCCATTTATATTCTGACAGGATATTGCTGGCTGATTGTAGTTCTCATAGAATATAAAACCAGGTCTCTCTTCTGTTTTCTCGCCATGGAATAAGTCATTGAAGTCGTCAAAAATAGTTGCGAAGTGGTTCATCATTATTGTCCCACCAGCGTATGACATACCTGATATGAACTGGTCAAAGGTGTTATAGAATGGACCCCAGAATAGCATGAGCATCGCCTTTGATAATACTCCTCTTGCATTGTCAGCATTCGAACCCTGTTGCTGATAAGTTGTTGGATAATATCTCAAATACAACTTACCGGGTCCAATATCATCCCAGTCAGACCAGTATGTTGGTGGTATCCATATTGCTTTGACATTTTCTGGCAAATAAGGGTTATAATAAAGTTCAATAGTATAATTATTTAATTCATAATCAAAGAAAGGTGCACCATATAATTTCTTAGCAGCGTAATATATTCCGTGGTCATCACCACCTGTATAAACCTCATATAAGAACCACCTAAGATCAGCTTTTTGCCCATCACCCCAAGGTTCTATATCGTCTTTTAATACGAAATATAGGTCATTATCCTCTGGTGGGTCTGTTTTAACTGGTGTCTTAATTTTTTCATTTATTTTATCATTCATAGATGCTAAAGGTTTTATAGGTTCTCCATTTCTTGTAAATATAACCACAGCAATCTCATCATTGATGTCTTTAAGATTATTGTCTATTAATTCCTTCAATTGTCCATTTACTTCTGCACTATTGGAAAAGAATATATCATCTGTAATTGTCAATGGAACCTCAATGTTGTATAGTCCTGCATGTAAATAACCAATAGCAATTAAAATAAATAATAGTGAGAATATAATCCTTCTCATCTCTAACCTCCTTATAATTTTTTATTTTTCTGGCTCATAGTGCCATGTGGCACAATTTCCGTAATCATTATTACCTACCATCCATGCATCATTATAATCAACAGAAAAAACGGCATTATACCACATCTCATGTGTTACTTCCCATACTGTCCAGTCCTTACCATCCCAGTGCCATATATGACCGTTATAATGCTCAGCGCCTATCATCCACCCCTCGTCTGGATGTGAGAAATGTATATCATCGTAATTTGCATGGAATTTATACTCATATTGATACTCACCATTTCTCCATCTTGCCCTTCTATCAGGTCCTATTATTAACGCTGACTTTGGCTCATAATATGAAACAGCATGGTAAGGATAAGGTCTTGATGGGTCAACATCTATCTCAGTCCATGATGTGCCATCCCAGTGATATACACAGTAATACCAACCAACTGCCAGACCCTCATTTGATGAACTAAACGCAAGGCATTCTATACCAGCATCAACAGGGCTTGTGTCTGATTTCTTTATTTCATTTCCATCCCAGTGATAAAGGAAATCACCATTACCCTTATCATATACAACAAACCATACATCATTAGAAGAGATAGCATATACACGCCATACCTGAACGCCGAGGTCTTTATTAAATGAATACCATTTACTACCATCATATCTAAGAATAAAACCATGATGTTCACTTTGTTTATCAAGTAACTCACCCACGCACCATCCATCATTTAGTCCTGAGAATGATATATCAAATATACCTGTAGCAATAAATCCTTCCTCATCAAACCAACCACCATAGGGGTATTCCTCCCATTCTGTTCCATTCCAGTGAATTAATAGTGGGTATGACTTCTGCTCAGCGTCGTTCCATGTCCAACCACATGCCCAGCCATTGTCTGATGATGTGAAATAGCATGCACGTAATTCACCTTCACCGCCAGGGGTTGGCACCTCCTTCCACGGTCCTGTGTATTCATTGTTATTGCTGTCACATGATAATAGGAATATGGATATGGATGTAAGGAAAATAAGATACTTAAAAAGCGAGAATATAAATTTAAGATTGATGAACATTATAAAATTCTCTTTTATCATAATATTATGGCATTTTTTAATATATATTTCAATAAATAGTTATTAAAATTACTGTTATTAACAGATGGTTTTATAGGTTCTCCATTTCTTGTGAACAATACTACAGCAATCTCTTCATTGATGTCTTTAAGATTATTATTTATTAATTCCATAAGTTGCCTATTTGCTTCATTATTATTAGAAAAGAACATATCATCTGTAATTGTCAATGGAACCTCAATGTTGTATATACCTGCCTGTAAACAGCCAAAACCAATTAAAATAAACGATAGTGAAAATATTATTCTTCCCATCTTATAAACCTCCTCTTACATAATTTTAAAATTATTGAGGTATATACCTCCAACTTGAGCAATATGCATTTCTATATGTCCCTACAATCCAAGCTTCATTTTCATTAATAGAGAATACTGAATTTCCCCTCATGTAATCAGGACAATCAATCTCTTCCCATTTTTCTCCATTCCAATTCCATGCTGTAGGTGTTCCATGGCCACCACCAATTGGTCTATACCCTATTATCCAACCCTCATAAGCTGATGAAAAATTTATATCATTATAAAAATAATGCCATTGATAATAATATTTATATTCATTATTAATCCATGTTGCCATCCTTTCCTCTCCTACAATGAACGATTTATTTTGTTCATAGTAAGAAACAGCATTATTTACATAAGGTCTTGATGGGTCACTATCTATCTCCGTCCATGATGTGCCATCCCAGTGATAAACACTGTAATAATTTCCCACTGCTAAACCCTCATTTGATGAACTGAATGCTATATCATAAAGACCTGGATTATTTGGACTTGTATCACATCTCTTTATATCACTTCCATCCCAATGGTATAGAACATCTCCATTATTTATTTCACCTACTATAAACCATATATCATTTTTAGAGATACAGTATACATCATATATTGCCTCTTCAAAATGACTTTTAAATAAATACCAATTACTACCATCATATCTTAAAATGAAACCGAAATTTTCATAATGACTAATAGCGACGTTACCTACACACCATCCATCGTCTGGTGATGAAAATGATATATCTGAGATTATAATACCTATGAATTGCTCATTATCAAACCAGCCACCATAGGGGTATTCCTCCCACTCTGTTCCATTCCAGTGAATTAACAACGGATATGACCTCTGTTCCTCTTCATTCCAAGTCCAACCGCAAGCCCAGCCATTATCAGATGATGTGAAATAACAGGCATTAAGTTGACCCTCACCACCCGGTGTTGGCACCTCCTTCCACGGTCCTGTGTATTCGCTACCATTGCTGTCGCAGAAGATTAAGAATATGGATATAGATGTAAGGAAGATAAGATACTTGGTAAGTGATGATATATATTTAAGATTAAATAACATTTTAAATTCTCTTAACCCAAACATAATCAACCTCCTTCTTATCTTATATTTCTTGCTGGCTCATATTTCCAGCTACTACATAAAGGGTTTAAATTCTCCTTTGTATTATTTCCAACAATCCAAACATTATCTCCACCTAATGAAAATATATTCCATGCATGCATATAATCAGGGCAATCTATTCCCCTCCAACCACTTCCATCCCAATGCCATGTCCATGTATCAGTGTGATATTCGTCTACCCATTTACCACCTACAATCCAACCATTATCAGGTGATGTAAAATAAACATCTTTGAAAGTTCCTTTCCAATCCCAGAATTTTGTCAACTTATCACCCTCTAACCTTATTACTACTTCAGTATGGTCTTCACCAATAATCCATGCTGTATTTTCTGTATCACACGCCACCTCTCTAAAATCAATATCCAATGGGTCATAGTTGATTTCTATCAATTCTGAACCATTCCACCTCCATACACCTGCAAAAGTTCCAACAGCAATTCCATTATCTTTTGAATAAAAATCTATATCGCTTATTCCATGATTAGAGCGAGGTGTATAATACTTCGTTAAATCAACACCATTCCAATGATATAATATTGTTTGACCATCATTAAATACGCCAATCCAGACATCATTTTGTGATAATGCATAGACAGGTTCACAGGATTCCCCTAAATGACTTTGAAATAGATACCACTTTTGGCCATCATATCTTAGAATGAATCCAAATCTTTTATTGTATTCATATTCTAGATTACCTCCACACCATCCATCATTGGGTGAACAAAACGATATATCATTAATATATATATTCAGGAATTTCTCATTATTAAACCAGCCACCATAAGGATATTCCTCCCATTCTGTTCCATTCCAGTGTATTAACAATGGATATGACCTCTGCTCAGCGTCATTCCAAGAATTACCGCATGCCCAGCCATTACCGGGTGATGTGAAATAACAGGCATTCAGTTCGCCCTCACCACCGGGTGTTGGCACCTCCTTCCACGGTCCCGTGTATTGGTTGTTGTCGCTGTCGCAGAAGATTAAGAATATGGATATGGATGTAAGGAAGATAAGATACTTAAAAAGCGAGAATATAAATTTAAGCTTGATGAACATTATAAAATTCTCTTTTATCATAATATTATGGCATTTTTTAATATATATTTCAATAAATAGTTATTAAAATTACTGTTATTAACAGATGGTTTTATAGGTTCTCCATTTCTTGTAAATATTACTACGGCAATCTCTTCATTGGTATCTTTAAGATTATTATTTATTAATTCCATAAGTTGTTTATTAACATCTAAACTATTGGAGAAAAACATATCGTCTGTAATATTATATGGCACTTCAATGTAATATAAACCAGCGTATGAAATAGAATATAAACTTACTAAAAGGTTTACTAAGATAATGATAAATATTACTTTTTTCTTTTCCATAATATACTCCTTTCTATATATTAAAATTATGGTTCATATTTCCAGCTACTACATATAGGTGGAGAAACCTTTGTTTTCTGCCCTACAATCCAAACATCATCTCCACCTAATGAAAATATATTCCATGCATGCATATTATCAGGGCAGTCTATTCCCCTCCAACCACTTCCATCCCAGTGCCATGTCCATGTGTCAGTGTGATATTCATCTACCCATTTACCACCTACAATCCAACCATCATCAGGTGATGCAAAATAAACATCTTCGAAGCTTCCTTTCCAATCCCATAACCTTGTTAATTCATCACCTTCTAATCTGATTACCTGTTCAATACCACTGGGGTTGCCAATCTCTTCACCGATTATCCATGCTGAATTTTGTGTATCATATGCTACTGACTTAAAATATATACCCCACAATACATCGTAATGAACCGTAATCCACTCAGTTCCATTCCACCTAAAAACAGCAGCATCATTTCCAACAGCAAGACCTTCTGTTGGAGAATAGAAATCAAAATCAGATATACCTCTATTTGAAATAGGAGTATAATATTTATTTAATTCAATACCATTCCAGTTATAAAAATATGTCTCTCTATTTTCATATACACCAATCCATATATCATTTTGTGATAATGCATAGAAAGGTTCACAGAATTCCCCTAAATGACTTTGAAATAGATACCACTTATTACCATCATATCTAAGTATGAAACCATAATGTTTATTATATTCATATTCTAGATTTCCTCCACACCAACCATCACTATTTGAAGAGAATGATATCGCATTTAAAGAAATTGATAAAAAATTCTCATCGTTAAACCAGCCACCATAGGGATACTCCTCCCATTCTGTTCCATTCCAGTGTATTAATAATGGATATGATCTGTTTTCCTCATCATTCCATGTCCAACCACATGCCCAGCCATTGTCTGATGATGTGAAATAGCATGCACGTAATTCACCTTCACCGCCAGGGGTTGGAACCTCCTTCCACGGTCCCGTGTATTGGTTGTTATTGCTGTCACAGAAGATTAAAAATATGGATATGGATGTAAGGAAAATAAGATACTTAAAAAGCGAGAATATAAATTTACGGTTGATTGACATTATATATTCCTTTTTAAGGAATATATAGGATAAATTAATTACTATGTCAAGATAAATCTTTATATTTAATTTATAAATTGAAATCCAATCATAATTGACATATTCTTAATATATGCAAAGGTTTGTTGTTGCCGAGCACTGGGCGAGAACCCACCATTTTGACCTTCGTCTTGAAAAAGAAGGCATCCTCTGGTCGTGGGCTGTCCCGAAGGGCGTCCCGCTTGAGACGGGCATCCGCCACCTCGCTGTCCGCACAGAAGACCACGATATAAGCGCCCTTGACTTTGAGGGCGAGATTGAGGAGGGGCAGTATGGCGCTGGAAGGGTTGCAATATGGGACAAAGGTGAGTTCACATTTGACTCTGTGAAAGATACCAAGCTTGTCTTCCTTGTAAGTGGCGAGAAGATGAAAGGCAAGTTCGTTCTCGTAAAGATGCCAAAGTGGGGTGAGAATGCATGGCTGATATTCAGGGGCAAGGAGGATGATTGAGCAGGGCAATTTTAGTAGGAATTGTTGGCGGCATCTGCACGGGTAAGTCAACAGTTGCAGGTGAGTTTGCAAAAGCGGGCGTCCCTGTTATAAGCGGTGATGTGATGGGACATCTTACCCTTGAAGACGAAGGTGTAGTTAAAAGCATAACATCCAAGTTTGGCAAAGGTATAATAACTTCCGAGGGCAGGGTAGATAGAACTAAGTTATCTGACATCGTCTTTTCAGATAGGAACAAATTAAGAATGCTAAATGATATAATCGCTCGTCCCATTATAGAAGGAATTTCAAGAAAGATAAGTGAAACAGAGGGGCGGGGGGATGAATTAATAGTAGTAGATGCGGCTCTGATATATGAGTGGGGAATTGAAGAAAATTATGACATAATAATAATGATGATTGCTCACTCCGAGAGAAGATTGAGATGGGTTATTGAGCGATTTAATATAGATAATGCAGGAGCAAAGAGAAGATTGGAGATTCACAGGGAGATAGAGAATAGGATTCTTCTCTCTAAACGGCTCCCTGACTATATCATCTCAAATGATGGTGACCTGTCCCTTCTGAGGGAAAGAGCAAAGAGCATAATAAAGGAGGTGATACTTTTAAGTGAGTTATATAGTAAAGGTCTCGTCAAAGATATCGGCAGGGCACAGAATAAGGGGCTACAGCGGAAAGTGCGAAAAAATCCACGGGCATAACTTTCTCATTGAGGTTGAGATAGAAGGAAACGTGCTTGATGAGATAGGCATTCTCATTGATTTCAGGGAGGCAAAGCGAATTCTCAATAGTTTTCTTGATAAGATTGACCATACCGTCTTAAATGATACAGAGTATTTTGAAAAGTTGAATCCTACAGCGGAGAACATCGCTATGGTAGTATATAAGAATATATCAGATGAGATAAAAAGGATTTCTGATGGTAAGGCAAAGGTAACCTCAGTAAAGGTGTGGGAGACAGATGACAACTGCGCCGAATATAGAATATAGGGCTGTATCTCTGCTATCTGGCGGTCTTGATTCAACGCTTGCGACAATTCTTGCCAGAAAGACCTATGGGAGTTTGCTTGCCCTTACATTTGATTACGGACAGGTCTGTGCGAAGATGGAGATACACCATTCAAAGAAGATAGCAGTTCACATTGGAATAGAGAACAGGGTTATACAGTTAGATATATATAGTGTTATGCCTGAAATAAAGGCGGGGTTTTTAATCTCAGGCGGTCTTTCAGATGATGAGATGAAATACTGGGTGCCGAATAGAAACGGCGTTATGATTGAGATGGCAGGGGCTGTGGCGGAGGCCATCGGTGCCAGGTATGTTGTGATTGGCTTCAATGTTACCGAGGCGGAGGGCTTTCCAGATAACACAGGCGAATACCTTGATGCTATAAACAACGCCTTCAGGTTTTCAACGAAGGGCAGAATAAAGGTCGTCAGCCCGACAGTAAATATGACGAAGTCGCAGATTGTAAGGGCGCTCTATGAGATGAAGTTCCCACTGGAATATATTTATCCCTGCTATATTGGCAAAGAAGCCCTTTGTGGAAAGTGCCCCTCCTGTGCAAAGTTCATAAAGGCGCTTCGGGATATTGGCATATATGAGAGATACAGGGGGAGGTTTGAGAATGCCAATTAACTCATACCTGTTTGATGGAACGCTCAAATATACCGGTGAACAATTGAGGTCTCACTTTGCGCTTGAGGAGTTCGGAGTTGAAGGTGATAGCATAGTTGCATTCAGGGGACCCTGTGAAGTAGAGAGTGGTCATCTTGTTGATATGGAAGAGGTTATAAAAGGCGAGAGGATATACTCACCTGATATGCTCCATTTAATAACTGAGATATTTGGACCTGATATAAACAGGGCAGTTTTAGTTCAGCGGTTAATAACTGGAATCATAATCGAGCAGATGAGGGTTATAAAAGGTAATATAAAGGGTCTTCACAGGAAGGGCGATGACATATATATTGGAGATGGCAAATTGAGTATATCAGTCGCAACTGTGAGCCCTGTTTCTATGCTAATTCATCATGGATTGAATATATGCAAGGAGGGTGTGAATTTTCCTGTCACCTGCCTTGAGGAAATAGGCATTGACAATGTTGAACTTGCGATGCTCACATTGAAGGCGGTGGAAGACGAATATGCGAGCATTGAGAGGGTGATAAGGAAAGTCAGGTGGGTGAAGTAAGTATTGTTAAAAGAATAATGAAATATGAAAATTACATAAGGAGGGATTAGAATTGAAGAATATCTTTCTCAGATATATAGTTTTATGGATTATACTTTCAATGGCACTGATATTTATATGGTCAATATTTGGTCCTTCTCTTATTGGAAAACAGAACATGACATTGTTTGCAATAATATTGGTAATTCTCTGTTTATCACTTGTTACTATCTTGGTTTTAATGCCCGTTATGGCAACAGGCGGTTTTGGAAAGAAGAGGATATTAAAAACAGGGATTAAGGGAACTGCAAAGGTCATAAAGATAGGTGAATTAGGAGGAAGTGTTGTAACTATTCAAGACCAGCCCGTTCTTAGTTTAGAACTTGAGGTTAATGATGGTATCAGAGCACCATATATAGTAAGTATTGACTCAATTATCCCAAGAGCAGCGGTTCCACAGTTCCAGCCGGGTGCTATAATACCTGTAAGGGTTGATAGAAATAATCCCCAGAATGTAGTGATTGACTGGGATGAGATGTAGGTCTTTGTCTTTAGAAATATTTAATGAATATTATTATTTATCAAGGTGGTAAATTTGAAAAATTTCTTTCTTAGATATGGTGTTTTAATTTCTGGTTTAATACCTATCATTCCAATAATCGTAGTTGGAATGCTGGGTCTCTTTCTTATTCAAATATTCAATCTCAATCCTGTAGTATGGGGCATAATAATTCTGGTAATTCTCTGTTTAATACTCTTTATTTCCGAATTTTTAATGGACAAGTGGTTTCGCAAAATGACTCCAGGTTTTGGAACAGAAAGAATATTAAAGACGGGGCTGAAGGCAATTGCAAAGGTCATTCATATAGGTGAACTTGGAGGAAGTGTTGTAACTATAAATAATCAGCCCGTTCTTAACTTAGAACTTGAGGTTATCGATGGCATCAGACCACCATATATAATGAGCATTGATTCAATTATCCCAAGAGTAGCAGTTCCACAGTTCCAGCTGGGTGCACCAATAGCAGTAAGAATTGACCGGAAAAATCCAAAGAAGGTGGTAATTGACTGGGAAGAGATGAATATTGTATTTTAATATGTAAGAACTAAAATATCTTTGCCTTTCCTCTCTATTCAGATAAAAAAGAACAAATTTATATAAATATAAATTACCAATATTACTTTATGTATGCAATTATAGTCCAGTGAAAAATAGAACATAGAAATTTATAAAGATACCCTTATGATGTATAATATCTCCGAGGATTTAAAGTGAACTCTGATATTTCATTAAGATATGAAAATAGATAGAACCGCATATATTTTTGAGATATTTCAGTCAATTGAGGGCGAGGGTCTGAGGGCAGGCATCCTCTCTATATTCATAAGGTTTTCCGGCTGTAATCTCAAATGTCCACCCTGCGATACAAAATATTCATTAGAAGAAAGACCAGAGGAATGTAGTGTTTATAATAATGACAGGAAAGAGAATATAGAGAATCCTATAAGTGTAGATGTGCTGACTAAGATTATCTCAAAGGACAGGAAGACAAAGCGAATAGTCCTCACTGGTGGTGAACCACTCCTTCATGCGGGCTTCATTGAGGAACTGGCAAAAGATATACAGTACGAATATGACATCTGTGTTGAGACAAATGGGACTATGCCACACCGCCTTGCAAGGGTAATACCATACATAAGCGAGGTCTCCTGTGATGTGAAACTCAAATCAGTATGGGGCGTCTCACAGGATGAAGTAAAACTTAAGCGATTCCTGAAGATTGCGAAACAGCGTTTTGTGTGGGTAAAGTGCGTCATCAAGCCATCTACAGCAGTAAAAGAGATAGAGAATATATCAAGATTAGTTGCATCTGTCTCACCTATAATACCGCTTATCTTCCATCCGCTTGACCGGTCAGGCGACTTTACTATTGATAAAATAGGTGTGGTATTGGAGAGAGCGGGAAAACACCTATTTGATGTCAGATTTCTACCAAGGATTCACAAAATACTGAAACTGAGATGAGAGAGCAAGCGCTGAGATTTATCGCCATGACATATTCAAGGGATATTGTGCCTAAAACCTGCATAGATGCTACCGAGATAAAGTTCGGCGAGGTCACCTTTGTATCACTTTCATACGACTTCAGTTCATATACAAATTACTACGATGGCGAGATGGGTGAGGGTCTAAAGAAAATAATGATGATAATCAGGGGCGCATTCAAACAAACTGATTTGTATGACTTCAAGAAAGAAGCAATAAAATTAGAAGAGAGGTTCAAGGTTGAGGGAGCGAGAAGGCTGAATATTGACCCGGGGTATCTCTCACCATCAAAACTCGTTCTTGCGACACATAAGGAATATCCTGGTGCCATAGCAATTGGTGAGGACTTAAACGCTATAGTTGAGTTGGTATTCCATAAAGGAAGTTATGAGCCACTGATATGGACATACAGGGATTATATTGATAATATAAACTTTTTCAATCTGGCAAGGAAGAATCCGGGCTTATGGATATAAAGAAATTGGATGACCTTATAGGAAGAGATATAGAGACAAAATTGCCAGAGGAGACAAGGGAAGTTGGGAGGTTTATTTCGGGCTTTCTGGGGGAGGGGAGTGTGGTGGCGCTTGTTGGACTTCTCGGTGCGGGTAAGACGGTGCTTATCAAGGGAATAGCGGAAGGTCTTGGAATAACAGATATTGTCACAAGCCCGACATTTATAATCGCCAACTTTTATCTTGGAAGATTGCCCTTCGCCCATATTGACCTCTATCGCACTACCGACAGCGATGCTATAGAGAGTGGCATATATGAATACTTCCTTGAAGACGGCATAACTGCGGTGGAGTGGGCGGACAGGGCGCCATCTATTATTCCAGATAATGCAATAAAGTTAATAATTGATATACTTGATGAGAAAAGAAGATTAATAAAGGTATCAATATGGAGTAACGATGAAAGATAAATTCATACTCGCGATTGATGGTGCAACACCACTATCATCAGTTTGCATATTGGAAGGCGAAAAGGTGCTTGCCTGTATGAAGATAATGCCGAAGATGGGGCATTCAGAGACGCTCGTTCCAATTATAGAATACCTCCTGGGTTTGCTCTCACTTGAGATAAAGGACTTTGATGTAATCTCATCAACTGTTGGACCCGGGACATTCACGGGAATAAGGGTCGGTATATCAACTGTGGAGGGGCTATCAATACCGTGGGGCATAAAAACCATTGGGGTAAGAACTACACTTGCTATAGCACTCAGTGTTGGCAGATGTGTGGAAAGACCAGCAGTAATTATTGATGCGAGGCGAGGTTCGGCGTATATAGAGAGATTCATCTGGAAAGATGGTGATGTGCTTCCAGAGGCAGATGGTGAGATTATACTTGTGGAATATGAGAGAATAAAAGAGGCGGTAGAAGTTTGGACGCCAGTAGCATTGAAAGAGCAGGAGACATACAAACTTTTATGCGATGCCGGTCTTGCTCCTGTTCCTGTAATAGCGCCGATTGCATGTGGCGTTTCAAATGCTACCTACCATTACATTAAAAACAATATAGAATCACCATTAAAACCGCTCTATATAAGGGAGCCGAACTGACAGAATAATTTGCTATGCCTGAAGAAGTAAAGAATGAGATAACGATTGTGAAGATGGAGACAGACCATCTGGAGGCAGTGGTTGAGATAGAGAAAGAGGCGTTCTCTGACCCCTGGTCATACAGAATGTTCGTGAGCGAACTCAAATCGGAGTATACAATATACTTTGTAGGTCTTTCAGATGAAAAGGTGATTGGCTATGTTGGAGGGTGGATTGTAGCAAATGAACTTCACATAACGAACCTCGCTGTTGCGGGAACACACAGGGGGAAGGGCATTGCGAATATTTTATTAGATAAGTTATTTGAAACTGCAATTGAGGGGGGCTGTAATATTGCGTATCTTGAGGTGAGGGTGTCAAACACGCCTGCCCAGAACCTGTATAATAAACTCGGTTTTGAGGTCGCATATACAAGAAAGGGTTATTACACAAAGCCGGTTGAGGACGCAATTGTGATGGTCAAGAGATTGAAGCGGTAATTATAGGAAAATAACCTTTCTATAAAGAATTAATAAGAAAAATAGTAGTATATCAAGCATGTCAATTTATTATATTTAAGTTTCTTCTTATATAGTTTTTTATTTTCTACAAGGTAAATAATGTCCCCTTAGCTTGAGAAATGATTTGGTCACGAAGAACTTGGCATAAAGGAATAAGTGCTTCAAAACCTAAACCCTGGTTTTTATTAAATAAACCTTCTGACAAAATTAGATATTCCCAATCCTGTGATTGATTAAAATCAGATGGAGGTTTAACTGTTGAAGCTTGCTCACACCAAGCCATCGCTGCTCGTATCTTAACCGCTAAATTTTGACTGTCTAAATCCCTATCCGCTTTTGTCTCAACAAGATACATTCTTTTATATGTTTTGACAATAAAATCAACTTCATAATTCCTTAAAATTCCTGTGTAGTCACGATAGGTTATCTTTAATCTATGCCTTCTATCCAGTTTTGCAAAGGAAAGAACCTCTGCTGATGGATTAAGCACTCCTATCATAAAATCCCGTTCAAACCCTCCACCCTTAATATGATAACCTATTCTAGGATAAATACTTTTATCCGTTTCAACAGATTTACTTTCCATAACCATTATTCTAGGAACCTCTGATAGTTTACTCCAAATTCCCTTTACTTCATATTTATATCCTTCAATTAACCTCACTATTGCTATACGGATTGTCTGAACTATATAATCAAAGACAAGAATATAATTCAAAACAGAGTAATTCTCTTGTTTAGTAAAATCAATAGATTCTCCAAAACAGTGTTCTGAAACATAATCATCTATAAGTCCTGCAATCTCCGCTTGTTTCGCAGTTAAAATAGGAGTTCCCCCTATCGTTGCCACAGCCCTGGATGCCTGTCTCAAGAAGTATGAATAATCAAAATACTCGTTATCCATCTTCCATATTTTTGTCTTTTTACTAGTGGGTATATGTTCCTCTTGAATAATCAGTTTAGAAAGCCAATTCTTAAGTTGATTAAAATCACTCTTATATTTAGGAAGATTACTAATATCTATTTGAGATATTTCCGGCATTCGTCCTTCATCAAATACCTGAATTGGCCATCCAATATCATATTCTTTAATTCTTTCCGTAATTGCATCAACAGGCATTATGTCACCAGTTGATATTATCTCACTGGTATCGCCACCAGGAAAAACATAACCTTCCCGTTTGAGATTTTCGTAAAAATTATGGAATTTCGGATGTTCAACTACAAATAAGAAATCTAAAGAATTTGAGGGGACTTTATTCATTCTTATTTCGCTAAATGCTTCTCTTTTGGCTTCCTGCAACTCGGGATAACTATATGAAGGGAACATTAATCTTAAACCCCTTCCAACAATCTGTTCCAAAAGTAGGTCTGCCTCTGCTGCCCTCAAAACCACAACAACACAGATATTATTCTTATCAAATCCTTCTCGTAGCATTAGGACTGAAATAACCACCCTAAGCGGGTCATCATCAATATCAATCTTATCAAGTCTTAATCTTGCTTCTTTTAACTCTTTGTCTGATAGTTCAGAATGAATAACCATTACTTGTTGGTGGTCATAATAATTTCCTTTCTCATCGCTTAAAGTGGCAAAATGTTCTGCTGTCAAATCGGCAACCCTGGTATCCTCACGAAGCACTAACAACACAGGTTTTTTATTAAACCCTTTCTCCCTGAATTCTCTTGTTAATTGTTCTATCTTTAAACGACCAATTTCCAAAAGAAGTTTTTGACCAGCAGAAAGACATTTTATCTCACCACGAACATGACCGCCTTCTGGTTCGTATCGCTCCGCACGAAAATCTAAATCTTCAAGAGATTCACCGCCTATAGTTTGACGCTCTTCCAGGAAAAGTTGTTTAACCAACATATCCTGCATTGCACTCAATAAGTTATAGTCATAAACAATATGAGGGAAGTATTCTCGTTTTTCACCACTTCCATAAAAAGGAGTTGCTGAATAATCTATCTGAATGAAAGGACCAAACTTACTATCGTGTTCTTCTTTTAATCTATTAAAGAGAATATTCATAAACTGACGCCAGACAAGTTCGTCACCGGTAGCACTCTTTTTCCCATGAACATGATGTGCTTCATCATTCATTATAATCAAATCAGAAAACTCTGAAAGGAAATCTAAAATTATCTCCCCCCGGGGCATCTCTTCAACATCCTCACCTGTATATTTAGCCCATAGGTTTTGTGCTGTGCTTTTAAGACGGAACTGCTGCCAGTTTGTTATAAAGACAAAAGGACCTTCTGGTGGAGTTTTATTTGACTGAACATCAGATGGTTCAAGTTTCTCTAAGTGAAATCGTTCTCGCCAATTTGCACCTTCAGGCATAAATAGTGGTCGTTTATAGTCGGATGTTTCAGGATTTCTGTTTCCGGTCTTAATATCTCGTTTTCCCTTAAATGAGTCAAGCAGACGATTTAATACTTCATGTCCCGGGGTTACAACTAAGAAACGGCAAGAATAATCGCCTTCTTCATTGTTTATTTTATTAAAATACTGCCATATAAGCAGGGCTGCAAGAACCCATGTTTTACCTGAACCTGTTGCCATTTTTACAGCATATTTCTGGAATGGTATTGTTTCAACTTCTTTTTTTAATGGAAGATGTTGATAAATACTCTCTGGCGCTACCCGTTCAAATAACTCCTGCAAGTTGCCTGTTTTCAGTATTTCATAGCAATAAACAACTGTTTCAATAGCCCGCCGCTGGCAATCATAAAATCGTTCATCTGTATCTTCTCCCCTGTTAAACCAGTAATTAAAAAGTTCAAGAGTAGTTTGGGTAACACCTGACCAGCCCTGATTCACCCATGCCTGAACTTCGCCTTCCAGAGTTTTTGCTAAATACATCTGAGAAAAAGCTTCTTTAGTTTCTTTTTTTGCCATTTATTTACCTGTTGTAATAATATTTAACTTCTGTAGAATTTCCACTGCCACATAAATATCATTCTCCCTAATGTTCCAATCAAAACTTTTCGCCTTTTCTATAATTTCACTTTTCGTCATATGCCTGCCCTCTTTATGTAGAATGAAATAAACCTTGGCAGCTATAGATAACTGAAGGTAATTAGGATTACCCATATCTTTTAACTTTTTTATAAATCCTTCTATATTACTATATTTATCAGGATTTTCTTTTTTTAAGTAATCTGCCATTTCTTTACCTTCATCTGTCATAGAAAAATCATATCTTTGAATCTCAAACCCTTGGCTGACAACACCAAAACTCTCACGCCTCATATTTACAAAACCAGCGCCAATGAGTTCATTTAACCCCTGTTCTACCTCTGGTGAGTAAGGACCATAATAATGAGGTCTAAATACGAAATCCTCTTTCATCCAGAGAGAGAGAAAATACATCTCTTTTTGTATCTTTGTCTTGCTGCTGATACTGCCATCAGAGGCTTTTAATAACATCAATACCCAATGTCTCATCTCCATTCTATTCTCCTTTCAATATTTCTATTATCTTTTCATCTAACTCTCTTTTCTTCTTATATTTCTCCTGTTGACTTGCATATTCTAAAGGAGTATATACTTCAAAATACATATCCATCATTGATTCATCAATAGAACTAAATACAGTTGACTCTTCTTCAAATGCTTTTTTATTCCCTTTATCATCAATAATCATTATTTTACCTTCTGAATCTCTTGACATTTCCCGCACAGATTTTATAGCAAAAGAATTTACAATAACATATTCTTTTTCACAAGGAACTAAAGTAGCAATTTTTTCTTCCAATTTTTTTCTTAGTTCTTTATTCTTTTTATTGGTGATATTGATTAATTTATCTTTTAAGTTCTTTTCTATTTCTAACGCCTTGAATTTCTTGGAAAATATTCTTTTAAATAGATTCCGTCTATTAAGCCTTTCAAAAATATCTGAAGCATACCCTTTTTTATCTCCAAATACCAGTTCAATAATTACTCTATCATCCCAGTATTTCAGATAATTATCAAGATATTCTTCTGTATCTTTATAGCAATATAAGTTTTGAAGGAAATCTATCTTATCCATTTCAATTCCTAATTCTATACCCCTTATAATCATAGCGTCAGATACTGATCTTACCTTATGACAATATACTTGCGTCATCATATAATACTTTGCTAAAACAAACTGTTCTAACGAATTTATTCCGTCATAATTTATACCCATGAGTTCTGCAAAATCTTCTTTATAATGCATAAGCGTATTAAGTATTCGCTCAAGGTCAAACACACCATACTTGACTCCACAAAAATAACTATCCCGTAAAAGATAATCCATCTTATCAGCATCTAAAGGACCAGAGACAATCTCTCTCATCAGAGGAATATCTACACTCTCACCACTTAAAAGTCCTATTATCTTTTTCTTTTCCTCAGGGCTCAATAGATTTCCTAACTCTTCACTCGTATTTATCAACTTCATTGTAATTTTCTCGTGTATCTTTTCTTTAGAAGAGCCATCATCGGTTTCGGCATATCTCTCCAGAATATCCTCAGAAATATGAGAAAAAGGGCCATGACCTATATCGTGTAGTAATGCCGCAAATCTAACAATTTGCCTTTTATCTTCATTCTCTTTGTCCGGTAAAAGTTTATCTGCCATTAATGAAGCAATATGGTACACTCCAAGCGAATGATCAAATCGGGTATGATTAGCCCCAGGATATACCAAATAAGCCATAGCAAGTTGATTAATCTTTCTTAACCTTTGAAATACAGATGTGTTAATTATTTTTACCTCAGGGTCCGTTGGAGTGATAAAACCATGAATAGGATCTCTAATCTCATTCATATTTCTGTTTCCACTATTGCTCCTGCGTCATTACCAAAGATATCTACCACACGAACAGCAATGGTTCGTTTTCCTCCAGAGGCGGATTTCGTTTCACTCAACTTTTTCTTATCCAATGTTTCTATTGCAACTATTGGAACTGTTTTTGCCCTCTTACCATTTCCCCTGAATGCCTGCCATTGACTCTTGAATGTGCACCCATCATAGTCCCAATCAATAGCCCAGTAATCAATAAAAACAGCAAAATTATCCTTAGCAAGTTTCGTCAATTCATTATATGTATCCTGTTCTTTCTTTGATGTCCGACTTACAGGAATGTCCATTAAGGTGTATCTCTTTATTCCAATTGTTATCTGGATTTTATCCTTACCCATCTCTTTCACTTCTATTTTTTCAAGACGCAGATAGGGTCTCTCATAAAATCTTATCTTGTCAGAAAGGGGTTCAATATCCTCTTCGTTCTTTGCCTTCTTCAGATAATCGTATATATCAGGTGGGATATCCCTGCTTTCAATCTGAACCTTTAGTTTATTTTTTAAGGCATTTTTGCGTGCTTCAAGGGCTTCATGATAGTTATATTCGTAATCCCAGCCAAGAATTACCAATTTTTTATAACCCCTTCCGTCTAACTTCTGCGCCTGAATTGCAAGTTCCTCCGCCTTTCTGGCTGTAATGGGTCTGTCTGGATAGCCAACATATACCAGTTCTTCAGTAACTTGCCCTGCGCCTGCCGAAGGGCCTGCCCCAGGGGGGCTCTGCCCCAAGGGGTCATTAATCTTTCGGACACCAAGACCACTTGTCTTATCCCTCGGAGTTGCGCCATATAGTTTTAGAATGAGATGCTGCATCTCCCATATACGACCGCCAGTGAGATAAATCATCTCCCTCTGGTAGTTGCCAATGTTTTCTATAAGAAATGGCTTTGCTTTTTGCTCAACGAGGCGTGCACGTGTAACCTGAATTCCAACCTTGCCAAGTTCACACATTATCCAGGGCCGTCCCAATCTTTCAGCAACTAAACCAGTTGTGCCTGAACCACAGAAGAAGTCAGCAACAAGGTCGGCTTTATTAGAAGAAGCTTTAATAATAATTTCCAGTAATTCCTCCTTTTTCTCAGTACCATATGCTGTTTTGAATGAGTAAGCCATTACATCATCCCAAATAGTATCTCGGAGGTCTTCTTCACTTGCAGAAACAAGATATTCGGGCTTGCCTGTAGTAGGGTTGGGTCTTAATTTTCCTTCTTTGATAGACTGATCAGCCTTTTCTTTAGTCCATCTCCAGTGATTATGTGGTGCTGGCTTAAAACCGAATAATTCATAATCCATACCTCTTCTATAACCTGCTGCTTCAAAAGAGTGCCATCTTTCTTTTCTTTCCATTCTTTTTGTCGGCGGTGAAATTAAATGTCTATCGCTCTTAGCATAAAACAACACAACATCATGTCCGAAGTTCATTGCCTTTACTTTCTCTCTTTCTCTGACATTTTTCCTTATGCGCCTAACGATAATTTCATTTCTAAAATTATCTTTTCCAAAAATCTCATCGGCAATTGTCTTAACATAGTGGCTTACATACCACCCCAGATGGATGTAAATTGCTCCATCTTCTTCCAGCAACCGTTTCATCAACTGTAATCTCGAATAGAGCATATCAAGATAAGAATCAGTCCCGCCTGCCCATGTGTCTTTATATGCAAGCCGTTCAATTACTGACGGCTCCTTGGTAAACTCATTTCCTTCAATAGTCATCTTGTGAGAGTAATCTGCTTTGCTGTCAAATGGCGGGTCAATATAAATCAGATTTATCTTCCCTTCATAGCCCTGTGTCAGAAGCGCCTGCATAGCCAGAAGATTGTCACCCCAGATAAGGCGGTTCATCTTCTGCTTATCTATTTCACTATCATTAAGTAGACCATCACTAAAAGAAAGCGGCAGTTTTCCTGCTTCCTGCGGATTAGGAATTACAACCTCTGCTGTCTGAAACTCTATATCTTTGGGGTTAGGTGCTCTTCTTGGCTTGGTATCCCAGACCAATCTTGCTGAATCTTTCTTTCTATGCCTGTTTTTATTATTAGCCATTAAATACTCCTAAATTCTAACTAATAAAAAATATATTTATAAAATCAATAATTAAAGTAATTTGATTATAATAAAATTAACAAAACAGTATAGTCATATCGCGTCTATTAAGTAAAATATATTCACTGCGACCCCGAGCTAACCCCCATCTCTATACCCGCCTTCTCTGACAGGGGATATGTCACGCCTGTGAGCGTTATAGACAGATTCCTCTCGTATGTCATGCTTATCTCAGCCCAGACGACGCCCACATCAGGTATATACATTATCGTGCCCTCGCCCGTGCCAAACGCCTGACCTATCGTCCCACCTATTGGCACCTTTATGCTCGTCAGTTCCTCCGCCTTTATCTTCACCGTGATTACCTCACAGGTCTTACCTATATACTCGCTCTCACCCGCAAATGTATATTCAATGAGCATCTTCTCATCTATCTTCGTCTTCTCGTCAGACGAGAGCGGAAATGCATAATTCACAGAGACATTAGATTTATCTCTCTCCGCCTGGACAGGAGGAAATAATAAGGCGCAGATAAGATTCGTGCTATAAGGGTTGAACTCCGTTGCGATATTCTCTATACCATCAATGGTTGAGACGCTGCCATCATCTTTAAGGTGAAATGTGAGTGGCTTTGAGTATATAGAAGATATTGCCTGAGGTGGTGTAAGTGGATTGCCATCAAAGGCATAGACCTCCATGAAGTTATCAAAGGTGGCGACTGCGGTCTTAGGGTCCTGATACTGAATGTGTGCTATCATAGAGACATCGTAGTTTTCTTCATTGGGCATATCAAGAGAGCGAGCAATGCCCTTCGGGTCATCAGTAATCAGGGTTGTCTTGCCGAGTGCAATCTCAACATCATAGGAGAGAGCGATAGATACAAATACAGACAAAAAAACAAATAAGAATAAACCTCTCATTATTCAGCAATTATAACATTTGCCATATCTCATTAAAACTGAAATTGCCCGGGTTACTGCCAGCCAATAAGGTGACTGAAGAAGAAAAGATATGCTCCAACCTGCAATCTATTTGTGGTTGCATAGTCATCTATATATGCGACTGTCTGATAACTTGAGTTCTTGATATCGCCATCATCCTCAATGTATGCAATGGTAGAATAACTTGAGTTCTTGACATCGCCATCATCCTCAATATGACCAATTGTGCGATAACTGTCATCTTTTACGTCGCCATCGTCTTCAATATAACCAATAGTGCGATAACTATCATCCTTTACATCGCCGTCATCTTCAATGTAGCCGATTGTGCGATAACTTGAGTCCTTGACTGTTCCATCGTCATTTATATAAGCAATAGTTGCATAAGATGAGTTTTTTATGGTCAGCCCATCTGCTACTGATAAAGAAGTAGATAACAAAATAAGCGCACCTGTTATTATAAATATCCTCATAATAGACCTCCTGAAAATATTCTAAAATATAATCAATAATCAATATCAAAACATTATTCTATATTTTATATTAAATGAGTATTTATAAGCGCCCTCCTCTGAATACGTCTGACTTGTCACTGAAAATCTGCGACCGAGATAATACTCCGCGCCAAATGTCTGTCCCTGCGTGGTATAAAGGTCGCTTGTCATACTTATGTAAAACTTTCTCGTAATATACTTTCCAACTGTTATCTTTACTGACTCCTGCTCACCACCGCTTACCAGGTTAGTCCTTATTCGCAATGTGTCAAGTCCCGTTCCCCTCCTGAGTGAGCGCGATAACTCATCTTCTATATACCTCTGAATATACTCACGCGACTGACTGCCTGCAAGCTCACCTGCTGTCGTCTGCCTGTATTCATCCCATGTCATATCAAGAGCAACTATCGTTATAATATCCTGCTGTGATAGGTTCGGATAATCAGGTGAGTATAAACTTATCTCTGGTTCCTTTAATGTCCCTTTAATCTGAATGTATACCGGTGACTGTCTCTTCGTCTCCTGGTCTCTTATCATAAGTGAACCAAGAATATCTAATGTGGGGTTTATTTCACTTGTGCCCTGAAAAACAACACTGCCACTTTCAATCTTAAAGTCCTTCTTCAGGAAGTAATAATAGCCCCTTATAGCACTTAATTCACCTGTGACATTGAATTCACCATTCTTCCTTCTTATCACCATATTTGTTGAAAGTTCAATATCCGCAGATGAGTTTCTGAACCAGATGTTGTTCTCACCAGATACATATACCTCTATGTCCATACTGTTCCTCGGTGCAGCACCTACTTCTCCTCCCTCTGTGAAATTGTATGTTATCAAGCCCTCATGAACCTTCACCTTGCCAAGCAGGGCAAAGTCCTTATATGGTGTTCCAGTAAGCATAACATCCGCAGTTATAATACCGGTTGTCTTTGGAACACCCCTCAATACACAATTTGAAAGCAATATATGCAGGTCAAAGGCAGGTATGTCCACTGGCATTGGAAATGTAATACTTCCAGATGCGCTGACAGTGCCCTTATCCATCTCGCCCTTTACCGGCTTTTCATCATTGATTATTATGGACATTCCCTTTAATAACATATCTCCATTTATATTTCTTATCTGAGCACCATACTTACCTATTACTACATAACCATCTTTTACCCTGGCATTACCGTCAAAGTCCGGTGAGTTTGGCATTCCTGATAATTTAACCTGAGCATCTGCCTTTCCTTTATCAACAAATACCCATGTTGTAAAATTATTTACAAACCTTAAATCAAAATCCTTAAAAATTATATCAAGATTCATAGGATTATAAAATGGGTCCTTACCATTCATAAGTTGAGATAGATTTATTGGAAAATCCCCTACGAGAGAGAATTTACCTATTGAACCGATTGCATCAAATCTGTCAATATGAATATTGTTATTAAGGAAATGAAGGATAAGATTGACGTCAGCATCTTCCATATATTTTACTGGACCACCATTAATGCCAAGTTCAAAAGCAATCTCAGGGTCCGTGAGCGTTCCATCCACCTTAAGACCTATATTTTTAACAGTTCCGCAGAATAGTTCGTTATTGATAAATAGATGGTTGAGTGTATCTATACTCATTCCACCACCTGTTATCTCGAGTGAGATGTTATCTTTACCTAACTGAGAGTCACTTATGCTGAATGCGCCACCAAGAAGCTTGAAGTCGCTCTTTTTAATATATATATTTCCATCTGAGAATTTTGTATACAGTTCGTCAGTATGCATTATATTGAATTCATCTTTGTAGATATTGAAATTGTTGAAAATCAACTCCTTCTCTTTCTTATTTTTAGAGAGATACTTTAAACTTCCATCTACTTCAAAACCTCCGAGCATGCTACCTTTTATCTTATCAATAGAGAATTCGTTTTCTGATACTCTCCCCACCAAAGAAAATTTGTTAAATGGAAATTTGTATAACATTAATCCATCTGAAGAAAAATCAAAACTGCCATTTATAGAATGACTTATGTCGTTTAAATCTACCGTCAAAAGTCCGCTATTGATATTCACATTTTTTGCGTCCACATCATTTAATCTAATATCTGCGCTCACATCGGGTGAACGAATCCTTCCGCTCAGTTTACTCACCACATCAATATTTCCATTATAAATCGGATAATTAATGACAGACGTTATCTCATTTAAAGGGAAATTTACAGAATTCACCATTAATTCCATGTTTCCATCAAACCCCAACCTTCCTGTAAGCAGTGTATCGGACTGCCCTATCTTCACTGTTAACCCGGTAATATCACAGCCCATATTTCTAAGACCAAGAGTTCCACTTGCAGAATCTACTGGTATCCCTGCAAGTTTTCCACCCTTTATTTCAAATATTAAGTCAGAATTAAGATTCTCTTTTGTAAAGCCAGAACCTGCCATCACAACATTCGCATCTAAATCAGAGTGAACTCCTGAAAGGTTCTGAAAGTATGCCATGTCAAAACCTCTGCAGTTGAAGTGCAGATTATAAAGTGAATTCTTACCTTTATTGAAAAGTTCTGCCTCACCGGTGAAACGACCACCACTCATTACTATGTCAATATTTTGTGCATAAAGATGTCCCTCACTATATGTGTAATCCATTGACATACTCTTATATGGATATTTGACAAGTTTGCCATCTCCCAGGTTTACATTACCCACACTTTTGAACCAGCCGTGTCCCCCCTCAATAGTCGCATTCAAATCCATCTTGCCAGATATGATTTTCTTACCTCCAAAGAATATTCTATCTATCTCTGAACTTTCAAGTCTTGAACCCTCTGTTGACATTGTGTAATGCAGTTCAGGTGAATATTCAACAAGACTAGAAGCATGCATATCAACAAGGTCTGACTTCGCATATAGTCCCTCCATTAGAGCAGCACCACCACCAATTGTTAACTTTCCACCAAACGACTTCACATTCAGGTCATATACAGGTATATAGCAACTACTATCCATAACTTCAATTGTGTTTATCCCTTTTCTAACACTGTATTTTGCATGTATATTACAGTGTTCATACTTAACTAGCGGAAAGTCAACATCCATTGAATAATAAGCATCTTTTACATATATGTTATCAATTGCCATTGTGAACTTAGATGGACCTCGTCCTCCCGGTTTTGTTGGTCTGAATACCTCCTTCAAACTATAGTTTCCTTTAGAATCCTTACCAAGATACACTATTGGTTTCTCTACAATAACCTCTCTTAACCTTATCTTTTTTCTGAGAAAATCAAAGATATTGTATTTAACAGTGACAATTTCAACATCAAGACAGGTCCCGCTCTCTATCTTTCCATCGTGCGCAATAACAAGACCTTTAAGCGTCACATCTGATATTAAACTTCCAGTAAGTTCATCTATCCTTACCTCTCTACTACAGTATTCTGCTAATTTCTCTTCGGCAAGTTCTCTTAACCTCTCATGAATATACCCGCTTTGATAAGCAAGAATTGTAAGTGATACCAATCCTGCTAAAAAGAGCAGAAGTCCTAAGGAAAATATCCTCCAGAATCTTATTCTTGTCCTTTTTCTCTTTCTTCTCTTAGTAGGCATGTCCAAGTGCAATATAATATATAAGTTTAATATCTTCGTCTAAAGGGGTTGCAATATCAAATCTCAATGGTCCAAATGGTGTGTTATACCTCAGACCAAAACCTCCACCAAATCTCAATCTGTCCAGTTTGAAATATTCACGCTTTTCAAACACATTGCCTCCATCTATAAATATAGCACCCCAGAGATTCTTTAGCGGAAGTTTTATACCAGGTATTGTTATTCTGCTTATCAAAGGTATTTTAAATCTAAAATCAAGCCCCATTGTCAAAAGAAATCTTCCACCAAGGGGATTACCTGAAGAGTCAAGGGGACCCAACTTATCCTGCTCAAATCCCCTTACTGAATAAGCCCCCCCTGCAAAGAAACGCTCATATATTGGTATACTATTAGAACCTGCTATCGGTTCAATATCACCAGTTCGCCAGTGCAGCGCTATCAATCCTCCTTCAGCAATTGGCATATATCTGTTAATTTCAACAATCGTCCTGACAAAGTTATCAGAACCCGGGAGAAACCAACCTCCCATCTCAAACGAGCCATAACTATATGCGCCATTCAGAGGATTAAAAGGATTATCTCTTGAGTCATATCTGAGGGTCGTCTTGAGTGATGTTGTATATCTTGGTCCTTCTACAATCTCATGAGGTGTAATATATGAAATCTCTTTCAACCATACTTTTGCCATATTATATGTTTCAAAGACCTTTATCTTCTCCGTAAAGTCCTTCTCAACCTCAAGAACAGACCCAAGTTTCTCATAATTATATGTGCTCTTACCAACCCTGTTTAAATAAAAACTGACCTTGCCAATCAATCTGAGATTAAAAAGATATGGTTCATAGAGCGAAATATTTGCATTCTCCTCATCTTCCTCACTCTTAAATCCGTAAGAGACATCACTGGTTATAGTGAGCCGTCTGTTATTACCAAGGAAGTTATTGTGACCCCAACCAATTCCAAACTTTCCCTTATCCGGTGATTCATAACCTGGATATAGTTCAATATACTGCTGTCTCTCTTCTCTTATAAGAAGGAGCAGGTCAACATTTAAAGGTTTCTTCTCATAGTTAAGGGGCTTGAAGTCAAGGTCCGAGAACAAACCGGTTTTATATATTCCACTCTTAGTTTCACTTACCAAACTTGGTTTATATGGGTCACCCTTTTTAAAGAGAAACTCCCGCCTGACAATATTCTCATCAACACTCTTCAAACCTTCAATAGCGCAGCCACCAAAATATGCAATATCACCTTTATTAACTTTAAATCTTATAGAACATTCTGTTCTATCTTCATTAAGAGAGACATCGGAGGAAATATCTGCATAAATATAACTCCTCTCAGCAAGGTATGAGAACATGTCGCTCTCAGCAGCATTTATAGCACTCTCAGAGTATGTCTGTCCGGGTGCAATATCTGTTGCCTTCCATAATTTCTTCTTCTCTTCATCAGTAAGGTTACCTGTAATGTCAATTAATTTTATCTTACATGGCTTCCCCTCATTTATCTCTACATAAACCTCAGCCCTGTCATTTTCTTTATACTTAATATCAACATTGGCATCCGCATTAAAATACCCCCTCCCTTTATAGAACTCCTTTATAACATCTTCATCTGAACCTGAGAGGTAATCAAGTATGTATGACTTATAACTCTCACCCTTCTTTATCTGCATTGCCTCAAATATATTCTTCTTCTTAATGCTCTTATTACCGTCAATCTTAATATTCACAACTTTTAACTGTTCTTTAATGTTTTCTTCTCCATACAAATTAGAGACATACAAAAAAAGAGATGATATCATCACAATAAAAATGACCCTATTAAAGACAGTGTTCATCTATTAATATTTATCTCTTTTACTCCAATTTTCTAGAAGTTCTAAAAGATACTCCCTATTATTCTTCTCAGGGCTGTCAAGAACCACCTCTAAAAGCCGGTTTAACACATCACCAACATCCCTTGATGGACCAATCTCATATATCTTCATAACATCAGTTCCATCAACTGCAAGGTCGTTTAGAGTAATAGCATCACCCGCTCTAAGAATTTTCTCTATCCTTTCTCTGAACTCATCAAGATATTCGGGAAAACCAAAGTTAACACCACTTGCCTGAAAGTCAGCAAGCCGGAGGTCAAAAAGGTCTGCTATCACCTCTTCACCCACCCGTCTTATAAAGCGCCTGACAGCAGAGTCGGTCCATTCAGGTGTGTAATTGAACATATGATGTCTGATAAGATGACAGACATATTCAGCGTCCCTCTTTGGAAAACGAATTCTGTCCAGAATTTTCTGTGCTATCTGTTCAGAGACAATCTCGTGATTATAGAATATAACCCTCTCATCATCTCTCACCTGTCTTGTCCTTGCCTTGCCTAAGTCGTGAAAAAGACCTGCCCACCTTATAAGAGGTTTTTCAATCGGCGCGGAATCCATTGAGTAAAGCGAGTGTGTGTATATATCGTATGAGTGAAATTCATTCTGCGTGATAGAGTAGCCCTCCAAGAGTTCAGGAAAGAGATAATTCATCATACCCGTTTCTCTCATATACTCATATCCAATAGATGGTTTTGTGGCCAGCATCATCTTCTTTAACTCATCAAGAACTCTCTCCATCGCAACCATCTTTAAATATTTTATTGCCTCTCCAATCGCAATAAACGTCTCTTCATCTATATAAAAGTCAAGGACAGTTGCAAATCTTATTGCCCTCAGCGGTCTCAGACCATCCTCCTCAAACCTTTCTTTTGGCTCACCCACTGCCCGTATCACACCTTCAGAAAGGTCAGAAAGTCCATCAAAGAGGTCTATGAACTGTTCTTCTATCGGGTCATAAGCAAAAGCATTAATTGTAAAGTCGCGCCTTTTCAGGTCCTCCTCAACCTTATCTACAAAGACGACATTATCTGGATGCCTAGCATCTGTATATTTGCCCTCAGTTCTGAATGTAGTCACCTCAATCTCAAGCGAGCCCTCCACAACCGTTACAGTTCCATGTTCAATACCCGTAGGTATATTATGCCTGAACAGACCCATAACTTCACCCGGTTTTGCATCAGTTGCAATATCGTAATCCTCCACCACCCTTCCGAACAGTATATCTCTGACACAGCCACCGACAAGATACGCCTTATAACCAGCCCTTTTTAATCTGCCAACAGCCGAGACAATACCCTCAGGAAACTCAAACTCCTTCAATCTTCTCTCAAAACTACTCTTTACCATAGTGAATAAAGCCCGTTTTTCTTACCAATGAGTTTATCATATAGGTTATAAAAAATCAGGAGATAAGGTTCAATGTCAAATTATATTAACTAAATGATTTTATTATTATATTATTAAGGTTGAATATGATAACTGAGGATGAAATTAAGAGAAATTATAATAACCTTCTATTAAGGGTGGAGAGGGCATGCACCAGGTATGGAAGAAAAATAGAGGATATTACGATAATAGCGGTTGTAAAGTCGCATCCATCAGATGTTGTCAAAATGGGTTTTACAGCGGGAATAAGAACATTTGGAGAAAACCGCGTTCAGGAGACAAAGGCGAAGTGGGAAGAACTTGCCGACATAAGAGATAAGGTCACACTTCATCTTGTTGGGCATCTTCAGAGAAATAAGTCAAAGGATGCTATATTAATATATGATGTGATAGAGTCGGTAGATGATATTGCCCTTGCCAATGAACTGTCAGGGCGACTTGAAGCAGTTGGGAGAGAAGACCCTATACCCATTATGATTGAGGTGAATACATCGGGGGAGGAGACAAAGTATGGAGTAAGTCCTGATAACGCTCTTTCATTGTTAGAGAGAATAAGAGAACTGCCAAACTTAAATATAACTGGTCTTATGACTGTTGGACCCTTGACAGGTGATGAGAATAGAATAAGAGGGGCATTTTCTACCCTTAGGAAACTTGGGGAAAAGGCAAAAGAGGTGATAAAACCAATTGATAGTATATTTCACCTTTCAATGGGGATGACAGATGACTTTGAGATAGCGATTGAGGAGGGTTCAACGATGATAAGGATTGGGAGGGCGGTATTTGGCGAGCGTTCCAGTTGAGAGAATATTTGAAGGAGGAGATTTTATGGTTTCAAGAATAACCATTATATTCTATCTAATAATCTTCACAGCACTTGTTTATTCAGACATAAGTATATATGTTGACGGTTCTTACGAGGGTGAGATTGAGGATGATGGAGATATATATATAAGTGGTTCATACAATGGAAAGATAGAGAACGATGGTTACGTATATGTGAATGGTTCATATGAAGGCAGAATTGAGGACGATGGAGATATATACAAGAATGGTTCATATTATGGTCGTGTAGAAGATGATGGCGATATATACATTGGTGGCTCATATAAGGGTAGGATAGAGGACGACGGAGACATTTATATAGATGGCTCATACTTTGGAAATGCAGATGGCATGTCACTTGGGGGAAAGTCCCTTGTTGTTTGCTATCTCATATTCTTCGGTGGGTATTTGTGAGTATAAAAAGAAATTATATTTATTAATTAATAAATAAATACTTGACAAACTGTAAAATAGAGGTTAAAATATAATTAGATATGGTCCCTGCCTGACTGCCTGAGAGTTTGATACTGGATGGCCTTGGGCAGGGTAATTTTATTTAATATGCAAAATGTATTTTGTTTTTTTGACGGTCAAAGTTTATTTAAACAAGCAGAAGATTGTTTTGGTTATAAAAAACCTGATTACGACCCATTAAAATTAGCAGAACTTATAGTAGAATTAGAACCAAATAGAGTTCTAAAATGTTTAAGATTTTATACTGGTATCCATAAAGCATCTATAAATCCTTCACTTCATACTTTCTGGAACAATAAACTATCAATATTGAAAAAAATTGTTAAGGCAAAATTGGGTGATAATGGAATATTCATCTTTACAAGAGAATTAAAGTATAATGATGAAGAAGTATTTGATAAAAAAACAAAACAAGTAAAGATTATTAAAAAGGGAAGGGAAAAGGGGATAAATGTTCGTCTTGCTTTAGATATGGTTGAATTTGCAAGGAAGAATGAGTATGATGTAGCTATTATTTTCAGCCAAGATGGTGACTTGGAAGAAGCAGTAAAAGATGTAAATGATATTGCAAGTGAACAGGGTAGAATAATAAAAATTGAATGTGCTTTTCCATTTTCTATGATTCCAATAGCACCTAATACATATCTAAGAGGAATTCCAAATACTAAATGGATAAAAATAGAAAAAGGTATATATGATTTATGTATAGACCAAAATACTGATAAATATTGGCCCCAAAAACCTCTTTTTAATATTTAAAATAATTTAAGAATTTATGTATATCCTAAATACTTAAATACAAAGAGAATTATAAAAAGAAGAATAAGTGGTTCTGCTGCCGCAAGAAGAAGCAGAATTTTGAATCTCGTGTCTCCTGCTGGCTTTCCCTGCCTTAGAAATACTATAACTAAAATGAGAGCAAGCAGTGGAACAATGGCTGAGACAAATATCACAAATATAGAGAGTTTATCTTCCTTTTTTTCCATTTACTGACACTTATAAAACAATAATTATTGTCATCTTATATCAAGGTCAGATTGTAATCTGACCCAAAAAAGAGAATATCATATATTGGGAACTTAATCACTGAATTTTACTAAGAATGCTGTTGAATAAAAATAAGGACGACCGGTTTTTACCGGTCGCCCTGCATAAAAAATTAACCTAGGTTCAATATGTTGTTGGTATCGTTGATGCAGCATGGAAGAATGTTGCTGCTATAACAAGTGCATAAACTATCCAGCAGACAATCCAAAGCACAATACCAATTACCATCCACAAAATGCACTTCTTACCAAATGCCTTGTTCTCCTCCTCCGGTTTACTCCAATAGATGATACCAAGAATTAAACCAACTATAGGAAAGAGGAAAGAGAGCAAATACATAAGCCACTTTGGTTCTGGTGGCTTTGATGGCGCTCCATTTGTCATATCAATTCACCTCCAGAAAGAAAATAACAAATTCTTTATCAATGTCAAGTGAAATTATTAATTTTAATGAACAAACATAACCATTTTAATAGTATTATCTAATCACTTTACATGTCTTGAAAGTCCTGCTGTGGTTCCGAACCACAATGTATCGTAAGAACTCACAAAAGCACAGAACAGATAATCAGATATCGGTCCATCTCCCTTTCTGTATGTCCTCCATTCATTATTAGAAAAGCACGAGATTCCTCCACTATAGGTTGCAAACCACACATCGCTTTCCTTATCCACACATACACCCATCACATCATCATAAGAAAGTCCACTGTTCGCAGTTGTGTATGCAGTTATTTTACCGCTTTCAAGTTTGAAGGCACCATTTGCCGTCCCTCCCCAGATGATGCCATTATCAACCCAGAGACACTGCACTATATCCGATGGCAGTCCATTCCCTTTAGTATATTTCTCCCAGCCGGCAGGTGGTGTGAATATAGAAAGCCCCTTATCAGTTCCAATGACCACACTGCTGCCATTTACAGATAGAGCCCAAATCATATTACCTGCAATATCACTATTACTGGTGTTGTAGTTCTCAAATGAACTACCATCAAAGAATGAAAGACCATAGTCAGTCCCAATCCACAGGCCACCTATCCCACTTGCAAGTGAAAAAATGCTATCTGAGGGAAGACCATCATCAGTAGTAAATATAATAAACTTCTGACCATCAAATACTGCAAGACCTGAGTCAGTCGCAACAGCAATTTTACCAGTATATTCTGTTATAGCGACGCACTCACCTGATGGAAGTCCATCCTCAACTGTATAAGGGGTGAAATCAGCACCCTCAAAACGGGCAATACCACCACTCGCGGATACCCATATGACCTTATCTACTGTCTCACAAACTGAATATATATACAATCCTGGAAGACCATCATCTGTTGTGAAAGTTATCCAATCACCAGGGTTCTCATTGCTTCCACAACCAAACAAGAATATTACTATGGCAATATAAAGAAATACTGTCTTTACCATACAGATGATGCTCTAACTGTAATTATTCTGCCTTTTCCTTTTTCTCCTTGAGTGCTGCATATCCTTCAATAAATGGCTTGAAGAGGTCAATTGGCACAGGGAAGATTGTGACTGAGTTATTCTCTACCGCTATCTCTCTAAGAGTTTGAAGGTATCTCAACTGGAGTGCTTGTGGATGTACACTAATAATATCCGCTGCCATAGCAAGTTTTTCAGCTGCCTGATATTCTCCCTCTGCATTTATAACCTTCGCCCTTCTCTCTCTTTCTGCCTCTGCCTGTTTTGCTATAGCCCTTATCATATCGGCAGGAAGGTCTACATTCTTGACCTCAACTGTTGAGACCTTTATACCCCATGGCTCTGTCATCTCATCTAATGTAGATTGGATTCGGTGGTTTATCTGCTCCCTCTCTGACAAGAGTTCATCAAGTTCCACCTTACCAAGGATACTTCTCAGTGTTGTCTGGGCTAACATTGATGTGGCGAATAAAAAATCCTCAACCTCAACTATCGCTTTTCCAGGGTCCATTACCCTTAAGTATATAACTGCATTTACTTTTACTGAGACATTGTCTCTTGTAATGATATCCTGGGGTGGAACATCAAGTGTAACAGTTCTGAGGTCCACCCTCATCATTCTGTCAACTATAGGAATTAGCAATACAAGACCGGGTCCCTTTATGCCAATGAGTCGACCAAGTCTGAATACAACAGCCCTTTGATACTCCCTCAGTATCCGTATCGCAGATACTAATAGAAAGAAGAGCACAATCCCTATAAAGAAGCATAGAAAATAACTCTCCATTTTTTATCCCTCCTGATAATCAAATATATTATTAACGAAAAACAATTTCGCTACTCCTCGCTCTGATATGGCTCAACAATAAGAGACATACCCTGGACATCTATTACTTTAACAGTTGTTCCTTGTTTGATTTTGCGATTTGACAGTGCATTCCAAATTTCTCCCCGGACAAACACCTTACCACCCTCCTGAGTAACCTCTGTTTGTGCTCTTCCCTCTTCACCAATCATCGCCTTAAAACCAGTTGCCGGTCTCTTTAATTGTGCTCTGAGAACAAGGTAAACAACCAATAAAAACAGTCCTCCAATAAATACTGATAAGATTATAAATACCCAACCAAACACAATAAACCTTACCATTCCTTTATTCTAATCCTTCTTTAACTTCTTAACCTCTAACTTCTCAACAGATAAAACCATACCCTTCTTCCTCACAACCTTAACTTTAATGCCACTTTTTATTATCTTATCACTTACAGCATTCCATATTTCACCGTGAATGAAGACCTTGCCACTTTCTTTTGTTATATCTGTTCTCGTCTCACCAATCGCATCTATCAGTGCTTCCGGTCCTGTAGCGTGTTTCTTAAACTGCGCCCTTATACCCATTGTCACTATAAACGTGAAGAATAGAGCAGTCATTATAACTGTCGGGCTTATTACATACCATGAGAGTTTCAGATATGGTGCAGGCGAATGAATAAGAAGTATTGAACCAAGAACCATTGAAATTACTCCTCCAATGGTCAGCGCCCCATGGCTTGTCACCTTGACCTCTGCTATGAACAGAACAAGACCGAAGAGAATTAGAAAAACACCAGCATAGTTTACTGGCAGAGTATGCAATGAATAGAAAGCCATGATTAGAAGTATGACTCCGGCAATTCCTGGCAATATTGAACCGGGATTTGAGAACTCAAAGAATAGGCCATAGAAGCCAAGTATTAAAAGAATATATGCAATATTCGGGTCAGAGATGACTGCGAGAAATCTTGTTCTGAATCCCATCTTTACTTCTTTTATGGGAACGCCAATTGTATGAAGTGTGACTATCTCACCATCTATATTGACCTCTCTCCCGTCAAGTTTTGCTATCAGGTCAATGTCATCTGTTGCGATGAGGTCTATAACACCCCTATCAAGCGCTTTATCTGCCGTTATTGATGCACCTGAAATTACCGCCTCCCTTGCCCACTTTACATCCCTATTGCGCATCTTCGCTATACCCTCAATGTATGATACAGCATCATTGGTCACCTTACGCATCATCGCAGGGTCTTCCGTCCCCCCCATCCCGAGAGAGACAGGTGTTGCCGCACCAATGCTTGTAGATGGTGCCATCACTGCTATATGTGATGCAAGAGTGATGTATGTGCCAGCGGATGCAGCCCTCGCTCCCTCAGGTGCCACATAGACAACAATAGGGACACGAGATGAAAGCATTCTCTTTATTATCTCTCTCATTGATTTGTCAAGACCACCGGGGGTATCCATCTTAATAATAAGACAGACAGAGTCATTCTTTTCTGCTCTATCTATTGCAGATATTATATACTCAGAAATTACAGGACTTATGACACCATCAACATTTATCACATCTATGGTTCTTGTCTCTGCCCTTGATGGTGAGATTAAACTAAAGGGTGTCAGTAAAAGAAACCCCAGTATCTTTATGTTTCTAAGTATCATTATTTAAGACTCCAGAGGTGAAGTCCTGTCTGTGTATCAAATGTCCTTTCTGGAGGAGAGCCCTTCAATACACTGATGTGAATTTCAGCAACATTAACAATTGTCCCCAAAAGAAGATGCCCACCATGAACTTTACCCTGTTTGTCCCCTATTGCTATATGACAGTGACACATCGGTTTTCCATCCATCATTGATATATTGCCTATTAAACTGACAATCTCATATATTCCATTGAATTTATTCTCTCTATATTGCCTTTCGCCGAAATCATAATAACCAATATTTGCGGGCCCTACAGAACCAATGCCATATATATTACCAACCTCAATGCCTATCCTCTTTATTATCTGATTCAGAGTATCAAGAAGGTCACTATTGGACTTCAACCTTATTAAAAACGATTCTCCCTTTACAAATTTCTCTATTCTTTGCACCATCTTTATTCTGCAAGAATACTGCCTGAACCTATTTTACTTGAAAGAAGTGACTCCCGAAATACAAGCGGTCTATCTACATAATATAACTTTACAATACCATACTCATCTTCATCATCAATTATAATCCCCTCACCATGTTTAATAGTCGTAAATAAATTTATCTTACCATGGCTCTTCTTCTCCATAGAACCACCATCAGGAAACTTTACATCAAGAATGTCCTTTATCGGTATTGCATAGGAATATCCACCAGGAACATATTTTATAAATCGCCTGGTTGTGATAATATACTTCTCTCTCCGCCAGACCCTGTATATCAAATATATGACGGGCAGAATCAATGCGATGAAAAAGAACATCCTGATAAAGCTAATAAATATACCACCTGCTAAAAGCACAATGAAGACAGCAGACGATATAATAATATCCTTTAACCGTGATATGATATGCTGATTACTGCTATAAAGAACTACTTCATTATCATGCTTTTCTACCTTTGTCTTCGCTTCCATAGTTCCTCCTGAAAAATAAAGTTGTAGTAAAATTATAGTTAATATATCACATAGAAAAGAACTATTTTCAACTACTATCTTTCAACTAATATTTTAACAACCTCGGATGCTCCATTGCAATATGCTTTTAATAAATAAACGCCTCCATCAAGACCCGTTGTATCAATTGTCAGTTCATTCCTGGATGCTGAAAGGGTTCTTGTCTCATTCTTAACAACCCTGCCTGAGATGTCATATATTTTAATGCTTAACTCTCCATCACTCTCTGAATTCACAATTAAATGAAGGTCGTTTCCCGCGGGAATTGGATAAACCTTCTCTATTGAGAATGGCGATGGATTCTTTGCAGTTCCACTTGTTCTTGCAAGTGCAACCGACTTACTCCCATATATTGCATCAAGACGATATATATATCTCACAGAATTATCAATATCATTGTCTATAAACTTATAAGGGCTTTTGCCAGTTATCGGGAAGGTATTCAATTTCTCCCATTTCAATGGGTCTGTTCCCACATCAGTTACAGTTCTGTTAATAAGTTCTTTTGGGGCTATTGACCTGTATATATTATAACCGGTTATTCCTTCCTCATCGTCAACCTGCCAGAACAATGCTATAGACCCTTTTAACGGTTCGGTTCTAAAGACAACATTGTTTACGTCGTTCATCTGAGATGATATTTTCAACAGCGGGTCACCAAGAAGAGTCATCCCATAAAACCACTGCCTATCTGTCTCTCCATATTGCCTGAACCATTTTCTAAATGAATCACCAAAGTTATAACCAATACCAAGCAGTGAATAGAAACCCTCAAAATATAACATAGAGCCGGTCTTGGCAGAACCAACAGCAGTAAGTCCGTAATTTGAAGGGATACCTATATACCATGAGCCCATACAGTTTGAATATGTATACATACAGTTTGAGCAGCAGAACAGGTTAAAGAAATCACAGATGGGTTTTATATTGTAAACCTCGTAATACCAGGTCTCACCGCCAGTCCACTGGTCACCAATCTTAAAATAATGTGCATTAGGATTTGAGTGGGCGCAGAGAAGGATTGTCTCATAGTTATTGTCAAGACGGTCTTCATATTCAGTAGCGATAGTCCTGTCATCCGCTACAATATCAACATTATCGTAACAATATTTAAGAGCATTGGACCACTCATTTGACCATGGAAACCAGTCATCATCAATAAAGGACAATGCTCTCTTATTGATATCGTTATAGTTGCCATTGCAATATGTTATCACCTTCTCAAGATAGTTGTTTGTTAAACTTGCCTCTAAAACTCCACCATATTCCTCACCATATTTCAATTTTCCAGCATAAAACCTTCCGAATGAAATTTCAGGCAACATCTCGCCCGTGTGTGTGTCATAGTAACCATCGTTATCTGTATCAGCCCACACTCCATTGAGGTCCATAAAGAAAAGGTCTATAGGATATGGAGTGGTCTCGCCATCAAAAAAGCCAATCTCAGATAGAGCGACAGGAAATGTTCCTATCATAAAGCAATTAAAGAAGCCATTTTTATCATAATAATCTTTCAGTTGATTTCTTAAATCCTCCGCATTTGCGTATGTCCCTGACCACAATTCAACCTTATAGCCATTAGATTCGGTCTGCGTTATAAATTGGCTGAGTTTATCTGAAATCTGCGGATATAACTGGTCATTCACAACTATCAATAAAATAGCCGAGTTACCATTTATCACCTCCGGGTGCTCTATGCCGGGGCTTTTATAAATAACATCGTGATATGAAATAACATCAAAGTGTGATACAGCCCTCAACTCATCATCACTTGGCGGGGGGGTATTTTCTTTATCGACCCAGAATAGACGGGGAATATCGTCAGTCGTATATATTGCAAACGTGAATGTAGAAAAGAATAGAATAGCAACTAACAGCAGACAAGAAGACGATAAACTTACTCTTTTCATATTCATATAGCGTCCTCCATATAAATAAATTCTACCATAATAACCAATAATCAGTAAATAAAGAATATTCATTAATCATAAAAGCGTATAGTCCTTTGTATTGAAAATGTATAATAATTATGATATTATAAATGAAAGAAATAAACGAAATATGTTAGAGAAATTTACAAGCAGGGCAAGAAAGGTTATAGTCCTTGCGCGTGATGAAGCGGAGCGCTTCAATCACAATTACCTGGGAACCGAGCATATCTTACTTGGAATTCTCCGTGAGGGTGAGGGCATAGCAATCCGGGCACTTGAAACCCTTGGAGTAGACATAGAAGAGCTCAAAAACGAAGTGGAATCGTTAATGCTGATGGGTGAGGGTCGCCCGATAAAGGAGATTACATTTACTGCAAGGGCAAGAAAGGTCTTTGAACTCTCGTGGGACGAGAGCCAGGCAATGGGACATGACTATGTCGGCACTGAACACCTGCTTCTCGGTCTCCTGCGTGAGGGTGGAGGCATTGCAGCAACGGTGCTTCGCAAGCTGGGCGTGGAATTAGAACTCCTGCGTGAGGAGATTACCAGTATGATTGCCCAGAACGCAGGTGTGGAGCAGAGAGATGAAGCACCGAAAGAGAGAACACCCACAGTAAATGAGTTCGGCAGAGACCTCACGAAACTCGCAAAAGAAGGTAAACTTGACCCAATCACTGGAAGAGAAAACGAGATAAGCAGGGTCATCCAGATTCTCTCTCGAAGAAAGAAGAATAATCCTGTTCTTCTGGGTGAGGCAGGTGTTGGGAAGACAGCCATTGTTGAGGGCTTTGCACAGAAGATAGTAAATAAGGAAGTCCCTCCGAGTTTGCAGAAGAAGCGTGTCATCTCAGTTGACCTTGCGGGCATAGTTGCCGGCACAAAATACAGGGGTCAGTTTGAGGAGCGCTTCAAGGCCATTATCAATGAAGTCCTTAAAAATAAGAATGTCATCATTTTCATAGACGAACTACATACAATCGTAGGCGCGGGTGCGGCTGAGGGCGCAATTGACGCCTCAAATATGCTGAAGCCAGTCCTCGCAAGGGGCGATATACAGTGCATTGGAGCAACAACCCTGAGCGAATATAGAAAATATATAGAGAAGGATGGCTCCCTTGAAAGACGTTTCCAGACAATAATCGTTGAGCCACCAAAACTTGAGGAGACAATAAAAATCCTCAAGGGACTGAGGGAGAAATACGAATCCCACCATCAGGTTTCCCTGCCCGATGATGCGATAGAAGCAGCGGTAAAACTCTCAGACAGATATATAACAGACCGTCAGTTGCCAGATAAAGCCATAGATGTGATTGACGAGGCGATGGCGATGGTCAGTTTGCGTGAGGAGGTCGGCTTATCACCTGAAGCAGAGGATTTAATGGAGAAGATAAGATTAATAACGATAAAAAAGGAAGAGGTAATATCAAGCCAGGACTTTGAAAAGGCATCAGATTACCGCAATGAGGAACTTGATTTGAGAAATAAATACGAGACAATGATGAAGGGACTTGAGGAGAAAAAAACAACAAATAGAGTGCTAACAACTGAAGATGTGACAGTTGTCGTCTCCAAGTGGACGGGCATACCGCTCTCCAAACTTGAGATGAGCGAGAACGACCGCCTCCTGCATATGAAAGACGCTCTGCATAAACGTATAGTGGGGCAGGATGAGGCGATAGATGCCATTGTCAGAGCAATAAAGAGGTCAAGGGTTGGTGTAAAGGATACAAGAAGACCTATCGGCTCTTTCGTCTTCCTTGGACCAACCGGTGTTGGCAAGACAGAACTTGCGAAAGCGCTTGCCGAGTTTCTATTTGACGACGAGGACGCTATGGTTCGCCTTGATATGAGTGAGTATATGGAGCGCTTCACCGTATCACGGCTTGTGGGCGCGCCACCCGGCTATGTCGGCTACGAAGAGGGCGGTCAACTGACAGAGAAGGTCAGAAGACGACCATATACAGTCGTCCTCCTTGACGAGGTTGAGAAAGCCCATCCCGATGTCTTCAATATATTATTACAGATAATGGAGGATGGTCGCCTTACAGATAGTTTCGGTCGTGTGGTGTCATTCAGAAACGCAGTTCTCATAATGACATCAAATATTGGCGCCCGTGAGATAAGGGTCGGGACATCACTTGGCTTTGCACCCGACAGCGAAGAGGTGACATACAGGAGGATGAAGGAGACGGTGCTTAATGAGATGAAGAAGGTATTCAACCCCGAGTTCTTAAACCGCCTTGACGAGGTTATCGTCTTCCACGCGCTTGATAAAGGTCATCTTAACGATATAGTGAAACTTATGATAAACGAGACCTCAAAGCGTCTATCCGAGCACAAGATATCAGTAGAACTCACGCAGAAGGCGATTGACTACCTTATTGACAAGGGCTTTGACCCGCAGTTCGGCGCAAGACCATTGAGGCGGACAATCCAGAAGCATATAGAAGACCCTATATCGGAGAAGATGCTCCTCGGTGAGGCGGTTGACGGCAGTGAAATTTTAGTGGATGCAGATGAAGAAAATCTGATATTTACAATAAAGACCCCGCCAAAGAAGATGGCAAAGGTGAAGTAGGGCGGGGGATATGAATTTACAAACTAAGGTATGTTATTTATATTATGAAAAAAACTTCACCGTATTATAATAATGGTGTTTCTGAAGCTATCAAATTATTAAATATTCTATACCGTAGTTTTAAAGCAGTAGAGCCATATGCTGATAAATACAAACACCCCCATCCAACTGATACAAGAGCTTGGTCACAGTTAATAGTAAGCGCGTTAACCGGTATATGCGGAATAGAACGTCGTAAGGGTGCTGATTTAGAGGATGGTTCAGATGTTAAAGGTGCTAATATATGGGGTGCTATAGATGTTCCTAGATTTAACGGATGTATTAAAGCCGGGACAAAGAGCGGTGTTTCGGGGAAGATGGAATCTTTAAACGATACGCCTTTTATTTTCTTTGTACTTTGGGATTATGAACCCAATAATAAAAAAGAAAGATGCCGAGTTTGGGGAGTCCGCCCTAGAGTTGATAAGTCATTTAGGTGTATTTGCCAACTATGGTATAGACTCAGATATGAGGGAACTATAAAAAGCAATAATTTTCAATTGCATCCTCCTATTAACAAAAATTCTAGTATAATTACTAATAATTGTGGGAATCTGGAATACCCATTGCTTTTCGAAGCAATTAGAAGAAAAGTTGGGTTCGAAGTCTCTCAGTTCGATATCGGAATACTTAAAAGCGGTTTATGCAAAAAATTAACTTAAACAGATAATAAGCATTGTAAGTCACACCAAGTTTTATAGATATCATACGACGCTTTAATTACCATTTCATGAGATTTCTTAAACCTTTGAATTAGAAGCAAATAATCTTTACGTTTATGACTACTATTAGTAGGAATTGCTAGTGTAATATCCATTAATTGTGCCGTTTTAATACGATTATGTGAAGAAGAGGTACCAGATGTAAGTGCCCTTATTTGCGTTTGTGCTATCGCCGATAATAGAAGCATCATTACTTCATAGGGTGTATACGGTGGTTTAGGTCTAATTACCTCAAACTCATTAGAACAATTCAAAGGGACGTTTAGGTCAGGTATTACAATAACCCTTGGTATGCGGGGATTAATCTTTGAAAAGAGTACGTCACCTGGTTTGCATGGTTGTCCTTGATATTTAGGACGGTAAGACATAAGCTCTTGAATATTTAACGAACCAAAATCACCTATATGTAGTACACTTACACATTTTGCGTTTACAAATGGCATAATACCCTTATATGTCTGGTTAGGTAAATATACAAGGTCTTTTAATTTTTTTAATTCGTAGTCATTACCTTTTGTTGATTTACTATAGATTAGTTGAGATAAAACTAAATACCTTTTTGCGGAATGATGACTGGGTGTCCAAGGTTCAGCAGTTAATTTAGATTGATAAATAGAAACACATGATGGTTCTTCAAAAATAATACTGATGTCATCATTTTCTGAAAAATCTTCTTTTGCTTTATATGCTTTATATACTTCAATCAAGTCATTATCTCTTGAGCATTTCTTATATGGAACGCCCTTTCTGGAAGCTACGTCAAAACCTACATTGAGAACATTAGCGATGAATACTTTGTTATTTGATTTCGGTATTTCCTTCCTAAAGTGTAATACGCACGTTTTAGTTCTCGTACCTGCTTGGGCGAAGGTTACTGTGGGGAGCTCAGTTAAAGAAACTAAAGTACATTTCTCAGTCAAATACTCCCTTATAATTTCTTGAATTCCTTTAGAAGATATAACAGAATCAGGTAAAATTGCTAAAGCAGCACCACCAGGTTTTAACAAACTGATATACCTATCGATAAATAACAATTCTGAATCTATAAAACAATTAGTTGATCTTATTATATTATCAAAGCAAGGGAAAAAATTGATTGTTTTTGTCGAAAGCTCCGAACTATGGAACCTCGCCCCGAAAGGTGGATTGGTCAATATCAGGTCGCATTTACCTATATATTTATCCAATTCGGACCCTGGCAATAATGAGTTCCCTCTTGTAATAATAGCCTTGGGTGTTCTGAATAATAGTAGGTTCAACTTCGCTAATCTTGCCATACGGTCAACTTTGTCTTGCCCTAATAATATTATATGTTTATTATTAGTATTAGGGTTTTTTATCCAAAAACGGTAGAACTGCGTTAAGAACGAACCTACGCCACACGAAGGGTCCGCGACAACAAATGGTTGCTTTACTAATTTATTGGTTATACGAATAGCTTCTTCTAATCCGATTTCGCACATATAAGAAACGACTTCGATAGGTGTCATGTATTGAGCATCTTCTATATTATTACGGAAATTATCTCTAATGAAATAACCGAAGGATTCGTTTAGTAAATCGAAATTATTTGGCTTTTCAGTGTTTCTTAAATGGTCATTAAAAACAGAACAAACTAAATTTGCTATTTTAGCTGCCAGTTCGTATTCATTATCCGAAAGGTTCATTCTTGGGTTTGATCCCAAAAGGGATTCACCATCGGGGTTCATAAAAAGGGTGGTATTCGCTGCTTTACAAAGAGCGTCATTTATGGCTGATACTAATTTTTTAGGCGGGGTTTTGTCTAGTAAATACTTTAAATTTGGTACACTTCCACTTGTTTCATATACAGATGCTACTTCCAGACTTAATAGTTTTACTACTTCGTCTAGTTTAGTATTTGAATCTTCTAGTCTACCAGTCTTATAAAACATTTCGCGAAGATCCGACAAGCCAAGATTAAAAAGGTTTAAGGTTTTTACTTTGTCCATAGATTATAATCTAATATAGATTATTATCAATTTCAACCATTTTAATTTAATATAATTTTATAATTAAAAACCAGATAGTGTTATTATCTTATCAATTATAATTTCTTATATGAACAAAAAGAAACCATGGCATGTGGATGATAATTTCTGGCAGAATGCGTCTTTAAAGACAGAATCTGATGAGACCATAGATGTCCTCCACACACTATTTGACTATATTCTTGAGACGCTGTCCGATAGAATTGATGAGGTGAGAACTGTCAACAATATTATGCTCTCTTTCTTCTCTAACGGGCGTGAGATAATTTCAATTACCGTCTGTAAGAAGAACCTCCGCATATATATCCACCCTCCCTCTGGAGCCCTCTTTGAGCCATATGCCAGTTTCAGGGTGGAGAGGTTCAACCTCTGGCAGACCTCATTCGTTAAGTCAAAGGGTATGTATTGCGGCATGACCATCTGGGTATCAAAGATTGAGCATATTGAGGGTATGAAGGAAGTATTGATGAAGATACCAGATAAGGTGGAGTAAAGATATATATGACCTGGCAGAAAATATTAGCGCGAATAATCACAATCCTATGGGCAGGTTTCTGGGTCTTCTTCGCTGTCGCCACAATACTCAGCGAACCATATACGAGCGTCGGTATTCTCGCCTGCTCATTCTTCTCGCTCTTATTCATAATAAGCGCCCTGGTCCCGTTCAGGTGGGAGAAGGCAGGAGCATACCTATTAATTATTGAGGGAGTTGTATTTCTCATCGCGTATCCATTGAGGATGGCAGCAAGAATGCCGCTTCTGACCATTCTATTTGTGATACTCACACTGGCGCTTCCACCGATTATATCTGGCATATTATTATTGACCTATATAAGGAGAAAAATGTGAGCAAAAAGAAGCCCTGGTATGACGATGATGCGTTCTGGAAGGCGGTGGAGCCGGTTCTATTCACACAGGCACGGATTGAGGACACACCCGCTGAGATAGACAAGGTGTTATCGCTTCTTGGCCTGCCGGAAGGGGCGCATATTCTTGACCTCTGCTGTGGCATAGGCAGGCACTCAATTGAATTCGCACGCAGGGGCTTCAAGGTAACAGGTGTTGACAGAACCAGAAGTTATCTTGTGAAAGCAAGAAGGCAGGCAAAGAAAGAGGAACTCAAGGATGTAACGTTTATAGAAGGCGATATGAGGACATACTGTTCACCGAATACATACGATGCTGTCTTAAATCTCTACACATCATTCAGTTACTTTGAGGACCCGGAGGAGGACAAGAGGGTTCTCGTGAATGTCCATGAGTCGCTGAGAGATGGTGGCGTATTTATTCTGCAGATGATGGGCAAGGAGGTCATCGCACGAATATTTCAGGCGAGAAGGTGGCATGAAGAGGATGGCATGCTCATCCTTGAGGAGAGCGCGATTTGCGATAACTGGGGGTGGATTGAGAACAGGTGGATAATAATAAAGGACGGCAGGAGGAAGGTGCTCAACCTGGCGCACCGACTATATTCAGCGAAAGAACTCACAGTCATAATGGCAGATATTGGCTTTGGAAGCATTGATGCCTATGGCGACCTTGATGGCAGTCCCTATGATAATAAGGCGAAGATAATGCTTATAGTTGCGAGAAAGTAAGAGAATAATTAAGAGAAATTTCTTATAAAATTTTTTATATAATAAGATATAAAATATATAAAAGAAGAGGTGATAAAAATGTTCAGATTTTTAACTGTAATAGTCATTCTATCAGCAAACATCTTTATAATATTTCTTTCATGTGAGAATACAGATATCCACGGGTGGCAAACAGTCACCGTAGATTCACAAGATGTTGTAGGTTTATATACATCAATCGCCCTTGATTCACGGGACATACCTCATATATCTTATTTTGATTGGAAGAACAGTAACCTTAAATATGCATATTGGAATGGAAAGAGTTGGAATATTCAAATTGTGGAGTCGATGGCAAATGTAGGAGAGTATACTTCTATTGCATTGGATTCACATGACATACCTCATATCTCTTATTTTGATTTTTCCAACTATTATCTTAGATATGCATACTGGACGGGAACCGACTGGTATATAGAGGTAGTGGACTCAAAAGGAAGGGTAGGATGGGATACCTCTATTGCCCTTGATTCACAGGATAGACCACATATATCATATTGTGATAAAACTAATGGAGACCTGAAATATGGGTATAAGAATGGAAGTAACTGGGATATTCAAGTTGTGGATTCAGAAGGATTTGTTGGTTATTATACTTCTATTGCTCTGGATTCACAGGATAGACCACATATCTCTTATTTAGATGAAACTAATGATAACTTAAAGCATGCGTTCTGGACAGGAACCAGTTGGGAGATTCAGATTGTCGACCCAGAATTTGGTGTTGGTGAATTTACATCAATTGCCCTGGACTCTCAGGATAGACCACATATCTCTTATTATGATAATACTAACGATGACCTGAAATATGCATATTGGACAGGAACAGGTTGGGATATTCAGGTTGTGGACTCAGAAGGTGATGTCGGTAGTTATACATCAATTGTCATAGATTCACAAGATGAACCACATATATCATATTATGATAACACTAACCATGTCCTGAAGTATGCACATTGGAATGGAAGCAATTGGGATGTTCAGGTTGTTGACTCAGAAGGGGATGTTGGTTATTACACATCTATCGCTCTGGATTCAAAAGGCAATCCTTATATATCATACTTTGACGCTTCAAAAGGATACCTCAAGATGGCATGGTATGAGTGATGTTATAGATATAAATACATTTTCAAGGAGGTTATAAGATGAGATTTCCAAAAGTAATTATATTTGAAGTTATGTTTGTCTTGGTAGCAGGAATATGGTTATCATGTGAGAAGACAGAAATCCATGGATGGCAGACAGTCACAGTTGATTCACAGGGTAATGTGGGTTCATATACATCTATTGCTCTGGACGCTAATGATATACCACATATCTCCTACTATGATGAATCTAATGGTGACCTGAAATATGCTCATTGGAATGGAAAGAGTTGGGATGTCCAAACTGTAGACTCAGGGGGAAATGTTGGAAGATACACTTCTATCGCACTTGATTCACAAGATAGACCAAACATATCTTATTATGATTACTCTAACAGAGACCTGAAATATGCATATTGGAATGGAAGCAATTGGTACATTCAGGTTGTAGATTCAAATGGAAGAGTGGGTATTTATACATCTATTGCATTAGATTCACAGGACAGACCACATATCTCTTATTATGACTATACTAATGGAAACCTGAAATATGCATATTGGAATGGAAATAGTTGGGATATTCAGGTAGTTGACTCAATAGGAAGTGTAGGGATTTACACATCTATCGCACTGGATTCTCAAGAAAGACCATATATATCCTATTTTGATGGCACTATCTATAATCTTAAGTATGCACATTGGACAGGAACCAGTTGGGAGATTCAGATTGTCGACCCGGGACCTGGTGTTGGTGAATTTACATCTATTGCTCTGGACTCACAGGATAGACCACATATCTCTTATTATGACTATACTAATGGAAACCTGAAATATACATACTGGAATGGAACTAATTGGGACATTCAGACAGTGGATTCAGCAGTAAGAGTAGGATTATATACTTCTATTGCCCTGGATTTACAAGACAACCCACATATCTCTTATTATGATGATACCAATCGTGACCTTAAATACGCACATTGGATAGGAAACAAATGGGATATACAGGTTGTTGACTCAGAAGGGTATGCCGGTATTTATACATCTATCACTCTGGACACAAAAGATAATCCCTATATATCATATTGTGATACTTCAAATGGCGACCTTAAGATGGCATGGTATGAGTGATGTCAGTATAATAAAATAATAATCAAGGAGGTTATGAAATGAGATGCTCAAAAGTAATTATATTTGAAATTTTATTTATCTTAGTAACAGGAATATTGCTATCATGTGAGAAGACAGAATTTCATGGTTGGCACACAATGACTGTGGACTCAGAAGGAAATTCTGGTTATGAAAGTTCAATAATTATTGACTCAAATTACAATGCTCATATATCTTATCATTGCTTCTCTGATAAGGACTATCTTAAATATGCTAAATGGAATAAGGGTAAATGGGAAATTCAGGTTATAGATACCAATGAATCAAATTATTCTTGTATTGTCTTAGATTCACATGGTTACCCAAATATACTATATTCTGATTATTATAATGACTTACTTATAAAATATACAAAATGGAATGGAAAGAGTTGGGAAACACAGATTGTTTATACAGGGGGAGTTTTATATGGAAGTCCGTCAATCACTCTTGACTCACAAGACCAACCACATATATGCTTCTATGATGGAGCAACTGATAATTTTTAATACGGATATTATTCAAATGATCAATGGTATTTTGAAATTGTGGACTATGAAATAAGAAGTCCCAGTGAAAACAGGGGTTTATATTGCTCTATTGCTCTTGATTCGAAAGATTACCCATATATATGTTACTGCGAAAAGTATAATTATATTTTCTTAAAACTAAAATATGCATATTGGAATGGAAGCAATTGGGATATTCAGGTAGTGGACAAAACTATAGATAGAGAAGGTGGTGGTCTATACATTGTAGTAGATTCAAACGACTTACCACATATATCTTATTATGATGATATAAATAGAGACCTAAAATACGCATACATAAATGGTGATAATTGGCAGATAGAGACAATAGATAATGAAGGTTATGTTGGTGAATTTACATCTATTGCTCTGGATTCAAAAGGCAATCCTTATATATCATACTTTGACACTACAAAGGGATACCTTAAAATGGCATGGTATGAGTGAGTTAGAATACTTTGATTTTGGCAGATAAATAAATTAGTTCATTCCTTCATCTCAAACTGCTTCTCTGCTGGGGTGAACTTGCCATCCTTCACTGTCGCGACAAAGAGCGGTTTTATGCAGTCGCCGTTCTCATCAAAGACAGTGACACCCGTAACACCGCTGTATCCCTTCTCCTTCGTAGTCATCTGAGACATATACTCCCTTATCTTCTCCCTGTCAGTGTCGACATTTTTTATCGCCTGAAGAATTATTCCAACGGCATCATAGGTAAGAGCCGCCCAGGCATCGGGGTCTTCACCATACTTTGCCCTGAACGCCTTCACAAAGTCAGCACCCGCCTCACCAGCCATCTCGGGTATGAACGGACAGGTTATAAGTATACCCTCAACGGCGTCTCCACCTATCTTTATGAGGTCAGATGACATAAGCCCGTCTCCACCCATGAATGGCGTTGTCATACCAAGGCGCCTTGCCTGCGAGCATATCATCGCCGCCTGTGTGTATAGTCCGGAGATGAATATTATATCAGGATTCTCCTTCTTGATATTGGTCAGTTGCGGTGTGAACTCCTGCGTGTCCCTTGTATATGCCTCTGTTCGGACTATCTCCATTCCAAGTTCTTTCGCCCGCTCGCTGAAGAACTCCATCAAACCCATGCCATAGTCATCATTATCATAGAATATCGCAACCTTCTTCACACCGAGGACACTGTTAATATAATCCGCGATAGCATGCCCCTGAAAGTCATCGCGATAGACATCCCGAAAAGTCCAGTCGCTTCCAATGCAGACATCCTTATTCGTAGAGCCGGGTGAGAGTTCAACTATCTTCATCTGCTTATATATTGGCTTTGCCGCCTTTGAGCATGATGAGTTAAAGTGCCCGACGACGGCAACAACCTTCATGTCTGATGCGAGTTTCTGTGCGACATTCGCCGCCTCACGCGGGTCTCCCTTGTCATCCTCAAATACAAGTTTTATATTAGCACCATTTATTCCACCCTCAGCGTTCACCTTCTCCATCATCATCGTGGCGCCCTTCCTTATCATATCGCCGAACTGAGCGCCATCCCCCGTAAAGGGCGCAGCCACACCAATCAGTATCTCCTCGGCACCCTTCTTCTTGCAGGATAGCGATATTGTAAGTGCGAGCATTAATACTGAAACGATTGTCAAAATCAAAAATCTATTTCTTACCATCTAAAAAACCTCCATAATACAGTAAAAGTATATAGATTATATGAAATTTATTTAATTGAACTAAATCATATCTTGATATTCATATTAAAATTCAAGTCAATGAAGCCAGCCGGAAAGCGGACTGGCATCTTTATTCTGACCGGTTTCTATCTTTACAGGGACATCTGCCAAAAGGAAGTCAAGGTATTTAGAGATAAGTTCCTTCCTTGAGTGTTCACCGCCATAGAGGGCGCTGAATATCACAGATGACACTATAGTTCTGTATTCTTTATCACCTGCTTTGCCGGTATTTGCTACTATCCGACCGCTATCACCATCTGACTTGAATATGACAAAACCACTACTATCTGCCCCAAGCGAGTCCGCATCGTTTGGTGGAATATCACCAGTCGCATACTTGAAATTAAAGCCATCTGCGAAAGTGGAGGTGACACCTTTGAGTTCGGTAATATTCACTGAGTTCATATAGTCACCGCGATTTAAATACTTCGCGCCAAGGTAGTCCCAAAGTCCATAGTCATAATACTGACCTTTGCTGTTGTTATAGCCGATGAGGGCGCCCTCAATATAAAGGCGTCCACCATTCTTAAGATATTCAATCAATTTTGACTGGTCCGACTGACCAATCGCACAGGAGACGTCCCCTCAGCACCGATACCAACCGGAGCAGACGAAAACAACATCGTAGCCAGAAAGGTCACCCGGAAGATTTCTAAAAATCTGCGGTTTCTCACCTGCCTCTTTGAGCGCATTGAAGAGGTTCATCTCAGAGCCAATGACCTTGTTTGCCTCAGGGTCTTTGAATGTATCTTTATCATCTTTGTCCCACACAAGTATGTTATATGCATAAGCGGTCGTGAAGGCAAATGATATGACCGCCATTATACAAATTATCTTTCTCATACTCACCGTCCTTGTATATATTATAACTCAATGGTTGTAAAATATGAAATATTTCTGATAGATATAACATGAATTGCTATTATAAAATAATCTCAAATATTTATAAGGAAGGTGATGATATGAAAAAACTTGGATGGATAGGATTTATTCTGGGGGGATTGCTCTTAATTCTTGGAGTGATGTCCATCATCAAGAGCAGAAGTTTATCAGGTGTGATACCTGCAAGCGTCGGCATCTCACTTATACTTCTGGGCTTCTTTCCAAATAGAGTGGGTCTTGTGATATTCGGGCACGCCTGTATAGTAATCGGCTTTATCTTGATAACGCTTGGTCTATATCTTTTGCCCTATGCAAAACCAAAATTTGCTTACGTCTTCGGGCATCCATTGTTTTGGGGCTTCTTTTCAACAGGCGGTGGCATCTGCGCAATCTACCATGGGTTCTGCAGGTGCGTTATCAGGTGAAAGCAATAAAACTGGAATTACTGATTATATAAATTTATATTAATGCGTCAGGGCATATACCACAATGTTTGTGCCCATCTCGTATGCGAGTTTGTGCTTCTCAGGCGGGTCATTGTGAACCTCAGACGCTTACTTAGTATTATTATCTTCCCATAAAGACCCACTCTCATATTTTTCCCACCAAATCTTACAATTATTAATATACTCATCTATTGTCCTCTCTTTCGGTTCCACTTCAAAATAATACTTCTCCCTTGTTCCTACTGTAACTTCATCTAATGGTTTTATCCAGTTCTTGCCCTCAGGCGCATTTTTCCATGTAAGCATTACATACTCCTTACCATCAATCTCGTAAAGCCATTTGTAATTATCTGAGCATTCTTCAATATAAATCAGTTTAAGTGGTCTCCAACTCCTTTCATTTCCATAAGTCTTCCAAAGAAAATATTCACATACTGCAAGTTCTTCAAGAGACCTTATTCCAAATGAAGCAAAGATACTCTGTATCGGATAACCCTCATAATAAGGGCTCACTACTTCCGAATATAAATTTAATTGATTAAACCATGCTTGTTTGTTGAAAATCTGCTCTCTAATAAATTTCCCAATCTCTGAATCATAAAATGGTATCCCTCCCCACATATAATTCATGTAATTCTCCCTTATTAAATCTCTTATCTTCTCCTTTAGTATCTCATAAGCATTCTCAGGTAGTTGGTCTTTACCAAAGTATCCAACCTCTTCATAGAATATGATATTGCCATTTTTGTCATAAACTGGCGTTCTTATCCATTCAGTTATTTTTAATCCCTCCGGCATATCACCTATCTTCGCTAATGCATTTAAGTTTTGCATAATATAATTTCCTATTGCTTTATGGATGACATCATCAGGAACAAAGTTAAATTCTGGAGTAAAAGAAAATACAGAAATATTCAATATAAGTATTAATAAAAATAAATTAATCTTATTCATACCAATCAACCTCCATCTCTGGATAGAGATTCCATTCATAACATTTCAAATCCTTTGCAAATTCAATGTTATTCAAATCTCTATCTAACTTCCATAGATATAAATTCAATAAATCATCATAACCTAAGATAATAAGACCGCCATCGTAGCCAAGAACATCTGCTTCAATAACATCACGAGTATTTTCAATAATATTCTTTGCTACTATATTGCCCATAGCATCATACTTATATATCCAAATCTGCTTATAACCATTACTTTTTTCTTCAACTGAACAAACAAGAAATACCCCACCATCTTCATCATTTGAAGCGCAGTATCCAAATACTTCATGGACATCTCCTACAGGATTTCCCCAATCCTCATAACCACTGACATCACTCTTTATTTTTAACAATCTTCCTGTAAAGTAATCATCATCCTTTTTTATCATTTCCCACACCCAGAGATTGCCATTATTCTCATCAACATCCAGATCATTAATTAAAACTATACCCTCTAATCTTCCTACCTCATTCATATTTCTGTCCCATTTATATATGGTTTTTTCATGAACATTATTAAACCACAACGAACCATCTTTCTTATTGATTACACATCTATCATAAGCCCAGCCCTTTCTCTTCACCATACATAGATTTTCATCAAGATGAGCACAGATATTTTTTCCATTATCGTCATATTTTATAAAGCATCCACCATCATTTTTATAGGCACCTACCCAGGTAACTCCCGAAAATGTATTCTCCCCTTCAAACCTTCCCAATTCTTTTCCATCCCTGCGATATTTTATTAATACATTGGGACTGTTTTCACTTTCTTCAGCAGTCAGCCATATAAATCCATTTTTGCTATCAACCGAAGGGTCATGAACATTCCAACCAACATGTATCTTATGGTTTTCAAGCATTTCACCGGTTAATGGAGAATAGCCATTTATATCCGGACCAAATGATACCCATATAATACCACCAGTTGGTATATTATTCTCACCACAACCTATTATAAAAATAAATAAAATTACCAATGAAAATATAGACCTAATCTTACTCATTCCAATCAACCTCCATTTATTGATTAGAATTTATTCATTCAATGCGTAAGGGCATATACCACAATATTTGTGCCCATCTCGTAGGCGAGTTCGTGTTTATCGGGCGGGTCTGCGTGAACCTCAGGTGCCTCCCAGCCGTCATTGAGGTCTGTGTTATATGAATAGAATACGCAGAGGCGACCATCAAGGTATATGCCATAGCCCTTCGCGGGTCCACCGTGATGCTCGTGTATTTTTGGAAGACCATCAAGGTCATAGAAGCAGTGGTATATCAGATGCGACTTCGGTAGTTCCACCAAACAGCCCTTTCCAAATATCTTCTCCATCTCGGGTCTGAAGAACTCATCCATACCATAGTTGTCATCAACCTCCAGAAAGCCACCACCTTTCAGATAGTTAACGAGCGCCTGCCTTTCTTCATCAGTAAAGGTAATTCTGCCATGACCGGTCGCACTTATAATTGGATATTTCTGTATATCCGGGTCAGTGAGAGAAACAACCACATCTTCCTCAATCTGCGCCATTGGCAGACCTGTCCTTACCTTCACCTCTCTATGCAGGTTTGGAAGAGACGTCGGGTTAGCATACCAGTCGCCACCACCACTATATTTTAATTTTGCGATGACTATATCATCTGAAAAGACAGCTGAACCTGTCAATATAAGATATATAAAAGATGCCAGACCAATATAATTAGACCATACCTTCATCCCCTGAACCTTTCAAGAAAAGGCATCCCTGAGAATAACCAGAAAGCACCCACCCCCAGAGCAAGCCCGAGGAGCGCCCCTGCTATTACCTCACCAATTGAATGAACCTTATATGAGATTCTTGATATCGCCACAAGAATAACCGGAATAAAGAATAAAACTGATACAAGCGGATTCATAGTTATCAAAGTTATATATGCCCAGACACAGAAAGAGACAGCAGTATGACCACTTGGCATACCACCACTCAATGGGAGACCTTTGCCGACAAACGCTTTCGTCACAACTACTGCTATGACAGTTAGTATGATAGCAATTAAGGCAACATGCTCAGGTGCCTGCTGAACGCGAACAATGATATTTAATATAGGTCCCTTTATTTTTGGCATAAAGATAAGATAGCCAATTACAATCGCTAATATTGATGAGAATAGAACCGCACCAGCAGAGACATCTTTGATTATTCTTGCAACAGGATGAAGTGTGTCAACAACGAGATTGAGCGAGAGTTCAATCGCTGTATTGAACATCTCAGTAATAAACACGATACCGATAAGCAGAAGAATTAGAATAAGTTCACCTTTTGATATTGAGAAGAGGGCGCTTGCGACTAAAACAACCACAGCAGCGATAATATGAATCTTCATATTCCTCTGCGTTCTGATAGCATAGATAACACCCTCAATTGCGTTGTTAAAGCTCTCTTTCAAACGACTAAGCATCTTCTGCCCCTGTATATTTACCCATAACCTTCTCAACAATATAATCTGTTTTATTTTCCATCTTAATTCTATCCTCCTCTGTTTCGTCACTATATCCAAGAAGATGAAGTATTGAATGAACGATAAGCGTTGCGACCTCTTCAATAAACGAGTGACCTATCACCTCTGCTTGCCCTGCTGCTGTATCAACAGAGATAAAGACATCACCAACAAGATACCTGCCGTGCTCATCAAGAAACTCATTTGTTTCATATGGGAAAGCCATGCAATCAGTTGCTCCACCCACACCAAAGAACTCCTCATTGAGTTTGCTTATATTTTCATCTGTAGTAAATATGATATTTACCCTGGAATTAGGAGGAAGACCAACATTTTCAACACACAGGTCAGATATTAACAAAAGGTCATCTCCTAATGATTCATCTACTCCATCAAGAAATACTTCGTATGGTTTATCAGTATAATCGCTACCCTCTTTGTTCAGCATACTTAACCCTCGTATGATAGATTGCAGTCAGACCTTCAATCATTATATTTATAATATCATTTATCTCTTTAAGGGTAATCGGTGCCTCATCAAATTGACCATCCTGCAGGCGGTTCTCAACAAGAGTTTTTACTGTATTCCTGATATTTGCAGAGTCCGGATTTACCAGACTTCTCACGGCTGATTCTGATGCATCAGTAATCATAATTGCGACACCTTCTAATGTCTTTGGTTTTGGACCTGAATATCTGAAATCGCTCTCATCAACCAATCCATGCCTGTCTTCCTCAACTGCCGCTTTATAGAAGAATGAAATAAGGTATGTTCCGTGATGTTCCTTTATAAGGTCAACTATAACCTCTGGAAGCCCCCACTCGTTTGCAAACTCAATTCCATCCTCAATATGCTTCTTTATCACAAGTGATGACATCTGCGGTGATAGTTTGTTATGTGGCTTTGTTCCCTGTATCTGGTTCTCAGAGAAATAGTATGGGTTCTTCAATTTGCCAATATCATGGTAGTAACCACCCACCCTCGCAAGTAGCGGGCTCCCTCCAATCACCTCTACAGCCCTTGATGCAAGTTCTCCAACATTTATACTGTGATGATATGTCCCCGACGCTTCCATCGCTAACTTTCTTAATAATGGATGATTCAGGTCCGAAAGACCTATCAACCTTATACTGCTGGAAAGCCCTGTTATTCTCTCAAACAATGGTATCAATATCCATACAAGTAAGATAGATAGAACTCCACCTAATGCAGACCAGAATACCATTGTCATAATCTGACTCAAAGGAAGAACTCCAACAAGTCCTATATTGAAGACAACAATAACAACAACACCGACAATTATTAAACCGGTTCTTATCAGGTCGCTATAATGCCTCATTTTATAGGTCGTCAGGACACCCATTATCGCCCCAGCAATCGCAACTATTGCAGACCTCATATCAAGACCGGCAATGATTCCACCCATCAGTCCCGACAGGAGTGCCATAATAAATCCTACTCTGAGGTCAAAAAAGACCGTTATTAGAATTGATGCAAATGCTGCAGGGAACAGGAGCGATGCCTGTGGATAATGTGGAGTAATAAACTGAACTATCAATCTTCCAATACCTGTAAGAATCACCAATATAAAAGCCAGGAATATCAAACTCCTGTTGTTCTCATATATATCCCTGTGCGTCTTTGCAATATATACACCAAGAATGGTTACTATTGCAAGGATAAGGACTGCTCTTCCAAGCCATATGAGAGCCAACCTTGTCCTGGTTATATTGTCGTTTAGCGCAATAAGAGCGTTTTCCTGTTCCTTTGTTATTCTCTTATGTGCCTCCACTATCTTCTCGTCTTTTAAGACCCAATACTTTATGGAACTTATATGTGAAAGAACCTCATCAATTCTATGTTTTGTTGCAACGGTGTTCTTCTCCAAGTTCGCTCTTATCATCATCCTGGCAATCTTTGCTGCTGTCTGCGCCCTCTCATTACTATTGGGGTAGTAATCAGTTGCCACATTAAGAAGATAATCATCTAGATTATCTATTGTTATCAAATCATCAACAGCAACATTTGTTTGCCCCTTTCCACTCGCAATAGTTGCATACTGAACTCCCTGATTCTTAAGTGACACTGTTTCCGATATCACTCCCCGAGACATCACATTGTCTATTATCTGATTTACTACCTTCTCTACATCATCTCTTTGTTCTCTGACTGCAAGTATATTCCACGAGAAATCTGGTAATGCTATCTCCTGCCTTTCTAAAAGAGAGGGCTTTTTCTTCTTTAATATTCCTCCTATTATTTGAAAGAAATTATGGTTCTGTGTCAGGGCAATCTCTGTAATCTGATTATTTATCGTAAAAACAGGAATTACCTCCCTTATTGCAGAGTCTCTCTCCTGCTGAAGGGTCTCTTTATCTTTATAGACGGGGAAATCAAATGGGGCAATAACATCACTTGGAGCCACTTCTCCCGACTTTAACTCGGTGACCTTGCCTGGCATACTTGGTGAAGAAAAATATGCCATTGCAATGGAGAGTATAATTGCAATGAGCAATTTTGGATATATAGCCTTCTTGGTTATAATATCTTTAATTAAATTGAAGGGACTTTCCCTTCCTTTAGAGAACTTAAATAAAAAACCCTTACTTTTATTCGCCATCAACCTTACTCTCTTTTATCTTTTGAATTTTTACCCTTCTTCTCCTTCTCATATCTTTCGTATGCTGATACAATGCTTTGAACAAGACGATGCCTTACGACATCCCTCTCTGACAGATATATAAAAGATATTCCCTTAATATTCTTTAAGAACGACTGAACCTCAACAAGACCTGATGGTTTATCTTTTGGAAGGTCTATCTGGGTAATATCTCCTGTCACCACAACCTTTGAGTTAAAGCCCAATCTTGTAAGGAACATCTTCATCTGTTCTATAGTTGTATTCTGCGCTTCATCCATCACTACAAAGGCGTTATTCAGTGTTCTTCCCCTCATATATGCAAGCGGTGCAACCTCTATCGTTCCTCTCTCGATATCGCGCTTTATCTGGTCAAAACCCATCATGTCATTGAGGGCATCATACAGGGGTCTGAGATATGGTGATACCTTCTCTTTGAAATCACCCGGTAGAAAACCAAGATGTTCTCCCGCCTCAATCGCAGGTCTCACCAATATTATTCTATTCACATCACCCCTCGTAAGATAATAAACAGCAAGAGCCATTGCAAGATATGTCTTTCCAGTGCCAGCGGGTCCTATACAGAATGTAAGTGTATTCTCCTTAATTGACTTTATATACTCCCTCTGACCCTGCGTCTTGGGTCTAATTATTCGCCTTTTATATGGGACAGGGACACCATCAAGAAGGAGTGCAGCAACCGATGTATTATAATCACCACTTACCGTCTTAATGGTTGAGTAAACCTCATCCCTTCCGATAAATCCCCTTGTATTGGCTACATCTAATATATCAAGCAGTATCTCATGAATTCTATTCACATTCCCCTCATCACCCCTGATAATAATATCAAGACCTCTTGATATTATCTTTGCCGGGAATACCTCTTCAAGCAACCTCAGATTGCTCTCACCCTCACCTATAACTTCAACTGCGAGCATCTGGTCTTTAATTAAAATTCGCTCCTCTGTAAGTCGTGACAAATATACCACCTCACTATAAAATTATAAACTTGGTAAATTATATCAAAATAAGTGGATATAAAAAAGGGGCAGTCATCTTTGACTGCCCCAAAGCACACCAAGATACATTATGGTCTTGGTATCTTAAGTTCCCAACCAGGATAAATAAGATCCGGGTCTTTTATAAGGTCTTGGTTGGCATGATATATATCAGGCCAACGAGCGTAGTTGCCATGTCCATAAACCTCTGGATACTCAGCAAGTTTGGATAGCCAGTCGTCTGGCACTACAATGTAGGTATCATAGGTGCCCGGGCTGAGATACTTCTCATCCTCTGCATACAATGTCTTATAAAAGTCCTCAATCTTGCGAACTATCGCAATCTTGGACTCTAACTCACTATTTTGTGCTTTCAGCTCCCCTGATTTCGTCGCTAACGACGCAGCATCATTAAGAAACTGCTGGGTCAGTGCTTTTACATCCTTTCCCTTTGTCTCCGCCTTTAATGCTTTCCAATCCTGAGAAAGAGCAAAAGCAGGGAGCAGCATTACAACCAATAGTATTGCTAAAAATCTATACATCTTTCAATCCCTCCCTTGAGTAAAAGTTCTCAAGATTTTACTACTTAAGCCAATCAAGTCCTGCCGCTGGATCTGTCCTACCATGAAGAAGTGGGGTTACTGGCTGCTTACGCTTTGTTTCTTGGTCATTTCTCTTCTTGTGAATCTCTACATGCTTCGCTTTCACATCAGTAAGTGTTTTAATCTCCTTCTCTAGTTCATTCTTATACTGTTTATTCAGATCCATAAGACGGTTATACTCATCCTCTGCCTGCTGCTTCTTTACCTTTGCTTCATAATATGCTACGAGCTCTTTAGAAGGTCCGCCACAGCTTACAACAACTGTTCCTAATGTAAAAATAAATAAAGTTACCAGGAATACTATTTTCTTACTCATGACCTGGTCTCACCTCCTTATCATTGGATATTTTATCCAGTTATCGCAAGATAATAACTTATATTATTTCAATTGTCAAGTATTTTTGTTTTATATTTATTTTCAATATTTTTTACTTTTCTTTTACCGCTTTTGACAGTGCAAGTTGAAGATAAACCTCTGCCATTTTCACATATCTTGCTTCCTCCGGAATATCTCTGGCAATCTCAAGATACTTTCTCCACAATTCAACTGCCTTTGCTGGATTTCTCTCCTGGTATAAAAGAGCCAGGTTAAATAATGATTGCACATGGTCGGGTTTTATTTCAAGCACCTTATTGTATTCTGCCTCTGCTTCATCATACCTCTTCTGATACCCGAGCGAGACAGCAAGATTGTAATGAAGATGAGGATTATCAGGAAATACTGTAATCGCAGTTCTGAGCACCATCTCTGCTTCTTTCACATCTCCCCTCTGAATGAGTGCTATTCCAAGATTGAGATAACTTACCTCAAAGTGAGGGTCAGCATCTATCGCCCTCCTCCAGTATTCACATGCACCTTTAAGGTCGCTAAGACCAGCACTCACAAGCCCAAGATTGTGCAATATATACGGATTTTCAGGATATTTTATAAGTAAATCATCAAGTAACTCCTTCGCCTCATCAAATTTCCTGTTTTCTATCAAAACAAGTGCATTTTTATAACTATCCTCTGAAGTAACATCTGAGTAGCAATATGTATAAAAAATAGATGAGAAAAAGATTATGGTGATTACTATTAAATAATGGATTCTAAAGTTCATAGTTATTCTTAGAGACCATCAATAATCTCAAACTTTCCCTTATCAATCAAATGCCTCTTCACCTTAAGTGTAGATGTCATCTCAAAGCCATCCCATGTTATTGCGATTGATTTAACCCTCTTGAAGTCAGCAACCCTTTTCATTACCTCTTTTACTTCCATAATTATTTCCTTTTTAATCTTATCCTTATTTATAATATCGTCACCGAAAAACTCTGTAAAATACTCCATATTGGGATGAACAATAGCACCTACCTCTTCCCTTCCTGTTTTGATATTCTCTACCCGAAGGACAACTGTATCTGCAATTTTAGGTGAACTGCATAGAAGTAGTTCTATCTCCTCAGGATATATGTTCTTCCCCGATGATGTCTTAATCAGGTTCTTCAATCTGCCTGTTATGTGAATATGACCATATTTATCAATATAACCGAGGTCCCCTGTTCTGAGCCAACCATCAACAATAGTATCTCTTGTTGCCTTTATATTATTGTAATATTCCAACATCACATTGTCACCTTTAACCCATAGTTCACCAATGCCGTTCTCATCTGGATTGTAAACAATCACTTCAACACCTGGAATGGGATAGCCAATTGTCTCAGGACGCCATTTTCTATACGGATTTACTGATACAACTGGCGATGTCTCTGTGAGACCATATCCCTGGAGCAATCTTATGCCGAGCGTCTTAAAAATCTCTCCGACTGTCTGTGAAAGTGGACCCGCACCTGAGATAAAAATACGCATTGACATAAGTCCCGCTTTCTTTCTCAATGACCAAAAAACAAACTCACCCAATTCCCACCCGGATAATTTCCTTATAGACCTGACCAGCGCCATCAAGAACTTCACCAATATTCGCTTGATGAACATCTGTTCTTCAATCGCTTTTTCTATGCCTCTTGCCATTGCTTCATATAACCTTGGGATTCCACATATCATTGTCACAGAAGCATCCCTTATCATCTCAATTATATCTTTTGATTTATACGACCTCGCGTAAATGATTGATGAACCACCACTGACCGGAACAAGCAGTCCCGCAGTTGACTCAAATGTGTGATGAAGCGGAAGCAGAGAGAGAAAGACATCGTCAGATGAATAAGGCAGTGCCTGATATATCTGATTGACATTTGCCCCGAGATTCCTGTGGGTTAAGACAACACCTTTGGAGACGCCTGTTGTCCCTGATGTAAATATCAGTTCAGCGATATCATCCAACAAGACCTCTGTATTTTCATATGTGCTATCACCATTCTCTCTGAGGTTGGCACCTCTTTCTTCTAAATTCTTTAATGTTATATCTCCTTCACCCATTGATATCAGAATAAAATTCTTATTAAAAGCAGTTTTTTCTACAAACTCACCAAGAAAATCACCTGAAGATATTACTGTTTTTACTTCGCTCTGGTTAATTATACCCGCTCTCTCCTCCGGCTTGAGATTGGCGTCAAGTGGCACAACTATCATTCCAGAAGAGAGAACAGTAAGAAACGATATTGCCCACTCATTTGAGTTCTTACCTACAATTGCTATCTGGTTGCCTTTCACAAGGCCAAGAGAATATAAACCCGTTGCGAGATTTGCCATTACATTATAAAAGTCACCATAGGTCAACATATCAAAACTGCCATCGGTTGTTCTCCACTTGATGAACGGTCTTTCTGAGAACTTCTCTTTCGCTCTCTCTACAAGTTCCCTTATGGTAAATAGACCAATGCCATCACGACACTTACCTTTTACTAATCTTGCCATCTAGTTATTATCCAATGCTTTCTGTATTGCCTCGCGAATGCCCTCCTTCGGCGGCTCATAACCCCACCATATCTCCTTACCATTTACAAATATTCCACGGGAAATCTGGTATTTATGGAGTGTGTTCATATCATCAGCGCAGTATTCATTCAGGATAACTCTATCGCCAAACTCACAGGCGACCTCCCGGGCCCTCTGTGATTTCATATTACTTGTCTGACAGAATGTGTTGTGAAAGAGGTCAATTACTACTTTACCCTCAACTGGTTCATAACTATATTTCGGCTCAAGAAATTTCGGGACTGAGGCAGTTGTATCAAATACCTTCCAAAAGAGCGCTTCTGTTTTTCTTCTATTGATATTTTTATAACCACAACCCTCAAAGAACTTTGCAGGCATAAACCAGAAGTCATGATAGTATGAGATGGTAACAACTCCTTTTCTACCCTGCCTCTTTGCTTCTTTCTCCGCCTCTGCAATCAGTGTCTTCCCAATGCCCAAACCATTATTTTTGTTCAGAACAAACAAGCATGGTATAACCATCAGGTCTTTTCCTATTGGTCCCCATGGGGACACTTCAATTGGAGTTACATAAATTAAGCCGACTGGCTTGCCATCAAGGAAAGCGACCTTTATGTGAAATCCCTCTTTCCGCATCTTCTTAAACCACTCTGCACGTTGCCTGCCACAGGCATCCTGCTCATCTGTCTCATCAATATGACTGCATGTTGAGACAAAATACTCGCTCGTCTCATCCATATCTCTAATCTCTATCTCTAACATATAACTTACCTCTTCTCATAGATTTACTTTAATTTATTTTATATTATGAAAATTTTAAAAGAAAAAAACTCTTTTCAACTTTTACATTGAACCTTCATTCTGCATTCATCAATAACATCTTTTGGTATAATTCTCAGGGCTAAAATTACCAGTGCTGGTATTATGATAATATCGTCAAGGTAGCCGATTACCGGTATGAAGTCGGGGATGATGTCAAAAGGGAGTAGGGCATAGCCGACAGCAAGCCATAATAATATCTTTGCCACCTTTGGCGTTCTCGGGTCTTTCATAACAAGGCGATAGACATTTATCTCGCGCTTTATTACCCCTGCTTTTGACTTTATGTAACCTATGAATGACATATCTCTCAAAATAGAAATAAAACTACAGTAAATATAATATAAATGTTATGTTAATTGATATTGTCATACTTTTTCTTTATCTTTGAATTAAAATCATCCTTTGTTATTTCATATATTATATGATAGCCATAGTATATTCCATCGGTCTTCTTAAAGCCCGCCTTCTCATAGACCCTTATCGCAGGAATATTATCTCTGTGTGGTGGAACTATAAGGATGTCTGCTGTTGTTTTAGTGAGGACATAGTTCGCAATTGCTTTCATTGCCTCCGTTGCATAGCCCTTATTCCAGAACTTCCTTATAAGTTTAATGTCAGTCATCAATGAAAGTTTATTGATGGGTGATTTGTAATTTTTGCAGGACCGGTTCTTTCTCAATCTGCCAAGACCGCTTTCACCTATGAGAGTCCCATCTTTCAGTTTTACAACAAAATTAGTTTCTGAACTGCCATATCTTGTCCTTCTCTTTACATATCTCTCATACCAGTTATTAATATCTTCATAGTTCCAGTTCCTCTCAAAACCCGCATATCTCATAATCACAGGGTCATTCCATAGTTTTAACAAAAAGATTAAATGTCTTCTGTTTATAGAATTAATTATAAGCCCGTCTGTGTATATAATCACTTTATCTTCCATCTGCGTTCATTTACCTGGTTCTCATTTATTATACAAAATATTAATGAAAATCAGTTCTCCTGAATATCGTCAGCGTTCTACCTGCATCATTCTTGAATGCCCTGTCAAAGGAATAATTGCTCGTAAAATCGCTATCTTCATATATATTTCTTATAAAATCATTTGCTGGCTTTCCATATGGAGGAAGGTCATCAAAGATTAATATAAAAAAGTCAGGTCTCTCATTTATGAAATATTTATAGTCATAGCCCTTTCTGGTCGTCTCTCTGCTTAAGATGCCCTCTGGATGAAAGTCATACGCTTTTGTTGCCCCTGAACAGAAAGGAATTATACCCATATCCTGAAGTGAAATTGAGAATTCCCCGCCTTTATCTACCTCTCTTAAATAACCTGCTGTCTCAAAGTAACCCCCGTATAGAATTCTGTAATCTATCCTATTCTCATATATGTATATATTCCCTAAAAGAAGATGAGCGAATACGATAAATAATACAACTATTGCAAGTCCATATTTGATTTTATATTTATCATATGTTTTTACAAGAGTTCTTATACCCAGAACAGTAATAAATGGCACCATTGGAAGTGCATATCGCCAACCAGGCATCCATTCCCTGTAAGCAAGGAAGCCAGAAAGACCCATAGAGATAGCGATAACAGCAAGCCATAAATTGCGTCTATCCCTGTCTTTATCAATAAAATTTCCAACAGCGAGAAGTATCAGGGGTGATAAATAGAAATAAAATGGCGCTTTCTGAATAACCTTACCAATCATTATACCCCAGCCAAACTTTACCTTTGCATAGAATGTGTTGGGAAGAATGTCACCAAAATAAACTATCCTGAAAACCTCATAGGCAATATAGCCAAGTATGAAGATAGACAAAGCGAATACATCTTCCCTTTTCATACGACCTTTTCCATTGATCAATGCAATTACAAACCACACTATGAAGTAAATAGCACCCTCATTCCTCGCAAATGACACAAGTAGCATCAAAAACCCCAGTAGAAAACCACTCCTCCCCCTCATCCACATTAATACTATTGATAAACCAAGAGCAATATATAAAGTCGTCTCAAGACCGCCCATACTCCATAATGCATACATTGGCACAATAGCAAGTGACCACAGACAGAGCAAACCCACCCTCTTATCATCACTCACTGCAAGACCGAGTTTATAGACCAATAACAGACCTGTAAGACCCAATAATAAACTTAGAATTTTGACATAGATAACCGGCTCTAAACCAAGAAGAAAGCAGGGCACTTCAAGTATTATCCAGAGAAAGTTGGAATAACCCTCAACTGGCCTTCCGCCATCTCTATTAAAATTAAGACCATAGCCATCTGCAAGATTCTTTGCGAACCTCAAACTGATAAAGGCATCATCAACAAAGAAACCATAGTAAAAGAACACCTGAATAATGAATATTAAAACACCCAGTAATAATATTGTCCAGAAATGCCATCTCTTTATCTCTCTCTTACGAAACAATGGAAAGATAATTGCTCCAAATATTATTACTGGGATGATTGTTAAAAGAAGTTTTGGATTTAAGAACATATTTATTCTTACCTCATGATTTCAAAAGACCACTCAATAAACATCTTGCCATATATAAATTTATAATCTCCATAAAAAAATTATGTCCTTGCCCTCCATATCAGAAAGACACCCAGCACGCCAAAGAGAATATTTGGAAACCAGGCAGCAATAAAAGGTGAAAGCATGCCTGCCTCACCATAAGCCCTTCCTATTGCGAGAAAGCCCCAGAGCATAAACCCAAGAAGTATCGCAAAGCCAAAACCGATGGCAAAACCACCACGATGCCTTCCAAGCCCGAGCGGTGCAGCAATAATGAAACAGATGAAATTCGCAAACGGCACAGCAATCTTCAGATATAGTTCAACGAGGTCTCTGTTCACATTCATACCAGACCTCTCCCTCTTCTCTATGAATGCCTTCAATTCCAGATAACTCATCTCCTCAGGGTCTTTCTCCTTTATGAGAAAGTCATCCGGCTTTTCGGGTATGTAAATACTCATCTTGTCAAAATACACAACCCTTTTTTCACGACCTGACTCAAACTGCCTTACATATCCATCATATAGAATCCAGCCATCGCCATCCCAAACCATCTTCTTCGCATCTATCCTCCTCTCGGGTCTTCCCTCAGAGTTGAACTCAAATATCATCACATCCCTCATCATGCCCCTGACACCATCATAGAGTTTAATAAAGAACAATCTTTCATCTTTGCCCTGATATGTTATATCCGTCCTCTGTGCACTCACCTCCTCGGGAAGGCGCTGCAGATAAACGCGCTTTATCTTCATCATCCTCTCATTTGAATGCGGAACAATCAGTTCAGACCATAGTCCTGCAAAAGTAGATAGAACCAGAGACATCAAAAGTGATAATAAGATTATTCTTTTGAATGACACACCGCACGCATTCATAGCGACAATTTCATTGTGCCTTGAGAAACCACCAATGGCAAACAGGACCGCAAGTATGACGGCAATTGGCATTATCCATTTAATGATAAACGGAATCATGTAGATATAATATTTTATGATTACCAGGGTTGAAACCTTATTCTCAAAGAACCTATCAATTGAATCAAATATATTTACAACAAGATAAAGGACTATAAATATTGCAAGCGCAAAACCGAGATATTTAAGAAACTCTTTCGTAATATAAATATCTAATATTCTCACTTCTTCCTTCGCTTTAATATAAACTTTATTTTACCAAATAGATGAATAAATGTGTTAAAGCCGATGCTCAGGGTCTCAGCATCATTAGCAGTGCGATAGACAAGAAATACCCCGAGCGCACCAAATACGATATTGGGGAGCCACATTGCGAGAAGCGGAGGCAATATGTTCCTTGAACCAAGCGACTGCCCACCCACAATGAATACATAATATATCAGAAAGAAGATAACGCTCATGCCAAAGCCAATACCCTTTCCGCCCTTTTTTATTATCATGCCAAAAGGAACGCCAAAGAATATGAATGAAAGAGTGGCAAACGGAATTGAATACTTCTGATATATCTCAACAAGGTATGAATTTCTTATGTTGATGAAGTTGTCAACCTGCTTCTTCTTTCTCTCCTTATTGGCAGGGTCGCTCTCTTTCTCATACTCTTCCCTCAACTTGGCAAGCGTCTCATCTACCTTCACAAGATGCTCTTCCAGTTCCTTGTTTGTCATCTCCTTTTCTGTCTTATAATCACTGTCCCTTCTGATAAGTGCGGTGTCTGTATATAGATTTATCACCTCCTTTGAGAATCTGAGACGCCTGTAAAACTCCGGCTTATCCGGGTCCATCTCGTGTATCTCGCCATCATAGAGGGTCATGGTCACCACATCGCCTGTTATTGAGCCCTTTGTGGAACCGCCGAGATTTCCCCTTCTTGCAAATATCACATCTGTCAGGCGACCGGCATCGTATTTCATTATCGTGACATTCTCAAGGTCACCTGTCTTCGCGTTCATATCAGAAATAAATAGTTGGTAGCCGGGGAAGTCGTGAATGAATATGCCCTCCCTTATATTGAGGTCAGGTCTCTTCATACCAATATCCATCAAAAGGTTCTTGAACTTGTGATTTGCTATCGGGACGACAGTGTTATGAAAGTATATCATCACACCGCTGAGAACGATGGCTATGATAACAACAGGCACCATAAGGCGATATATACTGATGCCACATGCACGCATAGCGGTAATCTCGTTATCTTCCGAGAGGCGACCGAATGCCATTAGTGATGAGATGAGCATGGACATAGGGACAGAGAGGACTAAAATCGCCGGAATATAGTATATGAAGAGTTCGCCGACTGTGAGGAAGTCAACGCCCTTTGTGATTATCATCTCCATGAGTTTGAACATCTGCGTGAGCATTAGGATAAGCGTCATCACGGCGACGGAGAGGGCAAATGGTGGTAAGAGTTCAAAGGCGATATATTTGTATATGGTTCTCATATCATAAAAATAAGATTAGATGATTATATATAAGATACCAGATGATTTACAGAGAGATATTATCTATAAAAACTGAATACTATTGAGAATATTACAGTTATTAAAACTTATTTATATATTAATTATAATATATTCTAAAAAGAAAGCGTTATTCTGGCAGGAACTCATCAGGAACTTTGAGTTTGTATAGAAAACTATAGTATCCAAATATTATCCACTTACCATCTGATGACCAGTCAGGATAATAAGGTGCACCACTGGGACCTCCACAATCTGCTACCTTTACAGGGTCATCACTGTTATCAAAAGGCACAATATATAATCCACCTTCATTATTAGAATGATAACAAAAGCATATCCATTTACTATCTGGAGAAAAAGTTTGATACTTACCTGAAGGAACATTTGAAAAATTAGAACTATCTGCAACAGACCACATTTTCTTATCACTTAACCTTATAACCTTCATCTCTATATTATTCTTTGTATTACGAAAATCAAAAACTAAATATCTTCCATCCTTTGAGCATTGAAAACTACTTATTGACATTTCAAGTTTAATACCAACATCAGTTAGTTCGCTCCCATCTGATTTAACCTTCCATACATTGTATATCCAGGAATCATTTGAACGCAATAAGTAAATCCATCCATCATCTGAACTTGTTGGAAAGCCATTCCACTCATATTGATTATCATCAAATAATTTAACAGGTGTTCCACCCTCAGATGGAATCTTATATGGAATATACGGAGGTAAGGATTTATCTTTAGAAGCATAAAAAACTATATAATTACCATCATCAATAAAACAAAATTGACCAAAATTATCAAAATAAGATCCATTCATATCAATTACACTGAAGCTATTTCCATCAGGGTCTATATAACACAATGCAGGTCCATTTTCATAGTAAGTTGGGTTAATAAAAGCTATCTTTGAACAAACAGGAGTCCATTTCTGATTTTCAGTATAATAATCAGATATCTTATACATCTCACCTAAATTTACATTCTCACAGTGAAGTAAGAATATAGAAATTATTATTACAAGTATAAATTTTATAATTCTCATTTGACAACCACCACCTTTCTAATGTTATTAAATCTTTTGATTAAATATTATTAACATATTAATTTCAGTTTGTCAAAAATATTTTATGATATATATTAACCCCTTTTTCCTGTTTTTTCCTCCATCCTCTTTAACCATATTGAAATTCTGTTCTTCTTCAATATGTTCAGTGATTCCTTGATGTTAAATCTCTCATTGAAATTGTCCAGGTTCAGTATCATACTTTTTAAGTCATCAAAATTCAGGTCGCCTATCTCATAGCAGAAGTGATAACCATTTTCCCTCATCTTTGATTTTATCTCACATTTCTTATTATATCTTGATGAAAGTGGATAGCCACAACCCGGACAGCCCTTCTTTTCATTATCTCTCTTTTTAATATCGTATTGTGTGTATAGCCTGCAAGAGGCGCAGTATTTGCCGCACCTTCCAACCTTATATAGTTCTGCATAGTTGTTCATAAGCCGTTCGCTTACGCCCTCCATCCCCAGGAGTTTCTTCTTTATCGTTATGCTTGCAGAGAAACCCCCAATCTTACCGCTCTTCTCAATGATGCGATGGCAGGGAACCACAATCGGCAGTGGATTGGTTGAAATTGCCTGTGCGACCGCCCGACTGCTTTGCGGTTTCCCAAGCGCCAGGGCTATGTATTGATATGGCACAACAAATCCGTATGGTATCTCCAGTAGTTTTCTCCAGACGCTCTTCTGATAATTGGTCCCCCTGATGTCCATTGGAAAATTGAGATTCTTTCTCTTCTTCGCGAAGTATTCTGCAAACTGCTTTATATATACTGAGGACTGCCTTAAAACCTCCTTGAGTTTATATTCACCCAGAGTTCTTGACAGCCACTCATTCGCGTATTTTCTTCCCGGAAGTTCAAGTGCCAGAAGACCATCATCGGTTGAGTATGCGGTCAGATTGCCAAGGATTGATTTGAACTTTATGTAGTATATTGTCTCCATCTACTCTCTTTTTCCAATCACTACCTTATCTTTTAAGCCATCCTCTTTCAATTCTACCTCAATCCTCTCATCTCTTGATGTAGGCACCTTTCTGCCGACAAAGTCGGGCTGGATTGGCAGTTCTCTATGCCCCCTGTCAATCAGGACAGCCAGTGCAATTGAGTGAGGTCTCCCGAAGTCAAATATCTGGTCTATTGCAGCCCTTACTGTTCTTCCAGTATATATCACATCATCTATGAGAACTACCTTTCTGCCGTTTACTTCATAAGGGATGTCCGTTGAGTGTATCTCGGGCATTGTGAGTGCATCGGACAGGTCGTCTCTATATAGCGTTATATCTATAATGCCGAGTGGTATATCTATCTCCTCTTTCTCTTCAATAATTTCCTTTACTCTTTTTGCAAGATGTGCACCACCACGATAAATCCCAATTAGCGCAAGGTTGTTTATTCCTCCTGCCCACTCCACTATCTGACTTGATATACGAACGAGAGACCTTTCTATCTCATCTTTCGTCATTATTACTTTGAAAATGTATCCGGACTCTGCCATCTTTCAAAAGATAACATCAATCATTTCTAAGGGCAAGTATAAGTTCTTTAATATCGTGTGGAATTGGTGCTTTGAATTGGATCTTTTTATTGGTGGTCGGGTGAATGAACTCAATTATGTGCGAGTGAAGTGCTTGCCTGTCTATAAACTTAGAAGTGTGTCCATATACTTTATCACCAATGATAGGATAACCGAAGAAAGAGAAATGGACCCTTATTTGATGGGTTCTTCCAGTCATTGGATTAACCATTAACATTGTTGCGTTCTCAAATCTCTCTGAAACTGTGTAGTATGTAATTGCTCTTCTCTCAGAGCCAGGCAGGACTGTCATTTTTTGGCGATGAGCAGGGTGCCTTCCAACAGGGAGATTAAACTCACCCTCATCCAATGGAAGACAGCCCTCAATAATAGCAATATATGTTTTCCTCACCACATGTGATGAGAACTGCTTAATCAGTGATGTATATGCTGGTCGTGTTCTTGCAATGACCATAACACCGGATGTCTCTTTGTCAAGGCGGTGAACAATGCCAGGTCTATCGTGACTTCCTGCATCTTTGTCAATCTCAAATTGTGTTTTTATGGCTTCAATTAATGTCGCAGAACCTACACCGGAACCTGGATGAACAGACAGAAATGGTGGTTTATCTGTAACGATAATATCTTTGTCATAATAGATTATAGGGACTTTTACTTTTGGTGTTGTGATAGCTCTTTCATCATCAATATTGAGTTCAATAACTTCTCCAACTTTTAGAATATAAGATGGCTTAACCTTTTTGCTATTGACCATAATATTTCCTTTATCAATCAGTATTTTTATTTTTGACCTTGATATATCTATGTTCTCCTTCAAGAATAGGTCAAGTCGTTTTTCCTGACTGACATCTGTTATATTTATGAACTTTTTCATTTTATAGAAAAAAGCAGAGATATTTTAATAATATTTTAATATAATTTAGTTGTTTAAGATGATAAAATATTTCAAAATTTAATGGATAATTTCATAAAAAGTAAAGATTTTATTGAAAATTAGGTAAAAGAAAATTTAACTATGGTGCTTGACAATAAATGATAAATAGGTTAAATTTATATGTAGGAAAGTGGGAAGGAGAAGGGAGATATATGAGATATTTAAAGGTAATTTTAATAGTCTTTTCAATTCCCAGTTTCACATTTGCTGGGATGTTGATTGAAGGTGGTCTTCTGGATATACCTAAGGCGTATGTGTTGGAGAATACGCAGATACAGATCGGTATTTCTTCCTATCTTATAGTGAGTCAACCACAGAGTAATGAAATGGTCTCTCCGTCTAAAAGTTTGAGAGAGATGGATGCTTTTTTAATGGTGGGTCTATTAAATCGACTTGAATTCGGTTTTAGATATTATGACGCACACACATTTGGAGGTTTTGTAAAGGCATTGATATGGAAGGAGAGCGCTAAATATCCTTCTATATCAGTTGGTCTATCAGACATCTCACCAAAGAGAATGATAAATTCTTATGGTGATAAGGCGTGTAATTATTATCATGGTCAGAAGAATTCATTCTTTCTGGTTGCATCAAAGGACCTTGAGCCAGTAATAAGATTCCCTTTAACCGGACATATTGGTGTCGGCAGTGAAAGATTTCAGGGTGTTTGGGAACATTCAATGCACTGGCAGGGAATATTTGGAGGAATTGAATGGAGAGTAAAGCCATCATTTCACATAGTAGCGGAGGTGGATGGAAGGGACTTCAATGCTGGTGTAATATGGGAGACGCCATATCATTTTACAATTTCAGCGGGTGTAAGTGAGATAGAGCAATTATGGTGGGGTGGTCCCACTGGTGGTCTGTATGATGAATATGACCAGCCGAAGTTCAATGTTGCAGTATCATATACGATAGGTCCGCTTATTGGAGGTGAAGAGAGAGCGCGTCTCCAGCGTTTAAAGAACCGAATTGAAAGAGCCCAGGAAAGGTTAAAGCAGGCGAAGGATAGAAGGGAGTCGGTGGAGAGGACTATCAAAGAGATTGAGGATGAACTTATTCAGTAGTGGGGGATGGTATTGAAGAGATTTTTTTCACATCTATTAATAGCAATCGCATTCAGTCTGATATTTTTTGTGCCAGGTATTAGAGCACAGGAAGATACAACTGATAATACAACCAACATAAACAATACGACTAATGAAGAGTCGCAGAATATCGCTGACTATGCGGAGAAACTGAGAAGAGAGCGTAAGTTTCAGGAGCTTGAAGACCTTGCAGCAAACCGATTTGCTGATGCCAAACGTTTATATAACAGGAAGCAGTATTCAGAAGCAGGTTCAAGATTCAAGGAGGTCGTATATCTGTTTCCAAACTTCAGCAGGGTTGACGAGGCATGCTATCTTATGGGTGAGTCCTTCTATCGTGCTGATGACTATGATAATGCGAGAGAGGCGTTCACCCGGCTTGTAAACACATATCCGAACTCAGGGTATCAGAAGAAGGCACTATTCCGCCTTGAAACAGTCGCACATAAACAGGAGAGATATACAGAGGCGATATTCTATCATCAGAAGATTCTCATGCTATTTCCTGATGCCGAGTTTATTGACAATGCTAATTATATTGGTGGCATATGTAGATATTCAATAGGAGAGTTTGATGAAGCGGCAGAGGTTCTTGATAAGATACCTGCTACAAGCGAGTTCTATGGTTTTGCTCAATATACCAAGGCATTGTGTTTAATTCAGAAAGATGACCTTCAAGGTGCTATAGAACAGTTCAAGAAGATATTGACAATAAAAGAAACAGAGTCCACAACAAGGGCTCTTAAGGACCTTGCGCGATTAACGCTGGGTAGGTTATACTATGAACTGGGAAATTTTGAAGATGCGCTTGCTCAGTATAAAGATATACCATCCTCTGATAACGAGAACTACGATGATGCTATACTTGGTATAGGTTGGGTTTATATAAAACAGAATGATTATGGGAAGGCAGAAAAGTATTTCAAAAAGATTGTAAGTGAGATGCCTCAGAGTGACCTGCTTACTGAAGCAAGGTTATCTCTGGGTCATTGTTATCTTGGAGAGAGTAAATATGATGATGCAATAAATATATATAAATATATAATGGAGCACAATTCACTTGCAGCGGAACTTGCAGGAGACCCGAGGGTCACTGAAATCTTCCAGGGGATATCAGATGAGATTTCTAAAGTAGATACAATGTATTATAACCTTGTGGAGCTTGACAAGGTGGCTCTTTCAAAAGGTAGAGACGACCTTCATAGAAAGATAACATCAGAGAAAGATGAGGTAAAACGTCTTCAGGATTTACTTTCAGGTCTTGAGATGTGGTTTTCAGGAAGGTCAACTACAGGAAGAAACCTGATGCTTGGTGCTGAGTTCGGGGTGGCAACTGTTGCCTTTGAGAAAGAGCAAAATATGGGGACAGATATTATTAAATTGAGCCAGGAAGCAGACGTGAAAACAAAAGAATTGTTGGGCAAAGAGAAGGAATATGAGAATATGGCAGAAGAAGAGGTTACAACAGAGAAGGAAAAGGCGCTTGGATGGCATGAAGCGCTAACTGGGAGTGAGGGTGTGAGCGTTATTGAAGAAACGCCAGCAAAGTATGAGCCAGGGAAGACCGATTTTGCGAAAGAAAAGAGAAAGCCGATGGGAATCCCTGCTGAACTGGAGGGAATTACATATAATCAGAAGATAACACAGGAAGCACCAGTTATATTACCACCACAGAAGGAGGAAGAAAAACCACCGAGTGAGACAAAAGAAACAGGTGGTGGTGGCACGACAGAAGGTGGTGATAAAACAGGAGGAAAATAAAGGAGTTTTTTATTATAATTTAAAAATTAATAAGAGATTATTAATCAAAAGTTATTTATTCTGGTGATAGATTATGAGAAGAAGCGTAAATATATTGGCTATAGTTTTGGTTGCATTTCTTTTGCTTTTACCCTCGTGCAAGACCAAGGGAACGAAGAAGGTGTCTACACCTCAAAATATTGAGTCCGTTGAGAAGGAGATCAGGGAATCATATAAGGTTAAAGTTGACAAAGTAAAAGAGGAAATAGCGAACATTCAAAAGGAGAGGGAGAGCAAAGTAGAACCACTTATAAGTGAAATGAAGAAGCAAAGGGACCTTGCTATAAATGGCTACGAAGAGTTTATATCAAAATATCCCGATAGTGCGTATACACCTGATGTTCTAATAAGATTAGGTGAGTCATATTACGAGAGGGCTGAGGAAGAGCACATTAACGCCATTGAAGATTATCAGAAGTCGCTTGAAAAGGCAGACCCGAATATGAGTGAATTCAAGGAAGAACCGAAACCTCACTTTGAGAATACTGTAAAATCATACCAGCAGATTGTAATAAACTACCCGAATTTTGAGTATATAGACACAGCATATTATGGTCTTGGATATTGTCTGATTGCACAGGAAGAATATGATGAAGCAGCAGAGACGCTTTCTACACTAATCAAGAAATACCCTCAAAGTAAGTATGTTCCCGAATGTTATTTAAGGGTTGGTGATTATTGGTTTGACAAATTTGAATTTGATAAGGCGATAGATTTCTATACAAAGATTGACCCTCAAAGCCCGTTCTATGATAAGGGTTTATATAAAATTGGATGGTGTTATTTCAATAAAGCAAGTGAATATGCCCAGGATAATTATTTTAAGGCAGTAGATTCATTCTGCAAATTGCTTGACTATTATAAAGAACACGAAGCAAACACTTCACTTGCTCAAGAAGCAAGAGAGTTCTCAGCCATCTGTTTTGCTGAACTTGGCGATTACAGAGGAACAGGAGGATTGACACTTGCAATGGATTATTTCAATCAGAATTCCAAGGACTATTCAGGTGATGTTTTACATGCTCTTGGTGATGTTTATCTCTATAAACAGGATAAGGTTCCAAAGGCGATTGAAGTGTATGAAGCGGTTTTGAAGAGAGACCCGACATATCACGAGGCGGCCACGGTGCTTAACTCTATTGTAGATGGATATGAAAGGTCAAACTTGCCGGATGATGCTGACAAAGCAAGGCAGATAATAGTTGATGGTTATGGTCCAGGAAGTCCCTGGTTTGAGAACCTTAAGAATCCAGAGGATAAATATAAGGCGATTGAATTGAGAGAATCGAACCTGTATAATGTAGCGATTTACGCACATGCTAATGCACAGAAGACCAATAGTATGGATGATTATATCACCGCTATTAATAGATATAAGACATATCTTTATGAATATCCAGGTAATACCAAGGCATATCAACTAAATTATTATCTTGCTGAAGCACTCTATGCAATAGGTGACTGCTGGAATGCAGGGATAGAATATGAGAGGGTCTTCCTTGAATATAGAGATGCAAGATATAATGCTGACGATACTGAGAAGATAGGGTTCAGCAGGTCAGATGCGGCATATAATAGCGTTGTTGCTTATTCAAGTGTGTTTGATAATGAAAGGAAGACTATGAAACCACCAGAACTTAAGAAGCTCACACCTGAAACCACTCCTGGTGGAACCGGTGAAGGAACAGAAGAAAAGAGCCCTGGTGGCTTAGAAACCTCACCAGAGAGCATAACTGGTGGCGGCGGGTCAGGTGGAACCGGGGTTCAGTAAAGGAAAGATATGAAGAAGATCTGGATGGTAATATTATTATCTCTATTCTCTGTTATGCTCCTGCTATATTGTGGTAATGGAGAAAAGACAGGCACAAAAACAAATGGGGGTACCAAAGAGAAAGTTGAGAAGACAGAGAACACAAGTAAGACAGAAAAGACAGGAAAAAAGGAGAAAGGAACATTGACGAAAGAAGAGCAGGAAGGATATATTCTTCCAGAATTGACACCTACAGCACAGGTTCTCATCAGAGCGTGTGATAACTTTGAGAAAGAGTATACTTCAGATAAGAGAATGTCAAATGTTTTGGCAAAAGAAGGCGAGACATATTTCTTCTTCAAACATTATGACCCTGCTCTTACTGCTTATATGGAAATTTACAATAAATATCCTGATAGTGAACAATATGTTGGTTCCTGTGAGAGTATTGCAAAGATATACTTTGAGAGGGGCGAATATGGAGAATCAGAGAAGTGGTATGCTCTGACAAAGGATGCGGCGACAAAGTTTAATAAGACAGAACTTGTATCAGAAATGGATAAAATGGAAAAAGCAGCTACATACAAAAAAGCAGAAAGTTTGGTGTCAAAAGAGGATATAGCGTTAGTAGAAAAGTCAACTACTGAAGGTGGTGGAACACAGCCAGAAGGTGAAGGAACTACTCCTCCGCCCAAAAAGGAGATCCCACCAGATGTCAAGGCAAAGTTTATAAGTCAGGCAGAGGAGTTTTTAGCACTTGCAGATAAAAGTAAGGGTGAGGATATAGGTAAGAAATCACTTGGTGACGCTGCCAACTCTTATGAAAAAGTGGAGGAATGGGAGAAGGCGGCAGAGGTTTATATAAAGTTTGCAACGGAGTATCCTGATGATGAGAAGACAATGAGAGCGTGGTATACTGCTGGCGAGAGGTATGAACAGGCAGAAAAGTGGGATAAGGCAGCGGGGACATTCTATAAGATTTATGGAATGTATCCTTATGAAAAATTTCCTGACACAGATGAAGGCAATAATAAGAAGGCGCTTGTAATTGAAGCGCTATATAAGGCAGCGACGGATTATGAAAAGCTTGAGAACTGGAACCTGGCAATTGAGTGCTATTCAAAGTATGGAGATACACCCTCAACAAATGCAGAGAAGTTAGTCACATCAGCATTTAAAGTTGCCAGTGCCTACGAAAAGATAGGAAAGCATTCTGACGCAATTGAAACATATAAGAAGGTTGTAGGTGTATATACCTATGCAACAGACCATGGGTTTGATGTCTCCAAGGTTGCTGATATGCCAGCAAAAAGTTTGCTTGCCATATCTCAAGAATTATTTAACGATTACGATGTTGTTGATTTCAAGTTACCTGAAAAATCAATGCAGGCAAGCTTTAACAAGAAACTTGAACTTGCTCAAAAATTGAATGCTTATTATGACAGTATGATGAAATATAACATCCCTGAATTTAGCACAGCAGCGACATTTATGATGGGAAGGGTATATGAAGAATTTGCTGATACATGGCGAAACTCGGAAAGACCCGATTTTCCGAACTTTGCGCAAGAGGCACAATATACAGCCATACTTCTTGAGAATACAGCCCCATTCCTTGAAAAAACAGTAAATTACTTTGACCAGGTAATCAGTTATGCAAATAGTAATAATGTGGAGAATGAATGGGTAGATAAGGCGAAGGATAAATTGCTTGAGAATTTATTTAAATGGGCTGAGATATGTGAAGAGTGCTCTCAGGCATACGAGAAAGCCATGAACCCTCCTGGAATGTCTCCTGATGAGGTTGTAGATTATCAGAACAAATTGGGTGATTATCTTAACCAGTTTTTAGATAAGAAAGACCAATATGACAATATGGCTGAGACATTATATAAAAAGGTTGGAGATGTTGCTGGCGCATATAGTATTAGTAGTGATTGGGTTGACAAATCGAAAGAAAAACTCATTTCGCTCCGTCCTGCTATGTATGCATCAGGTCAGGATTTCACCGGTATGAATGTCGTTTCTGATTGGGGCTGGAAGGTATCAACTTCGTCAACTTCTACATGGAATCAACCTCCCCCAGACCCATTTAATTGGGAGTGTGATTCCTGGGGGACCGTTTCAAGGGGCATCATATTAGATAAAGATAAATTGAAGATAACAGGTTTTAAGAATCTTCCTGAAGCGGAGTTTGTATGGGCGAAATCATCGGGAACGCCAGACGCTCTACCACCATCGCCAGTATATCTTGTTAGAAAAATCACTCTTCATACAAAACCAAAAACACATATTGTTTATATTTCAGCAATGGAATCATATTCATTATATGTAAATGGAACTGCTGTTGGTTCAGATACAAAGAGCGGTGGATGGAAGATTGCTGAGAATTATGATATTACACCGTATCTTAAAATAGGTGATAATATTATTGCTGTCGAGGCATCTTCTACAAGTAAGGATGAGTATTGGGTGAAGATTGAGATAGTTGAAGTTGGAGCAACCACCACATTTAAGTCACCTGAACCTGCCCCAGAAGAAATAACACCACCACCTGAGGAGACAGCACCTACAAATGAAGGAACAACTCCGGGTATGGAAGAAGGAGGAACAAGTGGGACAACTGAGGGAACAACCGGAACCGAAAAGAAAGATGAGTCAGGGACAAATACTGAAAGTGGTGGAGAGACAGAAAGCCCTCAATAGTAGATTTTTATGGTAGATTTATTATAGAGAAAGAGGTTTTATTAATAATGTTATTTATTATTAAAGGGTGGAATAATATGAAGAGTGTAATCTATATATTAGTAGTTTTGAATCTCATCTTATCTCTTTCTGTCCTGGCTCAGGAAGGCACAGACGAAAAGAAGACAGAAGAAGCCCCTGTGACAAAAAAAGAGGGTGGAGTAATTGAGTTTGAAGCGATGGAGATTATAGGTAGAATTGACAGACCGGTCAGTTTAGTCATTGAACGCACAAACCCATCTTTTGAGAAGATAACATTTGAAAGGTCATTTATTGATGACATACTCAGACCTATTGATAAAGAGGAGTTTGAGAAACAGGTGAAGGAGTCAAGGTTTGACGCAGTTGCAAATCCTATAAGGTGGATGTTTATGACAACTTGTTTAACTACTGGTGCTGCTGCTGGATATATGTTTGCGAATGATGAGAAAAGTAGAGGTAAGGTATTAATAATAACCTCAGGAATTTCAGGGGTTACCACGCTTATTTTATTTTTAGTATCTCATTAGATATTGATAGGTCTGATTAGAAAGTGATATATAGAAGGAGGTTAGTTTGAAAGACCTTAGGAATTTAGTAGGTGAATCAAGACAGAAGTTTGTTGATTGGTGTGCAGAGCATATACCTGGTTATTCTGGATATAAAGAGAAGGAGACAAGAAGAGAAGCAGATAAACTTCTTCGTGAATATATAGCAGAGAATATCAGAACAAGACGAGGCGAAATTACAAGTTTCAAAGAACGACTTCTTGAAGAGAAAAAACTTAATGAGCTTACATCTGTTGAAAAGATATCATCTATGTTAGAACTTTTAGAGGATAAGATAAGATATGCCACTTATGGTTATAGGGGATTATTTGATGCTGTAAGAATTGATGAGGAGAAATTAGACAAGATATATGAACATGATGCGACACTGCTTCAAATTGTAATTGATATGACTGCTGATGTTGAGAACATGAAGAAGGCATACGATACAAATGGTGCTGCATTTATGGATGCATTAAATAATCTTGAGAAGGTGGTAGAGAAACTTGATGGTGAAATAGAGAAAAGAAAAAGTTTGATATTGGAGGAGTAAATCTTGGGAAGGATTATTGATGTATTGGAATGGCATGAAGACCTTGGCGACGAGATGGTCGTCAGGTTTCCGGCAGGTGATTCAGATTTAAAACTCGGGTCGCAATTAATTGTCAGGGAAAACCAGACAGCAGTATTTTTTAGAGATGGAAAGTCACTTGATGTTTTTGGTCCCGGAAGACATACTCTTTCAACAGGTAATATTCCACTTCTTACCGGTCTATTAAAAATATTCACCGGTGAAACCCCATTCAAGGCAGAAGTATATTATGTCAATATGAAGATATTCAGGGATATGAAGTGGGGAACTTCAAACCCGATTCTTTTCAGAGACAAAGAATTCGGGATGGTTCGTCTCAGATCGTATGGTGCATATACAATGAAAATTGTTGACCCACAACTCTTCGTGAATATGGTGGTCGGTTCTGAGCAACTATTCACCACTGAAAAAATTGCCGACTTCTTTAAGAATATAATAATTTCTCGTTTTACAGACCTTCTTGGTGAGACAATGGACTCAATCCTTGACCTGACCAAGATATACGATGAATTATCCGCAGGAATGAAAACAAAGGTAGTAACTGACTTTAAGAAATACGGCATTGAGGTGAGGGATTTTTACATCAGTGCTATTACACCACCACCAGAAGTTGAAGTTTACATTGACGAGAGAACAGGAATGGGTGCTGTTGGTGATATGAACAAGTATTTGCAATTCAAGACAGCGAAGTCAATAGAGAAGGCAGCAGAGACAGGAGGAGAGGCAGGTGCTGGTGTTGGTCTGGGTGCCGGACTCGGAATGGGAATTACGATGTCTCAAATGATAAAGGAATCATTGAGTGGTCAGACAATTGCCTGTCCAAAGTGTAAGGCAAACATACCGAAAGAGAGCAAGTTCTGCCCGTTCTGTGGTGCTGACCTGACGAAGGAGAGTGTCCATGGTGTAGAATGCCCGAAGTGTGGAGAGGTCAGTCCTCCCGGGTCTACATTCTGCCCTCATTGTGGCGAGAAGATTCAAGAGATAGTAACATGCCCGAAGTGTGGTCAGGAGGTCAAACCTGGTGTTAATTTCTGCCCAAAGTGCGGTGCTAAACTGAAATAATCTGTATTATTTTTAATATTGAAGAGGTGAATTTATTGTTTCACCTCTTTTTTCTTTCTCAGAATTGGCATCAGGAAGATAATTGTCGTGATTATCGCCATTAGAATAATAATCCCTATCATTATATTTTTCCTATTAAATATATCTTTCTTTGGTTGTTCCTCTGTTGTGATTGTTTCCTGTATCATCTCCATTGATTTATATGCTGCTAACCGAACATCCGGGTCTTTGTCGTGTCTGTATACATCTTCAAGAATATTATATGAGACCTGAGTTGGTATCTTTCCGAGAGCGAGTGCTGCCTCCTGTCTTATCCTGCTGTCCGAGTCCCTTTTCAGACGGGTTGCTATCAGGTCTATAGCGCTCTCTTTGTATTCGGCGACCTTGTCCCAATCCCTCAGTGCAATGTAATATTCTATTGCGGTATAATCAGTTGCTGGTTTCCAGTTCATCTGAGTCAATAGTTCTGCTGAGTGTCTTCTTACTTCAGGGTCAACATCAAATAACATATCTATTATCTTTGCTTTTGCCTGTTCTGTTCCCAAGGCAAGAAAACCATCAACTGCTTTTAGTCGCACCTGTGGGTCCGGGTCCTTTGACAGATTCCATATCTTCTCATAGTCACCATTTTTAACTGCCTCTTCTATAACCTTATCTATATCTGGTGTTTTAGTGGGTGACTCTGCACCGAAGGAATGATTAATTGTCGTTGATATAAATAGTAATATTGCGATAGATTGGAAAAGGGACTTCATAATCTTAGTATCCTTCGAGTGCTTTTATTGCCTTTTTCGTTCTTATCTTTGTAAGGGAGTTAAAGGCCTCTTCCCTGACATCACTGTCATCATCATGCAGGAGTTTTGATAGTTCAGTTATTGCACTTGACACCTTCTTTTCACCTAAAGCGAGCGCCGCTCCTTTTCGGACGGGTGGGTGAGAATTCTTAAGTGCTTTTAGTAGATAAGTATTTGCTTCTTTATGTGGCATCTTTCTCAGTGCTTCTACCGACTGTCTTCTAACGGATGGTTCAGGGTCATCAAGGAGTTTTGCTATTTCAGTTATGACCTCCTTCAGTTGTGTTTCACCAAGTGTCCAGCAGGCAAATTCTCTAATCGTGGGGCTATCTGATTTCAGTAATCTAAGTATCGGTTTTATTGTATCCATATTTTTGAGCATTCCGAGTGCTTTTGCTGCTGGCTCCCAGATGTGACCAAGGGCGTTTAGAAGCGCTGGAGCAACTCTCGCATCACCTATTTTTCCAAGTGCATAGGCACTTGCCCTGCGGACAATATCGGAAGAATCATATAAGAGTTCTGTCAGTAACGGTATCGCATCCTTTGACTTCAATTCCCCGAGAGCCCAGGCAGAGAAAGCCCGCACCTGCTTTCTTCTATCACCAAGCATCTCAATGAGATACTCCTCTGATTCTTTTCCTATGCTTACAAGTGCTCTTGCTACCTCTTTTGGTATTGGACCAATTGCGTCCATGAGCGACTGAATTGCAACAGGGTCACCTATCTTTCCAAGCGCCTTTGCCGCTTCTGCACGAACTTTATTTGATGAATCTTTAAGTGCGATTGTAAGAGGCATTACAGCATTTTTATCACATATTCTACCGAGTGTTCTTACTGCGAGATATCTCTCATTCTCTGAACCTATTTCTATGAGTTCAACCATGTGAATCTGAGCAGGTCTTCCAATATCACCCAGAGCATCACTCGCTATTAGATTGATGCTCTTTCTTTCATGTTTGAATAATTCAAGCAGTGATGGTATTGCTCTTTGGTCACCGATCTTGCCAAGTGCTTTTGCAGATTCAATCACCACTTGTGTGTGGGTATCTTTGAGTCGTTCTATTAATGCTGAAACTGCTTTAGTATCACCAATTTCACCAAGCAATTTTGCTGCAATCTGGCGATTTAATCTTCTTCTATCATTTAATGCTTCAATAATAGGCTCTATTTCACCTTTTTCTCTATACCTCTCCAGGTTTTCAACTGAAAGGAAACTCTTCTTCATATTAATCACCATCCATATTTATAAAATTATTTTTTCAATGCCTCAAGGGCTTCGGGTGTCCCAATCTTTTTCAGGGCTTCAAAAACAGCTGATAGCACTTCTTCTTCATTGTCAAATCTTGCTTTCTTCAGTGGATTTACACATGCGGGTGTTCCTATCTCACCAAGTGCTTTGACTGCCTCCAATCTTACCATATAATCTTTATCTTTAATGGCTTTTTCTAAAACCTTTATTCCTTCATCACTCTTTAGCATCCCAAGTGCAATACATATAGACCTTCTTACTACATCATCCTTCTCATTCTTCCACATTGAGTCCATTATATCAAAAACATCACTCCCATCAAGAAAGCCAAGTGCTAAAGCAACACTTGACCTGACTCCCGATACTCTATCTGTGGACAGGTCTACTATTCTGCTTTTTAAATCATTGGCATTCAATTTACCTAAAGATAACACAGCATTGGCTCTAACATCATTGTCATTAGCAGAAAGAAATGGTGCTATCTTTTCTATCGCAGGTTTATAATTACTATCTCCCAGAATTTTTATAACTGCGGATATGACCTTTGTATTGTCCGATATCAGAGCATCAATAAGATATGTTGAAGCATCTTTACCCTTTGAAGTAATAGAAGAAATTGCCTCATCCCTGACCTGAGGCCAGTTGTCTCCTAAAAGAGTGATTAAAGGCGAAATTGCTTTTTCGTCAGGAATCCTTCCAAATATCCTTGCAAGTGACTGTCTTAGATTTACATTGGGGTCGTTTATATAGAATATTAGAAATTCCAGAGCGGGTGAGCCAATTGCTATAAGCGCCTCTTCTGCTGCTGCCCTCTGTGTTGGTTCGGGTTCTTTAAGAAGGTTTATTAACGTAGGTATTGAATCTTTCTTACCGAGTTTTGCAAGACCACCGATTGCCAGTATTCTCACCTCAGGGTCGGAGTTCTGGCTCATATATTCAAAGATATCCAATGTTTGTGGAGATGATATCTGAATTAGCGCTCTGAGTGCTTCTTCCCTTACCCATGGTTTTTCACTCTCACATGCCTCTTCCAGATAAGGTATTACCTTCTCTCCAAATGTTGCAAGTGCATTTGATGCCTCTCTTCTTATCCATTTATCATCAGATGATAGAAGTTCCAACAGTGGTTCAATTGCTCTGGGGTCTCCAATCTTGGCAAGAGATGCCATTGCTAATTTCTTTACAGTGAAATCAGGTTCTTTCAGAGCATCTATTAATACAAGAACTGCCTCATCTGATTTATAATTACCCAGTTTCAAGGTTGCTTCTCGTTTATCATTAATTCCACCCATTTTCAGCATAAGTATATAATCATCTTCGGTCAGGTTAGATTGTTGTGCACCTCCTATGCTGATAAAGAGAATTAGAAAAGGTAACAATATTATTGTAAATCTAATTGTCATATTATCACCTGTTATGCTCCGATGGACAATCTCTGAATTATTGGTATGATGAAATAGATAATAAATCCGAGAGTAACAATATACATAAGAGGGTGAATGTCTTTAAATTTTCCCCTGAAAACCTTAATGAGTGTAAAGGTGATGAAACCAGCACCAATGCCATTTGTAATGGAATATGTGAGAGGCATAAGAAGGATTGTAATGAATGCAGGTATTGCTATTTCAATGTCATCAAATGGGATAGTTCTGATTAAGCCAACCATTAGAAAGCCAACGATTATAAGCGCGGGTGCTGTCGCCTGTGGGGGTATGACTGCAGCAACTGGATTTATGAATATGAATAGCAGGAATAGGACGCCTACAATAATAGTGGTGAGACCGGTTCTTCCACCGGATGAGACACCAGCAGCGCTCTCAATATAAGAGGTCACGGATGATGCACCGGTTGCACCACCAACAACTGGTCCTAAACTGTCAATGAATAATACTGACCTTAATTTTGGAATATGTCCGGTCTCATCCATAAAGCCTGCCTGAGCACCAATTCCTACTACAGTTCCCATAGTATCAAAGAAGTCAGAAAGCATTATGCTGAAGATTGTCAGACAGGCACCAAGAATGCCGAGTATAGAGAAAACGGAGAAATTGAAGTAGCCAAGTGTTGAAAAGTCAGGCCTGCTAAATACCTTTGCTGGCATAACTGCGCTTCCTATAAGAAAACCAATTTTACTTGTGCCATCAGGATTAAATCCAGTGACATAGTTACCAATGATGGCAATTACTGTTGATATTATTATTCCAATTAGAATAGCGCCCTTGACCTTTCTCGCCATAAGTATTGAAGTTATGATAAATCCAATTACCACTACAAGAACCGGGAATGTAGTCAGGTTGCCAATTGTGACGATTGTATCGGGGTTTGGTTTTATCAGTCCACCTGATTGAAGTCCGATAAAGGCGATTAAGAAGCCGATTCCGATACCAATTGCGTGTTTCATTGGCAATGGGATTGCCCTCATAATTGACTCCCTTAAACGAGTCAGGACAAGTATTGAGATAACCACGCCCTCAAGTATTACAACACCGAATGCAGGTTTGAAACTGCCCATAGGCACTGCCAGTTGATATGCGACGAAGGCATTTAACCCCATACCGCTTGCAAGAGCAAGAGGGTAGTTTGTGAATGTACCCATAAGTATTGTTATTATGCCCGATGCAAGACATGTTGCAGTTGCTGTAATCGGCAGGGCAATATTGGCAAACTTTGGGTCTCCAAACAGGTTGAGAAACTGCGGGTTAACGAATATGATGTAAGCCATTGTTATGAATGTTGTTATGCCTGCAACTACCTCTATTCTGATGTTTGTGTTGTTCTCTTTTAAATGGAATAACCTTTCAAGCAAGTAATATTCCTCCTGTTAAAATATAGCATTTAATATATCAATGTGTAATTTATTTTTCAAGTGCGTTTATAAAAATATAAATAAGATTGAATATTTGATTTACATTTTTATATGAATGGTCAATTATATTAAGTGAATATGAGTATTGACAGCATTTTATTAAATTAGGTTTTGATGATAATAGATGATATTAAGATGAAATAATCCCTTGTATAATAAAATCAATATGTTAGAATTCAAAATCATATTTTGAGTTAGGAGGAATTTTTTATCTTGTATGATGGATGATAAGGAAAAGAATGGTTCTGAGAAGAAAGAGAATAAAGAAGAGGAGAGCTTTGACAGGTTAATTGAGAGTTATGATAGTGTAAGGAATGTTAAAGAGGGTCAGATAATCAAGGGTAGTATTGTCGCAATTGCCGGGGATGAGGTTCTTATTGATATAGGTTGCAAGTCAGAGGGAGTAATTCCACTAAAAGAGTTCCCATTCCCTTCTTCACTTGAGGTTGGTCAGACAGTAGAGGTCTTGCTTGAAAAAATTGAAGACCAGGAGGGGAATATTGTCATCTCAAAAGAGAAGGCAGATTTCATGCTAAAGTGGGATGAGGTGAGAAGGGCTTATGAATCAAACACAACAGTTGAAGGGAAGGTAATTGGTTTTATAAAAGGCGGACTCACTGTGGATATAGGGGTTAAGGCATTTTTACCTACATCGCAGATAGACCTTCAGCCAGTTCAAAATGTAAATGACCTGATTGGTAAGACATTCAGTTTCAAGGTGGTGAAGTTAAACAGAAAACGCAGGAATATCGTTCTATCTCGGAAGGCAGCCATAATTGAAGAGAGGGAGATGAAGAGACAGGAACTGATAGAGACGCTCTCTGAAGGTCAGGTTGTGATGGGTGTGGTTAAGAATATAACGGACTTTGGTGTCTTTGTTGATATAGGTGGAATTGATGGTCTTATTCATATTACAGACCTTTCCTGGGGAAGAATAAATCATCCATCAAATGTTGTATCAATAGGTAATGAGATAAAAGTGAAGATATTATCTTTTGATAAAGATAAAATCAGGGTATCTCTTGGGCTTAAGCAGATGGAACCACATCCTTGGGCAAACATTGATGAGAAATATAAGGTTGGGGATGTAGTCAAGGGAAAGATTGTAAGCGTCTTGGACTATGGTGCTTTTCTGGAGATAGAGAGAGGGGTTGAGGGCTTAATTCACATATCAGAGATATCATGGACTCATAGAATAAAGCACCCATCGGAGGTATTCAAACTGAGTGATGAAGTTGAGACAATGATATTATCGATAGATAAAGATAATGAGAGAATCTCGCTAGGGATAAGGCAACTCACACCAAACCCATGGAATACCCTTGAGGAGAGATTTCCGGTAGGTAAGAAATTCAAGGGCAGAATAAAATCAATAACTGATTTTGGTCTCTTTGTAGAAGTAGAAGAAGGTATAGATGGTCTTGTTCATATATCAGATATCTTCTGGGGAGGAAGACCTGAAAGCCCGCAGGAAACATTCAGGGTTGGGCAGGTTGTAGATGTAGTTGTATTATCTATTGATAAAGCAAATCAACGGGTCTCACTTGGGATGAAGCAACTGACAGAGGATGCCTGGACCAATATTGACCAGTTATATAAAGTCGGTGATGATGTTGAGGGAGAGATAGTGAAGGTAGCAAATTTCGGTGCTATTGTCCGTCTTCCAGAAGGTATAGAGGGACTTTTGCATATCTCAGAGGTGGATGAAAAACACATTGATGATATTCATAAGGTATTAAAGGTTGGAGAGAAGAAAAAGATGAAGATAATATCAATCTCTCCAAAAGATAGGAGAATGGGACTGAGCATCCGAGAATATAAAAGAATGCTCAAAGCAAAGAAAAAAGAGACGGAAACAAAAGAAACGTAGAAAATATCCCGAAATAGTTTTTCAAATCTTATTAATTAATGTAATTTTTGATAGAATATAACAATGCCGAAGTGGTGGAATTGGTAGACGCGCTGGATTCAGGGTCCAGTGAGAATTAATTCTCGTGCGGGTTCAAATCCCGCCTTCGGCATTTTTTATTTTATTTTACTCTCTATTTTATATTAAAATCATCTATGTGATGTCTTATGTTTAAGAGAAGAGTTTACGTTTTTTCAGTATTATTTATGAGTATTACAATTCTGTTTACGCAGATTGAAAGCCAGCAATCATATGAGGACCTTATTTATGACGCTGAAGATGCATACAATAGTGGTGATTACAGTAGAGCCATAGAACTTCTAACCAAAGCCCTGCAGATTCAACCAGATTCTCAATCAGCATGGGAACTCTTAGGTGACTCGTATGTCGGTCAGAGTAGTTTGACAATGGCAGGTGATGCTTACAAGAATGCACTCAGGAAGGGAAAAACCACAGTTGGTCTATACAAGAAATATGCAGATGTTATCTCAAAGATAGGCACTGATAAAGAGAAGGAACTTGTATATAAGGACTGGGCAAAGACATACCCTCAAGAGGTTGAACCACATATGATGCTTCTTGAAATATACAGGGCAAGGAGCGATAAAACAGGCATTCAAGGTGAATTGGAGGCACTCCTTGGAGCAGGTGTTGAGAACTATGATTACTATATTGAACTTGCAAAGATTTATGAGGATAAAAAAGTAATTGATAAAGCAATAAATGATTACAGATTAGCCGTAGACCTTGACCCAAAACGCATTGATGCTCATCTCAGGTTGGGAGATGTTCTATGGAGCGCCGGAAATACAAAAGAAGCACTCTATGAGTTTGAGGATATTGTGAGATATAATCCTGAACTGCCTTACGGTCACTATGGTCTTGGAATGATTTCGTATGAAATGGGTGATGAGGCGACAGCGATGTCAGAACTTGAGATAGTTCTTGATAAGTCAAAAGAGGATAAGAACAGGGAAGAACTTGGTGATAAGTATTTCAAAGCATTAACGGTAGTTGCAGAAATATATAAGAAAATGAGAATGTATCAAGAGGTTGTGGATATATCTGATAGGGCTAAGGATTTAGGTTATAAAAATGACCGGCTCTACTATTTAGCAGGTGACTCTCTATTAAATCTGGATGAGAAGAAGAAGGCAGAGGAACTGTTAAAAGAGGCAACCTCATTGAATCCAAAAAACTCAGATGCATATTTTGACCTCGGGAAAATTGCCTTTGAAGGTGACGATTTTTCCTCTGCTTCAAACTATCTTGAGTCAGCGGTGAAATTCAACGATAAACTGTTTGATGCATACTTACTGCTCGGTTATTCATACATAAAACTTAAAAATGAGGATATGGCGTTTAATAATTTCAAGAAGGCAGAGGTTCTGAGCGGAGGAGCGTTTGAACCACAGTTTGAGATTGGAAAGATACTAGTTTCCTGGGAGAGATACAAAGATGCACTTATCTATCTTGATAAGGCGAAACAGATTGACTCTAAGAATGCAGATGTGTTTTTCTATACGGGCAGGTCGTATCAGGGTCTAAAAGACCTTGGTAAGGCAATTGAGAACTACGAACAGGCAACATTTATAGATAGAAATCATTACCTTGCTTATGCTTCGCTTGGCGATGTATATGCGTTAAAGAATGATAATGAAGATGCCCTTGTGTCATATGAGCAGTCATATAAGATTAAGAATGACTATGCTCCAGCATACATCGGTTATGCTAAAGCGAATGAGAATCTGCAGTATTATGATGAAGCAACAAATGCTTTTGGTAAAGCCCTTGATATTGAGAAGGATAATATTACAGCATTAATTGGTAGGGGGCGAAGCGAGTATAAAGATGGCAAACTTGATGATGCTGAAAGAGACCTCAAGAGGGCTGTTGATACAAATCAGAATCTTTCAGAGCCACATTTTTATCTGGGCAGGGTCTATGAGGGCAAAGAGAAATTTAATGATGCTGTAGAAGAATATCATAAGGCAGGACTTCTTGACCCGAATAACTTTGATGCTTTCTATAGAGAGGGTTTCCTTCTCCTGCGACTCAAGAAAGACAAAGATGCTATTATCCCTCTTGAAACAGCGATAAAATTAAAACCGGACTCTACTGATTCCAACCTTCTTCTTGCAGTCGCTTATGAAAACTCAGATTTGATGGATGATGCACTAAAGGTTTATAAGAAACTTGCTCTGCTTGAACCAAATAATAAAGAACATTATAGAAATATCGGTGACCTTGAAAGAATGAAAAATGGATATGATAATTCTATCGCTGCTTTTAAGAAGGTTTTAGAGATTGATGGTAATGATGCAAAAGCTTATGAGATGCTTGGCGACCTTTATAGAATAAAGGGCTATCAGGCAAAGGACTGGGGTCAATATAAGGATGAACTTCTGTGGCTTGATAAAGCAGTCGAGACATATCAGCAATTTATGACGATTGACCCTAATTCACCAACTGTGCCGTATATTCAGCAATTCATTGACGGTTATAGAAAGTATAAAGCACTTCCGGAAGAGGAACGTAAGATAACGAAGTTCTATCTCACCTGGTAGAAATAGATTTGTAAAAATGTTTTATAGGTTTTGACGGAGGTCAGTGAGATGAAAAATTTATGGTTCTGGATAATCATCAGTGTTCTTGGAATATTTGTAATATTAGCAATGGTGTTATTAAATGTAATAGTTCAAAGGCCTGGATTATTAAATATAACAGGTGGATACATCGGAATTGTCAAGATAGAGGGACCGATATACGATTCTGAGAAGATAGTCCGGCAGATAAAATTATATAGAGAGAATAATGCTGTTCGTGGAATTGTTATCAGAATAGACAGTCCCGGTGGAGGCGTTTCTCCTACGCAGGAGATTGTCCATGAGATAGAGAAAACCAGGACAGAGCGGAAGATACCTATATATTGCTCAATGGGTAGTGTCTGCGCATCCGGGGGCTACTATATTGCATCCGCCTGCGATAAGATTTATGCAAATCCCGGGACTCTCACAGGCAGTATAGGTGTGATAATATCGCTTACTGACCTGAGTGCTCTTATTACGAAATTAGGTATAAAGATGAATGTTATAAAGAGTGGTGAATATAAAGACATTGGCTCTATGTTCAGGGAGATGACAGATGCAGAGCGTGCATTGCTTGGAGGACTTGTTAATGATATATATGACCAGTTTGTGGAGGCAGTCATCAGCGGAAGGACAAAAGTTCTGAAAAATAAGGTAGACGATAAATCAGACAAGGGCATTCGTGATTATGTTCTCAAATTTGCTGATGGCAGGGTATTTTCGGGAAGGCAGGCGAAGGATTATGGCTTTGTGGATGAACTTGGCACGCTTGATGAGTGTATAGATGCATGTGCAAGTAAGGCAGGTATTTCTGGAAAACCAAAGGTGATAGTTCCAAAAAAGCAACAGGGTTTACTTGCTGCAATATTCGGCGAGGAGACAATTACAGACATAAAAGAAAGGTTAAAGCAGACACCTTCCGTTGAATATATGTTCAGGGCATTTTAGAAAAAGAGGTTAACCTTCTTTTTCGGTTTTTTCTTCTTCTTTTTGTGTTGAGAATTTTTTATTGAATAGAACTGTGAGGCGAGATTTTCTTCTCGCTGCCTGGTTCTTGTGAATTATACCCTTTCTGTCAGCAATATCTATTTCACAGCAGGCAACCTTGAGGGTATTTTCTGCATTTTCAATATCACCCGCTTCTATCGCTAACCTTGCCTTCTTTATGAATGTGCGCATTCTACTTCTGACCGCCTGGTTACGAATGCGCCTCTTCTCTGACTGTGCAAAACTCTTCTTTGATGTTGGTAGTTTTGGCATTCTATATCTTCCTCCGTTTTCAAAGTCCTATTTATAACAGTAAATAAAATCTGTGTCAAGCAGAATAATCTACTTTGCCTTTTTGAAAGAAGGTCTTCCATCACTTATGTAGACCTCCACCCTGTCACCATCCTTAAAGTCACCCCTCAGTAGTGCATTCGCAAGGGGCTGAGAGATATATCTGTTAATTGTCCTCTTTAATGGTCTCGCCCCAAATGTGAGGTCATAACCCTCCTTCACGAGAAATTCCTTTACATCCTTTGAAATACCTGCAAGAAGGTGTTCCGTTCCTATATGGGGGGAGCGCCATACTTCACCGCAATCTCCTGAGCAAACCTTATCGCCTCCTCAACATGTGGACTGAAATAATCTTCAACCATATTTTAACCTCTGATATCTATATGATGACCTGTCACTTTCATAATAGCATATAAACAATCAAATTTTATTTCAATATAGAAAAGCAGTGAGGTATGATGAATCAAACCCTTCATCATAGTTAAATATAATTATTTAATATCGTTATGAGAATTCTTAAATTTCTTATTCCTTGACAGAGATTTCTTTTACCAATATAATCTCTTAATATATGGAGGGCAGATGATGAGATATATTATTATTTTTATATTATTAATAAGCGTTTCATCAGCAGTGTTCGCTGGTGAGAAGTATGTTCCATATGGTGAAGATAGGGTGATTAACTCGCCAACTGCCTGGACTATGGGACGGGGTGAGTATAAGATTTATCTCAGGTTTCTTCCTTTTGTAATTGGTGGTGAACTTGGCATGAGCGACTTTCTGGCTCTTGGCATATCATACGGTGGTTCAAATGTCATTGGTTATGGTAAACCGAACTGGAACCCGAGACCCGGCTTTATTGTCAAGGCACAAATTACACAGGGGGGTGCGATAATTCCTGCAATCGCCTTTGGCTATGATGACCAGGGCTGGGGTGAATACCACGATGAGAGAAATCCCTATAAATTCAAGAAGGATGGTGTAAGCGAGCCATATAACAGATACCAGTATAAATCAAAGGGCTTCTTTCTCGTCTTCAGTCAGGAGTTTAAGTTCCTTGGGGTGACCGGTGTTCACTTTGGGTTGAACTATGCTATAACTGAGAGGAAGGATGATAAGACAATAAATATGTATCTTGCTCTTGAGAAGTCAATTACACCTGATTTTTATTTTCTTGCTGAGTATGACCCCGGCTTTAATGATAATAATATTTTTGCTTTTGGACAGTGCAGGGGTTTTCTTGACCTTGGTATAAGATGGAAGGTATCAAAGGAGTTTGCACTTGAGGGATATGCTGCAAATGTCTTCAAGAACCAGAAACTTCGGTTGAAAGATGCTGGCAGTTGGTATAGGTCAATCTTCATATCTTATGAGACATACTTTTAATAGGTGTAATCAGGGGAAGATATGGCAGATTACGGTTTTGGAGTTCTTGAGTTTGAAAAGCCAATCTATGACCTTGAGCAGAAGGCAAAGGAACTGGAGCGGCTCTCGCAGGATGAGGGTCTTGACCTTTCTGATGAGATAAAGGTCTTGAGAGAAAAGGCAGACAAACTGAAGGAGGAGATATTCTCAAACCTTGACGCCTGGCAGAGAATACAACTGGCAAGGCACCCGAAGAGACCATACACAATTGACTATGTTGAGAATATGCTTGATGACTTTGTTGAGATACACGGCGACCGCCTCTTCAGGGAGGACAGGGCGGTTCTTGCCGGATTTGGCACCCTTGATGGCCAGTCGGTCTGCATTATAGGTCATAATAAAGGTCATACAACGAAAGAGAACCTTGAGAGGAATTTTGGCAGTCCACACCCTGAAGGTTACAGAAAAGCGCTCAGAGTGATGCGACTTGCAGATAAGTTCGGTGTGCCGATACTCACATTCCTTGATAGTGCCGGTGCATATCCAGGTATTGGCGCTGAGGAGCGCGGACAGGCGGAGGCGATAGCGAAGAACATACTTGAGATGTTCAAACTTGGCGTGCCAATAATTATAAATGTCACGGGTGAGGGTGGAAGCGGTGGAGCGCTCGGAATAGGCGTTGGCGATGTTGTTCTGATGCAGGCATATACATATTATTCGGTCATATCGCCTGAGGGGTGTGCTGCAATTCTGTGGCGTGATAGGGCGCAGGCGCCGACATCGGCGAAGATACTGAGGATAACAGCGCCGGATTTAATGAAACTTGGGGTCATTGATGAGATTGTCCCCGAACCACTCGGTGGTGCCCACAATGATTATAAGTTAGCAGCGGAGTATTTAAAGGAGGCGATAATAAAGCACTTAAAACCGCTTCTGAAGATGGACAGAAGGAAGTTGATAGAGAACAGGCGTGCGAAGTTTCGCAAGATGGGCTTTTATGCAGAGTCGCTTGAGGAAGCGGACAGATTGTTAAAGGAGGGCATGGGAATATTCAAGGAGTGAGGTAAATATTTAATGTATCAAGATGATGAATATGATTTTTATGAAAATGAGGAATACGAAATTAAAAGAGATAATAAAATTGATGAAGCTAAAGAAGATTTAATAAGATTTTTCAATGAAAGAGGAAATGATGTTTATTATATGAGACAATTAGAAGTATTTTTTGAAGATATATTTTTTGAAAAGAAATATTATCATTGGATTACTGGTAAAGCAATTAATGAGCTTATAAGTGAAAGAGTATTATCATCACTTGTGGAAGAACTTATAGGACCTACTAGGGTTAAATTTGTATTTAATAAGAAACATAGATATTATAAAAGACAAATAAATGAAAAATTAAAAGTAGTAAGAGAATATTCACAACCAAATATAGCAATTGCTTGTGGAAGGCAGGCGGAAATAATGTTTTTAAATGCATTGGTAGTTAAAGGATTTAAAGTAATAGGTGAAAATATAAATGAATATTGAGGGAATAAATAGCAAAAAACAAAAAATAATTTAGATTTCATAATAGAAAAGGACGATATTATATATGGTTGTGAGGTAAAAAACACTTTAGATTATATTGATTTGGAAGTGTTGGAGATAAAATTGGATATTTGCGATTATTTAGAAATTAAACCTTTATTTATTATGAGACATTCTCCAGAATCATATAACTATGAAATAATAGAAAAAAGAGGAGGTTTTGCTTTGATATTTAAAAGTCAAATTTATCCAAAAGGACATGAAGGTTTAGTTGATAGAATAAAAAAGATATTAGAATTACCTGCTGATTGTCCAAATTCAATTCCAGAGGGAATAATTAATAGATTTATTAATTGGCATGACAAACAAAAAAAAGTGTGAATTATTTTATAATTCACAAATGATATATCGTAAGTGACTGATAATATTAAACAATTTACTTACCTCTATAAATACAATTTTGTCTAGTTAATCTATTAAAAATATAAATAGAAAAATAATAGGTTTTTTTGTTAATAGATGATAATATTCTTAATTTGAAGATATTATTATGACAGATAATGAAGTTGGCAGAATCTGGCATTATGATGACAATGGCAGGAGGGTTGTTGCCTACTCCTTCCGCCCGCTCTATCAACAGACAGATAAGATGGGCGTTGTATATTATGCAAACTACTTTCTCTTCTTTGAGGCGGGCAGGGTTGAGTATATGAGGCACCTCGGGCTATCTTATAAGAAACTGGAAGATGAGCACTCTCTTGCAATGCCTGTTATTGAGACCTATTGCAAGTATAGGAAGTTTGCACTCTATGATGACCTCCTCGAGATACACACGACAGCAGAAAAACATGACAAGGCAAAGGTGAAATTCAACTATCGCATTATCAGAGAGAATGATTTAATTGCTGAGGGATACACAGTTCATCCAATAATGGATATGAAGGGCAGATTGGTGAAAATACCGGAGGAGATTGAAAATCTGCTTCATTGAGATATTATATTAGAATTTCTAATAGAAAGCGGAGTATGTTATGTGGCTTTTATATTCTTTTATAGCACTGATTATATGGGGAATATGGACGATATTCTTCGGGCTGGCTGCAAAAGGTGGTAATTATATTCAGGTATCAATGCTCGTTGTGTCTGTAGAGTTTATATTATCTTTGATATTTGTCAGTTTATTCTATGGTTTTAAGCCAATTGATAAGAGAAGTTTAGTATTTATATTTCTGGCAGGTGTGTGTGGCATTATCGGTCTGGTTATGTTCTCAAAGGCGTGCAGTGTCGGGAAAATATCGCTTGTTGTCCCGCTGACATCGGCATATCCAGTTATTGCTGTCTTATATGGAGTTTTTGTTGGTGAGTCGCTCAGTAAATTGCAGATACTCGGTATTATCAGTGTTATTGTAGGAATATTGTTAATCTCTATTTAAGAATGGATGTTTTTATGATGAAAAGAAGTTTGATATTTATTATAGGGTTTATAGTGATATTAACTTGTGTCTCTTTTTCGTGGCAGGGAAGTCCGGGGAGTTCGTTTCCTTATATGTGGCTCTCAACCGCCGGTATATCAGCAGGTGGAGGTATTACATCAACCGTAGGTGGACTATATGGTCTATATGCAAATCCAGCAGGAACAGACCTTGGTGCTGAGAAGGGATTTGTTGCGTCATACTGCCATCCATTCGGCAGGATGGGTGGTTCATCCATTGCTTCCATAGGTCTTTCAGCACCGATGAAGTTGATGTATGGTTCTCTTGGCACAATTGGGATAACCGCGAATTATTTTTCAAGCGGGGAGATGGCTGGTTACGATTTTTATTCTGACTATACCAGCAATATAGAGGTTGTCTCAACAGCATTCTCTCTAAGTTGGTCAAAGGGACTTGGTGGGAATGTTGAGTTTGAAAAGCCCCCTTCATCATATATCGGTTTCAGGATGAACATCTACACATTGAAGGTGGGTTATCTTTCTGATAGTGGGTTTGGAATTGATGCTGGTTTTATTAAACCACTTCTAAGAACCAGGATTGGCTTTTTTCTGAAGAACATTGTTTCACCGAATATTGAACTGAAGGAAATAGCCGATACTGAGCCATTTATGGCAGTTTGTGGAATTGCACTCAATCCATTTGGGAAACTATGGCTTTCAGGAGATTTCTCAATTAATATTGATAGGAGGTATAGTGGAGCGGTTGGAGCAGAATATAGAATAGGGTCAGAAAAACTCTCGGTTCAGCTTCTGGGTGGATTTGATACAAAGAGTGACCAACCAACAATGGGTGTTGGCATTAGAACTGGTTCTTTTGAGATAAAGACATCTTTTTTGCATCATTGTCGTTTGGGCTTGACTACGACCGCTGATTTAGTATATTATTTCTAATCCCATAATAATTATGGGTAGGACTTGATAGTTGGTGGAAGAGTAACAGGTAGGTTAAGATATATTTTATATATAAATGATGTCAAATTTCACTTATATAGATAAGTAATATCTTATATCCAGTAAGATATCATTCCACCGTCGGTCTTACCCTTATATAGAAAGAGGGTGAAGCAATGCAAAGTTCATATATTATATCTACGATAGGTATTTTAATTATTGTCTCGTTAATTGCCTTCTATTTAGGATATATATTCAGAAAGAGAAATGCAGAGAAGAAGATTGGTTCTGCTGAGGATTATGCGAGGAGAATCAGGGATGATGCGCAGAGAGAGGCAGAAGCGCATAAGAAGAGAACTATACTGGAGGCAAAGGACGAGATATTCAGAAGAAGGGAAGCCCTTGACAGTGATGTAAATGAGAAGAAAAAAGAGATAAGGTCTCTTGAGAGGGTAGTTCATCAGAGGGAGGAGAGTATTGAGAGAAGGACGCTTGCATTAGAGAAAAAGGAGTTAGAACTCCAGAGACGACTTGCACAAATAACAGATAAGGAAACAATTATTGCTGAAAGAGAGAAGAAAGCAGATTCTCTGATTGAAGAAAGAGTGAAGAGATTAGAAGAGGTTGCAGGTATGACAAAACAGGAGGCAGGAGAACGACTTCGCCAGGAGATAAGGGTAGATGTTGAAAGGGATTGCTCCAAGATGATACATGAAATCATTGAAGAAGCAAAGGTGGAAGCAGAGAAGAAGTCCAAAGATATCCTTGCTCTGACAGTTCAGAGGTGTGCGTCTGATTTCTCATCAGAGACGACTGTTTCAGTGGTAAATCTCCCGAGTGAGGAGATGAAGGGAAGGATAATAGGAAGAGAGGGCAGGAATATAAGAGCAATTGAGAATGAAACAGGTGTTGACCTGATAATAGATGATACACCAGAAGCAGTGATAATCTCATCATTCGACCCTATAAGACGTGAGATTGCCAGGTTATCTCTTGAACGACTGGTGCAGGACGGTCGCATCCATCCTGCTCGCATTGAGGAGGTGGTTCGCAAGGCAAGGGATGACATTAAGGAAAGGATTGTGGAAGCGGGTGAGCAGGCAATCCTTGAGATTGGTATATCTGGAATACATCGTGAACTTGTGAAACTGATAGGCAGGTTGCACTTCAGGACGAGTTTTGGTCAGAATGCATTGGTTCATTCCCGGGAGGTAGCATATCTTTCTGGAGTTATGGCTTCAGAATTTGGTCTTGATTTTCAACTTGCGAGGAGAATGGGCATCCTTCACGATATAGGAAAGGGTGTTGACCAGGATGTTGAGGGTGACCACGCCCAGATAGGAGCAGAACTTGCAGGCAAATTTGGTGAATCTGATGAGGTGGTGAATGCGGTTCTATGCCATCATGAGGCAACTGAACCGAAGACGATAGAGGCAGTTCTTGTTTCTGCTGCTGATGCCCTTTCTGCAACAAGACCGGGCGCTCGCCGTGAAACACTTGAGATATACCTGCGCAGGATAAAGAAACTTGAGGAGGTAGCATCTTCATTTGAGGGCGTGTCAAGGTCATATGCAATACAGGCGGGAAGAGAGGTTCGCATAATTGTTGAGAGCGCAATAGTGAGCGATGAGGACAGCGAAAAACTTGCTTATGACATTGCGAGAAGAATAGAGAAAGAACAGGAATATCCTGGAAGAATAAAGGTGACAGTCATAAGAGAGGTCAGGTCAGTTAACTATGCGAAGTAGGACTGCTCTCTGGTGAGGTTATCTGTGAAGGTTCTTGTCCTAGGTGATATTGTTGGTAAGGCAGGAAGAAGGGTAGTGACAGGTAAACTATCCGACCTTAAAAGACAGAGGGAGATAGATGTTGTCATTGCAAATGTTGAGAATGCAGCGGGTGGTTTTGGTTTAACAAAAGAGTTATATAATGAACTTCTTGGTATAGGAATAGATATATTCACAAGTGGAAATCATATATTTGATAATAAAGATATCTTAAACGAGATGGATTCTCTTGAAAGATTATTAAGACCTGCTAATTATCCTTCGGGAGTTCCGAGCAAGGGCTTTATTGATTTCTATATTAATAGCGAAAAGCATATATTTGTCATCAATCTTCAGGGAAGGGTCTTCATGCCATCAGTTGACTGTCCGTTTCGTGTATTTGACTACCTCTATGATAGTTTGAGCGGGAGGGATGTCAGTGTGATAGTGGATTTTCATGGTGAGGCGACAGCAGAGAAGCAGGCATTTGGTAAATATGTTGATGGCAGGGCAACAGCGGTTCTTGGCACCCATACACATGTTCAGACAAATGATGAGCGTATTCTCGCAGGCAGAACAGCATATATAACAGATATTGGTATGTGTGGGGTGCTTGATTCAGTCATAGGTATGGATGCGGAAAGGTCAATAAAACACATCATCACGCAGATGCCCGTAAGGTTCACACCGGCAAAGGGAAGGGCAATTATGCAGGGTGCAATTATAGCTGTTGAGGGCTCAAAGGCGCTCTCTATTGAAAGGGTGAGTATTGTGGAGGATGACTATGCTAGTTCTTGATGGAAGACCGGTGGCTCAGAAAATAAGAGAAGATATAACCGAGAGGATAGGGAAACTTGGCGAAAGCCCCGGGATGTTCATAATCCTGACTGAAGGTGAGAAGGACGCACTTGTTTATACTGAATCGCTTGTCAAACAGGCGGGAAAGGTAGGAATCTCATCAGAATATATTGAGGTCAAATCAAAAGAAGCACTTCAAAAAGCAATATCTGATGCTGCCAGGTCAAAGAAAATTTCAGGTCTCATTGTTCAGAGACCATATCCCACTGATGTTGATGAGAGTTTCATTCAAAGTATTATCCCCCCTGAGAAAGATATAGATGGTGTAAGTTATATTAATCTGGGGAGGTTATTCTCGGGTAGAGTTGGTCTTTATCCTGCAACAGCCCTTTCAGTAGTCAAACTACTTGAGTATTATAACTATGATTTTGATGGAAAAAGAGCAGTTATCGTCGGAAGAAGTTTAGCGGTTGGAAGACCGACAGCAATGCTTCTTCTTCATAGAAACTCAACAGTTACAATATGCCATTCAAAGACAGGGAACCTTAAAGAGGTTATAAAGGAGGGAGACCTTGTTGTTTGTGCTATTGGGAAAAAACACATGATTACGAGAGATATGATAAAAGTAGGTGCCTGGGTTATTGACTGTGGTTTTAATTATGATGAGTCGGGTGGACCTTATGGTGACTGTGATTATGAAGGCATAACAGATATTTGTGACGCGATAACACCGGTTCCAGGTGGTGTTGGACCGATAACCACAGTAGTTCTGCTTGAGAATGTTCTTAAGGCACATCTGAGATTAATGGGATGAAAGAACTGGTTAATTCAGTATGAATTTTACAGAGAATAATTACCTGCCTCCAGGTGGAGAGAGTGTCTTATCTGTCTCGCAATTGGTGAGGGGTATTCGCTTTGCAGTTCAGGATGCTTTTCCGGAGAAGGTCTGGGTGGAGGGTGAGGTCTCAAACCTTACATTCCATTCATCAGGGAATGTATATTTCTCGCTTAAGGATGAGGATGCGGTTATAAACTGTGTGGTCTTCAAAAGAATGCAGGGTTATTTGAAAGATATTTTGAGCGATGGCGTTATGGCTCTTGTCTCAGGCAGGGTTGATATATATCCGAAGGGTGGAATGTACCAGATTATTATAGAGACGGTGAAGCCCCTTGGAAGAGGCGCACTTGCTGTCGCATTTGAGAAGTTGAAGGCAAAGCTTGCGAAGAAGGGCTATTTTGATACTGAAAGAAAGGGACCCCTGCTATATCTCATTGATGTAATAGGCATTGTGACATCACCAACAGGTGCTGCGATACGAGACCTCCTTCGCATTATCTGGCAGAGGAATCCTTCGTCCTGTGTGATACTCGCACCTGCCCAGGTCCAGGGTGAAGGTTCAGCAGGGTCAATTGCGAGAGGAATTAAGACGCTTAACATGGATGGTCGCTCGCAGGTAATAATTGTCGGGAGGGGTGGTGGCTCACTTGAGGACCTCTGGGCGTTCAATGAGGAGATTGTCGCTGATGCCATATATAATTCAAAAATACCTGTTGTATCTGCTGTTGGTCACGAGATTGACTATACTATATCTGACTTTGTAGCAGATGTCAGGGCACCAACGCCAAGTGCCGCAGCAGAGATGGTGACAAAAAGACGCTCTGACATGATTGAGAAACTTGGTAATCTTGAAAGACAACTTAACTTTAAGATTGATAATATTGTTTTATCAAACGCTTCAATTCTGAGTAATATACAGCACAACAAAGCGATGAGACAGCCAGAGTTCATATTAAAGGACTATATGATGAGATTGGACTTTTCTGCCAGCGGTATTGAAAAAGACATGTTCTCTTATTTTAATGAAAGAATAGAAAAGGTCAGTTCAATCAGAAGTAAATTGTTGGAGGCAGTTCAGAGAGAATATGTCAAAAGTGAAAGCCGTCTGAATATGGCTGATAGCAGGCTATCAGGCTTTGACCCGACCAAGGTTCTTAAGAGAGGTTATGCCTATGTTGAAGATGAAGAGGGAATAAATATAAGTTCTATTAAAAGCGTATCTCTGGGAAATATTATTAGGACAAGATTGTATGATGGCTCGTTTAAATCAAAAGTTCAGGGGGTGAATGATGAAAGAGAAGAAGGAGTTTGATTTTGAGAGGGCGCTTACCAGGTTGGAGGAGATAGTAGAGAAGATAGGTGATGGAGGTCTCACGCTTGATGAAGCAATGAAACTCTTTGAGGAGGGAGCAGGTCTTATAAAACTGGCAAGGAAGCGACTCAGTGAGGTTAAAGGTAAGTTGGAGGTTTTGAAGGTGGAACTTGAAGAAAGCGAGGAGGAGTTATCAAAGGAAGAGGTCTCAGAAGATGTGGAGAAGTTTATCTCGGGATTAGACGAGGGTGAATTTATAGCGGAAGGGGAGGAAGATGAGGACAGCGTCGAAGACAGTTCAGATGAAGAAGATAGAGATGTGGATGGTCTATTTTAGATTAATACCAGATTTATATGCAAAAGACAAAAGATAATAGATTTAACCACTTTCTTGATGAACTCAAGGTGAGGTCAACAAAGGTTGAAAGAATAATATTCAATGAGGATTTTCATAAAAGGTTTAGCCCGAATCATTTGAACATTGCGGTTTACAGTTATTTCAAGCAGGGCGGGAAGGCATTAAGACCCGCGGTGCTTCTTTTTGCATGCGGTGCCGTTGGTGGTGATGAAGATGTGGCGCTTTCTGCTGCCTCGGCAATTGAGGCATACCATACATGGACGCTTGTCCACGACGATATAATTGATAGAGATGATAGAAGACGTGGAGGTCCTACAGTTCACGCGCAGTTTAAGAATATTGCTGAAAGTGAACTCGACTTTCATTCTGATAGTGCAAAACATTATGGCATCTCAATGGGAATTCTCGCGGGAGACATACAGCACTCGTGGGCGATAAGTTTGCTCTGCAGTTTGAGAGAGAGGGGTGTTAAAGAAGAACTCATCTTACAGTTAATAGACGACCTTGAATCAAATGTCCTGCCGAGTTTGCTTGAGGGCGAGACGCTTGACATTCAGTATTCATTCATTCGTTTATCTGAACTCTCGGAGGGGGCAATTCTCAGGGTATTATGGAAGAAGACAGGTGTTTTATATGGTTATGCAGGAAGGTCCGGCGCTCTTATTGGTGGTGGTTCAGAGGATGAGGTAAATGCAATATCTGGCTTCTGCTCAAGGTGCGGTCTTGCCTTCCAGCTCGTTGATGACATACTCGGTCTTACCGGTGATGAGGCGATGCTGGGTAAGCCCGTAGGCAGTGATATAAGGGAGGGAAAGAAGACAATACCGCTTTTTTATACCTATAAGAATGCTGATAGTAGAGCGAGGGAGTTTATTGATAGAACGCTTGTCAGCAATGATAATATTGATAACAGTGATGTAATAAAGTTGATTGATATGGTAAAAAAATGTGGAGGTATTGAATACACATATGGTCTCGCAAAAAGGTTGATAGACAAAGCAAAATTAAAATTAGATGTGATAAAAGAAAGTAAATACAAGAAATATCTCAATCTTTTTGCTGACTTTATAATAGATAGAGATTATTAATCATATTTTAATCATAAAGAGTAGGGGCAATTCATGAATTGCCCTTTAAATAAAAAATGTTTTATAGAAGCAATAATATGAAACAGATGGAAGATGATAAGAGGGTAGGAATAACTACAACAGTTCCGATTGAGATAATATATTCTGCCGGTCTCGTTCCGGTTGACCTCAACAATCTGTTTATTGCGAAGGGTAATGCTCTGCAGCTGGTTGATATGGCTGAGAGTGCTGGCTACCCGAGGTCATTCTGCGCCTGGGTTAAGGGTATATATTCATCGGTCCTGGAAAGTGGTATTAAGAAAGTGGTTGGTGTCATTCAGGGTGATTGTTCAAATACCCATGTGTTACTCGATACTCTGAGCGAGGTTGGGATAAAGACAGTTCCATTTACATATCCCTATGATAAGAGCGAGGAGATATTTGAGATTGAACTTGCAAGGTTTGCGGATAGATTTGGCACAACTGTTGAGGAAGCGGAGAGGTGGAAGGTTCGCCTTGATAGGATAAGGGCAAAGGTGAATGAGATTGACAGAGCAAATATTGACAGACGCTATCTTAAAGCAGGTGAACTTAACCTTCTTCTCCTTTCAACATCTGATATGCTCTCAGACCCTGACAGTTTTGAAAGAAAGGTTGATAGTGTTTATAAGGGAATAAGGGGTAATGCACAAAAGAGAACTGGAAAGAGAATTGGTATGGTTGGCATACCCCCAATATTTACTGACTTCTTTGACTTTATTGAAGGCACTCTTGGTCTTGAGTGCGTGTATATTGAAGTGGCAAGGCAGTTCGCACTACCTCTGGGTGGTGAAAGCATTTTTCAAACATACCTGAAATATACATATCCTTATGGTATATTCACACGCCTTGAAGATATAAAGGTAGAGATAGATAACAGGGCGATTGATGGCATTATTCACTATGTTCAGGGGTTTTGCTACAGGCAGGTTGAACTGATTATACTGAGAAATCACATTAAGATTCCGATAATTCAGATTGAGGGCGACAAGCCGGGCGTTCTTGATGAGGCAACTAAGGTCTGCCTTCAGGCATTCGCCGAACTTCTCGCTTAATAGGTGTTATTTATCAAGATAGAGGCAGATTAATATCTTTCCATCTTTCCCGTTAGAAGATAGTTTGACGCAGAGATGCCAGCGAGGGCGCCATCACCTACTGCTGTTGCTATCTGGAGGTGGGTTTTGGACCGGGCGTCTCCTGCAGAAAATATTCCTGCCTGTGATGTCATAAGATACTCATCAGTTATTATAAAGCCCTTATTATCTTTCTTCACTATGTCCCTGAAGCGCTCGGACGATGGAATTCTGCCTGCGAAGATGAAGACGCCATCAACGGATAACTCCTCGCTCCTGCCTGTGCGAAGCGACTTAATTATTATCCTGTTCACCCTGTCGTCCCCTTCTATTTTTTCTACCTTGAAAGGAAGTCGAAATTCTACCTTTGGATTGGACTTGATCTTATTTTGAAGGAACATATCTGCCTGAAGGTCCTCAAGAATGTTCAGAATGTAGAGTTTCGAAGCATAATTAGAAAGCAGGAGCGCTTCTGTTATTGCTGAGTTTCCGCCACCCACCACGAGCACTGTCTTGCCCTTGAATAATGGTCCATCGCACTTGGCGCAGTATGAGACACCCCTGCCAAAGAACGCATCTTCACCGGGAGCGTTAATTCTGGCTGGATTTGAACCTGTGGCTATAATAACTGCCCTTGAAAGGAGGTTTTCACTTCCTATCTCAATAATGAATTTTTTATCTGCTATGCGAATCTTCTTTACCTCTGCTATGGTGGTTGTCGCACCGAATTTTCTTGCCTGTTCTGTCATTTTCTCTGCCAGTTCTGAGCCCTTTATGGCAGGAAAGCCAGGGTAATTCTCTATGTCATCAAGGAAGTGCAGGTAGCCACCGATGAGCCCCTTCTCAATTACAACGGTGGAGAGACCATGCCTTGCTGTGAATATCGCGGATGTAAGACCCGCAGGACCACCGCCAATTATCGCAATATCAAACTCCCTCTCTGCCATCATAGACCTCCGGATATTAGAGTATAAGAATGATGTGATTATATTTCTATATATTTATATAGAATATAATAGGTTTTTATTTTGCTAAAAAGGCAGGTCTATTTGAACCTGCCCAATACTTATAATAGATGTTTATTAATCATTCCTACTCAAACACACGAACCTTCCAGAGTTCGCCCTCAGTCCCCATATCATAGACAATCCATTTACCATCAGGAGACCAGGAAAAGGAAAGAACACCTGGTGAACACCAATATGGATAATTTGGGTCATCAAAGAGCGGTGTAGGTTCACCACCTTCTGATGATACTATCCATACTACACGTTTGCTGAAATTTTTTCTATCTAAAGTATAACCGCCATTAAATGCAAGCCACTTCCCATCGGGAGACCATCTTAAACAAGTGCAACCAAAATTAGAAACTTCACAAATAAATTTTTCTTCTTTTGTTTCTATATTATAAACATAGATGTTTACACTATTTCCTTCACCTCTAAAATATGCCAATCTCTTTCCATCGGGTGATATATCTGGACAATAAACAATTCCTCCCTTAAACAATTTTGGCTCAGATTGATGGACGTCGGTAAGATATACATCATAACTAAAATTCAATTCAGTATCATTGAAAGGGTAATAATAAGCAATATTATAATAGTCATCAATGTTGCCATAAATTGTTGGATAATAACCTTCAGTAATAAAAACTGGGTCTTTTCCATTAGGGGGAATGTAGTATATATTAACGAAATTGTCACCAGCAGAAACAAACATAAGATAGTTATCACTACTGAAATCACAGGGTATTAAATCTTTACAGCCCTCAAAATCTTCATATTTCAAAAGAAGTTTAAGGTCATTCCCCTCAGTGTCAATAGAGCATATTCCTCCATTTCCGGTAAAGACAATATAATCCCCTGACGCAGACCATACTGGATTTCTACAATAACCTTCATATATCTTATAGTTGGTTCCCGATGTTATGACAGTATTATTCTCAGAGCAGTTAAACATTAGTAATGCCAATAAAGCAATTGCAGGAATAAGATTTGCTCTTGTTATCGTGAACATTTTTATAACCTCCTTTCATCAGTTATTAGTTGGTGCATATATAATCTTTCTAACCGCAGATATACCTGGTGCTTTTATATTTATTATATATACACCTGGTTTTACATTAAGTTCATCAATATTAACTTCAATTGATTCAACATTTTCAGATGACGAGAATTTTTTATTATAAATAGTCCTTCCCAAAATGTCGTATATCTTTATCTCTGCATTTCCAGGTTGTGCGTTTGTTATGTCTATATTCATTATATCATATACTGGATTAGGATATATTGTTATTGCTGTTTTTTCAACGCTATTTATATTGGTTTTATGAACATCTGATGATATTTTTCTATTTTCATTTGATTCAACTGTCAGACCACCTGCTGGCAGTACATATAATGACGGGTCTCCAAGAAGAATATTGGCAATGTGATTTGTTAGTGAATAATTATCGTATCCATATTCTTCAAGCATTTTCAAACTTGCCATATAATCAACAATGCCAATGTGACCTTCGCATATAGTTTCACCCGAGGGTTCAACATATCCATATAGAATTTTAAATAGATACTCATTAAATGTATGGACCGGTGGGTCCCAACAGGATACTGAGAAACCTAATGTCCCACAAGCACCACCGGAAGCATTCATCCAGTATTCACATAGACAATCATCAACACCCCAATCTATCTTTCCATTAAAGCAACTTACATTGAAGACAAATGGACGCTGATTACCATCATTTATCTCTAATACATTATTTTGGGTAAAATCCTGTGGTTCTGGATCTACCCATTCACCATTTGGGTCATTCCACTGAATCCAACAATTTTGATCATATTCATTAACATCTCCATGACCTGAGTAGTTCACTATCATCTTTCCATCTTCTATTTCAGATATTACTTCTTTATTATATATCCAATTCCATTCACCGTATAACTTTGTAAATTCAGGATGATATACAGCATAAAGGAACATTGAAATGATATCACTATAAATGCTAAATATGCTATGTTCACCCTCCCAAACCCAATTAGAATGCGCTACAAGAAGACATTTAAGAATTCTACCGGGATTCATATAGGTGTAGTGGTCATAAACCTTGGCACCATACCTCTGTGCTTCAAGTTCTGTGCTTGCTGAAAACCTTCCTACAAAAACCTCTGGTATAACATCATTACCTTCAAGGCATGCATAAACCATATCAGAAGGTATATCTGGGTAACCTGGAAGTGGGCTATCTCTATATGGAATAGGCATCTGTGCTACATCGCCATAAAGAAGAACATAATCGTTATGATTATTCTCATAAAAGTCATAGATTGTCTGATAAATATCATACCAGTAATTAGTATCTCTAATTAAAACCTGAACTGAATAACCATGGTATTGTTCAAGATAGTATTTAAAGGCAGTTGCTTCACCACTGAATATCCAAGGAGTTATTATTAAATAGTCATAACCATTTGTAGTATCTGTTTCTTGAAGTCCTAAATTATCATAGTTCAATATGAGCCCTCTATACATATTTACAAAATCTTTGTCTGCACCTACGGGTCTCTTCCAATTTTCATATCTACTTACATCTGGCTTATGATATACCTCAACAACCATATTACTATGAACAATCAGTTCTCTCTTATAAGGATTATACTCGAATGGCACAATCCATGTTTCAGCCAGACAGACCTCACGCATTATCTTTGTATCACTAACGCTTGCTCTATCTTTGGGATACCAGTTATCCTGCTGATAGAATTCCCAATCATAATCAAAAGGTTTATTAAAATATTTTTCACGTATTTCTGGTGTCTGGAATGGATATACAAGATAATTTTCAAGAGTTATATTATCTTTATCTTCAAAACTAATACTATTTATGCTTGGCTCTAAAAATCCTACAAATTCACCTATTGCTGGAATAGCAGGTCTTCCAATTTCAAATGTTGTCTGATATTCTGGAATTTCTATCTTTTGAAAAACTTGACCATTCTCCTTTACATCCTCTACCCACATACCCGGTATTTTTACATAGATGATTGTCTCATCGATTCCATTCTCTTCTGTTGAAAGAATTGGTGGAGTTCCCTCAGGATATTCGGGATAGAATGATACCCAGTGTGGCTCTGCCTGTGTTAATGCTGGAATTAAAAGAATTAATAGAAATAATGTTAATAAATATGTATGTATTTCATACATATACTCTCTTTGATATTTTTTTCTCATCACTTCTACCTCCTAAAATAGGTCTTATAAAATTCCTATCTTATTAATTAAATTTTAGAAAATATCTATATGCTTGTCAAGTAAAAAAATAAATATCTTTTATCTGAGAATATCCAAGATTGACCCTGGCAAAAACGGTAGAATTAGAATTATCGTATATGAAAGCATGAGTGGTATTATGTAAGATGCCCTCTCTTTTCCTGTAATAGTTGGATATTCCTCGGGCGGTGGGTTCCCAAGGATATTTCGCATAAATCTCAGTGTGTTTGATAGGTGAATGAGAATTGCAATTGTGAAGAGAATAGCGATGATAATATTTGCATTGGAAAACAGGGCTGCAATTATCATCAATCTGCCTATAAAAGAGATTGCGGGGGGAAGGCCGAGAAGCGAGAGCAAGCCATATCTAATAACACCCGAGAGCGATGGATGGTTTATCCAGAGTGTCGTTCTCGCAAGGGGACCCTTTATCTCCTGTGGAGTTAGAAAGTTGAGTGTGGTTATGAGTGTTGGGGCAATCAGCATATCTGAGAGGACGAGAATTAATGCTCCTATTATTGAAAGATTACTCTGTATATATACTCCTATGATTGCGGTAAGAATACCTGTTGATGCTACCCCAAGTATTAATGGCAGGTCGTCTCTTGTAATTATGATTAATTCATAGATGAGAAGCCCTATAATGAGTATCCATAGACCGAAAGTGCTATAAAGATGAAAGCCGAGGTAGAATAGGACGAGTGGCATGAAATAGGCGGGCAACATGTTCGGGGAAAGACCACTGTATTCAGCATCCTGTTTTGTAAGATACGATGAGAGGAAAAATGGAACGCTGATAAATGCCAGTGCTATCAATGCTGATACTACTCTGAAAACAGATTGAACCGCTTCGATAGAATAACCTGTATATGAAAGTCCGAACCATAAAACCAGTATTACTGAGAGAATAATAAGGATAGTTGTTAACCTTATATGCTTTATCTTCTGAGAACTCAGGTTATATGCGAAGAGAAATGTTATCATAAATGGTAAGATGGTAATTATCTTTTCAAATTTGAGTATGAAAATAAAAATGCCAAGTAGAAGGAGATAGAATGGCTGAAATACGCCATCTTTTTCATATCTTGCCCTTATAAGTGAAGAGAGGGTAATCCCGAATGTTATCAGTGAGAATATAAATATTGCGATTATTTGAATTAAATTTGAATCGCTTTCTATATTGGAGGAGATTATTGTCCACAGACATTCAACGATTGATGCTGATAAAATGACAAGGGTGATAATATTCAAAAGAAGATATCTTTTCCTGAATAAGAAAGAGAATATTCCGATTACAATAGATATTATTGCCAGTATTGAAATTGGATTATGCATCCTTCTTTCCTTTCTTAAAAGGCAGAGTTTTACTCAGACCCAGGTTGAATATCTTTACTATGAATGAAAATGGTCTCTCAAAGATGAGAAGAAGATAGTTAAGAACCTCTACAAGGAAGAATGATGAAATTCTAATTGCACCGTATCCAATATTGTAAAGGTCGAAATATCCTTTGTCTCTTAACTGTAAAAAGAATGGGACAGGTTTGATATTTACAATGAACGCACCATCTTCTCTCAGTTTATTGAGATTCCTTGAAGATATAATTATTAGAATGATGCCTATAGCTGCCCCGATGACTGGAACCAGAAGATTACGAGATAATGTGAAGTATCTGACAAGGTCAGGCGTGGGGTAAATCTTTATCTTACCTGCGAAGAAGTATCCAAAGGAGATATATTTTGTAAATATTGATGAAAGGTAGAGGATTGGGACTGTGATTGTTGCGAGAACTAATGTGGTATATCTTTCATGTTCATTTCTTTTCTCACCTTTTATAATGAGAAGACGGAATAGTGCAAGAATTAGAAGTGCCTGGGTTATAGTGATGACAATGTAGATAATATATGTAAGAATATGACCTGCAAGGTTGATACCATAATACATTAGAGATAGCCCCCTGAATGCTCCAAATGGGACTATAAATGTGATTGGAGCGATTGCCAGTGCTGACATAATCTTTGCGAATATGCCCTTATATTCTGAGAAGATGCCAATAAGCAGAGTTGAAAGAGCGCCAATGAATATAATTATCTCAGCACCTCTCAGGCACGATGAATAACCAAGCCCGATACCCACACCTGCGATAGCCCCGAGTGTTCCCCTCACAGTTGTAATCACATCTTTTCTATCTGATTTTAATGCCAGAATCGCGCCAGGAATGGTTCCTGCTATGCTTGCTACCAGAATTATATATGATGTCCTCTCTATTGACTTACCCAGATTTATTAAGATAAGACCACCGATAATGAATAAGAGCGTTTCAATGAAGATGGACGAAGTTCTTGATAAGCCCTGCATTGATGGTAGCCAGTTTCTCCATATTGGCACACCCATAAATGTAAGCGATGCAAGGCAGAGAAAGAGCGTCCCAACGAATGATGCAAAGCCATGTTGAATTATAAAACCGTTTATTATTATATCTACACCGTAGTAAACTGATACTCCCGATGAGATTACTATTAGCACTATAGACAGACCGAGGACAAATATAACTCTTCTGATTGCACCCCTGTCTTCACCCTTTTTCATTATGATGTAAAGAATGAGGGATAGTATTCCGGGTGAAAGGAAGATGAGAAATTGAAGAAGCGTTCTTGATATGAGTGCAAGCGAGAGAAGAACATAACCTGTCGTGAGGGTCCTCCACCTTTCATCTATATTTGTAGACCTTAATAAGATATAGACAGTAGTAATGAGAGATAGAAAGACAAGATTTTGCGGGAGGAATCTAAAGCCAAAGGACGCGTTGAATAGAACATTATAAAGAAGAACAATATCTGCAAAATGTAGATATAAGAGTTTATAGATTGCCAGTAGAATTATTAATATTCCAAAGGAAATACACAGAACAGAAGATGCTCTCTTCCTCTTGATGAATATATCAGTTAGGAGTATCAAGGTCAGTGCGATAAGAACAGCGATATTTCCCCAGTAATTTAAAACCCCGGAGATGTTTTGTCCTTTGGATATAATAAAAAAATTACCTTCCATATCAGACCCTCAGCACTATTCTCAAAAGTGGTAGAAATAGAATCCACAGTGCTAAAATTATACCTAATGAGTTTGCCATTATTAGGGCTATTGATATCTCTCGTTTGATGACCTTTTTCCCTTTCTTCTGAACCTTTTTTCCGCCAATTGTGCTTTCAAGGAGTTTTACAGCATTAACAGAGTATAGAATTAACCCTATGATGATGACAATGAATATCACTATGTTTACTCTTATACTGAGTGCTGTTGATATTAAAAGAGATGGATATAATGCTATAGCGAAGATGGGGAATATTAAAAGTGCCTGTATAATAATACTTACAGAGAGGAGTTTTCCTTCGCCAAGAAGTGATGTAAATTTTCGCATATCTCTATTGTAACCAATTCTCTCAAGTGCAGATGTGGTCAGGAATGATATAAGGCGAGACGCAGAGAGTAGAATTATGATTACGATGGCGAAGTGGGTTTGATAGCCCATTCTGAGAATGGTGAATACAGATAGTCCCATAAGTGCCGATGTCAGAATTCCTGCGTGCCTGTCTATTCTGCTTTCAATAAGTGCCTGTGCGGATAGACCGAGGAAACCAAGAATTCCAATGATTGAGCCGACTATGATTGCGTGGTCACCAGGCATGACGAAAGCGCCCACCTTCATTATAAGATAGAACGGTGGTATGACTGCAAAGGTTGAGGCGATGAGTGCAGAATTTGTCGGTCTTCCTGAGGTTGTCTCTGAAAGCCACAGGTGAAACGGGGGCTGTGATGCGAGACCGACAAGACCAATCATCATCAGTATTGAACCGACTGTGGAAGAGGGCATTCCAATTGGATAGAAAGCCCAGTTAAAACCGTATCTGTTCAGTGAAAGCCCGATTATTGTTAAAAGCATCGCTAATATATTCCAACTGAAAGCCCTGTCAAGATTTGCAATATCCCTCTGTCTTCTGTCTTTATATGCCAGGTGATATATGACTACCTGAAGAGAAAATATGAATATGAGTGTATATATGCATTTCTCTGATGCAAGCGCACCAAGCGTGAGACCAAGACCTGCAAGATATAGACCGATGTCGTCATATTCAGCCGGCAGTTTTGAAATGGATACAATTAATATGAAAACTATAGATAGTAGGGAGAATATGAATATATTGATGTTAAAGGATATAGTATAAGAGAAGATACTATGACCGATTTCAAATTTGTCAAATAAGACACTTTTATAGATACTAAGTATATTCAGTATAAGGATAGTAAATATAAATGCTATGAGAAGCCATTTTCCGAGTGCAGGTGGTCTCTTCATAGAGAAGATTACACCAATTACTATACTTGATATGATGGAAATAAAAATGAACATCTTTGAGATAATGATATATATTATTCATTTCATTGGCAAGTAAATATTTAAGTAAAAAAATATGTTCGCTCATTGAAATATATGGTTATTGTTTCATTTTTAAGAAAAATTACAAATTTTTATCTGCAATTGATTGAATAATCATTATACTTTATAAAAATCATCAACTATGATATAATTTTTAAGGAGGTGAGAATATTGCTTAAGGTGTGTTTGATTATACTTCTATCTATAGCAGTGCTTGCTTTTGCTGACTTCTATGAGGTTACAAAAGATGGTGCAGTTTGGATTGGAAAAACCGAGAAGGACCTCTTGAGGTGGGAGAGATTACAGAGATTATCCCTTTCTGATTACGAACTTGCCTGGGATGATGGCTCCTGGGAGGATTATGGCACTCCATTCAACTGGGGGTCCACGCAGATAGCGAGTTTCAAGATGCCACCATACCCAGGTCAATACAAGATCTACCAGGGAAAGTTCGCCTGTTTTGGCACGTCAACTATTCTTGTCGTCTATGATGATGTTCCGAACGACTATTCTTCACCTAACCAGACAGAGGGTCAGTATAACTATTCAAAACCGTTTACGCCTGCGAGCAGCAGTTGGCCGGTTGCAAACTGGACAATAGTGGATGTGGACTACACAAAGACATATGGACCGAATGCGCGCTTTGCAATTGGCTATAAGAACTCAGGGGGAATCTGCCTTTCAAGTCAAACAGGGGGCTACACTTATACCTGGTTTAATGGTTCCTGGGATAGAGACCAGAAGAATTACTTTTGTGGTTGCACGAGATGCATTGTGCGTGGTGGGAATGATATAAAAACGTCATCCATTGGTGATATCAAAGCCATTTTTAAGGAATGAAGAAAGAATAGTTTTAATCTGGATAATCTTTTTACTACCATTAGGGAATTCTATTATCAATATATTGTAGTATTCTCACTGCTGTCAGGACGGATTGTTATAGCTTCGTAAATATATCTTCGTCATTATATGAATGGTGACACTACATTATTGTGTAATTCTGAATGTAGCGGTTTGATTTATCAAACCCATATGAATGCTAATCTGTCATATTTGTTGATGGAGTAGTCAATAGATTATTTATCCTTGTGAGTAGGTTCTTCCTCGTGAACGGCTTTGTTATAAAATCCTGCGCCCCTCTCTGAAGTGCCAGCGTCTTGCTTCTTATACCTGTCCTTGCTGTTATTATCATCACGGGTATGTCCTTTGTCTCTTCCTTTGCCCTGATAATCTCCAGAAACTCCCATCCATCCATAACAGGAATTGATATATCAAGCAGTATCAGGTCAATTTTAATAAGATGGAACATCTTGTTCAGGGCATCATTTGCGTCGTAGGATATCTCAGCATCATAACCACCTGATATTAACATAAACGAGATTAACTTTGCTATATCCTCTTCATCTTCAATAATCAATATCTTTTTCTTCTCTTCCATTATTCTTCATTCAATAATATTTTACAGGAAACTGGCTCACCAAGATAAAAGCCCTGTCCATGAGTGACGCCAAATTTGATTAGAGTATCAAACTCTTTATCTGTCTCAATACCTTCAGCAATGACACGCGCACCAATCTTCTCCGCTAAACTCAGTATTATAATCAGGAGTTCTTGCTTGATTGGGTCCTGATGTATATTGCGAACAAGAGCCATATCAAATTTCAGGTATTCAGGTCTCAACCTTGCTATTGAGTTCAAACTTGCATAGCCAGCGCCTGCGTCATCAATAGCAATCTTGAGTCCCGCATTCTTGAAGTGGGATAAATTTTTTGTGAATGTCTCAAGGTTTTCTATCGCTGTTCTCTCAGTGATTTCAAGGACGACCTTTGTTGGGTCAATTTTGTATTTTGATATGTAATCATTAAGGTTCTGAAGTGATATCTCATAGTTGTCAATACTTCTTGGTATTGTGTTAAGGAACAGGAGTTGTCCTTTCTTTAGAAGTGCATTTGCTCTTTCAAACGCCTTCTTTCTGCATATTATATCAAGGTGAAGGTCAAGGCGGAGACGCTCTGCCCAGGTAAAAAGTATCTCAGTGGAACTGAATTCATTTTCTAAGGTGCTTCTGCTCAGCGCTTCATACCCTAATATTTCTCCTTTTTTTAAATCAAATATTGGTTGGAGGTATGTCTCTATAAGTTCCTTTGAAATTATATCGGTAAGCCCCCTTCTTATTTCTGCAGTTCTTTTTGTATAATAAGGGCTTGAATACTGTCTTGCCTTCTCTGTTGCAAGGTAAATCTGCCTTTCAGTTCTCATCGCGGGATTAAAGTGCAATCTACTGTATCCTACCTCTATATCTACCGGCTTTATCTTTACCACACTGCTTCGTTTTATCTCTTTATCTATATAATCTTTCAGTTTAGATGATATATCTTCTAACCTCTCAACTGGCATATATTCTTTTTCACCATCCTGTGATGAGATAGCAAAGGTGAACTCACTTGATTGCACATCCTTAATAAAAAGAATGTCTTTTTCACTCAAATTTACTGTCTTGAATCCTTTTAATATGTTTGAGAACTCTCTGAGAAAATGTTCATACTCGCTCCATTCAATAATTGATTCTAACTCCTCACCTGTTGTAATGTTTATTACTATAAAGCCAAGAGAGCCATTCAACTCTACTTCTTCTTTTAGTTTTCCTATTATACCTGCAAGCGTCGGGAGACGTGTGTTCACATCCTTTGTGAGGTATTCAAACTTTAACCTCAGAGTATAATCAACATTATCATGACTTTCATCTTCTACCATATCTACTCCTTTATTTATTTATTTTGATTGATGTTTTAATTAAATTAAAACTACAATAAAACATAAAATCTAATACTCCTGAAAAGTTGTTAATATTATATAATAATTATTTATAATAATTGCAGTATTATTCTTAAAATTTTTATTGATTATGAGAGAAGATATATTGAAAACGGCAGAAGGTTTTATCAGGTCAAAGATAGGTGCAAGTCCTGAGATTTTTATATTACTCCGTGATGGTCTCTCTGAATGGACGGAGCGTCTTGAAAACAGGACGATTATTGAGTGGGGTGATGTTCCGGGTGCAGTCCTGCCAAAATTTCCCAAAAGGTCTCTATCTCTTATTTCTGGCACATTTAAGAGTTTGAAGGTCTTGTGCCTTAATGGACGTTTGCACTATTATGAGGGCATTTCTATAAGCGATGTCATATTCCCCATAAAGATTGCCTCTGAACTTGGCGTTAAAATTTACATATTCACATGCAGTGCTGGACTTGTCTCCGATAAGGGTCAGGTGGGCTCTCTTATGGTTGTCTCCGATTATATAAATATGATGGGCATTGACCCAATTCGTGGTGAGGGGGGAGAGAATAGAAATAAAATATATCCAGTTGTCTCAAATGCCTATGATAAGATGCTTTGTAATGTTGCTATGAAGTTAGCAGGCGAGTTAGGGATTTCTGCATTTGAGGGCATGTATGTTGCAAGAAGTGGTCCAACTTATGAGACACCAGCAGAGGTAAACTTCTTGAGGATGATTGGTGGTGATGCGGTAGGAATGTCGCTTGTTCCTGAGACGGTCTGGGCTGTGAGAGAAGGTGGCAGAGTTCTGGGGCTATCTATGATAACGAACAGGGCAGGGGCGCAGTTTAAGGGTGATGAGGTAGTCCTTGATATATCAAAATCACTTGCCAATAGCGTTTTTTCAATATTGGATGGTATATTATCATATATCTCTGAGGAGGGTCTTTCTTGATAAAAGCGGTGATATTTGACCTTGACAATACTCTTACCGACTTCATGCAGATGAAGAGGCGCTCAATTGAGGCGGCGGTTGACTCAATGATAGACGCAGGTCTAAAAATGACAAGAGATGAGGCAGTTCAGAAAATCTACGATGTCTATGAAAAAGAGGGCATTGAATACCAGAATGTCTTTGACAGATTCCTCTTAAATGAACTTGGTGAGATTGACTATAAGATATTCGCAGCAGGCATAGACGGATACAGAAAGGCAAGGGAGGCGGCTCTCGTCCTATATCCCCACACGAATGAGGCGCTGATTCGCCTTGTCAAGATGGGCATACGGCTGGCGATTCTATCTGATGCCCCCCGTCTCCAGGTGTGGCTTCGCCTGTGCTATCTAAAACTGCACCATCTGTTTGATGTCGTTATTACCTATGAAGATACAATGGTGCGAAAGCCGCATCCAGCTCCATTCAATTTGACAATTGAGAAACTTGGAATAATACCAGGGGAGGCAATTATGGTGGGTGACTGGGAGGCAAGGGATATCAAAGGTGCAAAGGAACTGGGTATAATAACCGTCTTTGCAAGATATGGAAATATATTTGGCGAACATGGTAATGAAGCGGACTATACAATTGATGACATCATTGCGATTATTGATATTATAAATAAGTTAAATCAGACCTGAATACCAAGCCATTCAGATATTGTCTTTATCGCTAAATCGCAGGCAACCGGTATAGCATCTCTCACCTTATCTGTCATATCATCATAGCCACCGAACTCCTGCTGGGAATTTATTGAAATGCCAATAATTTTGATGACATCCGGCATTTCGTATCCTAACTTCTTGCCTATATCTAATAAGGTTGGAAGGTGGATATTATGGCTCTGTTCAAAGCCCCTGTGGTCTTTGAGTTTGTCAATGTCAACCCAGAATACATCGCCAATGATGTGGCTAGCATCAACAATGCCATCTACTATCAAGACCTTTTCATAGCCCTTTATGACGTCTAATATCATAAAACCGCCCCACAGCCCTTCAATAATGTCAAGGTCTTTGTGGCTGAGACGCTCTTTCACCTCCCTTGCCACATATATGCCAGCACCATCGTCCCTGAGAATATCGTTTCCTATGCCAAGAAGAAGGTATCTTATCTTTCTTGAATTTTCAGTCATGGCTTTTATATTTTAATTTATATTTGAGATTTTATGGATAATAAATCTGATAGATATTGGAATAAGTTTTCTTTTCAATTTTCTATCATTCTTGTAGCGTCCCATCTTATGATGGGACGGGAATTTGAAAACGATACGATAATAATAAGACAAGGCTTAAACCCCTTGCAAATAGATTGTAAACGAATATAATAATTTATCTAAATGGGTGAGAAAAATCACTAAAAATATTGAAATATTGTGAAAAAAATCTTAAAGTCATATACTTTATTTAATTTTGTTATTTATGGGTCTATAGCATGGTATGAAATAAGATTAACGGAGAAGATGAAAGATAGTTAATGGGAATAGACCTCACAAATGTAAGAGAACTGATTAATAGATACCAGAAAGAAGAAGGTATCTTAATCCCTCTATTACAGAATATTCAAGATATCTATGGATATGTTCCAGAGGAGGCAGTAGAACTTCTATCAGAGGAATTGGGCATCTTTCCTGTTGAGATATACGGAATACTTACATTTTATGCACAATTCTATCTTTCTCCAAGGGGGAGACACACAATTAAGGTCTGTCAGGGGACTGCCTGTCATGTTATGGGAGGTAAAGATATTCTTAATTATCTATCTGATGAACTGAAGGTTGGTGAAGGAGAAACTACAGAGGATGGTATGTTCACCTTAGAAAGAGTGGCATGTCTTGGATGTTGTGGTATGGCTCCTGTGGTTGTTATAGATGATAAGTTCTATGGAGTATGCACTATTAAAAAGGTTGATGAACTTGTTAAGAAATTCTGCAATAAGGGAAAGTGAAAAATGGATACTAAGATACTGATATGCATGGGAACAAGTGGAATTTCAGCAGGTGCTGAGGATGTAGTGCGTGCTTTTGAGCAAGAGTTAGCAAAGAACGATTTAATGAATAGATGTAATATAAAGAAGGTAGGGGACAGGGGTTTGTTTCGCGATGTTCTGGTCGATATTATAATCCCAGATAATGTTAGAACTACCTATGAATATATTAAACCTGAGAATGTAGAAAAGATTGTAAGTGAACATATTATAGGTGGCGTGCCAGTAAAACGACTTCAGACAGGTAAGGATTACGAGCAGTTTTTTGCGAGTCAGATGCGTATTGTTCTCTCAAACTGCGGTGAAATTGACCCTGAGGATATTGATGAATACATATCTCTTGGTGGTTATTCTACCTTGGATAGGGTATTTGATATGATGCCGGAGAAGGTTATAGAGGAGGTCAGGAAATCCGGTCTCAGAGGTAGAGGTGGGGCAGGTTTTCCAACAGGACTGAAGTGGGAACTCGCAAGAAAAGAGAAGGCAGATATAAAATATATTATCTGTAATGCTGATGAGGGTGACCCGGGCGCATTTATGGATAGAAGCATATTGGAGGGTGACCCCCACTCTGTAATGGAAGGTATGATTATTGCTGGTTATGCTATTGGTGCAATTGAGGGTTTTATTTATTGCAGAGCAGAATATCCACTGGCAATAAAGAGGTTGGAGATAGCATTATCACAGGGGCGAGAGAAAGGCATTTTAGGAGAGAGAATTAAGGGTAGTGAATTCTCATTTAATATAACAATAAAACAGGGGGGAGGAGCGTTTGTATGTGGAGAGGAAACAGCCCTTATGCTGTCAATTGAGGGGCACAGGGGAGAACCGAAACCCAGACCACCATATCCTACACAGAGCGGTTTATGGGGCAAGCCAACAGTTATAAATAATGTGGAAACCCTTGCTAATGTTCCTCGCATTATTATGAAAGGTTCCGAATGGTTTTCTTCAATAGGAACAGAAGATAGTAAGGGGACGAAGGTCTTTGCACTGGCAGGTAAGGTGAAGAATACTGGTCTTGTAGAAGTGCCGATGGGAACGACAATTCGCCAGTTAATATTTGGTCCCGGTGGTGGAATGTTGAGGAAGAAGGTGGGTTTTAAGGGTGTGCAGATAGGTGGACCATCGGGAGGGTGCCTTCCAGAAGAACTTATAGATACACCAATTGACTATGAATCTATTACTCACACGGGTGCAATAATGGGTTCTGGTGGTATGGTTGTGATGGATGAGAGCACATGTATGGTGGATATTGCTAAATATTTCCTGAGTTTCACAGTTGAGGAATCGTGCGGTAAATGTGTGCCATGTAGAGTTGGCTTAAAAAGAATGCTGGAGGTGCTTGAGCGAATAACAGAAGGCAAGGGGAGGAAGGAAGACATTGATTTTCTAAAAGAGATGGGTAATACAATATTAGACACCGCCTTGTGTGGACTTGGTAATACTGCTCCCAACCCTGTGTTAACAACTATCAGGTATTTTCCAGAAGAATATAAAGCACATATAGATAGTAAGGATTGTCCATCACATATATGTCTTGACCTCCTAAAATTTGAGATAATTGAGGAGAATTGCATTAAGTGTGGATTGTGTTTTGAAGCATGCCCTGTTTCTGCTATCTCCTGGAAGAAGAAAGAGTATCCAAAGATTGATAAGAATATATGCACAAAATGCAAATCCTGTATTAATGTATGTGATTACATGGCGATAAAATGATTGGTTTAACAATAGATGGTAAAACAATTGAGGTAGAGGCAGGTAAGACAATACTTGAAGCAGGTCTTCAAACAGGTATATATATACCCAATCTTTGCTATCACCCTGACCTGTCTCCAACGGGAGCATGCCGTCTCTGTATTGTAGAGATAGAGGGTAGAAAGGGACTCCCTACTGCTTGCTCTACTCTGGTAGAAGATGGGATGGTGGTCCATTCTAATACTAAAAAAGTTCAAGAACTGAGAAAGGATATTATCTGGTTAATCTTAAGTGAGTATCCGTTTGTTTTAGAAGTGAATACGCAATTAAAGAAAGTTTCTGAATGGATAGGTGTAAAAGATGTTCTATCTGGGTTTACATCACATCATAAAGGTCTACCTCTGGTTACTGATGAACCATTGTTCATCAGAGATATGAATAAATGCATTTTATGCAGGCGGTGCGTCAGTATATGTCAGGAGGTTAGGAAGGTTGGAGTTATAGGGTTTGTAAATAGAGGTATAGATACAGTTGTAGGGACTCAATATGATGTGCCGCTTAAGGATGCTGACTGCAAGTTCTGCAGGGCGTGTGTGGAGGTATGCCCATCTGGCGCATTGATTGATAAGAAGGAATATAGTGATGAAGACCGCGAGAAGGTTCTTGTTCCATGTAAATATGCCTGCCCGGCAAATATTGATGTTCCAAAATATGTGAGATTGATAGGGGAGGAAAGATTTCAGGATGCCTTAGAGGTAATCAGAGAAAAGGTTCCATTTCCACATACTCTTGGCTGTGTATGCCCCCATCCCTGTGAAGAAGCATGCAGTAGAGGCGAGGTAAATGAGCCAATAGCAATAAGGTCGTTAAAAAGATTTGTAACAGAGATAGATTCTGGAAGATGGAAGTCAAAGATAAAAATAGCACCAGATACTGGAAAGAGCGTTGCGATAATAGGTTCTGGACCCGCTGGTTTGACTTGTGCCTGGTATCTGCGATTGCTCGGTCACTCGGTAACTGTCTTTGAAGCATTGCCTGAACCTGGTGGAACTATGAGAACTGGTATTCCTTCCTATCGCTTACCAAGAGATATTCTTGATAAAGAGGTAAAGAACATAGAGGACATTGGTGTAAAAATAAAAATAAATACAATGGTGAAATCAACTGATGAATTGCTTACGCAGGGATTTGATGCGGTCTTCCTTGCACTGGGTGCAACTGAGGGTATGAAGATGGGAATACCAGGAGAAGATGACCCAAGGGTTTTAGATGCTCTTTCTGTTTTAAGTGCAATAAATCTTGGTAGCAATGTTGATATAAAAGGAGATATTGCAGTTGTTGGAGGAGGTAATTCTGCTATAGATGTAGCAAGAAGTGTATTAAGGTTGGGTGCAGAGAAGGTGACAATCATTTATAGAAGAACCAGAGAGGAAATGCCCGCTCTTCCCGAAGAAATAGAAGAAGCATTGGAGGAGGGTATAACAATCAATTTCCTTACTAACCCACATAAAGTGAATTCCTGTAAAGATAGATTAGAAGTTGAGTGTATTCATATGGAGTTGGGTGAACCCGATGAGAGCGGTAGGAGGCGTCCAGTCCCAATAGAAGGCAGTGAATTTACTATCACAGCAGATAGATTGATAATGGCTATTGGTCAAAGACCTATTATTCCAAAAGAGCTTAACTTGGTAACCACAAAATGGGGAACAATTAAAGTTAATGAAGAAACCCTTTCTACTTCAAAAGATGGTGTATTTGCTGGGGGTGATGTGGTGAGTGGTCCTGCCACAGTTATTGATGCGATAAAGGCAGGAAGAATAGCCGCAAGTTCAATTGATAAGTATTTAGGAGGAAGTGGACAGATAGAACAGCAATTTGTCCCTGATGAAGGGGAGATTATATGCTTGGGTAGAGAGGATGGTTTTGCATATAAGCAAAGGGTTAAAATGCCTGCCATAGGTGTAAGTGAGAGGTTGACTGGTTTTTCACAGGTAGAACTCGGTTATAATGAAGATATGGCAGTTAAAGAAGCCATCCGGTGCTTAACCTGTCAAGTTAGATTAAAAATATCAAGGGCTCCTTTCCCTCCTGAAAAAGATGTTAAAAATACCTGATTTGAATAATAGGAGATATGTTTATGAAAATTCCGTTCAAGGATATACTGCCGACAATATCACCAAAGGCGTTTGTTGCGCCTTCTGCAGAGGTTATTGGTGATGTGGAGGTATGTGACTTTGCTAATATATGGTTCGGTGCTGTCATAAGGGGTGATATTGCAAAGATAAAGATAGGTAGATACACGAATATTCAGGATAATGCAACCGTTCATATTGACTATAATATGCCGACAATACTTGGTGAGTATATAACTGTTGGTCATGGTGCAATCCTTCATGGCTGTATCATTGAAGATAGATGTTTGATTGGTATGGGTGCGGTTGTGCTCAGTGGCGCAAAGATTGGAACCGGTTCAATTGTAGGCGCGGGCGCTGTCGTCCCTGAGAGAGCACAGATACCAGAGAGGAGTTTGGTTCTTGGCATTCCGGGAAAAGCGGTGAAGAAACTTGCTGAGGATGTCTTCAAGAAAAATGAGGACTGGGCAATTGACTATTGGAAGTTAGCCGAGATATACCTGAAGTAGATAATCTAATTTTTATATTACATCTACATTTATTGTGATATAGCGTCCCATCTTATGATGGGACGGAAATTATTTATATATACGACCCAATATAAATTGGGTCGCTACCTCGCTATCACAAAATTCTTGCTCGCAGAAAATCCATCTGTTGCCATTCTCACAACATACACTCCGTTCGCAAGACCCGAGACATTGCCTGTAATTGTGTATTCACCTGGGTTGTATAACCCACTCGCAACTGTGCTTACCTTTCTTCCTGTAATGTCGTATATGCCTATGTCAATGTCTGACTGCTCGGGTATGATGACATCTATGCTTATCTGCGAAGATGCTGGTGTTGGATATACCTTTGTTATCTCAAATGACGCTGGTGTGCCATTGCCGGATGTCACAGATGTTTTCCCGAGTGTCTCATTCGTATCGGATACAACCGCTTCAAGTTTGTATTCATATTGTGTCTCTTTCTCAACGGTTCTGTCTTTATATGAATACGGGTTTGTGCCTGTGATGAGGGATGTGTTGACATTTGTCCATTGGGTGCTGTCATTTGTGCGAGGATTATCATCCTCGCTTACGGTGGTGGACAGTTCGTGAACTGCCCCTACAGGTGGATATTGTAGGGGTAATTCATGAATTACCCCAGGTGGGGTAGTTCGGCGGTAGAGATTGAAGCCAGATATTTGCTCATCAGTTGAGACAGACCAGTTGAGGACAATAGAATTATTATTTGGTTTTGCTGTGAATGATGTGAGGTTGACATCGCCCTGAGTCCCATACCATGCATATTTAAGGTCGGAATTCGTTGCATCGTAATATGATATATGCGGATTGCCTGATGAATCAAGTTTGATAGATGTAAAATAACCAACATCACCCTGTATATCAACAGGGTCTATATGCCAGCTACCACCATCATAATATGCATATTTGAGATTCTGTCCAAAATTATCATAGTAAGATATATGTGGATAATCAGATGAGTCAAGGGCAATTGAAGTGAACCATCCCTGGTCACCCGCAGAATCAACAGTAATCTTATTCCATGATGAGCCATTAAATAAAGCATACTTGAGGTCACCATTCGTCATATCATAATATGAAATATGAGGATGGTCATTTGAATCAATAGCAATAGATGTGAACCAACCGACATCACCAGTGCTGTCAACAATAGATATATTCCATTTTGTTCCATCGTAATAAGCATATTTAAGGTCTTGATAATAGGAATCATAGTATGAAATATGTGGATTATCGTTTGAATCTAAAGCGATGGAGGTATACATACCTACAATACGAGGGCTACTATCAATAACAGATATATTCCAATTTGTTCCATCGTAATAAGCATACTTAAGGTTACCACTATATTGGTTAGGACAATACAAGTATGATATATGTGGGTGATTTTCAGAATCAAGTGCTATAGATGTATAAATACCTGAATTCTTCTCACTATCTAAAATCTTAACGAACCACGATAAACCCTGTTTATAAGCATATTTAAGATAACCATTAGTATCATCATAGTAAGAAATATGGGGAAGGCCACTATTATCAAAAGTAATTGATGTGTAATCACCTACAAATCCATCAGTATCGATGGCTTCAATTGTCCATTTCGTCCCATCATAATATGAATATTTCAGGTCTCCGCCTCCCTGGTATGATATATGTGGATGATTCATTGAATCAAGAGCCAATGATGTATATAAACCTACACTACCATTTGTGTCTATTGTTGATATCTGCCAGTTTGCTGTAAATCCAAAGTTTACAAATAGTGATAATAAGATGAATAAACTCATTATATTTATATTTCTTGACATTATCAAACCCCCTTGGAAATTTTTTATCTGTCATAAAAATATATACAAGAATTATCTTTGATATACCACCTCCTTATAGAAAGTATCTTTGTTAAAATTATATCATAATAAATATTTTGATAGATAAACTTTATACCGATTATGTTTTCCTTTATACTATTATTCTATACAAATATGTTCATATATTTTAGCGAGGAATCTCTAGTGATAGACAGGGGGTTTAAACCCCTTGTCCCGTGAATTTATCTTGCTATCACAAAATTTATCATCACATTGTAGCGTCCTCACTCTTATGAGGACGGATGATTTATATATGATATTTATTCGTCGCCATAGGAATGGCGACGCTACCTCGCAACTAGAAAGTTCTTTGATGCGCTAAAGCCGTCTGTTGTCATCCTCACAACATAGACACCATTCGTAAGCCACGATACATCCGATGTTAGTGTATATTCACCAGAATTATATAATCCACTTGCAACTGTGCTTACTTTCCTCCCTGTGATGTCATAGATTGCTATGTCAATATTCGCATTCACTGGTACTGCAATAGTCATGTTGACATTCGTATTCGCTGGATTTGGATATACACTTGTCAGCGCAAATGATGATGGTGCCTGACTTCCTTCTGTCTTCGTCTCGCCAAGAACCTCTGCCTTGTTCTCTAAGACCGCCTCAAGCTTATAGATATAGTTAGCATTCTTATCAGTCAATCTGTCTGTATATGAGTATGGGCTATTACCGGTGATGAGGTCTTTATTCACCTTAGTCCAGATGGCATTCGGTGATGATGTGAGTTCGGAAACAGAAACACCTTTATCTGATGCAAGTGTTCTATACAGGTTAAAGCCCTTGATCGGTTCATTTGCATCTACCGACCAGTTGAGTTTTACATAAGCATCTGTCTTATTTGATGTAAATGATATCAGTTTGACATCGCCCTGAGTCCCATACCATGCATATTTAAGGTCCCAATTCGTTGCATCATAATATGATATATGGGGATTACCTGATGAATCAAGTTTGATAGATGTAAAATAACCAACATCACCCTGTATATCAACAGGGTCTATATGCCAGCTACCACCGTCATAATATGCATATTTGAGATTCTGTCCAAACTTGTCATAGTAGGATATATGTGGATAACCCGATGAGTCAATTGCAATAGAAGTGTACCAACCCTGGTCACCTGCAGAGTCGATAGTCGTCTTATTCCAGGATGAACCATTATAGAAAGCATATTTCAAGTCAAAATTAGTATAGTCACAATATGAAATATGAGGATGGTTATTTGAATCAATAGCAATAGATGTATACATTCCAACATTACCTGCGTTGTCAACTGTTGATAAATTCCAGTTTGTCCCATCATAGTAAGCATATTTAAGGGTGCTATTCCCATAGTATGATATATGTGGATAACCCTTAGAATCCAGTGCAATTGATGAATACAACCCAACTCTACCAACGTTATCAATAACAGATATATTCCATTTTGTTCCATCATAATACGCATATTTAAGGTAACCGTGACCGGTATCAATATCAGTAAAGTATGATATATGCGGATGGTTTGTAGAATCAAGGGCTATGGAGGTATATAAACCTGTATTACTAGCACTATCAACTACTTTTACAAACCAGGATGGACCCTGCTTATATGCATATTTCAAGTAACCATTAAAATCATCATAGTAAGAAATATATGGAAAACCACTTGAATCAAGAGCAATAGAAGTGTAATCACCCACCATTCCGTAGGTATCAATTTTCTCAATTATCCATTTTGCTCCGTCGTAGTAAATATATCTCAGTTCACCACTTCCCTGGTATGAAATATGTGGAAAGTCATTTGAATCTAAAGCGATGGAAGTATGTAATCCAACTATACCATTTGTGTCTATTGCAGATATCTGCCAGCTTGCTGTAAATCCAAAGTTTACAGATATCAATAATAGTATAAACCAACTAATGAAATTTATGTTTCTTGACATTATCAACCCCCTTGGAAATTTTCTGTCTGTTATAAAATATATACAAGAATTATCTTTGATATACCACCTCCTTATTAGAAAGAACTCTTTTATTTATTATATCATAATGAATATATTAATAAACGAAATCATAGAATTTTATTGGACTATTATAATTACTCTATTATTCATAGTATTATCAACAAGATAATATTATAATCTCATAAATGGTAGAGAAACTACCCTATCGCAAAATAGCACTGATATTAAACATCACTACATATCTTGTCGGCTCTATCTTTGGTGGCTTACTAATTGGCGTCCTTATTGACAGACTGACTCACAGAGAGCCATTATTCACACTCATATTTTTGATTATCGGTATAATCTATGGTGTTTATAAAACCATTATGATTGGTCTTGAGGTTAAATCATAATATGCTCAAAAAATGGGACATAATTCTCGCTCTTCTACCCTTACCAATACTCTTAATCTCCCTGATATTTAATATTAATTTTGTAATTGGTATTACAATAGGTTATCTAATCTTTATATTGGCTGTCTTTATGCTTATCTATTCTGTTTTGACGACAATGAATAAGAGGTCGAAAAACTACTGGTTTTTTATTATTTTTCTTATGAGGTTCTTGATAATTGGCGTAATTATTTATATCATATTTAGATTTATTAGAGTTGACCTCTTGGCTTTGATGTTTGGTATAATGGGTGCGAGTTTTATTGTGTTAACATTGCTCTCAAGAAGGGCAATCATTATTGCAAGAGAGACAAGGATTTATAAGTAGATGGAAGGGCTTCCCAGTGGTCTGGAGTTTGGTATTCCAATACCCGGTCTTGACAGAAGTGACCAGGTGATATTCACGAATGCTCTGATAGTGATGGCATTAATATTTATTGCCTCTTTAATCATTATCAGGGGTATGTCTGTAAAGAGACCAACAAGGTGGCAGGTCATATTGGAATACACTATAAACTGGCTTTATAAGACAATGGAGGATATCATTGGCAGGGGTGGTAGCAGGTATCTACCGTTGATTGCCAGTCTATTTCTGTATGTATTGATAGGAAATCTCATCGGTCTGGTTCCCGGCTTTGTCAGTCCGACAAGCAATATATCTCATAATCTGGCACTGGCACTAATTGTCTTCTTTGCAACTCCTGTCGTTGGTATAAAGCATGTCGGCTTTAAGGCATTTATAAAGCATAGAATGGGACCTGTAGTAGCACTCGCACCGGTCTTCTTTATACTTGAGACAATCGGTGAGTTTGCAAGACCTGTATCTCTCACCCTTCGTCTTTTCGGTAATATCAAGGGTGAGGACATATTAATAGCAGTTATAAATAAGATTGCAGGAATGATTTATTATGTTCCCATCACTGTCGTAATAATTCCCCTCGCTCTTATTACAAGCTTCGTTCAGGCATTGATATTCGCCCTGCTTCCGACAATATATTTTGCTGGAGCGGCAGGATGGGGGGAGGAAGAGCATTAATAAAAAGATAAAAAGATTTTATTATTCTGGAAGGAGTGTAGTTATGAGAAGGAACGCAGTTATATTATCTATTGTGGTGTTGATGTTTATTCTGACATCTCCAATATTCTCTCAGGTGCAAACATCTCCACCTACTCCTACTTCGACTGTGGCACCTCAGGAGATTCCGAAGGAGAACCCGAAGGAGGGCAAAGAGAGTGCATCACCCACTTCATATTTTATCTTCATTGTTGTGTCCTGTGCCTTTGCTATGGCGTTGGCAGCAGTAGGTGCTGCTTTCAGTCAGGCAAGGGCAGCTGTCGCTGCTCTTGATGGTGTTGCAAGACAGCCAGAGGCATCCGGTAAAATACAGGTTCAGATGATACTCGCACTCGTATTCATAGAAACCCTCGCTATATATACCCTCGTCGTTGTGCTGATACTTTTGTTTGCAAATCCCTTTACAAAATATGTTGTGGGTTAATTTTGGTATAGATGCTCAGTGAGTTTATTATTACCTTATGATTGAGATTCACCCAGCGCTTCTTGCATATCAAATAGCCGTCTTCCTTATATTTGTCTATTTGATGTTCAGATTTGTCTATAAGCCAGTTCTGAAGATGATAGATACACGAAGAAGCAAGATAGAGAGCGAAGTGAATGAAGCAGAGACGAAACTTAAGGAAGCAGAGGTGTTGAAATTACAATATGAAGATAAGATAGCACAGATAAAGAGAGAAATGGATAAGATGCAGAAGGAGATTGAGCAGGAGGCAAGTAAGGTTAGGGACCAGATTATAGCGGATGCTCAGAGCGATGCAAACAGAATTATTGAATATGCGAAAAAAAGGGAAGACGAGGAAAGAAAGCAACTTATGGGGGAGATGAGGGGTTATACAATTGACCTTTCACTTGCCATTGCGAGAAAGATACTTGAGGAGAAGATAGACAGGAAGACGGATAGGAGGTTAGCAGAGAAGTTTCTTGAGGAACTTACAAGATTAGAGATTAGAGAGTAGAAGAGTAGTATGGAAGAATTGATGATAGCAAGGAGGTATGCCAAGGGTCTTTTAGGGATTGTTAAAGATAACAAAAAGGTAGAAAAATATGTAAAGACGTTTAGAGAACTCTGGGAGAAATTTATAAAAGGTGAAGACAAAAGAGTGGTCAAGGATTTTGATGTGATAGAATTGAAGAGAAGAATAGCCATACTTCAGTTATTATTGAAGGGGCTTGATAATACACAGAAAAGGTTTATTCATTATCTTAATCTTAAGGCAAGATTTTCACTTCTTCCGATTATATGCGATGAGATAGAAAGGATGATGTATGAGAGAATGGATATTGTTCTTGTGGAGAGCATTTCGGCGAGGAAAGTAGATACAGACATTTTAATGGACCTGACGGGTGCTATATCAGCGAAGTTGGGCAAGCGCGTGAAACTGAAGGAGAGTATTGAGCCGGATAGAATAGGTGGGTTATTATTAAGGATTGGTGATATTGAGCTTGATGGCACTGTTGATGGGAGGTTGAAGAGATTGAGGGAGGCAGTATATGGAGATTAGGGCTGATGAGATAAGCAAAATAATAGGTATGGAAGTGGAGGGAGCGACAGAGCGCCTTGAATTTGAGAGAAAGGGCATCGTTGTGAGTGTTGGTGATGGAATAGCCAGCATCTATGGTCTGTGGGGTGCTATGGCGTCAGAGATGGTTCAGTTTGAAAATGGTATCTTTGGGCTGGTCTTCAATCTTGAGGAGACAGTGGTCGGTGTGATTATTCTTGGTGAAGATGTTGGTATAAAAGAGGGTAATGAGGTTAAGGCAACGGGGAATATTTTACAGGTTCCTGTGGGAGATGTGCTCAAGGGCAGGGTTGTTAACCCTGTTGGGAAACCGCTTGATGGCAAGGGCGAGATAATCACGGAGTCGTTTAGACCGATGGAGGGAAGGGCACCGAATGTTGTTCAGAGACAGCCCGTGAAGGAGCCAATTCAGACGGGAATTAAGGCAATTGATACGATGATACCGATAGGCAGGGGGCAGAGAGAACTTATTCTTGGTGACAGGGGAATAGGTAAGACCGCAATCTGTATAGATACGATAATCAATCAGAGGAATGAGGATGTTAGATGCATATATGTGGCAATCGGGCAGAAGACATCAACTGTCGCGCGTGTTGTAAAGACCCTTGAAGATAGCGGTGCGATAGAATGGACAACTGTGGTTCACGCAGGTTCTTCAGACCCGTCCTCACTTCAATATATAGCACCCTATGCAGGTGCTGCAATTGGAGAGGACATAAGGGATAGAGGTGGACATGCACTTGTGATATATGATGACCTTTCCCGGCATGCCTGGGCATACAGGCAGTTATCACTTCTACTGAGAAGACCACCGGGAAGGGAAGCATATCCAGGTGATGTGTTCTACCTCCATTCGCGCCTTCTCGAGAGGGCTGCGAAGTTATCGGATGAGCATGGTGGCGGTTCTCTAACCGCAATACCACTTATAGAGACACAGGCAGGAGATATAACTGCCTATATTCCGACCAATGTTATATCAATCACTGATGGGCAGATATACCTTGAGAGTGACCTGTTCTATGCTGGCGACCGACCTGCGATAAACGTGGGTCTTTCTGTCTCAAGGGTTGGTGGCAGTGCGCAGATAAAAGCGATGAAGAGTGTAGCGAGTGGTCTTAGGTTGGAACTTGCTCAGTTCAGGGAACTTGAGAAATTTGCAGAGTTTGGAACTGAGATGGATAAGGCAACAAAGGCACAGATTGAGAGGGGAAGGCGTCTTGTTGAACTTTTGAAGCAGGACCAGTATGAACCAATGCCTGTTGAGGACCAGATATTTGTTGTGAATGCTGGTGTTTCTGGTCTTCTTGATAAGGTTCCAGTTGGAAGAATAAAGGAGTTTGAGAAGACATTTGTCAAATATATGAAAGATAACTATCCAGAATTTGGTGATAAGATAAGAAGATTTGGGGACCTTGCCCCGGAAGAGTTAGAAAATCTGAATGATATTACAAAAAGGTTTATATATTCTAATCTCATAGCGAAGGAGGAATAATTTTATTTTCAAAAGGAGTTATTTTTGGATGTGCCATTAAAAGATTTTATGAAGGAGGAGTTTTAGATGAGATTGATTATTTTAATTGCCATTGCTCTCCTTTTATCTTTTTTATGTTGCGTGAATATAGAGAAGATTGACCAGCCCGAGAGCGTAAAGGCAGGAGATGTTTTTAAAGTAACAATAACTGGCGCTATTGGAGATACCAGCAATAGCGAGGGACAACAGTATTATGGCATCCTGGGGGTTTTAGTTCCCAAGGATTGGAAGGTTTCGGATGTGAAATATAGTAATTCGGTTAATGGAGAGATGGTTCAGAAGGACCGACTTTCAATGGCTATTGACCTTGAGTATCCAGCACCTGATGGCTATGTCTGGTATGGTTTCATTACCAGAGATGTATGTAGTATTACGAAGGAGATGACAAATACAAAAGTAGTGTTGGATTTTAAGATTATGGCAGGTAAAAAGAAGGGAACCTACAACATTGATTATCGTCTTGGTGCATGCACAAAACCAGAAATAATTGCTTCAGACCTTATCTGGGGAGAGTTTTTAGAACCCATAACTATTGAGGTAAAATAGATTTGTTTCATAGTTGTTACAATCTGGAGTTATATAGATAACTGGATAGAGTTTTATATTGTTTTATAGCGTTTGATTTTATTGTGAGTTTATTATGGCAACTTTGAGGGAATTGAGAAGAAGAATAACAGGTGTAGATAAGATACATCACATTACTTCTGCGATGAAGACGGTCGCATCAGTAAGGGTAAAAAAGGCGCAGAACGCACTCTTTGCTATGAGACCGTATTCAGACCGTCTTGTGGCTATGATAAGTCGTCTCATAAGTTTTGAAGAAAAACCGCATCCGCTTCTTGAAGAAAAGAGTGTGGGTAAGATTTTGATTGCTGTCTTCACATCTGATAAAGGTCTATGCGGATCATTTAATACAAATATTATAAGGCAGACAGAGAGGATACTTGGTGCATTTACAGAAAGCGGAGAAGTAGTTGACCTGATTGCAGTTGGTAAGAAGGGAAGAGATTACTTTAAGAAGCATGGTTATTCTCTTATTGCTGAATACACCGGTATTCAACCAAAGATAGAGTATGAAGACGCTATGGCAATAGGAGATATTCTGGTAGAGAGTTTTACAACAGGTGTGTATAAAGAGGTGATGGTTGTTTATCATCACTATTATAGTGCGGGAAGGCAGGTAACGCTTGAAAAAGGAATTCTCCCGATAAGAACAGAAGAAATATCTGGTGAACTCTCCCAGGTAGACTATATTTATGAGCCCGATAAGAAGAGCATACTTGATGTTCTCTTACCGATGTATGTTAAGGTGAGCATATGGAGAATCCTACAGGAGTCAACGGCGAGCGAGCATGGTGCCCGCATGACAGCAATGGACCAGGCGAGAAGAAACTGTGAGGATATGATTGAACGACTCACATTGCAATATCATAAGGCAAGACAGGCATCTATTACAATGGAACTCCTTGATATTATCGGAACATCTGAGGCAGTTAAGTAATCAGGAGAAATAAGAGCACAAGTAAGGGGAATTAATATGGTAAAAGAGAAGGTCGGTAAGATTGTTCAGGTAATGGGTCCGGTAGTTGACGCTGAGTTCTCACTGGAGGATATTCCAGCGCTCTACACATCGCTTGAGGTCATAAAGCAAGATGGAAAGTTAATAGTTGAGGTAGCACAACAATTGGGTGAAGACAGGGTGAGGGCGATAGCGATGGCATCAACTGATGGAGTGAGAAGAGGCGATAAGGTGATAAATACCGACTCACCAATAACAGTTCCTGTAGGTGAGGAGACACTTGGCAGGATTCTCAATGTCCTCGGTGAGCCGATAGATGAACTCTCTCCCCTTGAGACAAAAGAGAGATGGCAGATTCACCGACCAGCACCATCACTCAAAGAGCAGGATACGAAGCAGGAACCTCTGGAAACAGGTATTAAGGTCATAGACCTTCTCGCTCCATATTTGAAGGGAGGGAAGGTCGGGCTTTTCGGCGGTGCGGGTGTTGGAAAGACAGTTCTGCTGATGGAGATGATAAGAAATATTGCGACAGAGCATGGTGGCTACTCTGTATTCTGTGGTGCTGGCGAGAGGACAAGGGAAGGTAATGACCTCTGGCTCTCAATGAAGCGCTCGGGCGTTATATCAAAGACAGCGATGGTATTCGGTCAGATGAATGAGCCACCTGGCGCAAGGTTCAGGGTTGCGCTCACTGCCCTTACATTGGCGGAGTATTTCAGGGATGAAATGGGGCAGAATGTCCTTCTCTTCATAGATAACATATTCAGGTTTGTGCAGGCGGGCTCAGAGGTATCAGCGCTTCTTGGCCGGATGCCATCTGCGGTTGGCTACCAGCCGACTCTTGCAACGGACCTTGGAGAACTTGAGGAGCGAATAACATCTACACATCGTGGCTCAATAACAAGTGTTCAGGCGATATATGTGCCCGCTGATGACTTCACTGACCCTGCCCCTGCAACAACCTTTTCTCACCTTGACGCGACTACTGTTCTTTCAAGACCCCTATCTGAACTTGGCATTTACCCAGCGGTTGACCCGCTTGCCTCGACCTCGCGCATTCTTGACCCAAGGGTGGTAGGTGGAGAACATTATGCTGTCGCAAGAAGGGTGCAGGAGATTCTGCAGAGATATAAAGAACTGCAGGATATAATAGCAATTCTCGGTATTGATGAGTTATCGGATGAAGACAAGTTAATAGTTGCAAGGTCGAGGAAATTGCAGAGATTTCTCTCACAACCGATGTTTGTTGCTGAGGAGTTCACGGGAAGAAAGGGAAAATATGTAAAACTTAAGGATACGATTGAAGGTTTTAAGGGGCTTGTTGAGGGGAAGTATGACCATCTGACGGAGCAGGCGTTCTATATGGTCGGAACGATTGACGAGGCAGTGGAACAGGGCGAGAGATGGGCGAGGGAGCACAAAGAGTGATGGTTGAGCGGACAAAGGCAAAGGAATTTCATTTAGAACTGATAACGCCCGGTGACATCAAGATACACAGGGATGTTGAGAGCATAATAGCGCCGGGAAGCGATGGCTATCTTGGTGTTCTCGCCGGGCATGCTCCTTTGATAACTTCGCTTAGAGAGGGTAAACTTTCGGTAAGGTTTGATGGGCAGTTGAAGTTTCTTATGATAGGTCCTGGCTATCTTGAGGTGACAATGGAGCAGGTAATACTGCTAACTGAGTATGTTAGATTGAGTGATGAGGAGAGGGAGGACCTGAAGACCTGGGCGATAAAATATAAGGTGAGTGAGTGAAATTTTTTAAGAGTTTTTTATTCTTTAATCTCTACTGTTTGAACCAGTATTTCTTGTCTTCGGGTAAAGTTATTTCATCAAAGATCTTTTTATACTTCGGGTCTGGCTTTATCAAACCCTGCTCACCATAGGGAAGCAGACCTTCCTCACCAGAGGCAAGCAAGTATAGTGCAAAATATCGCACTGGAAATGGCGTGCTTTCATCTGTATATTGCTTTATGAAGGCAACTTTCTCATTAACAGTTGGCAATAACCTGACGGAGTTAAGCAGAGAGAACTGAGCGAAATTCTGATACCACATGAAGTTCTTATACTCTTCCTCTGGATATTCATCTATTACATTCCTGTATATAGTAATCGCTTCGTCCTTCCTTTTAGGGTCTTCTGCTATTATATTGCCTTTGTTATATAGAACCGCAGATTTAAGTAATCTTCCGGGCGATATCTCAAACATCCTATCCAGTATTTCAATTACAAAGTCAACTCCAAATGTCTCTCTTACCTCTAATAACTTGTATATCAACTCAAGTCCATAGTAAGAATTATATTCGGGACTGTTGTATTCCACTGAACCAAAAGAGGAAAATGTATTTATCATAGTATTGGCATAGTTTTCTCTGTCTTTAAGATTTTTGAATATATCCATCTTTAGAATGGCAACCTCGGGAGTAAGAGGATGAATGCCAAAGTTGGATGTATGAATTTTGTATTTGCTGTATTTTTCCTCAAGTTTTTGAGCCCACTCAAGCGCTATCTTCAATACATCGGGATTATCTGAGTCATCAGAATTATGTAGTAGCATATAACAACCGTCATAGAGCGTCTGAGAATGGAATGTTGCATCTGTAGTTTCGTGAAGATTACCATCAGCATCAAAGAATATCAGAGGTCTATCTTTCAATTTAAGAATATCTTTCACCAGCCGAATAACGACCCACGCTGAGACCTTCTCATTTTTTTCTAAAAAGTCCCTGGGAAGTTTCTCATTTATCTTATCTCCTGTCTCAGCATATATTTGAATTGGCAGAAGAATTGAAAAGGAAGTCAAAAAGGTGATAATTAAAATAGATGATATAAAATTTTTGACACCTGTAAGTTTATATATAGAACATTTCATATAGTTTTTCTTGACAAGTTTTCTTCCTACTGATTAAACCAGTATTGTTTATCCTCTGGTAAAATTATTTCATCAAAAATCTTCTGATATTTTGGGTCTGGTTCTATCAAGCCATTATCGCCATAAGGAAGGAGACCTTCTTCACCATAGGCAAGAAGATATAGGGCAAAGTATCGCACTGGAAATGGTGTTGTCTCTTCAGTGTAAGGTTTTATAAAGGTGCCCCTTTCTTCTTCTGTTTGAAATAATTTAATTGCATCAAGCATAGCGAACTGGGCGAAGTTTGAATACCACATGAAGTTCTGCCACTCCTCTTCTGGATACTCATCTATAACCTGATTTAAGACAGATATTGCCTCTTCTTTCTTACCTGGTATTTCTGAAAGTAATTCGCCCTTGTGATATAAAACCGCAGATTTAAGCAATCTTCCTGGCGCCTTCTCATATATCTTATCAAGAATTTCCAGGACAAAATCACTTCCAAATGTCTCTTTGGCTTTGATCAATTTGTATATTAACTCCAGTCCGTAGTAAGAGTTATACTCAAATCCAATATATTCAACTATACCATATAAAGTAAGGGTATTGATCAGGGTCTCCTCGTATTTTTCTTTGTTTTTCATCTTTTCATAGGCGGTCATCTTTAACAGAGCAGATTCCGGTGCTATTGGGGGCTTGATATATGGTGAGAACTCTGTCCAGATTGTTTTGTCAGGATATTCATTTTCTAATATAGTTATCCAGTCAAGAGCAGTTTTTAGCACCTGTGGATTGTCAGAGTCGGTGGCATTGTGTATTAGCATATAACAACCATTATAGAGCATCTGTGAATGGAATGTGGTGTTATCTTCTTCACAGAGATTACCATCAGTGTTCCAAGATATTAGTGGTCTGTCGGGTAAGGCAATAATTTCACTTACTACCTGAATTATGACCGATGATGAAATACTTTCGTTATCTGAGAAATTCCTTGTCATCTGTAAGTATGAATAGGAGATGAGTAATGTGATATATGGCTCAAATACCCACCCCTTTTCACCAATTTCATAACCTTGAGTATAGATAGATACCCAATAACCGGTAATTTCATTAATTGTCTCGGGCTTTGAACTACGGTTTATAATATCTACTATATCTCCCTTCTTAAGTGTCTTAATAACAGACGAATTTATAGCTGGTTTTTCACGAACATTGAGTTTATCAACATTTACTTCACCGTTGAATGAGCCATTAGCAATATAATCATCTGGCACCCAGCCTTTGAAATTCTCACTTTCTACAAGATAGTAGTATGTATAATGTCTTTGTGCTTCATCTAACCTTTCAGTGTATGAAGTGATTATACACTTTGTGCCAGGTTTTGGGAGGGGCTTTGGAATATAATAATCACCCTCAAGTGTATAATATACACCCTCTTTCATTATCATTCCCATCCAATAGACATCAGAAATATCTTTTTCAAAGAAATTTGATGGAAGATTCCCGTTGGTTGTTTCTTCCGTCTCAGCGTAGATTTTAGATATTGATGGATTTGAAAGAAAGACGAAACAAACTATGATTACAAAAACAGATAAAGAATTTTCAATGTTTGTAAATCCATCTATAGAATCTTTCATATTTACCTCTTAATGATTAATTATAAGTTAAGAAAGTGAATTTAGATATTTATTTTAGAAAAGTTTTATTTAATCCTTCTTTCCAAGATAACTGTCATCTGATAGTATATAGTCCCTTATATATTCATTTACTGCGTCCTCAAATAACATTATATTCTTGTGATAGCCAATATGGTTCAATTTTGATATGTCTGCCTGTGTGAAATACTGATACCTGCTTCTTAAATCGTCGGGCATTTCAATATACTCAATGTTTAACTCCTTTCCAATGGCAGTAAATACATTTACGGCAAGGTCATAGAATGTTCTCGCCTTGCCAGTTCCAATATTGAATATACCATTTACATCTCTTCTGTCATATAAAAACAGGGTCATATCCACTGCGTCTTTTATATATATGAAGTCGCGCATCTGCCTGCCGTCCTTAAACTTCTTCCTGTGTGACCTGAATAATTTAATACTGCCACTCTCTTTTACCTGCTCATACGCCTTCAGAACTATGCTCTTCATCTCGCCCTTGTGATACTCATTTGGACCGAAGACATTGAAGTATTTCAGCCCGCATATATCATTAAGAAGGCCATTTCTTAATGCCCAGAGGTCAAAGATGTGCTTTGAGAATGCATACATATTGAGTGGTCTTAACAAGTGCAGTCGCTCGTGCTCGTCAGAAAAGCCAGCAGACCCATCACCATAGGTTGAGGCACTTGACGCATATACAAACCTGATACCCTTTTTGACACACCACCTCGCAAGGCATTTGGTATATTCAAAGTTGTTCTTCATGAGAAAATCCGCATCGGTCTCAAGTGTATCAGAGCAGGCACCCATATGGATTATGCCTTCAACGGGCAGGTTCAAATTATCATTCTCAATATTTTCAATGAAAACATCTTTGTCAATATAGTCGGCAAAACTGAGATTCGTCAGGTTCTTCCATCTTTCGTCCTTCTGGAGACGGTCAACAATTAAGATGTCGTCAAGAGAGCGACTGTTGAGCCCCCAGATAAGAGCGCTTCCAATAAAGCCAGCACCGCCAGTTATTATAATCATCTCGCCAGCACCTTTATAGTTTTAGTATATATTAAAACTGTCGCAATTAAAATCATAAGTTCACCGATACTGAAAGAAAGCCAGTTAAAATGAGATGGAATATATTGTGAGATGACGGTCATAAATTCAGGATTTTCAGAAAGGTTTGCAAGTTTTGGGAGGAATCCACCTCTAATAATAATCATTGAGTAGTCCCATATAAATGTCACAAAGATTATGAAAGCGCCTGATAGTATAAGTCCCCAGGAGAGCGGTTTTATTTTCACATTATAACCGCGTTCATCAAAAAGAAGTATCATAAGACCGAGGGCTATCATTGTGATTGAGCAGATTATCGGTGCGAGAACTGGACCTATCCATGTTATGGGAATTAAAAACAATATGTCCCATGTGAGAAATGACACGGGCCAGTTTATCAGCGCCTTGAGCCATACATAGAAGAAGATATCCCAGATAGCGAAGTTATAGATAAATATTGCAAATCTCTGCTTGAAATTTCTGCCTGCCAGAAAGGAGATTGCGATGAGCATTACGATTGTCGCCACCTCTCTTAATATCTCGGTTGTGAATATCTCCGGTGATATTATCTTGATAGGGTATTTAAAGCCATCAATATAGTATATACCACGAAGGTAGATGACAACGGCGGACTCAAGAAAGCCCATCGCAATTCCATAAATGGTAAGTAGTGTTAACCTGTTTCTTACATTCATCTCTAAATCTGCTGTATTTATTATAGATATGGAGTTAAATGTTCATAACTCTTATCAAAGTAACTATGGTTTTATAGTATCGGGCATGTATAATCAGATAATTGATATTATTATTTGTTTTTATTCTTCTCGTTCTCATCTAGTTTCTGTTCTTTTTCTTTTACCTCTTCCTTCGTCTCTACCTTTTCTTTATTTTCTTTTACCTCTTTTACTTCTTCTTTTTTCTCTAACTCACCGATGAAGTTCAGGCGAAGTTCTGTGAGAAGGTTATTTACGAATTTCTCTTCATCATCGTCAAGATTACCCTCTGTTCTTATCTTTATCGCCTCAATTGTGTCTATCGTTTCCCTCACAATATCAAGGTTTCTCTCAATCTTTCCAGTAATTGGACTTTTCAACTTGCCCATATATTGCATTGCTGATGCATGTAAGGCAATAAGTAATGATAAAAACTGCTCTTTGCCTTTCTTCTCCATCTGCTTCCTCCTGTGATTTTTTATTGTAAAGTAGTTGCTTCTTCTGCTGGTGCTGGCACTTCTTCCATATATACCCACTGCCCTGCTTCGTCTAATATAAACTGTGATTTGCTTCCCTCATAATTTATATAAAATCTGTCTTTATAAGAAGATATGTTCAATGCCTTGCCATTCAGATAGATTGACCTATCTGGTAGATATCCCGATACAATAGGTATGATGCTAAAGCCCTGCATTGTATCTGGAATCTCAACCTCCAGAAAGTCCATTATCGTTGGAGCAATGTCAAGGTAAGATATCACGCTCAGCAGGTTTTCTTTCTTAACTATCTTTGGTGATATAATTACGAAAGGATACATTACATCATCTGGATTGATGACATTCTTCTCAACAACATCTTCGTCCGGAATGAAGCATATAAGTGTAATAGTGTTATCTTCAATGCCCTTCTCTGTCATTATATTTTGAAGTTCTTTTATCTCGTCTGCAATCCTCTGTGGGTCTCCTATCTCATCTGATATGCTGATATGCACCATAGAAAAGAAGGAGGATTTTGCCTGATACCTCATCCAGTTGTTAAAATCCTTAAAGGTCGGTCCTAAATCTCTACTCTTATCATCATATAATCTGAAAAATCCCAGTTTCTCCAGGTTCTGAAAAAGGGTCAATCTCTTTAATGAACCAATGAAGGTGAATATGTCATCATATACAGAAAATCCATCATAAATATAGTGGTTCCCGATAAGGTTTTCTGTGGAGATAAATGCAGTCGTCAGAAAACCCTTTTCTTCCAGATATTTACTCAAAGGTGGGGGTTCGTCAGCGCCATTTGGAAAATCTTCATCTATTATCTTCTCAGATAGTGGAAATGACCTCAGGGTTGAAAGAATGACATCCTGTTTTTCTGTTGTTTCCAGTAAGGCGTTGTTCAGAACAATTATATTATCAAGACCGATATTTTCTTCTAATGAAGTGATAACACTCTTGCTCTCAGTCCTATCAGGTGTTTCAATTACTATGAGAATTGCATTATTTCTCATCTTTTCTTCGCCCTTGAATATATTTATATTGAGATACTTGGTTCCAACCGTGAGAATAACGATAAAAAGACCAAGCACGCTTATTACGCCAACAAGGCGGTAGAAGAACATCCTCGGTGTCCTTATCGCTGATGTGTAATATAGCACTATGCGATATATGATGAACCATAATATAAACCCGAAGACAAGAATACCCACATTACCCCATATACTTGTTTGGCTGAACTTTTCAGGAAGAATCTTGATATTTACGATATTGCCAACTGTCAGCAGATAGACAATGAATATGAGAGCGCCCAGAAGCGCACCAGGTGAGATTGCAAATGATGGCTTCTTAAGATACCTGAGGGCGTTTATCAGTGATGCGAAAATGGTGAATGACAGTCCAATTATCAGAAATAATAGTGAATATATCAGGGCAGAGGATATAACGAGAAAAACAAACCGGAGGGGCGTTAGTATTATCTCCTTGTCAACGGAGATTAAAAATATAGTATTGCAGATGCCAAATAGTGACCCTATAATGAGAATTACATAGATTATGTCTCTTAATCTAATCATTGGACTATCTAACCGAATTCAAGAAACATCTCATGAGAAATTTCCAATAGGGCTTTCAGTTTGTCTTCCCTGTCCTGTGCTGTTGAGAACTTGAAGTCATTTAATGCATCATACAGGTCGTTCTTCATCTTGTCAAAATCTGCCTCCCTGCCTTTTGCGGTATCTGGATACGGTGATGTGTATAGTTTGTCCTGCGACTGCTCCATCTTCACAAGCGTTCTCTTCATCTCATCACCGCTTCCGGATGTGAGAGCGGTTGACATCTCTCCAACAAGCATCTCAAATTTCATTATCTCGTCTTTGGTTGTGAGATTTCCTGTTGTCTCATTAAGATTAATGACATTCTTCATAAACTCATAGCAGAGGTTCTTTGAATTATCCAGGTCTCCATTCTTTATCCCCTCATTGAGTTTCTTGATTATTCCCTGCATATCAAAGAGCCATATCTTCCATGCCTCCTTGTCTGCATACTTTGCCGGTGGGCTTGACGAGAAGTCCTTTATGATGGTCTCCCACTGCCTGGCGAGCGTATCTGCCTCGTCCTCTGCGAGTTTTACATCCTCTTTTATTACTACTGTCTCGTAGATGTTCTTGAAATGCCCCATCGCAGTGCCAAACGATTCATTGAACTTGGCACCGCTTACCTCTGTCTTTTCCTCACCTTTCTTCTTGCACGCAATTGGCAAGATTATCATGAGAATTATCATTATAAGGGCTATATATCTATACATATTTATAAACCTCCATTCATATCATTAATGAAATTATATCTATTAATGGCTTATTATTCCATATTATTTGACACTTTAATTATTCTGGTCATATATATTTTTTAAAAATACTCAAAAATTTTCTCTTGACAAAACCATTTTTTATTTTAGAATATTTTTATAAAGAGGATATAAAATGTTCATCAATCTTAAATTTATGCTTTCGCTTTTTAAGTATCTTATCTTACTTACATCTATATCCATATTACTAATATTCTGCGACAGCAACAACAACCAATACACAGGACCGTGGAAGGAGGTTCCAACGCCCGGCGGTGAGGGAGAACTGACTTCCTGCTATTTCACATCATCTGATAATGGATGGGCATGTGGTGATTCATGGAATGATGCTGAACAGAGGTCATATCCATTGTTAATACACTGGAATGGAACAGAATGGGAGGAATATCCATGCAGTGAATGGTTTAATAGCGAAGGGTTTAAAAGCACTACATTTAGAGATATTTCTTTCTCAAGTCCAAATGATGGATGGTGTGTAGGAATGTATACAGGTAAAGGGAATGAACCACACGGTTTTGTTTTAAGGTATGATTGGAAATATGAGGGTATTTGTGGAGAGGAGATATTATTCAACCCAACCTGGGGAGGACCATTATCAGTAGGAAATATAAGACTAGGCATGCTGCCTGTATCATTTTATATAATGAAGGATTTTTATATATTCTTAATGAATCAGAGTTCAGATTATGGTGATGATATATGTTATAGTGGTATTGTTCAATGTGATACACTCAAAAAATATTGGCCATCAGGAAATACAGAATATTTAGAGGAAATGGTATATGTTAACCAATTATTTGGGTGTTCAAGAACTTCTATATGGCGAGGAGACCCAGAGATCTTTGATGTATCTACACAGGTTATACAAAATCTGAATAATACATATACTTTAAGAGTTACGGTCTTAAATTCATCTACATCAAATCCGGTTGAGAGTGCCTCGGTATGCTTATGGATGAGTAATGAAACGCCTCCTAAATATTATGTTGAACTTACCAATTCATCTGGTATAGTTGAATTTAATGTTGGTTTAGGTTGCGCTAATGCCAATTTAACTACAAGTTTTGAGAAATATAATTATAAACCAGATATAAAAACCATAACAATTCCCTAAGGAGGTAAAAGATTATGAATAGGATGTTTATTTATATGTCTATATTATTTACAATGACTATAATGGCTGATGATTGGATTATTTATGACCATAATTTAACGAAAGAAAATTTAAACTACTTTGGGGGGAAATATTTTATAGTAGGCGATAAAGGTGTATTACTTAAGACTAAATACCCAACATATACCAATCATTATTCAGAAGAATGGTGGTTAAAAATGGACACTCCTACAACTGAAAACCTTTATGGTGTTGCTCACGATATATATACATATATAGTTGGTTCAAATGGAACAATATTATATTATGAATCGCTTAATAATTGGAATTTTGTTAACTCTCCAACCAATGAAGATCTTTATTCAATAACTTTAAGCATTTCTGCCTATGAAGGTTTTATTGTAGGAGAAGCAGGAACTATACTTTATGGTGGTGGAAAAAATCCTATATGGTATAAATATGAATCGTCACCTACAACAAAAGACCTTTATTCAGTTTCTGGAGATGAATATAAGCATATATCTAATACAACATGGGCAGTTGGTGCTAATGGAACAATACTTGATTATGAAAATGGTTTATGGTCATTATACCCCAATAGTCCTACAACAAATGACCTCTATTGTGTATCTGTTTATTCTGCTAATCAGGCGTATGCCTGTGGTGCTAATGGGACAGTATTGTTATGGAATGGAAGTAGTTGGATAAAGGTTGATACAACTACGACTGAAAACTTATATTCAATAACTTGGATTAGTGGTTCTTATGATATTTTTTGTGTTGGTGCTAATGGAACCATACTATATAGCAGTGATAGTGGTTATCATTGGAAGAAGGAAAATTCACCTGTAAATGTTGACCTTCATGGTGTTGGTGGTTATTTGGATGTATTTGTGTGGGGTTGTGGAGATAATGGAACAATAATACATCGAGGAAAGATACCTGTGGATATAAACCCATCAAGCATTGGAATAATAAAATCCATATTTAGTTCACAAACTATACAATCACAAACAAATAAAATATATTAAGTTTTATATTCTAATATTTATAAACATTATTTAAAGGAGGAAAAGATGATAAAGTTTATATTTGTTGGATTGTCTTTAATATCAATATACGTCTTTTCTGTTCCCGGTGATACTATATCTACGTTCACTCTTGAAGGGCAACCAACTTGGGGTGCTCATGGACTTGCTTATGACCCGGCAGATGGAAATATATGGGCTGCTGGGCCAAATGACAACAATAACTGTATTTTTTGTAAATTTAAAAATGACACAAGTCATAGTATAGTTCAGAATTGGCAGAAACTCCAAGGGCAATACTGGGTATATGATATTGGCTATCCCTATCTCTATTCAAGTATTGATACCATTGTTGCTGTTGATATGAACTCACCACGAATCAAAATATATAATAAAGACAATGGTCAGTATCTTGGAAGTTTCTCAAGTGACCCATTTGGTTCTGATACTGCTGGTATTGACATTAATAAATATGATAAATTAACATCTTATGCTTCTGGATATCAAATTTCTCTTATTAGGAAGTGGAATGGTTATTCGTGGTCTGATTGGGCAACACCTGGTTCTCATCCATTGGGCGTTGCTTTTGGATGGGACCATATTTTTGTTATTCACACATCACCTACTTATTCTATCTGGGTTTTTAATCTTGATGGTACAAAGGATGCAGAGATAAAACTTAATAATTGGACATCAGGTTTAATGTATGGTCTAAGCAGGGGTCGTGATAACTGTGTAGGTGAAAATGACTCACTATATGCAACATGCGAATCTCCATCAAGGGTTATAAAAGAGATAGAGATTGGTGATTACAACACTGAAATAGAGACAACATCAATTGGTGATATAAAAGCGTTGTTTAAATGATTTTGAGATTTTAATATTAAAATAGATTATAGAATTAACTGGTAATATAAATATCTCAATTCCCATCTATTAAAAGAACATTCATTTATATATAATTGGCATATTATTTGCGTATATAATATTGTATTCAGAATTAAATGAGAAAGGTGGTGAATGTTATGGTTATTATGAGAAGAGGTCCTTTTAGAGACCTTACCTCAATACAGGAGGAGATGAATAAACTGTTTGATGACATATTCAGGAGAACTACCATACCAGCAGAGGGAAGGATATTATCTCCAGCGATTGACCTCTCCGAGACAGAAGACGAATACAGAGTGAAGGTTGACCTCCCCGGCATCTCAAAAGACGATATGTCAATCTCTATTGTTGGCAATTCTATTGTCATCAAAGGTGAGAAGAAGCAGGAGAAAAAGGAAGAGAAGGAGAACTACCACTATATGGAAAGGTTCTATGGCTCCTTCAAGCGTATAATCGACCTCCCTGTAGATATTGATGCTGATAAGATAGTGGCAGAGTTTGAAAATGGTGTGCTTGATATAAAGGTTCCAAAGTCGGAGAAAGTGAAACCCAGGGAGATAGAGGTTAAGGTAAGCGAAAGTAAGAAAGAGAAGAAGTAGTTTATTCAGGGGGAGTGGTAATCCCTCCCCCCTTAATCTATTGTTTTTTATTTTTATAATAAGGAGGAGATATTATGGCTAAAGTAATTGGAATAGACCTTGGGACGACAAACTCCTGCGTTGCTGTGATGGAAGGTGGCGAGCCAAAGGTCATACCTAACTCTGAGGGCAATCGCACGACACCAAGCGTAGTCGCATTCCTGAAAGATGGCAAGCGTGTGGTCGGTGAGGTCGCAAAAAGACAGGCGGTATTGAATCCAGAAAATACTGTATATTCCATCAAGCGTTTTATGGGAAGGCGCTACGATGAGGTAACAGAGGAGATAAAGACAGTGCCGTTCATGGTTGTCTCTGCACCAAATGGAGATGTTCGCGTTCAGGCAGGGGGCAAGGAATACTCACCACCGGAAATTTCAGCGATGATACTTCAGAAGATGAGGGAGACCGCGGAGGACTACCTCGGTGAGAAGGTGACCCAGGCAGTCGTTACTGTTCCAGCATATTTCAATGACAGTCAGAGACAGGCAACGAAAGACGCTGGAAAGATAGCGGGTCTTGAGGTTCTGAGAATCATAAACGAGCCAACCGCCGCATCGCTTGCTTACGGTCTTGACAAGAAGAAGGACCAGAAGATAGCGGTCTTTGACCTTGGCGGTGGGACATTTGACATATCAATACTTGAGATTGGCGAAGGTGTCTTTGAGGTGAAATCAACAAACGGAGATACACACCTTGGTGGTGATGACTTTGATAAGCGGATTATTGACTGGCTGGCAGAGGAGTTCAAGAAACTTCATGGTATTGACCTGAGAGATGATAAGATTGCCCTCCAGCGTCTTAAGGATGAGTCAGAGAGGGCAAAGAAGGACCTTTCAACTGTTACAGAGACAAGGATTAGTTTGCCATATTTAACTGCTGATGCCAGCGGTCAGAAGCACTTAGATATGGTTCTTACAAGGGCAGACCTTGAGAAACTCACGCATGACCTTGTAGAACGCACTATCGGTCCCTGCAAACAGGCGGTAGAAGACGCTGGTCTTAAATTTGATGAGATTGATGTGACCATACTTGTTGGTGGTATGACAAGAATGCCGCTCGTCCAGGAGACAGTGAAACGGCTATTTGGTAAAGAGCCACACAAGGGTGTTAATCCCGATGAGGTCGTTGCTGTTGGTGCCGCTATACAGGCAGGGGTTCTCGCAGGTGAAGTCAAGGATATTCTTCTTCTTGATGTAACACCTCTTTCTCTTGGAATTGAAACGCTTGGAGGTGTCTTCACAAGGTTGATAACAAGAAACACAACTATCCCGACAAGGAAGAGCGAGATATTCACAACCGCTGAGGACAACCAGACATCGGTTGAGATACATGTTCTTCAGGGTGAAAGAGAGATGGCTGTCTATAACAGGACTATAGGAAGATTTCATCTTGAGGGAATACCACCGGCACCGAGGGGAATACCAAAGATTGAGGTAACATTTGATATTGACGCAAACGGCATTCTCAATGTCAGTGCGAAAGACCTTGCTACAGGCAAAGAGCAGAAGATAACAATAACTGCGTCATCTGGTCTCTCTGATAATGAGATTGATAGTATGGTGAAGGAAGCGGGAGACCACGCAGAAGAGGACAAAAAACGCAGGGAAGAAGTGGAACTCAGGAACTCATTAGATTCGCTTATATACTCTACGGAGAAATTGCTAAAGGATATGGGAGATAAGGCAACGGGTGATGAGAAAGCCAAGTTGGAGAATGCGATAGCGAGGGCAAGGGATGCATTGAAGAAGGAGGACATACATGAGATAAGGTCAGCAAAGGAGCAATTGGAGAGAACGCTTAATGAGGTGTCAACTGTGTGGTATCAGAGAGCAGGAGGGACATATCAGAAAGAGGCAGCAGGTGAAGAGAAAGGCGCAACTGGTGAAAAGAAGGGTGGAGAGGAAGAGGTTGTTGACGCAGAATATGAGATTGTGGATGAAGAGGGAGAAGACAAGAAGAAGTAGTATAAAGATATAATATATTTTGACATTTATATATTGATGTGGTAGAATTTAATTGCGAGTCAGTATGAAAAGATTGACTGTTATATGTGTGGTATTTATACCTGTTTTTGCTTTTTCTCTGTTAATCTACCAGCAGGAAGATATAACCAGTAATACTACATGGTCTAAATCAGATAGTCCTGTAGAAATATATGGCAATGTTACAGTCAAAAATAATGCCACGCTAACGATAAATGCGGGGGTAGAGGTTCATTTTATGTATATAACTGGCGATGGTGGCTTTAGAGATGGTTCTGAACTTTATATTGCAGATGGCAAACTCGTTGTTTACGGAACTCAGGCATCGCCCGTAAGGTTTACATCTGGCAATGGTGCCAAGTCAAGGGGCGATTGGGGCTGTATTGTTGTTGAGGGCGATAATGTATTAAACCTGAACCATTGTGTAATTGAATATGCAAAGGCGGGTCTTATTTTCTGGAATCTCTCACAATCTGCCAATATAATAACAAATGTCAATTACTGTATAGTGCAGAACTGCTCAGAGGTCGGGATGCTCTTTTATGACTCATCTCCAAGTATAAATTATAACTCAATAAAATATAACTACTATGGCATTCAGACGCAGAATTGGTCATCCCCCATGATAAACTATAACGATATATACAATAATGACCTCTACAACTTCAGGAACATATCAAGGACAAATGAGGACGCAACATCCAACTGGTGGGGGACTACAGACAAAGACAGGATAGCATCAAAGATATATGACTACAATGACGACCACACCTATGGGTTGGTTGATTTCCAGCCATTTCGCGACTCGTCATATTTCAATGAGGGTGGCGTGGGTGAGAATAGCGTTGGCTGGCTCAGGTCAATGTTTATACCGTAAGTTTTATATTTCATATAGATATATATTAAAAAGGGGGAAGGAGCGCACTTCCCCCAAACTTTGTAAGTATGCGATATTTAGCGGGCGACGAGAAGTTTCAAGGTTTTATTCTCTTTTGTTGTTGAAATATTCACAAGATATATTCCGTTGGAGACAATTTTTCCATCAATTGATGTTAGGTCCCAGGTAAATGAAGATGTTGTAATTTCTTTTCTAACAAGACGACCTGAGATATCATAGATGTTTATTGAGATTGGTTCGTTATTATTATTGTTTAATCTTTCGGGTATAGAAATAACTGCAGATGTAGAGCAAGGATTGGGGTAGATAGATATATCAAAAGTTGTATTTTCAATTGAAGATAATCCACAATTTGGACTGTAACCACCTGATGAATCTAAACTAAATGGGTTATAAATATCAAAAGGATTATTCTTCATTTCATCAATCTTTTTCATTTCAACAGGTTTTTTAATCATTGTAGTCATATTATTCGATGTAGATTCAACATCATGACAAGACCAATTATTAAAATCGTTATAAATAGGGTCTCTCGGACAATCACTAACCCAATCAGTATATAACCCCCACTTACCAGGATAAGTAAGCCAAGGTGGGTCTCCACTTAATATCTCACCGTCCTCAGTTTTACAATCTATATTTGAATTTAATTGAATAAGATAATATGGACCTTTAAAATCATAGTCAGGGTCATAAGGTAATAATTCACTGTTTAAACAAATGGGATAATAAACTCTGTATGGACTTTCAACCTCTTCATAGACATCTCCAAAGATTGGAAAATAACAATGAATAAACCATCTTGTATCTAACCAAATTCCTAATCCATAATTATAATAAAAATCATGATGTCTGGGATAAGAAGAACCTGATATATGATTGGATGATGAATAGACATATAATGAATCTTCTTTTTTAAATTGAGTTACATCGCCATCACCACCAACATATACTTTAAAGTGATTAGAATTAGAGGGAAGCCATAATTCATCCCAAAATTTACCATCACAGGTATTCAAATCTACATATTTGATATTTTTATGATAATGATAGTTTAAAGCTAATGATTCAGCAAAAGAAGGGTCCTGTTCTGAAACTCTAATAACAACGTTTTCCCAATCACCTTCATGATTATTTAACCAATCATTAAAAGGATAAAAGAACCAATATTGTATATATAGTGGGTCATATATTGTTGGATGAATATTGTCGAAGAAGAAGTGGTAATATATTGTATTCGGGTAATTATTAATAAACCCATTATTAGCATCCCAATATTCTTTCCAATCATCAGGGTCTGAACCATTTACAGGAAGTCTAAAAGCCCAATCAGATATAGAAGAATCAAACCAACTATTGTCAGAACCAAAATTCTTTGCTCTTTCAAAATAAGTAGTCCATAATTCTTTTCCCATTTCATTTTCTTCTCTTTCAAATTCAACCCAATAAAAACCGTTACGATAATATAGAACACCATTATCAAGATATACTTCAGTGGGTATTGGTCTTGTCCAGTTATCCTTTTGAAATAGTAAAATTGGGGCAAATTCTTCTGCCAATTCTTGTTCATATTCATCCTTAACACCATTTCCATTTTCGTCATAATTATAATAATACTCATATGGAGACCAATTTCCATTAATGAAAAATGATTCCTTATCCTTTGTAAATTTCCTAAAAAGTTCACCATTAGCACATAATTTATATACACCATCTAATCCATCAGGTTCTCCAGATAGGTTAAGAATAAAAGAATTACCATTGATATCAAGTATGTGAACTCCATTGTTGGGGTCAATAATTGTCCATTCTGTTGATAACCTATTAATATTAGAATCATTTTTTATTCCTGAGATACGATTATAGTAATAATCAGGAGGAACCAAACCAATTATTTGTGGTAAATCATATATATTCTGAGAAATGCCAGAAATCATCTCTACTATCATATCAGGTTCATCAAAATCATCCCTGAACTCATCACCTACAATAGATACATTACAGTAAATCGTCTTCATTTCTAATATTTGGGGCATATCTATTTCTATATAATGTTTAGGAACCATACCTCCACCAATATAATGTATATCGTCATGGTATATATTTTGACCAAACGCATCATATATCATTACATGAACAGGAATCGGTAGAAAAGGTGGTCTTTCAAAGTATTCATCTCCAGAATATCTAGGATAATACATACATATTAGTAGTTTATCTAAATTGGCAAAAACACCCATCTGGGGTATTGCTACTGATGGTATTGTAAGAATATAATTGTTCTTCCTCCAATCATTGAAGTTATCATATCCCTCTGGTCCAGTAGGATTTCCAGAAATCCATGCTACTTCAGCTATTTTTTCCAGATAATCAAATTTTGGCTGAATATATAAAAATCCCTGAGAATAAGCATCGTAAGGTATAAAACTTCTACCATAGATGTATAAATTTTCGTTGAAATTTCTAAAATAATTACCATTATTAGACTCTCTAAATACCTTATACCATGCCATCTCAGCACACTCATAACGTCTATTTGAGAGTTTATTACAGAGGTCATAATCTCCGAAGTTATAACCACCCGTTCCTCCTACTGCTATAGCCGGCTGATTATAGTTATCATATAAGATAAAACCCTGTCTTTCTTCGTGTTGCTGTCCATGAAATAGGTCATTGAAATATGAAAATGTTTCTGCGTAATGGTTCATAATAACTGTTCCACCCGCATATGATAATCCATCCATAAACTGGTCAAAATATGTAAAGTATGCACCCCAGAAGAGCATCATCATTGCCTTTGCCATTATACCTCTTGCATCATCATAAGTAGCGTTATGAATATATGGATCATTAGGATACCATTTTAGATATAACTCACCACTTGTTACCAACCACACTGTATTCTGTTGATACCACGCCATTGGTGGTATCCAGTAGGCGGGAATTTCTAAATCCCCATCTATATGAAGTTCCACAACATACTCATCGTCAAAAGAATCATGCCCACCAAAGAATGGTGATCCATATAACTTCTTCGCACAGTTATATATTCCCTGCGCCTGTCCATCATCACTCAACACATCATATAGAAAATTATCCATATCATTTATTTGAGCTGAATCCCAGATATCTGGATAGTTAACAAAATCAAATGTAATATTACAAGTATCCGGTGGTCCTGTATATTTTGGTGATTTATCTCCAGATTCAATAATTTTATCTATCTCAGGCGCTGGTGGAAGAATTGGCTCTCCGTTTCGTGTAAATATTATAGTAGCAATAATCTCATCACTACCTATTAACTCCTTGTTAATCAGGTCTCTTAATTGTGATTTAACATCTTCACTTCTACCAAAGAACATATCATCAGTTATATACTTAGGCACCTCAATGAAGTGTGTCCCTGCCTGTATAGAACTAAAACAAATAACTACTAATAGGACTATTAATACTATTACAATATTTCTTTCTGCAAACATTTTTAAACCTCCTTATATAAATATAATCTATTTTTCAACTGAATATCTCCAGCTTGAACATATACCTTTCTTCCTATTTTCTCCAACAATCCATGCTTCGTTTTTATTTATTGAAAAAACTGAATTAGCAAACATCTCAGATGGTGCTTCGTTTCTCTCCCATACATTACCATCAAAATACCATATCCAAGAACTTCTATCTTCCGACCCTACCTTCCATCCATTGTCCGGTGACGATAAGTGAATATCCCTGTAATCTACATAGAAAATATCATTATACTTGTATTCCCCATTATTCCATCTTGCAGTTCTGTTCTCTCCAACTATGAATGCAGAATTAGGTGTATCATAGCAAACACTTCTATTCGGGTTATTATATGAGTGGTCAATATCTATCTCTGCCCAACTAACCCCATCCCAGTGATAGACACTGTAATAATAACCAACAGCCAATCCCTCTGTTGGTGAACTAAAGGCAATGCCAAAAATCTCACTACCTATGTAGTATTCTTCTAATTCACTGCCATTCCAGTGGTATAATTTAAATTGCATATCTTCATACCCGCTGAACCATACATCATCAGTAGCTATACAATATACACGTTCTAATGCATCACCTATATCTTTCTTAAATAGATACCACTCATTACCATCATATTTAAGTATGAAACCAGATGTCCCATCTCCGCTTATACTATAAAGACCTACACACCAACCATCATCTGGTGTTGAGAATGATATATCCTCTAAATGTATAATATAGAACTGCTCATTGTCAAACCAACCACCATAGGGATATTCCTCCCACTCTGTTCCATTCCAGTGAATTAATAATGGATAACCTCTAAGCTCTTCTTCATTCCATGAATTACCGCAAGCCCAGCCATTGTCGGGTGATGTGAAATAACATGCGTAAAGCCGGCTCTCGGGTCCGCCAGGTGTTGGAACCTCCTTCCACGGTCCTGTGTATTCGTTATTATTGCTGTCGCAGAAGATTAAGAATATGGCTATGGATGTAAGGAAGATAAGATACTTAGTAAGCGAGAATATAAATTTACGGTTGATTAGCATATTTATATTCCTTTTTAATAATATATAGTATAAATTAATTACTATGTCAAGATAATTTTTTAGATTTTTTATTATGAATTGTGAAAAATATAACTTGATTTTTTTTTATTTTTAATTGTAAAATGTCTCACAACTATATTATAAACATTGAAAGGTGAGAAGTATGGATAAGAAGAGTGATAAGGTCTCCGAACCCGATGCAGAACTTAGTGGTGATTACATAGACCAGGATTTCTATATAAACCCCAGGTTTGAGAAGGACCTCCTGCCTGAATTTGAACTTGAGAAGGAGTTCTTCGCAGAGATTTACTCACTTCCCGGTGGAGAGAAGATAAAAGAGTGCATCCAATGTGGAACCTGTTCTGGCTCCTGCCCGTCATCATATCTTATGGATTATGCACCGAGAAAATTATTTGCAATGATAAGAGCGGGTATGAGGAAGGAAGTCCTTGAGAGCAATACAATGTGGTATTGCACCTCATGTTATTATTGCTATGTCCGCTGTCTTGCAGATATCAAGATAACTGACATTATGTATGCCCTTAAGCGACTTGCGCTTAAAGAGAAGAATATAAAACTGCCAGATATAAGACCCAAGAGGTTTATGGAGAGTTTCTCGGCATTAATCAAGCGCTATGGAAGAAACCATGAGCCAATCTTTATGGCACTATACTATCTCTCCACAAATCCGTTCTCAATGCTCCGTCAGTCATTCGTTGGTCTTAATCTTTTCCTCAAGGGGAGATTGCCACTCATTCCAAAGAAAATAAAGGGTGCAGATGATGTCAAGAAATTGATGGAATATGCAGAGGAGGAAGAGATAGGATGAAATATGCATATTACCCGGGTTGCTCTCTTGAGTCAACAAATAAGGCATATGATATATCTTTCAGGGAGATAATGTATCACCTTGGAATAGCGATGATAGACCTGGAGGATTGGAACTGCTGTGGTGCTACAGCATATATATCTATATCAGAGAATGTTGCTTTTGTCGTATCTGGAAGGAACCTTGCTCTTGCTGAAAAGGCAGGTGCTACTGATATTATTGCTCCCTGCGCTGCATGCTATCTCACTCTCCGTAAGACACATGAGTATATGATGAACTACCCTGAGATATATGCCCATGTAAATTCCGCACTCCAAAAGGTGGGTTTATCTTATGAGGGAACTTTACGCATTAAGAGCCCACTTGAGGTCATAATTAACGATGTAGGTCTTGATAAGATGAGAATAGCCATAACGAATCCCCTGAAAGGTCTTAAAGTCGCCTGCTATTATGGCTGTCAGATTTTAAGACCAAGGACTGACTTTGACGACCCGGAGGAGCCGACAAAATTTGAAGAACTTATGAAGGCAATAGGTGCAGACCCGGTATATTTCTCATTCAGGGCAAGATGTTGTGGTGGTAGCACTATTCTCACATACGAGAAGCAGGCACTACGAATGTCCAAGAATATACTTCTCTCTGCGAAGAGGGAGGGTGCTGAAATCATTGCAACTACATGCCCTCTTTGTCAAATCAATCTTGATGCGTATCAGAGGAGGATTGAGAGGGAGTTCAAACTAAAACTTCGTATGCCAATTGTTTTCTTCTCTCAACTTGTAGGTCTTGCATTAAATCATAGTTATAAGGATATGGCTTTAGATAAATCTATTATCAGTCCGAAAGAGGTCCTCAGACCTTATACTCAAAGAACTGTTGAGGCAAAGAAAAAATAATTCATTTCAATATTAATTGTATTATGTTGGATATTTTCTATTTTTATTATAAGGTTTTTCAATACAACGGAGGTTTTTATGACTGAACCGAGGATAGGGGTATATATATGCCACTGTGGTCATAATATAGCAGGAACTGTAGATGTAAATATAGTGAGGGAGTTTGCTGAAAAACTGCCTTATGTTGCTATCGCTCGCGACTATCAATTTATGTGCTCTGACTCTGGTCAGGACCTCATCAAAAAGGATATAAAAGAACTCAATCTGAACAGGGTCGTTGTTGCCTCCTGTTCGCCCCTTATGCACGAGATAACATTTAGAACAGCGTGCAGGCAGGCAGGTATGAATCAATATGAATTCACAATGGCTAACATAAGAGAGCAGGTTTCCTGGGTAGCAATAGATATGACTTCCGCGACGGAGAAGGCAAAGGCGCAGGTCTCTGCAGCAGTCAGAAGGGCTGCCTTATTAGAACCGCTTGAGACCCGAATGGTTAAGATAACCCCCTCTGCCCTAGTTGTAGGTGCAGGTGTCGCAGGCATTGAAGCAGCACTGAGAATAGCAGAAGGTGGTAAGAAAGTATATCTCGTAGAGAAAAAGTCATCTATTGGTGGACATATGGCATACCTTGATAAAACATTTCCAACACTTGACTGTGCCGCTTGTATTCTCACTCCCAAGATGGTCTCTGTCAAAAATAATCCAAATATTGAGATGCTTACCTATAGTGAGGTTGAAGAGGTAAAGGGCTTTATAGGTAATTTTAAGGTGAAGGTGAGAAAGAAAGCAAGATATGTTGATTTAGTAAAATGCAATGCCTGTCAGGACTGTATTGCTGCCTGTCCCGTTAATCTTCCTAATGATTTTGAATTTGGTCATACTAATAGAACCGCAATTTACCGCCTCTTCCCGCAGGCAGTTCCGAATACATTTTTAATTACAAAAGAGGGTGTATCACCATGTAAGATTGCCTGCCCTGCAGGAACAAATGCTTATGGCTATATCGCTCTCACCTCCGTCAGTAAATACGAAGAGGCACTAGCCCTTGTAAGAGAGGTGCTTCCGTTCCCAGGAGTATTAGGTCGCGTCTGCCACCATCCCTGCGAGCAGGACTGCAATCGTAATGAGATTGATGAGCCACTTTCTATCGCAGCAATAAAGAGATTTTTAGCCGATTATGAGGTCGCATCAGGTAAAGAATATAAACCAGTAATGCCTGAAGAGAAGAGGGAAGAGAGGGTAGCAATAATTGGGGCTGGACCTGCTGGACTTACCACTGCACAGGACCTTGCGATGAAGGGCTTTCAAGTGACTGTCTTTGAGGCATCAAGTGAACTTGGGGGTGTGATGAGAAGCCACATACCTGACTATCGCCTCCCAAAGGATGTGCTTGACAGGGAGATTGGATATATATTAGACCTTGCAATTGAGGTGAAAACAAACACACCCCTTGGTCCAAATTTATCTGTTGGCGACCTACTTAAAGAGGGCTATAAAGCAGTAGTTTTAGCAACGGGTGCTTCAAAGAGCAAGAGATTGCCAATTCCTGGAATAGATGCTGAGGACGTCCTCTTTGGAATGGATATATTGAAGGAGGTTAACAAGGGTAAGCGCCCGAAGATTGGTAAGAAGGTCGTTGTGGTTGGTGGTGGCAATGTAGCAATGGATGTAGCCCGCACTGCTCTCAGATTAGGTGCACAGGATGTTTCCTGTGTCTGCCTTGAAGCCCGTCATCAGATGCCAGCACACCCCTGGGAGATAAAAGATGCTGAGGATGAGGGTGTGAAGCTCTACCCATCTTATGCTGCAAGCAAGGTTCTCACAAGAGATGATAAGGTGATAGGGCTTGAGTGTAAAGAGATAGAATCCGTGGAGTTCAATGAGCAGGAGGTAGTCAAGAGCTTCACTACAAAAGAGGGCTCAGTGATGACGCTTACTACAGATACCATCCTTCTCGCGATTGGTCAGACTACCGACTTGGAACTTCTCAAAGAATGGGGATATAAGACAACTGAGTGGGGAAATTTGAAGGCAGACCCTATCACTCTTGCTACAAATAAGAAGGGTGTATTTGCTGCGGGCGACCTTGTGCGTGGACCTTCCTCTATTGTAGAAGCAATAGCAGATGGACATCGGGTAGCAGAGACGGTAGATAGATATATTAGAAAGGTGAATTTGAAGAAGGGACGAGAGAAGATAGAGCCAGAGAAAGCCCCGGTAAGAGAGCCAGAGGAGTTGAGACCAAGGGTTAAGATGCCACGAATACCAGTTACTGATAGGCTTAGGGGATTTCAGGAGATAGATTATGGGCTTACAGAGGAGATGGCTGTCGGTGAGGCTCTCAGATGTTTGAACTGCTCAATCTGTTCTGAATGCAACGAGTGCGTGAAGGTATGTCAGCCAGTGGCTATAAATCACAACGATAAGGATGAGATAATTGAACTTGATATTGGCACTATAATTGTAGCGACGGGATATAAGCAGATGGATGCAGGCATCATAAAACAGTTTGGATATGGTAAACATCCTGATGTGTTATCAGCACTTGAGTTTGAACGGCTTGTGAATGCTGCTGGTTATACGGAGGGCAAGGTTATTACATCAAAGGGTGAGGAGCCAAAGGCGATAGCGCTCCTTCACTGCATTGGTTCAAGGGACCATAATTATCATCCATACTGTTCTCAGGTCTGCTGTATGTATGCGCTAAAACTTGCTCATCTCGTCAAGGAGAGGACAAGCGCTGAGGTATATCAGTTTTATATAGACATGAGGGCATCTGGTAAGGGGTATGAGGAGTTTTATAATCGCCTTCTAAAAGAAGGAGTGAAATTTGTAAGGGGCAGGGCAGCAAGCATCACAAGTTTCTATATCTATCCTGAGGAGAAGGGAAGGCTGATAGTTCGATGTGAAGACACAATGATTAACCGTATAAGAAGAATACCTGTTGATATGGTTGTTCTATGTATGGCAATAGAGCCAACTGAGGATGTGCATAAATTAGCGAATATCTTCAATATATCAAGAAGCCCTGATGGTTTCTTTCTTGAAAAGCACCCAAAACTTGCACCTATTGAGACAGCAAATGACGGCGTTCTCATTGCTGGCACCTGTGTAGGTCCAAAGGACATACCTGTATCGGTGGCACAGGGAGGAGCAGCAGGGGCGGCAGCACTCGCGCTCATAGACAAAGGCGAGGTTGAGATTGAGGGTGCTATTGCTGTCATTGATGAAGATAAATGCTCTGGATGCAGGATATGTAATAACCTGTGCCCATTTAGTGCAATTGAGTTTGATGAGGAAAAGAAGGTTTCAAGAGTAATAGAGGTGCTGTGCAAGGGCTGTGGCGTTTGTGTCTCTGCATGCCCGAGCAGTGCAATTAAAGGGCTTCACTTTACTGACGAGCAGATTATGTCTGAGATAGAGGGGGTCTTGATATGACATTTGAGCCAAAGATAGTGGGTTTTCTTTGCAACTGGTGTTCATACACTGGTGCAGACCTCGCAGGCACATCTCGTATGAAATATCCCCCTAATGTTAGAATAATAAGGGTTATGTGCTCAGGAAGGGTTGACCCGACATTTGTTTTGAAGTCGTTTGAACAGGGTGCAGATGGCGTTCTGATTGCTGGCTGTCATCCACCTGGTGACTGTCATTATATCAATGGTAATTATAAGACATTCAGAAGATTTCCCATTATGAAGAAACTTCTGTCTCAACTTGGTATTGAAGAGGGAAGATTGCGGCTTGAGTGGGTATCTGCAGCGGAGGGAGAAAAGTTTCAGAGAGTGGTAACAGATATAACAGAAGAGGTCAGGAAGTTAGGTCCCCTTCGCAGACGAGAGAAGAAGACAGAGGATGGGGGTGAAAAGGTTGCCTAAGAAGAAGATAGCATTTTACTGGGCTTCTGCCTGTGGTGGCTGTGAGGTAGCAGTTCTTGACATTGATGAGAATATACTCAAGGTTGCAGAGAATGCAGATATTTATATGTGGCCTGTTGCTATGGACTTTAAGGAACACGACGTGGAGGCGCTTTCCGACGGTTTTCTAGATGCGGTCTTCTTCAATGGTGCTGTCCGAAATGACCATGAAGAGCATATGGCACATCTACTGCGAAAGAAAGCAAAACTGATGATTGCCTTTGGTGCCTGTGCCTGTTTTGGTGGAATACCCGGTCTTGCAAACTTTTATAATATAAAAGAATTATTAAAATATGCCTATAATGAAACTATTACAAATGCAAATCCAGATGGCGTGTTGCCACAACCAACAAGTAATGTAGAAGAGGGTGAGGTAAAGATTCCTACAATGTATAATAGAGTGAGAGCACTACATCAGGTTGTAGATGTTGATTATTATATACCTGGTTGTTCACCTGCACCAGCGCAGATTGCAGACGCGGTTCTTACATTGCTAACTGGTGAAGCACCAGAGAAGGGTTATGTTTTCGCTGGCACAAAGACACTCTGTGATACCTGCGAGCGTATAAAAGAGGAGAAGAAGATTCCGAGGTTTAAGCGACTTCATCTCACTTCACCGAATGAGGTTGACCAGAAGAAATGTTTTCTTGAACAGGGTATAATATGTGTGGGACCAATAACAAGAAGCGGTTGTGGTAACAGATGTATAAATGCACAGATGCCGTGCAGGGGCTGTTTTGGACCATCGCCGTATGTGACAGATATGGGTGCCAAATTTGTCTCTGCCCTTGGCGCAATTGAAGATGTTGATACAGAAGAAAAGGCACAAGAGATGGCCGGTGAGTTCTTAGACCCGGCAGGGACGCTATATCGTTTCTGCCTGCCTATTTCACTTCTAAGGGGGAATATTAGAACAGAGGAGGGTGAACAATGAAGAGATACACGATTGAACCCGTTACACGTCTTGAGGGTCATGGAAAGATTGAGATTTTTGTTGATGATGACTATAATGTAAAGAGAGCATACCTTCAGATTCCGGAGTTCAGGGGCTTTGAGAAGTTCTGCATCGGACGCCCGGTTGAGGAGATGCCAAGAATTACCTGTCGCATCTGCGGCGTATGTCCTGTTGCTCACCATATGGCATCTGCGAAGGCAGGCGATGCTGTCTATAAGGTTGACATTCCCTCTCTCGCAAAGAAACTGAGAGAACTAACATATTCAGCATACTACTTCTCAGACCACACATTAAATATATATGCTCTCGCTGGACCTGACTTTGTTGTTGGTCCAAAGGCGCCAAAGGAGCAGAGAAATATCCTCGGTGTTATCGCGAAGGTAGGGCTTGATATAGGTAAAGAGGTCATTAAAAATAGAAGTTATGGTCAGAGGGTATTGACTATATTCGGCGGTAAGGCAGTTCACCCAATATATGCATTCCCTGGGGGCATATCAAAGGGTTTGACTAATGAAGAGAGAGATGAAATAAAAGAGATGGCGAAGTCAATGCTTGAGTTCGCAAAGTTCACACAGAAAGTAATTGAAGATATAGTTCTGAAGAATAAGGAATATATGGATATAATACTCGCAGAAGAGAACACTATGCCGACATACTATATGGGTCTTGTGGACGAGAACAATAAGGTGAACTTCTACGACGGTAAGGTTCGTGTTGTTGACCCCGATGGCAGGGAGTTTGTGAAGTTCGCACCTTCAGAATATACAGAGCATATTGCTGAGAGGACAGAGCCATGGAGCTACCTCAAGTTCCCATATTTGAAGAATGTGGGCTGGAAGGGCTTTGTTGCAGGAAAGGACAGTGGTATATACAGGGTCGCTCCTCTTGCCCGCCTAAACGTAGCTGATGGCATGACAACACCGCTTGCCCAGGCGGAGTATGAGAAGATGTATTCAACGCTTGGCAGAAAACCAGCACACCAGACATTTGCTATGCACTGGGCGAGGGCTATTGAGCAGTTATATGCGGCAGAACTATTAAACCAGTTAATAAATGAGGATGACATTACAGGGACTGATATAAGAGTTGTCCCATCGCAGACCCCAACAGAAGGTGTTGGGATAGTTGAGGCGTGCAGGGGAACACTGATACACCACTACAAGACAGATGAAAATGGTCTTATAACAGATGTGAACCTTATTGTTGCGACAGTTCAGAATAACGCAGCGATATGCATATCGCTTACAAATATGGCTCATCTTGTGATGGATAAGAAGAAGGATATTGACGAGGGCGACCTGAATATGGTAGAGATGGCGTTCAGGGCTTATGACCCCTGCTTTGCCTGCGGGACTCACTCACTTCCCGGCGAGATGCCACTTGAGGTGACGATAAAACATTTTGAGACAGGCGATGTTCTGAGGAGAATAACGAGGGGACTGGAATAATAGTAAATTAATTATATCTTACTTAAATATTGCTTTTATAATACCTATGCTGGAAGGTATAATATTATTATATGATTTACCACGTGATAGAATTGTTCCAAAGTCACCAACAGCCCAGACATGTGCAGCACCCCCACAAATGCCTTTTAGATTAATATTAACAGGACAATTTTCTTTAACCCAGTTATAACCACCATTTGAACTGTATAATATTGTTCCATTTGCTCCTACACAGAATATGTCATAGTCAGTTTTGAAATTTATAGCATATAGATTTTCAGTTGTATTTGAATTAACTTTTAACCAACTACTACCATTATAAAGTAATATAGTTCCATTACTACCACATGCATAAGCTTTATTAGCATCATCTACAGATACAGAATAGAGGTCATTAGTTGTTGGACTATTATTATATAAATACCATACACCATTCTCATAATCAAGAATAGTTCCATTAGCACCAACAGCCCATGATGGATTTTCTGGGTCAGGCCAACCTCTACCGCTTACTGAATAAAGATTATAAGATGTTGGTGATGATTCATATAAATTCCACACTTCATATTCAAAATCATTACTATATAATATAGTTCCATTTTCACCAACAATGAAACCTTTATTATTGAGCAATAAAGTAACAGAATATAATGTTTTTGTTGTTGGGGAATTTATTTCATGATATTTGGCACTGTTTCTAACAAATATTTTACCATTAGAACCAACAACATATTCTATATTACCAGATTCAGCACTACCATATAAGTTAATTTTTGTATCTAAAGAACGATTAGTCCATTTAAAATATGGACCTGCATACTCACATTCTAAAACAACACCATTATCACCAGTAGCAATACTAATACCATCATCAAATTCTTTTCCCAAAAAATTTAGGTTCTCTTTTGTCATATTATGATAGTAAATATACCAATCAACAGAAAACGAAAATAAAGGTATTAGAACAATAATTAAAATAATTATTTTTAATTTATTTAGTTTCATTTTAATCTTTTTAAGGTATGTTTATTATTTTTATATCTGGTTTATAATTAAACTTCTCATAAGTTGTAGTTAAAGAAGAATTATTACAAACAAGTCCAACATTAAATTCAGCAATACTGTAATTGTATATAAATAAAAACGACACCACTATTTTTGGTGCCCAAGTAATTCTTCTCATCTTTATATCCCTACCTACTTAATTAAATATAATAAATAAAAATATAAATGTCAAGCTTTTTTTATTCTGAATTTTTTTAATAAAATTTAATATTTTATTGTAAAACCTCTGTTGCCTCTTCTGGCTTCGTCTCTGTCTCCTCTTCCTCAGGAGCAGGTGGCGTCACTACCTCCGGCTTCTTCGGCAAAGGTGTTGTCAGTTCTGCCCTGCATAATGGGCTCTCAATCAACACAATCCCCCCTGCGCTGTCAACATATATATCCATATCAATCTGTGGAATGCTGTATATGCTCACATCTACCTTCATACCCTGAATGTAAATTGTATCAGTTCCCTTAATGACTATGCTTATGTCAAATATATTTCCGCTGACAGCATTCTTAACTTTTAATGGTGTCTCATCACCGGATATCGCAGATGTCAGTTGATATATGAGCATAGGATTTACCGGGGAGATTATAAAGACATCTTCATCTGAACTAATATTTACCGTTTTCTCTGCTATCGGTCTTTCTGCGTTTGAAGAATTGAATGTATATTCGCCTGTGCCATAGCCCCTCTTGAACTTCACCTCCCCCTCGCCTCTGCTCCATAGCGTGTCAGTTTTGAATGAGATGGCAAGCACCTCGCCTAAGGTAGTTATCAGCCCGCTGACAGTTCCAAGGTCTGCCTTCTCAAATTTAAGTTTGTATTCAAGCGTCTTATTAATGGGCAAACCAACTACTGGCTTGAATATTGAATTTATCATGGCTAAATAAGTAATATCGGAGTATCTTACATCTTCACCGACTATAAGACGTATTCTCTGTGATTCATTAGTGAATATGGGATGTGGGTCAACTTGTAGAAAGCCGAAATCTTGTATATATACCTCAAGCCATCTGTGTGGCAAAAGGTAGGATTTACTATTGTCAAAGACAAGTCCAAAGACGAGACGGGCGTCGTAACCTTTCTTTCTAAGTATCTCAACATCTCTCTCAAGTAAATCTCTATATGAGATTAAACCTGTGCTTTTGACTATCTGCCAGGGAAGTTGATTTGGGGACATAATGAACTGATTATTGTATGATGATATTAACCCTACTGCCCTTTTGTATTCATAGTTGTCATATACCTCTGGAGGTTGGTTAGTATTGAAACTTCCTGTTATTGAGTAATCGGTAGATGTGCCCTTGAATGTCTGTGGTGCTTCGTTGAGTATATTGATGTCAATAGTTGCGCCTGATATTCTAATCTCATAATCTGTATTATAGACATCAGATGATACTGTGTGTATTGATTGAAATTTTAATGGGGTAATTTTATCGGGCTTTACTGGCTTTCTGGTAAGTATCAATCTGCCATCATTTCCTTCTTCTGGAATATTGTTATTGCCACTGTAGATAAATCTTTCTGTGATTCCTCTGTAATCTATTATTATCTCTCTAACATTACTTCCCTTAGTTGAAACTGCTCCATTGTTTAAAACTGGTTGGCTTTCATGAAAATTTAGTATCTGATATTGATATAGAGTTCCATCTGTATTAATGGGGATATATTTTGGGATAATAAAGGCGGGGTCGATTATAGCAGTTGGCTTTGTAGTGAATATTGTGTTCTCATAACCATTTGTGTCTGTTGATTTTATATAATAACCACTCTCTGTTCTCTCTATTTCTGTCTTCATATCTGATGATAGGTCAGAAATTATTATATTTACTGGAAAATTATCTTTAAGTTCAACCTCTTCTAGAATATTTACACTGCTTACTCCATCGAAATCCTCCTTTAGCATATATACACTGGCTGTTATTTTATCATTCTCAGTGATATATTCAATATAGCCGGATGGTTTTTCGTTATATATGAGCCATATATATGTTTTTGTCTTTATCCTCTCATGTTCACAACTCAGAACAGTTAAGATTGATGTTATGATGATAAAACTGATAATATCTTTTATCTTTATAGTTATCATCTGATGGTAATAATTTATCTATTTTTCTATGCCAAGGTATTTTATTATATCTTTGTAATTATCACTTACATATTTTGCACTTGCATTGATGTCATCAATTAATTCCTTTTTGTCTAAAAATTGTGTAGGAATCTCATAAAGGAGATACAGGTCACCGTTCTTATCAAGACCGATCTTTGACTGGTCCATCTCATAGTTTAGTTCAAGGATGTGCTTAAAGCCATCTTTACCTTTCTTTTCAGTAACACTCGCAATATATGTAGAGATGACAACCAAGTTTTTATCTAATATTATAGAGACATCTATTTCATCCACACCTTCTCCGACAAATGGCACTACCCATAAATTTGTTGAAACCTCTTTGCATTTAAACTCCTCTTTAAGATATTTATCAATAGTATCGTGAAGATTTTGGGACGCATCGATTCTGGTTGATGGCTCCTTCACTTCTACAGCGTTTGGCATACTCTCACCTTCTGGCACGGGTGGTTTTTTTACCTCTTCTGCTAATGATGAAATAGCTAAGAATAAAGATAAAAATATTATCATGAGAATTGTTGTTATTTTCATAACTCTCCTGCTTTCTAAACTTATTTTAATATAACAGTTATAAAAGTAATATAATAATTTTGACGTTCTTTTATTCTCACTTGACTTGGAATAATATAAACATTATCATCAAAAGATATTTACAATTTTTCTATTTTAAGAAGATGGAGGATTTATGTTAGGTGAAGATAGATTGATGAGTATTATAGATAGGGCATTATCGTATTCCATGAGCGACCAGTTAGAAGTGATAATATATAGTGACACTGTAGCCCTGACCAGGTATTCCAACTCTTATATACATCAAAATGTCTCCTTCTCAAGCACATCAATATCTGTAAGGGCAGTTGAGGGCAAAAGGTGGGGTATTGCCTCAACTGACGACATTTCAGATAATGGTATTAAAATTGCTGTAAACAAAGCAAAGGAGATAGCCCTCTCAATGGAGGAAAATTCTGACTTTGAATCGCTTCCATCACCTCAGGAATACAAGAAAGTCAATGTTTATAAAGAGGAAACAGGAAATCAATCGCCAAGACAGAGAGCAGAGAAGGTGAAAGAGATTATCTCTGAAGTGGAGAAAGGTGGATTTAAGGCGGCTGGTTCATATAAAATTGAGACAGGTGAAATAGCAATAGGCAATTCACTTGGTGTTAGATGTTACCACCCATTTTCAAAGGTGAACGTTATTGTTGTTTCAATATCAGACACTTCGGAGGGTTATTCTGAGGCGTCTTCACTTACTCCATCTGGAATTGACCATGTAAAAGTTGCATCGCAGTCAGCAGATACCTGTGGGAATTCCCAGAAACCGGAAGACATTGAGCCAGGTGAATTTGATGTCTTTCTCGCACCTGATGCTCTTTCTGGACTTATGAACTGGATGTCGTTTGTCGTCTTTTCAGGAAGGATGGTCTTTGAGGGAAGGTCATGTCTATCAGGTAAGATGGGTGAGAAAGTTATGGGAGATAATGTAACCATTGTAGATGATGGTCTTTCTGGTGATAACTTTGCATTTCCATTTGATTTTGAGGGCGTTCCAAGACAGCGTCTTGTTCTCATAGATAAGGGAGTTGCCAAATCCGCCTGTTATGACACGATTTACGCGAAGAAGATGGGGATTAAGTCAACAGGGCATGCGCTCCCGAGGGGTGATGAGATAGATGCTATACCGTTTCATCTTCAAATGCCACCTGGAGATTCTGACAGGGATAAGATGATTTCAATGATTGATAAAGGACTTTATGTATCTAACTTCCATTATATAAATGGCTTGATTGACCCGAGGAATGCTGTCTTTACAGGAATGACACGATACGGTCTCTTCTATATTGAAGACGGAAAGATAAAGAATCCTGTTAAGAACCTGAGATTTACTGAGTCAATGCTCAAGGCGTTCTCAAGTGTAGTCGCTGTATCAAAAGAGAGAAAACTTGTGTCGCATCCCTATATTTCTGTCGCTGGTTTTATACTGCCGTCAATAGTAATCAAGGACTTCAAGTTTACGAGCAAGACAGAGCATTAGTATATTTTTCATATATAACACAGGAGGTTTATATATGTTAGCGATAAAGGGTGGAACTATCTACACTATCACAAATGGTATTATTAAAGATGGTGTCATCTTGATTGAGGACAAGATGATTAAAGCGGTTGGCAAGGATATAGAGATTCCCAAGGGGTGTGATGTCTATAATGCGAAGGGCAAAGTCATAATGCCCGGTTTCATTGACGCTCACACTCACCTTGGCAACTTCAATGAGGCGACAGGTCCCGTTGGCTATGATGGCAATGAGATGACAAACCCTGTTACACCGCAGGTAAGGGCAAAGGATAGCATCTGGCCGCAGGACATGGCATTTGATGATGCTAGGTCAGGAGGTGTCTCCTGTGCCTGCGTCCTTCCTGGAAGTGGCAATGTCATTGGCGGAACGGGCGTTGTAGTGAAGACATACGGGGATAGTATTGATGATATGGTTGTGATGGATGACTGCGGTATGAAGGTTGCGTTCGGTGAGAACCCGAAGGGCGTCTATTCAGAGCAGAAGAAGATGCCGACGACGAGGATGGGCAATGCTGCTGTCCTGAGGGAAGCACTGATAAAGGTGAAGACCTATATTGCCAAAAAGAAAAAAGGTGAAGAAGAACCCGACAAGGCGCCCGACACCGACCTTGCAATGGAGGCACTCATTCCCGTTATTCAGAAGAGAATACCGCTCAGGGCACACGCACATAGAACCGATGATATTCTGACTGCGATAAGAATTGCAAAAGAGTTTGATGTAAAGATATACATAGAACACTGCACAGAGGGTCATCTTATAGTTGAACATCTGAAAAAGAATAAGGTTCCTGCAATCGTCGGACCATCGTTTGGGCATAGAAGCAAGGTTGAACTGAGAGAACTCTCGTTCAAGACAGCGGGCATTCTTGATAAGGCGGGCGTGCCTGTCTGCCTTATGACAGACCATCCGGTAATACCTTTAAGGTTTCTTGTGCTTATGTGCGGAATTGCTGTGAGTGAGGGTATGGATGAGGCAAGCGCGCTTGAGGCGATAACGATAAGACCTGCCAAACTTCTTGGCATTGACAAGATGGTTGGCTCAATAGAGGTCGGGAAGGATGCGGATATAAGCATATGGGACAGGCATCCATTTGACGCTCGCGCAAAACTTGAATGCTTCTGGATTGATGGAAAGAAGGTTCATCCGAAGGCGAGTTAGATTTTTATTTATGGTTATAAGGGAGGGATTATGAGAATTTTTAGATGTTTAATTTTAATATCAATGGCTTTTCTTCTTTTATCTTTCTGTTCTTCGGATAATGGGGGTGGTCTGAAGAGCCTGTGTGTGGTCTTCGTAGGTGCTTCAATTACCGAGGCGTGGGACTTCAATCACTACTTCTCTGGCTACGACTTCAAAAAGGTAATTTACTATGACTGGAAGAAGAGCGATGTGTGGGATGAGATTAAGAATTACGACCCCGATATTGTTGTGGTGAAGGAATGTGCTGCTTACTTCTATACCGATGGAAACACACCATTGGATGACTACTACACAGAGATGGAGAATATGGTTGCATTAATTAAAGGAGCGGGTTCTGTTCCGGTTCTTGCTACCACCATACCTGTTGATGTTGGTCAGGGTGACTGCACAAAGGCGCAATTGGACGATATTATCGAGTTCAACAACTGGGTGAGGAACTATTGCTCAAATCATAGTATCACCTGCATGGACTATTATGAGCAGATTGCGGATGAGGAAGGCGAAATGCCTGCCGACTGCCACGATGGAGATGGGCTTCACCCCAACTCACACGGCTATGATATCCTTAGCCAGATTGTTATACCCACCCTTGAGGCATGTATCAAGTGATAAAGTAGATTACACAGGTTGGAAATTATAGGGGACAGATAAATATACCCCTCCCTCTTATCTTCTACTTAAATATCAATAACGAATGTAATTTATTTTTTTCTTTCATTAATACTTTATAAATAAATTGTCAAATCATATTATTTTATTGTATGCCAGATAAGACAACAAACACCATCACTGACATTATCTCCCTCGTCAGAAAGCACCATCCCGGGGTAAACACTGGTATAATTAAAAAAGCATATGACATCGCTTTGAGGTGGCATGGCGATGCATTGCGTAAGAGCGGGAGACCATATATTGACCATCCGCTCTCTGTTGCATATATTCTCTCTCAGCACAGAATGGATGCGACAACAATATCTGCGGGAATTCTCCACGATATTCTGGAAGATACAGATATAACACCTGATGAGATATCTCAGTCGGTCGGATGCGAGGTCTGCGAACTTGTTGAAGGTGTCACAAAACTCAAAAATGTGCCTGCAAGCCAGGAATTGAGCGAGGTTATGAACCTCAGGCGTCTTCTCTTCGCGATGGCGAAGGACCTGCGTGTTGTCATAATCAAATTCTCAGACCGCCTTGACAACCTGAGGGACCTTGATGCCCTTGATGATGAGGTGAAAATGCGCATTGCCCGGGAGACCGCAGATATCTACATTCCAATAGCGAGCCGTCTCGGGATGGGCATTATGCGATTTGAGATGGAAGACCTCGTTCTCCGATATATTAACCCCGATGTCTATTTTGACATAGCGAAGAAAATTGCAATGAAGAGAGAGATGCGTGAGAGGGAGACGAGAAAGATAGCAAATGAGATATTATCAATTCTCACAAAAAATGAATTAGAATTCAAAGTTTCTGGAAGACCAAAACACATAGCGAGCATCTATAATAAGATGAGAGAGGGTAAGACCTTTGATGAGATACACGACCTTATTGGAATAAGGATTATAGTAAAGACAGTCGCTGATTGCTATCAGGCACTCGGTATAATTCATTCAAGATACAAGCCAATCCCAGGACGATTCAGGGACTATATCGCACTTCCAAAACAGAATGGTTATCAGTCGCTTCACACAACTGTTATAGACGAGAAGGGCAGGAAGATAGAACTTCAGATAAGGACGGAGGCAATGCACAGGGCTTCTGAGGTTGGAATTGCCGCACACTGGAGGTATAAAACAGGTGAAAAGCCGATATTCAAGGACAAAGAGCATCTCTCATTCATAGACAGGATTCTTGAGTGGCAGGCAGACCTTACCCAGCCGGAAGAGATAATGGAGCAGTTGAGACATAGTTTATTTGAAGATGAGGTCTTTGTCTTCACACCAAAGGGTGAGGTGAAACCTCTTCCTATCGGTGCAACACCGCTTGACTTTGCATTTTCTGTTCATTCGGATATAGGTATGAAGGCGACAGGGGCCAGGGTGAATGGAAAGATGGTGCCATTTGACTACAAACTGAAGACGGGTGATATTGTGGAGGTGCTGACATCGTCGCATCAGAAGCCATCAAGGGACTGGCTTGGATTTATTGTATCCTCAAAGGCAAAGGCGAAACTAAGGCAGTATTTCAGGGAACTTGACCGCGACTTTTATATTGAAAAGGGAAGGAAGACATTTGATGAGGAGTTAAAGAAATCGGGGCTTACCGAAGAGAAGGTTCCGGAGGTGTTGAAGGGTATTTTCAGTGAATATGGTTTTGAAAATGAGGAAGAACTTTATATTTCTATTGGCGAGGGTCAGATAAAGTCGCGGAGGGTGTTAAAGCAGGTAATTGGTGAATACCATGAAGAGGCGAGGAGGAGAAAGCATCTGTCGTCAGTCCTGATGGTGAAACTTGATGGTGTGCGTGATGTTGACTTTCACATTGCAGGATGCTGTCTGCCATCGCCACCGGATGATATTGTGGGCTACATCACATTGGGGAAGGGCATAAGCATTCACAGGGTAAACTGCCCGTCATTGAGGAGCAGAAATAAGGAGAGGGTGATGAGAGCGCAGTGGGCGGGGAAGGTGGGGGTAGTGGTGAGCAAGATTAATATAACAGCGGAGAACAGGGCTGGCATTCTCGCAAGAATAAACGATTTACTTGATAGAAATGGTATTAATATTTTAAAGCACCTTGGGAGGTCAAGCCCTGATAGTAAAAAAACGAACCTTTATCTCATTGTCTCTTATGATAAGAGCATATCAAAAAATGATTTGATGAGCGATATTAGTAAATTAAATGGTGTTATATCTGTTAAAATCACTTAATTTTTTATATATAATGGTCTCAATCTTAAATATGAGAAGCATTCTTACATTAGTATTCTTATTCGGTATAGGTTTAGGAATTGATATTGATAAACCTACACCCACAAGTAATGATGTAATAGCAAAGATTGTAATAAGAACTATTGAGTTCATAGAATATGATAAAAACATTGAAGAACTGGTTCCAATAAAATTCAGTCTGTTTCCAGTGCTTGATTTAGATGGCAATGTTGTTGGATACTATTGTGCTATTGCTATAAAAGATGAAAGGTTAGTCACCTATGAAGAGAGAATAGCTACTGCTGACAAAACGATGAATATATGGAGGAAGAAGTGGAAGGAGGTAAGGAAGTATATATATGATTTTCAATCTGATGAGGAGAAGGAAAAATATAAGAATAATCCAGAATTCTTTATGGAATGTAATAAAAGATTAGAGGAATGGAATGAAGAAGTCCATAATATAGGAAATTCAGTATTTCCTATAGGTAGGCATAATTATTTCAACTCCATTCAAGAGTTTCGTGACCCAGCAGAGGCTACTATAGGTGACCCTATGCCTACACCAATGTGGTGGTATATAGCAGCAAGGATAGCTGCTGAGGATTACTTTGGGACTACTGATGTAAAATTCGTTGGTCTTAGGATTGTAGTGGAAAGGACGAAAGAAGGTAAATATATAACACCAGAATATTCAGTTTTTGAGCATAATGGTAAGAGAATATATATATGTGCATCATCAATCTGGATGTTTCCCACTGTTCACACAGAGGATGAGGTTATCAGTAGTAAAGTAACCTATGAAGAATATAGAAATCGTATATATACTGTTGATGGCGACGTATGGGGTGAATCTAGAAAGAAGGAATGGCAAAAGCTTGAGAAAAGATTGGAAAAGTATAGATATAATATTAGGGATTTAGGAGATGGAGTTTTTGAAATCTATGAGATTACAAAAGAGGAGTGATTATGAGAAAAATCTTCTATTTTATACTAATGTTAGTTTTATTTTTTAGCATAGTAAATGCTGAGGACATCATCTTCAGTGAGGGGACGTTCTGGCAGTATAGGGTGAGTGATGAGAAATCTAATGGTCCCGACTTTGAGGTTACAGATAGTTATGACTATACTGTTAAGGTTGTAAAGGTTGGAACGCTGAGTGATTTTAAGAATATTTCTGTAAATTTCCCGAAGACAGTGGTGAAGATTTCACAGGTTAACATATATGATGAGGATGGCAACATATTTGACAGTGGCTTCTTCACACTTGATAGTGACGACTCAATATGGATGTTCAATACTTATGGTTACGGCTGGATGGTTTATAAGAGTGGCTTACCTATCGGCTACACCTGGAAGGCAGAGATGCAGGAGGGTGTTATAAGCACATTCATCTGTAAGGGCTACGAGGATGTTAAGACACAGGCAGGTTCATTTGAGAATGTAATGAAGATAGTTTCAAAATTTGAAGGTGATGAAGAGGGGAAGATAACATACTGGGTAGCAAAAGGCATAGGTATGGTGAAGAGCGTGAGTAGTGATGGTTATGAGACACAAATAACAGAACTTGTGAAGTATGGAAGCAAATAGATTTTTTATATAGTAAAGATATATTAATAATCTATGCCACTATCTCAATAATTCCCCTCGGAACTTCAAGAACCTCGCCTATTATCTCCGCCTCAGGAAAGCCACTCTCCCTTATTTTATTTAAGAGTTTTTCTGCCCTCTCTTTAGAGATGCTTATCAAAAGCCCACCGCTTGTCTCCGGAGAGTGCAGTAAATCTATCGTTTCCTTCGGTATGCCATCTGATGTATGCTCAAACGGTTCGCAAAACTCAGCATTCTTGTAAAGCCCTTCCGGCAGAAATCCCATCTTTGCAAACTCAATCGCTTCGGGAAAATATGGAACTTTACTTGAATACAATCTGATTCCGACCATACTTGCCCTCGCCATCTCCTGAGCATGCACCACAAGACCAAAGCCAGTTATATCAGTCGCAGAAGATGCGCCTTCTTCTACCATCAGTTTTGATGACTCTTTGTTCAACCTGAGCATAATCTCTGTCATCCTGTCAATCGTTTCCTTACCTGCCTCCCCTGCTTTCAATGCTGTGCTTATTATTCCAATGCCGACGGGCTTCGTCAGAATCAACCTGTCGCCCGGCTTTGCTGTAGAGTTGCGGACAATTTTATCCGGTGCTACATCGCCAAAGACAGCGAGCCCGAACTTGACCTCCTCGTCTTCAATTGTGTGCCCGCCAACTATCGGGCAGGGCGCTTCATTACACTTATTGATTGCCCCCTGAATGATTGTCGTCAGTATGCTCGGGTCAAGTCGCTTTGACGGAAAGCCAGCAATTGACAGGGCAAAGAGCGGAACAGCCCCCATTGCATAAATGTCAGAAAGTGAGTTTGTAGCGGTAACCTGACCAAAAAGGTATGGGTCATCCACAATAGGTGTGAAGAAGTCAACGCTTGCGGCGATAGCCCTTCTATCGTCAAGCAAAAAGACGCCAGCGTCATCAGATGTCTTCGGACCTACTAAAACCCGCCTGTCATCCGGCAGTTTGAGTGTCCTGAGCACCATATCAAGGGTGCCCGCAGACATTTTTGATGCTCAGCCAGCCGCCTTCACGCCCTCTGTGAGTTTCACATCTGTCTCTCCACTCATTGTATATTGATATTAGGAATAAAAAATATAACTGTCAATAGATTTGGTATAGTATAAATATTTCTCTGCAATGCAAAATAATCGCTTGACAGGTTGTGAAAATGTGGTATATTTTGCAATACAGAATGTGCAATGCACAATAAATTGTGTAAGATAAGTGAGGTGATTAAATATGGTGGAGGAAGAGTTAGTTGTAGTAAAGAAGTATTCAAATAGACGCCTTTACGATACAAAGAGGGGAAGGTGGATAAATCTTTTTGACCTCGGGAAGATGATAAAAGATGGTATCAACATACAGGTAGTGGAACACGAGACAGGTGATGATATAACAATTACGACATTAATTCAGGTAATACTTGATGAATTAAAGGACAGACGTGTTGCGCTTTCAGCAGCATATCTTCTCCATCAGATATTCAGGCGTGGAGGTGATACAATAGAAATTGCAGTTGAGAAGTCACTTATGGGAGGGGCTGAGGTTCTCGGGATAATGCCTGATGATGCTGAGAAGATAATGAAGATATTTGTGGAGAAGGGGAAAATTGAACCTGATATGGCTGAAAGCATTATCTCTGAATACAGAAAAAGATATAGGAAATATTGTGATGAACTGAAAGATGAGGTTGAGGTGATGGTAAAGGAGACAATTGTATCTTTAGGGCTTCCAACAAAAGATGATGTGGAAGAGATCAGCCGAGAGGTAAGAGAGATAAAGGATATGCTGTCAAAGGACAAAACTGGAGAGTAAATTTTATAAGGAGTGAGAGTATGAAGAAGGGGTTGATAGTTTTATCTGTTATAGTTGTCTTGATTGTTGTTCTTGTGTTTGTGCGACTTAATGCGAGAAATTCTGAGAAGAGCGTTAAGGAAGAGTTGCCACCTTCAGTTGAGGTCGCATCAGTTAAATTAATGGACTATATTGAGCATTACACTGGTTTCGGGACAGTTCTTGCAGAAGACCAGGTGCCAGTTTTGCCAAAAGCACCAGGCAAGTTGATAAGATTTCTTGTTTCTGAAGGTCAATATGTATATGAAGGGCAGACGGTAGCCCTTGTTGACAGAGATATACCAGGTCTTGAGTTCAAATCGCTCAAGGTTGATGCGCCAGCATCAGGCATTATTGCCCAGACGATGGTTGACCCGGGTGGCGCTGTATCACCATCGCAGCCAATGGCGATGCTGATTTCATCTCGTCGTGTGAAAATGCTTCTGACCGTCTCTGAAAAGGACATTGGCAGGCTCAAGGTTGGTCAGAACGCTATCGTATCTCTTGATGCCTTTCCCGGTGAAGATATAAGCGGTAGGATAAAGAAGATAAGCCCGACTGCCAATCCATTGTCTCATACATTTGAGGTTGAGGTCTCTATTGATAATAAGGATGGTAGTGTAAAAAATGGTATGTTCGGTAAGACAGTAATTAGGACATCAGAACCTAAGAAGATGCTCTTCATTCCAGTAGATGCTCTTGTGAAGAGGTCAGTAGAGGGGGTAGAAAAATATAGTGTCTTTGTTGTTGAGAATGGCACAGCGAAGGAGAAGAACATTGAGATTGGGATTACTGATTTTAACAGGGCTCAGGTTCTATCAGGACTTTCAGAGGGTGAGAGTGTTGTGGTTAAAGGTTTAACGACAATAAAGAGTGGTATAAATGTTAAGGTTGTTGGCGAGATGAAGTGGGGTGAATAGATATGAAGATTGCGGACTTCTCAGTAAATAGACCTGTTGCGACACTTATGCTCACATTGATTATTATAGTTGTTGGTATATATGGCTTTATACAATTGAGGATAGACCTTCTCCCCAAGATTGAGTATCCAACGCTCACAATCATCACTAACTATGAAGGCGTTGCCCCCGAAGAGATAGAAAAACTTATTACAAATCCAATTGAGGAGGCGGTTAGCACAGTCCCCGATGTGAAGGAAGTAAAGTCAGATTCCACTATGGGGACTTCAACTGTGACAGTTGAGTTCTCATGGGGAAAAGACATCGGTGAAGCGGCAAACGACATAAGGGATAGATTGAATAGAATAGTTCAATATCTGCCAGAGGATGCAGACCAGCCACTTATTCTAAAGTTCAATATCAATGAGATGCCTACTATGATATTCACAATTTACAGTGAAGAAAACAGGGACATCTATGAGGTAGAAAAGTATGCAAAAGATGTCATCAAGCCATTCTTTGAACATATAGATGGTGTTGCGCGGGTAATGGTTATAGGTGCCTGGCCTAAGGAGTTTAAGGTTCTTATTGACAGGGATAAGTTATATGGCTATGGCATTCCATATGAGCAACTTATGCAGAAGATTGCCTATGAGAATGTCAATGTCTCGGGTGGCTTTATAGAGAGGGGTTATAAAGAGCTTTCGGTAAGGTCTCTGGGTGAGTTCACAACCACAGAGGAGTTAAAAAGTTTGATTGTAGGAAGTTCCCTTGATGGAAGGATAATATATTTATCAGATGTTGCGGATGTGAGAGAGGGACCGATGGAGGAGAGGGGTTTTGGTAGATTGGAGGGGAAGAGGGGAATTGCGATTATAATATCCAAACAGGGTGATGCAAATACTGTTGAAGTAGCAAGTAAGATTAAAGAATCAATTCCAGTATTAAAGACAAAATTGCCTGATGATATAAAAATGGTTCTTTCTATTGATATGTCATCAGCAATAGTGAAGTCAATAAGGAATACTGCATGGGCAGCGTTAGAAGGTGCAATCCTTGCTTTTATAATCGTCTTCTTGTTTCTAAGAAATATTCGGCCGACATTTATAGTGAGTATTGCTATTCCAACATCTCTTATGGCTGCCTTTTCATTGCTTTACTTCAGAAACATGACATTGAATGTAATAACCCTTGGTGGGCTCACTATTGCTTTAGGGAGGCTGGTTGATGACGCCATTGTCGTTACAGAGAACACATTCAGGCATCTCAGTATAGGTGAGGACAGACACACTTCTGCAAAGAAGGGCGCAAATGAGGTTGGTATGGCGATAACATCTTCAACAATTGTTACCATCGCCGTCTTCTTTCCGCTCATATTTGTATCGGGTGTAACCGGTGAACTGTTTAGACCTTTCAGTTATGCCGTTATAGCAGCGATGCTCGCATCACTATTTGTAGCACTCACAATCGTTCCTATGCTCTCATCAAAGGTTCTCTCAAAGTTTGCTGGTGCAGAGAAAGAGAAGGGCTTATACTATCGCTTCAGGGAGTGGTATGGGAGGGTCCTCAGTTGGGCGTTAAACCATAAGTGGAAGGTTCTTATCGTTTCAATGGCAATATTCTTTGCAAGTTTACTTTTACTCATACCAATGGGCAAAGAGTTTATGCCTGAAATGGCAGAAGATTACTCATATGTTATGTTAGAACTTCCACCAGGCACAGGGCTTAAGACAACAGGAACTGCAATAGAAGAGATAGAAAAAAAGGTGATGAAAGACCCCGATGTCAATACACTCTTTGATTTTTACGGTGAATCTACAAGTGGAGGTGGTGGGTCGCGAATGGGTGAATCGGGTGCAAATGGGGGCTTTCTTGTCATATCTATGAAGCCAAGAAGTGAACGAACATCATCTTTTGGAGATTTTCATAAAAGGTTAAGAGAATTTGCGAATGATATACCAGACCTTAGGTTGGAGATTATGACTATGAGTTCTGTTGTTGCTATGGGTGGTCTTAGACCGATTGATATAAATATTACAGGATTAGATTTGAAAGAGTTGGAAGATATAAGTAAAGAGGTAGAAGGTATCTTAAAGGAGACGGATGGTATTGTTGATATTGATAACTCAATGAAGAAGGGTGTGCCTGAACTACACATAAGATATAACAGGGAGAAGTTATCAAGGTATGGTCTGACGGTTGGTCAGGTAGCAAATCTTGTTAGGATGGCTCTTGAGGGAAAGGTTGTAAGTAGAATTCATAAAGAAGGTGAAGAGTTTGATGTGAGGTTGAGATTTCTTGAGGAGAATAGAAAGACGATAGAAGATGTTGAGAATATTCCAATACATTCACCACTTGGCTTTAATTTCTTACTGAAGGATGTTGCGACAATAGAAGAGGCAAGTGGACCACAGAAGATAAGTCACATTAATCAGCGAAGGATGGGAGAGATTAGCGCATCACTGCAAAATAAAAGCCTTGGTGAAGCTGCTAAAGAGTTGAAGCAGAAGATAAAGTCAGTTGAGTCAAATTTGCCCGCTGGCTATCTTGTTGAGTTTGGTGGGCAGTATGAGAAGATGACTGAGACATTCAAGAATCTATTCTTTGTCGTTATATTCGCTATGCTTATTATCTATATGATTATGGCAGCACAGTTTGAATCGCTTGTTCATCCACTTGTGATAATGTTTTCAATTCCATTTGCTTTCACAGGCGCTTTTATCTCGCTTTACATCACAGGTATGACACTGAATATAGAATCATTCATAGGACTGATATTCCTTGTTGGTATAGTAGTAACAAATGCGATAGTTCTGGTTGCCTTTGTGAACCAATTAAGAAGAGAAAAGGATTACAATATTGACGAGGCGCTTGTGGAGGCAGGGAAGGTTCGTCTTCGCCCAATACTTATGACAGCGTTTGCCACTATCTTTGCTATGATACCTATGGCGCTTGCTTTAAGGGAAGGTCAGGAAATGGAGCAGGGGATGGCAATCGCTGTAATCGGAGGGCTTTTCACATCAACAATTCTGACACTTATCATAGTTCCAATAACATATAAGATATTAGAGGGCTGGGCAGTGAGGTTTAAGAAGAGGGCTGTAAAGGCGCTTCATGGTGAAGAGTAAGTTTACAATAATAGTTATAAATTGATTGTTTTACAGGAGGATTAGATGAATACAGGGAGAGTTATATCATATTCATTTATTTTGCTTTTAGTCGTATATACATTGACATTTGCGGTTGAACTTACAATTGGTGAGTGTATAGATATGGCATTATCTACAGATGAAACATTATCTTCTTATTATAGCGACCTTGAGTCAACACATGGTCAGGTAATCTCTGCAAGGGGTGGTTTCTTTCCACAACTTAATGTCTCCTCATCATATACACGACTTTCTGAGGTTCCTGTGGTGACAATACCTCAATTGGGGAGAATACCAATGGGAACGAGCGAGAACTTTGATTTCAAGACGCAATTAATTCAGCCGTTGTATGCGGGCGGAAGAATATGGAGCGGGTATAAGATGTCAAAGGCGGGTGAGAGTGCCATGGATTACAATGTTCGCGAGTATAAGAACACACTTGTCTTCAATGTAAGGGAGCAATATCTTTCGCTATTATTGACAGATTCGCTTATTAATGTGACCAAGGAGTCAATAGGACTTGCTGAGGAGCATTATAAGGTAGCGGAGGAGCGTTATAATGTTGGTTATGCGTCAAAGTTTGAGAAACTAAGGGCAGAGGTCAGCGTGACAAATTTGAAGAGCAGTTCGACAAACCTTGAGAATACAAGGAAGGTGCAGGAGGAAGCACTAAGACAGGCACTGAACCTTGACCCAGCAGAACCAATAATTCTCAAAGATGAGATGGAGTATATGCCTTTTGATATGACAATTGATGATTGTAAAGATAAAGCGCTAAACCAGAGACCCGCAATACTTGCCGTCAATGAGACAGAGGAGTTAATGAGGCGAAAGATTTCTCTTGCAAGGGCTAACTACTTTCCTATGATTTCTGTGATAGGTGGTTATGACCTGGCATCTACAGATTTCAATGATAGGAGCGATTGGCAGGATAACTGGTCTGTTACACTTTCGCTGTCATGGACACCATTTGATGGTTTTATTACTCATGGTGAGTCAATAACAGCCCATGCTGACTACAAGTCAATTAAGTTCAAGAAGAGTGCTATGAAAGAGGGTGTAGAAGTCGAGGTTGAGGGGCTTTACCAGAAACTTGAGAGTGCAAAGGATAATTTATCTGCACAGGAGAGCAACATTGGTCTTGCGAGTGAGGGTGTCAAGATAGCGGAAGCACAGTATGAGGTCGGACTTTCTACCAACCTTGATGTCCTTGACGCACAACTTGCACTCCACCAGGCGAAACTCGGTTACTATCAGGCGCTTTATGACTACCTGACGTCGCTTTATGACATGAAGCGGGCAATGGGTGAGATGTAAAGCATCTTTTTATATGAGCAGTAATATTACCTATAGATCTTTTGGTATAGAAAGATATGACGACCTGATAGACCTATTTGTTAGGTCGGGGCTTTCTTACAAACCTTCCGGGAGGGACTCAAGAGTAGAGATAGAAAAGCAGATGAAAAGTGAATATGCGAGTTTTATAGGGGCTTTTGACGGAGACAGGATGGTTGGTTTTGTCCTCGCTACATTTGACTCACGCAAGGGCTGGATAAATCGACTCTGTGTTCTTCCTGAATACAGAGACGGTAGAGGAATAGCATTGAATCTTATAAAAAGAGCAGAATCATTCCTCGGGGATTTGGGAACAGGGATAGTGGCTGTTTTCATAGAAGAACATAACAGACCGTCAATCAATCTTTTCAGAAGAATGGGGTATGAATTACATAGAGATATGATATATCTTACAAAGAGGGATGAGGGTTGGTAGAGAGAATTTATCTGTTTACAAGATAATTCATTATAGATGCATATTCTTTAAGTAAACCTATTATTTTTGGTATTACAATATCTACTTGACGGTTTTCCTTATGGTTAGTATTATTTCAATATAATAGGAGGATTATTATGAAATGTAGCGCATGTGGTGCTGATATAGAAGAAGATGCAAAATTCTGCACAAAATGTGGTGCGTCTGTCATCAAGCACGAGGAAATTGCTGGGGGTGAGAGTTCTTCTTCAACAGAAGGTGAAACTAAAAAACCACCAGAAGAAACAGCAAAGAAGGCAGAGTCCAAAGTTGGAGAGATGAAGGAAGAGGGACCAAAGGAAGTGACAACTGAGAAAAGTGAGGAGGGTAAAGAAACTGAACCGGTTGACAGGACCGCTGAGAAGATAGAAAAGGCGACAGTTGAACCAAAGAAAGAGGAGACGGTTCAGAAGACAACTCCTTCACAGGTTTCTACTCCCGAAAAGGAGAAGAAAAGCCATACCGGTGCAATTGCTGCTGTATTGGTTATCCTGCTTTTTATAATTATCAGTGCTATCGGATATTACTTTCTATATTACCTGCCATCTCAATCAATTTACAGTGACAAGTTTCAAGAATTCGACACATCTACGTGGAGTATCATGGAGAAGGGGCAGAATTTTATGGTGAAGGTGCAGGACGGTTCACTTGTTATCAGGAATGGTGCTATATATCTAAATGGGAATCTGGGTTCTGATTATACCATTGAGTGTGGCATTAATATTGTTGGTGTGGGAGATAAAAATGGTTCAGGTGGGGTCATATTCAGGGGAGGACCAGCAGGTATGTATGTATTGAAGGTATCACCGGACACTGACCTGATAACGCTTACCAAACAACCGGGAAATGATATCATTAATAAGAATTTAATTATTGAGAAGGGGAAATGGTATCTGGTTGCCATAAAGGTGGAGGGCGAGAATATTGGTTGTTTTTTAAATAAAAAGCAGATAATCGGTGTTCGCGATGTTGGGTTTGCCAAGGGTGGATGCGGTCTTAGAGCAGATAATGCGACTGTTTTATTTCAGGATTTTGTAGTGAAGTAGCAAAATTATAATAGGAGGTTTTTATGTATCCAGTTCTATTCCGGATAACAGAACAGATAACAATCAGGTCTTATGGAATAATGCTCGCCATTGCCTTCTTCGTAGGGATATTTATAGCAAGAAGGTTTGCAAGGAAAGATGGTGTAAAACCATCGCTGATTACAGACCTTTCGTTCTGGGTAATACTTGCAACAATTGTCGGTGGTCGACTTCTCTATGTCCTTATGAATTTAAAAGAGTATTTAAGACACCCAATAGATATTGTGAGAATATGGCAGGGTGGTCTTATATTCTACGGGGGATTCTTTCTTTCTATACTTGTCGCTATATGGTATTTCAAGAGAAACAAAATTAATGCCTGGAAGGGTCTTGATATATTATCACCGGCTGCTGCGATTGGCTACTCTATCGCGAGAATTGGCTGTTTTCTTAATGGCTGTTGCTACGGCAAACCGACTAAATTCTTTCTTGGAATAAAATTCCCCCTTTCATCATCAGCAGGAATATTTAATGTAGGGATGAAAATTCATCCAACACAATTATATGCAATGTTAGTCAATCTCGTTATATTCTTAATACTCTGGTTCTGTTACCCGAGGAAAAAATTTAATGGTCAGATATTCTGGTCATATATATTCATGTATTCAATTTATAGATTCTTAATAGAGTTCATCAGAGGCGACAAGTCGCCGCTTGCCTTCGGTCTTACTGCTATACAATTTATAACTATCTTTCTATTTATATCTTCAATACTCGGTTATCTTGAACTGAGGAGGAGGGCTTCTGCTTGAAATGGACTACTATCTCAGAGCTTTCTGAGGATGCTGGTAAGGAAGTAATAATAAGAGGGTGGATGTTCAATAAGCGTTCATCGGGTGCTATATGCTTTCTTCAATTAAGAGATGGCACAGGCAGGGTTCAGGGTGTGGTTGTCAAAGGTGAGGTAGAAGACAGTGTGTTTGAACTTGCAGAGCGTCTTACAATTGAGTCATCTGTTGAGATAACGGGTGTTGTCAGAGAGGATAAGAGAGCACCGGGTGGTTATGAACTCACAGTCAAAGGCATCAAGGCGATTCAAATTGCAGATGAGGACTACCCGATACAGAAGAAGGAGCATGGGGTTGATTTTCTCCTGACAAACAGACATCTGTGGTTAAGGAGCGAGAGACAGATAAATATACTCAGGATAAGGGCATTTATAATGAGAAAGTCCTGTGATTTCTTTGATGAGAGGGGCTTTATCAAAGTTGATACACCAATACTCACACCTTCGTCCTGTGAGGGAACTACCGAATTGTTTGAGACCGACTACTTTGGTGAGAAGGTGTATCTTGCTCAGAGTGGACAGTTATATAACGAGGCGACAATTATGGCTTTTGGAAAGACATACTGCTTTGGACCAACCTTTAGAGCGGAGAAATCCAAGACAAGAAGGCACTGTATGGAATTCTGGATGCTGGAACCAGAAATGGCATTCTATGGTCTTGATGAGAATATGGCTCTTCAGGAGGAGTATATATCATACCTGATAGGACAGGTATTAAAGCAGCAAAAAAAAGAACTTGAACTTCTTGAGAGGGATGTATCTCCACTTGAGAGGGTGAAACCGCCGTTTCCAAGAATAACATACAGAGAGGCGATAGAGAGGTTAAAGTCATCTGGAGTTGCGATAGAGTTTGGTGATGTGCTGGGTGCGGATGAGGAGACAGAGCTATCAGGTCAGTTTGACAGACCATTCTTTGTTCATCACTTCCCGGCAAAACAGAAGGCGTTTTATATGAAGAGGGACCCTGATGATGAGACGCTCTCTCTTTCAGTTGACCTTCTGGCGCCCGAGGGCTATGGCGAGATAATCGGTGGAGGTGTGAGAGAGGACAATATTGAACTCCTGCGTCAGAGGATGAAAGAGGAGGGACTATCTGAAGAGCCATTCAGATGGTATCTGGACTTAAGGCGGTATGGTTCTGTTCCACACTCTGGCTTTGGTCTTGGCATTGAGAGGACGTTGATGTGGATATGCTCGCTTCATCATATAAGGGAGGCATTGCCATTTCCGCGTCTTCTCGGAAGGGTCTATCCCTGAATTTATCGGTGTGATATTAAATATAGTATAAATATGAAAAAAGGAGGTTAATAATGTTAAGAAAGATAACCTTTTAATTTTTGTTATCACGATTTCATTTTTCTTGACGTGTTGAATAATCTAATTTACTTATTAATGAATAATAATTTCTGATTTTATTTCTTTGATAGGAGGTTGAAGGATGTTAAAGAGATTATCTATCATAGTTTATATTTTCGTTTTCTTATTCATATTGAGATGTGGTGAAGAGAGTAATAATTATCCACCCAATCAACCGGGCAATCCAAATCCTTCTGATGGTGAGACAGGGGTTCATTTAGGTGTAGTGCTTAACTGGGACTGTTCAGATAAAGACAATAATAAACTGAAGTATGATGTATATTTTGGGACATCATATAATCCACCTCTTGTTGCAAGCGGTATCACTGAGAACTATTATGACCCTGAAGGCGACCTTTCAAAGAACACTAAGTATTACTGGAAGGTAGTGGCAAGTGATGGTAAATATGAGACAGAGGGATCACTATGGAGTTTTACAACAGGTGGTGGAGAGTTGATATGGAGATATAAGACAGATAATTATGTGGTTTCTTCTCCATATGTTATAGATGGCAGAGTATATATTGGTAGTGATGATTGTAATATTTACTGTCTTTCAGCAGATGATGGTTCACTTATATGGGAGTATCAGACAGGCAGTTATGTAGAATCTTCTCCGTGTGTAGTAGATGGAAGGGTATTTATAGGAAGCGATGATAATTATATATACTGCCTGTCGGCAAGTGATGGCTCATTGATATGGAAATATCCACTAAGTGGTCAGGTTTACTCATCACCATTTGTAGAGGAAGGAAAAGTATTTATTGGAAGTGATGATGGCTTTGTTTATTGTTTCTCAGCAAGTAATGGTTCAGGAGTATGGGTAAGAAGGGTAGGTGGACCTGTAAGGTCCTCACCATATGTATTTGATAATAAGGTATATGTTGGTGATTATGGTGGTTACATCTTCTGCCTTTCAGCAATTGATGGTTCAATTATATGGAGATTTAATTCATATTCTGCTGTGCATTCTTCCCCATTAGTAATAAATGGAAGAGTATATATTGGGAGCACAAATTTCTATACGTATTGTTTATTGGTTGGTGATGGCTCGGTTATATGGAACAATAAGACAGATGGTCAGATATTCTCTTCCCCATATGTAATAAATGACAGAGTATATATTGGAAGTGATGATGGTTATGTCTACTGTCTCTCATCGGGTAATGGTTCGTTGATATGGAAGTTTATGACAGGTGGTTATGTAGAATCTTCTCCTTATGTAATGGATAATCTGGTGTATGTTGGAAGTAATGATGGATGCATATACTGTCTGTCGGCAGATAGTGGTGATATAATATGGAAGTATAAAACAGATGGTAAAGTTCGCTCATCACCGTATGTAATAAATAACAGGATATATGTTGGAAGTGATGATGGTTATATATACTGTCTTTCAGCAGAGTCAGATGAATTATTAAATAATTGGGATTTTATTGAGAATAATAAAAATGATGATATAGATATGAAATCTAAAGATTTTAATTCTAAGATTTATAATGAATCATCTAAAAGATATTGGAGTAATCTGTAATTTTTAATTGGTCGATGGAAAAATTATTTACTCTAATAATAGGATGTGTATGATTTTATATGTTTGGTTTTATAGGAGGTTGAGGGATGTTAAAGAGATTATCTATCATAGTTTGTATTTTCGTTTTCTTATTCATGTTTAGATGTGGTGAAGAAAATATAAATCATCCACCAAATCAACCGGGCAATCCAAATCCTTCAGATGGTGAGACGGGGGTTAACCTGGAAGTAGTGCTTGCCTGGGACTGTTCAGATATAGACAGTAATACACTGAAGTATGATGTATATTTTGGGACAACATATAATCCACCACTTTTTGCAAGCGGTATCAGTGAGAGTTATTTTGACCCTGAGGTTGAACTTTTTAAGAACACAAAGTATTACTGGAAGATAGTGGCAAGTGATGGTCAGAGTGAGACAGAGGGATTACTATGGAGTTTTACAACAGGTGAAGAAATCGGTGGTGGTGGAAATTTAATATGGAAATATCCGACAGGTTCTTATGTGGACTCTTCTCCATATGTTGTTGATGGCAGGGTATATGTGGGATGCACAGATAAATATATCTACTGTCTTTCTGCAGATAGTGGTTCCTTGATATGGAGATATTTAACTGGGGATTGGGTATGGTCAAGTCCTTTTGTAATAGATGGCAGGATGTATGTTGGAGGTTTGGATAATAATGTATATTGTCTATCAGCAGATAGTGGTTCACTAATATGGAGATATCAAACAAATGATAGTGTAGTATCCTCACCTTGTGTATTAAATGGCAGGGTATATATTGGAAGTGATGATAGATATGTTTATTGTCTTTCAACAATTGATGGTTCCCTTATATGGAGGTATATGACAAATGATTGTGTAGATTCTGATCCACATGTATTGGATGGAAGAGTATATGTCGGGAGTAATGATTGTTATATCTATTGTCTGTCAGCAGAAGATGGCTCTTTAATATGGAACTATCCGACAGGTGATAGAGTATATTCATCCCCATATGTAGTAAATGGCAGAGTGTATGTAGGTAATAGGGATAGTTATATCTATTGTCTATCAGCAGTTGACGGTTCTTTAATATGGAGATATAAAACAGATGGTTGTGTTCACTCTTCTCCTTATGTGGTTAATGGCAGGGTATATGTCGGTAGTTATGATAACTATGTATATTGTCTGTCAGCAGATGATGGTTCAGTGATATGGAAATATAAAACAGAATTAAATATATGGTCTTCACCGTATGTAGCAGATGATATGGTATATATAGGCGGTATTGATGGTTTTATCTACTGCATATCTGCACTTGATGGTTCATTAGTATGGAGATATAAAACGGCTCATGAAGTGGATTCATCCCCATATGTTATAAATGGTAGAGTATACATAGGAAGTGCTGATTGCTATATATACTGTCTTTCCGCTGGAAGAAAGGAATCGTTAAATAGTTGGAATTTTACAATTAATAGTAATAAGAAAGAAGAAATTTATATGAAATCCACATATTCTAATTCTAAGATTTATGAGGAGTTATCCAGTTGGCTTTTAGAATAATTAGATATTATTGAATTATTGTAAGCGATATTTTTATATTAGGTTGTATGATTTGATTTAATATTCTATCTGTGGTTTTGAATTAGAGTTAACAGTTATGTGGATATGCTCATTACATCATATAAGAGAGGCATTACCATTTCCACTTCTCCTCGGTAGGGTCTATCCTTAATTATAGGTAAGATATAAATTTATAGGTGATTTAATTTGCATCTGAGAAGTAAAATGTAATTTTTTGTGGTATATTTTTTACAAAGATTATATTTCCATAAAGGTCAAAATGATAAAAAGATTAGTTTTTTTAACATATCTTGTTGCCCTTTCGTTTTTTCTAACCTGTAGTGAAGAAGGAAGTAATAATTATATAGGTCCTGATGGTGGAGTAGTTTCAGGGGAAGGTGTTACTTTAACAATTCCAACGGGTGCATTAATAGAAACTCATGAATTTTCATTTGAAATGTGGTTTGATTATCCTAATTTACCATCCTGTTATAAAGATATTTCAAGCAGAGCAGTATTGATAAATCCAACACGACTTATTTTTAGAAAACCAGTATCAATAGAGATGGCATACAATAATGAAGACATCTGGCAATCAGATCCCAAAAGGTTGATACTCCTTGGTTATGACCAGATAAATAATGATTATATTCTATTGGGCAATTATATAGAGGGTGTAAATGATTTTAAGATTGAAGGTGATTATCCATTTGTCTGCTCTGTTGTTCTGGCTGAATTTACAGGAGATTGGTATCAGGGTCCTTCATTATTAGATACATCTTTTTGTAATTATCAAAATGTCAACTTATGTAACGATAACTTTAAAGTTTATATTATCAAGTGTTCAGTTTATAACGATAAAGGTCCAGTATCTGGTGTAGAATTGAGATGGGGTTTGAGACCTTATGAGTATACGCCCTTTGGCTATGGACCAGATGTAGAAATATCTGCTGACGGTTGGACATATAAAGGTTCAAATAACTGGGATGATTGGAAGTTCAATTTATTTATAACAGATGAAAATGGAAATGCTGATTGTGTTATTGTAGTTCCATCAAATGGTAATTCAGTTCCTTCAAATAATGAAGATATATTTTATGCTTTACAAATATGGCAAGATGGTAAAAAATATATGTCAGTAAATTACCATATTCTGTGGAATGACAATCACTGGGAACCATCAAGCCAAAAACTTTATTTACCTACATTAGATGACAGAGATTATTTGTGGGGCAATGAAAATAACTCACCAAATCAACCGAGCAACCCTAATCCTCCCAATGGCGCTTTGGATATTAATTTATTTGCTGTTTTATCCTGGGATTGTTCAGACAAGGATAATGACACACTTAAATATGATGTATATTTTGGAACATCAAAAAATCCCTCTCTTGTTAAAAGTGGTATAACTAAAAGGTCTTATTACCCGTCTGTTAACCTAACAAAAAATACAAAATATTACTGGAAAATAGTAGCAAGTGATGGTAAATCAAAAACATATGGTCCTCTTTGGAGTTTCACAACAGGTGAAGGAGTTGGAAATGGTGGAAATCTAATATGGAAATATAGCACAGGTTATTATATATACTCATCACCATTCGTAATAGATAATAGGGTATTTATTGGAAGTGATGATAGTTATGTATATTGTCTTTCAGAAAATAGTGGCTTGCTTATCTGGAAGTATAAAACAGGGGATTGGGTGGTCTCTTCACCATATGTAGTTAATAATAGAGTTTATGTTGGAAGCTCAGATTATTATATATACTGCCTTTCAGAAAGTAATGGTTCACTAATTTGGAAATATGAGACAGGTGGTGAGGTATGGTCCTCTCCATATGTAGTGGATGGTAGGGTATATATTGGAAGTTTTGATAATTATATATATTGTGTTTCAGAGATTAATGGCTCTTTAATATGGAGATATAAGACAGATGCTTATGTATTCTCTACACCCTATGTATTAGATGGAAGGGTCTATATCGGAGGCGATGATAATAATGTTTATTGCCTTTCAGAAAATGATGGCACACTGATATGGAAATATAGAGCAGATAGTTGTGTTTTATCTTCTCCGTTTGTAATAAATGATAGGGTATATATAGGAAGTGATGATTACTATATTAATTGTCTTTCTGCGAGTGATGGTTCATTAGTATGGAAATATAAAACAGGTGACCTTGTTTATTCTTCCCCTTATGTGATAAATGGCAGGGTATATGTTGGAAGTGGTGATAACTACATATATTGTGTTTCAGAAAGTGATGGTTCATTGATATGGAGATATAAGACAGATGGGTATGTATTCTCCTCTCCTTATGTAATAGGTGGCAGGGTATATGTCGGCAGTGCTGATGGGTACTTATATTGCCTTTCAGAGATTGACGGAGCTTTGATATGGAGGTATTATACAGGTATTATCATATTCTCTTCTCCTTATGTAATAGACAGCAAAGTATTTATTGGAAGTCAGGATGACAGCATATATTGCCTTTCATCTGGAACCAAGGGGATATTTAATTAATAGGTTTTTAAAACTTCTTATAAAGGGACAAAACCTGTCAGAAATCTGATAAGTTAAATTCTAAAATATTTGATGGACATCTAAATAAGTAGTGGATTGAAATATATTTGTTTCAAATTATGAGGAGTTAATCCCCATTAATTTTTTATAATAAGTTTTTTACAATTTTTCTAATCTGATATTAGAATTAAAATATTATATATGATCTGGAATATCATAGCCATTGTTGTTATTTCATTATCTGTGCTTTTCAGTGGGATGTTTGCCTCTGCTGAGACAGCACTATTCTCTCTTCCCTGGTTCAGAGTGATATCTCTCAGGGAAAAGTCAGGAAGGGGCAGATTAGTTGAGAAACTTCGTTCAAATCCACAGCGTCTCATACTTGATATTATAATCGGTGATTTCTTATTACTTGTTTTTGTCTCGGTCACTCTTTCATCTGTCATACGAAACACAATCGGAGAAAAATATTCTCTTCTGTATATGTTTGGTTTTTCAATTCTTCTTGTCATTATTGGTGAGTTAATACCGAAGGGGCTCGCAATGAGAATGCCAGAGGAGGCATCTCTTTTTCTCTCACCAATAATAAATACCTTCTCAGGATTTGCTATGCCATTAAGAGCAGTTTTGATGAGAATTTCAGGGGCTATCATGCCAAGGGGTCTCTTCACTGAAGTGGAAGATGTAGGGATTGACCTTGGTAAAATAAGCGATATGGTTGATGTGAGCGTGAAGCAGGGATTTTTTGATAAAGCCGAGGGTTATCTTATAGGTGGTTTATTACGGCTGAAACAGACGGGTGTTGAGCAAGTTATGAAGAGAAGGGGTGAGGTGACATTAATTTCCACTGACTACCCATTACAAAAAGTGAGAAAGGTTCTGGCAAAATGCAGTTATTCAAGAATACCAGTGTATAAAAATGACACTGTAAATATCATCGGTTATATTCATTACATTGATATAGTCGCTCATATCAGTAATGAGATTAAGAAGATTGAAGATATTATGCACAAACCCATATACATTCCAGAGAATACCTACGTATATGACCTGATGGAAAAGATGAGAATTGAGAGTTGTCATATTGCGGTAGTTGTGAATGAATACGGTGAGGCAGTTGGCATTGTAACACTTGAAGATATTATGAATGAGTTTTTAAGAGATGTCGTAGTAGTTCAGGAGAGGGAGCAAATTAATTTTATTATGCTTGGACTGGGACAATTTTTTGTTGATGGTTCATTTCCATTGAGCGAGTTGGAAAATGTTATTGGTGTAAAGATAGAGAGTGATTATTCAAAGACGCTGGGGGGTTATATAATGGAATTGACGGGAAGGATTCCAGAGATTGGGGAGATAATAATGATAGATGGTTATGAGGCAGTTATTATAGATGCGGACAGAATGAAGATAGGAAGGGTGGTTTTAAGAAAGAGATGATTCAATTAATAATAGGTATTTTCTGTTTTCTATTTATAAGCGCCTTCCTTGAGATGGTGGAGATGGCTTGTGTTTTTTCAGATAAGGTTGAGTTAGAAAAAGAGAGAGAAAGGGGCTCAAGAAGGGCAGGGTTTGTTCTCTCATTTGTAAAAAGACCGGAGCGGCTTTTTACAATCACCCTTATCGGCTCTGATATAGCAATAGTTATTAGTTCGTTCTACCTGGAGAGAATAATGTCATCTCTTCTTCCCATCAGTATTGCCATTCCTGTTGCTACTGTTATTATGACTGTTCTGGTAGTCATGTTAGGGCAGATTCTTCCAAAGGGATTTGGAATGAGATATTCAATACCGGTTGCGATAAATACTTCATATTTTGTAAAAGTGCTATCATATATATTATTTCCGGTTATATTTATATCTGAGACAATATCTAAACAGATTGTCAGGTTGGCAATTAGAAGAGAGCCGAAGAATATATATATAAAAAGGGAGGAGATGAAAGTTCTAATCAATGCGAGAACTTTCAGTGGTCTTGATGAAAAGACAAGATTGATAATTAATAATATCTTTGACCTTTCCGAGTTTGACCTGAAAGTAAATTTAAAGTATATTATTGAACAAAATACAATGGAGATAAGTAAAACTGTAGGGGATATGTTTGATAAATTAATGACCAAACCATCTGATAAGTTAATTATAACTGATGAGAAAGGAAGACCTATCGGCATAATCTATACAAAGGACTTATTAAAAGTTGAGAGCATTGACGAACCTATTAGCCACCTTGTCAGAGTTCCTCCTGTGATAAAGGAAAGCACGACAATGGAGGATGCACTCAAATTAATAAAGGGTTCGGGACTTGATTGTGCATTTGTTTTAAATAAAAGTGGTGATATTATTGGTTTTATTGATATTACTGATATTTACAGGATTGTCTTTGGTGAAATACCTGATGAGGTTGAGAGTAGAATTTTTGCATGAAATTGTATTTAGAAGGTAATATATTCTGTTATATTATATTGTATTCAGGAGGTTGATATGATTTCACTCAGTGGTGATTTAGAAACAATAGACCTTCCCGATGTCCTTATGATGATAAGCCAGTCATCAAAGACAGGCATCTTTACGATAAGAAGGGGGATGGAGGAAAAGAAACTCTGTTTCAGAAAAGGTATGCTGGTCTCTGCCTCATCAACCAATGATAATGAGAAATTGGGTGAGGTTATGCTTGAGACAGGGTTGATAACCAATGAAAAACTCCTTGAGGCAAGGAGAAAACAGACAGAGACAGAAGACCGCATAGGGAATATTCTTCTGACATCTGGTGATATTACTCAGGACAACCTTATTCAGGGGCTGAAGGCACAGGCATCCAAGATAATTATGAATCTTCTCAGCTGGTGGGGTGGTTATTTTACATTTGAGGAAGGTGAATTTCCTATTCCAAACAAACTTGTGGTCGGATTCGATTTAAAGAATATAATTATAGATGCAGCGGCGAGTGCAGATGAGTGGCTCAAGGTGAAAAGGAAGATAGTATCAACTGATGTTATACCACGGTTCAATGACGACCTGCCTGTTAGTTCGGATTCAGCAATTATCAGCAGGGTAGAGTGGGGTGTGTTTTCGCTTATTGATGGTAAGAAAACAGTAAAGGAGATATGCTCGCTTTCTCCTTATGCTGATATGGAAACATGTAAGTTGTTGACAGACCTTGTGGAGAAAGGTCTTGTTATAATGCCTATGAGGAAGGGCGCGGAGGTGGGATGGGAGAATCAGCTTGAGAGAGCACAGATTGAGCCAATAGTAGAATTTTATAATGAGGTGTTTCGCCTGATTCATAGAAGGGCATTTGATATTGACAGGAAGAATGCAAGGTTGGTCGTTGAAAAGGTGTTCGGGGAAGTGAAAATTGAGAATCCCTATGTATTTGAAGACCTTATTATGAAGGAAGATGGCTCTTTTGATTGTGGTATTGCCGTGCAGAACATTCTCAGAATTACCAGAACAAGGCGTGTTGAAGTTATTCAGAAGGCATTTAACAGTTTGATAAACAGTGCACTCACCCAATTTAAGGAATACTACGGTCAGAAGAAGGTTGATATCATAAAAAAGGAACTTTTAAACCTGATTGATTTTCTAATGCATAAAGAGAGTAGCATTCTATCCAGACTTGGTCTAAAGGAGGGGTTGAACTTTCTTATTGAGTCAATATAATCTGACAAACCAGGTTTTATTTATTATATTTATTGGATGATAATGGCTAAAAGAAAACTAAATCTTCGTGAGATGATAAAAAGGCAGGAGGTTCTTCTTGACCTTGGAAAGCAACTTGCACATATAAAAAATATTATCTTGCTCTTGAAAGAGATAGCAAATAGAACATCAGAATTGATGGAGGCAGAGAGAAGTTCCGTATTTCTCTATGATGAGGACAGAGATGAGTTATGGTCAATTGTTGCGGAGGGGGAAGACCAGATTCGCTTCCCTGCAAGTTCAGGTATTGGTGGTTATGTCTTTCGGACCGGTGAAATAGTGATAGAAGATGATGTTTATAATAATCCATCATTCAATAAGGAAATAGATAGAGAAACTGGTTATAGGACAAAATCAATGCTCTGTGTTCCACTTTACAATCAAAAGGGTAAGATGATGGGTGTTTATCAGGTTATAAACAGGCATGATGGCTCATTCCAGAAAGACGATGTGGAGTTTTTATTGGCAATAGCAGGTCAGGTGTCGGTTGTCCTGCAGAACACAATATTGGTAGACAATATGAAGAGGATGTTTGAAAGTTTAGTTGATACATTGGCAGAGTCGATTGATATGCGAGATACCCTCACCGCCGGGCATTCAAGAAGGGTGATGGAAATTACAATGAAGATAGTGGAGAAACTGAGGATTCCAAATGAGGAGAGAAAGAAGATAAAGTATGCCGCTTATCTTCATGATTATGGCAAGATTATATTGAAAGATGCTATTCTTTTGAAAGAGGGACCTCTTACAAGTGAGGAACTTACGGATATAAGAAAGCACGTAGAATATACAAGGCATATACTTGATAAGATAGAATTTGAGGATGACCTGAAAGATGTGCCAGAGATTGCCTCTCTCCATCATGAGCGACTTGATGGAAGCGGTTATCCATATGGACTTAAATGTGATGAAATACCGATTGGCTCAAGGATTATTGCAGTTTCAGATATCTTTGATGCTCTGACAAATAAAAGGCATTACAGAAACCCACTTCCTGTCAGGAAGGCATTTGAACATCTGATGAAGGAAAGTGGTGTAAAATTTGATTCAAAGGTAGTTGAAGCATTACGACAGGTTTTAGAAGAAGAGGATTTATTATCATAATTGCTTTCATTTATCTCTGCTTGAAAAATAACTATTTTTGTAATATCTTTTGAGAAGATAGTAATTCAGGAGGTAGATTGTGGGAGAAGTTAGTTCAATAAGGAATATTGCATTTGCTGGACATAGTTCGTCGGGAAAAACGACCCTTGTTGAAGGTATTTTATATCTTGCTGGTGCAAAGAAACGCCTTGGTAGAATAACAGACGGAAATACTACTACAGATTATCAATCAGATGAAGTATCAAGGGGAATATCTATATCTACTGCCCTCGCTTCGTTAAACTATAAAGATATAACTTTGAATATAATTGATAACCCTGGTTATCTTGACTTCCTCGGTGAACTCATTGCATCGGTAAGAGCGTCCGATGTTCTTATTGTTTTGATAGATGCGACAAGTGGTGTAGAGGTCGGGACAGAAAGAGCATTCCACTTTGCTAAAGAAGCAGGTGTTCCAGTTATTGTTTTTATAAATGGTCTTGATAAGGAGAGGGCTTCTTTTGATGATGCTATAAAGTCGTTGAAAACATCATTTGAAGACAGGTTTGTTCTGGTGAATATACCAATTGGTGAAGCGGCAAATTTCAAGGGTGTTTGTGATGTGTTATCTATGAAGGCATCAATATCAGGCGGTGAGAAACCTCAGGTAGGCAAAATTCCTGATGATTTTGAAGGAAGTGTCAAAAAGGCAAGGGAAACATTGATGGAAGCAGTTTGTGAGATAACAGATGAACTGACAGAGAAGTTCCTTGAGGAGGGCGAGATTTCACAGGATGAATTGAAAAATGCCTTAAAAAAATCCATCACCAGTTCATTTATCATCCCTGTCTTCTGTGGTTCTGCATATAATCTCACAGGTGTGGATTTATTCCTGAACGCTATTATTGAATATTTACCTTCTCCCGAGGATAGAGGTGTGATAAAAGCGTCAGGCAAAGATGGTAGTGTGGTAGAAATAAAACCGAAAGATTCAGAAACATTACTTGCATATGTATTTAAGACATTAATTGACCCATATGCTGGTAAATTGTCTTTTATAAGGTTATTCAGTGGTAGAGTTGCAACAGATATGAGTATACTTGATTTCCAGAAAGATAGAAGTGGTAAAGTGGGAAGCATATTAAAGATATTCGGCAAAGAACAGACACCTTTGAGTGAATTAAAGGCAGGAGATATGGGTGCTCTTGCCAAGTTTGATATTGCCCAGTCAGGTGATTCTCTCACTAACACATCAAAACCGATAAAGATAGAAGAACCAAAATTTCCTCCACCTGTTATGTTCTACGCTGTCAGTCCAAAGTCAAAAGCCGATGAAGATAAACTATCATCTGCTGTCGCAAGAATTCAGGAGGAAGACCTTTCATTCAAGGTTGAGAGAAATGCTGAGACAGGAGAGAACGTGTATAGTGGTATGGGTGAACTGCACCTTAATATTATGTTAGAGAGGATGAAGGCAAGATATGGTGTGGAGGTTGATACAAAACTACCGAGGGTAACATTTAGAGAGACGATAAAGCGGTCGGCAAAAGCACAGGGTAGATACAAGAAGCAGACAGGTGGGAAGGGGCAGTATGGTGATGTGTGGCTTGAAATCCAGCCATTATCAAAAGGTGAGGGCTTTGTATTTGAAAATAAGATTGTCGGTGGTTCTGTGCCGTCAAGATACATTCCTGCTGTTGAAAAAGGCATTCGTGGTGTAATAGAGAAGGGTGTAATAGCCGGTTATCCAGTATGTGACATCAAAGCGATATTCTATGATGGTTCGTATCATTCAGTTGATTCATCTGACCTTGCGTTTCAAATTGCAGCGTCTATGGGATTCAAGAAAGCATTTGAGGAAGCAATGCCTACCATACTTGAGCCAATAATGGAGGTTGAGGTTATAGTTCCTGATGAATTTATGGGAGATATAATGGGTGATATATCAGGAAAGCGAGGTAAGGTTCTGGGTATGGAACCATACGGGAAACTTCAGAAGATAAAAGCGCTTGCACCGTTATCAGAGATGTTCAGATACTCAATTGAACTCCGTTCAATGACTCAGGGAAGAGGAACATTTACTATGAACTTCTCCCATTATGAGGAGGCACCACCTGATATCCAGAAAAAATTAATAGATGCATATGTGAAGGAGAAGGAAGAGGGAAGATAATATTTTCAATTATAAAAAAAACTTTCAACTATGAATTGGAATGATATTATAAAATTTGATTGTGTTTCGTATTTTTGTTAACATTTATAAAATGTGTTTAGGAGGTTATTTTATGAATAGAAGATTCATGTATGGTCTGATTTTAGCACCGATATTGCTGATGCTAACCATTCCTGCGATTTCTGGTGCGACAGGTCAGACATTGTATGGTCTCTCGGGATTACCACTAAGTTATTATGCCTTCGTTTTAGGACCAAGCTCTTCTTCTACATTCTTTGGAATGCATTTCTGGGAAGCCCCCTACAGAGGTCCCCAGAGCAATTACGCTCATATGTATTTCTCTGCACCAGGTGGTATCTCTGTTTCTGTCATCAATAGAATTGAAGTTGCTTTCTGTGCATCAATGGCATTTAAGAGAGTGAATAAATTTTATGTCAATGCTCCTATGCTTGACAACCATGCTCTATCTGAGATGGGACTTGGTGATTGGCGCTTCTCGGCAAAAGGACTAATCATAAAACAGGATAAGGCGAAGGTTGACCTCGGTGTTGTCTTCTTTATGGACCTGCCAATGGGTAGAGGTGACAGAACTCGTCTTAATACCAATATAGGCGATGACCAACTTAATAGAAGGGCACTAACTCAACTGACTGATAGTGAGTCGAGGTTCGGAGGAACTGGTGTTAAGAATTATAACTGGGGTATTATTGAAGCGATAACAAGGGGCTGGTATCCAGAAGGTGATTATAAAGGTTATTACAATAAGTTTGTGTTGACAGGCAACATCGGTTATGTCATCAGAACCGGGACTATTAATTATGCTGATGATATATCTCTTTATAAAATAGACCAAAATTTCCCGCTTGACTTTGACTATCTTAACGGACATATACTTACATCAAAGAGGGCTGACTACTTCCTATTTGGCGGTGGTGTTGAGGTAACACCAATAAGATCTTTAAGTTGCATATTTGATAATCAGATTAGGATGTATCAGGGTGTGCCTTCAGATTCTGTTCTAAATCCTAACAGGAATTCAGCAAGGACGTTTGAAATGCTTGCTGCAGTCAGAATAAACCATTTTGGTTTATATCATCTTACGTTGGGTTTTGGTAAGACATTTGGAAAATGGTCCGTAAATTATTCGACAGGGACGCTCACAAATCAGAACTACAATATTTATGTAACTGTTGGAACAGACCTTCCAACAAAAGAACTTGATACCGACCGTGATGGAGTTCCTGATGCAAAAGACCTCGCACCAAGAGACCCTGAAGACAAAGATGGCTTCCAGGACTGGGATGGTGTTCCTGACCCGGATAACGACAACGATGGCATTCCTGATATAAACGATGGTGCACCAAATGACCCTGAGGATATTGATGGCTGGGAAGACACTGATGGCGTGCCAGACCCGGATAACGATGGCGATGGCATTCCTGATATCAGAGATGCAGCACCTAATGACCCGGAGGACTTTGAGGGTTATGAGGATGAAGATGGTAAACCAGAAGGTGGATCTCCTGTAAAGAAACCAGAAGTAAAGAGAATGACCCTGAGGGGCTTAAACTTTAAGCCCAATACCGCAGAACTTCTTCCAGGTTCTTATCCATCACTTGATGAAGCAGCGAAGATTCTAAAGGACTTCCCGGATGTAACAGTTACAATTGAAGGTCATGCAGCGAATGTTGGAAGACCGGATGATGAACTTATGGTATCTCAGTTAAGGGCGGAGACAATAAAGAACATTCTTGCCAGTCGCTATGGAATTGACTCATCAAGAATAAAGACGATTGGTTATGGTTCAACAGTGCCAATTGCGGACAACTCAACTGAGTCGGGAAGGTCAATGAACAGACGTATTGAGTTCGTCGTGAATGAGTAATTTGACTCTTTGATATACTTGGGGAGGCATCACCGCCTCCCCATTTTATTATGGATTTTTTTGTTTTATAATCATTCACTAAATATTATCCTTTCTGATATGCAATCTATACTTCTTATAGTTGATAATACTTCCATGTTAAGTAATGGATTTAGGTGGGCTCTATCAAAATTGGGGCATAAAATTATCTATCTCAGTATTTTTGATAATACTGTAAATATAGATGGTAAAAGTGATAAGTTAGAAGATACAGGTTTTATTTCTATGCTCAAGAAATATAATGTCACCATTGCCATATTTATTCCTTCCATTCTTTCAGCAGAAGTTGAATTAAGAAATGATATAAACGATAGATTAAATCAGCTTATTAGGTTGATATTCAAAAATGGTGTGAACAGATTGATATTGCTCAGTTCTGTCTGGGCAAAGCCAGATGAACCAAAGGGAAGGCACCATTATTTATGGCGGATAGAAGAAACGGTAAGGTATCTGGATGTTGATATTAAAGTATTTCGGATACCGCTTGTATATGGCATTGAAGAAGATATTATTCATTCGCTTGTCAACGACAGTATAACGAGATTTCTAATGGTAGTTCCTGACTCACCTGAAACAGCGCTATTATTTATAGATGACCTTGCAGGTATAATATCAAATAGTATTCAATCAGAGGGTCCTTTTCAGAGAGCAAGATATATTATACCGCCAAAGAGAATAAAGATACAGGATATTGTAAGAAATTCAATGGCTTCTTCTACGAGAAAGGGCATTTTGTTGATTGTAAATGATATTTTCTATAGATTGCTTTCAAAGTTGTTTGATTTTAAGAAGAGGGGTATTTATATTAGAGTGAAAAAAGATTTTTTCAGAAATATAGAGATATCCTGGGATGGCTTTGATGATGGTTTTTCTTATAATTTTAAAGATGTTATTGATTATATAGATAAGGTTTCTGAAGTGAAAGTAAAGTGAGTATTGCGTATCTATGACTGATAAGGATTTGATAAGAGTAAGGTTCGCGCCATCGCCGACGGGCTTTCTTCATGTTGGTGGAGCGAGGACTGCCCTCTTTAATTACCTGTTTGCAAGACATAACAACGGCGAGTTCATCCTTCGTATAGAGGATACCGATAAAGAACGTTCAGATATTGAACTTGTGAGGGTAATTCTTGATGGTCTATCCTGGCTTGGACTTAACTGTGATGAGGGACCAGAGGTAGGTGGCGACTATGGTCCATATTTTCAGTCGGAGCGAAAGGAAATATATAAGAAGCATATTGAGATATTGCGCGAGAAGGGTCTCCTTTATCCCTGCTTCTGCTCACCTGAGGAACTGGAAGAGAGGAGGACTATTGCTCAGAGGGAGAGAAGGGCATATAAATATGAGAGAAGGTGCCTGAATCTTACGAGGGATGAGATTGATAGAAACCTGGCAAGTGGGGTTCCTTATGCACTTCGCCTTTTTACGCAGGATGAGGGTGAGACAGAGTTTGATGATATTATCAGAGGGCATGTTTCATTCAAGAACATAGAGATTGATGACTTTATAGTTACGAGGTCAGATGGCTCTCCGACATACAATTTCTGCGTGGTAGTTGATGACCACCTTATGGAGATAACGCATGTAATAAGAGGCGAGGACCACATTTCAAACACCCCTAAGCAGATATTGTTATATAAAGCATTTGGGTGGGAGCCACCGCTTTTTGCCCATGTCCCACTCATACATGGTCAGGACAGGAAGCGTCTATCCAAAAGGCATGGTGCGGTAAGCGTCTCAGCGTATAAAGATGATGGTATTCTTCCTGAGGCAATGTTCAATTTTCTTGCTTTGCTCGGCTGGTCAAGCGGTGATGATACAGAGATAATGTCAAGAGAGAATATAATAGGAAGGTTTACTATAGAGGCGGTATCAAGATCTCCAGCCATATTTGATACTGACAAACTTATATGGATGAATGGGCACTATATAAGGACAATTATTGATGAAGAGAGATTTATCTCACTCGCTGAGGAGGAACTTACAAAAGCAGTCATTGACCTTGAGTATTGGAGAGATAGAGAGGGTGATGACTGGGTCAGGCAAGTAATCCTTATTGAGCGTGAGAAGATGAAGAAAATGACAGACATTGTCTATCTTACAGAGTTCTTCTTCACTGATGGGATTTATTACGATCCAAATGCAGTGAATAAATATCTAAAAAGTGATGAAGCAAGAATAATATTAAAAAAGTTGATTAATCGATTTGATAGTCCTACTGAAGATGATCATTTTTATCCTAATAGCGATAATTTGGCAATCCCCCGTATTGAATATGCTTTAAAATGGGTAGCTGCTCAATTGGGTGGAATATCTTTAGGAAGAGTTATACACCCTACAAGGGTTGCGATAAGTGGTAGGACAAGTGGACCGGGTCTCTTTGAGATGATGTGGCTTCTTGGCAGGAAAAGGTGCGTAAAGAGATTAAAAACTGCTATTGATAAATTTTGTTAAATATCATTGATAAAAAAATCAAGATTTCACCAAATTATTGACTATGTTTCTCTTTCTGATATTCAATATATGAATATATGACTAAATAGATTGTAAAGAATATCACTGGAATTAGAATGAAGAAGAGAGCATAATCAGGTAATATTACTCCAAGAAGGCAGATAGCACCTGAAATCTTGAATAATTTACCACCGATTTTATGGGTCTTATCCCAGACACTGTCGCTTGAGAGCGTCCATGGCGTTCTTATTCCGATAAACCAGTTTCTCTTCGCATTTTCTATAAGAATGCCGCATACAAAGAACAGTATTCCAAAAGCGGGTGATATGAGCATGCTCATATTGAATCTTATTCCCAGATTCCAGAGGATAGTCAGAAGATAGATATATAGTAAGAAGAGAATTGTTATAACGATGAATAAGTCGTAATACTTTCTGAACTTTTCAATGTTTGCCTTTAGCGGGTCTATTTTTGGAATTAGAATAAAGAGAAGGAATAAACCAGATGATATAAATGGCATTAAGAAGAGCCCCCAGAACTTGGGCATATAGTCATTGACTTCGCCTTTTATATTCCAGTGGGAAGCGAACATCTCTGGCATTTTCGTATAGAAATACCAACCAATGAGAAATGAGAAAAGAATTATTGCCAGTATTATTATTTCGCTCTTTCGCATATTATAAAGAATTATATCAAATGTATTATTTTTCTATATCATACAAATATTCACTTTCATATAACTCATTCTTATTGTCTCTCATCACTGCATATACAAAGCCCTTCTTTAATGATAAAGCGCCTATCTCGCCATTCTTGTTAACAGCAATGAAGGCGCAGTGATAATCTGGCAATTCTTTATGCCTCCTGGCAATGCGGACTATCGCCTCTATGCAGGCATCCTGTGGACCCAGCCCTATCCTCATCAGTTCCACAATAAGATGGCTTCCGCATATCCTCATACACTCCTCGCCCCTACCTGTAAAACCTGCACCCCCGAATTCATTGTCAATATAGAGACCAGCACCAATGATGGGTGAATCACCAACTCGCCCATGAATCTTATGGGCTGTTCCACTCGTTGAGCAGCCACCCGCAAAATCTCCATTCTTGTCTCTAACAATCATTGTGATAGTATCGTGAGATTTTTGACCAATTACCTTAATATCCTGCTTCACCTTAAGTTCAAGCCACTTCTCTTTTGCTTTCTTAGTGAGGAGGTCTTCCTTTATAAAGCCCTGTGAGATTGCAAATTTCTCCGCACCCTTACCCGCAAGCATTATATGACCTGTCTTATCCATCACCCTCCTCGCAACTGATATAGCGTGTCTGATATTCTGCATATAAGCAACCGCGCCACAGTTGCCATCTCCATCCATAATGCTGGCATCAAGTGTGATGAGTCCATTGTTATCTGGCAGGGCACCATAGCCAACGCTCATAACATCGGGGTCATCCTCAACAGCATTAATGCCCTTCTCAACCGCCCTCCATTAGCACCTTCCATGCAACATCGTTTGCAGTAAGACCATGCTTCCAGGTGGATATTATGATGGGGGAATATTTCATTATTTATTTTAAGTTGTTATATTTATTAGACATTATATTAGGAATTAGAAATATATTTTAACAATTCAGTTCTTTCAAAATTTCTAATAATGTAATTCTTTTTCCGTTTTCATAAATAAATGTATAACCACTTTTGTTTTTTTTCTCTGCTTCAACAAGTTTGTAAAACATATCTTTATCTAAATTATACAATTTTAAAAAATCAGATTTTGTCTTATACGCACCACACCAACACTCAGTTGATGTTCCAAGTGAATGCAAAAAGGTCTTTGGTATTCCATTATTTTTTATAAAGGAATCAACATCTTCATTACTCCAATAAAAGATAGGACTTACAGATAGGCACTTGAAACTTGGGTGATACCAAATTGGAATGTATTGTTTTCTTATATATGATTCTGCAGCTCTTATACCATCGAAAACGACTTTTGGTTCTTTTATTCTTTCTAAATATTTAGCAATAGGTTTAATTTTTAATTCCCTACAGCACCACCTGTATTTGAAACTAGGAATTCCCCATTCTTTTACTAAAGTAAAATAATCTTTTTCAGGTCTAACTATCTTTAGTTTAACCTTTAGATATCTGCAAACCTTTTTTACATATTTAGTATTCTCAGGAAGCCCAGCTGTTGTATCAACATAAAGTGCAATTAAATTTCCATTGGATTCAAATACAAAATTCTTGAGATAGTAAAGTGTAGCCAGGCTATCTTTACCACCACTAAAAAGAACAAATGATTTTTTGTTTTCTAATAAATGCTTAATGTCACTTTCCTTGATAGTAACTTGGGTACGAACTATATTAGCTTTCTCTTGTTCAAGCTCACATACTTTCCTTACTTTACCCCACTTAATATGCAGAATGTAAAGAGGCTTCAAAGTTGGTCCTTTTATCCAATGCGTAACAACTGTTCCCCAATCTCCACACTTAGGACATCTAACCTTTAGTCCTTGCAACTTAGATCCTATAAAAGCCTCTTCTATTGGTAACCACCAATTTTTTTTGTTTGAGGTATTGTGATATTCTTTCATCATATTCTTGAGACAGTTTTTATAAATCTTTCGTTCCTTTTTATTAAATCAATCAAAGGCACAGGGGAAAAGAGCTTTTCACCATCAGGTATAGCACCTACACAACACGCTAAACCCTGATAAATTAAACTTTCCTCTATTAAAGAATAATCAAGTGTATACCCCATCTTATTGAAATAACACTGCACTATTGGATGCTTTTTGAGTCTAATTAATATCTCTGACACACCTACATAGTTTCTCCCTATCTTTCGCATAGCTTCATAGGATTTTACCGCGGTAAATACTATTTTTTCCATATTAAGGACATTCTTTTGCCAATTATTTATTTCTATAGTAATTTCTTTGTGGAAATCATCAATGGTAGGTAAACTTTTTAGTGAAATGTCACGAATTTTATTTAACAATTCACGAATTTCTAAATGGCGAAGAGTGAATGCTAATATAGATGTTTCAAGCATAGTTATAATCGTTGGTAATTCTATTGGTATAATCCTACATTCTCTATCAGGGTTAATTCTTATTGATCGCCAAGTGTCATGGTGCAATTTAGTGCAAACCAATATTACATAAATATCTGTTGGGCTTTTATTATTTCTGAAATTGGAATAATGTCTAGTGGCTTGTGAAAGCTCCCTCCTCCATTGATCACTGCTTATATCTCTAGTCGTTTCTATTAATAGATAATAATTATAACAGTAGGCGATTGTATCAGCCCCTCCACCTGGGGCATTACTCATTCTAATTTTACTTCCACGCCAAAATACATGATGAGGAATTTTAATTTCATTATTATCTGATGAAAAGAAAGGCAAATAAAGAATATGACTAAATGCTTCCGTAATAATCATTTCAAAATAGGCTGACTTCTTATTTCTAGGGCAAGTATTTAAATACTCTTGTAAACTCTTTAATCTGCTTAGAATTGTTCTTGCTGAAAACATAGGTAATTACATCATACATCGTGTTTTTTTAACCACTCTTCTACAATTCCCTTAACTAATTCCGCAGGTGTAATTCCCTTTGACCGTGAATGTTTTTTTAGTGCTCTATACGTATCATCATCAAAATCCATTATAAATAAGTTGAAACCCTTTTCATTTATAATTACTTTCCTTGCACCTTTGGCGTCAATATTAGTTCTTTTTATCAACCTTTTAATATCTCGTACATCTTTTGACAATGAACTTACCACTGCCTCAGCCGCGGCAATTTGTTTTGAGGTATCCCCTAAAGCAGCGATCTCCTTTGCGATATCGACGCTATCGATTTTTCTTTCAATGATTAATTTCTGTACTTCTTCAGGAAGCCTTAATACAGAAATGAATTGCCCAACCATTGAAGACGAAAGCCCTATCTTTTCAGCTACAGCTTTCTGGGATCCATACATTTTAATGAGATATTCAAAAGCTTTGGCAATAGTAACTAAATCTTCTTTCCTTTTTTTTCTTTGTGTGTTCCCAAACACAATAGCTAAAGCTGTAGTCTCACTATCAATAACTCTCATTCAATAAAATCTCTTTTCAAAAGCCACTCTTCAAGTGCCATTATTGCTATTTCTGCTTTTCCACTCTTGAATTGGTCACTTGCTATATCAAGTCCTTTAGCAATTCTTGGAGTTAAATTAAGCGTTATTGGTATTAATTCTTTTGCTTTTCTTACAAGCTTTGTAATCTCTTCTGCAGTTTTATCAAGGTTTTGTTCAGCTATTTCAATAATAATTAATCTTTTTTCGCTTCGGTTTTCTTCTTCTATCTTCTTTGCGATTTCAACAGCTTTTTTTTCATCAGTAATTTTTCTCACTATCCGCATTGCAGTAATTGCACCGAGCTTCCCTTCATCAACCATCTTTTTTATAGTATCCGGAACTGCTTCATATCCAACATAATTTCTTACTGTCTGTTCAGTCACACCTAAATGTCTTGCAACTTCATTATAAGAACCTCTGAATCTCTTTAACAATTCAATCGCAACTTGCATCTTATCTCTATAATTAAGTTCGAGACGATGTATATTCTCAGCAAAAGATTTTATAGTAGCTTCTGTTTCATCTTTAACAGTTGTTATTAAAGCGGGGATTTCCTCTAACTCCAACTTCTTGCATGCCAAATAACGCCTTTGACCTATAATCAATTCATATTTATTGTTCTTTTGAAAAACAACGACTGGTTGTTGAACTCCTATTTCCTTTATGCTTGCTGCAAGTTCGTCTATATTCTCTTCTGGATTGGAGTGCCTAACATTTGAAGAGCTTATTTCAATCTTATTCAATGGTATATATTCTAATCTCATTTTTTCCATGCCAATTACACTACCTAAAAATATGTTATATTAATATAATAATATATAAATCAAAAAATTATTAAAAAATTTAAATAATTATTCTTATTAATTACTACTTATATTCCTTCAGGGCATTGAAGAAGGCGGACCAGAATGGGTCAACTATAGGGTGCTTCAGTTCTCTTTCAACCTCTTCTTCAATCAGAACCATACCTTTCTTCCTGTCTGTGAGTTCACCAACAACGGATGATGATACACCTTTATTTTTCAGCACCTTTACTACCTCATCTGCTTTATGTGGTCTTGCAGATATGATAAGCGTTCCCTCACTTATTGAAGCATAGGGGTCAATCTTGAAGAATTCACAAATCTGGGGTATGCACTCCTCAACCACTATCTTCTCTTTCTCAATGCGAACGCCAAGGTTTGCTGCCTGTGCGAGTTCATATAGTCCACCCCATATACCGCACTCTGTTGCATCGTGCATAGCGCTCACGCCACTATCTCTGACCCCAACGCTGACTGCGGTTAAGGCATCCTCTACAACGCTCATCTTCCAGAATATATCTTCCGCCTTTTTACTGAATTCCTCACCAAACTCTCTTTTTATTATATCTGGAAACATCGTTGAGAATATGCCAACTGCCTCAATTGCCGGTCCCTTTGTTATGATAATCTTATCACCTGCTCTTGCGAATTTAGGAGTAACATATTCATCTTTCTCTCCTACGCTTAACACTGTTGCTCCACCTACCATTGGGTAATTGCAGTTCTCATATCTTGCTGTATGCCCGCATATAATTGATACACCGAAGTGCTCGCATTCTTTGTGGATTATCTCCCAGATGGTTTCTAAATGTTCTTTTGTTAAATCCATTGGAAGGTTCAGGTCTATCGCGAGGTATCTTGGTGGAAGCCCGCTCGTCACCGCATCGGACATAAGAATGTGTATTGCGAACCATGCGGACCTCTCCCACCCATATTCAGGCACGATAAATACAGGGTCAGTCGTCATCGCTACAGCTTTGTCACCAATTTCAACAATGCCGACATCAACGCCGTGTTGTGGTCCAACAATAATTTTATCGCTCTTCGCACCAAGACGGGGGTATATGAGTTCATTAAATATCTCGGGAGAAATCTTTCCAATATCTGGAAGTTCTGCCATAAAACCTCCTATAAACTAAGTTTCAAACTCTTTTCTATATATTCTTGCTATATTACAAATATTATTCACTACCTCTATAGGGTCCGTGCCGACAAGATAGAAAAGGTCCTCTTTTCCAACAGCACCGAACTCATATAAAAGTTCTGGTATCTTTCCACCAGTAATTTTGAGCATCTTTGCTACTTTCCATGGTGCAGATGCATTTTCAGTATCTTTTATTTCATCTGGCTCATCACTTCTATCTATCGGGCAGACAGTCCAGTTCTTCTCTATTGCATATTTTTCAATGAATTGAATTATTGCAGGTGAGCAGGCGAAGTTTATACCCGACCTTACTTTCGGGGCAATCTTCATTATCTCGATGATGAGCCGTGCCATATGACTGGTGGCACCAAACTTTGGTCTTCCAGAAGCAAAAGGTCTTCCATTTATGATTGTAATGCGACCCTCTATTCCAAGGACATCATCGGGGCTTATCGCATTCTCTTTTGCGTATACAAGATTTGACCTGACCTCGGGAATAAGATATGCGAACTCGGGATATTCCTCGAGGTGTTCTACTGCTATTATTATCTTTCCATATAGTAATGCTAATTCTACTTCTTTCATAAAACCATAAATCATTAAAAAGATTTAATGAATAAGTATCATGTATTATCCAGGACTTTCTAAATTGTAAATATATTAGCAATTACTGAGATTTTCATCAACTGGTAATGTTAAGAAAATAAATACGAGGTTATAGTAATATAATTTATTGAATCCTTATTATATATAAGATTATTCTTCCAAAGTGAGGGACAAGGAAAATTTCACCATTTTGGTTGCAGAAAATATTTGTTGGTCTTATCGTTGCCTGCTCCTGTGAGAATGGTGAGAGGTCTATTGATTTAATGAAATCACCATCTGATGTGAAAAACTGAATTCTATTGACATCACCCATCTCTGATGAGACTATCACAGGTTTTCCATCGTCACCGGTTATTCTTTCCCACTTTGGGTAATATGCAATCGCTGATATTCCACTGAACATGCCTTCTTGAATACCAAATGTTCCAAAGAAGGAAATAACCTCATCGTTTTCAGAAAAGTGGATAATATTGCTATTTATCGCATCAAGTATGAGATAACCACCCTCGCCATCAGGACATATATCTATAGGGTCCGGTCTGTGAAGCAGGTCAGAACCTACCTCCTGTGGAATGTTCATTTCCCTTATGAATTTGCCCATCCTGTCAAACCTCTGGATCCTTCTATTTATTCTCTCTACAACCACAACCTCATCCTTCTCTGTTATTAAAAGTGCATAGGGCAGGTTGAAACAGCCCTTACCCATACCTGGAAGGGGTTTTCCTTCCTCATCTATAGTTGCTGATATTGTGATAATTGAACCACCAAGATTGTCAAATGCCTTAATAGCGTGGTTTCCAGAGTCGGTTATCCATATCCAGCCCTCTCTATCAACATTTATTGATGTTGGTTCCATCATTGCATCAGACACGCCTTCACCCTTCTTTCCAAAGACATTCAGTAGTTCACCGGTTTTATTGAATATAGCAACCTTGCTCTGAAGTGAATCAAGGAGATATATATTTCCATCGGGTGTTATGTAAACATCCCTGATATGCGACTGACCGCTTAATTTATCTGAGAGCAGAAGCGGTTTTACATCTGTTCTGATAGTCCTGTATTTTGGTTGTGTCTGCACAGCTTTCTCTTCGATTCTGACTTTTTCTTCCTTGTGTTCTTTATATTCCTCCTTTGTCTCTCTTATTTCAGAGAAGGAAATGACCCTGTCTCTACCACTTTCTTTCGCTGAATAGAGTGCTCTGTCTGATGCCTTAAGTAGTTTAAATGCATCAGAACCATCTTTTGGAAAGACAGCAATTCCCATGCTCACTGTAACTTTCAGGTTCTCACCTTTTTCAAGTGTAATCTTCAAACTTGATATGTATGAGCGAATCTCTTCTGCCATCTTGAAAGCATCGTCCTCCGTATATCCTGGAAGTATCACGGTGAGTTCCTCACCACCATAGCGTGATACTGTGCCCTTCTTGTCTGTCAGTGCTTTTAACACCATTGAAATTTTTTCAAGGACAAGGTCTCCCACGGGGTGACCGTAGGTATCATTTATCTTCTTGAAGTGGTCTATATCTATCATAAGAAGCGAGAACTTTTTATTACTGCTCTTTGAATTTATTACCTCCATCTCAAGTTGAGAATCAAAATATCCCCTTGAGTAGAGACCTGTCAGAGCATCTCTCTTCGTCGCTTCTTTATTTACCGCTTCCTGGAGGAGGTCTCTGAACATAAGCAGTGTATCTGAATCCTTGCGCGGGAGTGCATTTGCCTCAAGATTATAGATGTCAAGCGTGTGAGAGACCCTGTTATTAATTAATGTAACTGGCAGAGAGAATATTGGTGTAGCATTTTCGTATTCATCCTTAAACTGTGGCGACCTCGCAATTATCTTTTTAGAAAGTGTGAAGTCAACCTCTGATACAGCGATTCCCCGGCAGTTTGTGTATTTCTCAATATTAGATAAAATTGCATCAACGACCTTCGTGAAGTCAAAGTCAAAGTTTATCATATTGAGTAACTCATTTATAACCGCAGATGTCCTTGTCCAGGATGCAAGGTCTGTATGTGATTCATATAGCATATTAAATATTATATCAGAAGGTTTTCTCTAGTTGGCAAGCATTTTATAAAGTCAGCTTACCAAATCTTATTTATGAACCTTTGTTTTTATTGGTAGAACTATTGTAAATTCTGTGCCCTGCTTTTTCTTTGATACTACCCTTATCTTACCATTGTGAAGGTCTTCCACTATTCTCTTAACAAGCGAAAGACCGAGACCCCAGCTGTATTTCTTTGTTGTAAAACCAGGTGAGAATATGTATGGTATTATTGACTTTTCTATGCCAGAGCCGCTGTCCTTTATTGATATTTCTGCAAAGTTATCCACCCTTTCTACTTTGATATCAATAAGTTTATGCTTGGCTCTTTCAAGTGCAACAATTGAATTCTTAAGCAGGTTTTCAATGCACCAGGAAATCTGTTCTTCATTTATTAGCAGGATTATGTCTTCGGTATAATTTTCACTTAACTCAATTCCTTCTTTTTCTATATTAAATCTATTTTTTGCATATTCAATTGCACGTTTAACAACCAGTGAAAGGTTGTCTTCCTCAAGTTTCTGTGTGCTACCAATAGAGCCGAACCTGTCTGATATGCGCTTTAATCGTTTTATATCGTTTTCTATCTCATTTATCACTGTCTTAAACATTGCTCTGTCCTTCTCTTGAAGTTCTTTAAGATTAATCTCACGAAGTAGTTCAACCCAGCCAATAAGGGAAGAGACGGGTGTTCCTATTTGATGCGCTGTTTCCTTTGCCATTCCTACCCACAGGGCGTCGCTTTCTGCTCTTTTTGTATTTGTATAACTCATTATACCCAGTAAAAGGAAGGCGATGATAATCACAATCTGTAATAATGGTAACCATAGAAGTAATGTCATGATTGTTGGTTCTTTATAGTAGAAATAAAACATTAGATTTTTCTCTAACTCTTTTGTATTCGGATTCATATAGTAAGTATATATGGGGATTGGCTCATTTGCTTTTCCTATCTCTTTTGCTATCTCTTTCAATTTAGCAAGTGACTGGGGGTCGTTAGAATCAAACTTGACTTTTGTGTTTTTGGCTGCGATGACATTGCCATCTACATCAGTGACAATAGTTGGAAAGTTCATTGTCTCGCCAATGTCATGAGACAGTTTCTCCGTAACCTGTGGAACCTTTGAAGATATTAAAAGTGATGAGACGATTGCATAGGCAGTTGATGTCCTCTTTACCTCTGTTCGGATTCTGGTTATGAGCATTTGACTGTATATTAATGCAAGAATACCAACGATAACAATTCCTATGAGAAAGTATAGACCTGCCATACTTCCCATTATTTTAAAAGGTGTTCTTTTCGGTCTTCTGAGTTTCATATATTCATTATTTACTCATAATAACATCTATCGCTGATTTAATTATATCAAGGCGAGTGTATGGACTATCAATATTTGCAATCTCAACTGTAAAAAGTGCGACACCTGCTTTCTTCGATGCTATACCATAAAACTTATCATCTGTCCCTTTAAGTATTATCTCATTCCCTAAATCTTCACTTCCTGATAGAACCATTCCATCCCCCCAGTTACCGGTGGGTGCAGTAAATGATATAAGAGATAGTTTTTTTGGCTCTTTACTATATGGCAGATAAATAACACTATCTATCTTTGTGTCATTATAGACCTTCTCTATTCCAAGAAGGTTCTTAAAAAATATGATGACCTCAGGTGGAGAATCAGAGAATAGGTTCTGAGAGACGATTATTATTTTTCCTCCTTTATCAATATAATCTCTAATCTTTCTCATCTTCTCTATGTTAATTGCCTCGGGAATAGCATTCAAACCTGTGAGCCAAATTACGAGGTTATAATCTTGAATGGTTACATTTGAGATACTCTTTGCATTGTGCATTATCATCTTCTTCTCCCACCCAAGTTTTTCTTCATCAAATATTCTGGTGTAATAATCATCAACATCTATGCCCCCCTGAGTGTTACCATTTTTATAGCCATCGTCATCATCAACGATAAGGCACTTTATGTTCCTCAGGGGTTCGTATTGCTTTTCCATATCTTCTATTATGCTTTCCTCAATGCCCGCTTTTATCACAACATATAACACTATTTCATTTTCACTTTTATAGGAGATAAATCTCTTTGCCCTCTTAGTTGTTGTAATATTTATTTTTAAGAGTTTCTTTTCCTTTTCTATATCTATCTTTGATACAAGGTCATCATTGAACAAGGGATTTTCACACCTGACCTTGCTAACACCGGCAACTGTTATCTCAAGCCCACCTGGAACACTCTTAATGTCATAACTTAAGGGTTTATCAAATGTTATCATTACTCTCGTGCTATCTTTATCTGTTATAGCATCTATGCTGTTCAGTTTAAGCGAGAATGACGTTTGATTGATAAGTAAAGAAGATAGTATGACTGATAAAGGAAGATATGCATATATAGTTCTTGGTCTCATTTGACTACTGCAAACCTTCCTATATATTCTCCTCCTTTATATTCAATATGGAAGATATAAGCGCCAGCACTGACGAGTTCGCCATTTAAGTTTCTGCCATCCCATAAGTTGTTATTCTCTGTCTTATATACAAGTGAACCGCTGAAGTCATATATTCTCAGTGTTGAGTTCGGAGGCATACCATCAAATACCATTGTGCCACTGCCGGATGAGAGGTCAAAAGGATTTGGAGAGGGTTTTATCTCAAGCGATGCACTGGATGTCTCTATTACAAGCAGTGTGTCAGCAATGGTGGTATTATTGTCATCATGAATATAGAGAGAATATGGACCAGGTTTGAGTGTGCTTGTATCAAAGTCCATACTTCCTGAACCCTCTATATAGTTTAAGCACATTATTGTCTCACCATTCTTCTTAATGCACAGTTCACCTGGTTTTTCTATGTTCCATATTATTTTTACCACATCCCCCTGTTTATGTTCAATACCGCCATCTACTGCAAGCTTTGGAAGTAAAACCAAGTCCTTCCATTCAGCGAAAGACAATGCTGAAATGATGAGCAGGGTTATTATTATAAACCTCAACATATCTACCTCCCTATTTAAGAAATCTTATCGGGCTGTTCAATATCAATCTAAGGGCGTCTGTAAACCTTCCCTTAAAGTCAAATATCTTATTTAGTCCTATTATACGATATATAAGTCCAGATATTAATGAGAATCGGGCGATATATCTATCTTTTATTCTCTTTTCACTTTTACTTACACCAATCTTATTTTTTTTTGTAATCTTGCCAATAATATTATTCATTTCTATAGGACCCTCAATTCCCAATCTGTTATCACCTTTTGTATAATATCTTCCTCTACAATCAATTTTAACTACCCTGTGGGCTATTATACTGCCATTGGCTCTATATGCGATTATATCGCCTAACTGTGGTCTCCCTATAATTTTTTCAATAGTTATTACTTCGCTGTCATTTATTGTTGGAATCATTGAAGTGCCACCCATTGATAGATTTACATATTTTCTCTTTCTCAGAGCTTCTATCATAAGTTCTAATGCAACCCTCTCCAGATTGAGAGAATCTAAATTAATACTTTCATCTGTGTTATGCATATATCTCAATATCAAGTATATCAAGAATATTACCGACAAGATACAAAGAGCCAGTAATAAGGATGGGCTCTCCTTTTGATAAATTGAGTGCAATATCAAGTGCCCTTCTTGCATCTCTTGCTATCCTGATATTGCCGTTGTCTCCATAATTTTTGAAAATCTCCGATAGATGTTCCGGTGCTTTCGCATGCGGATGGCTTGAAGATGTAAATATGACCCTTTTTGTAATCTTACTTATATTATGAAGTATTGCATGAATGTCCTTATTTTCATTTATTCCAATAACTGCTATTGGTTCACGCCCATCATATACATCTTTCATAGTTTGCACCAGTTTCTCAGCGCCATCGGGGTTGTGAGCACCGTCAAGTATTATCGGTGGATTTTGACTTACGAGCATCATCCTTCCTGGCCATTTAGCATTCTTAATGCCATCTCTTATAGCATCCTTGGAGATATTAATATCAACCAGCGATAGCAATCTTATCACAAGGAAAGCGAGCGCTGAATTAATCCCCTGATGATAACCAATGAGTGGTGTTCTGTATTGCTCACCATCAATTTTGAATTCCGTTCCATTGAGAGATATGCTGGTAATTTTGAGAGATAAATCCTTTTCAACTGTCTTCAGAATGGCATGCCTTTTTTTTGCTATGTCTTCAATGACTTTTAGTGCTTTTCTATGCTGAGGGGCTACCGCGACGGGCTGGTTCTCTTTTATTGTTGATGCCTTCTCACGCGATATATCTTCGATACTTTCACCAAGAATATAGCAGTGGTCGTATGATATAGGTGTTATGCATAGAAACTGTGGTCTTCCAACATTCGTTGCGTCAAGGCGTCCACCAAGCCCCGCCTCCATAATGGCAATATCAACATTTTCCCTTCTAAAGTGGTGGAGGGCAAGTGCGGTGAGTATTTCAAAAACCGTCCTGAAACCATGCTTTTCATTTCTATTACCATATTTTTCATTGATTATCTCTGCGAACTTCTTAATATTCATAATGCAATCTGTGAAATCTTCCTTTGATATGGGTCTCCCATTTATCTGGATTCTCTCTCTGATAAAGCGAAGATGTGGAGATGAGAAGAAGCCGACCTTATAACCTGCAGACCTTAGTATTGATGAAAGAATCGCCCCTGTTGACCCCTTGCCATTTGTCCCGACAATGTTTATTCTCAATAAATAATCCTGTGGGTCTCCAAGATACTGTAAGAGTGTCTTTAATGATGAAAGGTCACGCCATTTTTCCCCGATAAAACCATCCTTCTCAAAGTCAACATGAGAATACAGAAATTCTAATGCCTCACAGTAATCCATAATCTTTTATTATATCATTTAATATAAGTTCAATCATTTTAGTTGATGTCTCTCTATCTGAAGATGATATGAGTTTTCTGGATAGTTGCTTAAATTCAACTCTGTCAATTAATTTCTTTATTATTCCTGGTATGTCCTGTATATTCGTAGATATGTAAAATCCTTCTCTTCCAATAAACCGCCTTATATTACCCTCCTCCTGACCACCATACGCAAGATATGCAATAAACGGTTTTCCCCTTGCAATTACCTCTGCTGTTGTCAATCCTCCTGGCTTTCCCACAATACAATCGGAGGCATCGTAAAAATCAACGATATTTTCTATATAACCATGTATATAAACCTGGTTTTTGAAATCAGTATCTGTAAGTTTTTTTCTGAGTTTTTCACTTCTACCACATAAAATTATAATATTTATATTGTTAAGTGAATTGTCAACTGTTTTTGCAATCTCCTTAATTGGACCTATGCCTTCGCCTCCTCCTGTTATCATCACTGTGAATCTATTTGATATACCAAGCAAGTTCCTTATGTTCTCCTTTTGTTTTCTACTGAAAGATAGGTCAATTGGCATACCAATAGGAAATACCCTTGCCTTCAGGCCTTTTTCTGTGAAATTACCAATTGCCATCTCATCAGCCACAAAATAGGCATCAACACCTTTATATGTCCATAGTGGATGAAGGTCACCGTCAGTTACAACTACGTAGAGTTTGAATGGAGAGTATCTGTTTTTTAGATGTGCGAGCGGTGGTATGGGGAAAAAATGTGTGCAGACAATGGCATGAGGTCTGTTTAACCTGATTGTTCGCGAAAGATGCCTGTATAGTGCCCATCGCATCAATATGCGAACGATGTTATGTTCTATTTGCATTAGGATTGTCTTGCTTTTATAGAGTGTAATCCACAGTGCTGGCAGATATTTTATCGTTCCGATATACAGCATTTTCGTTATCTTTGAAGACATCTGATTTGCTATGTCCAGTGTGTCAATCACAAGGGCGGATGATACCCGGTCTTGCTTAAGTGCGGTCTCTGCGAGTGAAAGTGTTGCCTTCGTGTGCCCCTGCCCCACCTTTGCATGAATGAATATAAGGCAGATGCCATTTTCTTTTGTTCTATCTGTCATCTTTAATTACATCACCAAGTGGCTTGAATACAAAACCTTTGTCTTTTAATCCATTGATGATAAGGGGCATGGCTTTTATGGTTTCTCTTCTATCTGGCATCTGATTCACCAAGTCGCCATCGTGTAAAAGTATTATATCGCTATCTTTTGTATTTGAGAGGATATACCCTGCTATCTCATCGCAGCTCACTCCAAGCCAATCACCTGGCATCACGCTCCAGGAGACAATCTTATATCCAAGACCTCTCACAATACGGATGCTTCTGAAATCGCGAAAACCGTGGGGAAATCTGAATAGATATGGCTTTGTTCCACCTGCCCTGATGATTTCTCCCTCGCACATCTCTATCTGTCTTTTGATAAAGGACCCGCTTCTGAATATAAATGCTGAATGGTCAAATGAGTGATTGCCTATACTGTGACCATTCTCAATAATTTCTTTTATAATCGCAGGAGTTCTCAATATATTCTCGCCAATAAGAAAGAATGTCGCTCTGACACCATTATCAGATAGTATCTTCAACAACTGTGGTGTAAATATTATATTTGGACCATCATCAAATGTGAGATAGCAAGTTTTACTATCTGTGTTCTCCGGATTTATTGATGGTGGCACTCTGTAAATAAGTCGACCCTGAAGACGCGACTGCGGGTGTATTGATGTGAAAAAATAGACCCAACCAGATATTGAGATTATGAGCACAGGAATTGTCCATTCACTTGAATTTCTTATAAGTATGTAGTTAATGAATATGGTGAATAATAATATTAATCCGCCTATTAGAGAATATAATGGATAATATATGAGCAATCTGAATGCCTTTAGCATAGTAATATATTTTAAGTTATTTTCTTTTATAAGATTAAATAATAATTACAAATTAATATCTTATTTTTTTACATTCTCTCGCTTAAACGCTGACCTGACTTTATATATTATAAACAGGACAATAAGAGCAATTATAAAGATAGCAATAAGAATATCAAATTTATGGATGTAATTTTTAATTATGAGCCAGTTCTCGCCAAGAATCTTGCCTGCGTATGCAAGGGCATAACACCAGGGCAGTGAGCCAATAAATGAATACACAATGAATCTGCCAAATGGCATCTTTGATATGCCAGCGGGAAGTGAGATGAATGTGCGGACGATGGGCAGAAGGCGAGCGATGAAAACAGCAGATGAGCCAAATCTTTTGAAGAACCTGTCCGCCCTGTCAAGTTCGTGCTTTGAGATGAGAATATATTTACCGTATCTTTCAATCAGAGGTCTTCCACCATAGTAGCCAGCGATGTAAGATATGGCAGAGCCGAGAGCACAGCCGATGGCACCAGCAATTGATGCAAAATGTATGTTGAACCTGCCCGTGAAGGCGAGGTAGCCCGAGAACGGCATTATTATCTCACTCGGCAGTGGAATGCAGGCGCTCTCAATAGTCATTAGGACTGCAATACCAGAATAGCCCCACGATGAGATTACATCAAGAATCCACTTAATGATGGGTGAGATAATACCTTCAAAGAAATTATACATATTAGAGTAAGATGTTAATAAAATAGGGAGTGAATTTCTATTGAAATAATTTTTTAAAACTGTTAAATTTTACTTTAATTTAGATTTTTTTATTAAAAGTGAATGTTTTTTATGATAAGATTTTAATTGAAACTATAATGGAGATTGTCAAAGGAAATTTCGGAGAAGTTTTAAGTGGATACTTCAAGAAAGCAAAAGAAGGATTTATTTGTACTCCATACTTTACAAGAGATGGGTTAAATTATTTAAAGAATTTTTTAAAAAAGGGTGAGAGATTAGAATTTTGGACAAAATTTAATGTTATAGATTGGGTAAATGAATTTTCAGATTTATCATTTTTATCTTCTATTATAAAAGATTTTGAAAAAAGAGGATGTGAAGTTTTATTATATGTTTATGATGATTTACATGCAAAAATTTATATGGCTAATAATACTCATTGTTTTATGGGTTCTCCTAATTTAACAATTAAGGGTTTAATTACAAATTTAGAAATTTTAATAAAATTATCAGAAGAAGAAATTAAATTTATAAAAGATTGGATTAATACATCTAGGTCAAATCTTATATATTTAAAGTCAGATGATCTTATTGATTATATTGATGTAACAAAAGATGCATTTAAAAAATTAAAGAAAAATGTATTTGATTTGGAATCTAAAGAATCTGAGGATTTAAATGCAGCGATAACATTAGCTGAGGAGTTGCTTTTATCGAGAGTTCCTAAAAAATTAAAAAGAACAGAAGAAGAAATTAACTTTGATAAAATATTAAGTAAAGTTCCAAAATTGGAAATTTTTATAAAATATTGTGAATATATTATGAATGAAGATTCAGATGCAAATGAAATTGTGGAAAGATATAATGGTAAATTAAATTTATCAGGTCATGTAAAGCATTCATACTATGGTTCGGTTCTTTTTTTACGACTAAATAAAGATTTAATTAGTGTTATAAGTAAATGGAATGATAATGAAACAATAAAATTTCAAATACAGCCTTGGTTTAACTTATTTTGTGAATTTCTATCTAGTAATACTAATTATATAAATGAAAAATTAAAATTTTCTTTTAGAACTTTAAGAGTATACCTACCTGAAAATATTGGGGGTACGACGACTGGTGGAGGTGGAGGTATAGGAACCTTTAGAAGAGTTTTAAGATTAACTAGTTTGATGTTTAAAGAAGTTAAATAAAATATGTTAGATTCAGGTATATATTTAGGTAATTGTAAAAATTTATTGTTAAATTTAGATAATGAAAGTGTAAGGACTATTCATACTAGTCCTCCTTATAATATAGGTAAGAATTATAAGGATTATATGGACTTTTTGGATGTTAAAGAATATTTATCATTTATATCTGAAGTAATAAAAGAATGTTATAGAATTTTAATAAAAGGTGGATCTTTATTTTGGCAAACTGGGTATACTGATAACGGTAACGGTTTTATTTATCCCATAGATCATTTAACATTTTCAATTTTTAATGATATTGGATTTAAGATGAAAGATAGAATTATATGGCGTTATTATGGTGGTATGTCATTCAAACAAAAATTTACTAATAAACATGAGACTATTATATGGTGGGTAAAACCAGGAAATAATGTATATTTTAATATATTTCAAATAAGAGAAAGAACTAAGGAATTAGACCCAAGGAATAATTTATTCGGTTGTAATCCTGGTAATGTATGGGAAGTAGATAGAGTTGCATTTGGAAGTGCAAATCAAACTTCACATATCGCTGTTTTTCCAGAAGAAATTTCAGATAGAATTATTCTATCTTCAACTAAAGAGACGGATATTTGTTTGGATCCATTTTCTGGTAGTGGAACATTATGTAAAGTTGCAAAATCAAGGGGTAGGAAATATATCGGATTTGAAATATCTGAGGTTTATTATAAAGAATCAATTGAAAGAATCAATAGAATTCAGTATGGGGAATTTTTGAATGTTTTATCAGAGATTATACTAAAAAATATTTTAAAAATTGTGAAAAGTATTTCTATAGATGAGGTGATTTCTAATATTAATATTTTTTTTGAAACAGATTATATTAAAAATTTAAGAAAATATATTTCAGATGATATTGTTGAATCTATAAAGAAAAAAGAAGAAACAAAAATAAACAAAAAACAAAAAAGGATTATTTGGCTGAAATTAATTGATTTTTTTAATAGAAACATAAAATCAGATATTATTAGAACTGTTGATGATGCTTTTTTATCACGTTATAAATTACACAAAAGGTTTAATGAAACAATGAGATTATATAAATCATTAGAATTTTTAGAAGAATTAAAAGGTTTTGTATCTATGGATTACGATAAAATATTTAATGTTATAGTTAAAATAGCAAAAGATGAATCACAGAATTATGTTATTAATGATGATATTATATCTTTGAAAAATAATAATATTAAATTAAAAAATGAAAATATTATGTTCAAATTGAATTTATAAATTCATTTTTTACTATTATTGTTTTTATTTCCCATAACTCATATAATACTTCCATGCTCACATTTCAGGATATAATATTGAAACTTTCCAGTTTCTGGACGAAGAAGGGCTGTATCCTCGTTCAGCCATACGACATTGAGAAGGGCGCCGGAACGTTCAACCCTGCCACATTCTTCAGAACGCTCGGTCCACACCCCTGGCGCGCCTGCTTCGTTGAGCCAGCAAGAAGACCAAAAGACGGCAGATATGGCGAGAACCCCCATCGCCTCGAGAAGCACTTCCAGTTTCAGGTTATCTTGAAGCCATCACCTGATAATGTCCTTGATACATATTTCAAGTCCCTGAAAGCGCTTGGCATAGAACCGAAGGAACACGACCTCCGTCTTGACGAGGATGACTGGGAGAGCCCGACTCTTGGCGCGTGGGGTCTGGGCTGGCAGGTTCTCCTTGATGGCACGGAGATAACGCAGTTCACATACTTCCAGCAGATGGGCGGCTTCTACCTTGACCCAATTACATGTGAGATAACATACGGGCTTGAACGCATTGCGACATTCCTGCAGGGCACTGACTCAATCTTTGATATTGACTGGGGCGGTGGCTTAAAATATGGCGACATTCGTCTAGAGGAGGAGAGACAGCAGAGCATATACAACTTTGAGAAGGCAGACCCCGAGGTAAACCGCAAACTCTTCAATAAATTTGAGGAGGAGGCGATGAGATTGTTCAAGGAAGGTCTGTATATTCCCGGTTATGACTTCGTTCTGAAGTGTTCCCATGTATTCAATATACTTGATGCACGCGGCGTTATAGGCGTCACTGAGAGGCAGGCATATATAGGGAGGGTGAGGCGCCTTGCCCGCCAGGCAGGTAAACTGTATCTTGAGAGCATAGGTGTTGAGGTGAAATAATTTATCAGGTTAATGTATATATTCATTAAATACATCATCCTATTCATCTCATCATATATCATCGGCTCTATTCCGAATGCATATATTCTCGCACACTATATAAGGGGTATCAAACTAAGTGATTATGGAAGTAAGAGCATCGGGGCTATGAACCTTGGAAATGCCATGGGCAGGAGCTGGACAGTGCTTACTATCTTCCTTGACGCATGGAAGGGAGCGCTTCCCGTTCTTGCTGGCATTCATTTTGGGGGTGTCGCGCCATATATCGCTGGCTCATCTGTTGTCATCGGACACAACTTCAGTATTTTCCTTCGCTTTCGTGGAGGTCGCGGAGTTGCGACAACTGGTGGTGTTCTCTTCTTTCTCTCTCAGCCAGCATTCTGGATTATCATGGCAATAAATACCTTTGTCAGATTTACAACCGGCTTTTCATTTCTCTCAAACCTCGCAATGGCTATATGTCTTCCACTCGTCCTATTTCTCTTCAAGGGCTGGCAGGCATCTCTTTTTCTTGGTCTTCCAATTTGTATTTCTATAATACTTGCCTATATCAAAAATCCAGATGTTGATTGGAATAGAAAAAGAATGCAAGAATGAATATTTTCATAACAAAATTAGAATATTAAATGTAGATAAACATATTCATCTTTTGTTATCTTATTGATTAATTATGGTTTCAGGTAAAATGGTCAGAGCGGCAGGGCTTCTCTCCGTCAACACATTCATCAGCAGAATTCTCGGTCTCGTCAGGGAGATGATATTCGCATCGCTCTTCGGTGCCAATTATGTCACGGATGCCTTCCGTGTCGCATACGCCATCCCCTATGTCCTGAGGCGCCTTCTCGGTGAGGGGGCGATGAGCGCTTTCCTCGTCCCTATTTTTACAGATATAAGAACCAAAGAGGGCGATGAGGAAGGTAAAAGGTTTGTTTATGCTGCATATACAACATTCTCAATTGTTGTAGCAATTATTATTGCTATAGGCATTCTCGTTGCGCCGGTTATTGTGTTTATAATCGCACCTGGTTTTAAGTCGTCCCCTCAGACATTTAACCTCACAGTGAACCTTACGAGAATAATGTTTCCATATATGTTCCTTATGATGACGAGCGCAATGTCAATGGGAATATTGAACTCCTATGAGCATTTCTTTACGCCATCACTTGGACCTATCGTTTTAAACATTGTCTTCATTGGTGCTATGTTATATCTTTCACCACTGTTTGGTCCCGACAGGTCAATGCAGGTCTATGGGCTTGCTTTTGGTGTTCTGATAGGTGGGCTTCTTCAGGTTCTGGTTCAGATTCCTGCACAATTCAGATTCAAGATAAAGTTCAGACCTATATTCAACTTTGCACACAAGGGCATAAAGAGAATGCTTATTTTGATGGGTCCCGCGATGATAGTTATTGGAGTTGTCAGAATCAGTTTGTTTCTTGATAATATCGCAGCATCGCTTCTTGGTGAAGGAACAATATCTATACTGAACTACAGCGAACGACTCCTTCAGTTTCCGCTTGGAATGATTGGCTTTGCTGTCTCAACATCATCACTTCCACTTCTCGCAAAATATTACTCAGAACGCAAGATTGATGACATGAAGAGGACAGTTATGGATGCGTTTTCACTTGCTATGGTTGTCTGTCTTCCTGCAATGATGGGTCTATTCGCACTCGGGGGACCAATCGTGAGTATCGTTTACAGGCACGGTGCATTTACGTCTGCTGATGCTTCTGCGACTGCAAATGTTCTATATGCACTATCTGCTGGGCTTGTTGGTTTCATCGGTGTGCAGATAATCGTTCCTGGCTTCTATGCCATGCAGGATATGAAGACACCACTGTGGGGGGCTATAATTGCTCTTGTGATAAACGGTATTCTTGACTTTACTTTGATGATTCCCTGGGGATTGGTTGGAATTGCCCTCGCCACGACATTTTCCACATTTGCCAATCTTATATTGATAGCATATCTATTACAGAAGCGGGTAGGGGGTCTTGGTTTTGGAAAATTTATCGTTAAAAACATTAAGGTTCTTTTAATATCAACTGTGATGGCAGTTATAGTTTATTATTCTTATAAATATCTGATTGGCTATCTGGGCATAAATACTGTAAATCAGGTTATAGGATTAACGGTTGGGATATTTGTCGGAATATGTGTATATATAGGTCTTGCTTATGCCTTCAGAATTAGCGAGATAAGCCAAATCCTCTCCCGTCTGGTCAAAAGAAGCAGGGCTTAATAGAATTCAGATATTGCTCATTAAAAATATTCCAGATTGCTGCTATATATTCTTCATTTTCATTGACCTGCCTTGAAAAAAATATTTCAAATATTTCTATATTTATTTTATAATATTTATAGAGTGGAGGTGATGGTCTATGAGAATAATTACAATATCTCTGGTGTTCTTGATTGTTGTCTCTATAATACCAGTTGATATCTATGCAAATCCTTATACAGAGCCGACTGAATTTCCAACAAAGGAGATAGCAATTACATCAATTATAGGTGGTGCGTCTGTCTTTTCTTACTTCATTATTGACCATTTGATTAAAGTATCAAGGTTGAAGAAGATAGAGTTTACAAGTGAGGATGTATCTATATATATTAACTCTGATTATGTAAAGGTTGAGGGAAAGTATTACTTCAAAAATGTTGACAAATCAGATAGACAGATAGATATAGAATATCCATTCTATATTGGTGAAGGTGTTGGAAGTCCATCAAACATATCAATATATATTGATGGCAATCTTTCATACCATTTTGTAAATGCTAAGGACAAGATTAAGTTTAAGGTGGAACTACCTGCTGGTGGTGAGCGGGAAGTTCTTGTCACTTTCAATCAACCGAGTATAAATGGTTACTACACTTATATTCTTACAACGACGAAGAAATGGGGAAGACCGCTTGAGAGCGCCAGGTTCAGCATATATACTGATGGCAATGTTAAGGACATTAGTTCGAGTTATACATTCTCACAGCAATCAGATGATGATGGCACAAAATTCTATGTTCTTACAGAAGAGAACTTTATGCCCGAAAAGGATTTGATGATACACTGGAGTTCAAATATTGAATGAAAATTTGAGTATTTATAAATTGTAATTATAGATAGTGTTATATTTTTAACAGGTGATGAGATATGGTAATATTGAGAGTTGTTCTTATTTTTACTCTAATATTATCCTTTCTTCCGTGTGAGTTATTTGCAAATCCTCATAATCCACCTGAAAATCATTATGAACATGTTGGTTTAACGATTGGCATTATATTTGGAGTAGTTGCTGGTTCTATTTTAATCTATCGTCTTATTGACTATCTTCTTCATCCCAGTAAAATAGAGTTTGAAAGCGAAGATATATCAATAAAACTCTCACCTGGATGGGCGAATATTGATGGAAGTTATATATTTATAAATCCAGAAGATAAAGACAGAGTTATCAATATTTTTTATCCCTTTTATATAGATGATGGTATTGAGCACCCAAATAAAATCTCAGTTATATTTGAAGGCAACATAATTGATTATGAATGGGAGGGAATGGAAGGTATAACATTCAAAATCAAGATTTCTGCTTACGGTAGAAGAGAATTGAAGGTATCTTTCTCACAACAATGTAAGGAGAACAGGTTCGTTTATATACTCACAACAACTAAAAAATGGGGTAAGCCTCTTATCAGTGCTAAATATAGCATTCATACAGATAATGACATAGGTGATATAACAGTTCCTTATGAATTTAGCAGAAGTTCAGAAACGGATGGTAGTAATTTATATACAATGAGTGTAAATAATTTTATGCCCGAAAAGGATTTGATTATAAAGTGGCATTAAAGAAGAAGGAGGATTTATATGAAAATGCTTACAATTTTATTATTTTCTAGCATATTTTTATTAACAACTACAGCGATGTCTGGTTTTGAGGTAAAGAAAAAAATTGACCAATTTGAAGAAATTACTAAAATATTTATGAATGATAGTGAATTTCTTAATGATACATCTGATTCTTATCTAAAAATTATTGGCTCAAAACAGATTGATAACCAAGATCACGAACAATACTTTTTAGAGGTTCAATGTTTTTCTATCATAAAAGATAACTGGCTCTATTTCAAGGCTGGAGACCTAATAGCAAAGAATTTTGGCACAGTAGTAGATGTTCCTCTTGATAAAGGTAGGTGGACCGGTTATGTTAAGGTTCGATTCGATGATTATCCTGATACTATAGTTGATGCGATAGCTCCTATTTTTAGTGGACAAGACGATTTCGGAAGCCCACCCAAAAAGGATTCCAAGGTATTGGTAGATTATATTGGTGGACAATATACAATCGTTGGTTATTATTCTTATACTTCAAAAGAGAACTTATTATTGTTCTCAATTGATAATAATGTTTTTTGCGAACTATTGCCTTTTACTAATCCTATTGCTGATGTTAGAAAGTTATCGCTTGCAGAAAGTTTTCTTAAATCATTTTTAGAAGAAACCAAGAAGTTCTTGGTAGAAGAAACTATGAAGTTCTTGTTTGGGAAAACTAAAAAGTACTCATCAACTGAGAATCAGAATTATTATGAAGATGATAAATATGGATATGAATCCTGTTTGTATCGAGTAACTCCTGATTTATTGATTGCTATATCTACATTAAGTTCAATAAAAGTAGTGATAAAAGGGAAGAATAAGGATTTAGTAGCAACATTTCCTTCTGAATTAATTAAGCAATTTGAAGAATTCTGTATTTGTTGTGGTTTAAAAGGAATAGAGACAGGTGGAATAATTTATATAGGTAAAGGAGGTGAAACTGGTTTAGGATATGAGGTTGATGTAGGTAAGGGAACTTGCGACTGCCCTTATTTTAAGAAGACTGGTAAGATGTGTACACATCTGATAGAAGCTATAAAAAAGTCTGCAACAATTGTATGTGCCCAATGTGGAGGAAGTTTTAGAATACCCAAAGATTCTCTTAAATTGTATAAAAGTTTTGAAGTTAAGACTGTATGTCCTTTATGTAAAACATATCTTTTTCTTTATTATGATGAAACAAGAAAATGTTGGATGTCTAAGTTGTTTAAAGAAGAATAGCGAATAGAATTTGGAAAAATTAGGAAAGGAGGTGAGTAAAGGATGAATATTTTTAAGAATTTATTTTCAGGAAAACGCTGGATTATCTATGTTGCAGTAGGCAGTTATAATATAAAGGGAGGCAAGAGATGGAAGAGAATGGAAAAAAGAAGTCAAATAGGACTGTCCTAATAATAGTGCTTTGTATAGTAGGTCTTCTTACTATTTGTTGTGTTGTGACTGTCATTTCTGGAATTTTCAGTAATAAGATGGACCAATTTATGAAAAAGGAGGTTAAAAAAGAGGGAGAGATTACTAAGGAAGAAGAGAAAAAAGAGAAGAAAAATGATTTTGAAATGCTTGAAAATTTTGGTAATGATGATTGGGCTTTTATGGTTGGGGCGTGTGAGTGGTCAAAATATGTTGGTGATGGTTATTTTGGCAGTAGAGCGAATGCAAATTATATGAAAATTTATTTTTGTATTGTAAATATATCAAAAGAACCTCATTACCTGATGGCTGATTTTAGTTTAGTTGATAATGAAGGCAATAAATATGATAGGTCTGATGATGAGTTTTACCTTGGTGACAAGGCATTCTTTCTTGATAAACTTAACCCTGGTGTTTCAAAAGGAGGAATATTGTTATTTGATGTCCCCAAGAAGGAGGGTTATAAACTTAAAGTTCAAACTGACTTCTTTTCAGAGCCAGTATATGTTAATTTAAAGAATATGTCAGTTTCTGAGGCACAAAAACTTTGGGATAAGAAAAAGAAGGATGAAAAGTAATTCATCATTTCTTCTTGTATTACCCAAGCAAATGAGGGTGGACTTATTAGGATAATATAGTTTTCGCTTAAATTAATATCTATAGTATCTCCGGTGGTGTCTCTTCAAGTATTGCGAGAAATGGCAGGTGCCTGAACATCCCCTTATAGTCAAGACCATAGCCAACATAGAACCTGTTCTCAACATTAAAGCCGGTATATTTTGGCTTAACATCAACCTTCCTTCTCTCCTTCTTATTAAGAAGGGTTGCAACAGCAATGCTTTCTGCTCCCCGCTCATTTAACTGCCCGATAAGGTAGTCAAGTGTTATGCCGGTGTCAGTGATATCTTCAACAATTAATAGACCCTTACCCTTGAAGTCCGAGTGCAGGTCGTATGTTATCTCCACACTTCCTGATGATGTGGTTCCCTCTTTATATGTTGACACACCAATGAAATCAAGTGTATATGGCACCTCTATTGACCGCATTATATCTGCTAAGAAACAGACGCTTCCCTTGAGAATTCCTATAAGGATAAATTCCTTCCCCTTGAAGTCAGACGATATCTTATGCCCCATCTCTGCTACCCGTTTGTGTATTGCTTCTGTTTCAATAACCTTTTTAATACCTATCTTATCTATCACCAACACTTCACCTCTCTTATAACAATACCCTCACCTTTTGCTCTTAACCATGCCCTATCGGATAACCTGTAAGGATATACACCAAGAATCCCCTTCTCGTCTTCTATTATAAAAGTCATTATCCTTTCCCATACTGGCACTTTCATATCAATAAGTATGTCGGACATCTTCTTAGTTCCTTTCATCCCCGATGGGTTCATTCTATCTCCGCGCATGATGTTTCTCAACCTTATCGGTAGTATAATATTTTTACTGCTCATTATAAAATCAAAATTTTTCTTATTATCTTTTTTCACAGGTAATATCTCTAAATATATTTTTTTGTTTATCTCTTTTATATCTACTTTCTTTGGAATGGAGTAAATGCCATAAGAGAATTCAACATTATCAATTATCATACCAATTCTTACCATTCCCTCCGAGACCTCGCAGACAATATCATCTATAAGGGGTGTCACTTTGCCTGACTTTTTTGACATTATCATTGATAACGCTCTCAGTGTGTTTTCCATTGAAGGCGGATACATCGCTCCCAGATATTTGCAACAGGTTCTGAGGACTCGTGTGAGTATGGGTGGTTTTAGTTTCTTTAATTCAATTTGATTTAAGATATAGCCATAGGATGTGTGGTGACAATAGTTTTCTATAAATTTCATCGCTTCGTCTATGAGATAGTCATCGTCTTCACGAATGAGAGAAATTGAGCGAACTATATTTTCAAGACCCGGTCTTGAAAACCTCTTTTCAATCAGATGCATTATATTTTCTCTTATATAATTTCTGTCAAAACTCTGGTCGTAGTTTGTCTCGTCCACCCTATATTTAATTCCCATCTCATCATTATATTTTTGGGTATCTTCTCTGAAAAGGCACAGAATTGGTCTTATAATCTTGATGTTATCTAACAATGTCGTCTCTTTCATGGAAGATAGCCCACCTCCACCGCTTCCCCTGAGTATTGCGAGAAAGAACCACTCTATCTGGTCAGATGCAGTGTGCCCCATAGATATTTTGTTATAACCTTCTTTTTTGGCAATTTTCTCCAGTGTTTTATATCTCAGAAGTCGTCCTGCCTCCTCAACATTTAATTTACTATCTCTTGCAAAGCCCCTGACCTCTATCTTTTCAATGAAAGTCGGAATCCCATATCTTTTCCCAAGGTCGTAAACGAACTTTTCGTCTTCGTCCGAAGCATCACCCCTGAGAAGATGATTTATATGACCGATTGCTATCTCAATACCAAGAAAATCTTTTAGATGGTGGAGAATGTCAATCAGGCAGATAGAATCGCTCCCCCCCGAAATACCCATGAGAACCTTATCTTTTCTTTTGATGAGATTATTTGTTTCTATAAACTTTTCTACTTTTTCTCTTGTTGATTCTATAAAGGACATTGCAATTATCTATATATTTGACTCAAGAATTGTAAGGGGTAAAATAATCTCGGACATTGATATGCCACCATGCTGGAATGCGCCCTCATACTTTCTCTTCTGCTGATGGTAGTCAAATGAGAAGATGAAGTTGTAATTTTCCTTTGCGATTATGTAGTTTTTACCAAGGAAGTCCGATGGTAAACCATAATCTTCGGGTTTCCTTATCAGAAAGCCCTTGTCACCATCAAAGCGGAGGTTTCTGCCATACCAGAACCTTAAACTCTTTACCGAATCTTTATCGCAATACGCTGTTATGGACTTTTCAGTTACAATTGAGCCATGGTCTGAGGTTATTACAATGCATGTGTTTTCCATCTTGGAGATGGTCATCATTAGTTCCATCAGTGATGACCTCATAAACCAGGATTTAACAATTTCTCTAAAGCCCGCTGTATCCCTTGCCATCTCCTCTATTATCTCCTGCTTTCCCCTCTCATGTGTCAGAGTATCGACGAAGTTGAACACTAAAGCCGAGAGACCGTCTGAGCCAAGCGATGGTATTCTTCTTCTGAAGTTGTCATCGTCAACTTTGTTTGAAACCTTGATATAGAGTGGATTTTCTATATCGCTTTTCAACCGAACCATCTGTTCTCTCAAAAGTTCACCTTCATACTTATTCAAACTCTCCTCATCACTTGATGATTCAATCCAGTATTTTGGGAGTTTTTTTGATATGTCAATCGGCATCAGACCGCTGAATATTGCGTTTCTTGAGTAGGTGGTAGAAGATGGTATTATGGAGTAATAATACTCCCTTCGCATTCTGAATAACTTTTCTAACTCGCGCTCTATTATGAGCCATTGGTCAAGACGCATGCAATCAATAATTACGAAGAAGACAGATTTATAGTTATTTAAGAGGGGGAGAACTAATGAAGATATTACATCCGGTGAGATTATCGGTCTGTCTTTTTGATTTTTCAACCATTGCTGGTAATTTTTTGAGTAATAGTCACAGAATATACTGTCTGCCTCTTCAGTGATATTCTTCTGCAAACTTCTCAGGTCCGATACATTGATAAGAGACGGTTCTGACAGTGATATATCCCATTTGCAAATATCAAGATATATGTCAACCCAGTCCCTCCAGGATGTTGCGTCATTAATTCTGAGATTTATGCCATTGTAATATCTTCCAAATGAGCGGGAGATTCTGTCGTGTTTAAGCCGTTCTCCTTCAAGGTGTCTCTTTAGACAGGCGACTACCTGCTTTGGATTGACGGGCTTAATCAGATAGTCGTCAAGGTTAAGTGCGAAGCCCTCTTCCATTATATGCTCCTCCTCGCTCTTCGTTATCATAATGACCGGAAGGGTCGGGCTTAACCTTCTTATTCGCTCCAGAACCTCCATACCATCTATATCCATCATAAACTCATCCAGGAGAATAGCGTCGTATTTACCGTCTGTTATTAATTTTAACGCCTCCCTGCCACTGTTTGCTGTTTTGACATTAAAGCCCTTATTTTGAAGGAATATGATGTGCGATGTTAGATGGTCTATCTCATCATCTACCCATAGAATACTATATGTCCTCTCAACCATATCACTTAATATAGCATTTTAACTGTTAATATACAATTGTTTGTATTGGGATTCAGGTATTGACTGGTTTATGGGTTGACTTGGTTGGTATAATAATTTAGAATTTTGGCTGAGGGCCCGTAGCTCAGGTGGTAGAGCAGCCGGCTCATAACCGGCTGGTCCGGGGTTCGAAGCCTCGCGGGCCCATTTCTAATTTTAAGACACTTGAATAGCATTTCTTAATATCTTAAAATTACTCTGCTCACTTTTGGAGGATAGAGTTATGACGAAAGATGTTATAAATATTGAAGTTAAGGGTAATGCTAGTTTTGAACGACTTATTGAGCGACTTTCAAAAATAAAGCCCCGTTTCTATTTTCTCTCTGAAAATGTCTGGTCCCCGAATATTGATGTTTATAGAATTGGAACAGATGTCATCATCAAGGTTGAACTTCCCGGAGTGAATAAAGATGCTGTTTCAATTAAACTGAAGGATAGGATATTATCAATAGAAGGAGCACGATGGGACCCCGACTCTAAGTCAAGGCAAAACTTCTTTCTTATGGAGATTGAATATGGCAGGTTCTTCAGAGAGGTTGAACTTCCCTTTGATGTAGATGGTGAAAAGTCAGATGCTGTCTATGAAAATGGCTTTCTAGTTATCAGATTCCCGCTTAAAAAAAAGGAAGTGAAAAAGATAGAATTGTAGAATATTTTTTTTAATAATTTTAATCTGCTAATAAATTTATGGATAAAAAAGAAGACGAGTTTATAATACCAGGTATATTACCTGTTCTTCCACTGAGGGAGATAGTCGTTTTTCCTTTTATGATTGTCCCACTGCCCGTTGGACGCGAGTCAAGCATAAAACTTGTCGATGAGGCAGTTGTCAAAGATAAGATGATAGCCCTTTTTGTCCAGGTTAACCCGGATATAGAGACACCGACAGCAGGCGACCTGTATAAGATAGGAACCTGCGGTTTGATTAGCAAGATGATGAAAATGCCCGATGGAGAACTCAGAATCTTGGTTCAGGGCTTAAAGCGAGTGAGATACAAGAATACGATTACAACTGAACCATATACTGTCGCTGAGATAGAGATACTGGAGGATATTGAGGAGACGGGTGTGAAAATAGAGGCAATAAAGCGCTCCCTTCTCAATATCTTCAAGCAGATAGTGGAACTGACGCCACACCTTCCTGAGGAGGCATATCTTACAGCAATAAATATTGATAAGGCAGGTAAATTGGCTGACTTCGTAGCCACAAATATAAACATCTCAAATCAGGAAAGGCAGGCAGTTCTTGAAATATTAAATGTTGAGGAGAGGATGAGGAAGGTCTCCGCACTTGCCTCAGGCGAACTTGAGATACTCAAACTGAGTTCCAAGATTACCTCTGAGGTCAAGGGCGAGATGGATAAAGCGCAGAGGGAATACTATCTCCGCCAGCAGTTAAAGGCAATTCAGAAGGAACTTGGAATGAGGGGGGAGGCGGAGGCAGAGCTTGAGGAACTGAGAAAGCAGCTTGAGGCGAAACAGTTACCCGAGGAGGTAAGGTCAAAAGCCCTTGATGAGTTAGAGCGTCTTCTAAATATACCCCCTGCTTCTGCAGAATACATAGTTGCGAGGACATACCTTGATTGGATACTCATTCTCCCATGGCTTGAGAGTTCAGGAGACAAAATAGATATTGACGAGGCGAAGAAGATACTTGACCACGACCACTATGACCTTGATGAGGTGAAAGAGCGCATACTTGAATTCCTTGCAGTAAAGAAATTAAAAGCGGAGATGCATGGTCCGATACTCTGCTTTATAGGTCCACCGGGCACAGGCAAGACATCAATGGGCAAGTCAATAGCAAGGGCTATGGGCAGAAAGTTCGTTAGAATGTCTCTTGGTGGCATTCACGACGAGGCGGAGATAAGGGGGCACAGGAGAACCTATGTTGGGGCGCTTCCGGGAAGGATAATTCAGGGTATAAGGGAGGCGGGCACAAATAATCCTGTCTTTATGCTTGATGAGATAGACAAGGTTGGCAAGGACTTTCGCGGTGACCCATCATCAGCGCTCCTTGAGGTGCTTGACCCCGAGCAGAACTTCTCATTTAGAGATAATTATCTTGATATACCTTTCAGTTTGTCAAAGGTAATGTTTATCACCACAGGAAATATTATTGACACGATAATACCTGCTCTTCGGGACAGGATGGAGATACTGACACTTCCGGGCTACACCCTGAATGAGAAGGTGCATATTGCGAGAAGGCATCTGATACCGAAGCAACTTACAGAGCACGGGCTTACGAAGAAGAACCTGATAATCACGGCGCCAGCCCTGAATACAATCATTCGTGAATATACAAGGGAGGCGGGTCTTAGAAATCTTGAAAGAATGATAGCGAGGATATGCAGGAAGACAGCGGTAAAGGTTGTGAGGGAGCCACAGCTTGCTGTTCAGGTTGATAAGAGCGACCTTTCAGAGTTTCTCGGTCCTGAGAAGTTCCGCGATGAGTTTCGCGAGAGAAAGCCACAGGTGGGCGTTGCCACCGGACTTGCCTACACAATGTATGGTGGAACAATTATATTCGTTGAGGCCACAATGATGAAGGGCAAGGGCGGTCTAACGCTTACAGGTCAACTTGGCGATGTGATGAGGGAGTCAGCACTTGCTGCAATGTCATATATAAGGGCGAACGCTGAGATGTTTAAGATAAATCCTGATGTCTTTTCTAATAATGACTTTCACATACATATACCTGAGGGCGCGGTTCCGAAAGATGGACCATCTGCGGGAATAACCCTTGCGACAGCCCTTATAAGTTTATTGATGGACAGGCCTGTCAGGTGCGATGTCGCGATGACGGGCGAGATAACATTGAGGGGGAAGATTCTGCCTGTTGGCGGCCTGAAGGAGAAGTGCCTTTCTGCGGTTCTTTCCGGCGTGAAGGAGGTAATTCTTCCGAAGGGGAATGTTGACAATGTGGAGACGATAAGCGACGAGATAAAGTCCAAACTTAAGATAACATTTGAGGATAAGATGAGCGATGTCTTCAAGATGGTGCTTTTAAAGAAAGTCAAGGTCAAAGAGAAGTAGATTAAAGTTATTTATTGTTATATTGGACTTGATTTGACCACCTATTTTAAGTAATAATAATATATAAATATTGTTTTGAATTGCAGGGGTTGAATTACAATGGTATTCAATAGGTATAATAAGTCGGAGGGTTTTCATTTTCTCAGACGACTTTGCGAGCAGTTTGAGAAGAATATAAGCAGGTATAGGCAGCCATCTTACGATGAGGCGGACACGCGCCAGGACCTCATAGAGCATCTTTTTCTCTCGCTCGGCTGGGATGTCCACAATGAACAGGGCGCGTCTCCACTATATAAAGAGATGAAGTTTGAGGGCAAGGTGCTCGTCAAGGAGGAAGGGCGCGAGACAATAAAAAACCCCGACCTTGATTTCAAAATGGGACCTAAAACTATGTTCTATGTGGAGATTAAACCGCCACATATAAGAGTCCCAGATACCCAGAGCGCATTCCAGTTGAGACGCTATGCCTGGTCCAAAAAAGGTCTTCCCGTATCAATACTCACAAACTTTGAGAACTTCTGCGTCTACGATACACGATACAAGCCCGACATTAACGACAACCCGAGAGTTGCGCTTGTAAAGGAGATAAACCATAAGGACTATATAAAAGAGTTTGAATACCTCTGGAACACATTCGGTTATGAGGCGGTCAGGGGCGGCTCGATTGAAAAGTTCGCGGAGGAGACGAAGGACAAGCGAGGGCATACGGATGTTGACGACGCATTCCTTAAAGATATTGAAAATTTCCGCTACCTGCTCGCAAAGAATATTGCGCTTAGAAACCCCCCGGGCAAGCCCTTTGGGGCAAGCCCCATAAACATTTACCAGTTGAATGATGTCGTCCAGAAGACAATAGATAGAATAATATTTCTCCGCGTATGCGAGGACAGGGATATTGAACAGTATGGCAACCTGAAAGATATAGTTGATGAAGGCAGTGATATTTACGAGCGACTTATGTTATACTTTGGGAGGACGGAAAACAGATATAACGCAGGTTTATTTAATCTCCGGGAGGATCCCCATAAAACATCACCACACATCGTCATTGACGATGTGGTCCTCTCGGAGATCATTAATTCTTTATACTACCCCGACTCTCCTTACGCCTTTAACGCCATACCCGTTGAGATACTCGGGCAGGTCTATGAGCGATTCCTTGGCAAGACAATCCGTCTTACGCCGTCGGGTCAGGCAAAGATAGAAGATAAGCCCGAGGTGAGGAAGGCGGGGGGTATATATTATACGCCGAAGTATATCGTTGACTACATCGTTGAGAACACTGTGGGGAGAATACTTGGGGGGTTAGATATGAAATTATCTCACCCCCCGGGGGGCAAGAAGCCATCGCAGGTGAAGAAGATTAGAATTCTTGACCCTGCCTGTGGAAGCGGCTCATTTTTGCTTGGCGCATACGGCTATCTTCTGCGGTGGTATCTTGAGAGGTATATAGAAGATAAAGATAAATATCTTGATAAGACAATTTATAAGGTGGGTGATGATGATTACCGTCTGATGATTGACGAGAGGAAGCGAATACTTATGGAGCACATATTTGGTGTTGACATAGACCCGCAGGCGGTGGAGGTTACGAAGTTATCTTTGCACCTGAAGGTGCTTGAGGGCGAGACGGGGGAGACGCTTGATGGACAGTTGGCGCTGATAAGGGAGCCGGCGCTACCCGACCTTGAGAGGAACATAAGGTGCGGAAACTCTCTTATTGGACCCGACTTTTACAAGCAGTTTGATATTGGTCTATTTGATGATGATGAGATAAGGCGTATAAATGTCTTTGACTGGAACGATGACGAAAGGGGGTTTGGTGAGATTATGCGTGAGGGGGGCTCTGCCCCGGGCGGATTTGACGCTGTCATAGGCAATCCACCGTATGGAGCTGAATTGTATAATGAAAAATATATGATTAATAAATATCCTTACTCTTCAGAAATGAAAGAAATAAATACATATTTATACTTTATTGAGCAAGGAATAAATCTATTAAAACATTATGGAATATTAGGTTTTATTATTCCTAATACTGTATTATACAAAAGCCAATATAAAGAATTTCGTAGCTTTTTAAGTAATAATGTGACCATCGAAGAAATTATTGAAACAGGACCTGTATTTAATGAAGCAAAAGCAACACCTAATATAATGTTATTTGTTTCAAAAATTCTACCAAATAACGAAAAGTTAATTGACAGGAGAATAATTGATTATAAAAAGAGTTCTTTAGGATTATTGGCTGATTTAAGCAAAAAAGAATTTATTGAAATAGGTAAGCTAAGTTATAAAGATTGGAAAAACTCATATTTACTAACATTAGGCAAATATGTTGAAGAGAAGAAAATAAGAATAATAGTTAAAATAGTTTTTGAATCTAAGAGTATAAGAGATATAGATGGAATAAATATTAATAGAGGTTTAGAAGGTGGTAAATCATCTTTAAAAGGAAAAGGTAAATATGAAATATTAATACCAGATAATATCTATCAATACTATATATCGGAAACTAATTATTATACGAACGAGTATCATAACTCATTTGATAAAGAAAGAATTTTAATTATAAGAATAAGAAATATAAAGATATCTCAAAGAATAGTTGCAGCATTTGAAGATAATAAAAGAGCTACATTAAAAACATTACAACAAATATTTTTTACTAAAAAGGAAAAATATAATCTCAAATTTATATTAGGAATTTTAAATTCAAAAATTGTAAATTATTACTGTAATCATTTTTTAATAGATGACTTGAATAAATATTATTTAGAAAATTTACCTATCCGAACAATTGACTTCAATAATCCTGGCGATGTGAAGATGCACGATGAGATGGTTCATCTTGTTGATCGTATGATGGATTTGAAGAAGCGGTATTATGAGACCTCGGACGAGCGCCTCCGCCAGCAGTTAGACCACGCCATAAATGCCACTGACGAGCAGATAGACCATTTGGTATATAAGTTGTATAATCTGACGGATGATGAGATAAGTGTTGTGGAGGGAGGATAAAATTTATGTATGAAAAATTTGAAATACATGGTAAATGGTGGCTTCCCGATAATGAAGATGAAAAAATACAGGGAACTTTGTATTTCAATCCAGGTGATAAAATAATATTAGAATTATATGGTTTATTTAATAAAAATAAAAATGGTCGTGGTTTAATCAAGAGTGATTTTATTCATGGAATTACAAATATTAAAGGAAAGAAAGTAACATTAAATACTTGTTTAGAAATGAATAGAGAATTCGGTCCTATAGGTGAAAGTAAATTCGATATATTTTTTGTATTTATTGGTAAGCATTATTTTTGTTTAAATGAAATTCAAATAGATAAAATTATTGTAGAATATTCTTTTTTAAATCAATGGCTAGATAGAAAAGGAATAATAAAAATAGATAAAAATAATAATAAATTAAATATTGAATATAAAATACCCGATGTCATTAAGATTTACAATGATGATGCTGTAAACATTGAAATAAATTTCATTGTAAATTACCCAGTTAGTTCTCCAATATCTGGAAAACCTTTTTTTCATTTAGAAGAATGTTCTTTTTTTAACATTTCATTTTCAAACAAAAAGAATATTTTGAAATGTAAAGAAATTATAGAAGCCATTTCCGATTTTATTAATCTTGCTATGAGAAGATATATATTTCCTATTAAAATTACTTTTTTTGATGACAGTATTGGTGTAGATTATTACTATATTTTACCTAATATTTATAACCCTTATAAACCAATTCATTCTTTAGATATTTTTCTTCCATTTGATTTATTAAAGAATAATATAAGTATATATTTTTCAAACTGGATTAAAAAAATTGAAGAATTAAAAACAATAAGAGAATTATATTTTGGAGTTTATGCAAATCCAATAAAAAATATCATAACTACATTTCTAAACTTTACTCAAGTGATGGAGTCATACCATATGATTTTTGTAGGTAATGAAGAAAATAAATTAAGAGATATAATTGGATATGTTATAAATTTATTTAAAGATTTAACAGTGTTAAATTTGGAGCAATTACAATTAAATGATGAATTAATAAACGATATAGTTAATTCAAGAAACTATTTTATTCATCATGATATTAAAAAGAAAGAAAAATGCTTAAAATATAAAAAGTTATATGAAGTAAATCAAATCCTTGATTTTATTATATGTATATTGTTTCTAAAAGAAATGGGTTTTGAAGAAAATGATATAAGGAAAATTGTAAATAATTATCTTAAAAATAACGAAATTGTTGAGATGGAATTGAGTGGTCCTTTTCTTGATAAATAAAAATTAAATTTATATATGTTATGATTGTATTGAAGAAGCGGTATTACGAGACGACAGACGAGCGCCCCCGGGACAGGCCCATGGGGAAAGTCCTCTGCCAGCAGTTAGGTAGCGCCATAAAAGCCACGGACGAGCAGATAGACCATATTGTATATAAATTGTATAATCTAACAGATGAGGAGATAAGGGTAGTTGAGGGGAGTATAAAATATAATTTCTAACCAGGCAAGTTTATGCTATAAATGAATTGTTATATTATTTAAAGAGGTGAGATTATGAGTAATGAAATACCAATTCCACCGGAATTAGAATGCAAATTTCATAATGAAACTGAGAGTGTTCTTTACTGTGAATTAGGAGATAAAATCGCGAATATAACCATTAATTTTTGTAAAACATGTGAATTAGGAAATCTTTGGAGAAATATAAAATGCAGATATATAAGTGGAAGAATAAAGGGAAGTAGTATTGGACCACATGGAAATTATTGGATTACACACGAAAAGATTTGCTCACTTAAGGGTAAAGAAATATCAAAAAATAAGTGTTCTTCTTGTGATGAAAAGATTTTAGAAAAGTAAGACAACAATATTTACAAGTGATAATACAATTTACATAACCTGGATGATTATGAGATAATATTGGTGGAGGAAAATGCAAAATAAGTTATAATATTAAAAATGAAAGAAAAAAAGAAAGCTTTTATCTTAATGCCATTTGAGGCGGATTGCCAAGAAGGAGTTTGATAATTTATATTTTATGTATTTTATTGTAGTGATTGTTTAAGTGAATATTATGTAAAGGAGGTTGTTATGGGCGGTAAAAGAAAAGGAAAGAATAGGGAAAGTAAGAAAGGTAAAGGTAGTGGCAGTAAAAAAGGAAGTAAGAAGGGTGATAAAAGTATGAATAAGAAAAAAGAGAAGTAATATGAAATATCACGGAACACAAAACTTTTCTTTGAACTATGAGCCAAATAATTGTATAGTTTGTTGGTTCAGACCAAGTGACTTTGGCATAAATAAATCATTTAGATTTATAACGGTTGGTATGATTGTCGCAGAACCGTAGGGGCATGCCCTTACAAACGAATTATGCGTATGGTTAGATAGTGGTGGTGGAGGGGGTGTGTAGTGAAAATTATATTCTATAAACTATTAATATGCTTAGATACTTATCATGGTCAATTCCTAATATCCTTAGATTATTTTTAATGACAGAAACGGGAAGTTCTTTTACCCTGGGGAATATTATTGGTCGCTTGATGTTTTTGCATCTATAAATAAGATGGTCTCCCTTCGTTCTTCTATATTTACACCCTATATGCTTCAGAAACTTCTCAAACCTCTCAAACTTCTTACAATGGACAGGGCTTATTTTAGACATTAATCTTTTAGATTGGCAATGGAATTTTGACTTCCTCCACTGCGTGGTCAATCGCAGGTGGAATCCATCTCTTCTTTGGCTTAGTTACTTTTTTCCATCCACATTCTTTAAGGACATCATCAATGGTTCCCATCTCAATAATCTCCTCAAAGAATGCTTCCACAATCTCCTCAAATCTTCTCTTAACCTGCTTTGAACTTTCACCACATGTTGAAATATCAAGGGCGGGTGTCCATGCAATATACTCATCTCTTTCCTTGAAGATAAAAACCGGTAATTTTACATTCTGAAGTTTAATCACCTTTGACATCTTTTTTTATTATAACATGTTCTTATAGAATATAATATACCTAAAGTAAACCTGCTGTGTAACAGTTCCTATGGTGACGAATATATAATATTCTGTTTACAGCACAAAAGTGAACCCAATATATATTGGCTTCTTTTCTTTCAGTCCCGCAGGTCTCTTCACAAGATTGTATGTCATGCACGATATTATCGGCGAGAACAGAGTCCCCCAGGTGATGACATACCTGTTCTTTATAAAGTTGCCTATGATAAGCGGTGAAATACTTGCGGCAAGTGGCACAAAGAACGAGAGCGCGTCGCTCCTGCTATCGTCCCCCCATATCTCACCCGCTGTATAGACGCCTATTGACCCGCAAATGCAGAAACCGACAAGCGCCCCCACGAGACCCCCGCCCGCATGTTCGGGCTTTGCAGGGTAAATTATCTGACCGAGACCTATGCCGCCAATAAGACCCCCGCTCGCAAAGAGGTAGCCCATTCCAATCTCCTTTGAAACAAGTTTCGGGGAGTAACCACCGCTCTCCTTCGCAATAGCAGATGATGTTATCAAGAGAGAGATAATGAGAACGCTAGTAAGCTTCCTACCCATATTTAGTAAATAACCTCCCCCAATCGGTCTCATTCAGAACCTTTTTCACGCGCCTCTTGCCAATGAGGGGATACCAGAACTTATCGTGATAGAGAACCGATGCGATGTAAGACCATGGCACAAGCGATGTGCGAAGGAGTATCTTCTCAAGGGGTTTCAGTGGACCGTGATATATCATCTTCTGTCCAACGCTCGCAAATGTGTTTCTATAGCCCTTGAAGTGAAGGTTAATGTCTTTTATATCCTCACCGACCACATCAATCTCTGATATCTCGCCTCTTCCTAGTTCCTTCTCATGCGCCAATCTTATAAAGTCAAGCGACATCGGGTCAAAGCCCATAATCTTCGCGCATACAGCATCTATTGCCACCTGGTCTCCCGATGCGAGTATTAGATTGACCATACGGGGGTTCATAAGGCGAGGACCGGGACCTTCGCCACCAATTGTTGCATCCATCACTGCAAAGACGCCCTGATGTATCTCATACTGCACTGTCAGTAAATCAACAAGTGTCTGGTGAATAACAGAGTGCGTCCAGTGCCTTTTTGTATTAAGAAGACCACCGAATGCGTTCTTCATCGCCCCTGTCATCACGGTGAATACATGCGTCTTCATCGTCGGAAGGTGTATGATATTGCTTCCAGGGAAGTTATAAGGAATATGTATGCACTTTCTATATATACTATCAAGGGCTGGCGTTTCACCTTCAGCCCTGTATGGTATCCAATTTACTGTTGGCTTGTGAATATATATCGTCTTTATACCGTATTTTTTCTCAACGCTTTCAAGGTGGTTGTTTCTGTGTCCAAGTTCAGGGTCAACTACAACTGTGTTATTGTGCGTATATAAGAGTTTATCTTTAGGGAAACCATCATCTAATAGTTTCTTGGTGACGCCCTCAAGTTGCCAGGGTGTTGTGGAGCAGGCAGGATAGTAGAAGTGCCAGGAGATGTTTATCTTGAGGTGGGTGAGGTATTCAGGTGATATAAATCTGCTGTATTCTGCGAGGTCCATTGCCTTTGCGATGTCTTCAAGGACTGTCCCGGGATAGGTCCTGACAACGGCAACCTTGGAACGCTTTTTTGTAAGTATTTCGCGATTTCTATTTCTCACTTCTTGTAAATTATTCATCATATAATCAAAAAGACACATTAATATAGTTTATTCTATCATCTCTTTATATTTTAACATATAGAATAACGATTTAATTTATTGTAGTCGGTAGATTTATTTTATTCCAATGAAATTCAGTAATGTTAAGCGTTTCAAAAACTTATTGACTTCACTATGAAAGAATGTTAAAGATTTTTGTAATTTATATGATAAGGAGGTTAATAATATGTGGGAGAAGATTAAAGGTCCTGTATGGCTTATGATATTTGCAGTTATTGTCCTTGTCGCTGACCTGATTCTTGAGCGGTTTGCACATATTTATCTTGTCTATTTTGGTATCTCTGTTATATACGCTTCACCAGTTCTTTTTGTAATTGGTTTGATCTGGCTTATTGTTAAATTAACAAAGAAATAATATTTTTAACATCTTAGAAATTTTTTTTGGATATATAAGGTTTATGTTTATTTTCAACCGATAGAGAGTGTGTTTTCTGTGATTATTTTCATCTTAGTTTAATCGCATTGTTTACATTAAGTATAGGAAACTTTTTTGATATTGTAATCGTCTTAATAATAAAGGGTTTTAATAATGTTAAGGTTATTATTATTTCTTGTCATCTTTACTTCAATAGTTGGTGCTGTTGAAGTGCCAGTATCTGATAGTGTGCCCCAAATAGATGGTGTTTTTGAAGACCCTGCCTGGCAGAATGCGTCTGTTATTTCCGATTTCTACCAGCAGTTCCCGAAGTCGGGTGAACAACCAATAGATAAGACAGAGGTCAGGTTGCTTCAGGATTGTGAGCATTTATATCTCGGTATTATATGTTATGGCGATACAACAGGTATAGTCCAGAGGCAGAATAAGCGGGATACTAGTGTTTATGAAGACGATTCCATTGAGATATTCATCTCCACTATTGGTAATGAACAGTGCTATTTTCTGGTGGTAAACAGTTTGAATATTCAGGCGGATGGCATATATATTGTGAGAAGTGGTAATTTTGATTACACATGGGATGGAATCTGGGAATCGGCGGTGAAAATTGAGAAAGACAGGTGGGTATTGGAGATAGCAATACCATATCGCTCACTTCGTTATGGCAGGAGCGATGTCTGGAAATTCAATATTGTAAGGTATAACCAGATTACAAAAGAAGCAACCTGCCCCTTTGCATATAAGTCCTATGTGACTGATATAAAGAACTATGGAGAACTCTCATCTCTGAAACTTCCGCATAACGCCACCTTTGATGTAATCCCATACGGGATGCTGAACGATGTCGGTGCAGATGAAGGTGGGTCGCTGAAATATGAGTTTGAGAGGAAGGGTGGAATTGACCTGAAAACAAATGTCAGAGGTAATACTACTGTCAATTTCACACTCAACCCTGATTATGCTCAGATTGAATCAGACCCTGAAGAAATCAACTTATCCAAGGAGGAGATATTGCTTCCTGAGAAGAGACCATTCTTTCTTGAAGGTGCAGATGAGTTCAATCTTCCGCATCGCTTCTTCTACTCAAGAAGAATAAGTGATATATGGACGGGAACAAAGGCAATGGGCGAGTGGGGGAGAACAACATTCGGGCTTCTCCACTGCTATATGAAAGATGATGATGTAAGGTTTCCCGGTGCTAATGTAGTTGTGGGAAGAATGAGGGTATGTGCGGCTGATGGCTTATTGCTGGCGGGCTCTTATGCTGGTGCTATCTCTGATGTAAAATATAACCACCTTGTTATTGCTGATGGAGAGTATGATATAACGAATAAAGTCAGCATTCTCGGGAGTTATGGTCACACGTTCACACAGGATACTTATGTTGACAGTTCGGGTGCATTATTAAAAGAGCGTTTTGATGGATGGGAGGTGTCTTCTGTCTTTGTATATAGAGGAACACATTGTTATCATAGTGCTATCTTTTTTGCGACAAGCCCTGATATAGACCCCGAACTCGGTTATCTGCAATACCCGGGAATTGGCGTGGCGGGAGTAACCTGGTCAGGGGGGCAGGACTGGGGTTTTTCTTCTAGTCCGCTTGATAGTATAAGTTTGGAGTATTTCAGCGCCCTTGATAGAAATATTGATGGTGGGGTAGTGTCATTTTCAGCAGATGTCTTTAATGAGTTTAAGTTCAAGAGGAACTGGGGTTTCTGGCTTGAAGGTTTTGGACAGAGAGATGCCTATCTAGTAGATGAGGGTGAACCGATATACGAAAATGGACATTTCAATGGCGGTGGTTATGTCTTTCCAGTGAATTGGGCGGGGACATCGGTTGGTTTTGAATATGGCAAGTCATATGAATACGAGAGATACTATGCTCTCAACAGCAGATTTGCTATGACCCCATATCCAGGGCTTGATGTATCATTTGGACCTCAGGTTGTTTATTATAAGGATACAGATGGGAAGTTCAATAAGATGTGGGTCTTCCGTCTGAAGACGAGCCAGACGATAGGGCAGTGGTTCACCTGGCGTTTCATCGTTGATGGGGACTATGAGGGCTACTATACATTTGCCGGTCTTGTTGGCGTCACATACCAGCCGGGAAGCACAATATATATAGCGTATCAGGAGGACAGGCAGGACACAGATACCGGCTTTATGTCTAAAGGAAGAACTATATTTCTCAAGGGGTCATACGATTTGAGGTTTTAGTTTGTATTGGATTTATATTAATATTTTTTAAAAATAAAAATATAAGATTGATTTAAATCTTATTATTGTATTTAATTCTAAAGAATAATATAATTTAACATTAGGAGGTGATTAATATGTTTAAGAAAATAACATTTTTGGTTTTGATGTCTGTAATTTCAATATCCTTTGTTTTCTCTTCTGGACTATGGTTAGAGAAGAAAGAGACGAACTATAATACAGGTGAGATAGTTCCAACCCCTGTTCCTATTGAAATTGTTAAAAGGGCAGTAATGAATGATAATGGGTTGAAATTAGATAGTGAAGACCCTATATGTAATAGTATGTGGGGACCCTATGTTGACTGCGAAATATATCCTATGTATGATGAGAATAATATTCCCATTGAGTATCTTGTTCTAGCATACAGGGAGAGGTCAGAACGAATTGGAATGTGGGAAATGTTAGAAAAAATAAAGCCATACATATATGAATTAATGAAACTTGATGGAGAGAGAGCGAGAATTGAAAGAGAAGAGACAGATTTCAATTATGATAATAGATATTATGAGATTGTAAAAAATATTGAGGAAATATCTAAAAAAATTAATGGGAATTTCCAATATGGTAATGGTTTTGCTTCTGGTGTTTACGAACTACCCCCTAGAATAAGTATGTTTCTTAATGGTTGTATCCCTTTTTTATTTACTTATTACTATAAAGCGCTTGATGAGGTTAAAGAGAAATATAATACAGATGATGTAGAGTTTGTATGCTTCAGGTCTCTCGGTATTTCTGGAAGCAGGGGATGGGAGTTCAGGGCAGGTAATAAGCAACTGTATGTTACAGTATATTTAGAAGGAATAGGAGGAGAGGAAAGAGGGAAGATATCAATAAAAGAGATAACACCTGAGTTAAAATCATTTTGGATAGATAGATATAAAAAAGAATATAGAGAATTATGGAAGAATTATGAGACCGATGATATGCAAGGAATGTTAAATAGAATAAATGATGAAATGTGGCTTTATATGCTTCCAAATGTAGCAGATTTTGGTAAATATCCTAAACTTCCTTGGGGTTCGTGTGCTCATGTCGCCGCATCAAATATATTAGCATATCAAAATTACATGGGTTATAATGTGGAACTTGAAAAGTGGGCTTGGATTTGGATTAGAGGTCAAATTAATTGGGAATATAGGTCACAATGGATAACTTATGCAAAAGATAATCCTAATTATAAAAATGATAATGTTTATGGATGGCAATTTCAGGCGAGTACATATATTATAAGTGGAAGAATGGCAAATCCTAATGATACATCTTATGTAGAACAAATGATTGTTATTTTCACCCAAGATTGTGGTTTTACTGGTTATAAATCGTGGAATATTTACTTTCTTAGTCATTCAGATTTAAACTGGTATGATATAGTAGATGAACTTAGATATCATAACCCATCATGGATAGGTGTAAATAGAGACGAATATAAAGATGAAGAAAAAAATCCTACTGGTGGTCATGCTGTTAGTGTTATTGGGTCACAAGATGGTTATCCTAGATATCTTTATGTAAAGGATAATTGGTATTCTATAAATGAATATCATTATGGTGAATACTGTCATAGAATTCCCTGGTGGACGGATGAATATGGCTGTCAACCATATAGTGTATGTATAATAGAACCATATGGGAACGCTGTCTGGTTTCTTGACTACTTTGTCGGTTATCCTGGACTTTACTCTGTTGAACTTGCCTGGGGTGCTATGACTGATGGCTATTCTGCTTGGAATATATACAGAGCAGAACATCCGACAGGACCTTTTACAACATATACTGGTGTAAAAGTAAATGATAATCCTATAGAACAACAGGGACCATGGTATCAGGAGTTTAGATACAATGATAGTTCAATGATTTACTCAGACCATTACTATTATATGATTGAGGATGCTCAATATGGTGATGTATATTGGTATCAATCTAAACCGGGATGGAATTATCCACCACCACCCTGGATACCGTTTGGATTACCACTTCCTCCGTCTAGACCACCAGCACCGTGGGCGCTTTTAGCAACTGATAGACCTATGGACGATGGATATGCAATAGAACTGAGGTGGGATAGATACTATTTTGACCAGTCAGGGCGATATGAGCCAATGGAACCGGAACCAATGGATGACTATGACCAGCAGATTATTTTGAGGGGAGAAGAACCCCATGGCGATTTCAAACTAATTGCTACTGTTCCAGATACGGTTGTATATTACCTTGATGATACTGTTCCCTGTAATGGTAAGACATATTACTATGTAGTCAGGACTGAGAAGTTTAATCCAGTTTATAGAGATTCTGAGGATTCAAACATTGCAGAAGGCGTAGCAATAGATAATTCACAGGGAGGGCTTTTAGCAAGTGGTAACAAGATGATTAATAATTCAATGAAAAATCCTAATGCTTCTAATATTAATGTATATAATACTTCTTTAACTGATAGTTCATCATTTAATATTCCTTCTTCTTCACCTGAAAAGATAATAAAAGATATTAGGATTTATCCTATGCCTGCAAGTGATTATCTTAAATATGATATAGAATTGAATGAGCCCCATAATGTAAAAATATCTTTGTATGATATAAGTGGTAGAAAACTTATAGATAAGGAATATTCATCTTATAATGGAGATATTAATGACAACATTGATATAAATACTCTTTCTGCCGGTATATATTTATTTAATGTCTATATAGATAATAAATGTGAATTAAGTAGGAAGGTGATTGTAGTAAAATAAATAATATATTAATTAATGAACTAATAAACCAGCAATTATCGCAAATACCGCACCACCTATTAATCCGTAGAGAAACCTCATCTTTCCAGATGTATTCTCGGAGAGTGAGAGATATAAATGTCTCTCTGATGTTGTGATGTTTATGAGTTCTGAGCGGTGGTGGGTCCTGCCTTTTTCATCAGTCCAGGTGAATGTGAAATTGTGAATGCCAACAGGTATGTCAGTAATTATAACTGGAAGGGTGCCAACCTCAATATCATCTACTTTCAGGTCTGTCAGCCCTTCGGTCTCTTTCGCCGGATACACCTCAATCGTTACTCCCTCACCTGAAACTAATGTGAGATTTGAGAGTATTAATATGATTGCAATTGTCTTTCTCATATTACAATTCACCATTTTGGTGGATGGAAGATAAATAGAACTGCTATTCCAAGAGAGCAACCGACAATGAAGCCGAAAGCACTTTTCGCAAACTTCGCCGAGATGCTCTCGTTTTTTGACATCTGAATAAGAATCTTTGAGGGAGCAGTCCTGCCATCTATCTTCCTGTGAAATATCGTATTTCCATATTTGTCCAGCCCCTTCAGTTCGTATCTCTCATCCTCTCGGACATCTATTTTACAAGGTGTCATTCCTGCCAGGCGGTCATTTACGAATAGTGCAATTCCATAGCCGGTGGATGCGATTTCAATTGAATACGTTGTATTGTCACCATCACCTTCCTGCGCCCTGATATTAAATGGCGTTATATATATCAGTAAAACTGGTATTGTGAATATAACCAGTGGTCTTAACCTAAAGGACTGCATAGTAAAAGCCCCCCCATATTGTAAATTTCTTGCCAAGTGTCTCTTTTAGAGATGAGTTATTATATTTCTGATTGTGAAGCATTAACTCGCCCTTAATTCCCCAGAGACGCTCACTGTTGTATAATGGCAGTGTCTCAAAGTTCATAGAAATTGAGTATATCTCGCCCTTATCAAACCACCTGTCAATCATCATTCCAAGACCCGGCTGAAGACGATATTTACCTATAGGAAAACTTGTGAGTATCTTAAATGATGGAAATATTGATTCAAAACCTCCCCCAACCCATATCAACGGCTCATTATTTATATTTATGAACCTCAGATAGCCCTGAAGGTTGAAGTTCACAAACGCAGATATTTTGTTTTCACCGTTATTGGTATATAACTGCTCGCCCATCCATCGCATATTTGTATTTGAATATAAAATCAGATATGTGAATAATTTGATATAAAGTGCATATGATTGACCTTCTACGAGAAGGCGGATACCGAGTGGTGTGGTCATGGCAGCACCTCCCTGTTCTTCGGAATGCCCTTTGAATATCGTGGCGCTTGATATTGTCTCCCAGTAGAAATGCGGCCTCACAATCAAGGGCAGTGGCACATTTATTTTTTCAGAAGGGTATTTGTATATTCTGATATTATCTTGCTTTGGACTATTATCTTTTTCATAGTAATCATATTTTGTTTCAGAAACCGCATTAGAGATTAAAACAGTAGATAGTAATATGACTGATGTCCATCTCATTATATTTTTATTTTAATAATTCGGTATATAAGTAGCAATAAGATTAAAGAGAAAAATAGCGATAATATTGTTTTGTTGAATATCTATATATTTCATTGAAAATATGGTATATATTTTGTAATATGTGAGATTGGCGGGGAGGTACCCAAGCGGCCAAAGGGGGCAGACTGTAAATCTGCTGGTGAATGCCTTCGGAGGTCCGAATCCTCCCCTCCCCATTCTTAGTGAGGTAGATATGAAAGCGTATGTGCTTATTGAGGTGGAATCGGGCAAGGTTGAGGATGTCTATCATAAACTTATAAGTATAAAAGAGGTAGAGCAGGTTGATGCGCTCCTTGGACCATTTGACCTGATTGTCTTCCTTGAGGCAGAGCCATATAATATTGGAAGCATAGTCCTCAATTTTGTCCAGTCAATTGATGGCGTAAAGAAGACGACCACCTGCAATGTTATAAAGATAAGAGAAGGTTAGAAATAAAGCGGGAGTAGCTCAATTGGCAGAGCATCAGCCTTCCAAGTTGAGGGTTGCGGGTTCAACCCCCGTCTCCCGCTCTTTTTATGCCATTTTTATCTAGATATAGAATATTCTGAGAGTTTATAGACAGTTCTCTGTTCCATAGAATCAAATAGCGAAGGCCATCCGCTCACCTTCTCTTCCATTATGACACCTGTATATGGTTTGAACCATATTGTATCTGAGACAACTAAATCAAGGTCTCCACGAAGTGAGCAGTGCACCTTCATTGAATATGTATATACTATCTTATAGCAGTCCTTAAAAAAACCGGCAGGAACATTTATATCCTCTATACTCACTACCTTTACCTTTGCTGTCATATCAACAATGTCGTCAATATCGTCATCATCAACATCATTCATCTTTGTATTCAGTAGAAGCACAAGTTTCGGCTCAATCCCCTTAGCGCTTGATATCGTCCATGACATACCTATATTGAATGGATATTTATACTGCATATAACCATTTTTGTATTCCTCTCTGTCTATAATCACTCCTCCACCCTCGCTCTCAAAGCCGTTAACAGTTATGAGACCGTTTCTATTATCGTAGAGATATGTTCTTAAGATATTCTTTCTGGTCAGAACAATATCACCAACCCTCGCCTCCATCACACTGCATTTCTTTCCATCAACATCCCTCTCACCGACAATAATCAGTGTTGCGCTGTCTTTTGTCTCAAAGGTGCCGACCCTGTTATCTACTGTGTATGTCCAGTAGGAGCCAATCTCCAACGGAATATACTCGGCGAATATAGTAGAGAAATTAAATAGTTCAGGTAAGATAAAAATAGATGAGAAAATAACCAGAGTTTTTAGAGAAAGTAATCTTAAATGACTTTCAGTGATGATGGATAATTTATTCATTTATATCACCTCATTTTATTCTCTTACATAAGTTAATGAACATGTAATTTATTAAGATTGTAATTAAACCTTAACAGTTTATTCTTCATTTATAGATTATCATATTCTTAAATAGATGTGTGTAAATTCTCTTATCATCAATTGTTATGTCTATAATTATTATTTTATATCTGCAGTTTTTCTTTGATTTACAGTCAATTTTATGATTTATTCTACTATTATGAGTATGAGACCATTATCATCGTTAATCGTGGTTACTCTTATATTTTCATCAGCGTCCGCGAGCGTTCATATCGTTCCTGACCTGCCGAAACTTGTAGTAAAAGATGGCATCTCACTTCTGGTATCACCTGTTCACTTTTCAAAGGTTGACTGGCTGTATGTTGGCATTGGCACCTCACTCACACTCTCATCTATGTCAATGGACAGATGGGCGAGGGATGAGGTTGGCAGGGGAAGGTCAGAAAAGACGCCGTTTATTATAAGGTCAGCGGATGTCATTTCATCGCCCTATGTTCTCTTTGGACTTCCAATCGGTCTCTACCTTCTCGGCGAGGTCTCTGATAGTGATAAACTTCGCCTTACAGGTGTTGAGGGAACCGAGGCGCTTGTGCTATCTATAGGAAGCGCATATATACTCAAATTTATGACTGGCAGAGACCGACCGCTATATTCCGACTCACCGTTTCACTTCTGCGGACCACATACATTCTCGGACGAGCATCTCTCAATGCCGTCAATACATACTACCGCGTTCTCAGCACTTGTGACTGTGATAACAGAGAGAGCCAATTTTCCACCGCTCACTGACTTTCTGTTCCTCTCTATTGGCGCTGTTGGAGCGAGCAGGGTCTGGCACAGTGAACACTGGACAAGTGATGCTGTTCTGGGTGGTCTTCTCGGCTATGCTATAGGTAGATTCGTCGTGAAAAGGCATAAAGAAGAAGAAAATGTTAATAGTAAAATTGAAGGTGATATTAGATTTTAATTTCTATTTAATTTATATTCTAAAAAATATAGTTGACAAATTAAGATGAATATATTATTATAATTATAATATGAAAAGAAAGGAGGTGAAGAAAATGAAAAAAATAACATTCACAATAATTCTAATGTTTATTTTGACTTCAATGTTTTATTGCTCTAAAAATGTTACTGCTCCTGACATTAGCTCTATAAATGAAAATCAACAAACAATGGATTCTTGGATAGTAGTACAGGGTTACTCCAAGTATAATACAGGAGACCCATGCATGGCTAACTTTTGGTTATATTATTGGGAAAATAATCAGTGGGTATTTAAACAATCAACTGATACTTTTGAAAATGGTTATTATAGCATCAGTATGACGGGTATACCACCAACTGGTGGTGATTTGTGGCTTCATGCTGAACCTAAAAAATCCACCGATGGAAATCCCCAGGATAGATATTGGGTTTTTCAATGGGAACATGTGGAAAATTTCTGGTGGCCAAATGATGAGAGTCGATAGTAAATAAAACATTGATTAAGGGCAACCACCTGGGTTGCCCCTTTTATTTTTATTGAAAAACTTTAAAATATTTCTTTATTTTATTATTATTGACAATATAGAAATAATGTTATAATATTTTTTAATATCATGGAGGTGAATATATATGAAAAAGATGATAGTAATTCTTGGAGTTTTGTTGGTACTTACAAGCATGTCGTTTGCCTACAAAATTCTCTGTGCTTTTGCTGTTCCATCTAATTATCTCACATATTGGGTAAACCAGTTGAAAACACAGCCAGATATGACCACAGTTGACGCTTGGGATATGAACACACAAGGAATACCATCACTTGCAACACTGCAAACTTATGATGGTGTAATGACCAGTTCTGACAATGCATATAGTGACCCTACTACCTGGGGTGACCGTCTTGCTGACTATGTTGATAGTGGTAGCAAGAGAAGTGTAATTCTTGTAACATTCGCTTATGGTGGTATTCCGAACTGTGGTATTAAAGGCAAAATTGCTGTTACTCCTTATAGTCCATTGACTGTAGCTGATGGTCAATACTCAGGCAGTGGTGCTACACTCAATGTCGCTGCACCGGATATACCGGGTCATCCGATACTTTCAGGTGTGAGTAGTTTAACATGCACTTATTACAATACAAACAGACCTCTTACTGCATGCGGTGTCTCTGTATGTAAATGGACTAATGGTCAGATGGGCATTGCATTCAGCAAGTCAAAGAGGGTGGTTGGCTTCACAGGTTATCCTGGAGGTACTGGAAGCTGGTGGACAGGTCAGTATCCATTGATGATAAGGAATGCATTTGTCTGGATGTTTGGGAACTGGACAAGCGTTGAGCCATCATCACTTGGCGACATCAAGGCGCTTTTTAAGTAGAAGGACATCTTGAATCTTATGGGCACCCATTATTGGGTGCCCTTTTTTGTTTTTTATTAAATATTTTTAGGAAATTTTTGTCAGAATCAGGCAAATTTTAAACTGTGTGATATATTAAAACAACGGAAGAAAAGGAGATGATATAAGTGAAAAGTTTATTTATCGCAATTACGGTTCTATTGGCACTTACAAGCATGTCGTTTGCCTACAAGATTGTAATTGTAGCAGCAGATGATGACGAGGCAGGTACACAACTCATAAGTCAGTTAAAGTCACAACCAAATATGGATACGGTAGATTGGTGGAATACAAATACCAAGGGTCTGCCATCGCTTGCGCAAATTCAGGCGTATGATGGTGTTATGACATTCTCTGACTATGACTACCCTGACGCAACAACATGGGGAAATCGTCTTGCTGACTATGTAGATAGTGGCAGTAAAAGATGCGTAGTCACTGCAGCGTTCTGTTATATGGGGGGTTATGAATTAGACCTTAAGGGTAAGTTTGCTGATACCCCGTATAATCCATTTAAAGCAGTAGATGATGCTTTTGGTGGAGATGGGTATACGCTCAATGTCGCTGCACCGGATATACCGAACCATCCAATACTTGACCAGGTGAGTTCATTGTGGGTTTACCTTATTGATGCAGATATACCACTGACTTCTTGTGGTGTATCTGTCTGCAAGTGGACAAATAAAATGAATGCAATAGCATATAGCAAACAAAAGAGGGTTGTAGGATTTACTGGCTTTGTTGGCTATGGCGAGTATGGTTACTATACAGGTGATGCAGCAAGGATGATAAGGAATGCATTTGTATGGATGATTGAGAAGTGGTATGGGACAAGCATAGAGACAACATCAATTGGTAATATCAAGGCACTATACAAGTAGAAAGACATCTTGAATCTTATGGGCACCTATTTTTGGTGCCCTTTTTGTTAATGTTATTTTGAATTTTACAAATCAAGTGATAATCTCAGGGCTTCATCAATTTTAATAATAGTATCTTCTTCAAGATGACCTGATTTCTTGATGATACGTTTTCTATCTATTACCCTTATCTGCTCACAACATGCAATACTGTCTTTCTCAATGCCACCATCACCCTTTTTGATTAAAACCTGAAAAGGATATATGTTTTTCCCTTTGGCATCTGTCAATGGAACGATAATAGTAGTGGGGGCTGTTTTATTACCGATGTTATTTTGAATGACTACAGATGGTCTTGACTTTCCTTTTTTCTCAGTGCCATATGATGGTTCTAAATTTACAATTACAACATCACCACGAATTATCTCAATAAGCGACATAATTACCATCCTTCATTATCAACATATTTAAATTCTTCAAGCATTTCAAGGTCTTCATTTGCCATTGCTTTATATCCCTTTAACATCCTTTCGTTTATTTGTTTTTCAATCCACATTTTAACTGCCTGTCTGATTGCCTCTGTTTTTTTAATTTTCACTTCTTCTATTAAAGAGATTAATATACTGTGCATATAATTAGGTAGAGTTATATTCAACCTATCTAATTTTTCTTTTTTTGCGTATAATTTTTTCATAATTCACTCTCCTTTTAGGAATATAAATTATACATCAATATTACACACATGTATTATAAACGATATTTATACGTTTGTCAAGATTATTAAACTATAATAAAGCGTGCCTTAACATTAATATGATAATTCTGTTTTACATCCTCTCCGCTATCTCACCGAGCACTTTCATTGCGTCTTCTCTGGGCTTCTTATATAGATTCCATTTCAGTTCCCAGACAGCATTGTCGTCTCCAATGACATACATATCGCCAATTCCGTTTTCAACTACCTTCCTGACCTTTATCAATCCAAAACCTGCATTCTCTTTCATCCTCCACCAAACACTACCATCATTTATGTATAGACCGTTGTCTGATGATGCCCATATAAACCCCCTGCTATCTTTCAGCAGATTGTTCACACCTGCTGTAATTGGGCAGTCAGGCATCGGTATCATCTTCTTATCAGAAAGTGAATATTTATATATACCCTTATCAGTCCCTATATAGAATACCTTATCGTTATCATTTAAAAGGCATCGGGCTTCCAGATTACCAGGAATGTTCAATATACTGTCGTAATATAAATTCCAGGTTCCCGTTTGCTCACCTTTTTCAGTATAAAAGACCTCTGATTCATAAAATAGCAGAATTTCTGTATATGGCTTTTTCTGTGGTGGATACCATTTTACTAAAACGATTGGCCAACCTCTGCTGTCCTCTGTAATATCTATGATTTCAGAGGGATATTTCGTTATGTTCTGGCTCACTGTATGGTCAGATGTTGAGCCACCTGAGTAGTCAATCGTCAGAAAAATTTCATTACTTGGATTATCTTTTTTTCCATAACCAATCACCAGTATATATTTTCCAAATACTGCGTTCTTTATTATATTTACTTTTGATACTACATTCTCGGGTAGAAATTTCAATTTTGAGCTTTCAGTAGCCCCCCAGCCCCATATGCCATCTCCATCGGTTCCGAAATATACAACACCGCTTTCAAGTGGTGGTCTTGGAACAACACAGAGTATCGGCGCTTTTGATAGACCAACCTCATCTGTCCAGTAGTCAATGCCCTTTCTGTGAATGAAGGCAAGTCCCTTGTCTGTCGCTACCCATATATCCTTCTGAACGGGAAGGGGGTCAAGATAACCTGAGATGTCATTTACAGTGCATTCGCCGAATGGCAGTTCTATCCTTGACCAATATTCCGCCCTTATGAGTGAAGTCATAAGAAATATTACCAGTATGGATATCGTATTTTTCAAAGCAATCACTCCTTCAAGTTATGTTTCTTAATAATTATATAAAAAATATAAAAGAGATGTGATTTATCTTTAAACCAGATAAATATTCAGTGTGTCTTAATTGTAAGTATTGTTTGAAGGAGGGATTATATGGGAAGGATAAAGAGCATTGTGATGATAATTAGTATTGTTGCTACCCTTTCTATGGTTTTTGCAGTTGAGAATTCCACCGGTGAAAATAAGTCAAGGGACTGGGAGAAGATAGATATTTCTGGTAAGGTGGAGAATGTTTATATGGCACCATCACCAAAGAATCCTGAGGTTACTCACTTCTGTGTTCGCCTTACCACAACTGATGGTAAAACCTATGAGGTTCACTTTGGGAAGAAGGAACTTCCGATAGGTGTGGGTGATGAGATTAATGTTAGAGGAGGATATGCACCACAGTTTGGTGATATAGTAAAAGCGATGTATGTATGCGACACCACAACTGGTTTTGAATGGCATAGGGGCAAGAATAAGAAGATGGATTCAGGTGGTGAATCTGGTTCTGGTAGCAGTGGAAGTTCTGGAGGCGGATATAAGAGCGGAAGCAAGTAGTAACTGGGTGCTTGCTGAGAGGCAGGGGGGGCGTAAAATCCCCCCTGTCTTTTTTTATATATCATTTTTTATTATGAGATGGATGAATAATATTATTATCTAACATATCGCAAAAAATATTGCCCTGGAAATCATTTCAAGTGTCATATTGTAATATGAATCAGATTTTGTTATTATTTCATGAAGGGAGTGGTTTATATGAAAAAGTCAATTTTTCTACTGATTCCCGTCTCAATCTTCATACTACTATCATGCAGTTCCAATACTGATTATGAGCAAAGAATGGTCTATGATGTCTATTCCTATGCTTTTGACCTTGACTTATCGCCTGATGCAAATCAAATTGCTTATTTATCAGATTATTATACAGGAGTAACATGAGGTCGCCAGTATGATTCACTACACCTACTCCACATCGGGACAGGTGTGGACGAGGAGATAAGAGAAGAAGGGTATGATTATTATCTTTATAGCCCGAAGTTTTCACCCGATGGAAGGACAATTGCTGTATGTGGAAGGAGATATAAAGGTAATGTTGAGGAATATTATGGAATTTATTTATATAATTTACGGACGAAGGATGGATTTAAGGTTATCTATACTGGCTATGTTGGTTCTCTTGATTGGACAACCGATAGTGAGTGGATAGTTTTCACAGAGAGTGAATCATATTATAGAATGGATATATATAAGATTCGCAGAGATGGTTCTGAAAAGACACTATTATGGGATGGTTCAAAGTTTGGGTATAACTGCTGGATAGACGGTTTGAATTTGAGTTACGATGGTAAATACATGGTCGTTGGGCTTGATAGTGATGAAAATGGATATTCAATTCTTCTTCTCAATTCTGATGGGACCGGCGAACCAAAGGTCCTTGTGAGTTCATCTCGTGGTGGTATGTATCCTCATTTTGATGCAATGCCATCAAAGGTTCTTTATTATACATATACAGGGGGAGAGAGCCATTATATTGAGCATATTAATATTGATGACTGCGATTATGAGAGAATAGTTGAGGGCTATGGTCCGACTACGACGCTTGGCTGCAAGTATATCTACTTTGAGAGGAATGGCGACATCTGGGAGATGAGAATTTACTAATTGGGAACAGCCTGCCCGGCCAGGGATTATAATCTGTCCAGAAAGTTTATTTATCTATTTACATATCTGAATAGATATATAATAATCTCTTAAATTTTATATATGGAGGTTTTTAATGAGAGCGATTATATTGTTAATAACATTAGCCCTGTTTCTTTTACCAGTTCTGATACTTGGTGAGTCAGTTGAATATACAGATATATATGGTAAGAAGTCGATGAGCGAGGAGGAAGCATCTACTGTGCTCCATAAGGAGAGTGTTTATAATGATAACGGAATGGTCATTGAAGAGCGTTATGTAGATGCGAATGGCAATCTTACAATACCTATAGGGTTTGATTGTGCGAAAATTGCTTACAGATATGATGAGGAGACCGGTAATATAATAGAAGAGTCATATTATGATGTAGATGGAAAGCCTATGTTTCCTTATGATAAGGCCTATGCGAGCATAGAATACAAGTATGATGTCAATGGTTATTGCATTGAGGAAGCGTATTGTGGCGAAGATGGTCTTCCAACAATTGCCTTTGATAAGGGTTATGCTAAGGTAACATGGGTTTATGACAAGAATGGTTATGTAGCAGAAGAGACATACTATGGCACAAACGGCAAGCCATTCATTCCTATGAACATTGGATTTTCTAAGGTCAAGGAGAACTATGATTCCAATGGTTATCTTTTAAGTGAGCAATACTTTGATGAGAAGGGAAAACCAATGATACCTGTAAAGACAGGATATTCCATGGTTAAGTGGGAGTATGATGATAATGGTTATTATAAGAGTGAGCATTACTTTGACACAAAGGGAAAACCAATGGAGCCATCTTCATATGGATATGCAGGTATATGCTGGGTAAATGATGCACAGGGAAATGCAATAGAGGAGAGTTACTTTGGTAAGGATGGAAAGCCAAAAGGTCTTCCTGGTTATGGTTATGCAAAGATAACATGGAAGCGTGATGAAAATGGCTATACCACTGAAGAGGCATACTATGATGTGAATGGCAAGTTGATGGTTTTGTGTGGATATGGCTATGCAAAGGTAACATGGAAGTATGATGACAGAGGGAACACCATTGAGGAGGCATATTACAACGACCAGGGTCATTTATTTGTATCACCATCTTATAGTTATGCGAGGATGACGAAAGTATATGATGAAAAGGGGAACACTACAGAGATAAGATACTTTGATGCGAATGACAAACCTATGGCACCACCAAGCGATGGTTATCATAAAGTTGTCTTTAAATATAATGATAAGGGTTACAAAATAGAAGAGGCATACTTTGGTTTGGCAGAAGAGCCGATAGATTATTTTGGTTATGGCTATCATAAAGTATTTTATGCGTATAATGATAAGGGGCAGGTAACCGCATATGCGTATTTTGGTTTAAATGGTGAGCCGATTATATTACCTGACTATGGTTACCACAAGGTTATGTATAAATATAATGACAAGGGATATATAGATGAAGAGGCATACTTTGGTGTAAATGATGAGCCGATATTACTTCCATCGCCAACTTATGGTTATCATAAGATAGAATATAAACATAATGATAAGGGTAATGTATTGGAGCAGGCATATTTTGGCATAAAGGGTGAGCCAATAAGCGTTCCAAATCAAAACTATCACAGGATTGTCTATGATTATGACACCGCTGGAAAATATTTAGGTGTCAAGTATTATGATGCATCTGGGAATGAAGTGCAAATAAAATAATTAAAAGATTGTTTTTTAATTAAGGCAATATAATATAAAAGGTGTATAGGTGATGCATAGATATCACAGGTATTTATTATCTATTCTTTTATGTTTTGTCTCTCTGGCTTTTTCAGATACTGGCTGGTATCCTCCTGAATTGGGGTCACCGGTCTATAGCGGGCAGTTAAATGAACTTGGTTGGACTTTAAGCAAAGATTATGCCCAGCATCCTACTATTAGTATGGTTGAAGAGAATGTGGACATATATCTCCATAAAAAAGAAGCGACGGTTTTCTGTGAGTTCCTCTTCAAGAATTATGGTGATGCAACAAATGTAGGGATGTTCTATCCATTAACTTCTTTTAAGAGCGCCATTGTTGCTGATTTTGAAGTATATAAAAAAGACAAAAATGGACAACTTATAACTATTCTATATAATGTCAAGAAACTTGAAGAGGACGGATCGGGTGTTGTTGCTCTGTGGGATATGAACTTCAATGCAAATGATGAGGAAAGGGTAGTGTGTAAATATTCTGCCTTTTATGGTTCATCTTATGAATACGAACATATTCCCCGTTGGCAGATGGAGAAACATGACATATGGGAAATCCCCGGTGTAATATCAGAGTTTGGTCAGGAATATAGTGGACTACATCCCAGGTTCTGTGCGTATATACTTTCTACAGGTGCTACTTGGATGGGAAGTATAGGTAAGGGACGAATTGCATTTCACACAACTGATGAGGTGTGCTGGGAAGACCTGATTGACTATGAAGGCATTTTTTACGCCAATCACTTCAAGGACTGGTATATTGACCCGAACAAAATGAATTTATTAGACAATAATAAAATTAAGTTTAAGATAGAGGGTGATGCTCTGGTATTAGAGTTTGAGGACCTTGAACCATACTTCGGTGATGAAGAAAAAGGGTTGAAATGGTTGGAAGAGTTATTAATTACATTTTATTATGAAAATTTGTCTATTGATAATATATCTGCATCATCAAACCTTTCCTCAGATAAGAGTAGCTCATACAATGTGTTAAATTTAGGTAATCAGCTGACTGGCTTTTCTGTATGGGCGGAGGGAACTAAAGGTGATGGTGTGGGTGAGTGGATAAAAGGGAGGTTATTACCAAGCGAACCGGTGGAACATTATAAACTTCCGATTACCATTAAGGGAATGCATCTATATGGTGGCTATCATTCTAATGAAAATGATTTCTCCACAGAACTATTTGAGAAGAATGGTGCTCCCTCTTCTGTAACGATTGATTTGATTGAGAATGGTAAAAAAGTATTCACAAAAAGTTTTGACCTTGAGAAGATAAGAGAAAACTCACCTGACTCACAGAACATCGGCAATGTCTATCTTGATTTTGGAATGCCCGTTGAATGCGATGAGTTCAAACTGACGATAGATAAAGTTCGTTCTGGTAGCAAATATCAGGATACATGCATATCAGGGCTTATGCCAATTGTCTATGACGCCAGAACTCACCATAAGGCATCTTCTGTTCTGATTGAGGACATAAATGACATCGTGAGATACCATCCCATAAAGGTAGATGATGGTGATGTAAACACATGCTGGGCTGAGGGTTCACCAGGTGATGGGATAGGTGAATGGGTTGAGTTCTCATGGGAGAAGGCAAGGGATATATCGGGTTTTACAATAATACCAGGTTTTGCGAAAGATGAGAATGTCTGGAATGCTAATTCAAGACCAAAGACAGTAGAGTTAGTTTTTTATAATGGTGATGGTGAGATATTAAGAGAGGAATTTAATATTGATGATTCTATGAAGACACAAAAGTTTTTCTTAAAAAATGGGACAACAAAAAATGTTAAAAAGGTAGTTTTGAACATAAAGGCTGTCTATACTGGCACAAAATATAATGATTTGTGCATCTCAGAGTTAAACTTCTTATAGCGTTTTAGAAAATATTGTTTTTATTTCGTAAAACCTATTCTTTTATTTGCTTTGTAAGTGTGGTATATTTCAGTATATATCATAGATAAGATTATATATGGAGGTTGTTTTATATTATGTTTAGGTCTCGTTTTTTCTTAATCACCACTTTGGTTCTGGTTCTATCTATATCCTTCTGTGCCAAGATGAAGAAGGAAGCACCGCCGTCATCAATTACTCCAGGTGAAGAAGCCCGCGAAGATAAGTCCAAACTTCAGATGGAGGCGCCCACAGGAACAAGCGCACCAGCCCCTGAAAAGTTGGATACAGTGTCAGATAAATCAGGCGGGATAACACCGGGTGCTACAACTGCACCTACTACCAAGACACCTGGTAGTGATGTATATGTTCCCCCTGTTGAGAGGAAGATTATACTCACAGCGAGTATGAATGTAGAGGTGAAGAATGCATTTACAAGGAAGGATGATGCGGTAAAGTTGGTAAAGAGCAAAGGTGGGTGGATTGAGGGTCAGAACCTCGTCAGGAATGAATATACTGACGCAGCACTATTCACGTTGACATTCAAGGTTCCACCTGAAAAGTTTGAAGAAACAGTTGAGGAACTGGCGAAACTTGGCAAGGAGAAGTCAAGACAGATAACAAGCGAGGATGTGACATTGAAGCATGCTGACCTTGAGGCGCGCATTTCCAATTCTCGTACTTATGAGGCACGCCTTATTGAACTGGCGAAGATGGCTGGGAGCATAGATGACCTTCTTCAGGTTGAAAGCGAGATAGCAAGCGTGCGTGAGCAGATAGAGACGATGACTGCAGAGTTGAGGGGACTTACGGAACTGGAGACATACTCAACCATAAATCTCACTCTATCAGAACCGCAGCCGGGCAGGTCATGGGTCTTTCTGCGCGATGTTGGCAAGATGTTCTCAGGTGGTTTCGCCGCTCTTGTTAAGATAATCATCTACATTGCCATTGTTCTTATAATACTCATTCCAATCATAGTGATTGGGTTCCTTGTATTCCGACTTTTGGTTATTATTATAAAGTTAATTTTTAGGAAGAAGAAGGTTGAGGAGAAGAAGGCATAGGCAGAACTTCAGATATAAGATAATCAGATATTGGGGGCGATTTTGCCCCCTTTTGGTTTATGAAATATCATAGGATTAAAGATGGAGTTTTAACAAGATAATTCTTTATCTTATCTACATCTTTATCCTGAACGGTGAGTATCTTATTGAGAAATACTGATATATAAATTCCGTTTATCTTTATTTCATTTGTTTGAGCGACCTTTGATTTTGCAATTTTTACATATTCTGGATCTATATCTATCCCTAAGTATTTTCTACCAGTTCTCCTTGCTGCAATAGCAGTAGTTCCTGTCCCTATGAAGGGGTCTAAAACAATATCATCAACATCGGTTGTCATTAAAATAATTCTTTCTAAAAGTGGCACAGGCAATTGACAGGGATGTTTATCCCTTCTTTTTTGGTGTCTTATTCTATGAATGTCATCCCATACATCTGATGCAAGAGGTCCAAAGAAATGACGAAGATTTTCTTTTCCACCATAATCTTTTATATAAGAACCACAATTTTTACAATAAGAATGAGGAACTCTTATATCAAAAAATTTGAAATTGCTTTTATTTTTTGTGTAAAATACAATTCCATAGTGAACAGGAAGGAGTGTCTTACCTCGGGGAGCTCCCATTGCTGTCCAAGATATCCAATGTCGGAAATAAGCATATTCATTAAGAATCGCACTTATGTATATTAACCATTTTGGTATATTATGTATCACTATTGAACCTGTTTCTTTTGTAACACGCACTAATTCTTTTATCCATTCATGGCACCATGATAGATATTCATCTTTTTCTAATTTATCATTCCAATGAGAATAACCTTTGTTTAGATTGAATGGAGGGTCAGCGAATGATAAGTCAAAAGTGTTATCAGGTAATTGTTTTAGAATTTTTATAGCATCACCTTCTATAATATTATTAACTATTATTTTAATATTATTCATAACCTAGTATATCTTTTATAAATCTTAAGAATCTTTTTATTTCTGAATAATCAAAAGTAAAAACATTATCAAAAGCATTGACCATTCTCATGAGGTCATTTCTTCTAACTAACCATCCTATGCCATCAATAAAACTAATGAATGTTGCATATTCATAATATCTTCTAATTTGCTCTGCTATCCCTAATTCTGTTCTTGCTTTATCTCCCATGCCACTTGATGTTGTTGAGACAAATGAGCATTCAATAATTATTTTTGGTCTTTGCAAATTTGGTATAATAAAGTCCATTAGTCTTCTTATATTGGGTAGTCTTCCTTTTACAAATTCTATGTTGTTTTCTCTTAGAATATTCTCAATAACTCTTTCAGGATTCATCTCTCTTCCTGCTACTATAGAACCTTTCATTTTATAACGAACTATTGTGTCTATCATTTCATGTAAATCAAATTTAAATTTTCCTAAAGATAATTTCTTAAATTCAAACAAAGGTAAGACCTTTCTTAATATTTTACATGTTGAACCTTCTGTAAGTAAATTTACGATACCTTCCGAAAAGCTTCTATTTTCCTTTATATATCTTATTATTTTCTCTTCATTCCATTCAATCTGTTCATTGTCAATGTTCCAACTTTCTTTGTTAATTAATTTTATTAATTCTTCATCATTAGAAATTCTTGTAAATGTAAGTAATCTTAAAAAACTTTCTCTTGATAAACCTATAAGTGCTAAAATAGCAGTTAATCCATCTTCTTTCTCACGAATGAAATCTACGATTAATTTTTTTGATAGATTTTTGGTTTTTAACTTATTTTGAAAATTGAGTAATAGTTGAGTAATTTGAGTTACTTGGCTTTCAATATCTTCTTCAGTAATTGGATTACGAAAGAAATAGGTATTTCTTTCTATAACAATATTCAACTTCTCTTCATCGGAGGGTAAAATTTCCATTTCAGAGATTATAATATATAATATATGATTTTTATTTAGATTATAAATAAAATTTGTTTATTTTGATTTTCAGCATTCGTGCTTGTAATAACAATCTGACACATCGGGGTGGCAGAGGTTTGCCGAACATAATGGGCAGTGGATGAAGTGGCTCTTGGATAAGAGCGCCCCACAGCCCCGACAATATGCAACCACCTTATCATCGCAGTATTTACAGGTTACCTCCTTTATTGGCATACCCTTCTCGTCAAATATTCCGAATATCAGATTATATATGATATTCTCGCACTCACCAAATGCCTCAGGTCTTGCTCTCTCATCATAGAAATCCCTCAGACCGACACCAATGAGACATACCCTGCTCAGCATCTTCTCATCTATAATATAATGGTAGCACTTGGAATGAAAATAGCCCATCGTGATGAGTATTAGATGGTCTTTTACATCAAATCCACCAATCCACCCCCTCAGGTTTGATAGCATTATCGGTCCCGTCTGGTCCTTATTATCAATAATGTATGTCTCACCATGAACTTTTATTTTAAGAAGGATGTTCTCCTTTTCCTCAAAGCCAATTTTCGCCTCTTTCAGAAGTTCAGAAAGCGGTGATTTTATATCAGTTATTCGCCTTATTAATAGCATAGTATTATCTCTATGTTAGAATAATTAATAAACCATTAGTATAGAACATCAGCAGTCAAATATAATTTTCTCTTTAAAATTCGTATTGTTTAGTATATCATTTAATATATTGAATATTAAAGAGGTTTGAAAATATGGTCAATACAAATAATTTTACTGAAATATTAAATGAAGTTAAGGAAAAATTTCCTCAAATATATTGTCAACACTCGTCCTGTAAAATTCTTTATTGTATTATAGAAGATAGAGAAAAAAGAGAACATATAAATTTCTTTTCAATTGTTCTATTTTCTGATAAGACTATAAAAGTAACAGAAGAAATAAATAAACACCAATTTTTAGATGAAACATTAGAATCTAGAATAAAATTAAATGAAATATTTAATATTTTATTTTTAGAACAGCAAACAACGATAAAAGATTTTGAAGATATGATATCGAACTATAATGGAAATACAATTAAACTGCCAAAAGATGAAGATAAATTAAGAATAAAAATAGAAAAATTTGGTAACCCTAATAAATTTTATGAGTGTGATGTTAGAGAACAAAATAAGACAATATTTTCTAAAGATGATTGGTGTTCATTTATTCAAATAAATACGACTGATGGATTTGATTACATTAAAGAAATACTCAGTTCTGAAGAAATAATATATAAATGCATAAAGTTAATTAGAGCAAGATTTGGATTAAATCTAATTAATTTTTTAGATTTTATTGGAGGACTAATAATAATTATACCTGATAAAAGAATAATGGTTGACTGGAGAGGAACACCAGATGGTGAAAATTTCATAATAAGAATAGATAACAAAACAGACAAAGAATTTATAAATAGATTGAAAATAACTGTCTATAATGAGGAAAACAAAACATTTATTGAAAAAGGAATAAAAGGAAGGGGAGAGGTAAAGAAAAGAAATGTATTTCGTGGTTTGAGTCCTGGATTGAGGTGCAAGGTAGAGATATTTGATGAAGAAACAAAAGAACTTATTTTTAAAGATATTGCTACATTGATAAAAGAAATTAAGATTAATAATATGGGTATTATTACAACAGAAAAAGAAATTATACTATTAAATAAAGAGGGAAAAGAAATTGAAAGAGTTAATATACCAATGATCTCTCCAGCTAATGAAGTTATAAAACCAGATTGGATGGATAGTAAGGAAATTTTAAGAGTTATAGATTTAGAAAATGAACTGTATAATAAAAAGATATTAAGTATTGATAGAGGAGATGATAAGTCAAAAATATTTCTCAGAGATATAATCAAAAATGCTATGGGTTATATTAAAATATTGGATCCATATTTTAGATCAAATGATTTTTATATTTTTGCGACTATGACAGGATCAAAATCAGCTAAAGTAAGGATAATAACAGAACTTAGAAATGCACCATATGAAGAAAAGAAAAGGTATGAAGAAAAAAGAGAAGAATTATTAAAATTAATAATTGAATTAAGAGAAAAATTAAAACTAAATATAGAATGTAAAATAAAACATGGTCAAAGAGGTTTCTCATTTCATGATAGATTCATTTTCACAGATAAAAAGGGATGGATTATTGGAAAGTCATTTAATGTTATAAGTAAAACTTCTGATTTTGGAATTATATATAAAATTGATGATAAAACATCAAATATAATTGAAATGTATTTTGATGATTTATGGAAATCATTGCCTGAAATTGAAAATGGATAGATTTGTTGAAATACATGCTTTTGATCCTTCAGGTGTGATAAAGGAAGAGCAGAGAAATAATTCTCTAAGGTTAGCTCAGATCTTTATAAAAGAAAAACTAAGTAATGCAGAATATTCTGTTTCTATACTAAACGAAGACCTAGGGAAATTCATTCATAGCAATCGCCTTCAAAACTATTTATATCAAATTAAGGAAAGTGTTGAAATAAGAATTATTACAAGAATAAAAACAATCAAAGAAAATAATGAAATAATATATAAAAGAGAAGATGTATATAATGCCCTAAAAACAATAAGGGATGACTTTGAATTAAGGGGTAACAATATTTGTATAAGAAATTTAGATCAATACTACAAGGGTAATTTAATACATGATAGAATAATAATAGTAGACAAAGATATTTTTTTACTTGGTCACAACATTTGTTCAATAGGAGAAGAAAATAAAGGATACTCAGTTGCAGCTTTTATTCCTTTTGAAATTTTAGGTATTAATAATGAAATAATAGAGGATTTTAACAATTTATGGAAGGACCTAGAAGGATTTGTAATAGAATGATAATTGATAGAAGACTTACACATACAAATCTATATGAAGAAAACCAAAAGAATCTTTTTAAATATGCATTATGTTTTAAAAAAAGTAAAAAATTACCAAAAGGATGTGAATTTGATAAAAAGGCAATCGAAAGCAAAATTGAGGATATAGATAAATATGCAAAATTTATCAATAATACAATAACCAAAGTTAAACTAACAAAAAAGAGTGAACTAAAAAATTATGATTATCTAACAATAAAATTCCTGATCAAATCAGACGAAATTAATAAGTATACATCATCAAGATTTATTGATGTCTTGGAGGATTTCTTAGAAGAAATTTCAGATGATGTTGAGATTAATTTTTTTGGCAGAGCCAGAGAGGAAGATAAAAAACATTATAAAATGCTTAAGAGCAAATATAATAAAGAAAAAGTAGTATACAGATTATGGAGAGATTTAAATATCTTTTATGAACCTTATAGATTACCTAAAGATTTTGAAACAGCATTTCTATTGGTTTTGAATAATAGACCATTAAACACAATAAAATTTTTAAGAAAGATAAAAGACCCAATAATAATTTACCATATAATAGGATATGATCAAATTTCAAAATCATGGTCAATTCTTGAAAAAATGGTGACAGAAAAAAACGATAAAATTACATCTATTGGATTTATAAAGTATTGGGAAAATGTTCAAGTTCTATTCAGTAGAGAAAAGGGAAGAATAAAGGAGAAGTTATATGAAATTGTAAGGAATAGAGAATTATATAAGATTAAAAGCTTAAAAAGGGAATATAGAGACCTAATTAAAGAAATAGAAGAGAAATATAAAACAATTTTGAGAATTCTCACTAAAAGGTCTTCTAATTTATCTATTCATTTTAATGAAATAATAGAAAATCTGATAGAGAAAGATGGAAGATATAAATCAATAAATTTAAGGACAGCTCAAATATATTCTATAATAGACATATTACTTAGATTAGAGAAAAATAAAAATGGAACTATTCATAATATTTTTAAAGATTTAAATATCAATGAACTTTTTGAAAACAAAAAAATTGAATTCTGGGGAAGATTTTTGTTTGAAATAATAATAAAGAATTTAGAATTGAATTCATTATTTGATAATCTTATACAATACTTTGCTAATTACTATAAAAATAAATTTAACCCAATTGGAAAAGGTTCTACCACTGAATTGGGAGTTACTTATTCCTATCACTATAACCTATTAAATGGATTACTAACGTTTATTATTTGTTCTCTCAGATATAAAAACGGTATAAAGTTAGAATATTACTTAAATATGTTAGAGAAGCATGTAAACTATTTAAAGGATGAATTTAGAATTTTGGAGATTAATGCCAGCAATTATAAAGAACATATTGGAATATATTATTTTAAGACAAGATTGGCATATGAACTATTACTTATTCTCTTAACTCTATCATATAAAGATGAGAAAAATAAATTACCTTTTTATACAGGTAGTATATTTAAAAAATGGCTTTCACTTTTTATTGAGTCTATTGATTTCTTATATAACAAATTTGATGAAGAAGTAATAGATTTTATTTTTTATCAAATAAGCGAATTAATAAAAAAGAAAAAACATATTATTAAACTTATAGAAGAAAAGCTAATAAATAAAATTTATACAATTAAAAATATTTTTACTTTATTTGATATTAAAGATATAAAGCTTAATGATTCATTACTAGCGAAAATAATATCATTGTTAACTGAATATTTAGAATATGACCTCCTATTGATGTCTCCAAATGAAAGGTTTTACTACATATATAAATTTGCATTTTATAAAAATAATGGTTTAGAAAAAATATGGTTTAATATAAAAGAAATACTTATTAATGATGAAAATAGCATTAATCTAATCAGAAGAATAGAAAAAATTGAAGAAATATTTAAATCCAAAGAATACACCGAAGAATTAATGATATGGATTTTAGAAAATATTGATTATGATTATCCTAGATTATTTATTGATTATTGTAAAAAAATAGCTAAAGATTATGATAAAGATAAAATAATAAAATATTTAGATTTCCTAAATGAAGTATATTAAATATTGGTTTATCTCTTCGCTATCTCTTCTTCTGTGAACCAGCAGTTAGGGTCCTCTTTCGTCAAACTGCCCGTCTCATGGTAGATTCTGCACCTCGCACCACCGCAGACGTATTTATAGGCGCACCTTCCACACTTTCCCTCAAGCAAGCCCCTGTCCCGGAGTATGGCAAAAACGTCTGATGAGCGCCATATCTCATCAAATGGCTTCTCGCGGACATTTCCCGCACTCTTCTGGAGAACCATACAGGGATATACAGTGCCTTCAAACATTATGCAAGCATATCTTATACCGGCGCCACAGCAGGAGCGGACAAACCTGGTCATAACCTCATCTTCAGGAACTGTTTTCTCAACCTCCACCCAGAACTCGGGTGCACCGATAAGGCGGTAGACGAGGTCATCATCAGCCCTCTGGAGTGCTATCACCTGTTTGACCATATCCCTTCTCTCTTCCTTTGATAATTCATACTCTTTGTATTCAAGTCCCCTTCCCGAGGCAATGAAGTCAAAAACCTCACAGGCGACACAGCCGAGTTCTTTTCCAATGTCAACAATCTCTGGCAACTCGCCAATATTATGTTTATACATACAGGGTCCAATCTGAAATGGTATGCCCGCGCCTGCAGCCCTTTTTATACCATCTATGGTGTCATTGAATGTGCCCTCAACACCCCGCCACTCATCGTGGGTCTTTGGACTCGCGCCATCAATGCTTACAGACATCGCCCTGAGACCTGCATCTTTCAAGTTCTTCGCCATCTCGTCTGTTATTAGCGTTGCGTTCGTTCCCAGAAGCGGTCTCAGACCTGCCTGCGCGGCATGTTTTATCAGTTCGCATATGTCTTCTCGCATTGTTGGCTCGCCACCATCAAATATGATAAGGCGGGCACCTGATGATGACACCTGGTCTATAACCTTCTTCGCTTCCTCAGTTGATAGTTCATCAGGATATGGTTCATCTACAGAGGCACTGTAGCAATGCTTGCATTTGAGATTACATCTCCTTGTTATTGCGAAGCTCACTATTACAGGCGGTGCTATTTCGTTTTTATCTACCATCTCTCATCCTTACTTTAAAACAAAAGGTTACTGAGATATCTGGCTATTTTATAATAAACTCCTATATCTATAAATGATTTTTCAATATTTAGTGAAGGATATTTCAGTATTAATATATAACTTCTGTTTACATCATATATAGGAACAACCAACTCCTTTTGATTATCATAGTTAAGGTCAATAAGAAAGATGGGTCCAGTAAAGCCGACACCTAATACTCTTTTAAGAGATAAATCCTTTTCAGTTTGAAACTGTGCATCAGGTATATAGTTTGCTATCACCTTATAAAGTGTTGAGTCCCTCACCGATTTAATATTGACTTTAATGTAGCCACCCCAGACCCAGCCATTACTATATCTCTCGCTTATCTTAAACCACTGATGGTATTTCTCTTCACCATCAGGTTTTGTCCTGAATCCACTTCCTGTCTCAAGGTAGATAATATCACCCCATCTGAGAGAACCAATTATCGGGCTTCTGTCGTTTGGCTTTTCTCTTATATATAATATCTTCGCTAAAACAGTTGCCTTGAATGGCTCAATAGTCGGTTCTTCCTTTGGGACATTGAACTCAACAGGTATCTGTGATGAATATGAGATTGATACAATAAGGGTTAATATTGATATTAATGTTCTCATTCTATTATTCCATAATAATTGCTCTATAAAAGTGATACTATGTGTTTCAGAAATTTCTTGAATACCCACCAGAGATGTCAAGACCCTTAAATTTGAATTCATAACTATCCATAGTGAACTTCCCGAATGGAAGGACATATTCAAGTTGGACGAATATGTTGCCAAGATTGAAGAATGGGATACTGTAGCCAGCACCCATTGATATATATGGCTTATACCAGGTCCATTGTCCAAGGGGGAAGTGATATGGGATATCAATTTTATTTGGTGTGTCCTCCATATTCAGGTATCCAACTACAATGCCTGACGAAGCGAATACATAAGGATATTTCTGAAACATGAATGGAAGTCGGAGCAAAATTCTAACGCCAATACAGCCGAGAGATGCAGATGTATAGAATCGCTCCTGAGAGCTCTCACCGGGAAGGTTGAAAATTCTTGATGTGTTTGATGTCTCAAGAAAGAAGGTGGGTCCAAAAAGAAAATGCCTGTTAAGGTTAAACAGCAGGTCAAAACCAAGATTTAACCCCATTCCATAGTCATTAATTTTCTCCTGAGAGTTAATATCCTCAGCAGTAGAGTTGATATGAGAGATGAAAGTGGGGGATGATATACCAAAGTATGTTCCACCTTTGAATCTGATTATTGCTGACCTTGATTGTGCAGGAATCAGGATGATAAGAGTTAAAAGTGATATTATTAAAAAGGATGTTTTTTTTGGTGAAATGGTTTTCATAGAGTATCAAAATGTTCCTATATCTGTATCTATTCTACATATCAATTTTTTCTGTTTAACAACCTTATTTATTATATCTATCGTATTCAATTGAACAAGCCAGAATTGAGCGGGTGATGGCAATAATAGATTGACTTTAATATTTAGTTTGCCTTCATCAATTCTGAGGATGTATGCGCTGACCTCAAAGTTCTTGAATGTCTTAATTGATTCCAGTGCTTTTGTAATATCGTCTACAATTTTTGTATCATCACCATTGATGTTAATAGTGAACCATAGTGGAAGTTTTTCATAGTCCTGACAAATAATCCTTATATGATTAAAGAGGAACATTCTTGCTGGCAATTGTTCTCTTCCCCCGCCCTGTGTCTCTATTAATACTGAGAGATGGCTTATTTCCAGAATTAGCCCGATTTTGTCTTTAATCTGAATAAGGTCGCCCGGGCTAATATTGTTTATAAATGGAAGGAATAGACCTGAGATGATGTCTATAATCTTTAGTGAAAATAGTATTATAAGTAATGATGATATTGCTATCAGTGTCCAGTAAAAATAGGGTGAATGAGTTATAGGTATGCTGAATATGAAGTAGCTGGCAAGAATTATGATTACTATTATCTTTGTAACCTTGAATATGACATTGATGGTTGACTTTTTCACCTTTGCCTTTCTGTTGATGCCTCTTACTATTAGAAGTGTTATAAGTTTGTCCAATAACCAGATTATGATATATGCAAGGACTCCAATCACTGTGAATTTCAATACCAGGAGTATGATTTGATAGATAACCTCAGCACCAGCACTCAAGGGTTCATAAAGGATATTGAGCAGTTTTGAACTGAATACCTTTGTCCCTGGAAAGATTCTGAAGAGAAATACAATTGCAAGGTAAATAAGCAATATATAGATTATATATGAAATTATCTTTACTAATATTATCAATCTATTTTTGCCTGTATCCAAACCTGACCTACCGATGATTCTTTTTATTGATTCGGGCATTTTTTGCGATTTACCCTTTTTTAGTGATTTAGTTATATAACTGAATAAAAACAATGAAGATATTAGTATTATTATAGTTATGAAGAAATCCAGTATATTGTAAGTAATATTCATCTCAATCATTTTTAACAATCAAAGTAAGTTTTCAAATGCTTAACCTCTCTGATATGTTCATTATTTTATCAACAAGATGTGATGACATAAATGCCTTTTTAAGGTTTATATTACTTATATCTGAGATAGCCCTTGTAATTGTTGACTTTGATTTATGAATATATTCGATTAAACGATCTCTATTATCTATGACATAATAGTAAAAGGCAAGATATGAATCTACTTCAAATAACTCCTTCAAATTCAGCACAGATTTCTCTTTTAGTGATAGTGTTTTTGATATAAGGTCTTTTTCTTCTTCTTCAAAGTCCCCTGTTCCTGCGAAGGAGATTGCCTTGAGTATTCCTGATAGTATTATATAAAGTGAATTTCCTATTTCATCGGATATAGTCATCAGATTACCTGAAATCTCGGATGCTTCTCTGTATTGCCCTTTGTCAATTAACATGAGAGTTCTATAAAATAAAATCTCTATCTCCAACTCTTTTATTCCACCCTGCACAGCAATCTCCTCTGCCTTTTTCAGATATGCTTCAGCAAATTCATTCTTTCCAATCATTACTCCGAGCCGTCCTAATTGTGTATATACCCTTCCCTCTGTTAGTTTATCACCTATCTCCATACATTTTTCATGTGCTTTTTCAAGGTATTCCTCTGCTTCTTTATATAGACCAGTATCTATAGCCAAAACCCCCATATTCAGATAAATAAGCCCTTCTCCTCTTGTGCTCTTTATATCCTCGGCAACTGAAAGTGCATCTTGAAAGTATTTCATCGCTGACTCTAAAAGCATTTTACCCATATCATTTAATCCAATGCATATAAGTGAGAGCATCTCAAATAATCGTGCTCCAACCCTCCTTGAAATGTTGAGTAAATTTTCATGGTATTCCCTTGCTTTTTCTAACTCTCCCATCTGACCGTATATTTCTCCAATTCTGTTTATTATCTTCATCTGACTTAACAGGTCATCTATCTCCTCTGATATCGCAAGTGCCTTCTGACTATTCTCAAGGGCTTCCTTTAATTGACCACCTATATGGTATATAGCGGCTATGCTTGTTAAACTTGTTATCATAACTTCCTTCAGACCTATCTTTTTTGCAAGGTTAAATGATTTTGTGATGTATTCAAGCGCTCTGTCCATTTCAATCTTTATTGAATACGATTTCCCTATTAATAATAATGCTCTTGCACTCAACTCGTCATTTTTAATTTCAGTTGCAATTCTGAATGTCTTCTCTGCTTCTTCTCTCGCTGTGTCAATAACTCCAGTTTCTATAAGAAAAGATGAGTTAAAAAGGAATGCTTTTGCTTTGAGAAGGTCATCATCAAGTTTTATTGAAATATCATTCAGTTCTTTTGCTATACTACCTTCGTTGTCTCTATCTCCAAGTATACTGTATAGCATTCCCATTCCCGATGAAATTTCATATCTTTTAAGAAGGTAATCTCGCTCGTTTATTAGTTTGTTTTCAAATGCTTTTGTCAAATTACTTTTGGCAAGTTCATATAGTTTAAGTCCGTCTCTGCATGATAGCGACCTTGCTGCCTTCTCGGCTGCCTTAAAGTAATATTCATATGCCTTTTTATATTGGTTTGCATTACTATAATGATATGCTATCAGTTCATATCGCCCTGATATATCTCCCCACATCTCTTCTTCTAAATATTTCGCCACCTCCCCGTGAAGTTCTATCCTGACAGCGTGGGGTATTGTTGAATACACAACCTCGTGAGTCATCAAATGCTTGAAAATATATTCAAAGTCAGGGTCACCCTGGTTAAGTAAGGTTATGTCCAGACGTTCCAGGTCCTTAAGAACTTGCTTGAGTTCTTCACCAATTGCAATATCCTGTAATGCATCAAGAACTTTTAATCTGAAAGTCCTCCCAATGACACTTGCAACTTTGAGAACTCCCTTCGTTTTTTCATTAAGGAAGTCAACTCTGCTCAGTATGATGTCATTTACTGTCTGTGGTATGTCAATCTCCTGTATATTTTCTTTTATTGTAACCTTACCCTTTTCATCCTTGATTATCACTTTCTTCTCAAATAGTAAGTTAACAATCTCTTCAGTATAGAATGGATTGCCATTGCTAATATCTAATATAAGATTCGTGAATGCACTTTGTATTTCACTCAGACCTGTCCTGTCTTTTATAAGTTTCTCAATGGAGTGGAAATCAAGTGGTGTAAGATTTATGTGGTTAGAATTCTTGTATGATTTTATGTCTGAGATATCAATCTCGGGTCTTAGCGCTAATATAATAAAAAGTCGGTCGTGTGTTATTCGTGGAGATATAAAATATAGCAGGTCTTTTGATGTTGGGTCTATCCATTGAAGGTCGTCAATGATTATTAGCATTGGCTCACTGTGAGCCATTCTTTTCAGAATATAAAGAACCATATCAAAAACTCGCTGTCTTTTCAGTTCGGAGTCAAGGGAAGCGGTCAGCGGTGTATCCTGCACATCAAAACCCATTGCCTGGCATAGAACCGGTGTCCACTCTGACTGTCCAAATCCCTTTAGAATAGCGTTCACTTTTTCTTCTGCGACATCTCTATCTTCAAAAGGTGTTAGACCGAATATATCGTTCAGTATGCTCCTCCAGGGATAGAATGGTATGTCTCTTCCAAAGCCAGTGCAATCACCCTTATATATTCTAAAACTGTTCTCAACAGCAATGCTCAGTGCCTCCTCAACGAGACGCGTCTTTCCAATGCCTGCCTCTCCTTCAATCGTGAGAATGGTTCCTTTACTTTCCTTTACTTCTTTAATGCATCGTTTTATCTCATTAACCTCAGTGTTTCTACCAATGATTGAACGCCTTTCAGACACTAAAAGCGGCACCCTTCTAACACCCTGAATGATTGAGACGGGAGTCGGCTTTTCTATACCTTTAAGTTTAAGATGTCCAATAGGATTTAACCAGAATCTCATTATAATCTTCTCTTTTAACTCTTCACTTGTTAGAACCGTGTTTGATGGGGTTGCTTCCATCAAGCGTGAAGCAATATTCACCGTCCCGCCTATGACTGTATATTCCCTTCTATCCTGTGAGCCAAGGTTTCCTGCGAACAGGTGTCCAGAATGCATACCAACCTTCATCCTCAGTTCCCTGTTCTCTAAAAGAAGCGCTTTCATAAGTTCAAGGGCGCATAGTGATGCCCTCATCTCATCGTCCTCATGAGCAGTTGGCACTCCAAAGACGACCATCAGGCGTTCACCTGTTTTGAACGGGTCGATCTTGTTTATCATTCCATCGTATTTCCTGACAATCCTGTGGGCTGTGTTGAAGAAGATGTTTTGAACCGCCAAATCCCTTTTTAATCCTCTGTAGTTGACAAACAGTATAACTGCTTTTCTGTGCTCGCCTATGAGAGGGAGGTCTTCTGGTAGTGAGATTAACTTCTCAAAGACACCTATGGGTAGATATGGTTTTAATCTGTCTATTTCTAATGAAGATGTGTCTATAACCTCTCTCTTTACTTTATAATCACCTGGGCTGAATCTGATATCGGAGAGAGAAAGAAACAATGTTCCCCGCTTAGGTTTTACATTAATCAAATCCTCCATATATTTATAAGCCCTTCTTGTCAGTGATATCTCACCTGGCTCAGTTGCATCCTCACATCTCGCAAGTTCCTCAACAATGCTTCCAGAGATGATTCTTTCTATTCTGATGTGCGAGCCAACCCTGAGGTCTGTGAATCTGCCGTTGTTAATTGCCATATTGACAGTTAAGGTTACCGGTCCAATCGGGGTTTCAATACTGCCAAGTTGCACAAGGCGTTCTCTTATAATGTAGGCGCAGGATATTGCCTGGAGACGGCTTTTCTTCCTTATATTACCACCTGTGCCTCGGAAAAGCACAAGCATTGCATCCCCGCTGAATTTGAGCAATATCCCACCAAAATCAGCAGCAACATCAAGGATAGTTGAGAAGAACTTATTCAATATAGTCAAAATATCCTCTGGTGCGAACCTGCCTGATTTTGATATCCTATCAGAGAGGTCAGAGAAGCCAGACAGGTCAACCAGAAGGAGTGAACCCTCAAGAATGTTCTTCCTTATATTGGGAGAAAGGGGGTCTTTTATCTTCTCTGAGATTATATCCTCTGGAATATAAGGCATTATCTTTTTTAATTCACTCTGACCTTTTATTTCCATAAATTCCTTTATATTACTTCCAGATATTATATTTTTCTATATAACTTTCTCTTGTAGTGCCCAATGAAATTCCTATTATCTCCTTTTTTACCTCACTTTTAATGTAATTTATGAACTTTATTACACTATCTGGAAGAGAATTCCACTTAATCATATTTACATTATCAAGTTTGAAACCATCAAACTTAATATAATTAGGCACTACACGACTTATATCCGGGTTATATGGCTCATAAATAGTAAATTTATCACCTTTTAGTTCATATTTATTGCATATATTATAGTTGTTAAGCCCTGATAAAACATCAAATTTGGTCACTACAAGATTGTCAACGCCATTAATTCCAATAGAGAACTTCAAAAGATTGAGGTCGAGCCAGCCGCATCTTCTTGGTCTCCCTGTTGTTGACCCATATTCATTTCCCCTGTCTCTGATACTTTCTGCTATGTCACCACTAAGCTCAGTAGGAAAGAATCCATTTCCCACCCTCGTCTGATATGCTTTAAATATTCCTATAATTTTGTTAATGCTTCTCGGGTCTATTCCAAGGCTGGTAATTACACTCCCTATTGATGTGTTTACTGAAGTGACAAAAGGATATGTGCCCCATTCAAGGTCTAATAATGTGCCGTGTGCACCTTCAATAAGAATATTTGCACTGTTCAGGTTTTCATTTATGATTCCAGTTGTCTCTTCAACAAAAGGCTCAAGCCATTTTATATGTCTGGTAATTTCATTGGCTGTCTTTTTAATATCAATATTTTTTATTCCATGTATGTTGCATAGTATTTTCAACTTATTTTCAACATCACCATTTAATACATCATATATTCTTATCCCTGTTCTCAATGCTTTATCTGCATAAGTAGGACCGATTCCACGCATTGTAGTGCCTATTGCTTCGGCTCCCAGTGCCTTCTCTATCTTTGCCTCAAATGCCTTCTGAACAGGTGTGATGATATGTATTCTTGGGGATACCTTGAGGTTTTTTGGATTTACCTCATACCCTAGCGACCTTAAAAACTCTATCTCCTCATTGAATCTGTCAAGGTCAACTACCATCCCACCGCAGAGCAGGCACAACTTGCCCTTTCTCAGTATGCCACTTGGAATCAGGCGAAGGACTATCTTCTTATCATTAATTACGACTGTATGACCTGCGTTATTGCCACCAATATGTCTGATGATTATATCTGCATTTTCAGACAATATGTCGCATATCTTGCCCTTACCCTCATCACCCCACTGAAGACCGATTACAGCAACCAATGGCATATTTCAATCTCCACTCAGGACATCCATAGCAGACCTTATTCCAGCCCCACTATCAAATATATGACCACCTTCTTTCAGAACTATCTCAAGTGAAGCGATAACTGATAAAATATCGATCTTATCTACATAACCCATATGTCCTATTCTAAAGACCAGGTCCTTCAATCTACCCTGACCTCCAGCGATGTAAATGCCAAATCTATCATATATCTGTTTCTTTATCTGTGCTGGGGTAAAACCATCAGGACAGTTGACAACAGTTACATTTGGAGCAAGGTTTATTGGGAATAGTGTCAGGTTCATAGCGGTGATACCTGCTCTCATCGCTCTTGCAAGTTTATTATGCCTTTCCCATACATTCTCAAGCCCCTCTTCAAGTATAATCTTTATCGCCTCAACAAGACCATAGATAATTGTTATTGCTGGAGTCCACGGTGTCTGAAAGTCAATCATATTATCCTTGGATATGGCAAAATCAAAATAATATCTTGGCAGTGTCGCTTTCTTATTGGCAAGCCATGCCCTTTCACTGATTGCGGCAAAACCAAGTCCTGGAGGACACATAAAACCTTTCTGTGATGCTGATAGCGCTACATCAACACCCCAGGTATCTGTCTCAAATCTTGATGTCGCAAGTCCACTCACAGTATCCACCAGAAACAGGGCATCTGTCTCCCTCACTATCTTTCCAATCTCCTCAATGTCGTTCTCTATCCCTGTTGATGTTTCTGTGTGGGTGACAAATACCCCAGTGATGTCCTTGCCTGTCTCTTCGCTTAATCTCTGTTCAATTAGTTTTGGATTTACCGCACTTCCCCACTCTACTTCTAATACCCTTACCGTCAGACCATATACCTGGCATATCCTTGCCCATCTCTCCCCAAAATGCCCGGTATTTACCACAAGAACTCTTTCTCCTGGCGAGAAGAAATTCTGAACCGCTGCTTCAAGCATACCTGTTCCCGATGATGTGAATATGAGCACATCATTGTCTGTCTTGTAAATCTGCTTTAGCCCATCCCTGACCTCTTCAAAAATCTTTGAGAAATATTCTGACTTATGATGTTTTATTACCCTGTTCATGGCAAGGATTACTCTCTCGGGTATCATAGTAGGTCCAGGTGTCATCAAACGGTGTTTGGGAAGGGATTCGTTAAAGAAACTATAATTGTTATTTTGGTCGTCAACTGCTGTCATATTAGGCACTTTCCTCCTCTCTCTTTTTAATAAATTGTGCTTTACCAATACCCTTAACTTTACCTTTTGTTATGACAACTTTATAATATTTTTTTGAGATGTCTGGAAGGTCATACATTAAAGGAATCATAATATTCTCAAGGATGCTTCTTAAACCCCTTGCTCCTGTTCCTTTTCTAAAAGCCATATTGGCGACTTCTTTTAGGGCATCTTCTTCAAATGACAGTTTTACACCTTCCAGTTCAAATATTTTCATATACTGCTTTGTAAGCGCATTTTTTGGCTCTGTTAATATTCTGACAAGGTCGTCTTCACTCAACTGGTCAAGACCTGTAACCACTGGAATACGTCCTACCAGTTCAGGTATAAGACCATACTTGATGAGGTCATGTGGCTCAACATCTGATAGTATCTCACCAATAGGAATCTCACCTCTTGCCTTGACATCAGCAGAGAAGCCAATGCCTGACTCCTGCGACCTGTTTCTTATTATATCTTCAAGACCAATAAATGCTCCACCGCATATAAATAGTATGTTGGTTGTATCAACCTGGATGAATTCCTGATGTGGATGTTTTCTGCCACCCTGCGGTGGGACATTGGCTATGGTCCCCTCAAGTATCTTCAGGAGTGCCTGCTGAACACCTTCTCCTGATACATCCCTTGTTATTGATGGGCTCTCTGACTTCCTTGATATCTTGTCAATCTCGTCAATATAGATTATTCCAATCTGTGCTCTCTCAACATCACCATCAGCAGAGATAATCAGTTTGAGTAAGATATTTTCTACATCTTCTCCCACATAGCCCGCCTCAGTGAGCGTTGTGGCATCAGCAATGGCAAATGGCACATCAAGATACTTTGCAAGTGAGCGTGCAAGGAGCGTCTTACCACAGCCGGTTGGACCAAGAAGCAGAATATTTGCTTTCTCAAGTTCTATTTCTTTATCATCTTTTACGGACTGAGAGTGTATTATTCTGTTGTAATGGTTATAGACAGCAACAGAGAGTATCACCTTTGCCCTTTCCTGACCTATGACATACTGGTCTAAAAATGACTTTATTCTGTGAGGGTGCGGGACTGACTTTACTAGGGGCTTTTTAACAAATACTGCATTTTCTTCGTTTAGAAGGTGAAAGGCAGTTGTTATACATTTACTGCATATATATGCATTGATGCCTGCTATAAGTTGCCTATCATTCCCCGCAATCTGTCCACACAGGGCACATCTTGGCTCCCCAGAACCAGAGAAGCTTATATTAGCCATAAACTATATTACTCCTGTTTTTTACTTTCCTGTTTCTTTCTTGTTATGATTACTTCATCTACTATACCATATTCCTTTGCTTCGTTTGATGTCATATAGAAATCCCTGTCAGTATCTCTTTCAATCTTATCAATTGTTTGTCCTGTATGTTCGGCGAGTATCTCATTTATTCGTTCTCTCATTTTTAATATCTCCCTTGCATGTATCTCAATGTCAGATGCAGTCCCTGCAAATCCACCAGATGGCTGATGTATAAGAATCAGCGAATGGGGGAGTGAGTATCTCTTTCCATTTGTACCACCAGAAAGAAGAACCGCAGCTACTGATGCTGCCTGTCCTATACAGTATGTTGCTACATCTGTCTTTATAAACTGCATTGTGTCATATATTGCAAGCCCGCTTGAGACATAACCACCGGGTGAGTTTATATATAGAACTATGTCCTTCTCGGGGTCATCCTTCTCAAGATACAACATCTGGGCAATTGTAGTATTTGCCACCTGGTCATCTATTGGCGTTCCTATAAATATTATTCGCTCTTTTAGAAGGCGTGAGTATATATCATAAGACCTCTCACCTCTCGCTGTTTGTTCAATTACCCAGGGTATTAACTGGTCTCTCATAATCATCCTCCATTATACCAATCTATTTTTCGCTCTTGCATTTCTTACTTTCTTTTCCCTTCATCTGTTTCTTACTATTTAATATCTCTTCTTCAAGTTTGGTAAGCGTCTTTCTATATAATATATTCTCAAAAGTGTTATATACAAACTCTTTTGTAATCTGGGTTTCACCGATATTCTGCGCCCTTTCAATCACCTCTTTTTTCAATTCCTCATCGCTTACTTTGATATTGAACCTTGTGAGGAGTTCCTCATAGGTAAATCGCCTTTTCAGTATTTCTTTTATTTGTTCATCGTTCAGTTTGTCATCGCCACCAGTTTTCTCTTTATACCACTCAATTATTGATTTTGGTATGTCAATCTTTATCTTCAGAAGAAGATTTGTGAATGCAGTCACCCTGTTTCTTGCAAGTTCTGTTTCATACTTTGAGTTATAAATGCTCTCTCTCACCTTCTCTCTCATATCATCTTTATTTGAGAAGTTTGCAAGTTTTGCTATTTCATCATTATCAGTTGGAACCCTTCTATCTTCAACCTTGAGAATACAAACCTTGCCTTCCGCAATACCGTCCTTTTTTTCACCCGATGCATCTGGCATTGAATATTTGACTGATATGTTGCGCAGTTCACCAGCACTTGCACCAATCAGTTGTCCTCCAATGCTTCCAGAAATCTCATCCTTTGGTATAATAACTTCAAAGATGCCTCCTTCAAGGGGTGGTGGTGGCTCACCATCCCAGCGAAATGTCACAATATTGCTAACAATTGCAGGGGACTTCTTCTCCTTCCGAATGGCAACATCCTCAGCAATCTTTGCGATAACCTGTTCAATCTCTTCTTCATCTATCCTGGGTTCAAGGGGTGGGTCAAGATGGACACTTGCGAAATCTGGCAGTTCTACTTTTGGTCTGATATATGCCTTTGCTGTGAATGAAATTTCACCTTCAATATCTATCTTCTCTATATCGTAAATAACATCATCTATTACATTTAGTTTCTCTTCTTCTACAATCTCTTTAATCGCATCGGGTATAGAGGTATCTTTTATCTCATCCATAATCTCGTTCTTGAAACGGGCTTTTATTATCTCAAATGTTGCCTTACCCTTTCTGAAGCCCTTTACCTCAACCTTTCTGTTTACAATTTCTACAGACCTTTTGACCTCTGCTATTGCTTCCTCTCTTCCAAGGGTTACGTCAATTACTACCTTGCAGGGGTCTTCGTATCTGATATCATATTCCACAATCTCTCCAGTCAGAAAGTATTTTTATAATTATTGTGATTATAAATGCGAGAGGCGGGAGTTGAACCCGCATGGTTAGACCACTGGATCCTAAGTCCAGCGCGTATGCCAGTTCCGCCACTCTCGCTTACTTTCAATCAAAACTTTAACATAGCATACTGCATCTGTCAATAATGTGGGAATGCTCATATAATTAACAATAAGATAGTTCTTATTCTTCCCTTTATACCCACAATCAATTACTTGCTTCTAACCGGATAAAATTTTGTTAATATAAATAGAGATATTCTATAGGTTTATATTTAAGAGGTGGTATTAAATGGAAGTGGAAAAGTTAAGTGAAAGGTTTGAGGACTTTCTTATAGAACTCTCAAGAGAGCAGTATCTCGCATACTCAGGGCAGTCAGCCAGGATTGATTTAAATAGAGTATATAAAAAATATGAGGATTTAGCAGATGCTGGCATTTTCAAAAAGATGGCAGATATGAGGGAAAAATCCACGGGAGATGAGAAGAGAAAACTGTCATATCTTACGCATTTTGTAGCAATGTTCATTGAAGGAAGAAAGACGTCTCCTCTATCCGATGAGATTGATGAGAAGAAAGCATCAGCAAAGGTGGGTGTTGATGGTGAGGAGATGTCATATTATAGGGCAGGCGCCCTTTTGGATGTTGAGGTTGATAGGGAGAGGAGAAGAAAATTATATGAAGAGGTGAATAAGATTACCAATGAGATAAATCCCTTTATAAGAAAGTTTTGGAACAAATCACATAGTTTTGCTGTAGATATTGGTTATAAGAACTATATTGAAGTTTTCAGAGACCTTTGCGATGTTGATTATGTCTCAGTATCTAAAGATATGAACTGGTTTGTCGCAGAGTCAGGTGATTTGTATCAAGAATTATTGAAGGAAATTGTAAAAGATGAGTTAGGTATGGTAGTAAATGAGGTAGAACCATGTGATTCAAGATATCTGTTAAATTTGAATTGTTTCAAAAATGTATTACCTGCAGACGGGCTTCTTAATGTAATCAAGGTCTGGCCAGAAGAGTGGGGGTTTGATGCGACTGCGAAGGGAAATATCACCTATGATACTGAGATGAGGGAGAGGAAGTCCCCGAGGGCATTCTGCTCCTGTGTTGTTGTCCCGAATGAGATATATCTTGTCATATTTCCAAGGGGCGGCTATTCTGATTATGCAAGTTTTCTGCACGAACTCGGTCATGCCGTCCACTTTGGTTATACAGATAGAGCCCAGCCGATGGAGTATCGCTATCTTGGTGATAACGCAATTACCGAGTCATTCGCCTTTCTGCTTGAACATCTCCTTATGAATCATCTCTGGGTGACCAGATATATTCAAACGAATGAATCAGGTAAATTTATAAAATATATCCTCTTGAAGACATTATATATGCTGGGAAGATATACCGCAAAGATTGACTATGAACTGATATTTCACAAAAATGGGGATGATAATAAATTGAAGGAGGTATATAAGGAACTGCTTGAGAGAAATACATTGCTAAAGCAAAATGAGAAGGCATACCTTTCTGATATTGACGCAGATATGTATGTATCAAACTATATAAGAGCATGGATTCTTGAAGCACTTATATCTACATATTTGACCAATGAGTTTGATGCTGACTGGTTCAGAAATCCAAAGGTGCGCGATTTTCTTTTAGACCTTTACTCTGTGGGGCAGAAGTTCAATGCTACTGAGATGGCGACGAGATTGGGTTATAATTGTCTTGATGTCAAAGTTCTGTGGAAGAGGCTGGAGGATATATATAATAGTTTATAACAGGTTTATAAATTAACAGTTTATGAAACAGAGAGTCACATTCTGCACAGCAGGGCATATTGACCATGGTAAGAGCGCCCTCGTTATAGCACTCACCGGTAAAGATCCTGACACAAGACCGGAGGAAAAGAGTCGTGGCATGACCATAGACCTTGGCTTTGCATATCTTCCGATTATGGGTGAAGAGGTGGCGATAATAATAGATGTGCCAGGGCATGAGGACTTCCTCAGAACGATGGTTGCTGGAAGCTGGGGCGTTGACTACTTCATAATGGTCATTGCTGCTGATGAGGGAGTTATGCCACAGACGATAGAGCACGCGGATGTCCTGAGATTTGCGGGTTTGAAGACGGGTGTGGTTGCGCTGTCAAGGGTTGACCTGGCAAGTGACCAGCAGCGGCTCTCAGCGATAGAAGAGGCAGAAATACTGATGAATGAGATGGGCTTTGAGGATGTGAAGATTGTAGAGACATCAGCGATAACAGGTGAGGGTATAGATGAATTGAAAGACGAGCTCAGACAACTCGCATCAAAGGGGGGAAGAGAAAGAGATGTTGATGAGCCATTCTTTCTGCCGATAGACAGAATATTCTCAATAGCAGGGCATGGGACGATAGTTGCAGGCACAGTCGCATCCGGTGTCTATAAATTGGGGAAACCTTTAAGGTTATTGCCACAGAATGTTGATGTAAGGGTGAGGGCGCTTCAGATACACTTTGATACTGTTCAAGAGGTTTTGCCAGGGCAGAGGGCTGGTTTCAATCTTCCAAAGATAGATGTAGAGGAGTTGAAAAGGGGTGATTACCTCGTTGATGGAGATGTATTCAATCTGACAGATATGATTGTCATCTCATATAATCATTCAAAGAGAACGGATAAACCACTGCTTAACAGGCAGAGGGTTCGCTTACTTACGACAACAAGGGAGATAATAGGACGATTGAGCATACTTGATAAAAACGTTGTCTATTCTGGAGATAACGGCATATGTCAGTTTATAGCAGAGGAGCCATTTTTGACGAGGTTCGGAGACCCTGTTGTCATCTGCAATTTCTCGTCAAAGAGGGTGATGGGTGGAGGAATGGTTCTGGACCCTCACTCACCGAAAGTCCACAGGAAAGGGGGCACAGTAGAAAGATGTAAACGGATTGAAGAAGAGGGCGAGATGGGGTTGGTAAGATTAATTCTATCGGAGGTTCCACCAAACTTCATTATCTGGAGGGAGAAGGACCTATCAAAGAGGGCTGGATTTTCTATTGAGAGGGTGAGAAGGATAATTGGCACGATTGAGGGAGACATATATAAAATTGGTGATGGGTTTCTGACAAAGGAAGCGTTGGATGATTTAGGTATGAGAGTGATAAAAGTGCTTGAGGACTTCCACCAAGAGAATCCGATGGGGGAGGGGATGGACATAGGAAGTTTATGCACGGCGCTTGAAATCAGTGTGGATGAGAGGTCAATACTCTCCGATATTTTATCGATGGTTGATGGTATTGGTGTGGAGGAAGGGAAAGCGTATCTGGAGGCGATGAGGTTTAAGTTGAACAAGGCGCAGAGGTCTCTTGCTGACAGGTTATTGAAGGTTTTGATGCCAGAGGGGGACAGAGTGAAGGTTATCGGGGTGAGCGAGATTGGTAAAAACCTTGGTGCCTATGATGAGAAGAACCTTGAAGTTGTCCTGACATATCTTGAGAAGACGGGCGAGATAGTAAGGTTGTTTGGAAACCAGATAATAAACAAGGTGAGTTTGGGCAATGCAATATCACTTCTGAAGAAGGTTCTGGGTGAAAGGGGGCAGGTGAGGGCGAGCGAGTTCAAGGACATAGCGGGCATATCAAGGCGGGATGCAACATCGCTTCTTGACTACCTTAATGTGCTTGGTTACTCAAAGCGAATAAGCGGAACCCATTATCCACCGGATTATGAGGAAATTTGAGATAAAAATATTTTGAAAAAAATACTTGACAAATTAAATTTTATATGGAATTATTTGTTTAGATAGCATTTGGGGAGGTGAAAGTATGGGCAAATATACCTGATTTGGCACCTTCAGTTCAAAGGGGGTGCTTTTTGTATTTTAATGAACTGACTATATTAAAGGAGGGAGTAAAAATGAAAAGGGCAATTACAAGTAAGATTTTCTACCTGACTATCATTCTTCTATTCACATCAGTAGCGTTCTCTGAGCCAGAGTGGATAACATTTCCAGGTGGTAGTGGCACGCCAGGCGAACCACCCGTTATAACAATAACTCACAACGATTTGGATTATACAGAATATACAGTAGATATTCCTGGAATGTGGAGAGAAGAATTTGAAGCACCTATAGGAATTACATTTGATACTATTAATATTCCTGATTATGGTCATACACTTGATGTAGGACTTCCAAGAATTCCTGTAATGAGAGACCTGTTTGCAGTTCCTCATGACTGTTCAGACATTGTTATTCAGACATCAGATGTTCAATCAGTAATTCTTGATAATTACTATATTTATCCATCACAGCAACCTTATTCTTATTCAGAAGAACCACCACCATTTGAATATGATGAGAATTTCTATAATTCTGATGTATGGTATCCTTTAGAGGGATTAGCAATAAGTGATATGCCTGGTGAATTGAGGGAAATTGAGGTGAGGGATATGAATATGAGTGCAATAAAATTCAATCCATATCAGAGACAGCTTGAGATAAAATACCATTTTAAGGTGACAATGACATATTACAACAGCGGAGGTTGGGTACCAGAGCCAAGACCATCGGGAGATTTCTACCAGATGTATCCATATTTGATTACAAATCTTCAAGGAATATCAGGATTTGGTGACTTTGGGAAGGAAGGAGCATCAGGGCAATATATTTATATGATAATTTGTGATAGCAGGTTTGATAATGACATGGAATTTAGGGAAGTTATGGAACAGTTTTATATTTTTTTGAGGGATTATAGAGGTTTTGATGTAGTTGTAAAATCAACGACAGACATAGGTGGAAATGATGCATATTATATATGGGATTTCTTGAAAAAATATTTTTATGACCATAGAAATCTTGAGTATGTATTATTGGTAGGTGACACACCGCAATATGAAAATGATCCATATGGCATACCAATGCCGGAGTGGACATTATATTTTGATATTAAAAATAATGCTAGACCACCTTCTGATATGGGTTATGCAAGGTTAACACCATTGAAAGAGATGAACCCTATAAGAACAGACACATATCCAGATATAACAGTCGGAAGAATGGTAGTAGATAGTGCAGATGAGTTTGAAAACATAATTTATAAGACAACACAGTATTATTATACAGACAATGAAAATTATTCATGGGAGAAGAGATGTCTTTTATGTTCCCATAAAGAACCACCATTTGGTGATGCAGGAGAAGGTTCCCATCCAATAGAACATGGTCATTTTACTAAGTTAAAGAAATACGAGTTATTTAATTATCCTGATTATTACAAACAACCTTATTTCTATCATTGTTTTGCAGAAGAAGAACCTAATGCAACAAATGAGACAGTAAAGAATTATATTAACAATACCGGCTTCTCTATTGTCAACTACTTTGGACATGGTGATTTAGATGCATGGTATCAGTGGGATCATTATGGTGTAAATTGGGATGAGACATGGGTATCAAAACTTAATAATGTTGCTCTTCCAGTTGTGTTTCAATTTGCATGCAGGAATGGTAGGATTGACATATTTGGTGAACCGGACTGTTTATGTGAATACTGGTTAAATTCTGAATATGGTGCTGTTGCTGTATGTGGAGGAACAAGGGATATGTTGAGAAATCCATATACAAGAATGACTGATTTTTACTGGTTTAAATGTATATATGGTGATACTTCTTTTCCTCCTTTTGTTCCAAGATTTCCCATAAGGTCATTTGGAACTGTCGTATATACAGGTATAACAAAATGGGTATCTGTCTATTATAGTCCAAATAATTATTCCTATGAATATGACATTAATTTTAACAGCCCAGTTGATACTAATTGTTGGCCTGATTCAATTCAGATATATGGTGACCCATCATTGCTAATGCGAAGCGGTGTTGACTGGACATTATCGCTCAGTTCAAGCACAACGAATAAAGAACCTCTGAATATTACACCACTTACAATAGAAAAAATATATCCCTGTCCCGCTAATGATTACATTAACTGCGTTCTGTCTATTCCTTATGCAAGTAATGTAAACATAAGTATATATGACATAAGTGGAAGATTGGTATATAAGACAGTAATAACTATAGATAAGCCAGGACTTTTTGAAACTAATATTGACACAAAGGGACTTACAGATGGTGTCTATATACTTAATGCATCTTCTGGTATAGAAAAAACAATTAGTAGATTTGTTGTCGTAAGATAGATAGATAGATATTAAATGGGGAGAGCATGTACTTGCTCTCCCCTATCATTAAAAGGAGATTATTATGCTAGGTAAGTTTATTTATTTTTACATTTTAATTATTATAGTAATACTTTTTAACTCAAATTATATATTCTCCTATGGCTGGCAAAAAGAGACTGTTGATTATGAATATAGCGGGGATTTTTCATCAATTGCCATTGATTCAAATGACTATCAACATATATCTTATTTAGGTGCAAGTGATTCTTTAAAATATGCATATTGGGATGGTTCTAAATGGAATATAGCAGTTATTGAAGATGGTAAGTATGATTGTCGTTACACATCCATTACACTTGATTCAAAAGGTTACCCTCACATATCTTATTCAACTATGTCTAATAATTATAATTTAAGACATGCTTTTTGGGATGGATATAAATGGAATATAGAGGTAATAGAAAATGATACTGAGGGTTGGTTATTTTTATATTCATCAATTGCTGTTGACTCAAAGGACTACCCACATATATCTTATTATTCTGAGAAGAATGGTGACCTTAAATACGCCTATTTTGATGGCTCACAATGGCATATAGAAACACTTGATAGTGATGGTGATACAGGTTTGACTACATCTATTGCTATTGATTCAAACGACAATGTTTATATTTTATATCACAAATGGAATAATAGTCTTCTTAAAATTGCATTTTTTAATGGAGCAGGTTGGAAAATTGGAATAGTAGATACAAATTCACCTCCTTATAATGATACATCAATAGCAATTGATAAAAATGATAGACCACATATAGCATATAAGGGTGTTTATGGTGGATGGGCAGTTAAATATGCATACTGGGATGGAAGTAAATGGGTAATAAATGTAGTTGATAATGAAAATATTGGTGGTTATGTTTCACTGGCACTTGACTCAAAAGATAGACCTCATATATCCTATGAGGAATCATATGATGATTATTTCTTCTTAAAGTATGCATATTGGGATGGCTATAACTGGCAGATAAGAAGAATAGATGGTGGAGGCTATATTGGAACATCAATAGCGATTGACCATCAAGATAATCCACATATATCTTATGAATTAGATTCTAATCTCAAACATGCCTGGTATGAGGGTCCATATCCCGGCATTGACCTCATATCTTTCACCGCAAAACCCAATAATGATGCCATCACACTCAACTGGTCTATCTCAACAGATGAAGATATATCGGGCTTCAACCTCTACCGCAGAATTGTGCCACCCGGGGCAATTCATGAATTGCCCCTACACACACTTGTAGGGACAGATTATAATCTGTCCAAGACCGTATCCACCATATCACCTGTAGGGGAGGGTAGCGAATCTCCCGCATCTGCTGAAGGAGAATGGCAGAAGATAAACACCACCCTCATCACTGGCACAAATCCGTATTCATATACAGACAGAGATGTTATGCCCGAGACATCATACGAATACAAACTTGAAGCTGTTGTATCAAATAGGGATGAGACACTCGGCACAACGCAGTGCAAATCTGGCAATGAAAACCCAGCTTCGTTTGAAATAGCAAGAATATATCCAACGCCCGCATTATCTCATATAAGCATTGATGTCATAATACCAGAACAGACGGATATTGAGATTACAATATATGACATTACAGGAAGGAAGGTCGCAACAGTTGTGAGCGGGTTATATAATCCAGGTGAATATACACTGACATCTGATATATCATATCTTGCTAATGGTGTGTATATTGTGAAGATGGCGACTGATGAATTTTCTGCAAGTAAGAATTTTGTGATAGCGAAGTAGCGACCCAATTTATATTGGGTCGTATATTAATAATTTCCGTCCCATCTTATGATGGGACGCTACGGTGTTCAGTTAATTAAAAATTTCAGGTATTCAATAAGAATTCAATATTGTAATTTGCTTTTGAAAATATTTTCAGGCAGGCATTCACAACCTCATTATCATAGAGAATTCCCTTATTATTCCTTATCTCTTCAAGGGCTTTTTCAAGACCTATTGCGGGTCTATATGGCCTGTGAGAGACCATTGCCTCTACAACATCTGAAACAGCAAGTATTCTCGCTTCCAGGAGAATATCACCACCGCGAAGCCCCAGGGGATAGCCCGTGCCGTTTATTCTCTCATGGTGCTGTGCGACTATCTGGGCAATAGGCCAGGGAAATTCAATTGACTTCAATATATCATACCCAACCTGAGGGTGTGTCTTTATGATATTAAACTCAAATTCTGTTAATTTTCCAGGTTTGCTCAGTATCTCCGCGGGAACGCAAATTTTGCCAATATCGTGTATAGAACCGGAAATTCTCAGTCCCTCAATTGTATTCTCATCAAGATCCATCTCCCTCCCGATAGCACAGGCAAGCTCACTCACTCGCCTGTGGTGCCCCGCAGTGTATGGGTCTCTCATCTCCGCAGTGGTTGAAAGCGCCTGAATTGTGCCCTTTATTGTCTTTGTGAGTATCTCGAAACTATTCTGTAGTTCTTCTTCAGCACGCTTTCTTTCTGTTATATCCTCAATTGTCCCCTCATAGTATAGTAAATTTCCGTTCTCGTCTTTTATTGCTTTTGCATTCTCACGGACATATATCAAAGAACCATCTCTTCTTTTCCATACTGCCTCCAGCCCCTTAACTTCACCATCACGGTCAATGCGTGTCTTAAACTCAACTCTTGGATAATCGGTTTCAAATCCCTCTTTCTCCAGATTGCGGGATGCCAACTCAGAAAAAGAAGAATAACCAAGTAGTTTGATAAGTGTTGGGTTAGCCATGAGGATTTTACCATCAGGTGCTGTGCGATATATTCCTATTGGGGCATTTTGAAAGAGGTTTCTATATCTCTCCTCAATCTTAATGAGTGATTGTCTTGTGAGTTCAAGTTCAGTTATATCAGGTTGTCTTTGCTTATCATCTTCCAAATTATTATAGTAGTGTTCACTGGTTTTTAATAAATTGTTTATTAACTCAGCAACGTCTGTTATCTCATCTTTTCCAGATATTTTGATGTGTTCCGAGAAGTTTTCACTTAGATTGATATTACTCATATCAGAACCAAGTTTAACCAGGCGCGATATAATAATCCTGTCAAGAAGTAAAAATATCAATAAACCGAATGCCAGATTAACTACAATAATAGTAATAATGAGATATTTCAAAATCATCTGACTCTGATTGTAAATTTCAGTACTGCTTATTATACCTTTCTCTTCCAGTTCCGAAAAACCACTGAGAATTATTTTTGCAGATATTATAAGTAGAACGGTCATAAGACCAATAAAGGTGATACAGATAACAAAAAGTGTCTTATTCCTTAATTTCATTTGAAAAACCTCATCAAAGCGCTTTGTAATCTTATTATATATTATTTATTCTACTAATATTACTTGATTTTTTAATATAACATAATAATTTATTATCATAATATGAAAATACAGTTAATTATTCTTCAAGGAAAAACATCGTCATTTTATTGATTAGAAAAATATATTGAAATTATTTTCTATATACCGATAGGGTGAATTTGAAAGTGGAACCCTTGCCAATCTCACTATCCATCCATATTGAGCCACCACTTGCTTCAATGATGGCTTTAGAAATTGCAAGCCCCAGACCAATACCTCGGACCCTTCGTTTGTCACTCATATCTATTTGATAGAACTTGTCAAATATTTTATCCTTTTCTTCCTGTGAAATTCCTATTCCTTCGTCTTTTACATAGACCTCGACATAATCAGTTACTTCCCTTGCTCCCACTTTTATATTACCACCTTCAGGTGAAAACTTGAGGGCATTGTCAATCAGGTTGTATATTACCTGTATTATCCTTTCGGTGTCTCCCTTAACGACAGGTAAATCCTGAGGCATATCTAAATCTATTTTACATCCCGCTTCTTCTATAATTGATTTCATACTATCTACTGCATCTATCAATATTGAAGATATCTTACATGGTCTTAAATCAAGTCGCAGAGACCCTGCTTCCATACTGGTAAAATCAAGGAGGTCTTCTACTAACCTTGAAAGTTGTTGTGAATTCCTTAAAACACCGTATATCGCCTCCTTCTGTGCATCTGTTATTGAACCTAAAAGACCATCATTTAAGAGTTCCGCGTAGCCAAGAATAGAAGTCAGGGGAGACCTTAGTTCGTGAGATGTTATATTCAAGAATTCTGTCTTTACCGCATCTAATTTCTTGAGTTCTGAATGCGCTCTTTCCAAATCTTCCAGTGCTTTCATCAGTTCTTGCTCTGCTCGCTTTCTCTCCGATATATCTCTGAGAATAACCAGTGTCGCTGTCTTCCCCATATACTGTGTGAGAGCAGCATTTAACTCTATTGGGATTTCTGTTCCACTTTTATGAATACCTACTGTCTCGTATATAGAGGGAACATTCTCACCTTCCAATCTCTTACGATAGATATCTGATATTCTTTCTCTTTCACTGGGAACAATATACGGGATAAAAGGTGTTCCTAAAAGTTCATCTTTTTCATAACCAATGATTTTACAAAATGCAGAATTTACAAACATGAATAAACTATCCTGTATAATTATAACACCATCAGTTGCCTGCTCAACAAGTGTGCGGTATTTCTCTTCCGATTCAGCAAGAGACCTTTCTGTTTCCCTCTGTTCTGTAATATCCTCAGTTAGAATTACTACTCTATCAACCTCTCCATCTTCATTTTTTAGAGCATAAAAATAATGTGAAATCCATTTTGCAGCCCCCTGTTTATCTGATTTCGTTTTAAGTTCAGAAATGAATAATTCACCTCCAGATTCATAAATTCTTTTTACCTTTGATATATATTTTCCAAGATATGAGTCCTTCTCATCAAATTCAAGCATGTTCCTCTCTTTCTGGTATTTTTCAACTTCATCATCAGATAATGCCCATATCTTCTTCCATGCTTCATTAAAACTTATCAGTTGTCCCGTTCTGCTTCTTACGGTAATACCTACCGGTGAGTTCTCTATTATTGCTCTGCTAAACTCCTCACTTCCTTTAAGCGCCTCCTCTGCTTTCTTTCGTTCAATAGCCATTGCTATCTGTGTTGAAACGAACATGAGAATATCTAACTCTTCATCTCCAAATCTGATATCTTCTTTATAACTCTGAACAGTTAGGACACCAATTGTTCTATCCTTTATTTTAAGGGGAACACCTATCCAGTCAACGCAGGGAGGACCATATAGTTCAAACTCCCCTCTATTCAATAAGTCCTCAAATACATCAGGTGGTGCATGAAGGGGCTTTCCAGTCCGCAAAACATATTCTGTTAGACCTCTTCCACCCTTCTTTCTTGGTGTTGGTGTTTCAGTAAACTCATCAATATAATATGGGAAACTTATTATTCCAGTGGTATGGTCATATAGAGCAATATAGAAATTGTCCGCTCTCATCAGTTCTCCGAGAATCTTATGAATTGATTGATATAACTCAGGAAGGTTCTCAGTTGTGCTTACTGCTTCTGATATCATGTAAATTGCTGACTGTATCTTCTCTGACCTTTTTCTTTCAGTTATATCCCTGAGTATTGATACAAGGCATTCCTTACCACCAATATTTGCTATCCTCAAATTGTTCTCTGTCCAGAAGAGGCGACCCTTTTTATCTTTAGACCACCACTCAAATAGCTGTGGTTCACCCTTTGCTGCTTTTTTTATCCATTCTATTGCGTCTTTCTGTGTATATGGCGGTCTTCCTGCACTTAAATTCTCAACGCTTAGATGTAGGTTGCGAAGTTCTTCCACGGTATAACCAAACATTTCACATGCCTTTTGATTGGCATCAATGATGTTTCCCGTGTCTTTATCTCTTATTATTATTGCATCATTGACTGCATTATATATTGCCCTGTAGTTCGCCTCTGACATCTTTAATGCTTCTTCAGAACGCATCTTATCTGTAATATCAATACAGTTTCCTAAATATGCTTTCTTGCCCATATATTGTATTGGACGTGTTCTGACTTCTATTATTCCAACTTCACCATTTTTTCGGACGATTCTCATCGTATATTGAGGAGAAATACTATCACCCCTATCTCTTGCTTCCTCTCTCTCCTTAAGATATTCAGAGTCCTCTGAATAGACAATCTTACCTGTATCTATCTTTAACAATTCTTCTTGTGAATAGCCGGTTATCTTCTCCATCTCCTTATTTATATAGAGAAACCTGTTCTCTCTGTAGATATATACACCGACCATCGCCTCTTCTGTAAAAGCACGATACCTTTCCTCGCTCTCACGAAGTGCATCTTCTACCTTCTTTATTTCTGTTATATCAACAGCAGAACCAATGAATCTATGAACCTGACCATCCTCTTCAATAAATGGTATTAAACGGATTATAAAGTGTCTCTTATTCTCTCCCCCTCCAAATTGGACATCGTATAAATATGGTTTGCCCAGTTTCATCCATGCAAATGAATTTTTTATGGCTTGCAACTGCTCTGGTGATGCAATATCTGAGATTCGTTTCCCAGTGTAGTGTTCAGGTGCAAAGCCCTCAACAACAGCGAATGGTTCATTAACCTGTTCATAGTAGAGTTCTCCATCTTCGTCTTCTCTAACTGACCATAGAAGGACATCTATATTGTTGAATACTGTCTCAAGGTCTCGCATTGCATTTTCCAATTGCCTTTGAAGCAAGGTTTTCTTTCTCTCTTCATATCTCTGCTCTGTAATATCCCTTATTACTGTTACAACACTGACAACCTTTTCCTTCTCAAAAATGGGTATCTTTTTCATTTCAGTAATGAATTCTCTGTCTCCTATCTTGAATATCTCCTCAGTAATTAGTGGTTTGCCCTCTGTGAACACCTTTTGATATTCTTCACGAATACTTTTTGGTAAGAATTTGTAAACCTTGAATATCGTCTTTCCTAGTATATCTGTCTCAAGCCCCAACAACTTGTTCCAGTTTTTTAATGCCTGGTTGAAAAGAGCAATTTTTAGTTCATCATTGACTACATATATCGCATCAGCAATTGAATCCAATGTCATATGATATTGCAATTCTGAAAATCTTAGCGCTTCTTCCGCCTTTTTCCTCTGTGTGAGGTCGCGGCATATTCCAAGGACGCTGCCTGTTTTATCTTTCTCATCTCTTAATGGAACAAACCAACATCCAAGCCATAGTTCCTTATCTTTTAGTAGAACATCAAGTTCTATATAAAGGGGTTTTTCCTCTTCAAAGACCTTTTTAATAGTTCTTTTTACCTTAATCAATAAAACAGCAGGGAATATGCTATTTAACTGTTTTCCAATTATATCTTCCGGATTTTTACCTAACAATCTTGCACCAAAGGAGTTCAGGTATTGAACTTTGAAACCTTTATTTATAATAAAAACGATTTCATGAGCCATTTCAGAGAGTTCAGTGAACTTGTTCTCGCTCTCAATAACTACCTTCTTCAATTTAGAAACTTCCCTTTCAAGATATCTTATTCGCTCTTGATACTTCTCAGTGGCTTTGTCTTTACTTACTTTTTTTCTCTTTATATTGCTCATAGAATTTCTTTTCAATCATATAAAGTAGATAATGTATAAATTTTGTCCTTTACTATCACTATTTCAGAAGTATAGCAAAAATATAGGATAAACTTTTTTGTCAAAGACAGTATAGAAAACACATTTATCACCAAATGTATTATAATAATTTTGGAATTTTAACATATATAGGTTTCAACTTGTTTATAAATTTGATTGGAATATTGAAAATACTCTTTATATTAGTTAATTCTAATATTTTAAAATAATGGCTGATATTTATTATTTTTAAAGAATGTTATCTGAGTTTTCTGCCGCACCAGTGGCACGTTTTTAAGTCATAGGAGACGATTATTGGTTTTCCACACTCTGGACAACGCCACTTTTTGTCTTGCTCTAAAAGCCACTCGTCTGCTCTGCCTTCTTTTATATTCTCTAAATTCTCCATTAGATTAAACCCGAGACCTGAACATATCTCGCAGAAATCACTGAGCTTCTGGCATGATTTGTATTCACCGCATTCATAACAGAAATCTAAATTTTTGGCATCCTGGCACTTCAGAATGTTGCAGTTGCTTCCCCACTCCATCTCATAGGACCATCCGTATAAATCAATTGACTGACAACCCTCACACCTTACCTCTTCCGGTTTACAATTGTGCTTCCCTGCCAGTTCTTCCTGCAGTTTTCTTGAGTCCTTATATGCCCTGTATATTTCACACAGACCACAGTAAAGACCGCACCTGCCTATCAGGTCTCTATTCGCCATGGTTAAACTTTTCCTCCTTTATATTTTGTTAATTGCTCTATCACTTCGTCAGCGGTTGTAATATATGCAAAACCAAAGGCAAGGTTGAGTAAACTTGCTAAATGCATCTCCTCGTTTATTGTTCCAGTGCCATCTGCGAGGAAGAATACCCTGTAATCTCTATAATAGGCATCCCGGACTGTTGATTCACAACACAGGTTGGTCATGATTCCACAGAATACTAAATCTTCTATCTTAAGACATCTAAGTATTGTTTCCAGATCAGTATTATAGAACGCAGAGTAGCGATGTTTTAGAATCACCTTTTCACTTACAAGAGGGGCTATATCTTGGTGAATTTCGCTTTCATCTGTTCCCTCAACACACATACCCTCCCACCACCAGTCCATAATACCAGCATCTATCCTATCAGGGTGATGAACATGCTTAGTATATATAACTGGACGCCCCGCTTTTCTAAAAGCATCGATAAGTTTTCTGATAGTTGGAAGAATAGCAAGTCCACCACAGGTAAATGTGGGCGAATTTGGGTCCAAGAAGAACTTCTGCATATCAATTACAAGAAGGGCTGACCTACCACACTCAAGTGTCATCTTATGACTGTTATATGGTGATATCTCGTCAAGCCATAACCTCGCTTTTGCTTTTAATGTCTCTTCTGTAATATATGCATCCATAAAAAAAGAACCTCCTAATTTATATCATTAGAATGAATTATCACTCTACATGAACGATTTTTGCTGTTGCCCTCTTGTCACCATTTGATATCTCCAAGAGATAGACATTCTCCTGAAGCCCTGAAAGCGATAGTGATATCTTGGAATCGGTGACATCTGCACTTCCTTCGCTAACCGAACGACCGCTTATATCATAAATCCTGTATGTGACCATATCATCATCTGTGCCTTTTATGAGCACTGTTGCACTATCATAGCAGGGCGTGGGATATACTGATGAGATAGAGAGTGGTTCAGAATAACTGTATCTTATAGATGTAGTCCCGATTATGCTATCCATCTTATCTTCTTTATCTTCTATGGCATCAAGGCGGTATCTGCAGAACTCACCTTCCTTTGCTTCTGTGTCTGTAAAACTGAAAGGACCCTTACCTGAAATGGGTCTGTCATTCAACTTCAACCAATTCCCCTCAATTATAGTGTTGATAATTCCATAATCAAGACCACCATTTGACCAGGACTCCTCATCAAGTTTGTATATGTTGAATGATGGTTGGTTCTTTTCAATTGTGTTCCACGAGAGAAGCACTCCATTTTCATCTGATTTTGCTGTGAAGTATTCAAGATTGACATCAGCACCACCAAGGGGCTCTGCAAGTGATGCAATGGTTGCTATCGCTGCTTTTGTCGCGTTTGTTCCAAATGGGAAGTAGTTTAGGTAATTCTCAAGGCGGTCGCTTGTCTTATGATAATAAGGGTTTGTCCAGACCGCTTTCTCTATTTCCAATATTGCAGAGTAACCATAGCTCCAGAAAGAAGAGTGGTCACTTGCGGTCATACCCGGGTCATATTGGGTTTCAACGCTCAGGTCAGGGACATATGTATGTGATGCGGTCGTGAAGTATTCTGCTAGCCACTGAGAGTTAGTATCATAAGGCACCCACACTGCCACAGAGCCAGCCGGTGCATATAAAACCATATCAAGATTTAAAACACCTGCAATATCCTCATTTTTATCATATGCATCCTTAGCATAGTAATGGCTCCCAACAAGACCCTGTTCCTCTGCTCCAAAGTTAACAAATCTTAATGTATATTTGAAATCATAACCGGACATTACGCGGGCTCCCTCCATCGCAGCGGCAGAGCCACTTGCATTATCGTCTCCACCCGGGGCTAAATCATAAGGATTTGTAGAAGTGGTTGAATCCAGATGCCCGCATAGAATAAATATCTTTGTCGGGTCTAACTTGCCACTCTTCTCAGCGACAACATTACTGCATGGATAATAGCCCTGATTTATCAAATCAAAGTAGAAAAGATATGTATAATAGCCGAATGATTCATATGTTTGTTGAACATATAGGCAAACATTCTTAAATACATCAACCCTTTTTGAATACCTTGTAGCGAAGTCCTGCAGTTTCTGAATATAGTCCATATATGAATTCTCGCTGACCTTTGACACAATTTCAGCAACAATGTCTTTTGGTTCAAATTCAGGAGTATACTCTATCTTCTTACCAATAATCATTGGTTCCATTCTGAGAGGGATAATTGCAAATATGCCATCCATATTGAAGACAGCCGGAAATTCTCGCTCTTTCCTTAATAGAAGGAATTCGTTTGATTCAAAAAGAACAGTGCCAAATGTCCTCACTCTTGCTTTACCCTCATCAGTTGGTGCATATACCTGAAGGTATTCTCTCTTCTGGGGGTCTATATCTAATATTGTGTATCGGGGGATGGGTGCGAGGTTGTTCTCATCTGCTCTTGCGATAAGATAGTCAGTTCCAACCTTGAGGATATTTATATTTTTGAGCCAGTCCTCATTTTCTACCTGTCTTATATCAACCGGAATTGACACAAGATATTCGGTTGCCATTGCAAATACAGGTAATATTAAAAGAAACGCAATAAAGCGCATCATAATATTCTCCTTTCTAAGATTTGGTCAGTTTATCAAATTAATGACAGAGTTGCAATCATTCAATATGGTTCTGACAGAATATCTATGTAGTGGGTTGACCCTGCCGGGCTTGCAACATCTTCTTTGACTTCTGTCTCTTTACAAATGTTACTATTATTATCACGAGTGTGATTACCAGTGCACCAACACATATTCCGATACCGCCAAATACTGTCATCAGTAAGTTGGCTGCGAAGCCCTGCCCGACAGTTATCACTACCTCCGGACCTGTCTGCCCCTCAGTATACCAGGATGTTATCTCATATGTTCCTGGCTTTTCAATTGCAAAGTCAAAGACAGATACACCGGACCTATTACCAATACTGTAGGATGATTTCATAGTTGACGTTGTTATTGGTATGTTTGCCCCTGTCTCCTTTGATAATACTGCGAACTGAAGGCCTGATGGAAGATTCTCACCTGTTGAATAGACCCTGCCCCCAACAACGCTCTGATATTCATAATAAACTGTATATTTACCAGCATTCGTCAGTGTTATATCACCCCTTCCGGGTGCAGTCATCTGCGAAAGACCTTCAGGCATGGTCTTGAGATTGTAAAATATAAATACAACGAATAATACAATACCGACAATGAGTATCAAAAACGCAAGCCCATAGAACCACCCACTTGGCTTTATCTTATTATCCATAAAACAACTCCTTTCAATCTATAACTAACTACCTTTCTTTGTCTTGCCAACAGGCAATATATATAATGGCTCTTCATCTGCGGGCAGATTAAGAACCTTTTTAACAGCATCGTCATTGAAGGCGCCAATTGTTACTGTGCCAAGACCGAGGGCTGTCGCCTGAAGGCATATATTCTCGGCAGAGTGCCCCGCCTCCATATTGACATACCTTATGCCCCTGTCTCCATATTTTTTTGTGGTTCTCTCGTAAACTGCTGTGATTACCAATACAATAGGTGATTCCTTTACCGGAGATTGATATAAGGCAGATGAGTATAGTTCATCTCTTACATCGCCCTCCAAAACGAGCACGAGTTCGTGCCCATCCGGATTATATTTGTAAACACCGCAGGCGAGGTCAATAACGCTACCTGCGACGAGATAGACCTCAAGTGGATAGAGGGCGCCAGCGGATGGGGCGGTTCTATGACCCTCATTTTTATCTGTTATACCCTGTGCAGACCATAGGAGTTGCGAGACAGCGGTGAGGAGAAGCGGTTCATCGGAGTATTTTCTGACAGACCTTCGCTTATAGAGCGCCTCCTCTAATGACATCTCACCCTTTAACACTGGCTGTGGCAGTTTAATGACATCTGTCTTATTTTTGCTCTCACCTGCCTTAGCAGAGTTATCACCCTTGTTAAATGGCATAAGTATCAGAAAGACAGTAATGATGACAGCCACAATAGATATGACAGATATCAAAATATATTTCATTCTTCTATTTATAAATCTATAATTATTATAACATTTTCAAAAAAATGAATATCACTTATATTTTCTCCCTCCAAATTTTGGGAAGAACATAGGCACCCTCCTTTTATATTCAGCATATTCACTGCCAAGACGCTTCTCAAGTTCTGGATCCTCAAAAGAAATTTTTATCACTCTGTTTGAATTATATGAGAAGATTCCCATTTCACTTGCTAAATATTGAGTAAATTGTGACTGTGAAATATTATAACGCACTCCAACTTCAACGTCACCTAACAGTTAGACTAGACGAGGTTGCATAGCAATTTGAGTGAGCGTAAGTGAACCTCAAACAAGATGTTAACCACTGTCACCGTCAGAAGTATGTTTTAATTACTGCACCATAGACAAGTAATCCAATTACCACAAGTTCAACAATACTAAGGGCAAGGAGAAAGTAGAAGAACCCATCACGTCGGAGCTGATACATCTCATAAGGGGGCATCGTAGCAGCCAATAACTCTGCTTCAAAGGGATCCCGAGTATATTTCTTAAATTTTTTGAACCACATTGAATTGAGCGTTTCCATTGAAGGATAACGAGTGGAGACATCTACTCTAAATTCTCCCAAACGACTTAGGGCTGCCTCAAGAATATCTTCAGCTTGTTCGCGTATCAATTTGGCACTTTCATAAAAACCCTTGTATCCAGAAAGTATGCCATAGGCAGCTAAAACAGCGCCAAAGAACACGCTCAAACTGCCATAGCGCGTTCCCTTGATGTAGATGTCTACTTTAAGCCCAAACAGTAGATCGAGGTCTCTGGGCAAGTGTAGGGTCAAGGTTCGCACAACAACTTCCTCGATACGGTGGTTCTCTTTACCTTCTCTGATACTTCGGTCATTTTCACTATATTCAACTTTTGCTTCGAAGATTACTTCTTGTTTTCGACTTACCATCTCAACACCTCCTAATGGCGATGGCGGTTAACTCGTTCATAGACGAACTCATTAGTTCATACTCCCAAAATGGGAGAATAGACGAATTATTTCGTTTATACCAACTCTGGCTGAAAAGCCAAACTCCCATTTCCTAACAATTCTTTTCATTTATCATCCCTTCTTTTATTTAAATATATCTAAAGAGCTTTTTTTATCTTTCATATGCTTTTATTACTTACATAAGTATATATTTTATTCTTCTATTCATACATCTTTAATTATTATAACATTGTGAAAAAATGAATATCACTTATATTTTCTACCTCCAAATTTTGGGAAGAACATAGGCACTCTCTTCTTGTATTCAATATAATCACTACCAAGTCGCTTCTTAAGTTCTGGCTCCTCTATAAACTTCAACATTATTATGGTGATTATGATAAAAGCGGGCGTGAAGATAAATATGAGGGAGATAGAATTGAAGAAGATACCGACTCCGAAAAGGAATATATATTGACCGGTCATCATTGGATTCCTTACATATTTATAGAGTCCTGTTGTAACCAGTTTTGGTGGGGGATTGAATGGAACAGGCGTGCCCCTCGCTCTCAGGAACTGAACAGCAGACCATAGCATCAAAAGTAAACCGATAGAAGTAATAATAATTGAAGGAGTAAGGGTGAATGAAGATGGAAAAATCTGTGGAAAGTGAAGAGTCCTATCAAGCCATAGTGAGATGATTACCAATAGAGAGATTACAGCAAGATAGAATAGAAAGCCAACTGGTGTTAGTAAGGTCTTGACCTTCCAGCCACTTTTGACCGCTTTGTATAAGATATCAACAATTCTGTTACGAGAATCCGCCATACAGATTTACATCGTAATTATTCTATCATATATGGCTCTAATATTTCATTGCTATGGTTGGCAGATGCTTTTGTGCCACTACCTTCATTTTATCTTTCTTAAGAGAACGCCCCAGGTAGTATGCGGGAAGATGTTATGCTCTATGACATCGCTTCTCTTTTCAACATAACTGACAACCAGCTCTGCCAATAGCAGCATCTCCCATTCTTTGAACAGGTCTCTCAAACCATCTTCACCAAAGAAGTGGTGTGGTATGCCACTGTCTCTGCAGCACTTTGATTCAGATATATATGTATTCTTTTCTATCTCAACCCCGACGCCATAGGAGTCCGCCTTTGTTGATTTGAAAGTCCCGAGGAAGAGCCCACCAATTATAAGGTGGTTATGTATCATATCCATTGCTCTTATAATATTGTCAAGTGTGTTGTGATATATTGCCTCCCATGATATTACGCCATGAAATGTGGCATCATTCCATGGGCATATTGTCATATCAGCGACCTCAAGGTGGGCAGAAAGACCTTCATCTGAAAGCCACCTGAGAGCGAGTTTTATCGCGTTCTCAGCGCCGTCGCTTCCGTAGGCAGAGTGCCCCATCTTTGCTATAAGGATTGTGTGCCTTCCCGCGCCGCAGAGGTGGTCCCAGATTCTAAGGGGTCTATCTGAAAACTTGCTCTCAAGCAGTTCTATAAATCTATGAACCTCCACCTCAGGTGCCTTTGGTATGTCACTCTCATCACGATATAGTTCATTCCAGTCAGGCATATAAATACATCCAATGAATATATTTTTATATTTTAGTATTATAAATTTTTGATCTAAAATATATTGAATTTATATATTTATAATAGTTTTACTAAATACTTTATAATATACATTAAGTTTATATTCTAATAAATTTATATTTTTAAGATATAAAATTATATTACATATTATTTAATATTAATAAAATACTCCTTGTCCAGTACCGCAATAATATTTAAATTTTAAGACATTTACTTTTGTATTAGCTAAACAAATATCATTTATATCACAATCATTACAATTAGGAATATCTGTATTAATACAGTGTTTACCTATATGCATAAACCCATCATCCAATTGACCTATAGAAATATTCATACCATCTTTAAGAAAATTATAAACAAAAGTATTTATTGTTCTCATTATATTTAGTTTATTTATTCTACCCCATTGTGATAACATTTCTTTCATAGTTTTTTTGAAATTTTTCTCAACTATAATATCTAAATCTCTTAAACGTTGAGCACTTAAATTAATCCTACCATCCGGTTGTTTTATCCAGCATCTTGAGTTCCATAATTCATCTGGGGTGGTAAAAGCAAATATATAACCACTTCTCATTAAAATACCACCCACATTACTATCCAAAGGAAGTTCAAAAGAATTTGGACCCCATCTTTGATTATTTTCATTAATAACTTTAAATGTATGAATAAGCCATTTTATTAATAATCTACTAGCTTTATACCCTATAGCATTTCCAAGACCGAATTCATTGTCATTCCTAATAATAACAGAAGCCTTTTCAGCATAACCAGCACGCTTTATAAACTCTAACAAGTTTAATTTAGATTCTTTTAATTTTTTAAGACAAAGCATTACAGTACCCCATCTGTGCATTGTATAAGGATTTATTTTTGTATCAAACAAAGAATATGAACTGATACCTGTCTCTGGTTTTCTTATTTTTTTTACTTCTTTATGTTCATCTTGTAAAATATTTGATATAAAAATTGTATTTTTGAAAAATTTTTCCGGTTCATGTAAAAAATTTATATCTTTAGAATAAAGCAAGTTAGTTACCCTAACAAGTAATTGTCTTACACCTTCAGGATCTCTACCTTGGTCCATTACTGCATTCAAGTATAGAAAATTTGTCAAAATTATTTTATTAGTAGGATCTTTCTCAAAGTTATTTTTAATAATTTTTCTGTTTTTGATTTCAAACCAATCTTTAAAAATACCAACTTCTGAGATATCATGAACAAGAAAGTTATTTCTTCCAACCTCATTAATTCTTTTTAATATTTCTTCGCAATCGCGAATATTAACCTCAATATCAATATTATCAATATTAGTTTTCATTTTTTTATTTAATACCAAATAAATCTAATATATTTTGAGATTTATTATTTTCTTTTTCATCCTTAATCCTGTATAAATCTTTCTCAAGTCGTTCTTTTGCAAATTCATAATACTCTTTTACAATTTCAAAACCAATATATTGCCTCTTCATCATTTTACTAACAACCACCACTTGTCCTGAACCTAAGAAAGGGTCCAAGACAATATCTCCTTCCTCACTTGAATACATCAATATTTTATTAATCAATGTTGCTGGTAATTTTGTAGGTGTTTTTTTGTCTCCTGTCCAATATTCTCTTTTAATAATCCAAACATCCTCTTTATCCTCATAATGTAAGCTTCTACCTTTACTACTCTTTGAATTTTTATCATACTTTGAATATGTGAAGAATTTTCTATTCTTATCGTTCTTGCAAACATAGAGACAATGATAATGAGAGGTTACAAACTTTCTTCTTGTTACTACCCCAAACTGATATTTCCATATAATATGGTTAACAGTTATAAAACCCAATTCATCAATTACATTTAATATGTCCTTTAGATTATTCCATCCAGAAAAAACATACATACTTCCAGATTCTTTTAATATCCTAAAAACCTCTTTCATCCAATTTAGTGTAAATTTATAATATTCTTCTTTCGGAATTTCATTATATCCATCAATTACTCTTGATTGCTTTCTATTATAGTTATTTCGCTTTGCTTTGAAATCAATGGCAAAAGGAGGGTCTGTTATTACAATGTCAATAGTATTATTAGGAATAAACTTCATTCCCTCAATACAATCCATATTATAAATTCTATTTAATTCTAAGCCGTTCATATTCAACAAAATAAAATAGTTTGTTGATTATACAATACACATTATCAACTATCAAATCTTATCTCTTTTTCTAATTCCATTTAACTTTCTCTGTCTTTCAATCAATGATATAATCATATTTGTAAAGCGTGATACATTATGAACAACCACAATCACAACCCTATGAAAGACCAGAAGGATTATCTGCAAGATAACTCAGATGCTGGCAATAGTAGCCACCATAAAAGAGATGTCTCTCATAAAATTCATGCTCACTCTCACGATACTAATCCCCACGCACACCACGACCACTCTCACCACATCGCCGACTTCAAAAGACGATTCTGGGTCTCGCTCGCCCTCACAGTCCCTATCCTCGTCCTCTCCGAGATGATTCAGATGTGGCTACGCTTTAAACTGCATTTTCCATTTCAGTCGGTCATTCTTCTTGCCCTGTCTGCCTGTGTGTATTTCTATGGTGGTATGCCCTTCATAAAAGGCACATTTGCTGAGGTAAGGGCAAGACAGCCCGGCATGATGACACTCATCGGCACCGCTATCACCATCGCCTTTTTCTACTCTGCCTACACCGTCTTCTCCAGAAGCGGTGGCGACTTCTTCTGGGAACTGGCAACCCTTATTGATGTTATGCTCCTCGGGCACTGGGTAGAGGCGAAGAGCGTGATGGGTGCGTCAAGAGCAATTGAGGAACTCGCGAGGATTATGCCGACCAAGGCACATATAGTCAAAGATGCTGATATTATTGATGTCAGTGTTTCAGACCTCAGTGTTGGTGATACAGTTCTTGTTCGCCCCGGGGAGAAGGTTCCATCTGACGGTGTTATTGTTGAAGGCGACTCTCATATAAATGAAGCCCTTCTCACAGGTGAGTCAAAACCCGCCCATAAGGGTGTCGGGGATGGTGTAATTGGCGGTTCCATAAACACAGGTGGTGTCCTGAAAGTTAAAATTGAAAAGACAGGGGAGGAGACATACCTCGCACAGGTGATAGAACTTGTGAGACAGGTCTCAGAGAGCAAGTCAAGGACGCAGGACCTCGCAAACAGGGCAGCAGCGTTATTATTCTACGTCGCCCTTGGTGTTGGCATCATCACGTATATTATCTGGTTCATAATTGAAAGCCCACTTGTTGCACTTGAGAGGTCTGTTACGGTTCTCGTTATCGCCTGCCCGCACGCCCTTGGACTTGCTATCCCACTTGTCATTGCCCTATCAACTTCAATTACTGCAAAGAGCGGGATACTCATAAGAGACAGAAAGGTATTTGAGGATGTCAGGAATATAGATGCGGTTGTATTTGATAAGACAGGAACATTGACAGTCGGTGAGTTCGGCGTGAGCGACTTTATTCCTATTTCAGATGAGAGGGATATTCTGCAATTATCAGCGAGCGTTGAGATTGACTCTGAGCATATTATCGCAAGGGCAATTGTTGGTTATTCAAGAGAAAAGGGTTTTGAATTACTGAAGGTTGACGATTTCAAGTCGATTCCGGGGAAGGGGGTTTATGGCAGGGTGAATGGCAGAGATGTCTATGTTGGCGGTCCCGCCCTTCTTGAAGACCTGAATGTTCAGATTAGCAATAATGGAGTTGATAAGATAAGAAAGCAGGGGAAGACAGTTGTCTATATTGTCATTGATGGAAAACCGGCAGGTGTATTTGCCCTCTCTGACAGGTTAAGGGGTGAGGCGTCTAAAGCAGTGAGTGAATTGAAGAAGATGGGCATTAAGGTCTATATGCTGACAGGTGATTCTGACGATGTTGCGAGGTGGGTTGCAGGTGAGCTCGGTATAAATGAGTTCTTCTCACAGGTTCTACCACATGAGAAATCAGAGAAGATAGGTTTACTTAAAAAGAAGGGCTACAGGGTTGCGATGGTCGGTGATGGCATAAACGATGCCCCCGCCCTTGCTACTGCAGATGTAGGCATTGCGATAGGTGCTGGAACTGATGTGGCAATTGAGAGTGCAGATATCATTCTGATAAGAAATAATCCATTGGATGTCATCAAGCTAATAAATATATCAAGAAAGACATACTCAAAAATGATTCAGAATCTGTGGTGGGCGGGCGGATACAATATAATCACAATTCCGCTTGCTGCTGGCATTCTTAGCGGAATTGGCATCTCAGTAAACCCTGCGGTCGGAGCAGTGTTAATGTCACTGAGCACTATTATAGTCGCCCTGAATGCTCAGACGCTTAGAAGATATGAACCTGAGGGGATGAAGATTGTGAAGGAGAAGGAAGAGATTGTTGTTGACCCTGTCTGTAAGATGAAGATAGGCAAGTCAGAGGCATTTGGCAAGGTTGAATATAAAGGGCAGGAATATTACTTCTGCTCCAAGCACTGTGAGGATGAGTTCAAGGCAAATCCTGAGAAGTATATAAAGAAATAGGAAGTTATTAACTAAAGAGATTGTAAAATTTGATATTCTTATCATAGTAATTTCAGTTGTTAAAAGTTGAATATAGTTGTTTTGACAATACTTCTTATTATAATTTAATTAACGATGTCAAAATTCTTATATGTGTCCCGATAATAGGAGGTGATTTATGAAAAAGGTTCTGATTGTTTGAAAGCACAACTCAGCGCGGTCTCAGATGGCTGAGGGACTGCTCAAATCATTATATCCCGAGCGGTATGAGGTATATAGCGCGGGGATATTTCCTTCACCTGTAAACAATCATGCTATCAAGGTTATGTCTGAGATTGGAATTGACATATCTAAAAACCGTCCGAAGAACATTGATGAGTTTTCAGGACGAAATTTTGACTATGTTCTGACTGTCTGTGATATTGCCAGTGAAATCTGCCCTTATTTTCCCAGTGCGGGAGTGCAAATAAAGAAGTCATTTGACGACCCATCAAAGTTCACCGGCTCAGAGGAAGAGATTCTTTCTAAGTTTAGAAGATTAAGAGATGATATAAAGGCATGGATTATTGAGACATTTGGAAGAAATAGTTCGTTGTAGATAGGAGATAGATGTTATAATTATATAATTCATTCACACCTGATAATTATTGTCTGCTCTTATAATTTAATGTAATTGAGTGACGAAGAGATGAGAAAGATGGAATGGGATGAGAAGGTCTGGTTAGCATTGAAAGATGCTGTAAGTGGTATGCCTCCTATTATAAGAAAGAGGGCGTTTGAGAAGATTGTCTCAAAGGCGGAGAGGAGAGCAGTTTTAAGGGCTTCAAGCATAGTTGATGATGAAGACCTTCTCTATGCTATTGAGGTCGCAGTTCCCGCCTTTGTGAAACCCGCCTGCAGACAGGCACTCAGGGAAAGCGGATTAGACCTCGATTTAGTGAAGACCCCGTATCCTGATGTCCTTAAAGAGATTTTGACAATTATTGACAGGTCAAAGGACAGAGATGAGACCCTGAAAAAATGCCTTAAAATACTGAAATCAAGGTTCAAGAAATATGACTGGATTGGCATTTATATTAGAAATGTAGACAATCTCGTTCTTGGTCCATATATGGGCAAGTTAACAGAACATACAGTAATACCAATATCTGAGGGCATATGTGGCTCTGCTGTGAGAGAGCAGGATACAATTATAGTAAATGATGTGAAGGATGACTCTCGTTATATTGCCTGCAGTTTAGAGACACGGTCTGAGATTGTAGTGCCAATCTTTAAGAATAGCGTTCCCGTTGCCGAGATTGATATTGATTCAGACGTTCTCAATGCCTTTAACGATGATGACAGAATATTTCTTGAGAAGGTCGCGGAGATATTATCCAAACTGTTTTAACAATGAAGGTTTTGACTATAAATCTAATATCAATTCATAATAGTTTATTATTCACCTTATTTTATGATGGCTATATATACTGTTTTAGTGAGTGATATTTTATAATTTATTTTACATAGATGATTATTAGAAGGAGGTGTGTTATTTTAGGTAAAATAGAAATTGTATTATTACTATTTTTAATCCTTATCTGTAATGTCTATACATTAAGTGAGGATGAGGCGATTTCAATGAATAATCACAAGAGTGGAGAACTGATATGGAGGTATGAGACAGGTGGTTAGTGGAGAACTTATATGGAGGTATAAGACAGGTGGTGGTGTGTGGTCCTCCCCCACTGTCTCAAATGATCGTTTATATGTAGGAAGTTGGGATAATTACATATACTGCCTCTCATCTGATAGTGGAGACCTTATATGGAGGTATGAGACAGTTGGTTTGGTGCGTTCCACCCCAGCAGTAGTAGATGGTAGGGTATATGTAGGAAGTTGTGATAAATACATATACTGCCTCTCAGCGGATAGTGGAAAACGGATATGGATGTATAAGACAGGTTATTTTGTGTCCTCCTCCCCATCAGTAGTAGGTGGGAGGGTATATGTAGGATGTGATGATAATTACATATACTGCCTTTCAGCTGATAGTGGAGAACTTATATGGAGGTATAAGACAGGTGGTGGTGTGTCTTCTTCCCCTGCTGTAGTTGGTGGGAGGGTATATGTAGGAAGTCATGATAAATACATATACTGCATCTCAGCGGATAGTGGAGACCTTATGTGGAGGTATAAGACAGGTGGTGGTGTGTCTTCTTCCCCTGCTGTAGTTGGTGGGAGGGTATATGTAGGAAGTCATAATAAAAACATATACTGTATCTCAGCGGATAGTGGAGACCTAATATGGAGTTATAAGACAGGTGATTATGTGGTTTCTTCCCCCGCAGTATTTGGTGGGAGGGTATATGTAGGAAGCAGAGATAATTACATATACTGTCTATTATCTGATAGTGGAGACCCAATATGGAAGTACAAGACAGGACATTTTGTGGATTCCTCCCCCCCAGTAGTTGGCGGTCGGGTATATGTAGGAAGTTTAGATAATTACATATACTGCCTGTCATCAGATAGTGGAGACCTGATATGGAGTTATAAGACAAGTGGTTATGTGGTTTCTTCCCCAGCAGTAGTAGGTGGGAGGGTATATGTAGGAAGTTTAGATAACTACATATACTGTTTTAGTGAGTGATATTTTGTTTATAAATTCTTAACAGAAATAATTGTGTTATAAATATAAGAGCATAGTTGTAAAGTTTATTATTTAATAAATATCTTTATATTTAAATCATAGTTTTGTATATTATATTATGATTTTGATGGAGGAAGAATTTGGGTCTTAAAGGTGGAATATTTGATGAGTTAAGGGAACTGGTTCAGAAGAAGGCGGTTCTGAGGGGCGAGTTCACACTCGCATCAGGCAAGAAGAGCAATTATTACATTGATGCCCGCCTTGTGACGCTATCTCCGCTTGGTGCCTGTCTCATAGGACCTGCAGTTCTTGAATCGGTGAAGGATGAGGTGATGGCGGGCAGAATTCACGCTGTTGGTGGTATGTCAATCGGTGCTGACCCGATAGCCGTTGCTGTCTCAATCGCATCAATGAAGCAGAGAACTCCACTGGTTGCTTTTATTGTCAGGAAAGAGGTGAAAGACCACGGGACAGGAAAAAGGATTGAAGGTCCACTTCAGCCAGGAATGATAACAATAATCGTTGAAGATGTAACGACAACCGGAGGGAGCGCAATTAAGGCGATAGAAGCAGTTATGGATTTTGGATGTGATGTTCATGCAGTTGTGAGCTTGATAGACAGACAGGAGGGAGCTTCTGATGAACTTAAAAAGCATCGTATAAAATTCATTCCACTGATATCTAAGGATGAACTTATACTTTAATAAACAGTATTTTTATGATAATATACAATAAAGAAGATAAGTAAGGAGGTTTGTGCTGTGAGATTTACAACCCCAATATTAATAATTATTATAATAACCATTGTATGCTCAGCATATACTGATGATAGTATTGTCCCCAAAGAAGTTTTCCCAGGTGGCATGGACTATACAACAACATTGACCTGGCTTGGTATGGACCCTGGTGGGAGACCGGCAGGTATGGGAAAAGCATTTACATCTATTTCAAATGATGCGAATGCGACTTACTACAATCCATCAGGTTTGACACTTATTACAAAAAAAGAGGTAAATTTTATGCACGAACCACGCTCATTTGAAGGGCAGACGGACGAACTTGGTGGAATGTTCTATGACTTTGGTAGTTTTGTATTTCCTGCGGGGAGGCTCGGCAATCTTGGAATAAGTTTTATCTATCATGATGCGGGAAAGAGCGAAAGGAGAGATAATCAGGGAAATCTAATTGGAATAATTCACTCATACGGCTTCTCACCAGCATTCTCAATTGGGAGGAAAATAACCAAAGCGATGTCAGTTGGCACAACATTCAAGGTCGCCTACGAACATCTCTCTGATGACCCAAAGGGTAAGACGACCACATTTGCATTTGACTTCGGTTATCTTATGAGACCTGCATTTGCTGGTGGTCGGCTTGGTTTCGGTATTGTTCTTAAAAATATAGGGAAGGAACCAAAAGGACCAATTCCAAGGTCTCTTAGAATTGGAACGGATTTTGTAATATTAAATGATAAATTAAATGACCTTCTCGTCGCTTTTGATTACACAAAAGAACTTATAAAAATTGACAGGTCGTTTAAGACAGAGGTTTTTGACCAGGGTGTATACAGATTTGGTTTTGAGTATTTCTATATTGATATTGTTGGTTTCAGAGCTGGTTATTATAATGACCCACAGGGGCAATTAAATGGTGCTACCTTTGGCTTTGGCATTAAATATAAGGGCCTGGCATTTGATTATGCTACTGTGCCAGAAGGAGAGTTTGCTTTCGGAAGAGAGAACAGGTTTTCCTTCTCATATATGTTTTAATTGCTTTAACTGTCTATAAAATATTTTAATAGAATCTATCTATGTTATTTAGGTTAAAATATTCTCATCTCTTTTTCACATTCACGGTAGCATTTTTACTACCCTTTTATAATATTACTTCTGGAGAGAATACTGCTTCTGATTATTCAAAGATTGCTGTATTTCTTGGTGAGATTGGTGAGAAGGGTTCTGGTGAGTGCCAGTTTAATGAACCGCATGGGCTTTGCATTGATGGGGAGGGAAGGTTGTATGTCGCTGATTCAGGAAATAGCAGAATACAGGTCTTGACTCTGGATGGTAAATTTATCTTTTCACTTGGTGGATTTGGTGGTGAGGATGGCAAGTTCTTCTATCCAGTGGATGTCTGCGTTGATAGCAATATGGCTATATATGTTCTGGATTCCGATAAAGGCGTTGTATTCAAGTTTGGTCCAAAGGGTGACTATCAGGGCTATCTTGGGGGTGGAGATAGGGATGAAAGATTATTAAGGCCTCTGGGTATTGCAATCGGCAGGAGTGGTGAGTTGATTGTGACAGATACAGAAAGGCATAGATTGAGAGTATATGACCGGCTTTCTAATAGTTATACGACGATAGGTGGTTTTGGTAGCACTGCAGGTTTTTTTAATAGACCCTCTGACTGTTTTGTTTCTACTGATGGGTTTGTGTATGTCGTTGACACAGGAAACAGAAGAGTTCAGCGTCTCTCATCATCTTTTACTTATGTAGATGCTTATGGAGACACTGTTGGTAGCATTCTATCTTCGCCCATAGCAATTTCAATCAATAGAGATGGTTTCATCTGTATTGCAGACCCAAGTTTAAATAAGGTTCTGGTGTTCAAGAAAGGTTTTATACCAATACTCACAGTAGATGGGGAGAAAGTCGGTGGTTTTAACTTCCCATCGGGTGTTGCTATCTCTGACAGTGGTGACCTGTATATCTCAGATACATACAATAACCGCCTGCTCCACTATCGTATAGTATCACCTCCCGAATAGACATATAATTCTATATGCTGTCATCAGCAAGATTCATACTGATATTGACCCTAATATCATATCTAATAGCATTTTCACAGGAGGGAGAGATACTGTATCAGGGCAGGATAAGCCATCAGTATCACATTGCACTTGTATCCGATGGAACTGAGGGACCATATTCAATACCAGTTAATGGTATTATTGAGAGCACAATAGAGATATATATAAATAGTAAAAATATTCCAAAGAGTGATTTCAAACTGGGAAGTGATGGCAAAAGCGTTGTGTTTTTGTATCCAGTCACTATAGGATATAGTATTGATATATATTTTGACATATTTGAAGTAAAGGAAGTAACAGGGGCAGAACCAATATCACAGGGTGGAAACTTTAATATTACTGGTTCAAAAAACTTCACGGTCTCTACAACAAGCGAGGGTCAGACAACGGTTGACCAGGGCACCCGATTAAGGTTTTATGGGACCGTTTCGGGTCTTGAGGTAGAAGGACGTCTTACTGATGAAGAACTTCCCATCACGCCTGAAGGTTCAAGCGAGGAAATATCTGCCATAGACCAGGTTTCGGTGAAGGTTAACGGATATGGTATGAACCTGGAGATGGGTGATATTGATGTTGAGGGAGGAGGTAGCAAATTTCTCTCATACAGGAGACATCTCCTTGGGGCAACCGGGTTTTATAAGAATGAAAGTTTTGCAGGTGGTGGAACCGCCGCAATAGCCCGTGGTGAACATGCAAGCACGGAGTTGAAGGGTGAAGATGGCATACAGGGTCCGTATATAATCACCTTACCGGATGCATACAGCATTACAATTGTTCCTCTATCAGAGAGGGTATTTCTTAATGGCGAACTTATGAAGAGGGGTGATAACCTTGACTACACAATTGACTACTATGAACCATCAATAACATTCACAAGGAATAGATTAATAACCTCATCATCAAGAATATATATTGAATTTGATTATTCAGAACTTGGCTATAAAAGGAATTTTTATTCAGGTGGAAGTAATGTGAATTTTGGTGGGTCAGCACTTAATATTGGCTTTGAGACAGCATTTGAAGAGGATGACCCTAAAAGCGACCTGATAGGTCTTACAGGTGATGATAAAAAGAGATTATTTATGGCAGGTGATAATTCAAAAGAGGCATATAGAGTAGCAAAGGATGAGAACGGTGACATTATCTATGAGTATGCAGGTCAGGGCAAGGGTGATTATAAAAGGCAGTGGAGTGACACAGAGAAGAAATTTGTATATATCTATGTTGGTGAGAACATGGGTGATTACCGACAGGTGACATATTATATACCTATGCCACAGAAAAAGTTAGTATTTGATATAGAAAGTGGCATTAATATAGGAAAAAGGGTAAATATGAAACTTGGTCTCGCAACATCAAACTGCGATTTAAATCTTATTTCACCATTCAATGATAATGACAATATTGGTTCAGCGGTATCGTTTCAACTTTCTGGGAAGCCTTTTATTGGTGAAAAGAGTTCTCTCATAATCACTGGCAAGGGATATAAGAGGGATGCGAGATTTAACTCCATTGATAATGTTGAGAGAGCAGAGGACCTGAAAAAGTGGGAGATTGAGGAGGAGGAGACAAATCCAACAGTGCATGAGTATGCAATAGAGGGTTCTTTTATATCAACATTATTTAAGACAGCGACATTTGAGTATGCGAGAACCTCCCGTCTATTTGGCTCTGGGGAGGGTAAGTTTGACAGCATAGAAGGGGACCTTTACAGGACAAAATTTGATATAAAATCGGATAGATTTGGCTCTCATAAAATAGAAGCAAGGTTTCTTGATAAGATGGTTAATTTGAGAATAAATAATAATGATATTACTGATGGAGAGAGAGCGCAGAAAAGGCACTATGTTGACATCTCGGGTAGGGATTCAAGGAAGTTAAGCATATTTGAACCCTATGATATATATGAATACATCGAAAGGTTTCTTGACAGGAGGGCGGATAGTTCTCTTGATAAAGGTTCAGTAATGTTTGGGGCAGGTCCTGGACTTTCTATCACACCAGCACATCTATCACTTGATATCAACTACGAACAACTCGGCGAGAAAGAGGTAACGCTTGGCCAGTTTCATAAGTCATATAAAGGAAATCAGGCATATCTTAATGGAAGATTGGACCTGAAAAGCTTTACCCTTGATTTTGGAGGGACTGTTCGCAAAATTGATTATATCAGCCCTGATAAACTTGATGTCTATCAGGATGTGGGAACGGCTGGGATTACTGCTCATCCATTGTCAGAGAATACAACTATCTCGGCAAAATATAAGATGACATCTGAGAGAGAATATGAGAGGGAGGAGGTGTTCATCGTCGCTGAGAATAGAAATGGCGACTACAGAAGAGAGGAAGACCCTACAAATCCAGGTCACTACATCCATGTATATGACCCCGATGATGAGGATGCGATATATATCAGGATATTAAGACCTACAGGTGAGTTCTTTCCGATATCGGGTGTTGAGGGGCTTTTCAGCATATCATACGAGAGAAGAACAGGTGAGGAAAGGTCGCCTATATCATTCTCAGGTTATATATCTGTGAGTGAGAGGACAAAGGATAAAAGAAAAGCAAGGGTTTATTCGTTTCTCAGCACAATGACAGACCTGACTGTTGAGGGAAACATTAGAAAGTCATTTTCTATTACCCTTCTGCCATCTAATATGTTCTTCTCGCCACGTCTTGGATACGATGACTCAAGGGGTCTTGATAGAATAATCACAGATGTTGAGAGCAGAAACTGGTCAAGGGTTCTCTCCCTTGATATAAACTCATCACCAATCGGTTTTCTCTCTCTTAATTATGGCGGTTCGTATAACAGATTTACAGAAGAGAACTCTTCAAAGGGTTTGGGGGTGGTGAGAAGAAAAAATGGGTGGGAGAGCACCATAAAGGCAGGACCGCATATTAATATCCTCTCCAATCTATCTCTGAAAACTAACTTCATTCAGACAGTAAGATTTGAGAGGAATGATAACCTCTCGGGGAGATTTCTGGTCCTTGATATTAATCCGTCGCTTCTTTTTAGCCCATACCCGAGAGGAAGTATCTCACTTGACTATACACTTGAACGGGTAAAGACCAAAGGGCATACAGGAACAATGTATATATACACACACCCCGAGGGTATCTCACATGATTTGACATGCTCATTCAGACATGAGTTGCCACAATATATTACGCTTACCTTGAGTTATATACTTGATAAAGACCCTGATAAACCGTTTGAGCATAAAGCGAGGTTTGATGTCAGTGCGTATTTTTAGAATAATATCAGTTCTTATCATTACACCGGTCATAATAAATGCTCTGTCTTTGGAGGTATCTGGAGGAACGCCTCAGCTAAAAACAGAGATAGAAAATATGCTCGGTGACCTATCATCAAAGGGTGTCGCTACGGAATTGATTGTAGAGAAGATTGGTTCATTTCTGAAGAACAGGGGCTACTTTTCATCAAGCATAAAGATGTCTGATGATAAATTGACTGTTGATGCTGGAAGTGAATATAGAATTGAGAATATTGATATCAGGGCAGAGAAACCGGTTTCGCAAGATTGGGTAATATCTCTAATGAATATCAGAGCAGGTGATGTGGCAGATATATCAAAGATAGAAAAAGGTCTTGGAGATGTTGTTTCGGCTATTAACGCCCTTGGCTACTATCATCCAGTGATTGATTACAATCTTGAAAAGGTTTCAAAAGACAGGGTATCTCTCTTTGTAGATGTTAAAAGCGGACACGCAACATATATAAAGGATATAAGGTTTTCCGGTGTTTCTGTCTTCTCAGAAAAGGAAGTCCTGAATGAGACCGGACTTTCAAATGTTCAGGGGGCTGTGAAGCCGGATGATGTCTCATGCGCGGTCTCGCGTATCTACAAGTTATATAGAGACGCCGGCTATGGCAACTGTAAGGTTAATCCGGTAATTACAGATATAGATGAGAATGGCGGTATGCGATTAATTTTCTATATAGATGAGGGTGGTCTCAATCTGATAAAGAAGATAGTCATAACAGGCAATAAGAAGACGAGGGAGTTGGTTTTATTAAGGGAGGTGCCATTTAAGCCGGGTGATGTTCTCAGGGAGAGAGACGTGAGGAGAGCAAAGATTGGTATCTCCAAACTGCCGTTTATCAGGGGGACGCCGGAGATACTATATGAGAATGGCATTGTGAATATCAGGGTCAAAGAAGGCAGGTCAGTATTAATAGATGGTGGTCTTGGCATTTCACCCGGAGGTGAGAGTTCAAATATTGTGGGTGATATGAAATTCAAGATGACGAATATCGCAGGCACAGGGAGGACTCTTTATGGTTCATTTGCATCGTGGGGTGAAAATGTGCTTGATGTTTCCGCATCATACACAGAGACCTGGGTTTTCAATATGCCAGTTGACATAGCCACGAGATTTGCTATGACAGAGCGAAGCACATATAGAAAACTCGGCATTGAGGGGGGGCTCGTCGGTAAACTCACAGGTGTGCTCTCTCTTGTTGGCGGAGGCGGTTTTGAGAAAACAGAGAGGACTGCTGGAACGCACACAGACGACTACTATGGCTACAGCGGTCTTGTCTATAACAGCATTCCAAATGGCGAGGTGCCGAAATCCGGCTCAAAGGCGACTTTCAGGCTTGACTATGGAATAAGGAAGATTGTTGGTTTTGATGATAATAAGAAACTATACAGGTATAGACCGGATAGTTTAGCAAGGGTCCGATGGACAGGCGATATTGAGAGATATATAAGTGCCGGGCTTTTTGTGCCTTATATTAGGGCTTGTTGGGGTCTGGTTCACATTGGTTCGGGTGGTCTTGATGATGGTGACCTCTTTGAGATAGGCGGAGCTGGCTCACTCAGGGGCTACAGGCGTGGGGCGTTCCTTTCTGACAGGTTTGCAGTAGGCACAGGCGAACTGCATATAATGATGGGCGGGCGGGCGTTCATATATCCTCTTGTTGACTGCGGCATAATGCACGAGACAGACGGAGTGAAGACGAAGGTTGGCTATGGGGTGGGTCTCGGGGCGGATGTCGGTCTTGGACTTCTGGACATCTCGTATGTGATAGGTGAAGGTGCCGTTACCAATGGTATGCTCAATATATCAATGGAGATGTGGTAGGGTGAAATGCCGCTTATTAATTTAGTTATAATAAATGTTTAATAAAAACTTTTTACACTCCCTCACTATTCTGTATTCATAGCCCTGTTAATCTTAAAATTATTTAAATTCTATTTTATGTTCTTATAAGCATCTTTCCTGTGTCTTATGTAAAATAGCGTTATTCTTCTACTTTCTTTATCAAACTGATAAATTATCCTGTAATCGGATACCTTTATTCGGTAAGTCATCTCTGTTCCTTCAATTTTACGGACACCTCTTGGTATAGGATTATCTTCAAGTGATTCTATTACTTTTAATACTCTTAAAAGGACTTCCTCTGGTAATTTTCTTAAATCTTTCTCTGCAGACCTTTTCCAGAATATTTCAAAAGAAAGCATTTAAACTATTTGATTAAACCTTCCTTCTTTAGTTTAGATATAACTGATTTATGCTCAATCTCCTCCTCATCGCGTCTTTCGCTTACAACTGCGAGGTCATGAATATCCTCAATCATTTTGTCATATTCATCTATACTCAAGACAATTGATATCTTGTTGCCGTCTTCATCTATTACATACTGCTTCTTATTTCTCACCAAATCACCTCTTTCATTATCATAAATTATACCATAATTAGATAATCATTTTCAAAGAAAGTGCTACTATACCACCGTCACATCTTCCGCTTTCACTATTCTGTATTCGTAGCCCTGCTCTGCGAGAAATAACTGCCGCTTGGCGGAGAAGTCCTGCTCTATCGTGTCATCGCTTACTAATGTATAGAAGTATGCGATGTTTTCGCCCCTCTTCGGTCTCAGTATGCGACCCAACCTCTGCGCCTCCTCCTGCCTTGAACCAAATGTCCCCGAAACTTGAATGGCAACATTCGCATCGGGGAGGTCAACCGCAAAGTTCGCAACCTTTGAGACAACCAATAGTTTCACCTCCCCACGCCTGAACGCCTCGTAATACTCAATTCTCTTCTTATTCGGTGTGATGCCCTGAATGAGCGGCGTCTTGAGCATACTTGCTATCTTCTCTAACTGCGATATATACTGCCCTATCACAAGTATGTTGCCATCTCTGTGCTTCTCAACAATCGCCTTCACAACGGCAAGTTTACCCGGATTCTCGCTTGCTATCCTGAACTTCGGTCTTAAATCCGCTGTTGCATACATAAGGCGCTCGTCCTGCGGCATTGGAACACGCACCTCATTGCAGATAGCCCTCGCAATATAGTTCTGCTCCTCAAGAACGCGCCAGGCAATGTCATACTTCTTCGGTCCAATCAAACTGAAGACATCGCCCTCAAGCCCATCCTCCCTCACAAGTGTCGCAGTCAGACCGAGGCGCCTCTTTGACTGAATTGTCGCCGTAGCCCTGAATACCGGCGCCGGCAGTAGATGAACCTCATCGTATATGATAAGCCCCCACTGGCTTTTATCAAACAGACCAAGATGCTCAAATGGACCGGTCTTCCTTCGCCTGTATGTCAGTATCTGGTATGTCGCAATGGTTATTGGTTTTATCGCTTTGCGCTCCCCTGAATACTCAGCAATATCATCGGGGTTTACATATGTCTTGTCAATGAGTTCGTCTATCCACTGCCTTACTGCTGTGATGTTGGTTACGACTACAAGTGTGTGTGAACCTATATGCTCCATTATGCCCATGCCAACGATTGTCTTGCCCGAACCGCAGGGGAGGACTATTGTTCCGCTTCCCCCCTTTGGACCGCCGCCACCCCAGAAGGCGCTGACAGCGTCAATCTGGTAATCGCGTATAATAAATGGTTCATTGGTTGTGGTTATGTTGCGCAGTGCTATGGGAAAAGGGGCGCCCTCAGTGTAACCCGCGAGGTCCTCTACAGGAAGCCATATTGATATAAGGCACTGCTTGAGAAAGCCCCTTGCCTCAGGTCTAATCAGTAGCCGTTCTGGAGAAAGGCGCGCTAATATATATGGTTCTGCCTTCTTGAAACTGAGTATCTGTTCAATATAGTATGGACTCTCTGCTATAAGGGTGAGGTCATCGCCCTCTTTTATCAGACGAATCTTTCCATATCTTGACATATTGTCTCTTATAAATGTCATTACAAGTTCTGGCACTGTAAACTTGGAGTATCTCTTAAGGTTCTCAATTACGTATTCAGGTGTGTATCCGGCTGATGCGGCATTCCAGAGCGATATTGGCGTAAGGCGGTATGTATGGATATGCTCAGGTGATTTGACGAGTTCAGCGAACGAAAGAAGAGCATCTCGTGCGCTCTTGAACTCGGGGCTATCTACCTCAAGTAAGATAGTAAGGTCGCTCTGGACGATTATTGGACCCATAAACGATTATTATAGTATATATTGAATATAATGGAAATAGATATTGGGGACTTAACATTCTCAACTTATTCTGGTTCTATGGTGACAGATTTCTGAATACAGTATTTAGAATTTCTGTTCACGCAGGAGCGGGGTTGCGACATTGTTTAGGTGAATAAAATTTATAAATTGATATTGTCTTGACCATAGAATATGAATTACATAAAATGACATCTTTGTAAGTAATTCAAGATGAAAAATAATTTATTGAGAAAAGTAATAATGTGATATAATATATCAGATATTGCTTTCCAAATAGTAATTTGGAGGAGGTGAAGGGTTATTTGACTTATAGGGTTTTTGGTTTTTGTATAAATAAACTCCCAGAGGTTAGAAAGGGGGGGTTAAGATGAAAAGTAAGGTAATGTATTTTGGGTTGTTTCTATTATTCATAGTATATTTAAACCAAGCATTTTCTGATGGCTGGCAGTTTACAAAAGTAGATACGATTGGTTCTGTTGGATTTGATACATCTCTCGCTCTTGATTCCAGTGGCTATCCCCATATAGCTTATTATGGGAATAGCGCCCTTAAATATGCTTATTTTGATGGAAGTAAATGGTATATTGAGATAATAGACAATGATGGCGCTGTAGGAGAATTCACATCTATTGCCCTTGACAGCAGTGGTTATCCATATATATCTTATTATGATTTGGACAAGGGAAACCTTAAATATGCCTATAAACAAGGCGTATCGTGGTTTGTGAAAGTAGTGGATAGCGGTGGTTTCAGAGGTCTATATACCTCTATTGCCTTAGATTCCAAGAACAATATTCATATCTCTTATTATGCTCAGCAATCAGGTGATTTGAAATATGCATATTATAATGGCACAACCTGGACAATAACAGTGGTAGATAGCACAGGTGTTGTAGGTATGTATACATCTATTGTTGTTGACTCGTCTGACCATCCGTATATATCATACTACGATGTCACTAATGGAGATTTAAAGTGCGCTTACTATGATGGGACAAAATGGAATTTAACAGCAGTTGACAGCACAGGTGATGTGGGATTGTATACATCTATTGCATTGGATAAGAAGGGTTATCCGCATATATCATATGTTGATAATACAAACTTTGACCTTAAATACGCGTTTTTTAATGGTTCATCATGGAATAAAACAACTATTGACTCTGCAGGTGACCAGGGTTGGTTCAGTTCTATTGTAATTGACTCATCAGGTTACCCTCATATTTCTTACTATGACAAGTTTGGTTATAACCTCAAATATGCTTATTATGATGGTGGTATCTGGCACATAGTTCCTGTTGATATAGAAGGTGATGTGGGCTCGTTCACATCAATTAAATTGGACTCCTCTGGCAATCCCCATATCTCTTATCTTGATTCAACAAATACAGACCTTAAATATACCTGGTATGGAACTCAGGGTGATGTCAAACTGATAGCTTTTGATGCATTAAAGACCGATACTTATGTGAAACTCAACTGGTCGGTGGATGCGAATGAACCAATCAGGGGCTTTAACCTCTATAGAACAACTGCGCAGGAAGAAGACATAACGGCTTCTGAACTCACATCATCACCGGATGCCATCTGGACGAAGGTGAATAAAGACCTCATCACAGGCAACAACCCATACTCATATACAGACAGAACAACTGATAAGAACGCGAACTATGTATATAAACTTGAGGCGATAACCTATGATAAGGTAGAGACCCTTGGTGAGACGAAGACAGAGGGCAATCAGTCGCCATCGTCATTTGCGCTGACAAGTGTATACCCGAATCCTGCGAATACGAATGTCAATATGACAATTGCTATTTCAGTGAATGCGATTGTTGACATAGCGATATATGACATTTCGGGAAGGAAGGTGACAACAGTAGCGAGCGGGTTATACATCCCGGGTGAATACACACTGACATCTGATGTATCAGGTCTCACAAATGGTGTATATATCGTTAAGATGACAACAGATGGCTTCAGCGCATCAAAGAATTTTGTAGTTGCGAAGTAACACAAGAATGACAATATTATGGGGACGGTGAAAAACCCGTCCCCTTTTTATTTTTTAGTAATTAAAAATATTTTAAAATAATTCTTGACAAGCATCATATTTTTTATATAATAATAGAGGTGTGAAAAGAAATTAATGATTATAATTTATTATTAATAGTAGATTTTAATAATTGTATTTTTTAAGTATAGTGTAAATTTTCAGGAGGTTTAGAAATGAAAAGGTTAAAGGGAAAAGATTTTACTTTTGTTTATTTATTTATTTGTTTAATTCTACCAACAATCTCATTCTCCTTTCCTACATGGATTTCAATATCTGGCGACCCTGAGGGAACACCACCGAAGATAAGTATTATAGATGATGGAAGTGATGATTACACAACCTATAA